>Ga0206681_10000015_pt1 | contig 131358 bp, 104 predicted proteins | sample M150012015metaG_FD_161048 | JGI IMG/M metagenome (GOLD analysis project Ga0206681, IMG submission 161048) | Ammonia-oxidizing marine archaeal communities from Monterey Bay, California, United States - M1 500m 12015 | ecosystem: Environmental > Aquatic > Marine > Intertidal zone | place: USA... | reverse complement strand
CAGAAGGCTTATGTGATTCTGAAGTGTACGGAGAAATTGAAGCTTACTTATTAGAGCCAGACATTCCATTAGCCCTGTATACTACCTTTACAGATATTGAAGCTTGCTTAGATGATGAGTTCTCTACTGAAGTATTCTTGATAGGAGGTATCGGTGAGCATCATATTGAGTGGTATTTAAATGGAAGTTTGTATTCTGATTCTATGAATTTTGAAATCCCTACGGATGTAGCCTATGACTATAACTTTGAACTTGTAGTTAGTGATGAGTGCAGTAATACAGTTACTCAAGATTTTAATATTGATGTAATGGACTGTTTTATTCCTAATGTATTTACACCAAATAACGATGGTGAAAATGATTATTGGTTTGTTGATTTTGGTGATGTTGTAGGAAATGTAAGAGTAGACATATATAACCGTTGGGGTCAGCTAATTTATAATACGACCCATTATGAATTGTGTGACGAAGAAACAGGTGACTACTGTTGGAAAGGTGACGATATGTCTTCTGGAGAAGCTTGTCCAGATGGATCATACTATTATACCATAGAGTTAATTGATGGAAGGCGCCATAGAGGTTACTTTAATCTATTCAGATAAAAAAAAGCTCCCATTGGGAGCTTTTTTTATCGAATCAAGTTTTTTCTTTTTTCTTTTTTGCAGCAGGAAAGAGAATGTTGTTTAGTATTAAACGGTATCCAGCTGAATTTGGATGCAATTCTAACACCGTAGGAGGATCTCCAACTTTATGTTGATAATCCTCTGGATCGTGACCACCATAAAAGGTCCACATTCCTTTCCCCAGTTTACCATGAATGTACTTTGCTTCATTGGCGCTATTATTTTCACCCATGATTAATACATCAGACTTGATTAAATCCTTTTTATAAGCTGTTGTTTGCCCCATAAATCCCTTTATAATCTGACTATGGTTTTGACACAACATAGTTGGAACTGGGTCCCATTTTGCAGAGAATTGAAAGAGTGTAAAGAAATCTTGATTTTTTGAAACTTTTCTACCTCTAGTAACATCAATATTTGAAAACTCATAAATATTGGGGTTCTCTATTAACGTAAAGTCCTTAAATGCTATACTCTTGTCATAATTTAATAACTGACTCGATGAAGGACTCATAGCATCACCGTCAAACATATATTCACAAATATCTATTCCCTCTGCAGCAAGTGCTATATCATAGCTGTCGGTTGCAGAGCACATTGCGAATAAGAAACCTCCGCCTACTAGAAATTCTTTAATTTTTAAGGCAACATCTAATTTTTGGTTTGAAACTTTAGAGTAACCTAATTGACTCGCTTCATTTTCAAAATTCCTTTTTTGTTCTTGATACCAAGGCGCATTTTTAAAGGTTGAATAGAATTTCCCGTACTGTCCTGTAAAGTCTTCGTGATGAAGATGTAACCAATCGTAGATAGAGAGCATTTCTGAAAGAATTTCCTCATCGTAAATAATATCGTAAGGAATTTCAGCATAGGTTAAAACCATAGTTACTGCATCATCCCATGGTAGGTTGCCCTCTGGAGAATAAACAGCCACTTTAGGCGCTTTCTCTAGTTTTATAATGTCAGTATTACTTTCTGGATTCGCTAATTCTAGCTGTAATTGCTGTTTGTAAGCATTAGTGATTATCTCGTAAGAAACACCTCTAATAATACATTCTTTTTCTATTTGAGTATGGTTCTCAATCAAAAAGCTGCCACCTCTGTAGTTGAGAAGCCAATCTACAGTTAGATCATTTTCTAGAGTCCAAAATGCTATCCCGTAAGCTTTTAGATGGTCTTTTTGATGGTCTTCATCCATCGGAATTAAGATGTAAGAAGCCTTTAGAGTAAAGGTCGAGAATAAAAGAAATAGGAAAAGACTAGAAAGGCGAGTCATCATAAGTATCTTCATTAGAATCTCCAAATGCTTCATCGACATTCATTTTAGATGTAAATTCTGTTGCGAAACCTTCATCAGTTTCAAGGTTTGAGAATTGCGCTAAATGCCCCGTAAATTTTAATCGAATATTTTCCAATCCACCATTACGGTGTTTTGCAATAATAAATTCTGCTTGACCTTCACATGGAGTCCCATCATCATCATCCCATTCGGTAAGTCCGTAGTACTCTGGACGGAAAATGAAACTTACAATATCAGCATCCTGCTCAATCGCTCCCGATTCACGAAGGTCAGAAAGTAAAGGTCTTTTACTACCACCACGTGTTTCTACTGCACGACTTAATTGTGATAATGCTATTACTGGAACGCTTAATTCTTTCGCAATACTTTTTAGTGATCTCGAAATTGTAGAAATTTCTTGTTCACGATTTCCTTTACTATCTCCACCAGCGGTCATTAGTTGTAAGTAGTCAATAACAATAACTTTTACATTGTGCTGTGCAACTAAACGACGACATTTTGCTCTTAAATCAAAAACGGATAGAGCTGGAGTATCATCAATAAATAAAGGTGCTTTTTCTAAGTTTTTAATCTTAGCATGAAGCTGTTGCCACTCGTAATCTTCAAGTTTACCTTTTCTAAGTTTTTCAGAAGATAAACCAGTTTCAGAGGAAATCAAACGTGTAATCAATTGTACTGACGACATCTCTAAAGAGAATACAGCCACACCACAGTTAGAATCTACAGCTATATTACGTGCCATAGAGAGTACAAAAGCTGTTTTTCCCATCCCCGGACGAGCTGCCAGAATAATTAAATCTGATTGCTGCCAACCTGAAGTTACTCTGTCAAGTTTCGTAAAGCCTGTTGCAACACCACTTAAACCTTCTTGTTTGGATATGTGTTCAATACGCTCAATTGCTTCTTTTACTAGTGATTGTGCTGAATCGTAATTTTTCTTAATATTCCCATTCGCAATCTCAAAGAGCTTAGCTTCTGCTTTGTCAAGTAAGTCTAGAACATCACTACCTTCGTCATATGCATCGTGAATAATTTCGCTCGATACACGAATTAACGAACGTTGAATATGTTTTTGAACAATGATTCGTGAATGGTATTCAATATGGGCTGAAGAAGCTACCTTTTGTGTAAGGTTTGCAATCCCAAAATCTCCACCACAAAGTTCTAGTTTTCCAATTTTTCTTAGTTCTGTTGAAACGGTTAGCATATCTATAGGCTGAGATTCAGCAAAAAGAGTCTTTATAATACCATACATTTCTCTATGAGCGTCTTTGTAAAAACACTCAGGTTCAAGAATATCAATTACTTCATTTAAAGCATTTTTATCAATCATTAAAGCACCCAATACTGCCTCCTCTAACTCTACAGCTTGAGGTGGAAGTTTTCCTTGTTCTAATCCGATCACATTCCCTTTTGCTTTGTACGGGGTGTTTGAAGATTTTGTTTGTGCCATGTTGAATGATTGTAATTGCTAAAAATTGGGATACCAAATTTAGCATCTTTTAGAATAGAATACTAAGCTGTTCATAATTAATTATGACATTGTTAAAGCAATTGTATGCATGCAGTGTTTTATGGAAATTATCTATATTTGAACGAACAAAAAAAATACTAGATGAAAAAGTACTTTGGCCTTTTGGCAATGATTTTAAGTGTTTCTATTACTTCTTGTGATAAAGATACAGTAGATAATGGTGGCGAAACTGTAAATTCTATTTATGGCTGTACTGATGTAGATGCTATAAATTATAATGCAGATGCAACTGACGATAATGGCTCTTGTGAGTATTCTGTTGCCTATACTATTAATGGTGAGTGGACTATAACTCACTTAGAGTATGAAACAGAAATCGACTTAACGACTATTGATGCATCTATATTACCTGAAGAAATCGCAACTATTCTTGCATTCTTAGGCGATGAAATCCCTGTTGAGGGAGAGGCAGAAAATGCCGGGGCTTATATTTTGAACTATTCTGATAATAGCTATCAAGGTACTTTAGCCTTTAGTACAGAACCAGTTCCTGTTTTTGGGACTATAGAGTTACCTAGTATGCCTATTAATTTAGACTCTGAAGGTACTTGGGAATTGCAAAGTAATGATGAAGAAATAGTTTTTACTGATGCTACTACTGGTGCACAACAAGTTTATGAAATTGAAAACTTAACTGATAATTTCGCACTATTAAGAGGTTCTTTGATGATGCCAATGGAAGTTGAGCTTTTAGGTTCATACGACTTTGAAATAGATTTGGTTCTTCAATTAGAAAGATAGCTTCACTAATAAATACAACATAAAAAAAGCACCGCAATTGCGGTGCTTTTTTTATTCGTTAATGACTCCCATTTCACAGAATTTCTCAATTCTATTTTCGATTCTTTTTTGTGAATCAAGTTTCAATAAAGTATTTAAGTCTTTTTTAATCGCCTTTCGTACATTTTCATATACTTCTTCGCGATTATAATGTGCACCTCCTTGAGGTTCCTTAATGACATTGTCGATTAACTTATTCGACAACATATCTTCAGAAGTCAATTTAAGTGCTTCAGCAGCTTGTTGCTTAAAGTCCCATGATCTCCATAAAATTGAAGAACAAGATTCAGGAGAAATAACAGAATACCATGTGTTTTCTAACATATGAATTCTATCTCCAACACCAATTCCTAATGCACCACCAGAAGCACCTTCACCAATAATGATGCAAAGTACAGGTACTTTAAGTTGACACATTTCTAGTAAGTTTCTAGCAATTGCTTCCCCTTGTCCACGTTCTTCAGCTTCTAAGCCTGGATACGCTCCAGGAGTATCGATTATGGTAACAACAGGTTTGTTAAACTTTTCTGCCATCTTCATCAAACGCAAAGCTTTTCGGTATCCCTCAGGGTTTGCCATACCAAAATTTCGGTATTGACGTAGTTTGGTATTTTTACCTTTCTGCTGACCAATAAGCATAACAGATTGTCCATCGATGGAGCCCCAACCGCCTACCATAGCTTTATCGTCTTTAACTGTTCTATCGCCGTGAAGTTCGATGAAATCACCTTTTGTTAAAGCTTCTATATAGTCAAGTGTATACGGTCTGTTTGGATGGCGAGAGATTTGTACTCTCTGCCAAGCTGAAAGGTTTTCGTAAATCTCTTTACGAAGGGCAGCCAACTTCTTTTCGATGTCCTTAACGGTTTTTGTAATGTCGGCATCGGTATCTTTCCCAAGTTGAATCGCTTTTTCTAATTGCTCTTCAAGTTCAATAATGGGTTTTTCGAAATCTAATCTTTCCATAGTAACAAATTAGGGCTGCAAATTACAATAATTCACTTTTGAAGCTTTAAAAATAAGCACAATTCTTACTTTTGATGCATAACAATTATTCAATGATACTATTTCCAACTGCTAAGCTCAATTTAGGATTGCAAATTACTGCAAAACGAACTGATGGTTATCACAATTTACAGACGGTTTTTTATCAGTTCCCTCTTAAAGATATACTTGAAATTGTCGAGGATTCAACTTTAGGTGATGGAAAGTGTGAGTTTAAATCAACAGGTCTACCTATTCCAAGAGGAGAGAATTTGTGTGTTCGTGCCTATAAATTATTAAATGAAAAACTGACCCTACCCGGAGTCCGAATTTATCTGCATAAAATCATTCCTATGGGTGCTGGCTTAGGTGGAGGCTCATCTGATGCAGCTTATACTTTAAGCTTACTAAATACACTATTTAAGTTGAATTTATCGATTGACGAACTGCGAGAGTTTGCTCTTCGGTTAGGAAGTGATTGTCCTTTGTTTATAGAAAATGAAGTCCAGTATGCAGAAGGTAGAGGCGAAATTTTGAGTAAGATAAATCTTAATTTGAAAGGGATGTATCTATTAATTGTAAATCCTAAAGTTCATATTTCTACAGCTCAGGCATTTGCCAACATCATACCAGTAGATTCGCCTTCTTGTAAATCGATTGTAGAGCAAGCTGTAAATACTTGGAAAACAGATTTAGTGAATGATTTCGAAGCTTCAATATTCCCTACATATCCGGAGTTAAAAGTGATTAAGGATAAACTTTATTCTTTAGGTGCAGATTATGCGGCTATGAGTGGAAGCGGATCTACATTATTTGGATTGTTTTCAGATGAAATTCCTACAACAGATTGGAATGAAGATTATTTTGTTTGGCAAACACAGCTTTAGCGATTTGCTTTTCTAAATAGGTAGTAAGCATAGGTTCCAAAAATAATATTGGGCAAGCAAATGGCAAACAAAGGTGGTAAATCACTGTTAGTGGTAAGCGTTATAGATATTTTCTGAAAAAGAATAAATAAGGTTGTTAAGCCAAAACCATAAACAAGGTTTACTCCAATCCCACCTCTTTTTTTATGAATAGCAACACTAAAACCTATAAGCGTTAAGATAAAAGTAGTGAAAGGTGTGGCGTATCGTTGGAATAAATCTAAAAGATAATAGTGGATGTTTTCAGCACCTCTTATTTCTTCTTTTTCTATAAAACAATGCAATTCTGGTAAGGTCATTAAATTGGTGCTGTTCTTCTGATATACCAACTCCTCGGGTAGGAAACCAAAGTCTTTGTGAGTACTCGATCCTTTTTCGATTTTCTCACCCTTTGCTTCAAGTACCCTGAAGTTATAATTTTCGGCTAACCACATCCCTTTTAGAGTGTCCCAAGTAATAAAATCCGATTTAAACTTTGAAGCCAATTGTTCGCCTTCAAAAATCTCATAACTAAAACGAAAACCTTTTTGTTTTTTAGTGTTGTAGCTTTCTAGGTAGATGTAATTATCAGGACTTATTTGTCTGTGTATATTCTTATAGCGCTCGTTCTTTTTCGATCGGATGTACTCCTGTTCAAAATCTAATCTAGCTTGATTTGTAATAGGGAGCACCCAATTATTTAGATAGAATGAAATCCCTGCAATAACAAAAGCTCCAATGAAATAAGGTCTCAAAAGACGCTTTAAGCTCAGCCCACAGTTAAGTATAGCAATAACTTCGGTGTTGTTTGCAAGTTTTGAAGTACTTACAATAACAGATATAAAAGTGAAAAGTGCACTAAATAAAAGTCCGTAATGGATGATAAAATTCAAATAATAGTCGAAAATAATGGCATCTAAAGGGGCCTCTCGTCTATAAAAGTCATCTATTTTTTCAGATACATCAAATACAACCGAAATCAATAAAATCAGTACCAGTGTAAAGGTGAAAGTTCCTAAGAACTGTTTGAGTATGTATCTGTCGAGTTTTTTCAATTATAACCTTAGGCTCATTTTTTTCACCATTACTTCTTTCCAATCATAGAAAGTACCATCAATAATTCGTCTTCTAGCTTCTTTAACTAACCAAAGATAAAAACCTAAGTTGTGAATCGTTGCAATTTGCTTTCCTAATAATTCATTAGCAGCAAAAAGATGACGTAAATAAGCTTTAGAATATGTGCTATCAACAAACGATTCTCCATTCGGATCGATAGGAGAGAAGTCCTTTTGCCACTTTTGATTTTTAATATTTATTGTTCCTTCACTAGTAAACAGCATTCCATTACGCGCATTACGCGATGGCATTACACAATCGAACATGTCAATTCCTAGGGCAATGTTTTCTAAGATGTTTGCCGGTGTACCAACTCCCATTAAATAACGAGGTTTATCTTTTGGAAGTACCGCAGTAACAACCTCTGTCATTGCATACATTTCATCTGCCGGTTCGCCTACCGATAATCCACCAATGGCATTTCCTTCTCTTTCGAAAGAGGCAATTGCTTCGGCTGATTGTTTTCTTAAGTCCTTATATGTACTTCCTTGAACAATAGGAAAGAGCGTTTGCTTATAGCCGTATTTATCAGGTGTATTATCAAAGTGCTCACAACATCTTTTTAGCCATCTATGAGTCATTTTCATAGAACGCTTTGCGTAGTGGTAATCACAAGGGTAGGGGGTACATTCATCAAAAGCCATAATGATGTCGCCACCAATAATTCGCTGTACATCCATAGCGTATTCTGGACTAAAGAAGTGGTAAGAACCATCGATATGTGATTTGAAACGAACCCCTTCTTCTGTAATTTTTCTTCTTCCCGAAAGAGAGTATACTTGGAATCCTCCACTATCTGTAAGAATAGGTTTGTTCCAATTCATAAATTTATGTAAACCACCGGCAGCTTCAAGCACTTCCATTTTAGGACGCAAATACAGGTGGTAGGTGTTTCCTAAAATTATATGTGCCTTAATATCATTTTCAATTTCGTGCTGATGCACACCCTTTACAGTACCTGCTGTACCTACGGGCATAAAAATTGGAGTTTCTATGATTCCGTGATCGGTTTCTATAACACCCGCACGCGCTTGCGATAAGGGATCATTTTTCTTTAAAGTAAACTTCATTTACACAAATTTTGAGCAAAGATAATTGAATTGTATGTTCCGTGCATCTAAAGCAGATATTTATAGAGCGATTAATGGATTAATAGTATTTTTGCCTTGTTATAACGATCTTTTTTTAAATCTTATATTTATCAATACAAATTAAAAATACAGTATTGGGATTGAACCAAAATAATAAAGAACGCGATTCGCTGCTTGTGAAAAAGGCAATCAAAGGTAGTCAGAAAGCATATTCTGAATTGATGTCTTTGTATTGGAGTAGAATTGAGAAATTCTTTTCGTTAAAACTTGCAGGAAAAGAAGATGTAGAGGATTTGGCGATTGCTACTTTTAGTAAAGCTTTTGACAAGTTAGAATCGTATAATGATTCCTTCGCATTTAGTACTTGGATTCAAACAATAGCCAATAATACATTGATTGATTTTTATAGAAAGAAGGAACAAAAGACCGTTTCGATAGATGAAGATAAAGAGGATGAAGAAAGCCCTGGATTAGATATAATCGATGGGGGTCTTGATCCGGAGGATAATTTAATTCAGAAGCAAAAAAACAAACATATTGCTAGTTTAGTTCATCGTTTAAAGCCGCACTATAGAGAGTTAATCATCATGCGTTACTTAGATGAGTTGTCTTATGACGAAATCGCTAATAAATTGGATATGCCACTTGGCTCAGTAAAAGCTAAGTTGTTTAGAGCTCGCGATTTATTACTGGATATCTTGAAACCCAACGAAAATGAATACTGATCTACAGATCATAGAGAAATACTTTTCCAGCTTAACGGAAATGCAAAAAGAACAGTTTGCTCAATTAAAGCCTCTGTACGAAGAATGGAATGCACAAATTAATGTTATTTCCCGTAAGGATGTTGATTGTTTATACGAGCGACATATATTACACTCTTTGTCGATAGCTAAATTTATCAAATTTAAAGAGGGTACTAAGCTAATGGATTTAGGCTGCGGAGGCGGATTTCCTGGTATCCCACTAGCTATACTTTTTCCTGAAGTCTCTTTCACTATGATTGATTCTATAGGGAAGAAGATTAAAGTAGTACAGGAAATTGCAAACGCAATAGGTTTAAAAAATGTGCAAGCCCACCATATGCGTGCCGAAAAAGTTAATGAGAGTTTCGATTTTGTTATTACGCGTGCTGTAGCGCCAATGATGGATTTAGTTAAGTGGACACGAAAGAAATACAGTAAAGAGCAAAGGCATACTATCGAAAATGGTGTGATTGCTTTGAAAGGTGGCGATCTTAGTCAGGAATTAGCTTCCTGGGGGAATAGAAAAACCACTGTAAACCTTTCCGATTATTTTGAGGAAGCGTTTTTTGAAACCAAAAAGATCATTCACGTTCCGGTACGGAATAAATAGCTCGCAAATTAAAAAATGATAAAAGCCTCCTAAACTCTACTTATACTAGTCGTTTCAGGATTTATATGAATTTTGGTATTGCGTTGATCCTTTGTTGATTTTTAGTTCAACATAGCATCTTGTAATATATAAGAGACTTGTGATACGCAAATCCACCTTAAAAAGCATAGCCAAGTCCTAGCCCAACACCTAGAATTCCCGCTTTTCCACGTAATACAATCCCGCCTTCAGGTTTTTGAAAGCGATATCCTAGGTCTACAAAGGGTACAATAATACCATCATTGTGAAAAACACCAGCACCTGTCTCAAAATGATGATTCCCTTCTCCAGTAAGTAAAGTTAAAGCTCCAATGCTCGTTTTACTTCCAACCATTTTACCAGTACCAAAGGCTAAAGCATTCATGCTTCCATAAGCACCTCTAACATATAAATGAATCCTTTCAGACCGAGAACTTGCAATGTGCGCCTCAAGATTAACAAAAACTGAATTAATAATAACAAAAGTCCCAGCGTCAATATATAGATTGAATCTACTGCTTTCGGACTTTTTGGGTTCAGCTAAAATATTATAAGAGCCTAAAAACAATGATATAAACAAATACAGTACACTTTTCATAGTATGAATATATAATTAGATTCTTGAAGTTTTATACCTCATTAAGCCTTATACTAACCCAATAAATATGGAGCCGTAAAAATAAGAGATTTAAATAATGTTTAGTATTTATCTATTCTCAGAAATAGAAAAATAAACATAAAACGAGATATTAATTTACATATCCGTTGTGGCCACCTTTTCCATCCATAGATCCCCTTAAGAAAACTACTTTACTACTATCATTAGTAGTGTTAAATAAAGTCATATTAATTGAACTATCGGATGTCCAATGGTATTTTGCCTTATTAAACTCATCTTCTTCAACGAAACCTCCCCAGAAACTCATTAATGAGTCTGGTCCTTGATAATACATTTTAACAATATAAACATTTTTACCAAGCTCAAACAGGTCAATATTATTTGTTACTATAACCTGTTTATTAAAGATTGAATCTTTTAGAGCATCATCAGAATTAGTTTCTGTCCTAATATCAATAAAAACCTCCTCGTGTTCATTAGAAGGAGTATAATTGCAAGAACTGCAAATCAGAAGCAATAATAATAGTCTTTTCATAATGTAGAAAGGTTTATTTTTTTATTGTATTCAAATCTAATAAAAAAAACATTCACGTTCCAGCACCAAATAAATAGCAAATTAAAAAAGACTAAATCTTGTGGTTTTGGACAAAATATTACCGTTAACTCAATAAATCCAAGCGCTTACCAAATACGTTCCTTATATTAGTAGTTTAATAAACTAAAAATAATATAGGCATGAAAAAACGATTATATAGATGCCCTGAACATGGGAAAATTGGAGGAGTATGTCATGGTCTTGCAGAATATTTTGAAACAGACCCTGTATTAATACGATTAATTATGTTGGCTACTTTTTTTATTTCAGGGCCATTAATCTACATTATTGCATGGCTTATTATTCCTACTAAACAATCGCTTCAATAACAATAAAAAACACTTCAGCTTTTTAGCGCTACACTGCCTGCGGTAAGCAGGCAGTGTAGCGGAAGATATATAAGAAAGGCCACTCTAATAGGGTGGCTTTTATTGTTTTGTTATTTGGAATTATGGGCTAATAATTGGCAAATTTATGGCATTAAAAGCTTGTGAAGTATTTCATAGTCCTGGGGGCTTAATAAGGGAAGCCACTCGAAAGGGGGTTTTTTTCTTTTAGTAAAACTGGCTAATGTTCTATTATGCCTGAAACTGTAAGGTACTTAGCTTTTTGTAAGTACCATTTTCTAGAATCGAAAGTTCTTCGTGATTTCCAGACTCCACTATTTGTCCTTTTTCTAAAACAAATATTTTATCCGAATTGCGTACCGTAGCTAATCTATGAGCAATAACTAAAGAAGTTCTCCCTTTCATTAGTTTCTCTAAGGCTTCTTGTACTAGACTTTCAGATTCTGAATCTAAAGCAGAGGTTGCTTCATCTAAGATTAAGATTTTAGGGTCTTTCAGGATGGCTCTTGCTATGGCTATTCTTTGTCTTTGCCCACCTGATAATTGAATACCACGTTCTCCTACTAAGGTTTCGTAGCCTTCAGGGAAATCAGAAACAAATTGGTGAGCATTAGCTTGTTCTGCAGCTTTTTTAATTTCTTCATTACTAGCCTGGGGTTTACCATAGGCAATGTTTTCTTTAATAGTCCCACCAAATAAAAGGATGTCTTGTGGCACTATAGCTATTTGCTTTCTTAAGTCAGTTAATGGAAGGCTTGTGATCTCAGTATCGTCGATTAAAAGCTTACCCGAGTAATCTTGATAGAAACGCATCATCAATTGAGTAATTGTTGACTTACCGGCACCCGAAGCCCCAACTAAGGCGATTTGTTCACCTTGAGCAACCGAGAGGTTTATACCCTTTAGCACTTCTACATCTACCCGATTAGGGTAGCTGAATGAAAGCTCTTTGAAGTTGATACTACCTTTAATGTGATGCGTGATTTCACCTTCTGTATGCTCTTCAGGAGTCTCGTCTAAGATTTCCATTAGCTTTTCGGTAGCACCGATTGCCTTTTGAATTTGAGCGTATAAGTCAGCAATACTTCCAATACTTGCTCCAATAAAGATGGTCAACATCAAGAAGGATGTTAAATCACCCATACTCATGTCTCCACTGTGAATCAATCTAGCACCGTACCATATAACTGCAGCAATAGCACCAAAGATTCCAATAATGATAAAAGATGCAAAAGCAGCACGAAGTTTACCTCCTTTGATACCGTATTTTACAATCTCTTCAGTCTTCTGCTTATAACGTAGCGATTCGAAAATTTCGTTGGCAAAAGCTTTCACATTAGTGATACCTTGTAGTGTTTCTTCTACAATAGTGTTGGAGCTAGCAATGTGTTCCTGCACTGTTTTAGAGTACGCTCTGAGCTTACGCCCAATTATTACTGCAACAATAATAATGACCGGAAAAATGGATAGCATAAAACCCGCAAGTTTGAGAGAGGTAAATCCGAGTAAGATAATCCCTCCGACAACAATAATTAATTGTCTGATAAATTCGGCACTTGTAGTGGTAAAGGTTTCTTGTAAAAGTGAAATGTCTGAAGCTATACGACTGTTCAATTCACCAACTCTTCGCTTATTAAAAAAGGTCATAGGCAAACGAATAAGGTGTTCGTAAGTCGCCTGACGCAATTTTGCTAGGAATTTTTCGGTAACATTTACAAATAGTACGATTCTGAAATAAGAGAAAATTGCTTGTAAAGTGAATAAACCAAACAGCAATAAAGCCATTTCATTGATGCTATCCATCGATTTTTGACTTGCATCTACCATCTCTCCGATGAACATTGGAAAGACTAATGAAGCAAAACTTGATAATAAAAGGAACACTAATCCCAGTATATAAGCCGATTTATAGGGCTTTAGGTATATAAATACCCTTAATGCCTTTTTTAAACTCCCTTTATTTAGCTTAATCTTTTCTCTTTTCTTATTTTTGCCTCCGAACATCTGCTGATTTATTAGTCGGTGCAAAAGTAAGTTATTCATTGCAGAAAAAAACCTTTTTGTTGTTTGTGAAACACAAAAAATGATTTTATATTTGCAGCCCTGTTTGAGAACAAGAACATTAAGTTAAAGAGATATGAAAAGAACATTCCAACCTTCGAATAGAAAGCGTAAAAATAAACACGGGTTTATGGATCGCATGGAATCAGTAAACGGCCGCAAAGTGTTGGCTAGAAGAAGAGCTAAAGGTCGTCACAAGATTTCTGTTTCAGACGAAGCTAGACATAAAAGATAATCATCCAATGGGTGAGGATTTGAAGGTGTTATCTATTTTTATAGTTAACACCTTTTTTGTGAATAGCCCAAACTGAAAATCTTAATTTAGTTATCCCTACGCTTAAATACATCAAGATGCCAAAAAATAACTCCATCAAGCACATTTTAATTATTGGTAGTGGTCCTATCGTTATCGGTCAGGCCTGCGAATTTGATTATTCAGGATCTCAGGCTTCCCGTTCATTACGCGACGAAGGTATCGAGGTAACCTTAATCAATTCTAACCCAGCGACCATTATGACGGATCCTGTGGTTGCTGATAATATTTATTTAAAGCCTTTAACGGTAGAGTCAATAGAAGAGATTCTTGCGAAGCATCCAGATATAGATGCTGTTTTGCCTACGATGGGTGGTCAAACGGCTTTAAATCTATGTATTGAAACTGAGGATAAAGGTGTTTGGGGAAAGTATGATGTTGATATTGTTGGGGTAAATATCGATGCTATTAATATTACTGAGGATCGCGAGCAATTCAGAAAGTTAATGGAAACGATTGATGTGCCAATGGCGCCTCAACGTATTGCAAAATCTTTCCTTGAAGGGAAAGAGGCTGCGCAAGATTACGGTTTCCCATTATGTATTCGAGCTTCTTTCACTCTTGGAGGAACAGGAGCTGCTATTGTATACGATAAGGCAGATTTTGAGAAGGCATTGACTCACGGACTTCACAGTTCGCCTATCCATGAAGTGATTATTGATAAAGCTTTATTGGGTTGGAAAGAGTACGAATTAGAGTTGTTAAGAGATAAGAATGATAATGTAATCATTATCTGTTCTATTGAAAATATGGACCCTATGGGGGTTCACACAGGTGATTCGATTACCGTTGCTCCGGCAATGACTTTATCGGATACTACTTATCAGCGTATGCGTGATATGGCCATTAAAATGATGCGTCATATTGGTGATTTTGCTGGTGGATGTAACGTACAGTTTGCGGTTAGTCCTGATGAAAATGAAGATATCGTAGCTATCGAGATTAACCCTCGTGTGTCGCGTTCTTCTGCATTAGCATCTAAGGCAACCGGTTATCCTATTGCAAAAATTGCATCTAAGTTAGCTATAGGTTATAGTTTAGATGAGTTGTACAATCAGATTACAAAAACATCTTCTGCGTACTTTGAACCAACTTTAGATTACGTTATCGTTAAATTCCCTCGTTGGAACTTCGATAAGTTTGAAGGTTGCGACAGTACTTTAGGTTTGCAAATGAAATCTGTTGGTGAAGTAATGGCTATCGGTCGTTCTTTCCAAGAAGCACTTCAAAAAGCTTGTCAGTCTCTAGAGATTAGTCGTAACGGTTTAGGAGCTGATGCCAAATATTGGACAAATCAAGATCAAATTCTTGAACACTTAAAAAGCCCAAAATGGGACAGAGTATTCCGTATTTACGATGCAATGCGCTTAGGGATTCCTAAGAAGACTATTCAGGATATGACTGGAATCGACAATTGGTTCTTAAGTCAGATGGAAGAAATGGTTGTACTAGAGCGTGAAATGGAGAAATTCAACATTAACGATTTACCGCGCGAAATGTTGCTAGAGGCAAAGATGAAAGGTTATGCCGATCGTCAAATTGCACACTTAACACGTTGTTGGGAATCTGAAGTTCATACCAAGCGTTTGGATCAAGGAATCAATCGTGTTTACAAATTAGTTGATACTTGTGCTGCAGAGTTTGAAGCACAAACACCATACTATTACTCAACTTTCGAAAATGAAATTGAGATTAACGGAGAACGTTTTACTGAAAATGAAGTAGAGGTTTCCGATCGTAAAAAAGTAATTGTTTTAGGTTCTGGTCCTAACCGTATTGGTCAAGGTATCGAATTTGATTACTGTTGTGTTCACGGTGTTTTAGCAGCCAAAGAAATGGGCTACGAAACTATTATGATCAACTGTAATCCTGAAACGGTTTCTACAGATTTCGATACGGCTGATAAACTATTCTTCGAGCCTGTATTCTGGGAGCACATCTTTGATATCATCAAGATGGAAAAACCAGAAGGGGTTATCGTTCAGTTAGGTGGACAGACTGCTTTAAAACTAGCTGAGAAGTTAGAAAAATATGGCATTAAAGTTTTAGGTACGAGTTTCGAGTCTTTAGATTTAGCTGAAGATAGAGGTCGTTTCTCTGAACTTTTAGCCGAGCAAAACATTCCTTATCCAGAGTTTGGTGTAGTAGAATCTGCTGAAGAAGCTTTAGTACTTTCTAAAGAATTAAACTTCCCAATTTTAGTTCGCCCATCATATGTATTAGGTGGTCAAGGGATGAAGATTGTGATTAATGAAACAGAGTTGGAACACCATGTTGTAAACTTGTTAAAAGGTTTACCTGGTAACCGTATTCTTTTAGATCACTATTTGGAGCAAGCTATAGAAACAGAGGTGGATGCGATTTGTGACGGCGATGATGTTTACATCATCGGTATGATGGAGCATATTGAGCCTTGTGGTATTCACTCTGGAGATTCAAACTCGGTATTACCTCCATTCGACTTGAGCGATAATGTGAAGGGTCAAATGGCTAACATTACTCGTAAGATTGCTTTGGCAACTAAAACAGTAGGTTTAATTAATATTCAGTTTGCTGTTAAGAATGAAACCGCTTATGTAATTGAGGCGAACCCAAGAGCTTCTCGTACAGTACCATTTATTGCAAAAGCATACCAAGAGCCATACGTAAACTACGCTACAAAAGTGATGCTAGGAGCTAAGTTGAAAGATTTTACTTTCAATCCAGTTAAAAATGGATACGCCATTAAAGTTCCAGTATTCTCATTCAATAAATTCCCGAATGTAAATAAGGAATTAGGGCCTGAGATGAAATCTACTGGAGAGAGCATCTACTTTATCGACGATTTACAAGATCCTTTCTTCAAGAAAGTTTACTCAGAACGTAACTTATACCTTTCGAAATAATATTAAAAAAGGTTAATATAGTCTTAAAAGAGCTCGCTTTGCGAGCTCTTTTTGTTTTTGATTTGTATTTTTGGAGTCTAAATACTCATTATGCTTGTAGGATTAATTAAGACCATACTTTATATCCTTTTCTTCTATTACGGATTTAAGGTGATAGCAAAATTACTTGCGCCATTTTTAATGCGTTATGCAGCTAAGAAAGTCCAAGAGAAATTTAAAGATCAAATGGGAGGTCAAACTGGTGGTTTTGATTTTGGTCAAAAGCAACAGAAGCCTAAAAAAGAAGGTGAAGTTCACGTGAAGTCTAAAATAGAATCACAAGAAAAGATTAACACTGAATCGATGGGAGATTACGTCGATTTTGAAGAGCTTGAATAAAGTAGCTGGTATCAAGTACTAAGTAGAAAGTATTTATTCGTGTATGCCCGACTGCCTGTAAGAAAGGTCAAGGTTGGAACTATAAATTTCAAATTCTCTCTTCTAGAAGCTATATTCGATTTGGTCATTCTGGTGGCGCATTATGATAATTTGATATGTAGCTATTTACAAACAACCAATAACTAGTAACTCACAACTATTTCTGTGGTCTACAGTCCATCGACAATCGACCAAAATACCTATATTAGAGCCATGCAAAAATTGAATTTTAAAGGCGCCGTCCCTCATTTGGTAGCACTGGCCGCATTCCTTATAATCACAGTTTTATATTTTCAGCCTTTATTACAAGGCAAGAAGATCTACCAAGGAGATATCGTTAATTATAAAGGTATGTCTCAAGAGTTGGTTGAGCATAGAGCAGCAACTGGAGAAGAGGCTTTGTGGACGAATCGTATGTTTGGAGGGATGCCAGCTTATCAAATTTCCCATCATACACCTTCCAATTTAACGCGTTTAGCTGATAAGGTAATACGTTTTAATTTCCCTAAGGAAGCCTCTTATGTATTGATTGCTTTTATAGGCTTTTACATATTGCTTCTAACTATGGGTGTTGCACCTCCAATGGCAATTGCTGGAGCTTTAGGCTTTGGCTTAACCTCCTATCTATTCATTATTATTGAGGCAGGACATAACACGAAAGCTCATGCTATTGGATATATGGCACCCGTGTTAGCTGGGATTATTATGGCTTATCGAGGAAAGTTGTTGAGAGGGGCTGCTATTACAGCTTTATTCTTAGCGCTACAGTTAAGAGCCAACCACCTTCAGATTACTTATTACCTATTAATGATGGTAGTTCTTTATGGTGTATTTGAATTGATTCAAGCTATTAAAGAGAAAAAGTTACCTTCTTTTATTAAGACAGGCCTTGTTTTAATATTTGCTGCATTGTTAGCAATAGGAGCTAATGTTGAAAAAATCTGGACGACTTATGAGTATGGTAAATACAGTACTCGAAGTCAATCTGAATTGACTATTGATGGAAATCAAGAGAATAAAACCACAGGTTTAAATAAGGATTACGCCACCTCTTGGTCGTACGGTATTATGGAAACTTTCAACTTGATGATTCCTAATTTTATGGGTGGTGCTTCGGGGTCTGAGCTGTCAGTTGATTCTGAAACTTATCGCGTCTTAAAACAGAATAGAGTACCGAATGCGAAAAATGTTATTAAAAGAATGCCTACTTATTGGGGAGCACAACCTTTTACTTCGGGTCCTGTGTATATAGGAGCTGTGATGTGTTTCTTGTTTGTGTTGGGTGCCTTCTTGGTGAAGGGACGTTTAAAGTGGTGGTTGTTAAGCTGTACCTTATTGTCTTTTGCCTTGGCTTGGGGGAATAATATGATGTGGCTAACAGATATTTTCTTAGACTACGTTCCGGGATACAATAAGTTTAGAACGGTATCGATGATATTAGTTATTGCTGAGCTTACCATCCCATTTTTAGGCTTCTTAGCAATTAAAGAAGTCTTGTCGGAGAAAATAAACAAAGAAGATCTAAAGAATTCTTTGAAATATGCTCTTGGTATTACTGGAGGATTATGTGTTCTTTTTACCCTTGTAGGACCTTCAATGTTTGATTTTATTTCTAGAGGAGATGCACAATATCCTGAGTTTTTAGTTTCTGCTTTAGAAATGGATAGAGCAGCTTTATTGCGTTCTGACTCAATACGCTCATTAATTTTCATCCTTTTAACAGCAGCAAGTATTTATTTGTATACATCGAAAAAAATAAAGCCTGTTATGTTTGCTGTAACATTGGCGGTATTGGTACTTGCAGATATGATTCCTGTGAACAAACGCTATTTAAATTCAGATGATTTTGTAAAGGCACGCAAAATGGAACAGCCCTTTCAAATGACTAATGCTGATAAACAAATCCTTGCCGATAATGAATTGAATTTCCGGGTATACAATACAACTGAGCGATTAGATGCTGGGGCCAGAACCTCTTACTTCCACAACAATATTGCGGGTTATCACGGTGCGAAGCTAAAACGCTATCAGGAAATAATCGATATGCAAATTGCTAAGGGAAATTCTTCTGTTATCAATATGCTGAATACAAAGTATATTCTACGTAAAGGCACTTCTGGAGAGTTAGTCGCTAGTACAAACCCATTGAGGTTAGGTGCAGCCTGGCTCGTTAATGAGGTTAAAGTAGTGGCGAATGCTGATGAAGAAATGCGTAGCATAAGTGATTTTAACCCTGGAAATACGGTTTTCATTGATAAAAGATACGGTCTGCAAGACGCTAACTATTTAGGGAATGGTTCTATACTGCTAACATCTTATCAGCCAAATCATTTGGTTTATAACGTGAATACTAATACTTCAGCTTTTGCAGTGTTTTCTGAAATGTTTTATGATAAAGGATGGAACGCATACATAAATGGTGAGCTAAAAGAACATTATAGAGTGAATTATATTTTACGTGGTATGAATCTTCCAATGGGAGCATATCAAGTTGAATTTAAATTTGAGCCTCAAGCCGTTGCTATCGGTTCTTCAATTGCTTTAGTATGTTCGGTGTTGGTATATGTATTATTGGCTTTTGTAGCTTTTAAGTCTTTTAAGAAGGTTTGAAGCGCGTATTAATCATATCGTATTATTGGCCTCCAGCAGGTGGTATAAGTATTATACGCCCCTTAAAACTGGCTAAATACCTGCGTGAATCTGGATGGGAGCCTGTGATTTGTACGGCACAAAATCCTCATTATCCTTTTGAGGATGATAATGCTTTTGTTGATATTCCTAAAGGTCTAGAAATTATAAAGGTTCCTATAGTTGAACCTTACGAGATTTATAAGCGTTTAACGGGGCAGAAACAAAAATCGGCTTTAGCAGATGTTATTCAAAATGCTCCCAAAAGATCTTTTTTACATAAACTTTCAGTATGGGTAAGAGGAAATTTTTTCATCCCCGATGCACGATGTTTGTGGGTGAAACCTGTGGTGAAACAATTGAGTGCTTATCTAAAAGATAATCCTGTAGATGCTATTATTACTACAGGGCCACCACATTCGGTGAATAGAATTGGTTACCTCTTGAAAAAGAAATTTAATCTTCCCTGGATAGCAGATTTTCAAGATCCTTGGACTCAAGTAGATTATTATCAGCATTTCAAAATTAGTTCTTGGGCGCACAAACGCCATAGGAAAATGGAAAATCAAGTTTTTGATAATGCCGATTTAATTACAATCGTTAGTGATTCGTGGAAAATAGATCTCAAAAAAATTGGAGCGAAAGATGTAGAGGTTATCCCTTTAGGCTACGACCCTGATGATTTCACTAATTCGGTAGACTTAGATTCTTATTTTACCATCAGTCATTTAGGATTATTGGGGCAGGATAGGAACCCATCTAGTTTTTTAAAGGTTGTTAAAGATTTATGTGCCGAAGACCAAAGTTTTGCCGAGCAGTTTAGGTTGCAGTTAGTAGGTAAAGTGAATGTAGAATTGCAAAATCAGATTACTGATTTGAAGCTGGCAGAACAAGTAATCTATAGAGGTCAAGTAAATAGAGTGGAGGCTTTGAAGATGATGCAAGCTTCACATTTATTACTACTATTGTTAAATAAAGCAGGAAATGTTTCAGGAAGAATACCTGGAAAAGTGTTTGAGTATATAGGAGCTAAAAGACCTATATTAAGTTTAGGTCCAGAGGGAACTGATATAGGTAGAATGCTGCATCAATCTAATTCTGGCGAACAAATAGATTATGAGAATAAGCAAGCTTTAAAAGAGTATTTAATATTAAAGTTTGATGAATTTAAATCCAATGGAAATATGGTGTCATTGAATTCCTCAAATTGCTATTCTCATAAAGAAGTTTCGAGTACATTTGCTGCATATCTTGAAAAGTTGATAAAGAAATGAGAAGAGTAATTACATTTGGTACTTTTGATTTATTCCATATAGGACATTTAAATATTATCGAGCGTGCTAAAGCTCATGGAGACTATTTAATTGTTGGGGTCTCATCAGACGCTCTAAATTTTAGTAAAAAACAAAAATATCCTGTTTGCCCTCAAGAGAGTAGATCTAGAATTATTGCATCTTTAAAAGTTGTTGACGAGGTGTTTTTTGAAGAGTCTTTAGAGTTGAAAGCAGAGTATATAAAAAAGTATAAAGCTGATGTGTTGGTAATGGGCGACGATTGGAAAGGTAGATTTGATAAGTTTGAATCTATTTGTGAGGTGGTTTATCTAGACCGCACCCCTTCTATATCTACAACAGAGCTTATAGAGATTATTAAAAAATAAATGGAAGTTAGAAAGTCGAGGTTCAAACGTTTTAAAGGTTGGTTGTTAAGTTTTATTTTTATCGACCTTATAACTTTGTTTACTCGTTTTGTAGAATCGATTTTCAAAAAAGATCAGTCTGTATTAACCTTGTTTTTTACTGAAAACAACTTTGCGGATAATTGCCGTTATTTCTTAAAATACTTAATAGAGAACCCAGAGCATAACTTTAAGGTTAGGGTGTTGGTGAAACAACAAAGCTTGTATAATCAAATTCACGAATTACATCCTGAAATCACCTTTAATGCTCGTAGCCTTTCTGGTTTGCGATTGTTTTTAAGAACTAAGAATATTGTCATTTCTCACGGTTCTGATGCCTCCTATTTCTTTCCTTACTTTTTAGATGTTAAGTCTAAGAATATCATCAATCTTTGGCACGGAATTCCTTTAAAACGATTAAGCTTACAGGTGAAAGGTATTCGAGAATCAAAAGCTAGAAATCGATTTCAGAAATTTAGTTCTATTTGTGCTGCTTCAAGCTTCGAGCAATTTTTATTGGCTTCTTGTTTTGATATGCATATGGATGATGTTTGGGTAACAGGTACTCCTCGAAATGACTATTTAGTTAATCCAAGTGAAGAGCTTCTACAAAATCATTCTTATTTGAATAGTAAAGTTATACTATATGCACCTACTTGGCGGGAGTATGGTAATCGTTCTTCATTTTTTCCATTTGAAGATAAAGATTTGAAAGCACTAAACCAGATGCTAGAGTCGCAAGATGCTTATTTGTTGCTGCGTGGGCATAGAGAAGAAATGGAGCGTATAAAGAACAATTACGGCCAAGAAGAAACTCTAAGTAGAATTTTACCTGCCCACCAGGAAATATTTCCAGACGCCCAATTGTTATTAGCCCATATTGATGTGTTAGTAACCGATTATTCTTCTATTTATTTAGATTATCTATTAGTAGATAAACCGATGATTTTTATTCCTTACGATATAGAAGAGTATCAATCTTATAGAGGCTTTTTATTTGATTATGATACTCACACTCCAGGTGATAAAGTATATACACAATCTGAGTTTGTAGATAGTTTAGATAAAGCATTGAATTATACTGAAACAGGAGCTATGGAAAGAAAAAGGGTGAAGGATTTATTCCATACTTATCAAGATGGTAAGGCTTCAGAGCGAATCATCTCGAAAATTAATCAGATGAATAACTGATGGGGATTGTTCAGAAACAAGGTCTGAGTATAACTGTTATCAGTTTTATTGGTGTTGTTATAGGCGCCATTAACACTCTATTTATTTTTCCGAATGTATTAGGAGCCGAAAAACACGGTCTCGTAATGTTGTTTTTGTCTATAGCAACAATAATCTCTCAATTTGCACACCTAGGAATACCAAATACTATAATTCGTTTTTTCCCTTTTTTTAAAGATCGTAAAAAATTCATTTACCGTTTGGCATTACAAGTTCCAGCAATGTCTGTTGCATTAGTTTTTTTCATGTTTTACCTATTTGGGGCAGAATTACTTTCTATATATAATTTGAAGAACCAACTCTTTGTAAACTATCAAGGAATTCTCATTCCTTTGGTTGGCTCATTAGTATTTTTTGAAGTCTTATTAAGTATTTCACGGTCAGAACTAAAAACTGTATTCCCAGCAGTGTTAAGAGAATTAGGCTTAAGGGTTTTTACTCTTATACTATTGGTAATGTACTTTATCGACTGGATTGATTTCACAGTTTTTATATATGCCTGGCTAACTATGTATTCTTTAAATGTATTCCTTCTTGCACTTTATCTTTTCAATTTGAAGTTTTTGAAAGTTGAATTGGGCTTTCCTCTTTTCCCAAATGCCAACTTGTCTAAACAGATGAGAAAGTATGGCTTAGTAACTCTTCTAACATCGTCGGCAGCAATCTTAGTCAACCGTATTGATGTATTGATGTTAGGGCATTATATCAATTTAGAAAATATATCATATTATACAGTAGCTTTTTTTATGGCTTCTCTCATACATATTCCAGCTAGGTCAATTTTGCAAATTGTTAAGCCACTCCTTGCTAAAGCTTGGGCAGAAAATAACCTTAAGGAAATAGCTTTATTGTACAAAAAGACAGCACTGAATCAGATGCTTATTGGATTGCTGCTTTTTATCGGAATCTGGATGAATCTGGATGATCTTCTACTATTTGTGTCCAATGATTATAGTGATATACAGCTGGTCTTTTTTTATATAGGGCTTGCGAAATTAATTGATGTCTCGGTTGGTGTAAATGGTGCTATTATCTCGACATCAAATAAATTTAAATACGATTTATATATCAACCTTTTCCTCATCATAGTTACCATCGTTTCTAATATGATTTTTATTCCATTGTATGGACTTGAAGGTGCTGCAATGGCTACGGCATTAGCATTACTCATTCACAATACAATTAAAACAATTGTTGTTTACACATGTTTTTCAATCCAGCCTTTTAGCTCAAGTTCTATTAAACTTATAATAATTGGATTAGTTACTTATTTTATCCTCATGCTAATCCCATTCGCTAAGATTGAATCTACTATGCTCAGAATTATAGTTAGATCTCTGTGTATTTCAGTCTTATATATAGGAGCCTCACTATTTTTTACTATTAGTGTTGATGTGAATACCCAAATTAACAAGATTCTAAAAAGATGAAAAAAGATCATTTGTTAGTACCTGATTTTTTAGTGGTTGGTGCAATGAAATGGGGGCTACAATTTCACCACTACTATTAGTTATATTTTTATTCCCAAGCAGAATTCTCTCTTAATTGGAGAAGAATTTATTTTGGTAATTGGCAATATGTGTTCAAACATTAATTTTTTTTACAAATGAATAAACTACCCAATTTTCTAATTGTTGGTGCTGCTAAAAGTGGGACTACTGCCTTGTATCACTACTTAAGACAGCACCCAGATGTATTTTTGACACCGATAAAAGAGACTAATTTTTTTGCGCAAAAAGGAAAGGATCTGGATTTTAAAGGACCAAAGGATAATTTGGTAACCCATAAAAAAACTATTACAGAAATAGTTGATTACAAAAATCAATTTATTAATGTTACTTATGAGAAAGCAATTGGAGAAATTTGTCCTTCATATTTATATTTTGAAGATGCTCCAAAGAATATTAAAGAATATATTCCTGAAGTTAAGATAATAGCAATCTTAAGAGAACCTGTTTCACGTGCATTTTCTGCATGGGTTCACCTCACAAGAGATGGTAGAGAGTATCTCAGTTTTAATAACGCTCTAGCTGATGAGTCTAGAAGGATTAAAGATAATTGGGCTGAAATTTGGCATTATAAAGAGGAGGGTAAATATTATGGTCAATTAAAAAGATATTATGATTCTTTCCCAAAGGAAAATATTAAAGTAATTATTTATGAAGATTTTAAAAAGAACCCATTAAGGGTTTATAAAGAAATATGTGATTTTATTGAAGTAAAGAGTTCTTTTACACCTAACATGATTGTAAAACATAATACAGGCTCACTTTCTAATAGTCGATTTTTAACTCATCTTGTTATGAAGAAGAATATCTTTAAGACATTGTTTAGGATTATTTGCCCTCCTTTTCTGAGGAAAAAAATTGAGCGACTATTGTTTAAAAGTACTTTGATAAGTACACCTATCCTTTCAAAAGAAAATGAAAATCGACTTAAGCTATTATTTAGTGAAGATGTAGGGAAATTAGAAGGACTAATTGATATTGAATTGAATGACTGGAAAACTTCTAAATAAAGATTTATCTTTTTGGAATAAATAAAAAAAGCTCCCTCAGGAGCCTTTTTTATTATAAAGTAGTTCTTGTCCAGCTAGTGGTTTTACCAAACAGAGAAAATCCGATATATCCCCTAAGGTTTAATATACTATCTCCATCTACACGTGCAAACAAAGAATATGTATCTCCTTCACGAGCATCATAAATCTTCCCATCATTCCATTCTTTATCATCTTCATCCCAAACAAGGTTGTGCATCACTACCATTCCTAGTTTTTTACGAGATCTTAAACTCTCATCAGGATTTTTTTCATCAAGCATCCAATCCCCATTTTCATGTTTTGCATTCAATAACCAAGCAATCTTCCCAAAGAATTTACCATCCTCCATAAAGACTTCAATTTTAGCATCTTCTTCTTCATTTAACCATATACCTAAAATATCGTTAGAATTTTGAGCAAATATGGAGCTAGAGCAGATAGCAAATACTAGTAATAAAATGTTCTTTTTCATTTGTTTAGGGTTAGGTTAGTTAAAATGTTCTGTTGATACCAATTACAAATCGCTTGGTAGAAAAGTAACCTTCTCCGAATGGGGGTCGGTTCATAAACCAAGGCAAGTCAATACGTAATGTAAGTGGAGAAATATTGTCGATTCTCTTAAATAAGGTGATTGTTGCACCGATACCTGCATCAGCTCTAAGATTACCAAAAGTTAAAGCTTGATTTAAGGTATTAGTGTTGATTATACCTGCATCTGTAAATAAATAGGTTTTTAAATCTAGTTTATTCCTGAAAGGAAGGTAGTCATTGAATTCTATTTCGGTAGAAAATGCTATACCTGTAGTCCCAGAAAACGAGAAGTCTTGAGATTCGTAATCTCCTTCGGGCATAAGATAACCAGCATAGGCTCTAAGGTTTAAGCCACCTCCCATTTGGAAATGGTTCAACTGTTCGCTAAAGTGAATAGATTCTCTAGAAACTAAGCCTGTAGAACGTGTGTATTTGTTTTCCATATATTGTTCAGGATTTGCTCCGGCAGCAAAAAGTTTGCTTTCTGGGGCAATACTAACTCCTGTAGCGTGTTGAAAGAACAATCGGGTGTTTATCTTTAATTTGTCAATTTTTGATTTGTTGATAGCCTCAAAACTTAATTGAGCAAATTGGTAATCACTACCAATGGTTGAAGAGCGTAAGGAGAAGTTTAAAACACCCTCCCCAGCAACATATTGATATTTGTGTTTAATCCCAATGCTAAGGGTGTTGTTCTGAGCGTCAGTTTTCCAAAAATCCTCTCCTTCAAAAAGTAAGTAAGTATTACTATCACTTTCTGGCCTAATTAAAGTTTTTAGCTCCACATAAAGTTCATTGTTGTGGTCATTAGATTTTTGTGTTAGTCTAATTTGGTTAAGTTTTAAACCATCAAGTTTTCTGTGGCTTAGCATTATACTCAAGCCTTTGTTGATTTTGTTGAGTGGATTTTGATAGTTGAGGTCATATGAAATACGATCGTATCCACTGCGTGTTTTGATAGTCTCTTGGTGTATCTCTTCGTTCTCATCAGTAAACACAATAGTTTCTTCTGGTAGGTATTTTTCAATTTGCCCAAAGCCTGTGTTTAACCAGAAATCTCCATCAAATTTATGATGATAGTTCATGTAATCGCTAGAGATATTGATTCCCGTTTTCATACCATCAAATCCATTGTACCAGAGTTGAGGGCTTAAGCTTAATTCATATTTTTTCCAATCAGGATATGCCCAAACAAAATCTTCCCACTCGATAGAAATATTCTTTTTCAGACTATTGTCTACCATATATGCATCTGCTAATCTGTTAGTCGGGTCTATGATTACATCTTTTATTCCTTCTTTTGATCTAACGATAACAGTATGGGTAGTGTGTATTTTCCCAAAGCCATACCATTTATCTAAAACTGTTGCTTTGGTGTTTTTAACAAACCAAGTATTTGGAATGTGATAATCTTGAGTATTTCCATTTTTGTTAAGGATTGTAAAGTCGATAGGCATTTGCATCTCTGCTTTACGCTCAAAAGTAATTTCGAATAACTCTTTAGACCCCTTTAATCTTTTAGAAGATTTAACAGCATAATCAATATCCTTAGTTGTTTCTAACCATTGATCGAAAAACCAATTGAGATCTACCTTAGTGTATTCAATTATACTCTGTCTAAAGTCGTTAAAATAAGGATGAGCAATTTTCCATTTTTGAAAATAGTACTGCAGTGCTTCAGCGAATAATTCATCTCCTAAAACATATTGTAAGTTGTAGAGCATTGCAGCTGTTTTGTAGTAAACATGTCTGTAGCCACCACCATGACCTAAAGCAGACCCAAAATCATCTGAGTGTGTGTTTAGTTGTGGAGTATTATTCATAGTAGCATCTTTGATGTATGAATAATAAATACTACGGTCTCTTGGGTGTAAATCTTTGGTGTGCTTGGCAATATATTTATTCTTAGAAATATTTTGCACCATTTTATCGCCATCAATTTTCTCTAAACCCCAAGCTGTAAGGAATTGGGTAAAACCTTCGTCAAGTGCTGCTCTATATGTTTCGTTGTTACCAATTTGGCCGTAAAACCAATTGTGCCCAATTTCGTGCACGAGTAAACCCCTGTAGCTTGGGTCTGAACCTCCATCTAAAGTTAACATAGGATATTCCATTCCATCCTGAGCATCAGCCACAATCATTTTGTGGTAAGTATACATTCCTATATCTTCAGAAAATACCTGAATAATTTGCGCAGAATAACTAGCGGCATTTTGCCATTTGCTAGCGTGTTGCTCTTGTGCTAATGCATAGCACGTTATGCCATTCCAACTAGCTTCACCTATTCTGTAACTTGGGTCGGCTGTAAAGGCAAAATCGTGAACATTCTCAGCGTGGAACTTCCAAGTTTTTCTTTCTTTAGGATTGTATGCAATAATCTCTGAAGCGGCTTCATTCCAAGGTTTATCCTTAAAGTTAGTGATGTCTAGTTTAGCACGTAAATCGGTAGGAAGAACCGTAGCTCTGTTTAATAAGTAACCCGTAGCATCAACTATGTAATTTGAAGCGAAAGTTAATTCTACATCAAAAGCACCAAAGTCACCATAGAATTCTTTTCCTAAATGCTGATCTGTAGTCCAACCAAACTTTGCATCGTAAACAGAAATTCTAGGATACCAGTGTACGCCATCATAATGAGTTTTGCCATTAGAATTGAATTTCTTCATTCTACGTCCCATATTACCCAGTCCAAAATAAGTTGTAAAGGCTATGTCAAAAACAATAGATTCACCAGATTTTATAGGTTTGTTTAAGTGTACTTTAAGGATGGTATTGTCTTGTTCTAACAAAACACGTCGTCCTTCAGAGCTAATGCTTTGAACTTCAGTCCCTTTTTTATCTTGTTCGTAGGGACCGTAGTTTATCTTATTGTTATTTTGTTCATTGAGTTCAGCATGATGCGATTCAGGTTGGAAAGCATTCTGATATAAGTGGAAATAAACAACATCTAGGTCGTCTGGAGAATTATTCCAGTAGGTAAGAGTTTGCTTACCTTCTATGAGATCCTTTTGCTCGTCTATATTAGCCTGAATCTGGTAGTGAACATCCTGTTGCCAATAGTCAGAATGAGGCTTTTTATTATTCCAATAGTTAGGGTTGTCGAAATTTCTATAGGTATTGGGTTTTGCTATAGGGTCGTATTTTGCTGGCTTCTGTTGCGCTGAAATTGTATTGATAGATAAGAGAAACAGAAAGAGATAACAATAAACGTTTTTCATTTGAGTCCTTTATTTTTTTGGACTGAAAAGATAGGTAATGATTATGGCTTAATCAACCTTTCCGTTTTGGCCTTCTTTAGCACTGATGATACTCGCGTTTAGCTCAAAACCTAATAGTAGGATAATAGAATTAAAATACATCCATAATAAGATAACCAATAGGGTTCCAATTGAACCGTAGAGCTTGTTGTATTGTGCAAAGTTGTTTACATAATAGCTAAATGCCATAGATGTACTTACACTAAGAAGCGTTGCGATAATAGATCCGATTGAGAGAAAACGCCAACCAGTTTTATCTGCTGGACCGTAGTAGTAAAGAATAGAGATACTAATGAATAATACCAAGACTAAAAGCGCCCACTTCCCATATAGAATAACTTCTGCAGAGTATTGTTGTAGATAATTTTCTTGCACCAAACTATCCATAAATCCCTGTGAGAATATCAAAAAAGCTATCGTGAGAATTAAAAGTAATGCTAAAACTAAAGTGATGATAAGTGAGAGCCATCTTAGTTGTAGAAAAGTCCTTTTATCAGTGAGGTGATAAGTCGCATTAAAGCCAGAAATCATTGCGTTTACCCCATTTGACGAGAAGTAAAGTGCCAAGATGAAGGTGATCGAAAGAAGGCCTCTATTTTGATTGTTAATGATATCGTCAACAGTAGATTTGGTTACCTCATAAGTGGAAGGAGGCATAATATCCATAATGAGTTGGAATAGTTGATCCTGAAATCCATCGATAGGGACAAACGGAATCAATGTAAACAGAACGATGATAGAAGGGAAGAAGGCTAAGAAGAAATTGAAGGCTAAAGAAGAGGCTCGTGTTGTGATTGCTCCTTCTACAATTCCTTTGTAAAAAAACATAGAGATTTTATAAAGGCTAAGACCTTCAAATCCTGGTAAAACAATCTTTTGTGTTATTTTTTTGAGTCCCAATTATCTATTGTTAGATTTTTGTTCAATTTACTAAAATGCTTTTAAACTTAAATCCATATTGTATACCGAGTGAGTGAGGGCTCCTACAGAAATAAAATCAACGCCACATTCTGCATAGGAGCGAATTGTTTTGTCTGTGATACCTCCAGAGGATTCAGTTTCATAAGTACCCTTAATATATTCCACAGCAACAATAGTTTCTGCAGGAGTAAAGTTGTCGAGCATAATTCTGTGAATACCTCCAACTTTTACTACTTCTTTCACTTCATCTAAATCTCTCGTTTCAACTTCAATTTTGAGATCCAAGTTCTTGTCAGCTAAGTATTTTTTTGTTTTTTCAATAGCCTTGGTAATTCCACCTGCAAAGTCAATGTGATTGTCTTTCAGCATGATCATATCGTAAAGCCCAAATCTATGATTAGCTCCTCCACCAATTTTTACTGCCCATTTCTCTAGAATTCTTAGTCCGGGTGTAGTTTTTCGAGTATCCAAAATGGTAGTTTCTGTACCTTCGATTAACTCTACATACGCTTTGGTTTTTGTAGCAATAGCACTCATTCGCTGCATACAATTTAAAACAATCCTTTCGGCGGTAAGTAAAGAAATTGAGCAACCCTCAACAATAAAAACAATGTCTCCTTTTTTCACTTCGTCTCCATCTTGAAGTAAGGCTTGCATTTTAATATTCGGGTCAATAGACTCAAATATCCATTGCGCTAACTGTACTCCAGCAATAATACCTTGGTCTTTAACCAATAAATGTGCACGACCATTCACCTCTTGAGGAATGCAAGCTAATGAACTGTGGTCGCCATCACGAACATCTTCGGCAAAAGCCAAATGGATAAAAGGAAGTACTTCTTCTTTCGTAATCATAAGATTCTGTTACTTTGTATGCTTCTGCAAAATAAGTAAATTTTAAAGAGTCTAGATGAAGATTTTACTTTTAGTTATCGGGAAAACCGACGAGAAATACCTGATTGAAGGGATGGATAAGTATCGAAAACGATTGAAGCACTATATCGGTTTTGATTATGTGGAGATTCCGGATATAAAAAATCGAAAATCACTTTCTGAATCTGAACAGAAAAGATTGGAAGGCGATCTAATTCTATCCAAGTTGAAAGCTGGAGATAAATTAGTCTTGTTAGATGATAAGGGTAAGGATTATCCTTCAATTGGTTTTGCTAATCACTTGCAGCAGCAAATGAATTCAGGTATAAAACGCTTGGTGTTTGTTGTTGGTGGCCCTTACGGTTTTGATGAGTCAGTGTATCAGAAATCTCAAGGTAAACTATCCTTATCCAAAATGACTTTTTCGCATCAAATGATTCGTTTATTCATTGTAGAACAGGTGTACAGAGCAATGACGATTCTTAAAAACGAACCTTACCATCACGAATAATATTGATGAAAATGTGAATTGTAAGCCTTAAGATGGTCGCGATGATTATCGCTTTTTAGTTTTTAATAATTTAAGATTAAATACTCTTGTTCGTTTTTACTAATAGTTGATGTAACTATATTCATTTCCAGTATTTAAATTGTTTTTCTTATTGAGATAAATTGCTTACTTTTGCAGACCATTTTGGACAAAAAACTAAATTAATAACAATGTTGAGAAACTACGAAACTGTTTTCATTTTGAATCCCGTTTTGTCTGATGAACAGACAAAGGAAGCAGTAAGCAAGTTTACAGCACATTTGAAATCAAATGGTGCTGAAATTGTAGCAGAAGAAAGCTGGGGCTTGAAAAAGCTCGCTTACCCTATCCAGAAAAAGAAAAGTGGATTTTACTATTTAGTAGAATTCAAAGGAGAATCTAATTTAACTGCAGGCTTAGAAGTTCTTTTAAAGAGAGACGAGCGTGTAATGAGATTCTTAACTGTTGCTTTAGATAAGCACGCTTTGGCTTATGCTGGAAAAAGACGAGAGAAGTTAAATGCTAAATCGACTAAGTAATGGCTAGTAATTCAGAAATTAGATTCCTTACTCCATTATCTATCGATACAGGTAAGAAGAAGAAATATTGTCGTTTTAAGAAAACTGGTATCCAGTATATCGATTTTAAAGACGGTGACTTCTTAGTGAAATTCTTAAACGAACAAGGTAAAATTTTACCGCGTCGTATTACTGGTACTTCTTTGAAATTCCAAAGAAAAGTATCTCAAGCAGTAAAGAGAGCACGTCATATAGCTGTCTTACCGTACGTAACAGATTTAATGAAGTAAAACACTAGGTACTATGGAAATTATTTTATCTCAAGACGTAGCTAACGTAGGGTTTAAAGACGATGTTGTTACTGTTAAGAACGGTTACGGTAGAAACTACCTTATCCCTCAAGGATTCGGAAAGTTAGCTACTGTTTCTGCAAAGAAAGTTTTGGCTGAAAACCTAAAGCAAAGAGCTTTTAAAGAGCAAAAAATCGTTGATGATGCAAACAAGATCGCTACGGCACTAAAAGGTCTTGAATTGAAATTGTCAGCTAAAGTTGCTGATGGTGGTCATAAATTATTTGGTTCAATCACTACTATTGATCTTGCGGCTTCATTAAGTAAAGCTGGTCAGTCGATTGAAAAGAAATTCATCACTATTACTGGTGGTTCTGTAAAAGCATTGGGTAAATACACTGCTGCAGTTCGTTTACACAGAGATGTAGTTGTTGATTTGAATTTTGAAGTTATTGCTGAGTAATCTATACTCACGCTACAGATGAAAAGGCTCCTTTTGGGAGCCTTTTTTTATGCCTAATTATTTCTGGCAGATGGATTGTTAATTAGTCGATAAAATGTTAATAAAATGGATGCTTTTAAGTCTTTTGTCAGACTGCTTAAATGGGCTAAATTGTTATATTTGTTAGATGTCAAAATAGACTTTTTAAAAGCTAAATCATATGAGTGAAGAAGTAAAAGGACAAGAACAAGAATATTCAGCGGGTAGTATTCAGGTACTCGAAGGATTGGAGGCTGTGCGTAAGCGTCCTGCCATGTATATTGGAGATATTGGTCAGAAAGGTTTGCACCATTTGGTGTACGAAGTGGTAGATAACTCTATTGATGAGGCTTTAGCAGGGCACTGTAAGAAGATTGACGTTTGTATTAACGAAGATAATTCTATTACTGTAAAAGATGATGGTCGTGGAATTCCTACCGCTATGCATCCTAAAGAAGGGAAATCGGCTTTAGAAATTGTAATGACCGTTTTACACGCTGGTGGTAAGTTCGATAAAGATTCCTATAAGGTTTCTGGTGGATTGCACGGTGTAGGTGTTTCTTGTGTGAATGCACTTTCGATTTACTTGAAAGCTGAAGTACACCGAGATGGTAAAATTCATACGCAAGAATATTCTGAAGGGATTCCTCAAACAGAGGTGCTCGAAGTTGGTACTACGGATTATAGAGGTACCATTGTTACCTTCAGACCCGATAATACAATCTTCACGACTACGGAGTACGTATACGATATCTTAGCAACACGTTTAAGAGAGCTTTCTTTCTTGAATAAGGGAATTACTTTATCTATTACAGATAAGCGTGAGCAAGATGATGATGGTAAGGATATTACTGCTACATTCTTATCGGAAGGTGGTTTAAGCGAATTCGTTGAGTATTTAGACGAAACTCGTGACAATCTTATCGAGAAGGTAATGTATATGGAAGGTGAGAAAAATGGTGTGCCTGTAGAGGTTGCTATGAGTTACAATACAACTTACTCAGAAAACCTCCATTCATACGTAAATAATATTAATACGCACGAAGGTGGAACTCACTTAGCTGGATTCCGTAGAGCCTTAACGCGTACTTTAAAATCCTATGCTGAAAAGTCAGGTATGCTAGAGCGCGAAAAAGTTACCGTTGCAGGGGATGATTTCCGTGAAGGTTTAACGGCTGTAGTTTCTGTAAAGGTAATGGAGCCACAGTTTGAAGGGCAAACAAAAACCAAATTAGGTAACTCTGAGGTTTCGGGTGCTGTAGATCAGTTGGTAGGTGAGATGCTGAACAACTATCTAGAGGAAAATCCAAAGGATGCCAAGCAGATTATCTTAAAGGTTATCCTTGCCGCTAAAGCTCGTCAAGCAGCACGTAAAGCTCGCGAGATGGTGCAGCGTAAAACGGTTATGTCATCTACTGGTTTACCAGGGAAACTTTCTGACTGTTCAGAGAAGGATCCTGAGAAATGTGAAATCTTCCTTGTCGAGGGGGATTCAGCCGGTGGTACTGCAAAGCAAGGTCGCGATAGAGCATTTCAAGCAATTTTACCCTTACGTGGTAAGATTTTAAATGTGGAGAAAGCGATGCAATATAAAGTATTCGAAAACGAGGAAATCAAAAACATATTTACTGCTTTAGGTGTTTCTATAGGAACCGAAGAAGATAGTAAAGCATTGAATATTTCTAAATTACGTTACCATAAAGTAGTAATTATGTGTGATGCCGATGTTGATGGTTCTCACATTTCTACTTTAATTTTGACTTTCTTTTTTAGATATATGAAAGACTTAATCGAGAACGGTTATATCTATATTGCTACTCCACCTTTGTATTTAGTTAAGAAAGGTAAAGATCATCGTTACTGTTGGAATGATGAGGAGCGCGATGCTCATGTTGCCGACATGGGTAAAGGGAAAGATTCTTCTGTTGGTATACAGCGTTATAAAGGTCTTGGGGAGATGAATGCTTCTCAGCTTTGGGATACCACAATGCAACCTGAAAACAGAACTTTACGTCAGGTGACAATTGATAGTGCTGCAGAAGCAGATCATGTATTCTCTATGTTAATGGGAGATGATGTTCCACCACGTAGAGAATTTATCGAGAAAAATGCTAAGTATGCAAATATTGATGCATAATTAAGCTTAAGTATATTCATAAAAAAAGGCTCAATGAATTTGAGCCTTTTTTTATGTCTTATAAGTTTACCTAAGGAGTGTAACTGATCCTTTAATTTGGGCATACTTTAATTCAAGTACATAGAAATATACGCCATCAATAACTTCATCACTTAAGTGTTTACCATCCCAAGGTTCAGTTCTAGGGTAGATACTGTAGTATACTTCGCCACCCCATCGGTTGAATATTCTTAAGACACCAGAATCACAGTCTTTTAGACCTCGAATAGTAAATAGGTCATTTTTTGCGTCACCATTAGGTGTGAATGTATTTGGGAATTTAATTCTATCTGTAACAGACATAATAGACAAGTCTATTATGTCTGTTACAGAATCAGAACAATATTCATGTGAGGCGATAAGGGTAATAGGGTAGACAGATCCATAATTCAGGTGAACCATAGGATTGTCTTCAAAGCTTACACCATTTACCCCAAGATCCCATTGTGATTGCGTTGAGTTTGGAGTTTCATTAAATAAATTCAATTCATTTGTACAGGAGTCTAAATAAAAGCTGAAACTTGCTGTAGGCGGTGGTATGTTTCCGATAAATTCTGTGAGTTCACCCATACATCCATTTCCATCAGTAACTGTTACTGTTTGATCTCCTGTTAAAAGATTTGTCCCTAAAGCTGAGTCTGAGCCAGATCCATCCCAGTTGTATGAAAAAGGAGGGATACCATTTGTTGCTTCTACTAACATTGTTCCAACTCCTATTTCGCAAGCATCATCAGTAAGTTCTATTAATTCTAATTCTACTTCTAGCCCTTCTTGATCGACAAAAGCAATTCCTTGAAAAATACAACCAAGGGCATCTGTAATAGTGTAGGGGTAAGAGCCAGAATTCAGACTAGTCGCAGTTGGTCCTGTTAACCCAATACTAGGCCATGCATATTGATAGGGTTCTGAACCACCAAAACCTTCTACTGTCGCAGATCCTACTCCAATAGCACATTCGTCAGGGATAGAGATTACATTAAGCAATTCAACACCATTTAAAGCTTGAACAACAACTGAGGATTGGTATGTACAACCAAAGTCATCTTCAATTGCATAGTTGTATGTATAATTACCTGCAGTAGGTGGATTTATGGTCATTAAGTCCCCAGTTATAGATACTGTTGTGGCAGAGCTAGCCCATTCACTGTTAACAATACTTGGAGTGAAGCCCCAGTCTGAGGGTAAAATCTCTGGATTGAAATCAATCCACCATTGGAATATCCAGCCATTGTCAGCTCCCCAAGTATCTATTACTTCAACCGTCCAATCTCCATTTAAATCGGTTCCCAGAATTTCATCAAAAGAATCGTCGTAAGCAGTGTATATATTTGTGCCACTTGCTATAACAGAGGCATCAACCGGGTTCCCAAGAGTTCCAGCATCGTCTAGGTCGTGCCAAGTGCCTGTTGTAGGATTTGGAGACCAGCAATAAATATATCCCACCCCAGCAGGGTTTTCATCTGGATCGCAGGAGTCAGACCAAGAGTCTGTACCTCCAGGTTCCCCTAAGTTATTCCCACCTAAACCATTTCCAACACCTGTACCATTTTCATCAGCTAATAGAACTACATTACTACCATCTGGAGCAATTAGGTTAATCGTTAAATCTCCCATAAATGTATGTTCCATTTCAATACAAATACGAGTAAAATCGTCTACATCGGTTAGTATTTGTCCGGGAAGAAAGGTGTTGAACTCTATAGTTGTTTCATAAGCGCCAGGAGGACAGGCTGGTCCGTCTGGAATGAATAATTCTTCAGCGAATGTATTTACATAGCCTGCTGTCCATGGGGTAGGTTCAAATTCAACCACAGCATTCAGTTCAGATTCTGTATTTGGACAAACCACTAAAGGGTCTGCAGTAAGGTCAATTATTGGAGTAGTAGAAACGCGAACGTATATTTTAGCAATTACAGTATTAGTACAACCATTTACATCTTCGATCTCAAGATTGACAATGTATCCACCTCCATCGGTGAATGTAAAGGTTACATTTTGTCCTGTTTGTGGGCTACCGCCATTGTTTGTCCAAGTGAAAATCGAAGTAGCATCTGATTGTACGTAAGTAGTTCCGCTTTCTGGGTATTCACCCGTACCTTCAAATGAAATACTTTCTCCTTGACAGATGTCATAATAGAAAAACTCTTCTCCTGTATCAGGATCAACTGCTGGGGTTCCGGTCATTAAGGGGTTAATGTCTGGAATAATGGTTTGACATTGAGAAAAACTATACTGAATAGTTGTAATGGTGAATATCAATAATGCAATATACTTTTTCATACAATTTTACTTTAAAAGGATAAATGATCCTGTCTTTTCTTGTAATGCGTTTCTATGCGTATTAAATCTAGCAAGAAATGAATAGGCTGCAATTTCGGCAGGTACTCCATTGTCTTGACGGATTCCATCCCATCCACTATTCATATCAGTTGATTGGTAAACTAATTTGCCCCAACGGTCATATATAAATATTTCAAAACTCGATTCGATAATATTATGTAGTATTGGTTGGTAGAGTTCATTATTACCATCACCATTTGGTGTAAATGCAGTCGGAGTCCAAATATAATAATCTTCAACAGATATCACCTCACTTTGGTAAGAGTCTGTACAGCCACCTTCGTCAGTTACAGTAAGTTGCACTAGGTATGTGCCCATTTGGTTGAAGTTGTTTTCTGGTTGTTCTTCAGAAGAGAATTGACCATTTCCGAAGCTCCAATTATAGTCTGTTAAATAGGTAAGTGGGTCGGCAGTAGAGAAGTTGATAAACTGTACAAGTCCATCTACATACACAACGGTATCATGACTTTGGTCGAAATATGCGTTCGGCCCTGGGATATTTATGATGTCTGTAATCACTTGTCCAACACAACCTAAGTCATCTTCAACATTAACTAGGTATGATCCAGCCATTAGATTATCTGCATTTGGCTGGTTAGGGCCAAAATTGCTCCAGTCGTAAGAGTAAGGGCCGTCACCATTTGTAGGGTTTAAGTTTATGTTTCCGATACCTTGATTACAATGGTCATCATTAAGGTTAATGTTAAATTCTAAATCCAATATGATATTGTCTATAGAAGTATTCCCGCTAATGTCACAACCCAAAGCATCTGTAATTGTATAGAAATAAGTATTTTCAGATAAGTCTTCTAGTATAGCACCTGTTTCACCAGTGCTCCAGTCAACTAAGTATCCTGGAGTCCCTCCAGAAATCTGTAAAATAATTTCTCCAACCTCACCACCACAATAATCATTAGTAATAACTTCTGTTGGGTTTATGTATGAACTTGCTGTTATAGAAATGTCTTCACTAAATGTACATCCAAAGTTGTCAACCACTTCGTAGGTGTAAGTGTGAACTCCTGGTTCAGGTTGAATAGCAATAGACGTACCTAGGTTAGAAACAATACTCGATTCATGTAAAAAATACTCTTCAACTATGAAATTATCAAAACTCCAGGCAGAAGGAATTATATCTTGATCAAGAGAGATTCCCCAAGAAAAAATCCAACCGTTGTCGATAGTTAAATTATCTACAATGGTTATCGTCCAAGTACCATTTAAATTGGTACCAATAAAATCAGCAAAGTCTCCTATTGGTAGATAAATATCTGAGTTTAAAATGTTTCCAAAACCCCCACCGGCAGGAGGGGTAGTGTTGTCAGTCATACCATCGTCCATTGTTCCATTATATGTAGGGTTCATTGACCAGCCATAATCATATCCTATACCTGGATTGGTTTCTGTAGCATCCATATCCGTAGCTTCTCCAAACCAAGTACCACCACCAGCTTGTTCAAAAAGTGTTACTTGAACTCCATTAGGTGCCGTAAGTAAAATGTCTAAATCTCCTGTATATGAATGTTCAATGTTTATATCAACACTCAAGATGTCATTTACATTTGTTAAAACCTGCCCTTCACCAAAGCAAGTAAGTATAATGTCTGTACTGTAAACTGCACCACTACCATCGGGTAAATAAAGAGGGTCAGAGAATTCATCTTCACAAGGAAGTGATTCCCATCCGTCTGTAATTATTGTGGGATTGAAATTAAGATCTGAGCCAGCTCCTATAGTCGTCACGACACCTGGGCAAATAGTAGTTGGAGAAACATCTAATGTGATTGTTGGCACTGTCCCAACGCGAATAAAAACATTTACGGGGGAAGGTGTGATACATCCCTCTGTGTCTTCAGCATAAAGTGAGATAATATGTCCACCAGAAGTATTAAATGTGTAGGAGAAATTCTGAAGGTTACTTTCAATTACTTCGTCCATATACCAAGTAAAACTCGTATTGGACACTGATTGAAAATAAGTAGTATTGTTTTCTGGAAATTCAGCACTTGCTTGTAGCGCTAGGGTTTCTCCTATACACATATCGTAATAAATAGTTGTGATGCCTGTTGCAGGATCAGTCTCTATTGTTTCAGTCGTTGAGGTGCTAAGGATGAGTTGTACAATTTCTTGGCAGTCGTCGCTTTGAGCTGAAGAAAATCCATAGATACATATGGATAAGAAAAGAAGCAAATGCTTTTTCATCGAAGGGCAGTTAAAATATAATAAATCTAGTCTAGCTCAAAAATAATACCATGGTAGGGTACTTATGGTAAAGTTTTTTCAAATATACTGATTTATCTTTTTTTCTGACTGAATATTAATCTTAAATTTGCCTCTGTTTACACTCGTAATAAGAGGTTTAAACATTAAACTTAAATAACACAAAATGAAAGTAACAGTAGTAGGTGCTGGTGCAGTTGGCGCAAGTTGTGCTGAGTACATTGCAATTAAGAATTTCGCGTCAGAAGTTGTTCTTGTAGATATCAAGGAAAACTACGCAGAAGGGAAGGCTATGGATTTGATGCAAACTGCATCATTGAATGGTTTTGACACGAAAATTGTTGGTAGTACAAATGATTACTCTAAAACTGCTGGAAGTGACATTGCTGTTATTACAAGTGGTATTCCTCGTAAGCCAGGCATGACTCGTGAAGAGTTAATAGGTATTAATGCCGGTATCGTAAAAATGGTTTCTGAAAACTTAATTAAGCACTCTCCTGATGTGATTTTAATTATTGTAAGTAACCCTATGGATACCATGACTTATTTAGCTCATAAAGCAACAGGTCTTCCAAAAAATAGAATTATCGGGATGGGTGGTGCTTTAGATAGCGCTCGTTTTAAATACCGTTTAAGTGAAGCTTTAGATTGTCCTGCATCAGATGTTGATGGTATGGTAATCGGTGGACATAGCGATAAAGGGATGGTTCCATTAACAAGATTAGCTTCTAGAAATAGCGTTCGTATTTCTGAATTCATTTCTAATGAGAGATTAGCTCAAGTTGCTGCAGATACTAAAGTTGGTGGAGCTACATTAACTGGTATGTTAGGGACTTCTGCTTGGTATGCACCAGGTGCAGCAGTATCGTCTTTGGTTCAGTCAATTGCATGTGATCAAAAGAAAATGTTCCCTTGTTCAGTTTTATTAGAAGGTGAATATGGCTTAAATGATTTAACAATCGGTGTACCAGTAATTTTAGGTAAAAACGGTATTGAGAAAATCGTTGAACTAGAATTAAATGAAGAAGAACAAGCTTTATTAGCTGAGTCAGCTAAAGGTGTTAGCGCAACTAACGCATTGCTAACTGAGTTGAATTTGTTTTAAGCGGAAACGTGAAAATGTAAGTCGTAAGACGAATCGATTTTATAGAATATAAAAAGCCTGTTATGCTGAAATTAACAAAGCATAACAGGTTTTTTTTTGTCCAATACTTTGAATAATAGATTTTAAGTACTCAACTTCACCATCGTCTAATTTAAATCATTCTATCATCCCAATCTTTAGGTGGTATTGGGCAGCTTTTGTGTTTTCCAAACCATTTGTATCGGTTTCTGGCTAGGTATTTATATAAATAGTCTCGAACTTGTTTCGGAATCAGATAGAGTAGTACTGCAAAAGTGTATACTCCTCCCAATAGAATTAAGCTTTTTATAATTGCTGTAGAGTAATAGTGGCTTTTGCCTTTGTGAACCAGTACTATAGAGTCAATGTCCTTGTCTGTAGTTTGATTTTGAATAAAACCAAGCTTAAAACGTTTCTGATGATCTCTTTTTAACAGAAATCGAATAGAATTGTTGCAAAGAACACAAACACCATCAAAGTATATTAAAGAGTGGTTCATTTACTGAATACAGATTTTCATTGTTTGTATGTTGCCATTTGTCGTTATCGATTGTATAAAATAGAGTCCTGACTCTAAACTACTCAATTCAATAATTCGTTTTGGTCTGGCAGAATAACATAGACGCCCTCCTAAAGTGTAAACATTTAGTTGGCTTATAGAATCGAAGTTTTCTAAATGAAGGATTCCCTTTGTTGGGTTAGGGTAGATTTTAAATAGGACGTTTTCTTTTTCTGGAGTAGAGACTTGATTGTAGTCACATCCCCAAAGTAAGTGTACACCTCCAGTATATACCCCAAGTAGCATATCATTCCAGCCATCATTGTTTAGGTCGTAAATATAAGGCGCCGTACGAATTCCATTAGAGTAGATAAGTAGTGAGTCATTAACTTCCGTAAATAACCCTTCTAAATTATCGTCGATATTAGTGTAGTGATGAATATTTCCTCTTTCGGTTCCAACATACAATTCGAAACCATCTTCTCCATCTATTACCATGGGAGTAGTGTAGGCAGTGTTGTATATAGGGTCGGTTAGATTGATGTCTCCAAATAAATCGTTTACAAGTATGAATTCTGCATCGTTAATAGAGCCTTGGTTTTCGTAATGATAAATACTTCCATGACGGGTACCTATAATTAAGTCCAGATCATCATCTCTATCTATATCTACTAGGAATGGGCTTGCAAAACTTCCGACGTCAATATCGAAATAATCTACTGTGTTGATGAAGAAATTAGATTCACCACTCATAAATATATTGTTCAATAAATGTAGTTTTCCATCAGAATCTCCAACAAGCATGTCTAAATCTCCATCATTGTCTAAATCTCCAAATGTAGGAGATATGTTATTTTCAAAATTCAGTGTACCTAAATTTGCATAGTCATCAGTTACCCACTCGTATTCAGGATTGTTTAAAGTTCCTATGTTCTTGTATAGAGCGAGTTGTGAATTGAAGTTGCCACTCTCAATATAGTAACCGTAGTTCGCTACAATTAGGTCTTGAAGTCCATCATTGTTATAATCAAATAAAATAGGATGAGCGCCAGATCCTACTTCAATCATTTGATCTAAAAGGATGTTTTTCTGAATTAGATTTAGCTCACTTGTTTCTGTTGTTGATTCGTTTTTATAAAACCAGATATTCTGGTAGTTATCAGAGACGTTATTTCCATTCGGACTTACGATTAAATCTTTCTTGTTATCATTGTCAAAATCAAAATGATACGCAGCAGGGAATTTAGGGATGTCTACACTAATTGTATTGCTAGGAAAACCGACATCCTGACTGATCATTAATGCATTTTCTGCGTCGGCACTATTTTCTAGCATCACTAAATTGTCAAAGGTAACGTCGCCGAGAAGTAATTCAAAGAAACTGTCTCCAGTGAGGTCGAGTGCGGTAACCGTAGACCCTGAATGCTTACTAGATTGTAGATTTGAACCGTTTTTCAGTACTTCGCAGTCATTTAAGGTTACAGAATTGTCTGAAAAGTTTTCACTAAAATCTCCCCAGCAATCATCAGCCAACTGATAACTTAAGCTATCGCAAGTTCCATAATTCTCAATAGAAGTGTTTTTGTGCCATTCAACATGGCTCCCAATAACAGTGAAAGTTAATATGTCCAGATCACCATCATAATCTAAGTCACCAATATGTGGAATATCTACAGAACTGACATATAAATTTGTAGGGCCACTTCCTCGATCTGTTAGAATGGTACCAATGAGATTAAAGCTTAAGTTAGCACCACTTGATGTATTCTCATATAAGCGAATACCTCCATTATGCGATGTGAAAATATCCATTTTACTATCGCAATTATAGTCTCTTAACAGAACCCAGTCTTCTAAATCAGGGAATTTTAAATTGTATTCAGGTGCGTAATGGTAGTCAACAAGCCCCTCTGTTCCATTGTTTAGAAAGCAGTTAATTTGATCTCCGTTTTTGTCGAAAATCACTAAATCTACAATTCCATCATTATTTAAGTCTAATGGAGATAATTGCGGCACATTTGCACCTCCAGCCCAAGGGTTAACTAAGTCTACTCCATTTTTGATAACCTTTAGATCCTGAGATTGGTAATATCCTTGTTGTGCCATGACTTGTAGGCTGAAAGAAAAGACGATAATTAATGAAAGTATGTTTCTCATTGGGTGAAGACTAATAGGTTTACGCGCTAAATTACAAGAATTGTGCCCTTGAAGGCTTATAATACCTTTAAATAAATTGGGATTATTTTATTGAAAGTTTATATTTGTCAGCCTTAAATAATCGACTCTAAAACAAACAGATATGCGTAACCAAGGATTTACTAAATTTTTAGCTCTAGTTTTCGCACTAATATGCGTTTACCAGCTAGCATTTACATGGATGGTGAAAAGTGTGGAAAGTGACGCTAAAGCCTACTCCAATGGAGATTATCAATTAGAACAAGCATACCTTGATTCTGTAGCTACCGATGAGTTGTATTTTGGATACACTTATAAAGAATGTAAGGAACAAGAATTAAACTTAGGTTTAGACTTGAAAGGTGGAATGAACGTTACTCTAGAGGTTTCTGTAGGAGATATCCTGAAAATCTTAGCTAACAATTCTGCTGATGCCACCTTTAATCAAGCAATCCATAAAGCGAATCAAAAGCAAAGCGATTCTCAAAATAATTATATCGACGATTTTGTAGCTTCATTTAATGAGGTAAATGAAACGAATGGTACAGAGGTGCTTTTATCTTCTCCTCGTATTTTTGGTCACAGAAATATGCTTGATAAATTTGAAGTGAACGCTCCAAATGATGAAGTTATTGTTGTTGTTCGCGAAGAATTGAAGGGTGCTATTGACCGTGCTTTTTCTGTATTAAGAGCTCGTATCGATAAGTTCGGAGTTGTACAACCTAATATTCAACAGTTAGAGCAAGAGGGTCGTATCTTGGTGGAATTGCCAGGTGTAAAAGATCACGAACGTGTTAAGCGTTTATTACAAAGTACAGCTCAGTTAGAGTTCTGGGAAACAACAAGTGTTCAGGAGTTACAGGTGTTTTTAACAAATGTAAATTCTATTATTACTGCAGAGAAAGAAGTTGAAAATCCTATTTCTTTAGAAATTGACTCTTTAAATTTAGATTCTCTTAACTCTGGCGTCGGAAATCCATTCTACGAATTAATGGGAGTTCAATATGCATTTGGTGCACGTTTAGGAGTTGTTTCTGTTGAAGATACTGCTAAGGTTAATGCAATTATGAATCGTGATGATATCCGTTCGCTACTTGCAGGGGATTTAAGAAATACGAAATTTTTATGGTCTGCTAAACCTCTTGTTGTTTCAGGTGAAGAAGTAGGTTTAGAGTATGTTGCGATTAAGTCTAATAGAGATGATGTTCCTCAATTAGGTGGTGATGTAATTGTTGATGCAAATACTCAAATTGACCCAACAGGTTCTGTAAACGTAAGTATGCGTATGAATGCTGAAGGTGCAAAAAAGTGGAAGAAACTAACAGAAAACAACATCGATCGTCAGGTTGCTATTGTTCTTGATGGTTATGTATACTCTTTTCCTACAGTAAACGATGTAATTCCAAACGGAAGTTCTAGTATTTCTGGAAACTTTACGATCGAAGAGGGTGAGGATTTATCTAACATCCTTAAAGCAGGTAAATTACCAGCTCCAGCAAAAATTATTCAATCTGAAATCGTTGGACCTTCTTTAGGTGCTGAAGCAATTAGCTCAGGATTCACATCTTTTGCTATTGCATTATTGATTGTGTTATTGTTTATGGTGTTTTATTACCAAACTGCAGGTATGGCAGCAAGTTTAGCCTTGGTGTTGAATATCTTATTCATCTTTGGTGTACTAGCATCTTTAGGAGCCGTATTATCTTTACCTGGTATTGCTGGTATCGTTTTAACTATCGGTATGGCAGTTGATGCTAATGTGTTAATCTACGAACGTGTAAGAGAAGAATTGAAAATGGGTAAAGGTTTAAGTTTAGCTATCTCGGATGGTTATAAACATGCTTATGCTGCCATTATTGATGCTAACGTTACTACCTTATTAACAGGTATTATTCTTTATACTTTTGGTACTGGACCAATTAAAGGTTTTGCGACTACTTTAATAATCGGTATTGTTACATCTTTATTTGCTGCGATCTTCTTAACTCGTTTAGTGTTTGAGGCTAAAATGGCTAAAAAGAAATCAATTAAATTCTCATCGAAGTTAACAGAAGGCTTATTTACAAATTCTTCATTTGCTTTTATCGCAAAACGTAAACGTGCTTATATTATCTCAGGTTTAATAGTAGCCTTAGGTGTTGTATCTCTTTCTACAAGAGGTTTAAACGAAGGTGTTGACTTTAAAGGTGGTCGTAATTTTGTAGTACGCTTCGATAATGAAGTTGTAACGCAAGATGTTCGTGCTTCATTAGCTTCACCGTTTGAGACCGCTCCAGAAGTGAAAACTTTTGGTAAATCGAACCAGGTGAAAATTACGACTAAGTTTATGATCGATGAAAAAGGATCTGATGATTTAGTAGATGCTAAGTTAAAAGAAGGTTTAAGTACCTTAGGGTTAAATTACGAAGTAATGAGTTCCCAGTTAGTAGGACCAACTATTGCGGATGATATTAAGCAATCTGCAGTATGGGCGGTGATATTCTCATTGATTGTTATCTTCTTATATATTTTAGTTCGTTTCCGTAAAATGTCTTATTCGCTAGGTGCAGTTGCTGCTGTATTCCACGATGTATTAATCGTATTGGCTATTTTCTCTTTCTTCTATGGTAAATTACCATTCTCTTTAGAAATTGATCAGGCATTTATTGCAGCGATATTAACTGTAATTGGGTATTCGTTAAATGATACTGTAGTTGTATTCGATAGAGTTCGTGAGTACTTTGGGATTAAATCAGGTTCGCGTGCAGATATCGTTAACGCAGCTTTAAATAGTACTCTTAGTCGTACTTTGATTACTTCGTTAACTACATTCTTCGTATTACTAGTAATCTTCATCTTTGGTGGAGAAGTAATTAGAGGATTTATGTTTGCCTTAATGGTAGGTGTAGTTGTAGGTACATATTCGTCTTTGTTTATTGCGACTCCAATTATGTTGGATACAATGAAAAAAGAAGAAGTAAAATAAACAACATGTATTATATGTTTAGAAAAGTCCTGCATTCGCAGGACTTTTTTATTTTTGCACTATGGGAAATACAATTCTGTTTTTAAATTTTTTAGGTACAGGTGAATTTGTACTTATTGCTTTTGTCTTTCTATTGCTCTTTGGACCTGATAAAATTCCAGGTGTAGCGCGAATGGCCGGTAAAGGAATTCGCAAAATTAAAGATGCGAGTAATGATATCAAAAAAGAGATACATGCAAGTTCTCAAGGCGTAGACTCTATGACTTCTGAGATGCGCAAAGATATTCAGGAAATTGAAAATTTAACACAGTCAGTGAAAAGAGGTGTTAAGAAAACCTTAGATACTTAGTAGGTGGATATAATAAAATTAATTATTGGCTTATTAGTCTTAATTTTTGGAGGAGACTTTTTAGTTAAGGGTGCTGTAGCTCTTGCTGTACGCATGAAAGTGTCAATGATTGTTATTGGTTTAACTGTCGTGTCTTTTGCTACGTCCGCACCCGAAATGATTGTAAGTGTTTATGCTGCTTTAAGTGGTCATCCTGATATGGCTATAGGAAATGTTATTGGTTCTAACATTGCTAATATATCTTTGGTGTTAGGCTTAACAGCAATAATATTTCCTTTAAGCTTCAAGCAAAGACTGTATAAATTCGATGTTCCTGTAATGTTAATTGTAACTGCATTGTTCATCGCCTTTTTGTACACCGATTCTTCATTAGTAAGATGGGAAGGAATGATTTTTATTGCTTTCCTTATTGTTTTCACTGTTTATTTAATTGCCAGATCTCGAAAAGAAGATAAGATTAATGAGTCAACTACCGAAAATCAATTAAGTCTAATTAAGTTATTGTCATTTTTAACATTAGGCTCAGTTTGTTTGTATATAGGTTCGAGGTTGTTGGTAGATAGTGCGAGTAACTTAGCAAGTGCTTTAGGAGTAACCGATAGAGTTATTTCTGTTTCGATTGTAGCTTTTGGAACTTCTGTTCCAGAATTAGCAGCTTCTATTATTGCTGCTTATAAAAAAGAAAAAGAGATGTCATTAGGTAATTTAATAGGCTCGAACATTTTTAATATTTTGGCTGTATTAGGTGTTACCTCTATTATTCACCCTATACATGTAGTAGAGTCTGGTTTGCTTTCTAATGATATTTGGTGGATGGCAGCAGTTTCGTTAATTATTTTACCATTAATGTTCTTATTTCATAAAGGGCATATTGGAAGAATTGAAGGTTTCATCTTGCTTTCTATATATGTTTGCTGTATGTATCTTCTTTTTTAACTCATTGAGGTAGAAAAACATACTAAAATCTATTTTGTGTGTAAAAAATTACATTTTGAGTAAAAAAATCCACTTAATTCATAATTCAATACAACAATTGATTTTATATTTGTACCCAAATTTAAACGCAATTCATTTATCGGTATGAAGACTAAATTAGAGTACATCTGGTTAGACGGATATTTCCCTACTCAAAACATGAGAAGTAAGACCAAAGTTGTAGAAGGCTTTAGTGGTAAATTAGAAGATTGCCCGATGTGGTCTTTTGATGGAAGTTCTACAAAACAAGCTGTGGGTGGATCTTCAGATTGTTTGTTAAAACCAGTTGCAATATTTCCTGATCCAGAGAGAGTAAATGCTTTCTTGGTGATGACAGAAGTATTAAATGCTGATGGTACTCCACACGTTACTAACGCTCGTGCGACGATAAATGATGATGATAATGATTTCTGGTTCGGTTTTGAACAAGAATACTTTATCATGGATAATGACACTCAATTACCTCTTGGATTCCCTGTAGGAGGTTACCCAGGCCCTCAAGGTATGTACTACTGTTCAGTAGGTGGGAAAAACACACACGGTAGAGACTTCGTAGAAGAACATGCAGATCTTTGTATTGATGCTGGTCTTAACTTCGAAGGTATCAACCAAGAGGTTGCCTCTGGACAATGGGAATTCCAATTGTTTGCTAAAGGAGCTAAACTTGCTGGAGATGAGCTATGGGTTGCTAGATATTTACTCGATAGATTAACCGAGAAATATGGATACTATATCGAGTACCATCCTAAGCCAATTAAGGGTGACTGGAATGGGTCTGGAATGCATGCTAACTTCTCGAATACATTGTTAAGAACTTGTGGTTCAAAAGAAATGTATGAAAAAGTATGTGAAGCATTTAGACCAGTGGTTAAGGAGCATATTGAAGTTTACGGAGCTTATAATGATCAACGATTAACAGGTTTACATGAAACAGCTTCAATAAACGATTTTAGTTACGGTGTCTCAGATAGAGGTGCATCAATTAGAATTCCGATTATTACAGTTGAGCAAGGCTGGAAAGGATGGTTAGAAGATAGAAGACCCGCTTCAAATGGTGACCCTTATAAAATTGCAGGTAGAATTGTGAAAACAGTTAAAGAAGCCAAGATATAGTTTTGATTATACCGAATAAAAAAGGTGCCTTTTGAGGCGCCTTTTTTAGTATAAAATGTATTCTATTCAAATATGTAGTGTTCTTCAGGCGAAAGACCTTTTTTATTTGCTTTATTTTTAGTTATTTTAGCAATCTTTTGCATGGATATTGCAATGAAACCCGAAAAACAACTCATTAACTCGACCCAATGAGATTTACTAAAATATTATTCTTGTTAATCGCAACAATTGCGATTTCTCAAAACTCCTTTGCACAAGGGAAGCTTCTTAAGAAGGCTCATGTAGCATTTGAACAGTATGAATTCCATAAAGCCATGGATTTCTATAAAAGAGCTTATTCAAAATCATCTGATAGAACTCAGAAAATTGAAATGAGTTTTAAATTAGCAGAATGTGCTAGACGTATTGGGAATTATCGCCAAGCTGAAAGTTATTATAAGCGTACAATAAAAATGCGTTATGATGATCCTATAGCATTGCTCTATCTTGCGATGATGCAGCGTAATCTTGGTAAATTTGAGGATGCGATAGAAACTTTCAACTTGTATAATGAGAAAGTGCCTGAAGATTTAAGAGCACAAGAAGCTATTGAAGCTTGTGAGTTAGCTCAGGAATGGACGGATAATCCTACGCGTTACGCTGTAGCGAATATGAAATCCATAAATTCAAAACAGGACGATAGAATGCCTGCTTTTGGAAATAAAGACAATACTCAATTGTTCTTTACTACGGCTCGTAAAGGTGTGAATGGTAAAAAACTAAGTGCTCAAACCGGACAGTACTTTACGGATGTGTGGGTTACAGAACTTGAAAAGAGTAAGAAAAAAAGAGGTAAAGGTAAGAATCAAGCTAAACCGAAATGGAAAGAGCCACAATCATTAGGTGAATTCTTAGGAGTAGATGATGTAGTAAATACAAAATTTGACGAGGGTGCGGTAAGTTTAAATGAACGTGGTAACTTGATGTATTTCAATCGTGCCATGATGAAGAAAAATGAAGCTCATTTACCTAGAGTATATTCTGCTATTAAAAAAGGTGGAGAATGGGAAGAACCAACAGAAATTTCTCTTCCGATTGATTCTAACTACATGGTGATTTTCCCCTGTTTATCTCCAGATGAAAAAGTTTTATATTTTGTTTCTGATATGCCTGGTGGTGAGGGTGATTTTGATATTTGGATGTCAGAATACAATAAAAGAAAAGATACTTGGGGAGAACCAATTAATTTAGGGCCTGAAGTAAATACCGATGGAAAAGAAATTGCGCCTTATATTCATAAAGATGGAACTTTGTTCTTCTCGTCGAAAGGACATGTAGGTATGGGTGGTTTTGATATTTTTAGAGCAACCAAGCGACCAAGTGGTCAATATGGGAAAGTGAAGAATATGAAATATCCAGTAAATTCATCTTATGATGATTTCGGTATTATATTCTCAGGTAAGGACGCTATCAGTGGATTTTTAAGTTCAAATAGAAAAGGTGGTCGTGGTGGTGACGATATCTATGAGGTGAAACTTTCAGATTTGAAATTCAAAATGGAAGGTATTCTTATCGATACTGAATCAACAGATCCATTACAAGGTGTTTCTATTCATATTGAAGGATCGGATGGCTCTTCATTTGATGCGACCACAAATAAAAAAGGATTCTTTAGTTTCGGAGATGAGGCTATTAGTCAGGGAGTAGAATACGAAGTAACCTATACCAAGGATACTTATGTGACTGTAAATGATACGGTATCTACTCAAGAATTAACAATTCATGACTTTGAATCAACTGATGAGGGATTCTTGTATACAATCGCGGTAGATTTATCAATGAAAGTATATAGACTTCCTGTAGTGTTGCCCCATATCGAATATGACTTGGGTTCATCTGAGTTGAGAGAAATGGCAATGAAGGATTTAGATAAATTAGTAGAAGTTCTTACAACAAATCCTGATTTAAGAATCCAATTGCGTTCGCATACTGACTTTAGAAGTAGTAATGAGTTTAACCTTGAGCTTTCTCAAAAAAGAGCTGAGGCCTGCGTGAACTACCTTATAGAACAAGGTGTTGATGGAACAAGGTTAGAGCCAGTAGGAATGGGCGAGTCAGAGCCTATTACTCTACAAGAAGATAGAAAAGGTTTAAAGAAAGGTGATGTTCTTACACAAGAATTCATCGAGTCTATAAGGTCTAGAAGACTACGTGAAACAGCACATCAAATGAATCGTAGAACAGATTTCAAACAAATAGAATCTGATCCCGTAGACTCAAAAAAATACGGTCAGTACTAAACAATTAACAATATTTAAAAGCGTCCCATAGTAATGTGGGATGCTTTTTTATTTAAGTATATTTGCAGCAAATTAACCCGCAATATTTTTTACCTGTGAGCAATCAAGAAAGATATATGATGAGAGGCGTTTCGGCATCTAAAGAAGATGTACATAATGCCATCAAAAATGTTGATAAAGGATTATTTCCGAAAGCATTCTGTAAAATCGTTGAAGATCGTTTAACGGGTGATGAGGATTACTGTATTGTAATGCATGCCGATGGTGCGGGTACAAAGTCGTCTTTGGCTTATATGTACTGGAAAGAAACAGGTGATGTTTCTGTGTGGAAGGGAATAGCTCAAGATGCACTCATCATGAATATCGATGACCTACTTTGTGTAGGTGCAGTAGATAGAATTTTAGTTTCATCGACAATTGGTAGAAACAAGAGCTTAATTACAGGTGAAGTTCTTTCAGAAATTATCAATGGAACGGAAGAGTTATTAGAAGATTTACGTTCTCAAGGCGTAGAGATTTATTCTACGGGTGGAGAAACGGCTGATGTGGGCGATTTGGTTCGTACCATTATCGTTGACTCTACAGTTACGGCACGTATGAAACGTTCGGATGTAATTTCGAATCACAATATTGTAGGAGGAGAAGTAATTGTCGCCTTAGAATCTGCGGGTCAAGCGACATACGAAAGTGAGTATAACGGAGGTATGGGTTCTAATGGTTTAACTTCTGCTCGTCATGATGTGTTCCATAAAGAATTAGCGACTAAGTATCCTGAGAGTTACGACGCAGCTGTACCTTATGATTTAGTGTATTCGGGTAACGTTGCCTTAACCGATGCGGTAGAAGGTGTTTCTATAGACGCTGGTAAGTTGGTGCTTTCGCCAACACGTACTTATGCCCCTATCATCAAAAAGATTTTAGATTCTCATAAAGACAATATTCACGGTATGGTTCACTGTAGTGGTGGTGCACAAACTAAGGTACTTCACTTTGTGGACGATGTGCACGTGATTAAAGATAATATGTTCGATACACCACCTTTATTCAAATTAATTCAAGAGCAATCGGGTACCGACTGGAAAGAGATGTACAAAGTATTTAATATGGGACACCGTATGGAAATCTACTTGAAAGAAGAACACGCTCAAGACATCATTAATATTTCTAAGGAGTTTGGTGTAGATGCGAAGATTATCGGTAGAGTAGAAAAACACCAAGGAAAGAAATTGACTATTAAGAGCCAATACGGCGAATTCGTTTACTAATATGGCATTACTAGATAAATTAGCAATGATTAAACTTCGTTTCGATGATGTTGCTCAGCAAATCATCGAACCCGAAGTAATGAATGACATGAAACGTTATGTGCAATTGAATAAGGAATACAAAGACCTTACTCCAATTGTAGAAGCTTATTTGGCATACAAAACAATCTGCGATAACATTGAAGAGTCGAACGAAATTTTGGAAACAGAAGACGACGCGGAAATGAAGGAGATGGCGCGTATGGAGTTGGATGATGCGACTCCTAAGAAAGCTGACTTAGAAGAAGTCATTAAAGTATTACTTATTCCTAAAGATCCTGAAGATTCTAAAAATGCTGTCGTTGAAATTCGTGCCGGTGCGGGTGGTGATGAAGCCAGTATTTTTGCAGGAGATTTATACAGAATGTATTCTCGTTACTGCGAAAATAAAAAATGGCGTACAGAATTGGTGGATGTTACACACGGTACTGCGGGTGGTTACAAAGAAATTGTAATGAACGTAAGTGGTGACGACGTGTATGGAACTTTGAAGTACGAATCTGGAGTACACCGTGTACAACGTGTTCCTCAAACCGAAACACAAGGTAGAGTACATACCTCTGCAGCTTCAGTGGTAATACTACCTGAAGCAGAGGAATTTGACGTTCAGATTAGCGATAAAGATATTAAGAAAGAAACCTATTGTTCTTCAGGCCCTGGAGGTCAGTCGGTGAATACAACGTATTCGGCAGTTCGTTTAACACACCTTCCTTCGGGAGTTGTGGCGCAATGTCAGGATCAGAAATCTCAAATTAAAAATTACGCCAAAGCCTTACAAGTATTAAGATCTCGTATTTTCGAAATCGAATTGGCGAAGCGTAATGCAGAAATTGCCGGAAAACGTAAGACAATGGTTTCTACGGGTGACCGTTCTGCCAAAATCCGTACCTATAACTACTCACAAGGTAGAGTTACCGATCACCGTATTGGTTTAACCTTATATTCTTTGGGTGATATTATGAATGGAGACATTCATAAGATAATCGAAGAATTAACGGTTGCTGAAAATGCTGAACGTTTAAAAGAAGGTAGCGATGACTAGAGCAGAATTAGTCGCTCAAATAAAAGCGAAGAAGTCTTTTTTATGTGTGGGATTAGATACCGCATTAGATAAAATCCCAAAGTACCTTTTAGCTGCCGAAGATCCTATCTTCGAATTCAATAAGCAGATTATTGATGCTACTAAAGATTTGTGTGTAGCCTATAAACCTAATTTGGCTTTTTACGAGTCTTTAGGAATTAAAGGATGGGAATCGTTACAAAAAACTTTGGATTATATCCCCAAAAATATTTTCACTATTGCCGATGCCAAAAGAGGCGATATCGGAAATACCTCATCGATGTATGCGAAAGCATTTTTCGAGAATATGGATTTCGATTCGGTTACTGTAGCTCCTTATATGGGGAAAGATTCAGTACAACCATTCTTTGTATACGAGAATAAATGGGTGATTTTATTGGCTCTGACTTCTAATGCAGGAGGGAAAGATTTTCAATTAATAGAATCTGATGGGAAACCACTTTACCAACAAGTATTAGAAACTTCTTCTGAATGGGGAACAGATGCTAATATGATGTATGTGGTAGGTGCAACACGTGCCGACTGGTTAGGCGAAATCAGAAAAACCATCCCTAATCATTTCCTATTAGTTCCTGGAGTAGGCGCTCAAGGAGGAAGTTTAGAAGAGGTTGCCAAATATGGAATGAATAAAGATTGTGGTCTTTTAGTCAACTCCTCACGAGGAATTATCTATGCTTCTTCCGAAAGGGATTTTGCTCAGGTAGCTAGACAAAAAGCTAAAGATCTTCAAGAACAAATGGAGCAAGAACTCCTTAAAGCAAAAGTACTTTAACAATATCTGATTTTATATAAAGTCCTGCGAAAGCGGGACTTTTTGTTTTAAAAAAGTTCCATTTTAATTTTTTCACATAAATGCATACTTGTCTTCATTAACAATTGCCATGTACCATTTCCACTCACGATTTCCGATTTCCGAATAATAATTTATAAATTCGAACTTTAATTTTCAATTTATAATCCATGAAAAATACAATGAGGCTTTTAGGTATTTTATTATTGATAATAACGACTCAAGTAGTAGCCCAAAATCATACCATTAGCGGTTATGTTGAAGATGCCAGCTCCGGAGAACGTATGGTAGGTGTAAACGTCGTAGCTAAAGAGCTCTCTTTAGGTACAACCACCAATACATTTGGTTTTTACAGTATAACGCTTCCTGAGTCAAACTTTAATTTCGAAATGTCTTTCATAGGCTATAAGGTGTCAAGCCAAGAAATAAACCTTACAGAGAGTTTACGTATAAATATTGCTTTGGAGTCAGAGGCAGTAGAGTTGAGCGAAATTACTTTAATTGGTGAGGAAAGTATTATACAACGTACCCAGAGTTCGGTAATCGAAGTTCCAGTCCAGCAAATTAAATCTATGCCCGCTTTATTGGGTGAAGTAGATGTTCTAAAAGCTATACAGTTATTGCCCGGAGTGCAATCGGGTTCTGAAGGAACTTCAGGTTTTTATGTTCGTGGTGGTGGACCCGATCAAAATTTAATTCTACTCGACGGTGTTCCGGTTTACAATGCATCTCATCTTTTTGGTTTCTTTTCGGTGTTTAATGCAGATGCCATAAAAAATGTGCGTTTAACAAAAGGAGGATTCCCTGCTCGTTTTGGGGGCCGTCTTTCATCTGTTTTAGAAATTGACATGAAAGAAGGGAATATAAAAGAGTTTAGTGGTGAAACCTCTATCGGTCTTATTGCTTCTAAAATGACCCTGCAAGGCCCTATAGTTAAAGATAAAGCCTCTTTTATTGTGTCAGCCCGAAGAACCTATCTCGATGTTTTGACACAACCTTTTATTATGGCTGCCGGAGATGGAACTAGAGGTGGATATTATTTTTATGATTTAAACGCTAAAGTGAACTATACCATCTCTGACAAAAATCGATTGTATTTAAGTACTTATACTGGAGACGATAGGTTTTATGCAAGCTATAAAGATGGATTGCTGAGTGGCGATAAAATGAAATTTGGTTTAGGTTGGGGCAATTTAACTTCTTCTTTAAGGTGGAATCATTTGTTTAGTGATAAATTATTTAGCAATACGACCTTAACTTTTAGTCAGTATAAATTCAATATTACGGCATCAGAAGAATATACTTATGACGGTTTTAAAGACAAATACGAGTTTGATTATTACTCGGGTATTCGCGACTGGGGTTTCAAAATGGATTTTGATTATTTACCCAACCCGAATCATTATATAAAATTTGGAGCTTCAAACACCTATCATACTTTTATGCCAGGGCAACTCGATCTCTTTATTAGCGAGCCACAGTATGATGAATATGTTGACACATCTTTTGTGTTTTCAGATCGATTATATTCTCATGACGCTTTTGTTTATATAGAAGACGATATTAAAGTGAACGATCGTTTTAAAGCTAATATTGGGGTACATGCTTCTTTGTTTAGTGTAAAAGGGAAAATCTATCCTTCTGTACAGCCTCGTTTGTCTGCTCGTTATCTAATTAACGAAAATTGGTCGGCTAAGATGTCTTATGCAGAAATGCAGCAAAATGTTCATCTACTTACCAATTCAAATGCAGGATTACCAACTGATATTTGGGTACCTTCAACTGATAAAGTAAAACCACAGAGCTCTAAACAAATAGCAGGAGCTCTTAGCAGAATAATTAAAGATGGTGTTTATGAGTTAAGTGTTGAAGGGTATTATAAAACGATGGATAATTTAATTTCATATCAAGAAGGATCTTCTTTTATGAGCTTTAAAGATTGGCAAGAAACAGTAGAAACTGGTGGTCAAGGAGAGTCTTATGGATTGGAAGTTTTCCTTCAAAAGATAAAAGGTAAGACCTCAGGTTGGATAGGGTATACATTATCATGGGCTAACCGTCGATTTGATAATATTAATTTTGGTGAATGGTATTCATATAAGTATGACAGACGCCATGATATTTCTGTTGTCGTTTCACATAAATTTTCTGAAACTTTCGATATGGGAGTCACTTGGGTTTATGGTACAGGGAATGCCATTACTTTTCCGCTAGCGAATTATACTCCAAACCAGGAGCTTGGTTATTATGGAAATGAGATTGAGTATTATGGTGAAAGAAATAGTACTAGGATGAATGCATACCACCGTTTAGACTTAGGTGCTAATTTCCATAAAAAGAAGAAAAATGGGATTCGAACAACTTCTATTGGACTCTATAATGCATATAGCCGTAAGAATCCGTTTTTTGTGTATTTGGATAATGATTGGGATACAGGCCAGAAACAAGCGAAACAGATATCTCTGTTCCCTATAATACCATCTATTACTTATAATTTTAAATTTTAAAGGATGAAAAATATATTTTATACTCTCGTATTTAGCTTTTTGTTTTCTGCTTGTGAAATTGTAGTCGATTTAGACATCCCAAAATATGAACCTGTTTTGGTATTGAATAGTGTTCTTCGTTCTGATAGTATGTTTAGTGCACAACTAACTCATTCAGTAGGTTCATTTGAAATAAATCAAATCAACGATGTGACTGATGCCACAATAAGTGTGTTTCAAAATGAAGAGTTTTTAGGAGACATGTCTGTAGCCTTTGTAGGTGTTTCAAATGATTACTATAATTATGAAACTGGTGAATATCTTGAAGGGGATAGTCTTTTTAAATATGTTTTAAATGAAGTGCCAGTTATTGAAGATACTTATACATTTAAAGTGAGTCATGAGGAATACGATGATGTTCAGGCATCTACATCACTATCAAAGAGTATCGATTTTGTATCTCATGAAGTGACTAACCTAGACGATGAATATTCCGAAATGTATAAATTAAATTTCACGTTTAATGATATGCCTGGAGAGGACTATTATCGCATACGAGTGCTTAATAAGAAACTTGATGTTTATGATTTTGAGGATGTTAAGCCATTGTCTTTTGAAACTTCAGATCCCTCAATTATAGCTTCTTCTATATCCGATAACGGTGATCCAGATGAGGTAGGTGTGTTCTTAGACGATGCACTCTTCGATGATCATCTTTTTGATGGTGAAGAAAAAACAATCAGTCTTGATTTTTATGATTCAGATGATGAAACTTATAGTTCATTCTATTTAGAGTTATCTTCAATATCTAAAGATTACTTCGATTATTTGCATTCATATCAACGCCAGTCAAATTACTATGGAGGTGAGTTGTTTGCAGGTGAGCCTGTACAAGTATTTACCAATGTGCAAAATGGTTTGGGTATAGTGGGTGCTTCAAACACAAAATCTGTGGAGTTTATTTTGCCGGAATAGTTCTATTAATAAATAGTATGGAGTGAAATCCCGTCGAGAAATCGACGGGATTTTGTATATTTAGGAGAGTACTAATTTAATAATAGAATAATGATTAATGAAGAATTTCTCCATTTCGTATGGAAATTTCAGCTATTTGATTTTTCCGATTTACAAAGTACCCATCAAGTTTTCCTTCAAATTGTAAAACCAGGATTACACAATCACAATGCTGGTCCTGATTTTTTAAACGCCCGTGTTCGTATAGATGAAATACTTTGGTGCGGGGATGTGGAAATACATGTAAATAGCTCCGATTGGTATGCACATAATCATCAAGTGGATGAAAATTACGACACGGTAATTTTACATGTGGTTTACGAAAATGATGTAGAGGTAAAGAGTAGGAGTGGAGAGTCAATTGTTTGTTTAGAACTCAAAGATTTGATTCCTGAGAAATATACTTCTGAATATGACACACTCTATCATTCCATTTCTAATCTTCCCTGTTCTTATGCCATTGGTAATCTCGATACGCTCTTTTGGGAGTCCTATTCTGAAAGACTGCTCATTGAAAGGTTAGAAAGTAAGATGGCTAGTGTTCAGGAAATATTTCTATCCGCGAATAAAGATTATCAAGAGTGTTTTTATCGATTACTCGCCTATGCCCTTGGATTGAAAATCAATGCTGAGCCTATGTTGAGTCTTGCTGAAAACACTCCTTTGTTGCTACTTCAAAAACATCGCCCATACAGAACGAAAATTGAGGCATTACTTTATGGTCAAAGTGGTTTGCTCAAAAGAAAATATGTAGACGATTATCCTATACTGCTCCAGGAGGAGTATCTATTTTACGTTGAAAAATATAAATTGCAATCTATTTCACCGCATCAGTGGAAGTTCTTTCGTCTTCGACCCAGTTCCTTTCCCAGTCTTCGAATCTCCTATTTAGCCGATTTTGTATTGAAGTCGGAACCCATTTTCGAAATACTATTTCATTTTCAAAATATAAAATCAGTTAATCCTTTTTTCAATCTTCAATTGTCTGCTTATTGGAAAGTACATTATGTGTTCGATAAAAAGACAAAAACATCAAATAAGAATCTTGGTATGTCTACTCTTAATCTCGTATTTATAAATGCAGTTTTACCATTTTGCTTTTTTTATGCACGACAAAAATCGGATGAGGAGATGATGATGCGTGTAGTAGATTCTTTTAGAGAGCTACAATACGAAGACAATAAAATTATACGTTATTACAAAGCGGCTGGAGTAGAGGTGAAGACTGCGATGAAATCTCAAGCTTTAATTCATTTACATCAGCAGTATTGCATTCCACGAAAATGTTTAAATTGCAGAGTGTTCAATCAAATACTTAAATAAGGGTGCATCCTTGGATTCGAAATAAACTAGATAGACAAGCCTTTGGGGTTTGTTCTAAAATTGCCGAGCTTTTAAATATGAAAGCTTCTTCGGTAAGACTCTTTTTTATTTACAGCTCTTTTTTAACTTTAGGCTCACCATTATTAGCTTATCTGATAATGGTTTTTGTTTTTCGATTGAAAGATTTAGTGAATTCAAAAAGAAGCTCAGTATTTGACCTTTAACATATGAAGTTAAGATCATTTTTTTCAAGGATATATTTAGCTATATTCTTCCTCCTCCTCATATTTTTTGTGGGGATTTTAGGTTTTCATTGGATTGAAGGGTATGAATTTATTGATGCCTTTTATATGACAGTGATAACGGTTTCTACCGTTGGTTTATCTATGGGTGAACCGCTTTCAGAAGAGGGGCGATTGTTTACTTCGTTCTTGATTATTTTCAGCATAAGTATTTACGCTTACGCAATTTCGGTGCTTACCTCTTACTTTATAGATGGAGAGCTTAAATTATTTTTAAAAGCATATAAGGTGGAAAAGCAAATCAATAAATTATCGGGCCATACCATCATTTGTGGTTATGGTAGAAATGGAAAAGAAGCAGTTCGTAAATTGCAAGCGCACAAAAAGAAATTTGTTGTTATCGAAAGCGATCCTTTACGAATTGCTAAGCTCAAAGAATACGAAATTTTAGTTGTTGAAGGAGATGCTACTTTCGATTCTACAATCGAAAAGGCAAATATTCAATCTGCTCAGGCTTTAATTACCACTTTACCTTCTGATGCCGATAACGTGTTTATTGTTTTGAGTGCTCGCGAGCAGAATTCTGATCTAACGATTATAAGTAGAGCCTCAGAGAAAAAGTCGGATTCTAAATTGAAGAAGGCTGGAGCCGATAATGTGATCATGCCTGACAAAGTGGGTGGATCGCATATGGCATCTTTAGTTATCACTCCTGATGTAGTTGAGTTTTTAGATAATATTTCGGTTGAAGGTACAGGTGATATCAATTTAGAGGAGCTTACTGTTTCCGATTTCCCTGAACATGCCGCTGTGAGAACCTTGCGAGATCTAGAAGCCCGTTATAAAACAGGTTGTACTGTAATTGGTTATAAAACAGTTACAGGGGATTATATCGTAAACCCTGGACCTGATACTTTACTTGAAGCCAATTCTAAACTTTTTGTGTTAGGAAAGCAAGAACAAATTGTAAGTCTTAACGAACTCCTGAATCTTTAAATGAAGAAGATTTTAATTACTGGCGCTAATGGATTGTTAGGCCAAAAGTTGGTTTCCCTTTTATCCAATCAAGAGAATGTTCACCTTTTAGTTACGGCTAGAGGCGAATGTCGTTTCTCTATTCCTGAGAATGTATCTTATCAAAGTCTTGATATAACAAACGCAGAGGACTGCAAAAGTCTGATGGAGGAATTTCAGCCAGAAGCTTTAATTCATGCAGCTGCTATGACCCAAGTTGATGCTTGTGAGACAGAACGAGAATTATGTGACTCCATAAATGTTACGGGAGTTCAGAATTTGATTCGAGCAATAGGCGATAGAAATACACACTTTGTTCATATTTCAACCGACTTTATTTACCAAGGGGATGAAGAGGAGTATTTTGAAGACTCTAAAGTAAATCCACTCAGTTATTACGGTGAATCGAAATGGAAGTCAGAGCAAATGTTTGAGAAGGTGAAATTCCCTTATTCTATTTTAAGAACAGTTTTAGTTTATGGAGTACTCGAAGATTTGAGTCGCTCAAATATTGTCTTATGGGCTAAAGGAGCTCTAGAGAAAGGTCAAGAAATTAACGTAGTCGACGATCAGTACAGATGCCCAACACTAGCCGAAGATTTAGCCTTTGCTTGTTTGCAAGTAGTTGAGAAAAAGGCGACTGGAGTGTACCATATTTCGGGGAAAGATTTTCTCAGTATATTAGAGCTCGTTTTTGAGATTGCTGACTATTGGAGCTTGGATAAATCCCTGGTTAATTCTATAAAAACATCAAGTTTAAATCAGGCGGCAATACGCCCTGTAAAAACAAAACTAAATATTAGTAAAGCTGTAAAGCAATTTAATTATCAACCAAAAAGCTTCCGAGAGGGATTAGCTTTAGTTGATGAACAACTACAAAACCTAAAACCACAATAATGCGAAAATTACTAGCGATTTTGTTATTTCTCCCTCAATTAGTAAAGGCGGAGAGTACTGCGAGCGATACCATCAATGCAATCTTTGAACCTATAGTTGAGGTTATGGCAATGTTTGTGTTTTGGGAACCTTTTTCGGGAATTCCAATTGTTGTCATTTGGTTAGTTATCGGTGCAGTATTCTTTACTATTCGAATGAATTTCATCAACTTAAGAGGGTTTAAGCATGCCTTACAATTAGTCCGTGGTGATTATGATAATCCAAATGATAAAGGAGAAGTTTCACATTTTCAGGCTTTAACTACGGCTCTTTCGGCAACTGTTGGTTTAGGGAATATTGCTGGGGTAGCTGTAGCAGTTGCTATTGGTGGTCCTGGTGCTACTTTTTGGATGATTGTTGCTGGTTTACTTGGGATGTCTTCAAAATTTGTGGAATGTACACTTGGGGTTAAATATCGTAAGATCAACGAGAATGGTGAAGTTTCTGGTGGGCCGATGTATTATTTGAATACAGCCTTCCAACAGAAAAACATGCCATTTGTAGGTAAGATCGTTGCTGGACTTTTCGCTATACTTTGTGTAGGTGGTTCTTTTGGTGGTGGAAATATGTTCCAGGCCAATCAAGCATTCTCTCAATTAGAAGGTCAGTTTTCTATGCTGCAAGGTAATGGCGTTTATTTTGGTTTAATCTTAGCTATTTTAGTAGGTGCTGTAATTATTGGTGGTATTAAGAGTATTGCAAATATTACAGAAAAGATTGTTCCATTTATGGCCGTGCTATATGTTGGGGCTTCTTTGTTTATTATCGTGATGAATTACGATCAGATATTTGAAGTGTTTGGAATTATTTTCGATTCTGCTTTTTCTGCTGATGCGGCGAAAGGTGGTTTTGTAGGGGTTTTAATTCAAGGATTTAAGCGTGCAGCATTCTCCAATGAAGCGGGTGTTGGTTCTGCTGCAATTGCTCACTCTGCAGTGAAAACGAATGAGCCTGTTTCTGAAGGAATCGTTGCTTTATTAGAGCCGTTTATCGATACGGTAGTGATTTGTACGATGACTGCTTTGGTAATTATCATTACAGGTCGCCATACAGGTTACGATTTAGAAGGAGCACAATTAACTTCTTCAGCTTTCGAATCGGTTATTTCTTGGTTCCCAATGTTATTGGTTGTTGCGATTTTCTTATTCGCCTTCTCTACCATGATTTCTTGGTCTTACTACGGATTAAAAGCTTGGACTTATTTATTCGGTCAATCTAAGTTGACAGATTATTCATATAAGATTTTGTTCTTAGGATTTATTGTTCTGGGTTCAATGGTTGAACTAGGTGCTGTAATTGATTTTTCTGACATGATGATTCTTTCTATGGCATTCCCAAACATCTTAGGTTTGTATTTAATGTCAGGTGAAGTTAGAGCTGATCTAAGAGATTATATGGCTCGCGTGAAAAGTGGTGCTATCAAAAAGTTTAAATAAGAATTATTAAGATTGAATTTTAAAATCGCCCGAGTATTCGGGGGCTTTTTTATTTTCAATAGATTTCTTAATTTGTAGCATATATAATATATGTACTATGAAATCAATAATTAAACATTTCTACTTTAATAAAAGTGAGCGCTTAGCGCTGTTCATTTTCTTGTTTTTATTGCTATTGATCAAATGGAGTTTTCACTTCTTTAAAAAAGAGCCAGTATTAGTTCAATTCGATTATCCTGAACTTCGAGCGGATTGGCTTGCTCTAGATTCTGTAAAAGAGCATACGGTAACAGTACATAAAATAGACATTAAAACGTATTCAAAGTCAAAAATCACAAAACCACTTCTTATTAATATCAATCAAGCGGATTCTTTTGCATTACGAAAACTTCCGGGTATAGGAGAGAAGTATTCCTCACGTATAGTACGTTATCGAAATTGGTTGGGTGGTTTTCATTCAAAAGAACAGTTGTTGGAGGTGTATGGCATAGATTCGACGTTACTGCATACGATTTCACCTTTTTTAAAGTTAGAAGGAGACTCATTGAAGCGAGTCAACATAAATGAATGTAGTTTAAAGGATTTATCATCGCATCCTTATATACCCTACAAAATTGCAAAGTTGATTGTGAAATACAGAGAGCATCACGGGGTGTATTCAAGTCTTGATGAGCTGAAAAACATCCCCTTGATTGACGAACAATTATTCCGTAAAATTGCAGTCTATTTAGAATTAGAATGATGGAAACTGAACTGAAGCGTGTAATTCGAGATTTTCCTGATTATCCAAAACCCGGAATCATTTTCAAAGACATTAGTCCAATACTAATGGATATGAAATTATATGGTAAGGTAATTAGTACCTTTGCAGAACGAATTCGAGAATTGAATATTGATGCGATTGTAGGAGTTGAGAGTAGAGGTTTTTGGTTTGGACCATCAATAGCACATCAATTAAACATTCCTTTTATCCCTATACGCAAGAAGGGGAAGCTTCCGGGAGAGACTTATTCTTTGTCTTACGATTTAGAATATGGTTCTGCAACTATCGAGGTGCAAAAGGAGAGTTTACCAAAAGGTGCACGCGTTTTAATTCACGACGATTTATTAGCGACGGGCGGTACTGCTAAAGCGGCAGCCAAACTAATAAATCAAACAGGAGCCGAAGCGGTAGCTTTCGCTTTTTTAGTAAACCTCACATTCTTGAATGCTGAGACAGATTTAAAAGGTATTTCAAATAACATTATATCACTTGTAAATTACTAATAATGGACTTTTCGTATTCAGAAACACAGAAAATGATTGCCGAAACAATTCGCGATTTCGGAGCGCAGCACATAAAACCTTTTATGAGAGATTGGGATGATTCGCAAGAATTCCCAGTTCATGTATTTAAAGCTTTAGGCGAATTAGGTTTGATGGGTGTTTTAGTGCCCGAAGAATTTGGTGGCTCAGGTTTAACATACGACGAGTATGTTACTGTTGTCGACGAGATTTCTCAGATAGACTCTTCTATAGGATTGTCTGTAGCAGCTCATAACTCTTTATGTACTGGTCATATTTTGCAATTCGGAACTCAGGAGCAAAAGGAAAAGTGGTTACCAAAATTGGCTACTGCAGAACATATTGGTGCTTGGGGTTTAACAGAACACAATACAGGCTCTGACGCCGGTGGTATGAATACTACGGCTGTAAAAGAAGGTAACGAGTGGGTGATCAATGGAGCTAAAAATTTCATTACACACGCCATTTCTGGTGATATTGCAGTAGTAATCGTTCGTACAGGCGAAAAAGGTGATTCACACGGGATGTCTGCTTTTGTTATCGAAAAAGGTACGCCTGGATTTAGTTCTGGTAAAAAAGAAGATAAGTTAGGAATGCGCGCTTCAGAAACGGCTGAGTTAGTATTCGATAACTGTCGTATTCCAGAAGGAAATTTATTGGGTAAAGTAGGCGATGGTTTTATTCAAGCTATGAAAGTACTAGATGGTGGTAGGATTTCTATCGCAGCTTTATCGCTAGGGATTTCAAAAGGTGCTTATAAGGCAGCTCTTCAATATTCAAAAGAAAGAGTACAGTTTGGTAAGCCAATTTGCGAGCACCAAGCCATTGCTTTTAAGTTAGCTGATATGATTACGGAGATTGATGCATCTGAATTGTTGATTTATAGTGCAGCCGATAAAAAGAATAAAGGTCAGAAAATGACTAAGGAAGGTGCGATTGCTAAGTATTATGCATCCGAAGTCTGTGTAAGAGTAGCGAACGAAGCTGTACAAGTCTTTGGTGGTTATGGTTATACTAAAGACTTCCCTGTAGAGAAATTCTATAGAGATGCTAAGCTGTGTACAATTGGGGAAGGAACTTCTGAAATACAGCAAGTCGTGATCTCTAAATTGATCCTGAGTGAGTAGATTAAAATTAGTAGGGTAAAAGTTGAGACATTTGTTTGTAGCAAAAAACTAATTTGTATATTTGCCCTCCGAAAGAAGAAAAGAAAACAAAGCATAAATAAGTTTAGACATGATTATTATTCCTGTAAAAGAAGGTGAAGCTATTGAAAGAGCTTTAAAGCGTTTCAAAAGAAAATTCGACAAAACGGGCGGAATGCGTCAGTTGCGTGCTCGTAAAGAATTCCTTAAGCCTTCTGTTAGAAAAAGAAAGCAAATGATTAAGGCTGCTTATGTTCAGCAGTTAAGACAAGCTGAAGAAGCATAGTCTATACTTTATTAATTTATAGAGCGCTTTTGTGTATTTTTACACAAAAGCGCTTTTTTTATGCAATATATTGACGAGTTCATCCGCTATCTGAAATTCGAGAAGCGCTATTCAGTACATACCCAAAAGGCCTATGAAGTTGACTTGACTCAATTTTCAGATTATTTAGGAGTGCGTTATGAGTCATCAGTACTCGACGCCACCGATGTGATGATCCGCTCTTGGATGATGTTTTTAATAGAAGCCTCCTGTTCAAAACGATCATTAAATCGAAAGTTATCCTCTTTGAGGCAGTTTTATAAATATGCTATTCGCAACGATTTAATTGGACTCAACCCTATGTTGAGAATCATCTCAATGAAAACGGCTAAAAAAATCCCTGCTTTTTTAAGTGAGTCCGAAATGACTTTCTTGCTTGAGAAAATTGAATACTCCAATGATTATGAAGGACAGCGAGATAAAGCTATTTTGGAGATGTTTTATAGTACTGGAATACGCTTGTCTGAATTAATTGGCATGAAAATCAGTGATATAGACTTTTTAAGTATGACGGTAAAGGTTTTTGGGAAGCGGGCTAAAGAGCGCATTATTCCTATGATGAAATCGCATTTGATTGACTTAAAGGTGTTTTTAGATTTAAGAGAACAATTACCATTAAAGTATGACTCTCATTTATTTTTAACTCTGTCAGGGGATGTTTTATATCCAAAGCTTGTTTATAGAATCGTGAATTCCTATCTTAGTAAAGTATCTGGTGTGAAGCAGAAAAGCCCTCATGTACTTCGACATGCTTTTGCAACTCATATGTTGAATGATGGAGCCGACTTAAATGCTATTAAAGAAATTCTTGGGCATACCAGTCTTTCTTCTACGCAGATATACACTCGTAGCTCTGCAGAAAGATTAAAAGAGATTTATAAACAAGCCCACCCGAGAGGCGATTAAAGATGGAGGATGTGATATGAAAGTAAGATTTCACACGGTAAATTTTACCGCAGACATTAAGTTGTTGGATTTTATTCAGAAAAAAATGAATAAATTAGATTTGTATTATGGCAATGTTGTTAATGCAGATGCATATTTGAAAGTTGAACCATCTTCAAATAGAGAGAATAAGTATATAGAGTTAAAGGTGAGTGTGCCTGGGAAAGAGCTGGTTGTGAAGAAACATTCTAAGAGTTTTGAAGAAGCAACTGATGTAAGTGTTGAGGCGCTGAGAAGGTCATTAGTTCGTTATAAAGATAAGTTGAAAGCAGTGGTTTGAAAAAAAAGTCAATCATTGTTTGTAGTACAGTTTTAGTTTTTTAAATTTGCAGTCTCTTTTACGGAGGCTGCTTTTTTATGCAGTAGAGTTTAGAAGAGAAATTGCCGATGTAGCTCAGCTGGCTAGAGCAGCTGATTTGTAATCAGCAGGTCGTGGGTTCGAGTCCCTCCATCGGCTCTTAGTTCTTTAAAGTATTGAATTTAGTTTTGGGGTGGGATACTCAAGCGGTCAACGAGGGCAGACTGTAAATCTGCTGGCTTAGCCTTCGAAGGTTCGAATCCTTCTCCCACCACTATATAGTATAAGCGAGAGTAGCTCAATTGGTAGAGCGTCAGCCTTCCAAGCTGAGGGTTGCGAGTTCGAGTCTCGTCTCTCGCTCTAGGTTACTACACGAGGTAGTAACTTTTATTTATTAGTTTTTAATTTTTAAGCTATCTTATCATGGCAAAAGAAACTTTTCAAAGAGGTAAGCCGCACTTAAACATTGGTACTATTGGTCACGTTGATCATGGTAAGACAACTCTTACGGCTGCCATTACATGTGTTTTGGCAACCGACGGTCTAGCTGCAAAGATGGATTTCGAATCAATCGACAACGCTCCAGAAGAAAAAGAGCGTGGTATTACAATTAATACGTCTCACGTTGAGTACGAAACAGATAACCGTCATTACGCACACGTTGACTGTCCAGGTCACGCCGATTACGTAAAGAACATGGTTACTGGTGCTGCTCAAATGGATGGTGCTATCTTGGTAGTAGCTGCGACTGATGGTCCTATGCCTCAGACTCGTGAGCACATCCTTCTTGCACGTCAGGTTGGTGTACCTCGTTTAGTTGTATTCATGAATAAAGTGGATATGGTTGACGATGAAGAATTGTTAGAATTAGTAGATATGGAAATCCGTGACTTACTTTCTTTCTATGACTTCGACGGTGATAACACTCCAGTTGTTCAAGGTTCTGCACTTGGTGCATTGAACGGTGAAGAATCGTGGGTTGCTACAGTAAAAGAATTAATGGATCAAGTTGACACATGGATTGAAATGCCAGTTCGTGATGTTGAGAAAGATTTCTTAATGCCTGTAGAGGATGTATTCTCTATTACAGGTCGTGGTACTGTTGCTACTGGTCGTATCGAAACTGGTGTTGCCAATACGGGTGATACAGTTGACATCTTAGGTATGGGTGCTCCTGAAGGTTTACAGTCTACTGTAACTGGAGTTGAGATGTTCCGTAAAATCTTAGATAGAGGTGAAGCTGGAGATAACGTAGGTCTTTTATTACGTGGTATCGAGAAAGCACAAATCAAAAGAGGTATGGTAATCTGTAAACCAGGTTCTGTAACTCCACACGATAAATTCAAAGCTGAGGTTTACGTATTGAAGAAAGAAGAAGGTGGACGTCACACTCCTTTCCACAATAAATACCGTCCTCAATTCTACATCCGTACTACTGATGTAACTGGTGAAATTATTTTACCAGAAGGAACTGAAATGGTAATGCCTGGTGATAACTTAACTATTACAGTTAACTTAATCAACACAGTAGCATTGAACAAAGGTTTACGTTTCGCTATCCGTGAGGGTGGTAGAACTGTAGGTGCTGGTCAAGTAACTGACATCCTATAATCTAGGAAACCTTTATTATTACATAAATTAAAAGAGTGAGCCTTTACGGGCTCACTCTTTTACACACGGGTATGGTGCAATGGTAGCATGCCGGTCTCCAAAACCGTTGATGGGAGTTCGAATCTCTCTACCCGTGCCGAAAAAAACTTTAAAGAATATGAAGAAGTATATCATTGAATCGATTCATGAACTGAAAGATAAAGTTACTTGGCCGACTTGGGCTCAACTTCAGTCGAGCACTATTTTAGTAGCTATTTCTTCAGTAATTATTGCGCTAATCATTAGTTTAATGGATATGGGCTTTGATACAATTCTTGGAGAATTTTATAGCATTTTCTAAAACTGTAGAAAGATAATTTGATGGCTGAGTTGAAGAAAAGATGGTATGTTGTTAGAGCTGTGTCTGGCCAAGAGGCTAAGGTAAAGCTCTATATAGAGAAGGAAATAGAACATTTGGGTATGCAAGATTATGTTGCTCAAATTTTAGTTCCAACAGAGAAAATTTTCGTTATACGTAATGGAAAGAAAGTAAGTAAGGAAAGAAATTTTTTCCCTGGTTACGTGATGATAGAGGCAGCACTAGTAGGTGAAGTAGTGCATACCATTAAATCTATTACTGGAGTTATTGGCTTTTTAGGTGCAACTAAAGGTGGAGATCCAGTGCCACTTAGAATTTCTGAAGTAAACAGAATTTTAGGTAAAGTAGATGAGTTAGCGGAATCAGACGAGATGATGAATATTCCATTCGTTGTTGGTGAAACTGTGAAAGTTGTTGATGGTCCATTTAATGGCTTCAACGGTCTTGTCGAAGAAATAAACGAAGAAAAGCGTAAGCTATTAGTGATGGTGAAAATTTTCGGAAGAAAGACACCTCTCGAACTTAGCTTTATGCAAGTAGAAAAAGAATTATAAAAACTTAAGTGTTTATTTTTGGGTGACCCGTATATAAAGCTTCCTAACCCAAAAGAAGAACATTTATTAACTAAGAACAAAAACAAGAATAATGGCAAAAGAGATAGTTGGGCTCATTAAATTGCAAGTAAGAGGTGGTGCTGCTAACCCTTCTCCACCAGTAGGTCCTGCCTTAGGTGCGAAAGGTGTTAACATCATGGAGTTCTGTAAGCAGTTTAACGCTCGTACACAGGACAAAGCTGGAAAAGTTTTGCCTGTTGCAATTACTGTTTACGCTGACAAGTCATTTGACTTTGTAATAAAGACGCCTCCGGCGGCTGTTCAATTATTGGAAGCAGCAAAAGTTAAAAAGGGTTCTTCTGAATCAAATCGTAAGAAAGTTGCCAAGGTTTCTTGGGATCAAGTTCGTGCGATTGCTGAGGATAAGATGCCTGATTTAAACTGCTTCAAGGTTGAATCTGCAATGAAAATGGTTGCTGGTACAGCAAGAAGTATGGGTATTACTGTAACGGGAGAATTTCCTTCTGCTTAATCTTACTAAGACATGGCAAAGCTGACTAAAAAACAAAAAGAAGTTGCTACAAAATTTGATGTAGCAAAATCATACAACATTTCTGAAGCGAGTGCAATCGTGAAAGAAACGACATCTACTAAATTTGACTCAAGTATAGATTTAGCCATCCGTTTAGGAGTAGATCCTCGTAAGGCGAACCAAATGGTTCGTGGTGTGGTAACACTTCCTCACGGAACTGGTAAAGATGTGAAAGTACTTGTTCTTTGTACTCCGGACAAAGAAGAAGAAGCTAAAGCTGCTGGTGCAGACCACGTAGGTTTAGATGAATACGTTGCGAAAATCAAAGAAGGTTGGACTGACGTTGATGTTATTATTACAATGCCAAGTTGCATGGGTAAATTAGGTCCTTTAGGTCGTATCCTAGGTCCTCGTGGTTTAATGCCAAACCCAAAGACTGGTACGGTAACTATGGATGTTGCTAAAGCTGTTACTGAAGTAAAAGCTGGTAAAATCGACTTTAAAGTTGATAAGTATGGAATTATTCACGCTGGTGTAGCAAAAGCATCTTTTGATGCAGCGAAAATTGCTGACAATGCAAATGAATTAATCCAAACTATCGTTAAGTTGAAACCTACAGCAGCTAAAGGTATCTACATTAAAAGTATTATAATGTCGAGTACTATGGGCGCAGGTGTAAAACTTGATTTAAAGTCTATTTAAGACTTAGCTAATCTAAATACCTTAGGGTTATGACAAGAGAAGAGAAAAAACAAGCTATCGATAAACTTACCGTTTTATTGGCCGAAAGTAAAAATGTTTACTTGGCAGATATTTCTGGTATGGATGCTGACCAAACTAGCAAGTTACGTAGACTTTGCTTTAGTAAGGGTGTGAAATTACAAGTTGTAAAGAACACTTTATTAAAGAAAGCTATGGAGTCTTGTGACAAAGACTACAACGAATTGTACGATGTTCTTAAAGGGAACACTTCAATGATGCTTTCAGAGACGGCTAACGCCCCTGCAAAAGCGATTGTTGAATACCTTAAAAAGAACAAAGGTGCTGAGAAACCTTTATTTAAAGGTGCTCTCGTTGATGAGTCTGTTTATGCCGCTGATCAATTACCAGTTCTTGAGAACTTAAAATCGAAAGAAGAATTGATCGGAGACATTATCACGTTACTTCAGTCTCCAGCGAAAAACGTTATTTCTGGCCTACAAACAGGTGGAAATACACTCGCTGGTCTAATGAAGACTTTAGAAGAACGTGCTCAATAATTAGTACGCACTCTGTTTCCAAATAAACGAATTAAGAAACCAAACAAAAACACATAACCATGGCAGATTTGAAGGAATTCGCTGAACAATTAGTTAACCTAACTGTAAAAGAAGTTAACGAATTAGCAACAATTTTAAAAGACGAATACGGAATCGAACCAGCTGCTGCTGCAGTTGCTGTAGCAGGTCCTGCTGCAGGCGGTGATGCTGCTGAAGAGCAAACTGAATTCGACGTAATTCTTAAGGCTGCAGGTAGCTCTAAGCTAGCTGTTGTAAAACTAGTTAAAGAATTAACTGGTTCTGGTCTTAAAGAAGCAAAAGGAATGGTTGACAGTGCACCAGCTGCATTGAAAGAAGGTATTTCAAAAGACGAAGCGGAAGCTCTTAAAGCTCAATTAGAAGCTGCAGGTGCTGAAGTAGAGTTGAAGTAATATTCCTTACTTAAAATACTCAAGGTTTAGGCTCTGAATTTCGGTTCAGAGGCCTAGACCCTTTTGTGCTTTAGAATAGTCCACTTATTTTTCATTTAAATTTTTGTCCATTGGCTCAGACAAAATCAAACGAAAGAATCAGTTTTGCTTCCATCAAGTCGCAATTAGAGTACCCAGATTTCCTGGATATTCAATTGAAGTCATTTGAGGATTTTTTCCAACTGGAAACAAAATCTGAAGACCGCGAAAACGAAGGTCTGTTTAAAGTATTTAGTGAAAACTTCCCGATATCGGATACGAGAAATAATTTCGTACTCGAGTTCTTGGATTACTTTGTTGATCCACCTCGTTACGTGCTCGACGAATGTATCGAAAGAGGTTTAACTTTTAGTGTCCCATTAAAAGCTCGATTGAAGCTTTATTGTACGGATCCTGAACACGAAGACTTTGAAACAATTGTTCAAGATGTATATCTTGGTACAATTCCGTACATGACTCCTAGAGGCACCTTTGTTATCAATGGTGCAGAAAGAGTATGTGTTTCGCAATTACACCGTTCTCCAGGGGTATTCTTTGGACAAAGTTACCATGCAAATGGGACTAAATTATATTCTGCCAGAGTAATTCCTTTTAAAGGTTCTTGGATAGAATTCGCAACCGATATCAATTCTGTGATGTATGCGTACATCGATCGTAAAAAGAAGTTACCTGTAACAACTCTTTTACGCGCAATTGGATACGAAAGCGATAAAGACATTTTAGAAATCTTTGATCTTGCTGACGAAATTAAAGTTAGTAAAGCAGGATTGAAAAGAGTTTTAGGACGTAAGCTTGTTGCTCGTGTTCTAAAAACTTGGTTTGAAGATTTCGTGGATGAGGATACAGGTGAAGTTGTATCAATTGAGCGTAACGAAGTTTTACTTGATCGTGACATTGTACTTGAAAAAGAACATGTTGACGTTATTTTAGAAGCGGGTGTTAAAACAATTTTGCTTCACAAAGAAAATGCTGAAGCATCTGAGTACGCGATTATCCACAATACACTACAAAAAGATCCAACGAATTCAGAGAAAGAAGCCGTTGAGCATATCTACAGACAACTTCGTAATGCGGAGCCGCCTGATGAAGAGACCGCTCGTGGTATCATTGATAAATTATTCTTCTCTGAAACTCGATATAGTCTAGGTGAGGTAGGTCGTTACCGTATAAACAAGAAATTAAATCTTGATTTAGGTCTTGACGAAGCTACACTTACCAAATTAGACATCATTTTAATCATTAAGTATCTGATTGAATTGGTAAACTCTAAAGCTGAAGTGGATGATATTGACCACTTAAGTAATCGTAGAGTACGTACTGTAGGTGAGCAGTTGAACAATCAATTTGGCGTAGGTTTAGCTCGTATGGCTAGAACAATTCGTGAACGTATGAATGTACGTGATAACGAAGTGTTTACTCCAATTGATTTGATTAACGCGAAAACCTTATCTTCAGTAATCAATTCATTCTTCGGAACGAATCAGCTTTCTCAGTTTATGGATCAAACCAATCCACTAGCTGAAATCACGCACAAGCGTCGTCTTTCGGCACTAGGACCAGGTGGTTTATCAAGAGAACGCGCAGGTTTCGAGGTACGTGATGTTCACTATACACACTACGGACGTTTATGTCCTATTGAAACTCCGGAAGGGCCGAATATTGGACTTATTTCTTCACTTTGTGTATTCGCAAAAGTGAATAAAATGGGATTCATCGAAACTCCTTACCGTAAAGTTGTTGATGGTGTAGTTGATTTAAAAGCTACTCCAGGTTATTTAAGTGCCGAAGAAGAAGAAGATAAAGTTATCGCACAAGCCAATGCCCCAATTAAGGCAGATGGTTCTTATGAGAATGATCTCGTAAAAGCGCGCGAAACTGGTGATTTCCCTGTAATTGAGCCAACCAAATTGGATTACATGGACGTTGCTCCAAACCAAATCTCTTCTATCTCTGCATCTCTAATTCCATTCTTGGAACATGATGATGCCAACCGTGCCTTGATGGGATCTAACATGATGCGTCAAGCTGTACCTTTATTAAAACCAGAATCTCCTATTGTAGGTACTGGTCTAGAAGGACGTGTTGCTTCTGATTCTAGAGTATTGGTTAATGCTAGAGGTGCCGGTGTTGTTGAGTATGTAGATGCTAAGAAAATTACCATTAAGTACGATAGAACTGACTCAGAACGTTTGGTAAGTTTTGATGAGGATTCAGTAACTTATAAGTTGACTAAATTTCAAAAAACGAATCAAGGTACAAGCATAAATATTCGTCCTATTGTAAAAGCAGGCGACAGAGTGACTAAAGGACAAGTTTTGTCTGAAGGTTATGCAACTCAAGATGGTGAATTAGCTTTAGGTAAAAACATGAAGGTTGCCTTTATGCCTTGGAACGGGTATAACTTTGAGGATGCCATTGTAATATCTGAGCGTGTTGTACGTGATGATGTTTTTACTTCAATTCACATTGATGAGTATACTTTAGATGTTCGAGAAACTAAATTAGGTTCTGAAGAATTAACTCCAGATATTCCTAATGTTTCTGAAGAAGCAACTAAAGATTTAGATGAAAACGGTATGATTCGTATCGGTGCTCATGTAACCCCTGGGGATATCTTAATTGGTAAGATTACACCTAAAGGTGAATCTGACCCTTCTCCAGAAGAAAAACTTCTTAGAGCAATCTTTGGTGATAAGGCTGGTGATGTAAAAGATGCTTCATTGAAAGCTTCTCCTTCATTACATGGTGTTGTATTGACAAAGAAATTATTTGCAAGAGCTGTAAAAGATAAGAAGTCGCGTCAAGCTGATAAAGAGATTATTCTTGAGCTTGAAGAAGAGTTTTCAAAAGATGCTGCAGCACTAAAAGCAATATTGGTTGAGAAATTAATCACTATTGTAGCTGGTAAAACGTGTCAGGGTGTTATTAACGAATTAGGTGAGGTTGTTATACCAAAAGGTAAAAAATTCTCTCAGAAACAGTTAAACGCTATTGATGATTATTCTATTATTACTACAGATGGTTGGACTACAGAGAAAGAGAAAAATACGCTTGTAAACGACCTGATTCACAACTTTAACATCAAGTTAAACGATATTAAAGGTGTATTAAGACGTAAGAAATTTACTCTTTCTGTAGGAGACGAACTTCCTGCAGGTATTTTAAAACTGGCTAAAGTTTACATCGCTAAGAAACGTAAGCTTAAAGTTGGGGATAAGATGGCAGGTCGTCACGGTAACAAAGGTATTGTTGCTCGTATTGTAAGAGATGCAGATATGCCTTTCTTAGAAGACGGAACTCCTGTAGATATCGTTCTTAACCCGCTTGGGGTACCTTCTCGTATGAACATCGGACAGATTTACGAAACTGTTCTTGGATGGGCTGGACAAAAATTAGGAAGAAAATATGCTTCTCCAATTTTTGATGGTGCTTCACTCGATGAAATTACAGTATTGACAAACGAAGCTGGTGTTCCAGAATTCGGTCATACTTATCTATACGATGGTGGTACAGGTGAGCGTTTTGATCAAGCTGCTACGGTAGGTGTGATCTATATGCTTAAACTGGGTCATATGGTTGACGATAAGATGCACGCTCGTTCGATTGGTCCATACTCACTTATTACACAACAACCATTAGGTGGTAAAGCACAGTTTGGTGGTCAGCGTTTTGGTGAAATGGAGGTTTGGGCACTTGAGGCTTATGGAGCTTCAAATATCCTACGTGAAATACTTACAGTGAAGTCAGATGACGTTGTAGGTAGAGCTAAAACTTACGAAGCGATTGTAAAAGGTAAGGCTATGCCTGAACCAGGAATTCCAGAATCTTTCAACGTATTATTACACGAATTGAAAGGTTTAGGATTGAAGATCACTTTACAATAGTAATAATTTCAGAAGGAGTGTCTTCGGACACTCCTTATAAAAACTAATTTCTTCAGGATATGGCAATGAGAAGGAAAGACAATGCACCAGAACCAAAACGCTTTACTAGTATAACTATTAGTTTATCGTCTCCAGAATTTATTCTGGAAGAATCTAGTGGTGAGGTTTTAAAACCTGAAACTATTAACTACCGTACCTATAAACCAGAACGTGACGGACTTTTCTGTGAACGTATCTTTGGGCCGGTAAAAGATTATGAATGTCACTGTGGGAAATACAAGCGTATCCGTTATAGAGGTATTGTTTGTGACCGTTGTGGTGTTGAAGTAACAGAAAAGAAAGTACGTAGAGAGCGTATGGGACACATCAATTTGGTGGTTCCTGTTGCGCATATCTGGTATTTCCGTTCGCTTCCAAATAAAATTGGATATCTTTTAGGTTTACCTACTAAGAAACTTGACATGATTATCTACTACGAGCGTTATGTAGTTGTTCAGGCAGGTGGAGCAGTAGATAATGAAGGTAATCCTTTAGAATACTTACAGTATCTTACTGAAGAGGAATACTTAGATGCTCTAGAGCGTTTACCTCGTGAAAATCAATACCTAGAAGATAAAGATCCAACTAAATTTGTAGCCAAAATGGGTGCAGATGCTTTGGAAGCTTTATTAATAGGATTAGATTTAGATGAGTTATCATATACTTTAAGACACAAAGCAAATACAGAAACTTCACAACAAAGAAAAACAGAGGCTTTAAAGCGTTTGGCAGTTGTTGAAGCATTCCGTGATGCTAATACGCGTATCGAAAACAAACCAGAGTGGATGGTAATGAAAGTTGTTCCGGTGATTCCACCAGAACTTCGTCCATTAGTACCTCTTGATGGTGGTCGTTTCGCTACTTCAGATTTAAATGACCTTTATCGTCGTGTTATTATTCGTAACAACCGTTTAAAGCGTTTAATCGAAATTAAAGCTCCAGAAGTAATTCTACGTAACGAGAAGCGTATGCTTCAAGAATCGGTAGATTCACTATTGGATAACACACGTAAAGCTTCAGCTGTTAAAACTGAATCTAACCGTGCTTTAAAATCACTTTCAGATTCATTAAAAGGTAAGCAAGGACGTTTCCGTCAAAACTTACTTGGTAAGCGTGTTGATTATTCTGCACGTTCGGTAATTGTTGTTGGACCAACATTGCAATTGTCAGAATGTGGTATTCCTAAGAATATGGCAGCTGAATTGTACAAGCCATTCGTAGTGCGTAAGCTTATCGAAAGAGGTATTGTAAAGACCGTGAAATCTGCAAAGAAAATTATTGATAAGAAAGATCCTGTAGTTTGGGATATCTTAGAAAACGTAATTAAAGGACATCCTGTACTGTTGAACCGTGCTCCTACGCTTCACAGATTAGGTATCCAAGCTTTCCAGCCAAAATTAATTGAAGGAAAAGCAATCCAGTTACATCCATTAGCATGTACGGCCTTTAACGCCGATTTCGATGGTGACCAGATGGCAGTACACCTTCCGTTAAGCCCTGCAGCGATTTTGGAAGCTCAGTTATTAATGTTAGGTTCTCATAATATCTTGAACCCTGCGAACGGTGCACCGATTACGGTTCCTTCTCAGGATATGGTATTGGGACTTTACTATATGACTAAGCCTCGTAAAACGGACAAGCAAAAAACAATTATTGGTCAAGGTTTAACATTCTATTCTTCTGAAGAAGTTAGAATTGCTTTCAATGAAAAGAAAGCTGAGTTAAATGCAGTAATTAAAGTACGTACTCAAGTAAAAGAAGATGGTGTATTGGTAACAAAAGTTATCGAATCTACTATTGGTCGAGTATTATTTAATGATGTAGTTCCAACCTCTGTAGGTTACGTTAACGAAACGCTAACTAAAAAGGCCTTAAGAAACATTATTGGTAAAATTCTTAAAGAAACGGATATTCCTACAACGGCTAAATTCCTTGACGACATGAAGTTGTTAGGATACAAAATGGCCTTTAAAGGTGGTTTATCATTCTCTTTAGGTGATATTATTGTACCAGATCAAAAAGACGCAATGATTGCAAGTGCGAAGAGCCAAGTTTCTTCGATTACTGACAGTTATAATATGGGTCTTATTACAAATAACGAACGTTATAACCAAGTTATTGACGTTTGGACGAAGACTAATTCTGAATTAACAGAGCATGCAATGGATCGTTTAATTAACGATCAACAAGGTTTCAACTCAGTTTATATGATGCTTGATTCTGGTGCGCGTGGTTCGAAAGAGCAAATTCGTCAGTTATCTGGTATGCGTGGTTTGATGGCTAAGCCGCAAAAATCTGGTTCTTCAGGTGGTGCGATTATCGAAAACCCGATTACCTCTAACTTTAAGGAAGGTCTATCAATTCTTGAATACTTTATTTCTACTCACGGTGCACGTAAAGGTCTTGCCGATACGGCTCTTAAAACTGCCGATGCAGGTTACCTTACTCGTCGTTTAGTAGATGTAGCTCAAGATGTTATTGTTTCTGAAGTTGATTGTGGTACTCTTCGTGGTTTACAAGGTTTAGCCTTGAAGAAAAACGAAGATATCGTTGAAACTCTAGCAGAACGTATTACAGGTAGAACTACTCTTCACGATGTTATTCACCCATTAACAGGCGATTTATTAATTGCTTCAGGTGATGAAATTACTGAAGAAATTGCTGATACGATTGGAGCTTCTCCAATTGAGATGGTCGAAATTCGTTCAGCATTAACTTGTGAAACGAAAAGAGGAATTTGTTCTAAGTGTTATGGTCGTAACTTAGCAACCAACCGTATGGCTGGTGAAGGTGAAGCCGTTGGTGTTGTAGCTGCTCAGTCTATTGGTGAACCAGGTACACAGTTAACACTACGTACATTCCACGTTGGGGGTACAGCCTCTAACACTGCAGAGGAATCTACGATTACAGCTAAATTTGATGGTAACTTAGAAATTGAAGAATTAAGAACTGTAAAAGGTACTGATTCTGATGGAAAAGCTACTATAATTGTTATTGGTCGTACGGCTGAGATGAAATTGATTGATCCTAAAACAGGAATCACACTTGCAACAAACAATATTCCTTATGGTGCAACTATGTACGCTAAGGATGGTGATAAGTTGAAGAAGGGGGATGCTATTTGTGAATGGGATCCTTACAACGCTGTAATCTTGTCAGAAACAGTAGGTAAGGTAGAATTTGAGAATTTAGCTCAAGGTATTACTTTCCGTGTTGAAATAGATGAGCAAACAGGTTTCCAAGAAAAAGTAATTTCTGAAACTAGAGATAAGAAAATGATTCCTACGATCCTTGTGAAGTCAAGTGGTAAAGATGGAATTACAAAATCTTATAACTTACCAGTTGGAGCACATATTATTGTTGCTGAAGGTGATAAGTTAGCTCCAGGGTCTATTATTGCTAAAATGCCTCGTAGTACTGCTAAAGCAGGTGATATTACCGGTGGACTTCCTCGTGTAACGGAATTATTCGAAGCGCGTAATCCATCTAACCCAGCTGTTGTTGCCGCTATTGATGGTATCGTATCTTACGGTAAAATCAAACGTGGTAACCGTGAAGTTATCATCGAGTCTAGAACAGGTGAAGTGAAGAAATACTTAGTATCTCTTTCGAAACAAATTCTAGTTCAAGAAAACGATTACGTAAAAGCAGGAACTTCACTTTCTGATGGTGCAATTACGCCTAAGACTATCTTAGCGATTAAAGGGCCTACAGCAGTACAACAGTACTTAGTGAACGAAATGCAAGAAGTTTATCGTCTTCAAGGTGTGAAGATTAACGATAAGCACTTCGAGGTTGTTGTTCGTCAGATGATGCGTAAGGTGATGATTAATGATGCTGGTGATACTCGTTTCTTAGAGAATAACTTAGTTCATAAAAATGACTTTATTGAGGAAAATGACTGGATCTTTGGTAAGATGTATGTTGTTGAACCGGGAGATTCTGAAAACTTAAAACCGGGTCAAATTATTCCAGTTCGTAAGTTGAGAGATGAGAATTCTATGTTGAAGCGTAAAGACTTGAAACCGGTTGAAGCTAGAGATGCAGTTCCTGCAACTTCTACTTCAGTACTTCAAGGTATTACTAGAGCTTCTCTGCAAACGAAGAGTTTCTTATCAGCAGCATCGTTCCAGGAAACAACGAAAGTTCTTAACGAAGCAGCTGTTAACGGTAAAGTAGATACGCTTGACGGATTGAAAGAAAACGTTATTGTTGGACATAAAATCCCTGCAGGTACAGGTCTTAAAAAGTATGGTAAGATGGTAGTTGGGAATAAAGCCCAATTAGACAGTATGCTTGCTACTACTAAAACTCCTGTAAAAGAGGAAACTGTAACTATAGAGGACTAATGGCTGAGAAAAAGGAAAATAAACAAGTAAGTATTGAACTCCCTGAGGATTTAGCTCAAGGAACATATTCAAACTTAGCAGTGGTAAATCATTCACCTACAGAATTTGTAGTTGATTTTATTTCGATGATGCCTGGAATGCCTAAGGCGAAGGTTAAATCGAGAGTGATATTAACTCCACAGCATGCTAAGCGCTTACTTGGAGCTTTAGCCGACAATGTTAAAAAGTACGAATCTCAATTTGGAGATATTAAGGATGTTGGAAAACAACAACAAGTACCTTTAACTTTTGGTGGTCCAAAAGCAGAAGCCTAAATATATAAAGAGCCCCGAAGTATCGGGGCTCTTTTTTTATATAGACTTTTTTAATTCGATAAGATAAGAGTAGTTTTAGTGGGGCAATTCAATAATTGAGTCCGCTTGTGACTTAATCCTTTTTGGATAACCATTTAAAATTATTGTTCTCCCAAGGTGATCAATATAAGTTGTTTTTGACATCGCATAGTGTTAAAGCTGAACGAAGATATTCATCATTTTTTGAAATGTTATAGATTCTTGCTAATATTGTGTATTAATACAAGCCCATGAGAAGCCTCCTTATAATTGCAACCGTATTGATTTCTTTGATTTCAACCCCTATACTCGCCCAATGTGGAGAAGAGGGAGGGCAATTAATTATTACTTCACAGTCCCTGTTAGATAGTTTAGCATCCTGTGAGTTTTTTGAGGGTAACTTAATCCTAAGTTCCACAAATATTACAGATTTATCTCCCTTATCATCTTTGTCAGTTGTTACTGGGAGTTTTTATTTGATCAATACTGGAGTTACAGATTTGAGTCCGCTCTCTTCATTAAATAATACCCAACAAGTTCTTTTACAAGGAAACACAGCTTTAACGTCTTGCTGTGAGATTCTTCAGTTTATTGAGGCCACACAGTTGGGAACGATAATGAATGTTTCATTAACGAATAATGGTGATTTGTGTGATAACCTTGAGTCTATAATGTTGGATTGCTGGGGATATATTGTAGGTTGTACGGATACGGTGGCATTAAATTTCAATGAAAATGCATCTGTAGATGATGGTAGTTGTGAATATTATTGTCCCGAAAGTATTGATGATATCGTTGATTATTCTTGTGATGGGAATGCTTACCCCATAAACTGTCAAGCACAAATAATTAATGAGCCGAGTGATGGTGCTGGTCATTATTCAAATCCAATTGGTTTATGTTATGACGAAAGTCCTCCATCTAGCGGTCCTCACAGACCAATGTGGGGTAAATGGGGTGAATATGAGTTTATGCCACCTCAGCGTTATATTCACAACTTAGAACACGGTGGTATAGCTCTACTTTATCACCCTTGTGTAGAGGAATCTATTATAGATGCATTGAGAACGCTTGTTTGTTCTATCCCTGAAGATGATGGAGGTCCTTTTAGATGGGTTTTAACACCCTATGTAGACTTACCAACAAACATTGCAGTTGTTGCTTGGGAATGGACTTATTTGAATGATTGTTTTGATGCCGAGTCTATAAATGAATTTATTGATGAGCATTATCGAAACGCTCCTGAAGATTTTTATTATAATGGTTCATATGACACTCTTTATGTTGGTAAATGTGAAGCATATGGTTGCAATGATATTAATGCTTTAAATTTTGAGTCGGAATCTTTAATTAATGATGGTTCGTGTATTTACCCAGAATTAGACACTCAAGTAGTAGTTCTAAATGAAGGATGGAGTCTGTTTTCAACTTATATTGATCCCCTGAACGATTCTATGTCCGTTGTATTTGAAGAGATAAATGAACAAACAATTATTGTGAAAAATAATCTTGGTGCAGCTTTTCTTCCTGCTTGGGGAGTAGATATAAATCTCGATAATGGTCAGGGGTATCAAGTGAAGATGAATGAAAATTCTATACTCCAAATCACAGGAGAACAACTTCAACCAGAACTAAATCCAATTAGTTTAGACTCAGGATGGAATCTGATTGCTTACCTCAGAGAACAACCAGCTGATGCCGTCCTGGTTTTAGATGAGATTGTCAGTAATATTATTATTGTTAAAGATGGTATGGGGAACGTATATTTCCCTGATTGGGGCTTTAGTAATCTAGGTGATTTAAAGCCCGGAGAAGGTTACCAAATAAAAATGTCATCTTCAGATATACTTTATTATTTGTCTAATGAAGATGAATATTAAGGCAATCGTTTTTCTATAAGAGTTAAGGTATTCGTATCAATGGTATGACCACCCTTGTAACTGATCCAATCAGCTTTTAGTGCGCCCAATTCTTTTTTATACGCATTGACACTGCCTACCGAGTAGAATTCATCTTCTGTACCGAAGACTACAAAGTTTTTGGTTTCAGAGTGTTTTCGATTATAGTATTCAAAATCGAAGTCATTGGCAATTTTACCACCCCACAATATAAGTGCATCTATAGAGTGTTTAGTACGTAATAACCATCTGCTCACTGTAGCAGTACCTTGAGAAAATCCGACTATATGAATTCTACAATTTTTATTTGCTTTTGAACTTAAAGAGTCCGTCAATTGTTCCAAAAAAGAACAATGGTCTTCAATTTCATCTTCGCGATTTTCTTTGGTCATCCAACTCGCACCTACACGACCACTGAATCCTTTTAGGTAGAATTTATTGAACCCTTCTGGTGCGACGATGTATCTATTTGGAGCATCTAAATCTTGAAACTTTCGAATAAAAAACGAAGCCAATTGTCCGTAACCATGACAAACAATCCAAATGTCTGATGTATTTCTGTTTAGTTCACCAATCGAATAATAGTGTGCAGTTGTTTCAACCTTGATTGTATGCTGAGTCATCTTAATCGGATTTTGTAATTTCTAAAAACTGAGGCATAAGCTCATTATCTATAGTAACGGAAAGCTGGTAATGGTCTAATTTCCATTCAGAATCGATCAAACTTAATACTCCAGTAGACCTACAATCTCCCATCCAAGTATCTAATACCTCATCAAACCAAGCAATCGTTTTCTGTTTATTAAAGCGAAGGGTTCTTTCTTTTGCTTTAAACGACCATGCCTTACCTTTATCGAAATAAGGCTTGGAGAATTCAGAAAATTCATTTTTTGACCAACGTTCAGTAACATCTGTACCTATAAATATTCCACTATCGGCTATAAAGCCAAAGTACTTGTCAAAATCAGCATTCGCAGCAGCTAAATGCCAATTGTCGATTTTAGTATTTAAACTTTTGGTTAACTCAGTGCTATTTTTTTTCTGACAAGAAATGCAAAATAGAAACGAGCCTATAAATAGTAGTTTTTTCATTTGAATAAAGTTTTGCGTCCATAATCTTTGCAAATCGGACAGGTTTCTGGTTGATGAGACCGAGCTGGGCAATATTCTCTACCAAAAAAAATGATTTGTAAATGAAGCTTATTCCAGGTCTCTTTTGGAAACAAACGTTTCAAGTCTTTTTCAGTCTGATCTACATTTTTACCATTGCTTAATTTCCAACGATAGGCTAATCTATGAATATGTGTATCAACAGGGAATGCTGCTACTCCAAAAGCTTGTGCCATTACCACAGAGGCAGTTTTGTGTCCAACACCTGGAAGTTCTTCTAAATACTCAAAACTTTCGGGGACCTCTCCTGCGTGTTTATTAATTAAAATGTGAGACAATTCGAAGATGGCTTTAGATTTTCTTGGAGACAATCCACAGGGACGAATAATAGTTTTTATTTCTTCCACCGATAATTTAATCATATTGTATGGATTATCTGCTTTAGCAAACAATATAGGAGTTATGGTGTTTACCCTTGCATCTGTACATTGCGCAGATAGTAATACTGCAATGAGTAGTGTAAAGGAGTCTTTATGATCCAGTGGAATAGGTGTCTCGGGATAAAAGCCCTCTAATAGTTCAGCTATTTGATTTGCCTTTATTTGTTTACTGTTGATCATAAATACAGATTGATTTGTTGGGTAGCACCGCTCAAATCTAATGAACTCGTTTGTATTGATATGAATAAATTGAACCTTTTCCGATATATTTAAATAATCAATTATTTGCCGTATATTGTATGCGCGCATAACAATATTATGAACCACATACCTTTTTCAGCATGAACAGCTTAAAGTACACCGTACCATTTAGCGAAATCAAAATGACAGACATCCTTCAGGTAGGAGGAAAGAACGCCTCATTGGGTGAAATGATTCAGAATTTAACTCCACTAGGAGTCGAAGTTCCAGATGGATTTGCAATTACCGTCGATGCATACCGTTATTTTATAGAGTTCAATAATTTGAGTAATTACATCCACGAAATAGTTTCTCAAACCAATGTTGATGACGTGATTGATTTGAGAAGAAATGGATTGAAAGTTCGTCAGCTAATTCGAGAAGGGAAGTTTCCAGACGATATGTCGGAAGCAATTTTAAAAGCTTACAAAGAATTATCATTACAATATGGTGCCGATTTAACTGATGTAGCAGTTCGTTCTTCTGCAACAGCAGAAGATTTACCAGATGCATCATTTGCGGGACAGCAAGAAACTTATTTAAATGTTAGAGGAGACGAAGCGCTATTGAGTTCTGTTCGTAATTGTATTGCTTCTTTATTTACAGACCGTGCTATCTCTTACCGAGAAATATTCGATTTCGATCATTTTGAAGTTGGGCTTTCTGTGGGAGTTCAAAAAATGGTTCGTTCAGATTTAGCTTCTTCAGGAGTTGCATTTTCCTTAGATACCGAAAGTGGTTTTAAAGATGTAGTTCTAATTAACGGTGCTTATGGATTGGGAGAAATGGTAGTTCAAGGTGCTGTAAACCCTGATGAGTTTTTAGTGTTTAAGCCAACATTAGAAAAAGGTTTTGAATCCATTATAGAAAAGAAAATGGGGGTGAAAGAAATCAAAATGATTTACGGAACCAACCCAGGGGAAATGGTGAAAACTATTCCTGTAGAAAAAGACATTCAGAAGAGATTCTGTATCAATGATGAGCAAGTATTGCTAATTGCCAAGTGGGTTTCTATTATAGAAAAATACTATTCTGAATTAAGAGACACCTATTGCCCTATGGATGTAGAGTGGGCGATCGATGGATTAACGAATCGCTTGTTTATTGTGCAAGCTCGTCCAGAAACAATTCACTCTCAACGTCAAGGTGAAAACTTAATTGAGTATAAAATATTAGACGATACAAGAGCGGAAAAGAAAATTGTTGAAGGTATAGCTGTTGGAGATAAAGTTTCTTCGGGTTCAGTTAAAATTCTTTACAGTATGGATGGTAGAGATGGTAGTACAGACGGAGCAGATTTTAAGGCTGGCGATGTATTAGTTACCGATATGACTGATCCAGACTGGGAGCCATTAATGAAAAAGGCTGCCGCTATTGTCACCAATAAAGGCGGTCGTACTTGCCACGCTGCAATTATCGCTAGAGAAATGGGTGTACCTGCAATCGTAGGTTGTGGTAATGCAACCGAGCTATTGAAAAATGGTTTAGACGTGACGATCTCGTGTGCCGAGGGTGATGTAGGTTTTGTGTATACAGGTGAAATTCCGTTTGAAATTACTGAAACGGATTTAAGCGATTTACCAGAAGTAGATGTGCCAATTATGTTAAATGTTGCTTCTCCAGATATGGCTTTCCAATTTAGTCATATACCGAATGCGGGTGTTGGATTAGCAAGAGAAGAATTTATTATCAATAATTATATTCAAGTTCATCCTTTGGCTTTGATGAAGCATAAACAATTGGAAGACCCAGAATTGACTTCTGAAATTGAGGAATTGATTGAGGGCTATGAAGATGAGGAAACGTTCTTTGTGAAACGTCTATCCTATGGTATAGCTAAAATTGCAGCAGCCTTTTATCCGAATAAAGTAATTGTTCGTTTTTCAGATTTTAAATCGAATGAGTACTATAATATGTTGGGCGGGAAATACTTTGAGCCTAGCGAAGAAAACCCAATGATTGGATGGCGTGGTGCTTCAAGGTATTATTCTGACACCTATAAACCCGCTTTTGGTTGGGAGTGTAAGGCCATTAAACGTGTTCGCGAAAAGATGGGATTAGATAATGTTACTGTTATGGTTCCTTTCTGTAGAACAGTGGATGAATTACATCAGGTGTATGAAGTAATGGATCAATACCATTTGAGAAGAGGGGAAAATGGCTTAGAAGTATTCTTAATGGCAGAGCTTCCTTCAAATATCATTTGTGCTGATTTATTTGCACCTCATATTGATGGTTTCTCAATCGGCTCAAACGATTTAACTCAATTAACATTAGGCTTAGATAGAGACTCGGCATTAGTCGCTCACGTTTATGATGAGCGTAATCCTGCAGTAAAAAGATCAATCTCTAATTTGATTAAGACCGCAAAAGAGTATGGAGTGAAAGTAGGAATCTGTGGTCAAGGCCCATCAGATTTCCCTGACTTTGCACAATTCTTAGCCGACGAAGGAATCGATTCTATTTCGGTTACTCCAGATTCAGTATTGAAAACGTTGAAAGCTCTAGAAAGAGTTGAAATATCATAGTGTTTGTTTTACAGAATTAAAATTGCTGCTATGAAGCAGCAATTTTCATTTTAAGGAATTCGTAAACCTCATTAATGAAGATCGGTAAGCTAATCGTTTTTTTTCACTAAAAGCTTTCATCTGTAGACTGAAACTCTTGAGTCTTCCGTTTTACATTTCATGTTTCATGTCTTCCGTTTCACGGAAATTTCATAATTTAATCGAATGAGCGAAAATCATATTTCACGTAAAAAACCTTCTTACCCTATAAATAATCCCTTGATGGATTATTTAAGGAAATACTCTAGAGAATTGAAAATCCCAGTTCGCTATTTAGATTTGAAACATTACTTCACAACGGTTCCCTTAGAGGATAAAGATGGGAATGCTACGCTTTGGGAAACAGCTTTATATACTGAGTCAGAAATGAAGGAACTAAACGAGGGTTTAACGGAGATTTATTCTATCCTTAAATCAGATGGTGCTACACATATAGATCACCTTTCTGTAGATCGAATCGATTATTGTTCCTTTGGAAACTCTCAACCCTTTAGAGTGAAGATTATAAATCAATTGAATGATAATTACGATTACTTTTATGTGAAAAAGGTGGATGCTTCTCGGATTTACGGATTAGAATTAGAGCACATTCTTTCGCCAAATAAAATCAATTATCTGATGTACAATGACACGATAATAGAAGAGCATATTGTTGGAATTCCAGGTGATCAATTTGTGGATATAAACTTAAAACAGGAAGGTCATAATCAAGTGCGGTTAGCAAAAGAGTTTGTGAAATTTAATGAACGCTGCTTTATTCGTCTTTTAGGAGATATGCGTTCATATAATTTTGTAGTTGATATGACCCCCGATTTTGACCAAGTTCAATACCGTATTAGAGCCATAGATTTTGATCAACAATCTTTTGAGGGGCGTAAGAATATTTACTTCCCTCAGTATTATAAAGAAAACAAATCTTATGTAGAACTGGCGATGAAGCATATGACTTCTGAAACAGTTGAGCAGTATAAACGAGAGGAAAGAGCCTTAATGGCGAAGCGACTGCGTTTAGCTAAATACCAAGTGAAAGAGTTGATGGAAGCTATGATGAACGATGAATTGTCGCTACCAAAACATATAGCATTATTGAAAAAAGATTTAGCAAAACATTATGCAGATCCAGCATTCTTAAAAAGTGCCAGTATGGGCGAAATAGTACAGAATTGCCTTGAGCAAGTGCATTATCATTAAAAAAAACACCCTCGAATTCTCGAGGGCATTTTTTATTTTTCACTCATCACTCATCACTCATCACTCAGTTACGCTTGTCTTCCTGGATAAACCTTTAAAGCTTCATCTAAAATGCTAATCGCATCTTTTAAATCAGAAGTGTTCAATACGTAAGCAATACGAATTTGTTGATTTCCAATTTCTGGAGTAGAGTAGAACCCTGCAGCAGGAGCAACCATAACCGTTTTGTTATTCCAGTTAAAGTCTTCTAACAACCACTGTGCAAATTTATCGGCATCGTCTACTGGCAATTGTGCAATACAATAAAATGCACCTGTAGGTTTAGGGCAGAGTACACCTTCAATTTTATTCAAACCTTCGATTAACACATCTCTGCGTTCTACATACTCTTCAATAACTTCTGTAAAGTAAGATTCTGGAGTGTTCAAAGCAGCTTCACCCGCAACCTGTCCAAAGGTAGGAGGGCTTAATCTAGCTTGTGCAAATTTTAAAGCAGTAGCAATAAGTTCTTGGTTTTTAGACACCATACAACCTACTCTTGCTCCACACATACTATAGCGCTTAGATACAGAGTCTATAACGATAGCGTTTTGGTCTAAGCCTTCCATCTCCAAAATAGAAATGTGTTTCTTTCCATCGTAAGCAAACTCTCTATATACCTCATCGGCAATCAAGAATAAATCATGCTTTAAAACGATTTCTTTTAAAGAGTTTAATTCGTCTTGAGAATATAAATAACCTGTTGGATTTCCAGGGTTGCAAATTAAAATAGCCTTGGTGTTTGGCGTAATCAATTTTTCAAATTCAGAAATTGAAGGTAGTGCAAATCCACTTTCAATACTTGATGTAATTGGTTTTACTGTAACTCCAGCAGAGGTAGAGAATCCATTGTAATTGGCGTAAAATGGCTCTGGAATAATGATTTCATCACCATCATCCATAATACTATTCAAAGCCATAGTAATCGCTTCTGAGCCACCAGTAGTAACTAAAATGTTAGCGTGATTTACATCAATTCCTACATTCTTGTAATACTTAGCTAATCCTTCTCTGTAGGATTGAAATCCTGCAGAATGACTATAAGCAACAACATTAGGTTCAAAATTACGGATGGCTTCAAGCGCCACATCAGGAGTTTTAATATCGGGTTGACCAATGTTAAGGTGAATTACTTCTGTACCTCTTTTCTTTGCATCTTCTGCAAAAGGAACCAATTTACGAATTGGCGATTCTGGCATACGAAGCCCTTTGGCTGAAATCTTTGGCATTGTATAGTTTCTAAATTTAATCAAAAAAAATGTCCCGCATTTCTGCGGGACAAATTTCTTAAATTTTATGAAATAAATAACTTATTTCTTAGGTTTTGCAATTGGAGAATTTCCAATTGGTTTTTTAACCGGTGTAGTTGAAGCTCCATCTACAGCAAGAGTTTTCCCTTTAATACGAATAACCTTTGTTGCGTCTGTTTTAGCGTTCGATGTAATTGTTACACTCTTATTAAAAGCACCAACTCTTTTTGTGTCGTATTTTACTTTGATCACGTGACTAGCACCTGGAGCAATTGGTTCTTTTGGCCATACTGGAACAGTACATCCACAGCTACCTTTTGAATTAGAAATAATCAAAGGCGCATCTCCAGTATTCGTGAATTTGAATTCGTAAGTACCGTTACCGTGTTGTTCGAAAGTTCCGAAATCGTGAATTTCTTTTTCAAAAGAGATTTCTTGTGCTTGAGAAGCGAATGTACCCGCTACAGCAAATACAATTCCTAAAATTAATTTCTTCATTTGTATGGTTTTTATGTTCATTTCTTTTTAACATTTACAAAACTAATAGAATCTCTGTAACTGCCAAAGAACTTGGCTTTCTATATTGTTAAGGCTCTGTTAAACTGTAAATGGTAAAATGGAAGACGTGAAATGGAGATGAGTGTCTAAGCTTTTTTCGAACAACCAAGAACAAACAATCATCAACGAATAACAATAAAAAGTTCTCTTCCCTTTCTAGGAGTAATAGAGTTGTATGCTTTCTCCATTGATATATTGTTAAAGTGCTTAGAAAAAAACTCTAAATACTCGCTTTTCTTACCTCCGAAGGGTGGACGGTTACTATAGAGTTTATCGTTGAAAAGTAATCCTACTAATTTCCCACCTTCTATTATTAGACTTTTCATTTGAATAACATAGTCTTCTCTTAAGCTAGGAGTGATCGCACAGAAAAAAGTTTGCTCTATAATTAAGTCGTAAGTTCCTTTATGTTCGAAGAAGTCTCCACAAATCAAATTGTTCGTTGGGAATTCAGGATTCCTTTTTTGAAATTCATCCAAAGCCTTTTGTGCCCAATCGATAAGGAAAACATTTTTGAATCCTAATTGAATTAAATATTCTGCTTCGTAAGCATTTCCACATCCAGGAATAAGAATTTTGAGGTTCTTGTTTTCAAGCTGATCAAAATACTCTTTTAATGGTGTTGATATATGTCCAATATCCCAACCTATATCTTTGTTGTGATAGCGTTCATTCCAAATGTCTTTGCTGAGTTGAATCATCTTAATTATTTCAAAGCCCCAAATAAAATCTCAACTGGATGTAAGGCTTCTCTCTGCGTACCATCTTTAATCTGATGTCTACAGCTAGTTCCAGGAGCACAAATAATTGAGCTTTTAGGTTCTTTTCTAAGGGTTGGGAAAAGTATCAATTCACCAATTTTCATGGAGACTTCGTAGTGTTCTTCTTCGTAACCAAAAGAACCCGCCATACCACAACACCCTGAAGGTATGAGTTGAACTTTATAATTTTCTGGAAGCCTTAATGCAATTTTAGAAGGACTTAAAGAAGAGATGGCTTTTTGGTGACAGTGCCCATGAAGGCGTATATGTTCAGCTTTGTCTGTAAAACTAGAAGATGTGATTTTTCCAGCAGTAATTTCTCTAGCTAAAAACTCCTCTATGGTTAAAGTATATTTAGCTAAATATTGAGCGCTTTTCTGATCTTCTACCAAATCCAAATATTCATCGCGCAAGGTTAAAATTGCAGAGGGCTCAAGACCAATAAGAGGTTGTTCTTCTGAAACGATGGTCGAAAGAAGTTCAACATTCTTTTTTGCAAGTTTCGTTGCCTTTGCAAGAAAACCTTTCGAAATAAAAGTTCTTCCACTTTCTTCATGCTTAGGGATGATAACTTCATAACCTAAAGCATTCAAAAGTTTAATGGTGGTTATCCCTATATGTGTATCGTTGTAATTGGTAAATTCATCATTGAATAGATACAATTTACCATTAGTGAAGTCGCCTTTTTGAGGATTGCTTTTATACCATTTCGCAAGAGTTGTTTCATGTAACAATGGCATTTCTCTTTCCTTAGCTACACCCATCATCTTCTTAGCTATCGCAGAGGTGATGGTATTCTTCATAAAGAAGTTATATAAGCCAGGAATTAAAGCCGCGATTTTGTTACTGCTCGTAACATTGGCAAATAACTTAGCTCTTAAAGGAGCGCCTTTTTCTTTGTAATTCTGATAAGTATATTCGGCTTTCAGCTTCGCCATATCCACATTTGATGGACATTCGGATTTACAGCCTTTACACGAAATACAAAGATCCATTACCTCTTTAATCTCTTCGTTTTGGAAGGGCTTTTCTTGAGTCGTATCACTTAAGACTTCTCTTAGAATATTAGCTCTAGCACGCGTAGTATGTTTTTCTTCGCGCGTTGCCATATAACTCGGACACATGGTTCCGCCAGATAATTCTGTTTTTCGGCAATCTCCCGATCCATTACATTTTTCAGCGGCACGTAGCATCCCCTTATCTTTGCTAAAGCTAAAAGCAGTATCAAATTCTGGAGTGCTATAACCTGGCATATACCTTAGGAAAGTATTCATAGACGGCGTGTCTACAATTTTCCCGGGATTAAAAATCCCTTTTGGATCCCAAGTGCTTTTGATGTCTTTACAATGTTGGTAGTTTTTCTCACCAATCATAAAAGGAATATACTCTCCTCTTAAACGACCATCGCCGTGCTCGCCACTCAAAGAACCTTTGTATTCTTTTACCAAGTGAGCAATGTCTGTAGCAATAGTTTTAAAGAGTTGATTTCCTTCCTCGGTTTTTAAATCGATGATAGGACGCAGATGAAGCTCACCTGTTGCTGCGTGCGCATAATGTACACAGTAGAGGTTTCTCTGTTCTAGAATCTTATTGAAATCTTCAATAAAAGCAGGCAAGTCATTAACATCAACTGCAGTGTCTTCTATAACAGCTACGGCTTTAGCATCTCCTGGAATATTCGACAATAGACCTAATCCGGCTTTTCGTAAAGTCCAAACTTTATTTATATCATCGCCTTTTATAACAGGGAAGTGATGACCGAGTTTTACATCTTCAAAATGCGCGAGGCAATCTGCAATAATTTTAGTTAACTTTTCTTCTGATTCTTCTACAAATTCAACGACTAAAATAGCTTTCGGATCTCCTTTTACGAAGAAACGATTTTGCTGCTGCTCTCTGTTTTCTTTTGTGCAATCAAGAATAAAATGATCGATGAGCTCGCAGGCAGTAGGCTTAAATTTCAGGGCTTCTAAATTCCCTTTTAAAGACTCGTTTATAGAGTCGAAATGCATACATATTACCCCTTGATGTTCGGTGGGTGCAGGAACTAAATTGAGTTTTAATTCTGTGGTAAAAGCCAATGTCCCTTCAGATCCAGCCAATAATTTACAGAAGTTGAATTGTTCTTCAGAGTTTGTAAATGGACTAGAATCTGCAAGTAAATCTATAGCGTAACCCGTATTTCTACGAGGGATACTTTTCTTGGGGAATTCCTTTTCTATTTCAGTTCTATTCTCTTCGCTAGAAAATAGATGTTTTGCGTGTTTGTAGATGTTGGTTTCAAGCTCAGAAACAGTTCCTATACCATTTGCTTTGGCTTCAAACTCTTCGTTACTCAATGCCTTGAACTCAGTTTCGTTTCCATCGGCAAGAATCACTTTGATCGACAATAAATGCTCTCGAGCAGAACCATAAATAACCGATCTCGATCCACAAGAGTTATTTCCTACCATTCCACCAATCATACATCGGTTAGAGGTAGAGGTTTCGGGACCGTAAAAAAGTCCGAATTGTTTAAGATGAAGATTAAGTTCGTCGCGGATTACTCCAGGTTGAACAATGGCATAACCTTCTTTTTTATTGACTTCTACAATCTGACGAAACTCTTCAGAAATATCAACGATGATTCCATTACCCACAACTTGTCCAGCTAAAGATGTTCCTGCAGCTCTAGGGATAATAGAAATCGATTCTTCGTTTGCAAAACGAATGAGTTCTAATAAATCCTCTTTGGTTTTAGGAATCGCAACTGCTAAGGGCATTTCTCTATAAGCCGAGGCATCCGTAGCGTAGAGTTTACGCATGGTGTCGTCGAAATAAAACTTCCCCTGAATTTGCTTTGCTAAAGCTGTGAGTTTACTGTGCGTCAAAAGTGGTAGGTTAAAATTGAAAGTTGAAAGTTAAAGATTTTAAGCTTCAAGCTTTAACAATTTATGGCAAAAAAAAAGGTTAAAAGTTGAAGCTAACCTTTCAACTTTTAATTTTAAACTTATCTATTGCTGTACTAAATCGGTGCTTTCGAAAATTTTATCAGCTGAAGCAGCGATGAATCCATTGTAAAGCTCACCATTTTCCATAGCGTAACGTCTAGCAAATTCGTAGTAACAAGTAGTTACCGTATGCTTTCCTTCGATGAAGTCTAGTTCTCTAGCATCAGCAAGAATACTCGATTGCTCAAGTAGTTGCTCTGGAGTTCCTTTAATCTCTCCACCAGAAATATTCATCTTGAAACCGTTCTCTTTGATGAATTCGTTTACTTCTTCTAAGCCTTTAAATTGCTCAAATTGATTCACGAAAACAGTAAAGTGATTGGCACAGAAACCACAAATGTACATCCAAGCTGCGTATTCTGATTCAGCTCTTAAAGTTTCGTAGATTGTATAAGAAGGTTGTCCCCAAATTCTTCCTTTGAAAAGTAAGTCTTTGTCTTCAAATACTGAAGAATCTACAGCGTCTAAAGTTGATTTAATTAAGCGTTGCGCTTCTAAAGAAATTTCTTCAAGCTTTAATTCGCTGATGAAAATCTTTGGTGCTTTAGCATCTGTTGCATGTTGAAAGTGACGTGCAAACAATTTCTTTGCTTTAAACTCATACTCACCACAAGGCTCGTATCCAGCAGCCAGAAATGGTTTTGCTAAAACATCGATATTTACTCTAGGATCGTTGAATGTTCTGATCGCAATGTGATCGTTTTCAACCTCTCCTTCAACCATGTTGTTGAATAAATCGTAAACTTTTTTTGCTGAAGGTGTAATCTCAATATACCCTTCCCACAAACGTGCTAAAATCTCTTCTTTGTTCATTTCTAGATGTTAATTTAATCCACAGCAAAAATAGTTAGATTGATTCTGATGTAGTGTTATTTTAAGGTTAATTATTTGTTATGGCTAATTTTTGTGTCAATTTGATTATATTTGAATTGATATTGATAAATATAACTTAAAACAATGCTTGCATGCAGTTAATTAATCAACTTGATTTTGTAGATAAGGAGATTTTAAGGCTTTTAAAGTCCGATTCTCGACAATCGTATGTGGAAATTGCAAAAGAACTTAAGGTTTCTAACTCATTGATTCATCAGCGAATAGCTAAGATGAAAGAAAGTGGTTTGATAAAAAATGCCACCTTAACTTTAGATGAAAAGTTGTTGGGTTACGGTGCTTGTTCATTTACCGGAATCGTTTTAAAAGAAGCGCATTATGCACAAAAGGTGGTGGAGGAGTTGGAATTGATTCCAGAAGTAGTGGAATGTGATTTCGTTTCGGGTAAGTATGCAGTTTTCGTAAAAGTGTTTGCGGCAAATAACGAACACATGCGTGAAGTACTCTACGAGAAAATCCATCAAATTGAAGGCGTTTCGGGTACAGATACCTTTATTTCTTTTGGAGCACAATTTAAAAGGTCGGTGCCTATTGTATGATTTAGTTGTTAGTTCACTGTTATTAGTTGTTGGTAGATTGTCACTCTATCCCGATTGCTATAGGGATTGTCGAAGAGTTTGATTGAACAAATGTGTCTTTCGACAGGCTCATGATGACATTTTATCCCGATACCTATCAGGATATCAAATAATTCAATTTTTAACCTTCAATTTTCAATCTTTAATCGATTGCATTTAAAAGAACAATCGTATTTTTGCGCTGCACTTTAATAAAAACAAGATAAAGAGCATTCCATGGAAAAATATGATGTTGCCGTAATTGGTTCAGGACCTGGAGGATATGTAGCTGCAATTCGTTGCGCCCAGTTAGGTTTAAAAACTGCTATTATAGAAAAGTACAATACTTTAGGAGGTACTTGTTTAAACGTAGGTTGTATTCCTTCGAAGGCTTTATTGGATTCTTCGGAACACTTTCATAATGCAAAACACAGTTTTGCAGATCACGGTATCGAGATTGATGCACCAAAAATTAACGTTTCTCAATTGATGAAGCGTAAGAATGAGGTTATCGAGCAAACTTGTGGTGGTATTGACTTCTTAATGAAGAAAAACAAAATTGATGTGATTCAAGGATGGGCTTCTTTTGCCGATGCTACACACATTAATATTGCTAAAGAAGATGGCGATATTCAGATTGAAGCTGCAAAAACAATTATTGCAACTGGATCTAAGCCTTCATCACTTCCATTTATCTCTATCGATAAAGAAAGAGTGATTACTTCTACCGAAGCTTTAAATTTAACTGAAGTACCTAAACGATTAATCGTTATTGGTGGTGGTGTTATCGGATTAGAGTTAGGTTCTGTTTACGGAAGATTAGGTTCTGAAGTAACTGTTATAGAATATGCAGATGCATTGATTCCTACAATGGATAAAGCTTTGGGTAAGGAATTGCGCAAAGTATTAAAGAAAGACTTGAAATTTGACATCAACCTAAACTGCGGCGTTACAGCTGTAGAGCGTAAGGGTGATGAGGTTGTTGTGAAAGCAACGAATAAGAAAGGTGAGGAAGAAGTGTTTACGGCTGATTACTGTTTGGTATCTGTAGGTCGTCGTGCTTTTACCGATAAATTAGGCTTAGAAAACGCTGGCGTAAAAGTTGATGAGAGAGGTTGTATTGATGTGAATGAGCATTTACAAACTTCATCGGCTAATATTTTCGCTATTGGTGATGTTGTTCGTGGAGCAATGTTGGCGCATAAAGCTGAAGAAGAAGGTGTTTTTGTAGCTGAGTTTATGGCGGGCGAAAAACCACATATGAATTACGATTTAATTCCGGGTGTAGTTTACACTTGGCCTGAAGTTGCTGCAGTGGGTAAAACCGAAGAGCAGTTAAAAGCTGAAGGAACAAAATATAAAGCAGGTTCATTCCCGTTTAAAGCTTCTGGTAGAGCTAGAGCTTCTAACGATACCGATGGTTTTGTGAAAGTATTGGCTGATGCGAATACCGACGAAATTTTAGGAGTTCACATGATTGGACCTCGTGCTGCAGATATGATTGCTGAAGCAGTTGTAGCTATGGAGTACAGAGCTTCTGCTGAAGATATCGCTCGTATTTGTCACGCTCACCCAACATTTACTGAAGCTTTTAAAGAAGCGGCTCTAGATGCTACCGATAAAAGAGCATTGCATATTTAAATTGTAAGCTTGTATTCGAAATATGAATCCCTGTCCTTTTGGATGGGGATTTTTTGTTTTCAGACTTAGACTTTAGTCGATGGTTGATGGTGAAAATGATTACAAGGTAAATTTAAAAAGCAATGTAAAAGCTCATAGCTGATAGCTGAAGGCTGATAGCGAAATTAGAGGGGTGTTTATCCGATTCGAAGTCCCGATAATTATCGGGATGAAAACACCTAATCATTCGCATCATAAATTAATGTTTGCTCCGAATTCATTTTTATTTGGTAGCCTTTTCCAGGTTCTAAGTCTCCTATTCCGTTGTAGTTCCAATTTGGCATGTACGCCATACCATGAGAATCTTTTACGATTATAATTTCTTCAGCAATATCTGAAAGGATTTCAACTGCATCTGCAGGACTTGTTCTTAAGTATGATATCATACTCCAACCTTCTGAAATAGTAATTGGTGTTGCTTCAGGTGACAGTTGCGATCCACAAATAAAAATTGATTGGGGTTCACTAAGTTTGACGAGGTACCCATGTTGATTTGTAATAAAATATAAGTTACACATTGAAAATTCACATAAGCATGCATGACCTAGATGGTCCTTTGCGATATTAATATTACAGTTGTAGAATAAAGGCGAAAGAACATCCTCTAACTCCATTGATGAGTGCTCAATATAGGTGGAGAACATAGACCATCCTGCTGGGAAGTCTATAGTTTGGCAAGTTTCAGTAGTATCGTATATACAAGTGGAATTATCAACTCCATAGGTGCTTGCTAATGTATGGTTGTAGACAGATGACTCTGGATTGAAAATACTTCCCGACCACATTTCAGCATTTGGATCGGCGTATTCAAAGTAATTTTCTGCTAAAGGATCTATGCAAACATATTCAATAGGAGGGCTACTTATAGTATTTCCTTTAAGTGTAAAAGGGAAAAAGACTAAAAACAAGATTAGATTTCGATAGTTCATTATATTGGTTTTTTAACAAGCTAAATTTCAGAAAATTATGAGTAGAATCAAAATGGGTTGTTTGTTTGTTTGTTTGTTTGTTTTTCTTGAAAAAGAAGAAACCAATCCCAGTAACTATAAGTTAAAACTAGAAAATTTTGCGAACTAAGGATCCGATATTTAAATAAAAACGAGATCTGTGAGCATGATTCAAGAGGCTACAACAATAATTTAAAACTCAACACTCAACACTTATAACTTATCAGTGATGTCAATCGAAACACTATCTTTGCTAGATGCAATTTCAGGCACATATCAGAACTATTGAAAATGGGGATTTAAAATATACCCTTTTAGACTTTTTTAAAGAGGAGTCTTCGCTGCTCTTATTAGATGGAAATACTTCTAATGGGGACTCTTTTGATTGGGTAATTGCTGCTGGTGTTGTGGATGAAATTTCTGTGGGTGAGCACAATGCTTTCGAAGAATTACAGCAATTTCACCAAAAACACAAAGACTGGATTTTTGGCTCTTTGAGCTACGATTTAAAAAATGGCTTAGAGAAATTAGAATCCACACATCCCGATGGAATTCAAGCGCCCGATTTACATTTCTTTCTACCTAAATATTTATTTGTTTTTAAGGAGAATCAGTTGGCGGTGCATCATCACGAAAGTCAAGATGAATTTGATTTAGAGGTTTTGTCTCGTGTTTTTGAAAGTTCGGGAATTGCTTTCAACAGTACTATAAAACACAGAGTTGCCAAACAGAATTATATAGCCAATGTAAATCTGATTAAAGCACATATTCAGCGAGGCGATATTTACGAGCTGAATTATTGCCAAGAATTTTATGCTGAAAATTCTACATTAAACCCACTTGAGGCTTTTCGCAGACTCAATTCTATTTCTAAGGCTCCATTTTCGTGCTATTATAAATTGGGTGACACCTATTTATTGTCGGCAAGTCCTGAGCGATATATTAAGAAGGATGGAGCTTGTATCATTTCGCAACCTATAAAAGGTACGCGTAAGCGAGGGGAAAGTGTAGAAGAAGATGAGCGTTTGAAAAAAGAGCTTTATAACGATCAAAAAGAGCGTGCAGAAAATGTGATGATTGTGGATTTAGTGCGCAACGATTTATCGCGTATAGCAGCAAAAAACACAGTTAAAGTAGATGAGCTTTTTGGAATTTACACCTTTGATCAGGTGCATCAAATGATTTCTACAATCAGTTGTGAAGTTAAAGCTGAAACCAGTATAAAAGACATCCTTCAAGCTACTTTTCCTATGGGCTCTATGACTGGGGCTCCGAAAATTAGAGCGATGAAGTTGATTGAAAAGTTTGAGGAAACCAAGCGTGGATTATATTCGGGTGCTATAGGTTATATAAGTCCCGAAGGCGATTTCGATTTTAATGTGGTTATCCGCAGTATACAGTATAATACTTTAAAGATGTATCTTTCCTTTATGGTTGGTGGTGCGATTACTATTGGGAGCGAAGCCGAAATGGAATATCAAGAATGTTTAGTTAAAGCAAAAGCTTTATTTGAAGTCCTCGAAGGAAAATATGCAGAAACAGTTTCTTAAATATTGCGAGAAAATTGGTTTAAACAACGCAACCAAAATTCTTCTTACTGTAAGCGGTGGACTCGATTCTATGGCTTTATTGCACTTGTTTCATTTGTCGGGATTTTCGATAGAAGTAGCGCATTGCAATTTCAATTTACGTGGCGAAGAATCAAATGGCGATGAGCAATTTGTAAAAGAAACTTGTGATTCTTTAGATATCTCATTTCATTGTAAGCATTTCGATACCGAAAAGTATGCACAAGATAATGGTGTTTCTATTCAGATGGCAGCTCGCGATTTACGTTACGCTTGGTTTGAGGAAATTCGAAGCGAAAATAATATCGATTTTATTGCAACTGCTCATCATCAAGATGATCAAATAGAAACCATTTTATTAAACTTGTCTAGAGGAACTGGTTTAAAAGGAATGCATGGCATTTTAGCCAAGCAGCAATATATAATTCGTCCTCTATTATTTTGCAATAGACAAGCTTTAGAATTGTGGATGAAAGAGCAAGCGTATTTGCATAGAGAGGATAGTAGTAATTCCTCAGTGAAATATTCTCGAAATAAAATCCGTCATCAAGTTCTACCTGTACTCAAAGAAATCAATCCTTCTTTATCGAATACATTTCAGGCAAACACAGAACGATTTGCGGCTGCCGAACAGAATTTATCTTTTCTGTATGAAAAGGAACGCAGTAATCTATTTATTCAACAAGGAGAAGAGCTGCATTTGGTTTTATCTGAACTCAAGAAATACCCTTCGCCTATAGATGTGATATTCCACTTTATTTCGGAATATGGCTTTAACGACTGGAAAGCCATAGAGCAATTACTAAGTGCAGCCTCAGGGAAAATGATTTCGAGCGAAACTCATCTCTTATTAAAGGATAGGGAAGTGTTGGTTTTAAAAGCCAAACAAACCTTTACTCGAGACAGCTATCTTATTGAAGAAGGTGTCGATTCTATTGTAGTTCCGCTATCGATGGAAATTAGCTGTAAAGATTTAAATAATTTTCAATTAGAAAGAGACTCTAAGCAGGCTGCCTTAGATTTTGACAAACTTACTTTTCCTTTAGAGTTGCGTCATTGGCAAAAAGGCGATGTTTTTCAGCCTATAGGAATGCGCGGAAAGAAAAAATTGAGCGACTTTTTTATCGATAAAAAAATGACTCTTTTTGAAAAAGAAAATACTTGGCTATTGTGCTCCGAGGGTAAGATAGTTTGGCTTGTTGGACATAGAATCGACGAGCGTTTTAAACTTGTAGAAAATAGCCAAAAGGTTTACCTTGTCAAGCTAAATGAATAGTGCAATGGAGCAATCAATAGCTTTTCAGGAAAAGCAATACTTAGGCTACAGTAAATATTCCAACTTAAGGCGAATTATTTTAGCCTTATTTTTCTTTGTCACCTATTATTTTTCAGAACCAAACTTAGAGTCAGCGAATATCTTTTTCTATCTAGGTATTGGAACGCTAGTTCTGTCTGCGATGCTCATGTATGTACTTCATTTAAAGACTACAGTGCAAAATGGAAGTTTGATTTTTGATGGCTTATGGACTGCCAGAAAAGTGAAAATTGATATGTCGAGCATAGAATCTGTAGAACAAATTAATTATTCTCGCTACTATGTGCGCCGTGCGGTATACAATTTGCATCGCAAGGGGAGAATTCATTTTTATACACGTGGTAAAGACGCAATTTTACTGATTGATAAAGATGGTTTAGAGTACGTAATAGGAACACAAAGACCTGATGAGTTATTTGAGGTCGTGAAAAAAGAACTAGAAAAAGAAACACAATGAGAAGCATTTTAAGTTTTTTAATTGCCTTTTTAATTATTGTCCCTACTTGGGCACAAATTCAAGATCCTGTAAAATGGAATTTTGAAATTGAAGCTGTAGATGAAAATGAAGTTGATTTAATTATTCGCGCAGACATTGATGCCGGTTGGCATTTGTATTCTCAAGATGCTGGAGAAGGGCCTGTACCAACGAGCTTTACTTTTTTCGAGAATGAGAATATAAAAACGAAAGGAAAGGTAAAAGAAGGTGTTCCTCACGAGGAATACGACCCAAACTTTGAGAGTGTATTAAGGTATTTTGATACCGAAGCCATTTTCAAGCAAAGGATAAAATTGCTTACAGAAGAGTCCACTTTATTAAAAGGTGAACTTCAGTTTATGGTATGTAACGATGCCATGTGTTTACCGCCTGAGTGGGTAGATATAGAGGTCGTTTTACCAGCTGCAGAAGAGATTAGTTTAGGAACTCAAGCTTCTAATGAAGGTTTATGGAGTATTTTCATTATCGCTTTTTTAAGTGGTTTTGTAGCACTTTTAACACCTTGTGTATTCCCTATGATCCCTATGACGGTAAGCTTCTTTACCAAGCAAAGTAAAAACAAGGCGGCAGGAATTAAAAATGCCATCATTTACGGATTGTCTATTATTGGAATTTACGTGATTTTAGGGGTTGCTGTATCAGCAATTTTTGGAGCAGACGCACTCAATAATATGGCAACCAATGTGTATTTTAATGTTGCCTTTTTCTTCTTGCTAATTATTTTCGCAGCTTCTTTCTTGGGAGCTTTCGAAATTACGATGCCGAACTCTTGGATTAATAAGGCGGACTCTGCTTCAGATCGTGGAGGTTTGTTGGGGATTTTCTTTATGGCATTCACCTTAGCCTTAGTATCCTTCTCGTGCACAGGTCCTATTGTAGGAACCTTATTGGTCGAAGCAGCTTCGGGTGGTTCTTATATAGGACCAATTGTAGGGATGTTTGGATTCTCGCTTGCTATAGCCTTGCCATTTGCATTCTTCGCTGCATTCCCAGGTTGGTTAAATTCATTGCCAAAGTCTGGGGGTTGGTTAAATTCAGTGAAAGTAGTTTTAGGTTTCTTAGAATTAGCTCTTGCCTTTAAATTCTTATCGAATGCAGATTTAGTACTACAGTCACATTTATTGGAAAGAGAAGTATTTATAGCCATTTGGATTATCATCTTTACACTCTTAACAATGTACTTATTGGGTAAATTAAAATTATCTCACGATAGTAATTTACCACATGTATCTGTTGGTAGATTGTTTATGGCAATAGTTACAGGAGCATTTACGGTTTATATGATTCCAGGTTTATGGGGTGCTCCTTTAAAGTTAATCAACGCTTTCCCACCGCCAATGCATTATAGTGAATCTCCTTATGGTGTAGGTAGTACTCAAGCTGGTTCAGTTGTTTCAGATCATTCAGAAGAAGATGGGTATCATTTAGGTCCTCAGGGTATTATGGTGTTCCACGACTACGAAACAGGTATGGAGTATGCTCGTGAAGTGAATAAACCAGTAATGCTTGATTTTACGGGTTGGGCTTGTGTAAACTGTCGTAAGATGGAAGAGCAGGTATGGTCTGATCCAGCGGTAAAGAAAATTCTATCGGAGGATATGGTTTTAATTTCTTTGTATGTAGATGAGCGTACGAAGTTATCTGAAACAGATCAGTACGAAACTACTATCGCAGGTAAAACTAAAAAGGTGAGAACTGTTGGTGATAAGTGGATGGTGATGCAAGCAGAGAAATATAAGATTAACTCTCAGCCTTATTATTTAGTTTTAGATCACGATGAAAACTCTTTAATTGAAGCTGCAAATTACCAAGATTACGGTTCTGTTGAGGTGTTTAAAGATTGGTTAGATAGAGGTTTGTCAGAATTCAACAAATAGGCTTAATTATTAATTCTAGAATTAATAATTACTAATTAGCAAGAATGGATACAATTCGCAAGGAATTTATAGAAGCGCAAGAAGTTCTTGCCTCTTTTATAGCAAATGATGAAAATTTACTCGCTATAGAAAAGGCGGGAGCTTTAATCGTTGACTCTTTTAAGAATAAAGGAAAATTGATTAGCTGTGGAAATGGCGGTTCTATGTGCGATGCGATGCATTTAGCCGAAGAGCTTTCTGGCAGATTTAGAGGGGATAGACCTTCTCTTCCAGCGATGTCTATTTCTGATCCTTCCTATATGTCTTGCGTAATAAACGACTATGGTGCAGAAGCTGTGTTTTCTCGCTATGTTGAAGGTATGGGCTTTAATGGTGATGTGCTTATTGCCATTAGTACAAGCGGGAATTCTGCTAATGTGATTAATGCAGCCAAAGTAGCAAAGGCTAAAGGGATGACAGTGATTGCGCTTACCGGTAAAACAGGTGGTGACTTAGCTTCTTTAGCCGATGTTGAAATTCGTGCGCCTCATTCTGACTATGCCGATAGAGTTCAAGAAATTCATATTAAAGTGATTCATTCACTGATTCATTATATTGAACAAACTATGTTTAATGAGTAATTAGTTGTTTGTTCTTGATTCTTGGACGTTGGTCTGTGTTTATTAGTTCTTATTGAATTGCATCTTCAATTCTTCAAATTGACACATTTTCAATTACTCATTAATCTTCTACTTCGTAGACTTCACAGCTTAAATGTTGGCTTGTTTTTAAGAGGAAAATTTTCTCTAAAAGTTTGCAAATAATTTTCGCTGATTTCTCTGAGTTGTCTGCTAGAGGTAAGAAATAGTATACTAGCCCATCATCTTGTTCATTTCCCGGAGTAGAGTCGAATTTAAAGTGGGAATGGGTAAATCGATCTAAGAGCTCCTTGTCTTCTTCCACATCAAAGCAAACCGAGAGTACAATACCAAAGTCTCCATTTTCTGACTTACATTCCTCAGTCATATTGCGATTAATGATTTGTAAGATTTCATCTTCTTGATGAAATATAGAAATTACAAATGCTTCATTATCTTTTCGGAAGCCTGCTAAAGCAATGTCGATTACTTCTACGAGTTGTGATGGGATGTTCATTATTTATTGAATAAGGATATTAGTTTGTTGGCTGCAATAAATGGACTGATTTTACCCTCTACTACCTCTTTCTCTAACTGTGCTAATTCTGATTTTACTTTAGGATTTTGATAAAAGTAATTGCCGAGTTGTTCTTGAATACTTTCGTGGAGCCAGAATTGGGCTTGTTTTTTTCTATTTTCTTCAAAGTGATTGTTGGTCACACAGTGATTTACAAAGGAAGAAATTGTTTCCCAAATTTCTTCAATCCCATGGTTTTCGTATGCCGAGCAAGTAAGCACTTTTGGAATCCAATTATTCTTTTTTGCAGGGAAGAGGTGAATAGCTCTTTTATAATCGCCCACAGCAGATTTACTTTTGTTTAGATTATCGCCATCAGCTTTAGTGATGGTAATGGTATCTGCCATTTCCATAATCCCTCTCTTAATACCTTGTAGTTCATCTCCTGCACCGGCAAGCATCAATAGTAAGAAGAAGTCAACCATAGAGTGTACAGCCGTTTCAGATTGTCCAACTCCCACCGTTTCTACAATGATAACTTCGTAACCAGCAGCTTCGCATAGTAAAATACTTTCGCGTGTTTTTCGAGCAACACCACCCAATGAGCCTGCAGTAGGAGAGGGGCGAATAAAGGCAAGAGCATCTCTACTCAATTGCTCCATTCGTGTTTTGTCTCCTAAAATACTTCCGCGACCTTGTTTACTACTCGGATCAATTGCTAACACAGCAACCTTTTTGCCCATCGTAGTTATGAGCTTCCCAAAGCTTTCTATAAAGGTGCTTTTTCCAACTCCAGGAACACCAGTGATACCTATGCGGACAGATTTCCCCGTCATGGGTATACTATGTTCTAGGATTTGTTGTGCAAGCTTTTGATGTTCAATTTTTGTGCTTTCGACCAAAGTAATAGCACGTCCCAACATACTGATGTTTCCATTAGCGAGTCCCTGAACATATTCTTCAGTGCTAAATTCTTTTTTGATATGTGTGTGTTTAGGCTTTATCATGGCTAAACATATTTTTTATAGAGATATTAAAAAGCTCTTTTAAACTCATTCCATAGCATTGTGCTTGCTGCGGAATAATGCTATCTTCTGATAAGCCCGGAATAGTATTGATTTCGATTAAGAAAGCTTGATTATTTTCTATGATATAATCCATTCGCACCATACCTTTTAAGTTTAAGGTGCGATAAATATTTTCACTTATCGACTGAACTTGATCCTGGTTGTCCTCACTTATTCTTGCAGGGGTAATTTCTTCTGCTTTACCTTCGTATTTCGCTTCGTAATCGAAAAAGTCGTTTTCTGTTGTAATTTCTGTGAGGGGTAAACTAATGAGTTCACCTTCTTTTTCAATCACCCCACAGGTAACTTCTGTACCATCAATAAATGCTTCAATAATAACTTGCTCGTCGTGTTTAAACGCATCTGCAATCGAATTGTTCCATTGATTCGGTTTTGAAACTTTAGAAATCCCAAAGCTTGAGCCAGCTCTATTAGGTTTTACAAAACAAGGTAAGCCTATCTCGTTTTGAATTTCATCTAAATTATATTCAACATTCTTGTTTAAGATAACCGCTTTTGCACTCGGAATATTAAATTGTTTTAAAAGTGCGTTACACATCGCTTTGTTAAAAGTGATGGCAGCTTCAAAACTTCCGCAGCAGTTATAAGGAATGTTTAGTAAGTCAAAATAAGCTTGTAAAACCCCATCTTCTCCAGGTGTTCCATGGATAGCCATGAAAACTCCGTCAAAATAAATCTTTTCATTTCCTGTAGAGAAAGAAAAGTCATGTCTATCAATTGGGAAGCTATGTTGATCTTTAATTACACACCAATTTGTTCCTTCGATGTGTACTAAGTATGGGGTGTATTGTTCTGTGTCGATATGCTTATAAACTACATCGGCACTTTTTATGGAAATGGCTATTTCAGAGGAATCGCCACCTCTTAGAATTGCAATATTTTTCTTCATATATAATTCTAATAGAATCGATTGAAAGTTAAAGATTAAAAGTTAAAGGTTAAAATTCAGGTGAATCAAGCTAAAAGGAATAGGATTGGCTCAATTCTGTATCGATTAAAAATCATAAAAACTCTTACGTTTGTTTAGCTTTAAATCTTGTAGTACAGCAGATTTCACATTGATACTGAGGTTGTAGCTTTGGTGGAAGCCGAATGGAATCCAATTGAATCTCATTTCCCAGCAATGTAAATCTCTATATAAATCTAAAGAAGTGTAGGATATTTTTTTGCTATCAAAGTCATAACCTGAGTGAAATCCAATTTTCCATTTTTCGGTTAATCGCACGTTACCTTTAAGATTTAGTGTCTGATTAATAGTTCTTTCTAGAGCTGGTTTGTTGTAGGTGTACTTATAATTTACATTAATATCCCAAGGTATATTGAAATCCACATAATCATTAGGACGATTTTGAATCATATCCCATTGTTCCTCAGATGTATTTTGAGGCCTTTCAATGGGCTTAGATTTGTCGGAGCTATTCATGCTCCAGTCAATAGAGAAACTAAAGTTTGTAAGCCTACCTAAAGCAAGTTTTTCGTCCCAGGCATATTTATGAATCCTCGCCCCATCAGCATCTATTTGATAAGGGTTTATCGATCCATTAAATTTTATGTTCATTTTAGGCATTAATACTGTTCTTCCTGTGAAAGTAATGTTTGATAGGTTAAAGGAGTCTGCAGCAAGGTTGTAATTCCCTCTAAAATTAAGATTTTTAAATAAAGCTATTTTCTTGTATTCGCTAATCGAATCATTCGAATTGAGAATTTTAAGTTCAAGATTATTGTCTATGCTTAAGCTGATGTTTCCAGATTTTCCAGAGGGAGCAGTACCATATATTCCTTGTTCATAATACGAATAAACATCGTTGATATCTCCGGACTGCTCTGCTAAACTCCAATCATAATAACCCCATTTGTCTTCTCTGAAATCGGGCCTATAACTGAAAGATAAATTTGGACTTATGACGTGTCTTATTGCTTTTATCTTTTTAGATTTAAATTGATAGAGCCCGTAGATTTTGGTATTCATATTAATACTGGTTCTAAAATCTCTAACCGCCCTTAAGCCTCCAATTGTATCCGTTTGGAGAATCAATGAGTCTTGATTAAAGTCCCAGTTTTGTTCAATTCTATTTAAATACCATTTTTCATTATAGTTAGCAGAGGGGCTGATATTTATGTATTTGAAGATTTTATATGAGCTACTAATAGGGATATTATGTTGTATACCATACTTCATTTTATGAAGTGTTTCAGGTTTAAACAATAAGCTGTCTGAAGACTCAATTTGATTTTTTGCATTTGCGGAGTAATTCAGACTAATTTTTTCATACCATTTTTGTTTTCCAGAAGATTGTTTTCTCTCAAATGGATTTATCCTATTCATACTAAAAGCTAGGTCGGGTAGGCTTAAACTTATTGTTTTGTTTAGGGTATTCTGGCTATGTCTGAGGTTCGCTGAGAAATTAAAGGGCTTTCCAGGCCAAGAATAGCTATACGAAATGTTTGAGCTAAGTGTGTTTTTTAGGTAGTCCTTATTTTGATACGTATTGAATTGATTAAACGTACTCGATCCTGCATTTACATTAGCGCTAAAGCGTCTGTAGGGGTGCGCTTTAGAATCTTGTTTGTGATTCCACTTAATGAAAAAGTCTCTTTTATCTTCATAATTAGACAATCCTTCCTCGCCTAGAATGTTTTTGGCATAACTTAAACTAAAGCTTCCACTGTAGGCATACCTTTTCTTATAAGTACTCTGTGCCTTTAGTTTCCACGAACCTAAAGTGTAAATATCTCCTCTTAAGGCTAGATCCATATGTTCGTTTACAGAAAAATACCAACCGCCATTTCTGAAATTATATCCACGATTTACTGAATAGCCATAAGTAGGCATAATAAATCCTGAGCTCTGCTTGACTTGTATAGGAAAGAACCCAAAGGGGATAAATAGTGGGGTAGGAATATCTGCTATCACTAAATTTGCAGGGCCCGTAATGATTTTATTCCCCGGTATTACTTTAAGCTTTTTAGCCCCTATGTAAAAATGAGGTTCATCACTAGAGCAGGTAGTGTATTTACTTTGTTCTACATACATAGAGTTATTGGCCTGTTTCATCAGTTGAGCACCATGAATATATCCATCTCCATCTTGGGTTTTCATTCCCTTGATCTTACCTTTTTTAGTATTGAAATTATAAAGAATACTCTCGCAGTAATAGGTTTTACCACCTTCTTTAAAAACTGGAGTTCCTACCATATTTCCAGTGCTGTCGGGTAGCCCAATTGCGTATACGGTATTGTCACTCCAGTTTAATACAATATATTCGGCACTAAGTTCTATATCTTCGTAATTGACTTGTGCTTCATGGTACAATAATACTTTCTTATCTTGAAGATTGATGATACTTGAGTCTGTTGCGAAATAGATAACCTCAGAAGCAAGAAATTCATTCTTCTTGTCGATACTTGTGTCTTGTGCAGACACGTTGTATGCGCTTATAAGATAGATGATTACAATTATTATTGTGCTGTATGAAGACTTTACCGACAAAAGTGAATTTTCTTTTTATTTTTGTTTAAACTTATCAAGCAAAACTAACTAAAAAAAGTTACCAATTGTGAAACGAATTATAGCGATATTTCTTGCCCTATACTCAATACCCGTTTGGTCATATTTATATTCATCAGATTATAATATTGCTGTGAATAAAATAGTTATTGATGCCGGTCATGGAGGGAAGGATCCTGGCAATTTAGGAACTGGACGCTATTCGAGTAAAGAGAAAGATATTGCTCTGGATGTTGCCTTAAGGTTAGGAGCTTATATCAATGAGTCTATGCCAGAAGTAGAGATAGTGTATACTCGTGATACAGATGTGTTCCCGGAATTGTACGAACGTACTGCTCTTGCAAATAGTGAAAATGCTGATTTATTTATTTCAATTCACTGTGATGCCTTTACGGATGCGCAAGCAAATGGATGTTCTTCTTTTGTTGTGGGTGTAAATCATGGAAAACATTCCAGAGTAGCTATAAAAGAAAATCCGGTAATTAAAACTGAGGAAGACAAAGTGAATTACGGAAATTTTAATATTTCTAGTCCGGAATATCAAATAGAGGTTTCCTTATATCAAAAAATGTACGAAAAGAATAGTTTACTCTTAGCAGATAAAATTCAAACTCAGTTTAGAGAACGTGTAAATAGAAGAGATCGTGGAGTTAAGCGTGAACCTTTATACGTTACGAGTAGGGTTGCGATGCCTTCAGTTTTAGTAGAACTAGGATTTTTAACCAACCATAAAGAAGAGGATTTTTTAAATTCAGAGCAAGGTAAGTCTTATATGGCTTCAGCTATTTACAGAGCTTTTAAGGAGTATAAGGCAGAACAAGAGGGCGTTATTAAAGATCTAACAACTGTACAGGGTATTGTAAATGGTGATAAAGATATTTCTGACAATAGTGACTCGTCATTGGCTACGGAAAAAGAAAACTTAACCTGTCTATCAGTTCAAGTATTTAGTTCTTCCAAAAAGCTCTCAGAACGCAAATTAAAGGATTTACATCAGCCTTATTTCCTCTTAGAATCGGGTGTTTACAAATATTTTAGTGGACGTTTTTCTAATTTAGAAGAAGTTAAAATACATCAAAAACAGCTTGTAAATCAAGGTTTTAAAGATTGTTTTGTAGTAGGCGTGCATAATAATGTTAAGGTCAATGTTTCTAAGGCTTTAGAACTACTTAATTAATTTGTATTTTTGAAATTAATATAAAAACAAATGAGATATAGTAAAGAGTTAGTAATAGGTTTGACCACTGTAGCATCAATAATTTGTTTTATTTGGGGTTATAACTTTTTGAAAGGGAAAAATATCTTTAAGGCTAAACACGACTATTATGCTTTTTATGAGCATGTACATGGTTTAGAGGTAGGGCAGCCAGTAACCATTAACGGATATAAAATAGGTCAAGTAACAGATATTACTTTTGATGCCTCTTTTGGTGGTGAATTATTGGTTGGATTTAATATTTCCAAACCTTTAGATTTTGGTGTAGATACTAAAGTGAAGATTTACGATATGGATATTATGGGTGCTAAAGGATTGGAACTGGAAATTGGTTCTTCCTCTATAATGGCAGTAGCAGGGGATACCCTTGTTGGTGATATTCAAATTTCATTGACTGAACAGGTTACAAAACAGTTTGTACCCATAAAGGATGGTACTGAACGATTGATTAGCGTTTTAGATTCTACTTTAAAATCTATTACATCCCTAACCGAAAAGGCAAGTCATTTAATTGAAGTAAATCATACAAGTATTACAAGTGCTGCAGAGAATATTGATACTTTATCTCAGGTGTTAAATGCACAACGCAAGGACTTTGAGGCTATATTAAAAAACATGTCGGAGTTCACAAAAGACTTGGTAGAAAGTGATGTTAAAGGAGCTGTTGCTCAGGTAGAGCAGACAATGAGTAGCTTGGATACTTTGTTGGTAACTGTGAATTCTGGAAGCGGTAGCTTAGGGAAGCTGATTAAAGATAGAAAATTATATACGGAAATGAGTGAGTCAATGGCGCAATTAGAATTGTTGCTAGAAGACATGCGTGCTAACCCAAAACGCTATGTTCATTTTTCACTTTTTGGTCGTAAAAGTAGCGAGCTAGATACAATAAACTAAAAAACCACCTATGGGAATTTCTAATCTCATTTTTGCAGTTATCCTTGGAGCTGCAGCTTTCTTGTTCGGTAAGAACGTTTTAAAAATCAAAAGCAATATTATGTTGGGTAGAGGTCTTGATAGATCAGATAATCCAGCTAAAAGATGGAAAACTATGGTTCGTGTAGCTTTAGGACAATCTAAAATGGTGGTTAGACCTGTTGCCGGATTCTTACACATTTTGGTATACCTTGGTTTTGTTATCATCAATATAGAAGTTTTAGAAATTGTTATTGACGGACTTATAGGTACTCACCGTGTTTTTTCCTTTATGGGAGCTTTCTATGATTTCTTAATCGGTTCTTTCGAAATCCTTGCTTTTTTAGTGCTTGTAGCTTGTGTGATTTTCTTAATCAGAAGAAATGTTGTGCAGATTAAGCGCTTTGTAATGAAGGAAATGGATGGATGGCCTAAAACAGATGCTAATCTGATTTTGATTTTTGAAATTCTCTTGATGACTGCTTTCTTAATTATGCAGGCAACCGACTTGAATCTTCAAAATGCTGCCTATCCACATTATACCCAAGCCGGAAGTTTCCCAATAAGTTCTTGGATTGCACCTTTGTTTTCTGCTCTAGATCCTGAGACTACATTTTTAATTGAAAGAGGTATGTGGTGGTTTCACATTCTCGGAATATTGGCTTTCTTAAATTACATTCCTTATTCTAAGCATTTCCATATTTTATTGGCTTTCCCAAATACTTACTTCTCTAATTTGAAGCCTAAAGGCGCTTTTACAAATATGGCGGCAGTAACAAAAGAAGTAAAAATGATGATGGATCCTAATGCTGATCCATTTGCGGCTCCTGCGGAAGGAGAGGAGGACGAAGAACCTCAGCGTTTTGGAGCAAAAGATGTGAACGATTTAAATTGGGTGCAATTGATGAATGCTTACACTTGTACCGAGTGTGGTCGATGTACTTCAGAATGTCCAGCCAATCAAACGGGTAAGTTATTATCTCCTCGTAAGATAATGATGGATACTCGCGATAGATTAGAAGAGTACGGTGAAAATATTGCAAAGAATGGGCCTGATAATCACGATGGGAAATTCTTGTTAGATGATTATATCAGTCGCGAAGAATTATGGGCTTGTACTTCATGTAATGCATGTACAGAAGCTTGCCCTATAAACATCGATCCCCTTTCTATTATTCTCGATATGAGAAGGTATTTAGTGATGGAGGAGTCTGCGGCTCCTACAGAGTTGAATATGATGTTTAGTAATGTAGAGAATAATGGTGCTCCTTGGCAGTTTCCTGCTGTGGATCGTTTAAACTGGAAAGACGAAGCTTAATATGGAAAGTACAAAGACAATACAAGTGCCTACAATGGCAGAAATGATGTCAAAAGGAGAAAGTCCTGATGTTTTATTTTGGGTAGGCTGCTCTGGTAGTTTCGACGATAGAGCGAAGAAAATCACGAAAGCTTTTGTTAAAATATTAAACCATATAGATTATAAGTTTGCCGTTTTGGGAACTGAAGAATCTTGTAGTGGTGATCCTGCAAAAAGAGCAGGTAATGAGTTCTTATTTCAAATGCAAGCTATGGCTAACATTGAAGTAATGACTGCTTATGAAGTAAAACGAATTGTGACTACTTGCCCTCATTGTTTTAACACCATGAAAAATGAGTATCCTGAATTAGGAGGTAAATTCGAAGTTATACATCACACTCAGTTACTCCAATCTTTATTAAACGAAGGCCGCTTAACTATTGAAGGTGGCGCTTATAAAGGGAAAAAAATCACGTTCCACGACCCTTGTTATTTAGGTCGTGCCAATGATGTTTATGAAGCACCTCGGAATTTAATTCAAAAGTTAGACGCTGAATTAGTAGAGATGAAGCGATGTAAAACTCGTGGGTTCTGTTGTGGGGCTGGTGGAGCACAGATGTTTAAGGAGCCAGAGAAAGGTGACAAGGATGTGAATATTGAGCGTACAGAAGAGGCGCTAGAAACTAAGCCTGACATTATAGCTACTGGTTGCCCTTTTTGCAATACAATGATGACTGATGGTGTGAAGAATAAAGAAAAGGAAGCAGATGTTCAGGTCTTAGACTTGGCAGAAATGATTGCGACCGCAAAAGATTTATAATATGTGGATTGATTTTGATGATCTTTCTTTAGAGAGCCGTGTTTGGGTTTTCCAGTCTGATCGAATTTTAACTATAGATGAACAAAAGGCTATAGATGGTCATTTAAAAGATTTTGTTTCTCAGTGGTCTACACATGGGGCACAAATGCATGCTTCTCATACATTTTTACATAATTGTTTTGTTGTAATTGCAGCAGATGAACAGAGACAAGAAGCTTCTGGCTGTTCTATAGATTCATTTACAGCCTTGTTTGAAAAATATGGTGAGCAATTTAACCTCTCTTTCTTTGATCGTTTTTCTATAGCTCATATATCGAACTCAGTAGTTATTGTGAGTTCTTTAGATCAGTTTAAAGCATCAATTAAGCGAGGTGATATTACTAAGAGTACGATCGTTTTTAACAATCTTATATTCTCTAAAAAAGATTTACTGAATAAATGGGAGTTTCCACTACATGAATCTTGGCAAAAGAGATATTTATAAACTCAGTACCTATTATTCTAGAAGCATAAAAAAACCACCGATAGGTGGTTTTTTTATGCTTCAATTTATTGACTAAAAAAAAAGGCTGTCATCAGACAGCCTTTTTTATATAGTGTAAATCTTATTAGAAGAATAAGCTAAAGTTAACCCCTAAGTTAAAGTTTGTACCTTTAAGGTCATGAGACTCAACTAAGCGATCAGTAGAGTTATAAACTTTACGCTCACCGTTCATAAATACTAGGTTCATGAATGGTTCAACAGCAAAATGCTCTCTCCAAACAATTGTATAACCTAAACCTAAATTGAAGTTTAAAGACTTGTCAGAATTTTCAACAACTTCTTCAATGTCTTGCCAAGTCATCATAGGATCACCAGCAGCATCAAACTGAGGTATACCATCAATATATTGTTGAGCAAATTGAAAAATTTCCTTGAACTCTTCAGTACTTGCGCTCTTGCTACTTAAAGCAATTTCAGTAAATAAGTTGTTCGATACGTAGTAACGACCGAAAACACCGATTTCAGCAACGCTGTTGTTTAATTCGTAAGCACCTTTGTCTGTATTATCACTTTGGAAGTTGATTAATGCACCAATAGCGATACCATCTTGTACAAAGTAACCTACTTTAGGAGTGATAGCAAGAGTTGTCCATTCAGTGTCAGACATTTGGCTACCTGCACCTAACAATACAGTTCCTTTACGTGTTTGTGCATCAGAAGTTAGAGCAAAAGCTAATACTGCTGCTAATGAAAGAATAATCTTTTTCATACCTGTTGAAATTAGTTTCTTTGTTATTTTCGTCTCTTTGAAAGCGTGAATTTAATAAAAATTCAATTACCTCAAAGCATTTGGTTATTATTCTTGACTTTCAAGAAATAATTATGCCAATTGTTTTTCATGAGTAAAGAAAGTGAAAAAATATTAAAATGTGTAGTATAGTTGGGTTTTAGATTGAATTTTCTCAATTATTTTGCCCTTGGAGTGTAATTCAAAGCCTTTTAGTAGGAATTTTTCAGGAACAATAGTTTCAATAGGTGATAGAACGGCATCTGGTTTTTCATAAAAATTGATGTTATTTATTTTTCTATCTTCTAGATATATGTTCATATTGCTACAAATGATTTTATTTACCCCAATGTTTTGCTCATCATTGTCATCTTGTACATAATAGATGCTCTCACCATTTCCTTCTACTCTTATATTGTAGAGTTCGTTGTTTCGGAAATGGGCAAACATTGTTTCGCCACTTATTTGATTTGCAGAAACGCTATCAATTTCTGAACATATAAATGCAGATTGTTTTAAAATGGCCTCTTTAATCGTATTCTCCTTTAGTTTTATAGTAATCGTATCCGATGACAACTGAAATTCATCTAACCATAAAACTGGTTTGTTGTTCAATATGATTAAGTCTATTTCGGTATAGAAGTTTAAAGAATCACATTTGCCTGTTGTATTCTTGCTTTGGAATGCAACATCGTTATATGCTCGTAAAATGTGTGTGTTAATTGTGTTGTCGTGTATTATACTATCTGCTGTTATAAATAATGAATCTGCTTCAAATGGGAGCACTAGCAGGGTGTTGCTATAAGATATGGAGTAGTTCATTTGTTCAGAGAAGATGCATGTATCGGCGTGTAATACATATTCATTATCTAATTCTGTAATGCTAATGTCATCACTCAAAAAAGCCGAACCATCATGTTGGTTTACCCAGCCTTTGTTAGCCGTAACATTTATTGAGTTATTTTTTATATTTCCGTTTGACCTAAACTCAGCATATTCTGTCTTTAGCCAATAGTATAATGTGTCAGCACTCAAGGTTTCCGTACCATTAAACACATTAACGTCATCAAAAAAATCAAATTTCTCAAGCTTAGCGTAATAGACACCTCTATTGCTGTATAATAATTTATCGATCTGACTAATTTCTGCTTTATGATCGAAATAAGCCTTTTCTACTTCAAAGTTGTATCTTAATTGCTCTGTAGATAATTCCATTTCATTGTGTGTGAAATAGACATTTTTTTGAATCTCGGCGAGTTGATGGTCTCCATAATATACCAAATGATCCCCTTTTAAATTTAAGGTATCTCCTTGCCAGATATGAATATTGCTAAATGCTTCTATCTTATTCTCTTTTGAGTAGAAATAGGCACTATCACATACTAGATAGCGGTTTTGGTGTTTTGTTTTTACATTTCCAATTAATACTTGTCTATCTTCGTTCACCTTTTTGTTGAACGATATTTCGTCGGCATTTATTATCTCAATATGCGTTTGAGAAATTGCCAATCCATTGTGAAGGATTAGTAGACAGAGTAAGTAGTATGCGAAATGTTTATTCATAAAAAAGTCCCGTTTCCGGGACTGTTTTTTTAGTTGTTATTGTATATCGTTTGAGTTCTATCAGGCCCTACAGAAACAATTGAGATTGGTGTTTCTAATTCCTTTTCTAGATAATCGACATAATTCGTTAGTTTTTGTGGCAATTCTGACATTTCAGTTTTACCTGTTAAGTCTTCCTTCCAACATGGGAATTCCTTGTAGATCGGTTCAATTTTATCGCCTTCGATATTGTATGGAAGGTAGTCAATAACTTCTCCGTTGTATTTATAGTGCGTACAGACTTTGATCTTCGGGAATTCACTAAGAACATCCGCTTTCATCATCATCAATTTAGTAACACCATTTACATTAATAGCGTATTTTAAAGCTGGAAGATCAATCCATCCACAACGACGTGGGCGACCTGTAGTTGCTCCAAATTCGTTACCTGCTTTTTGGATTTCTTCTCCTGTTTCGTCAAGTAATTCAGTAGGGAATGGACCGCTACCTACACGAGTCAGATAAGCTTTAAAGATTCCAAATACATCTCCAATTCTGTTTGGAGCAATACCTAAACCGGTACATGCACCTGCCGCGACAGTATTTGATGAGGTTACAAAAGGATAAGTACCAAAGTCAATATCTAATAATGAGCCTTGAGCACCTTCTGCAAGAACTTTCTTCCCTGCTTTTCGAGCAGTTTCTAGATAATGTTCGCTATCGATAAATTGAAGTTTATTCAATCGGTCAATAGCATTGAACCACTCTTTTTCCATTGCCTCCACATCGTATTCGAAATCGTAGTGGTTAAGCAATTGTTTGTGTTTGGCAACCAAGTTGTTGTAACGCTCCTTAAAATCGGGTAATTCAATATCACCGACGCGAAGTCCATTACGACCTGTTTTGTCCATATACGTTGGACCAATACCTTTTAAAGTAGAGCCAATTTTTGCCTTACCTTTTGCCTGCTCAGAAGCAGCATCTAACAATTTGTGGCTAGGTAAGATTAAATGTGCTTTTCTAGAGATTAATAATTTCCCTTCAAAGTTTACATTCAACTTTTCTAGACCTTCTAATTCCTTTTTGAAAATTACCGGGTCGATAACTACACCATTCCCAATTACGTTAAGTGCGGTAGGGTGGAAAATACCTGAAGGAATAGTGTGTAATACGTGTTTAATTCCATCAAATTCCAAAGTGTGCCCTGCATTAGGACCTCCTTGAAAGCGTGCAATAATATCGTAGTTTGATGTTAATACATCAACAATTTTTCCTTTTCCTTCGTCTCCCCATTGGAGACCTAAGAGAACATCAACAGCCATTTTGTGTGTGCTTAGAGTTGCGAGTTTATTTTGAGGTACATTCTTTACAAGTACCATACATGTTTAATGCATGATGCACCACTTTGAAACCGATGTTTTCTTCTACAACGTTCATGATGTTTTGGATTCGTGGATCGCAAAACTCAATAACTTTTTTACATTCGGTACAAATTAGGTGATCGTGTTGTTTGTTAGTGAAACTTTTTTCGTACTGAGCTTGGTTTTCGCCAAATTGATGTTTGCGAACCAAATTACAATCCAAGAGTAATTCAATAGTGTTGTATAAAGTGGCGCGACTAACCCTATAATTCTGATTTTTCATTTTGATATAGAGTGTCTCTATGTCGAAATGATCGTTGTAATCATAAATTTCTTTGAGTATAGCGAACCGCTCGGGAGTTTTTCTTTGCCCGTTTTGTTCTAGATAGGTAGTGAATACCTGTTTTACTTGCTCTTGGATTTTCTTGCTCATTGTTATTAAATAGGAGTCAAAAACAAGGCGTAAAATTAAGCATTAATTTCTAATTCAGCCCTGAAATCAACTACTTTTAAATTTACGACTTACTGATGTAATTCCTTCTACTTTTTTAATGTTCTCGATTACGATGTTTAAGTTCTTTTTATCTTGGATAATTACGGTGATAAGTCCATCAAAAACCCCATCAATACTACTGATATTAATCGATTGAATGTTCACTTTAAGGTTGGTGGATAGAATCTGTGTTACTTCATTTACCATGCCTACACGATCGATTCCTTTAACGTTAAGTAATGCTACAGAACTTTTGTTTGTACTATCGACCCATTTTGATTTTAATATTCTGTAAGCAAAATTCGATTGTAATCTGATTGCATTAGGGCAGTCGTGTCTATGGATTTTAATTCCTTCACGAATAGTTGTAAATCCAAAAACATCATCTCCGGGTATTGGTGAGCAGCATTTTGAATACGTGAAATTAAGTTTTTCTTCTGTAGGGCCAAATACTAAAGAATCATATTTAACATCTTCCTTTTGTTCTGATGGTTTATTGGATTTACGATAAATCTTACTTTTTAAATATTGATACCAGCTGTTTTTGTTTACTACGAATTCTTTAATAAGTGAATTCGTAAGTACTCCAGTACCTACATTGAAAAATAAATCTAAGCTAGTTTTGTATTTAAAATAAGTACAGAGTTCATTAATGATGCTGTCATTCAAACTAAGTTTAAGATGTCTGAGTTTTCGTTCAAGAATTTCTTTTCCCTCACTTGCGATTACCTTTTTGTCATCCTTTAAAGAACTCTTAATTTTGTTTTTTGCCTTTGCTGTGAGAACAAAGTTTAACCAAGCTTTCTTTGGTTTTTGGTTTTTTGAGCTTATGACCTCTACTTGGTCACCACTTTTAAGTTTATGACTTAAAGGAACAAGTTTTCCGTTAACTTTACAGCCTAAGCAAGTGGCTCCTAATTGCGAATGAATATCAAAAGCAAAATCTAATACTGAAGCGCCTTTTGGTAGTGTTCTTAGATCTCCATTGGGTGTGAAAACAAAGATTTCCTTTGAGAATAAATTTAGTTTGAATTCTTCTAAGAAATCTACGGCATTAGATTCAGGGTTTTCTAAGAGCTCTCTAATTTGTGTAATCCAATCATCTAAATTACCTTCTTTTATTTTACCTTCTTGTTTGTATTTCCAGTGAGCAGCATAGCCTTTTTCGGCTACTTCATCCATTCGTTTGGTTCGAATCTGCACTTCAACCCATTTGCCACCAGGCCCCATAGCTGTGGTGTGTAAGGATTCATAACCATTAGCTTTAGGAGTTGAGATCCAATCGCGTAATCGATCAGGGTTTGGACGGTAATGGTCTGTGATTAAGGAGTAAGCTTTCCAGCAATCAGATTTTTCTTCTGTTATTTCAGAGTCTAAAATTATACGAACTGCAAATTTGTCATATACTTCGTCAAAGGAGACTCCTTGACTTTTCATCTTCTTATGTATTGAGAAAATTGATTTTGGTCTGCCTTTAATACTAAATAATAACTTGTGTTCTTTTAATGTAGTTTTTAAAGGTTTTGTGAATCTTTTAATATATTGAATTCTGGCATTTTTAGTATCGTTTAATTGTCGAGCTATGTCGTTGTAGATTTTTGGCTCGGTATATTTTAAGCCTAAATCTTCTAATTCGGATTTAATAGAGTAGAGTCCGAGTCGGTGTGCTAAAGGGGCGTATATGTAGAGAGTCTCAGAACCTATTTTTTGTTGTTTATGCTTAACCATAGAGTCTAAGGTTTGCATATTATGTAGTCTATCGGCAAGTTTGATTAGAATAACTCTTACATCATCAGAAAGTGTAAGAAGCATCTTTCTGAAATTCTCAGCTTGAATTGAAATGTCTTGCTCCGCTAGCCCAGATATTTTAGTGAGTCCATCGATAATTTGTCTCACCTTTGGGTTGAACATTTTTCCGATATCGTCAAGGGTATAGTCAGTGTCTTCTACAACGTCGTGCAGTAGAGCGCAGGCAATTGAGGTTGCTCCAAGCCCAATGTCTTTAGCAACAATTTGAGCTACGGCAATAGGATGGTAGATATAAGGTTCGCCACTTTTTCTGCGAACTCCACTGTGAGCTTCAACAGCAAGGTTGAAAGCTTTGCGAATTAGTTTTTTGTCTTCACGCGTAATGTCACTATTGCAAGAGCGTAATAGTGCTTTGTAGCGTTTTACGATTTCTGCATTTTCCTTTTCTACGGCAACTTCTTCCATCAATATAATATCGTTTCTATAAACTTAAGCAAATTGTATAAATGAAAAAAGCCATGAAGGTGATTTCATGACTTTTTTTTTGACTGAATATGAATTATGGATCCAGACTCTTAAGTTATTTCTTAGCAGGAAGAATCTTTGTTTTTACTTCACCAAATCCAACTCTATAATTATCTGCCTGACAATGTGCTTTCATAATTACACTGTCGTTGTCTTGGATAAATTTACGTTCAGTGCCATCAGGCATTGTCATCGGTTTTGTTCCTTTCCACGATAATTCTAACATAGATCCATAAGCTTCAGGGGTGTTTCCTGAAATTGTTCCAGAAGCCATCATGTCTCCAGCATTGATGTTACAACCGTTAACAGTGTGGTGTGCCAATTGCTGAGTCATGTTCCAGTACATATACTTGTAATTAGAACGCGAAATAGTGTGTGGGTCGAAATTAGCTGAAGCAATTTGAACTTCAAGTTCAATGTCGATGTTTTTATTTCCTTCGAATTCTAAATAAGGAAGAATTTGAGGTTCTTGTTTTTCTCCTTCTACACGGAACGGTGTAAGTGCGTCAAGCGTAACAATCCATGGAGAAATTGAAGATCCAAAGTTTTTACCAAGGAAAGGGCCTAGAGGAACGTACTCCCATTTTTGAATATCCCTTGCCGACCAGTCGTTAAAAATACACATTCCAAAAATGTAATCATCCGCTTCGGTGGTAGAGATAGTGTCACCCATTTCTTTTCCTTGACCAGTAATAAAGGCCATTTCCAATTCGAAGTCCATTAATTTACAAGGACCGAAAACAGGAACTTCTGCGCCTAAAGGTAATTGTTGTCCCTTTGGACGGTGAATGTCTGTACCCGATAAGACAATCGAAGATGCTCTACCGTGGTAACCTACAGGGATATGTAACCAGTTTGGTAGTAATGCATTGTCAGGGTCGCGGAACATACAACCTACATTGTGCGCGTGCTGACGACTAGAGTAAAAGTCTGTATAATCACCAACTTGAACTGGCATCACCATTTCTACTTCATTAATAGGTAATAAAATGAGAGCTTTGTGAGCTTCGTTCATCGTGTTGTTTGCGTCAAATATTTCGGCAATACGATCTCTTACAGCACGCCAAGTGCTTTTATTCAATTTTAAGAAAGCGTTTAGCGTTTCTTGATTGAATATGTTTGAGTTTAAAGTAATCCCTTCAAAGTAGTTAAGGCTTTGAAGAGCGTTTAGGTCTATAGCTGTGTCTCCAATACGAGTACCCACACAAGTACTGTTATCAGATTTTTTGAAAACCCCAAAAGGGATGTTTTGTATAGGGAAATCGGATACTTTCGATACTTCAATCCACGATTTTCTATTCGGATCGTTTGCTTTTATCATCTTCACTAAATTTTGCACAAAAATAAGGATTATATTTGCATCCGAGATCAAGAAACACAACATTAATCATCACAAAGAAAGATGGAAAGAGATCAGCAAATTTTCGACTTAATTCAAGAAGAGCACGAACGCCAAGTTTATGGTATCGAATTAATTGCTTCAGAAAACTTCGTGAGCGACCAAGTAATGGAAGCTGCGGGATCTTGTTTGACGAATAAATATGCCGAAGGGTATCCTCAAAAGAGGTATTATGGAGGTTGTGAAGTCGTGGATGATGTTGAGCAAATTGCTATCGATAGAGCTAAAGCTTTATTTGGTGTAGAATATGCAAACGTACAGCCTCACTCAGGTTCTCAAGCAAATGCAGCGGTTTATCACGCTTGTTTAAATCCAGGTGATAAAATCTTAGGTTTCGACCTTTCTCATGGTGGACACTTAACACACGGTTCTCCTGTAAACTTTTCGGGTAAGTTGTATAAAACTTCTTTCTACGGAGTAGAAAAAGAAACTGGTAGAGTAGATATGGATAAATTGGAGGCTATTGCTCTTGAGGAAAAGCCAAAACTTATTATCTGTGGTGCTTCAGCTTATTCTAGAGATTGGGATTACGCGCGTTTTAGAGCGATTGCAGATAAGGTTGGTGCTGTTTTAATGGCAGATATTTCTCACCCAGCAGGATTAATTGCTAAAGGTGTGTTGAACGATCCAGTTGAACATTGTCATATATTAACAACTACAACTCATAAAACTTTAAGAGGCCCTCGTGGAGGAATGATTATGGTTCCTAAAGATTTCGAAAATTCTTGGGGAATCAAAACTCCTAAAGGAAAAGTAAGAATGATGTCGGCTATGTTAAATTCTGCTGTATTCCCAGGAATGCAAGGTGGACCTTTAGAGCACATCATCGCGGCTAAAGCAATTGCTTTTGGCGAAGCACTTACTGACGAGTACTTCCAATACATTCTTCAAATGAAGAAAAATGCAAGTGCTATGGCAGATGCATTTGTAGCGAAAGGTTATGATGTAGTTTCGGGTGGCACAGATAATCACTGTATGTTGATTGACTTGCGTTCGAAGAACATCACAGGTAAAGAGGCTGAGAATGCTTTGGTGAAAGCCCATATTACCGTGAACAAGAATATGGTTCCCTTTGATGATCAATCTCCATTTATTACTTCTGGTATTCGTGTGGGTACACCTGCCTTAACGACAAGAGGGTTAAATGAGCAGCACATGGTTCAAATTGTAGACTTAGTTGACGAGGTAATTATGAACTTCGAGAATGAGCAAGTACTTGAATTTGTAGGTGATAAAGTAAATGAAATGATGCGAGAATTCCCAATGTTTGCAAGTAGATAAATTTAGTATAAATTGTTAAAGGCTCCACTTGGAGTCTTTTTTTTTATAATTATATTATATTTAATCGATGTTTAAAGAGTGTAAGCATTTTAGAATTTAGATTAATAATGCGGAATTTTATTGCTGTCATATTGTTTTTAATCCCATCCCTGTTAAATGCGACTCATTTGATTGGTGGAGAATTAACTTATACTTGTATTGGTGGAAATCAATATGAGATAAAGGTTATTGTTTATCGAGATTGTGGTCCAACGAACACCAATGGTACCGGGTTTGATGGGGATGGCGTGGTTACTATATACAATATGAATAATAACTTATATGACGTGTTTGAACATGGTTCAGCTATTGCAGAGTATGTTGTAGATGAGTTTACGTCAGAGTGTATGTCCATTCCTCCGGAATTGTGTGTTGAAAAAGGTACGTATACAATTATAACTACGCTTCCAGATAATGAGAATGGTTACCAAATTGTTTACCAAAGGTGTTGCAGAAATGAACAAGTAATAAATATTGAAGACCCGGAAGATTTTGGATCTTCGTTGGTTGCTTATGTACCTTCGTCTTCTAATGCTGAATGTAATAGTTCTCCTGATTTTGATACATCTCCACCTTTAGCTATGTGTTTGAATACTGAGATAGAAATTAGCCAGTCAGCATCAGATATAGATGGTGATTCATTAGTGTATTCATTTATCGCTCCTTATCATGGTTCAAGTAATATAGATCCAATTGAAACTTATGCACCTCCATATCCACAGGTAATTTGGGAAACAGGCTATTCTGATTTATACCCCATAGATTCTAATCCTATAATTGCTATAAATTCTCAAACAGGATTGATAACTGGCACACCCTTGCAAGAAGGTTATTATGTGATAGGTGTAAAGGTAGAAGAGTATCGTAATGGGGTATACTTAGGTGAGGTAATACGAGATTTTAGGTTTCTGGTTATTGATTGTGAAATAGCTACTTCTTCGGTTCCTATTGCCGATATCTATTGTGAAGGATTAGTTGTTGATTTTGAGAATAATAGTGAAAATGCCTTTCAATATTATTGGGATTTTGGTGATGAGTCAACTTTAGATGATAATTCTGTGGAAATGGAACCCAGTTATACGTATCCCGACAGTGGTTCTTATCAGGTGACTTTAATTGCGAATCCGGATTCTTATTGTTCTGATACAGCAATTGTAGAGTTTTCCCTTTATCCTGATCTATTTCCCTGGTTTGAAACTCCAGAAACAGATTGTGATGAGGATGCAGCGTATAGTTTTGTGGGTGATGGAATTATACCTCCATTAGCTAGCTTTTCATGGGATTTTGGGCCAAATGCAGTAGAACAATTTTCAAATGACTTGTCTCCATCGGATATTGAGTTTACTATTGATGGACTGCAGGAGATTGCCTTTACGGTGTCATATTTAGATTGTGAGGAAGTCTATTCATCAACTTTAATGACTGCCGGAAATGATATTATATCTATTGAGGCTTCAGAGAATGAGGTCTGTGAACCGGATTATGTTTCGTTTTTAGCAAATACATCTGTTTCTGCAGCTGATTTAAACTTCGACTGGGACTTAGGGAACGGTACAGGTTCATATATTCAGAATCCCACCATACAATATGAGTCTGGAGTTTACGATATATCTCTAACCGTTGTAAATAATGTTACCGGTTGTGAGTCAAGTTTGGAGGAGCTAGCCTGGGTGTCTGTATATCCTCAACCTTCTGCGGTTTTTGAAGCAGATCAAATTTTGGGTTGCACACCTTTGTTTGTAAGTTTTGATAATTTGAGTACGAATGCAGATTCTTATAATTGGTATGTTGATGGAGTTGAAGTAGCAGGAACCGAAGATTTGTCTTATACTTTCTATGAAGGAGTGTATCAGGTGATGCTTCAGGCTATTAGTGCTATTGAATGTGCAACAGATGACTACATCTCGGTTCAGATAGAAGCTTTACCGGAAGTGAATGCTGATTTTGAGGTTACTTATTATTGCAACGATAATCTGGAAGTTCAAATTGAAAATAATTCTGTTTCTGCAACTTCCTTGAATTGGTCCTTTGGTGATGGCTTAACGTCTGATGAGGTGGTAGATGTTCATGAGTATTATTATGAAGGAGTGTATGAAGTTCAGCTTGTCGCAACAAACCCTTTATCGTGTAATTTTGTAGATTCGACAACTGCATCTGTAACCGTTGCTCTGCCTCCTGAGGTTAGTTTTGGACTTATCCCATATGAAGATTGTCAGGAGGGCTACGTTCAGTTTGAAAATACAACGAACTTGTCAGGTTATGATGATGTATTGGGATGGGAATGGGATTTCGGGGATGGTTCAACGAGCAATGATTTTGAAACTACATACACCTATTTTGATGAAGGCTCCTATTCGGTAGAGTTAAGTGTAGAAACAGATTTGGGTTGTTTGGAGTCTTATTCAGAAATAATTTCAATTAATTTTTTACAGAATCCCTTGGCTCAATTTTTCTATGTAATCGATACTTGTGCACATCATGTAGTCTTTGCAAATCAATCTGAGTTTGCAGATGATTATTTTTGGGACTTTGGTAACGGACTGGTTAGTTTTGAGGAAAATCCCTCTTTAGAACTTCAACCTGGAAATAATTTGGATGTGACTTTATTGGCAACTAATGAATTTTGTTCGACTTCAATAAATGACTTCGTTGAATATTCTGTTGAGGGTATTTATGAAAATATAACCATACCTAATGTGTTTACCCCTAATGGTGATTTATATAACGATTTTATGCTTATTGCCGGAATTAGAGATTGTGAAAGTGCCGTTTTGAAGATATACAATCGTTGGGGAAAGGAAGTTTATTATTCTATATATCCAGATAAAGAGCCTTGGGCTGGTTTTCATCATTCTGAGGAAGTTGTAGAGGGTGTATATTTCTATGTTCTTGAGTTGGAATATGAACATTTTACTGGAACTGTAACTATTTTGAGGTAATCAATTTGAAACTTCTTATCAAAATGTATCTTTGCAGCACTAAAATTTAGCTATGAAGTGTGGAATTGTAGGATTACCCAACGTTGGTAAATCAACCTTATTTAACTGTTTGTCCAATGCAAAAGCGTTAGCGGCAAATTATCCTTTTGCGACTATCGAACCAAATGTTGGAGTAATTCCTGTTCCAGATGACAGAATGGCGAAGTTGGAAGAACTTGTAAAACCAGAGAAAATGCAACAAGCAATTGTAGAGATTGTGGATATTGCTGGTTTGGTACGTGGAGCAAGTAAAGGTGAAGGTTTAGGAAATAAATTCTTAGCTAATATTAGAGAAACACAAGCGATTATTCACGTTTTGCGTTGTTTCGATGATGATAATATTACACACGTCGATGAGTCGATTAATCCTGTTCGTGATAAGGAGACTATCGATATCGAATTACAGATTAAAGATTTAGAGTCTGTGGAGAAGAAAATCGAAACTACAAAGAAGAAAACGCGTACTGGAGATAAAGAGGCTGCAAAGCACCTTTTGATCTTAGAGAAATATAAAGATCACTTCGAAGCTGGACAATCTGCTCGTTCTATCGATTTAACCGATAAGGAGAAAGAAGTAGTTGAAGATTTAATGCTATTGACGGATAAGCCAATTTTATACATTTGTAATGTAAACGAAGATGATGCTATAGATGGAAATGCATATGTAGAAGCTGTTCGTGAAGCAATCAAGGGTGAAGATGCTGAAATGCTAGTGATTGCTGCTGGGATGGAAGCTGATATTATGGAGTTGGATACTTTTGAAGAACGTCAAGAATTTTTAAACGACATGGGCTTAACAGAGCCAGGTGTGAAAAAAGTAATTCGTACTGCTTACACTCTGTTGAAGCTTCAAACTTACTTTACAGCTGGTGTAAAAGAGGTGAGAGCTTGGACGATTAAAGAAGGATTTACTGCACCTCAAGCGGCTGGAGTTATTCATACCGATTTCGAAAAAGGTTTCATTAGAGCCGAAGTAATCAAATATGATGATTATGTTTCTTTAGGTTCGGAATTGGCTTGTAAAGAAGCGGGTAAATTATCTGTAGAAGGTAAAGATTATATTGTTCAAGATGGTGATATTATGCACTTCCGTTTCAATGTTTAGTTGTTGATAAAATTGTTTAGAGCTTTCGCTTGAAAAAGTAGATGGTTTCTATAAAAGAATTAATTTTAGAAGGTAGTGTAGTTTAGTCTATACTACTTTCTTTTTTTAAATACAATCAATAAATTCTGATGGCAGAAAATCAATACACAGAGGATAGCATTAGGTCGCTAGACTGGAAGGAGCACATTCGTTTGCGCCCCGGAATGTATATTGGTAAGCTTGGTGACGGTACAGCTCATGACGATGGTATTTACATACTTCTTAAAGAAGTTGTAGATAACTGTATCGATGAGTATGTAATGGGTCATGGTAAGAATATTGAAGTAAGCGTTAGAGGACAGAAAGTTACCATTCGTGATTACGGTAGAGGAATTCCTTTAGGGAAAGTTATCGACTGTGTGTCGAAAATTAATACCGGTGGTAAATACGATTCTAAAGCCTTTAAGAAATCGATTGGTTTAAACGGTGTCGGTACAAAAGCAGTAAATGCCTTGTCCGATTATTTTAGAGTCCAATCGGTAAGAGATGGACAAACAAAGGTTGTAGAATTCCAGCAAGGAGAAGTTACCCTCGAAGAGGATATTCAAGAAACATCGATAAGAAAAGGAACGAGAGTTTCCTTTATTCCTGACGAAAGTATATTTCACAATTTCCGTTATGTAAACGAGTATGTCGAGAAGATGATGTGGCATTATGCCTATCTGAATACTGGACTAACCATGATTTACAATGGAGAAAAGTTTCATTCCGACAATGGTCTTTTAGATTTGTTGAATAATGAAATTGAGACTGGAACCTCACATTATCCAGTGATTCATTTAAAAGGTAATGATATTGAAATAGCGATGACGCATATGCGAAATCAATATGGAGAATCGTATCACTCTTTTGTAAATGGTCAGAACACCACAATGGGTGGATCGCATCAAGCAGCATTCCGCGAAGCGGTTGTTAAAACCATTCGTGAATACTACGGTAAGAATTATGAAGCTTCGGATATTCGTCAGTCGATAAACGCAGCGGTAAGCATAAAGGTTATTGAGCCTGTTTTTGAATCGCAAACAAAAACAAAATTAGGTTCTGCCGATATGGGTCCTGATTTGCCTACGGTAAGATCATTCATTAACGATTTTGTAAAGAGTCAGCTCGATAATTATCTTCATAAAAACCCTGAGGTTGCAGACGCGCTTCAGAATAAAATATTATTAGCCGAAAGAGAAAGAAAAGACTTAGCAGGAATAAAAAAACTCAGTAGAGAAAGAGCTAAGAAATCGAATCTTCACAATAAAAAATTACGCGATTGTAGAGTTCACTACAACGAAATAAAAAAAGAACGTCGTTTAGAATCAACTTTGTTTATTACTGAAGGTGATTCTGCCAGTGGTTCTATTACGAAATCGCGCGATGTAAATACACAAGCGGTATTTAGTTTAAAAGGGAAACCTTTAAACTGTTACGGTTTGACCAAGAAAATCGTTTACGAAAACGAGGAATTTAACTTGGTTCAAGCGGCATTAAATATCGAGAATGGTATAGAAGAGTTGCGCTATAATAATGTGGTAATTGCTACCGATGCCGATGTTGATGGTATGCACATTCGCTTATTGTTAATCACATTCTTCTTGCAATTCTTCCCAGAACTAATCCGCGAAGGACATTTATACATTCTTCAAACGCCATTGTTTAGAGTCCGCAATAAAAAGGAAACTATTTATTGTTACGACGAAGTGGAGAAAAATGCCGCAATGGAGAAGTTGAAAGGGAAATTAGAAATCACTCGATTTAAAGGTTTGGGTGAGATTTCGCCAAACGAATTTAAAGGCTTTATCGGCGAGGATATTCGTTTAGAACCCGTAATGATAGGTAAAGAGCAAACCATCGCCGAAATGTTGAAGTTCTATATGGGTAAAAACACACCCGATCGTCAGCAGTTTATTATTGATAACCTTCGTGTTGAAAAAGGAGTTGAGTAGTTATGAGTGAAGAAATGGAATATTCTGAAGATAACTTCAACGCCGAAGAGCAAGAAGTAGGTACGGTAACGCATGTAGATGGAATGTACGAAAGCTGGTTTTTGGACTATGCTTCCTATGTGATTCTCGAAAGAGCCGTTCCTGATATTCACGATGGATTAAAACCTGTACAACGTCGTCTTCTTCATTCTTTGAAGGAAATGGACGATGGTCGTTATAATAAAGTAGCCAACGTTATCGGTAATACAATGAAATATCACCCACACGGTGATGCTTCTATTGGTGATGCTTTGGTGAATATGGGGCAAAAAGATTTGCTCATCGATATGCAGGGTAACTGGGGGAATATATTAACGGGCGATAGAGCAGCAGCTCCTCGTTATATTGAATCTCGTTTATCGAAGTTTGCTTTGGAAGTAGTTTTTAATCCAAAGATTACAGAATGGGTGCCTACTTACGATGGTCGTACCAAAGAACCGGTTACACTTCCTGTAAAATTCCCATTATTATTGGCCCAAGGAGTAGAGGGTATTGCGGTTGGTTTGTCAACCAAAATCATGCCTCACAACTTTGTGGAATTGATTGATGCTTCTATCTCTATTTTAAGAGGTAGAGGTATGAAAGTTTATCCTGATTTCCCTACAGGAGGTATTGCAGATTTTTCGCAATACAACGATGGGCAACGTGGTGGTAAAGTAAAAGTTCGAGCTCGTATTGAGCAAGTGGATGCAAAGCTGCTTAAAATCACAGAAGTTCCTTTTGCTACAACTACTTCGAGTTTAATCGATTCGGTTATTAAGGCGAACGAGAAAGGGAAAATTAAGATTAAGAAGATTGAAGATAATACTGCGGAGTTTGTAGAAATTCTCATTCATCTTCCTGCAGGAGTTTCTCCTGATAAAACCATTGATGCTTTATACGCATTCTCCGATTGTGAGATTTCTATCTCGCCGAATGCCTGTATTATTAAAAACGATAAACCGTATTTCTTAACGGTTACGGATATTCTCAAACAATCTACAGCACATTCTTTAGCTTTATTAAAAGCGGAGTTAGAGATATTACTATCCGAGCAACAAGCCTTATGGCACTTCGCCTCTTTAGAGCGTATTTTTATTGAGAACAAAATCTATAGAGATATTGAGGATTGTGAAACTTGGGATGCCGTAATCGAAGCAATTCGTGAAGGACTCGAGCCTCACATCAAACATTTAAAAGAGCCAGTAAGCGACGATGATATTGTTCGACTTACCGAGATAAAAATTAAGCGTATTTCGAAATTCGATTTAGATAAAGCAAATGAAAATCTAAACAGAATTGAAGAGGCTATTGCCGACTTGAAAAATAAGCTAGCAAATCTGGTTGATTATGCTGTTGACTATTTCAAAGGTTTAAAGAAGAAATACAAAGAAGGTAGAAGTCGTAAGACTGAAATCAGAACTTTCGAAACCATTGTTGCTTCTAAAGTTGCCATCAGAAATCAGAAATTATACATCAATAGAGAAGAAGGTTTTATTGGAACTTCACTTCGTAAAGATGAATTGGTTTGTGAATGTTCTGACATCGATGATGTGATTATTTTTAGAAATGATGGCAAAATGATGATTACACGTGTTTCTGCAAAAACCTTTGTAGGGAAAGGCGTTATTCATTTGGCTATATTTAAGAAGAACGATATTCGTACCATCTATAATTTAATTTATCGCGACGGAAAACAAGGGAATACCTATATGAAGCGCTTCCCCGTAAAAAGTATAACGCGCGATAAAGAGTACGATTTAACGGCGGGAAATAAAGGTTCTAAAATGTTCCACTTCTCTGCAAATCCAAACGGTGAAGCAGAAGTGGTTTCTATTGCTCTAAAATCTCAAGTTAAAGCACGGAAACTTAAATTTGATATTGATTTTGCTGATCTAGCTATAAAGGGAAGAGGCTCTAAAGGGAATTTAGTTTCCAAACACGCCGTTAGTAAGGTGGAGTTAAAAGCTAAAGGGGTTTCTACTTTGGCAGCTCAAAAAATATGGTTCGACGATACCGTTCAGCGTTTAAACATTGACGGAAGAGGTGAGCTATTAGGTGAGTTTGCTGGCGATGATAAAATATTGGTAATTTCTCAATCTGGAGAATACCAATTACTCGCTTTCGAACTAACAACCCATTTCCCAACAGATATGATTGTTCTTGAAAAGTTCAATTCTAAAAAGCCTATTAGCGCTATTTATTGGGATGCTTCAAAAGAGAAATATTATGTTAAACGTTTCTTAGTAGAACTCTCCGATAAAAAGGTGAGTTTCATTTCAGATACTGAAGATTCATACTTGGAAGTTGTGTCTACCGATTATTTGCCAATGGCAGAAATTGAGTTCACTAAAGAGCGTAATAAAGATCAGCGTCCAAATGAGCAAATAAACTTCGAGGAATTCATTTCTGTAAAGGGATTAAAAGCTCAAGGGAATACATTGACATCTTATAAGGTGAAAGCGATCAATTTATTAGAGTCTCTTGAACCTCCAGTTGTGGAAATCGAGGAGGTATCTACGGAAGATGATGATGATGAGAAAGCACAAATCATTTTAGATTTTTAAAAGAAAGCCGACTCTCGTCGGCTTTCTTTTTTTAGGCATCTTTATTGTTATAAGGTTTTGATACTTTATATACCGAATCAATTACTAATTTAGCGCGACTAAATAAATAAGATGAAAAGAAACATACTTTTTTACTTGACCTTAATGATGGGGATTGTAACTCAAGCTCAGGAGAGTTTGAATATGACATTATTATCAAACTTGGATTACAGTAATGACCTCAGTGACATTTGGGGTTATGCCACTACAGATGGAGAATATGCTTTAGTAGGGGTTTATAATGGAATATCGGTTGTGAATGTCTCAAATCCTGCGACGCCAACAGAATTAGAGTTTTTCCCTGGACCTGGATCTATTTGGAGAGATTTAAAAACTTGGGGAGATTATTTGTATTGTATTAATGAGTCTGGTGCCGGATTGCAAATTGTAAATCTGTCAGAAGTGATTTCTGGAATACCAAATCCCACATACATTGAAAATACAAGTTTAGGTTTTACCACTGCACATAATATCTTTATTGATGAAAATGGAGTGTTGTATGTGTTTGGTGCTAATTATGGTGCTGGAGGTGCTGCAATGTATGATTTAAATTCAAATCCAGAAAACCCAACCTTCTTAGGGATGTTTGATGATTACTATTTCCATGACGGGATGGTTAGAGGTGATACTCTATGGGGTGGAGCTATCTATAATGGAGTGTTTTCTGCTATTGATGTTTCTGATAAAGCAAATCCGCTAATTATCGGCTCTCATTCTACACCGAATACCTTTTCTCATAATTGTTGGATATCAGATGATGGTGCTCACCTTTTTACAACTGATGAGGTAAGTGGTGCTTATGTAGCAGCCTATGATGTGTCTGATTTAGACGACATCCAAGAAGTTGATCGTATTCAAGCTTGGAGCGGTTTCTCTGATGTGATACCACATAATACACATGTTGCTGGAGATTTTATAGTTACTTCTTATTATACTGATGGTGTTTCTGTTGTTGATATTAGTAATCCATCTAATTTAATTGAAGTTGGTTTTTATGACACTTCTGCAGGTTTTTCAGGAAATG
>Ga0206681_10000013_pt1 | contig 138352 bp, 113 predicted proteins | sample M150012015metaG_FD_161048 | JGI IMG/M metagenome (GOLD analysis project Ga0206681, IMG submission 161048) | Ammonia-oxidizing marine archaeal communities from Monterey Bay, California, United States - M1 500m 12015 | ecosystem: Environmental > Aquatic > Marine > Intertidal zone | place: USA... | reverse complement strand
GTTGAAAGTGAACTAAAAAACGATAAAAGGACACTAGATAAGAGGGCAAAAGTAAAAGAGAAGCTAATGAGCTTAGGTAAATCAGATGATAACGCAGAGCATATATTGTTATCACTAGAGAGGTTATGTCTAATAGCTATAGAATCTATTAAATAAGTAAAAGATGGATAGACTACAAGAATTTAAAAAATTTAGTCCCGAACGTAAATCATTCGGTGACAACAATAATGCTATTATCTATACTCGAGTATCTACAAAGGATCAAGCTGACAATAATACCAGTTTAGAAACACAGAAAAAATATTGTGACAATTACGCAAAGGCTAACCAATTAAATGTGGTGGCTTACTTTGGTGGTACTCATGAATCTGCTAAAAGTGACGATCGTAAGGAGTTCAAGAGAATGTTGAAGTTCGTAAAACAAAGTGGTTCTATAGGTTACATAATCGTTTATTCATATGATCGATTTTCAAGAACTGGATCTAGTGCTTCACAGATTACTCATGAATTGATGGGGCAAGGGATTCAGGTTAAAGCTGTGACTCAGGATGTTGATGCAACATCAGCCTCTGGAAAGTTCCAACAAAATCTTTTTTACATGTTTAGTCAATTTGACAATGAGCTTAGAAGAGATAAGACCATTACAGCAATGAGTGATTTGTTGCGAAAAGGGTTTTGGCTTTGGAATCCTCCACTTGGTTACAAAAACATAAACAAGTACCGTAAAGCAGTAGATTGGAAGATTGAGATAGATGACAATGGGAAACTCTTAAAGAAAGCGTTTAATTGGAGATTAAAGAATACGTACTCTAATGCTGAGATTGTTAAGCGATTGAGTGCTTTAGGTTTGAAGATTAATGAAAAACGAATTCACGAAATATTCCGGAACCCTTTTTATTGTGGAATCCTTGTAACAAAAATGCTTCCAGGAGAAATAATTGAAGGAAGACACAAAGGGCTAATATCAAGGAAAGATTTTTTGACTATTAATTCTGATAAAAGCAACCAAGTAAAGGAGTACAAGACAGATAATGAACAATTACCATTAAAGAAATTTATTCATTGTGAAAGCTGTAACGCACCATTAACAGGTTACCAGGTCAAGAAAAAGGGATTGTTCTACTATAAATGCCCAACTAAAGGCTGTGGATGTAATAAATCTGCAAATAAGCTTCACAATCAGTTTGAGGCCGAACTAGGTAGCTATGAATTAGATCCTCAATACAGAGATATAATAAAAGAGGTTATGCTTTATACCTATGATAACATAACACAAGAAATAAGAGATAACGAATCTCAAATCAAGAAAGAGTTGAAGAAACGTGAATCTAAAATTGACACTATAGAAGAGAGGTATGCTATTGGAGAAATAGACAAAACAATTTACAGAAAGTTCATCTCTAAATTCAATATAGAAAAAGTGGATTTAGAGTCAAATTTATTGAATTCCACAATTTCGAGTTCGAACCTTCAAAAGGCCATTAATTCAGCACTTGACATGTCAACAAATCTCACTGATACATGGACTTGTGGAGATTTAGGTCAAAAAAAGAAAATTCAAAATTTGGTGTTTCCATCCGGATTAGGTTACGACAAGTCAAATGGAAAAGTTCGAACCACGAGAGTAAATTCTATTTTCTCCTGTATCCCAGATATATCAAGGGAACTGAGAGAAACAAAAAACGGAGAACCGGTTAAAAATAACCAATTCTCCGCTTGGGTGACCCCGGCAAGATTCGAACCTGCAACCGTCACATTCGTAGTGTGATACTCTATCCAGTTGAGCTACGGGGCCATTGTTTCGTAATGCGGGTGCAAATATAGAAAAGCTTTTGTTTAATTCAATCTTTTTCTAAGATGTTTTTGCCTTAAAAAGGAATGTAAAAGTTAAAGGGCAAAATCTCAATTATTTACAAAGTTAAATACTTGTTTTTTTTCTTTTACGCTTAAATATTTTCTTGCTCAACACAACCTTTGATTCTTCTTTATTAAACAATCTCTCGATATTCTTTTTATGTGTAAAAATTACAAGAACTGCTACCATTAAAGAAAATATAATTAAAGACTTATGAGTATTTTGGAAATAAACGATTATTAAAACAGGAAATGCACAGGCAGCTAGTATTGAACTAAGCGATACAAATCTGCTGATTAGTAGCGTTGTAATGAATACTATAATTGAATATAAAGACGCCAATGGATGGATTGCTATAATTACACCTAATAAACTTGCAATTCCTTTACCACCTCTAAATCCAATATAAATTGGGAATACATGTCCCAATACTGCCACTAAGCCGAGTGCCAACATATAATCTATAGATTGATTATTAGCCATTGAACTCAATACTGCTGTAGCAAACCAGGCTTTCAAAATATCCAGAAGTAAAACAATTACACCTGCTTTCTTCCCGATAACTCTAAAAGTATTAGTAGCTCCCGCATTACCACTCCCATGTTCACGGACATCTAAATTGTAAAACTTTTTCCCAATCCAAACAGAGCTAGGTATAGCACCAATAAAGTATGCTAAAAGAAGAAATAGGTTGGTCATAATACAGCGTTAATACCCGCAATTTATACTTTCTATGCCTAAATAAGGACTCATGCTACAAAAATAACAAGTCAAGAACCCTAATTGATTAAAGTTAACTGAGTGTTAATTAGTTTTGATCATGACAAATATTTTCGACATATTTCTAAATGCAAACACTTCTACCTTTTCGAGAATATTGATTGGTCTTCTTTAGCAAATTTCTATATTTACCTATCATGTAAAAAATATTAAATGAAAAAACTTAGAGCATTAATAGTTGATGATGAAAAACTCAATAGAGATATACTTGAAATTTTAATTTCTAATCACTGTCCTGAAGTAGAAGTCATTGCTAAAAGTAATTCTGCAGATGATGCTCGTTTAAAAATCGCATCTAATAATATTGATGTTTTATTCCTTGATATTGCTATGCCAAACGAAACTGGGTTTGAGCTTCTAGTATCTATTCCAAATAGGCAATTTTCGGTTATATTTATTACAGCCTATAATCAGTTTGCGATTAAAGCTATTAAAGCAAACGCTTTAGATTACATCTTAAAACCAATTGACCCTGAGGAATTAAAGATGGCTGTAGATAAGGCCGTTCTAATTCAAGGTTCAAAATCAATTACGAGTACGATCGAAAATACTCTCAATGATAATATTGATAATCTGATTGGAGAGATAAACAAAAACACAGATCAAATTACTTCTTTATCCCTTCCATTAAAGAACGGTTACAAAATTGTAAAGATTGTAGAGGTGAATTATTTTGAAGCATCCAATAACTACAGTATTATTCATATGGTTAATCGAGAAGAGTTAGTTGTTTCTAAAACCTTAAAGGACTTTAATGAAATCCTTGATGATAATGGATTTATCAGAATTCACAAAAGTTACCTTGTAAATAGAGATCAGATATCTGCATACAATAGAAATGATGGAATGTCAATTGAGCTAAATAATGGTATTACACTCCCAGTTTCCAGAAGAAGACAATCTATATTTTTAGATGAATTTAATCTATAGTAGATGGGGAATCACAAGTTTATTTTTGCAATATTATTTACCATTTATTGTAATCTATTTGCACAGCATAGTTCGTTTGTAAATTACAATGTAGAAAGCGGACTTCCTTTTGAAACAATTTTCACATGCTTGGAGGATCAACAAGGTTATATGTGGTTTGCTTCTAGTCATGGTGTTGCTCGATATGATGGACAGAATTGGATGTATTTAACTTCAGAGGATGGCTTGCCTGATAATGACGTACTTAGTATGTTCCTAGATGAAAGTGGTAGAATTTGGTTTGCTACTTTTAATGGAGAGCTTAGTTATTATTTTAATGGGAGGGTTTTCAATTCAGAAGATCACTTTTTATTTAAGGATAATAAAATTGAGAACGGTATTGCAACAATTTTCGAAGATAGTAAGAATGTAAAATGGCTTAATCCAATCAATAATTTTTTCAGTTCTATTGATGACTATGAATTTAAAATGTATAAACTACCAAATGAGCTTCATCAGTTAAAGGGATTTATTTTTGAAATAAAAAATGAAATCTATTTATTTTCTAGAAATGACATCTTCAAATTAGTTGATGGGGATTTCGTTATGAATAAACACTATTCTACACCTTTAAATGTTAGGTCTTATTATTACAAAACCGATGACAAATCACTTATCTATTTAACAGATAGTGGTTTAGTTAAATTGTTAGAGTCAGGAAATCAAAAAGTTTTAATTCCAATTAATGAATTACCTGATCGGAAAATAATCGGAGATGTTTATTTGACTAAGGATAATCGATTGTCAGTAAGCACTATAAACGATGGAGTCTTTATTTACAGTAATTACAAACATCTTGATTTTTCTTATCATCACATTTTGAATAAAGTATCAATAACAGATTGTATAGAAGATTCCTCTGGAAATTTATGGTACTCTACAGTAAATCAAGGGGTGTTTTTCATTTCTTCAGCCTATGATGCTAATCACTTGTTAAGTAAAAATGAACGCTTAATGATAAATAAAATAAATAGTTTTGAAATAGAAGTTGACGGTACGCTATGGTTAGGGAGTGATGATGGCTATTTATTTAAAAGGACTAAGGATTCTTTTGAGAAAATTAATCTAAATAATATTTATACTAAATCTAATATTGTATATAACCAGGTTAATGATATTATAATTAATAATAATGAAATATTTGTAGTTACAAATAATGGTTTATTTCATATTCAAAAAGATAATTTAAATGAAAAATATTTCATAACAAGTGATTATGGACAAGTATACTCTCCAAAGAAAGTTTTTAAAGATTTACTAGGAAATATAACGATTTCTTATAGTATGGGTATCTATAAATTAGCGAAAGATAATAGCCATTTATATAATATATCAAAAGTACCTGAGATTCCTTACTCTCGTAATTTTAGTCATGTTGTTGCAGAGGATGGTTCTATTTGGTATGTAAATATAGATGGAGTTCATAATAAGAGTTTTACCACACTGCAGTCGTATGATATTGCACAGTACGGCATTACTCAAAGAGTGAAAGATATTGAATTATTGAATGACTCAACTTTTGTACTTACAACTAATGGACAAGGTATATTTGTTATCTCTTCTGGGAAGTTAGTTGCAAAGCTGAATAAAAGTTCAGGTTTATCCTCTAATGCACCTTCAAGAGTAAAAATTATTGATGGTAATATATGGCTGTGCTCTAATTACGGATTGGATAAAGTTGTTGTTGAAAATAATACTGTTAAGGGAGTTTATAATTATAATGAAAATTTAGACTTTTTGACTAATAATGTAAATGATTTTCATGTAAATGATACTGTTATTGTTGTGTGTAGTAACAACGATATAACAGTGTTAAACAATAATTGGGTTGAAACAAATCTTGCCACACCAAATGTTTACATAAATACAGTTTCATCAAATGATAGTATATTAACAATTGGGGCGATTCAATTAAAGAAAAATTCAAATTTAAGTATTGACTGCTCTGTAATAAACTATAATCGTGGTAGTGAAATTTATTATGAATTTAAACTTGATGGATTACATGAAGGTTGGGTAAGTACAAAGTTAAAGCATGTAGAATTTACATCTCTTCAGCCTGGTGATTATACATTTAAATATAGAGCAAGGAGGCAGTCAGGAGATTGGTCGAGACCTGCCTCATTTTCTTTTATAGTAGAGACTCCATTACGAGAAAAACCAATTGTAATCATCGGTTATCTTACAGTAATATTAGCCATACTATTATGGGTGATTTTATGGATTTCAAAGGTGAATCATAACAAGAAAATTCAAAAGATCAAAAATAATTATCAAATAAAATCACTAGAACAGAAAGCTTTACAAGCTATGATGAATCCGCATTTCATCTTTAATGTTCTGAACTCCATACAATATTACTTAATATCAGACAATACTGATAAAGCACAAGTCAATCTAACTAAATTTGCGAAGCTAATTAGAAAAAACCTCGAAATTAATCAAGAAAAATTTATTAGCATAGATGAGGAAATAGAATATTTGCGTTTATACTTAGCTTTAGAGAAATTAAGATTTGATGAATCATTTGAGTACAACATTAGTGTTGATTCCGCAATAATTGCTACTGAAATAAATATACCAACGATGCTCATACAGCCTTTTATTGAAAATGCTATTTGGCATGGGATTATGCCTCAAGAGGGCTCAGGTATTGTTTCAATTGAATTTCGCCAAAAAGATGATGCCTTATATGTATATATCTGTGATAATGGTGTAGGTTATAATCCAAATAAGGCTTCAATACGAACTTCCCATAAAAGTGTTGGATTGAAAATAACTAAAGAACGATTGGATCTTATGCAAAGTATTTATAATGAAGAGTTTGATTTTAAAATTGAACCTATATTACATAAGGACTCTTCTATATCTGGAACAAAAGTGACCCTTAAGTTACCAATTAACTTATTTTAACTACCGATAACTCAATAAATCATACCGCTTACCCAAAAACACTTGTTATTCAGGTAATTATGATTTATATTAGTAAGGCAGTTTACATACAAACAGCAAGTAAGGTAATATTCTTGGGGGGGAGTATTATTTAATTTAAAAAGAGAGTCACTTGACTCTCTTTTTTATTTACATATTTAACTTTATAGATGTAATTAATTGATATTTAATTTGTTGGTTAAAATAATTGTTCTATATTCGTGCCAGCGAAAAAAGAAATTACCCCCCCCAATATAGTTCAACAACACGCCGCCCCTCAGGAACGCGTGTTTTTTTTGCTGTAATTTTTTTCATTTCATTTTATGCAAATTGAGCTTTGTGCTATTTCATCTTATAGCTATATCTATATTGAAAATTCTACACGAATTGAATTGTGCTCTAATTATTATGAGGGAGGATGTACTCCTACTTTCGCCAATTTCATTAAAATTCGTGAAAAAATCACTAATGAAATCTTCATAATGATTCGCCCTAGAGGTGGCGATTTTCATTATTCAGATGAAGAATTCAACATAATGAGGGATGAAATCTCTTGCTTTAAAGAAAATGGTGCCGACGGAATTGTACTTGGAATCTTAAATATTGATGGATCCATTGATATAAAACGGACTAATGAACTAGTGAAATTAGCATCCCCATTACCAGTTACTTTCCATAGAGCATTCGATATGTCGGCTGATCTAAATCAAGCCTTAGAAGATATCATAGAAACTGGCTGTACAAGAATACTATCTTCAGGGGGAGCGTCTAATGTAGACTTGGGTTTTGATAAACTAGTTGAATTGCAAAAACAGGCAAATGATCGAATCGAGATCATGCCGGGTGGTGGAGTGAATATAGATAATGTACAAGGGTTTATTGATGCAGGGTTTAACAACATCCATCTCTCAGCTAAAAAGCTAGTAAAATCTAAAATGCAGTATCGAGCAGATTTATCAATGACTGCCTATCAGAACATATCTTCATTTGATTATATTGGCGTAGATTTTGAAAAACTGAAACAATTCACTGCCTATGTTCGCGAGAATGAAATCCACTAGCTACTTCATCCTATTAATTCTATTCATTGCTTCTTGTAAGAAGAAAGAGCTTATAAGAGAAGTATCTATCACTAGTTGGGAGTTTCGAGAGCAAGGTGCAGAATGGATGCCAGCTACAATTCCTGGATTTGTACATTTAGATTTATACAATAACGATATTATAGATGATCCATTTTATAGAGATAATGAGAACAAGCTACAGTGGATAGAGGAAAAGTCGTGGGAATATAAAACAGAATTTACTTTGGACTCTGAATTTCTCAAAAATAATAGCATTGCTTTAAACTTTTCTGGAATCGATACTTATGCAGATGTTTATCTCAATGATTCCTTAATTAAAACTTGCGATAACTTTTTTGTTTCACATTCTATTGAATTGAGTTCCTATTTAAAACTTAATAATCAACTTCGCTTTGTTTTTAAACCAACTGTAGATTTAGCTAAACAATTATCTGACAAATCTCCCTTTGATTTACCAGGTGAGGAGAGAGTATATGTTCGGAAACCACAATTTCATTTTGGATGGGATTGGGGCCCTAAACTTATTGGTTGTGGAATAACAGAAGAAGTGAAGCTTGTCGCGTCTAATACAGCTCAAATAAGCGACTTTTACGTGAGTACCGTGTCAATTAGTGATTCAGTCGCTACTATGAGCTTCGAGCTTGAAATATCAGACCTCGATGATGACGATTATTCTATTCAATTTTTAGGTGAAACTTATTCAGTAAAAACTAAAAACACAAGCATTGAGTTTGCTATCAACAATCCTGACTTATGGTGGCCTAGAGCTTACGGTGAGCAAAACTTCTACGATCTAAATGTCAGTTTGCTAAATGAAGATGCAGATGTCATTGATCAGATAAATGAGCAATACGCCATTCGTCAGATTGATTTAATTCAAGAGGAAGATGAATTAGGTAAAGGTTTTAAGTTCCAAGTCAACGGACAAGATGTTTATGCAAAAGGAGCAAATTGGATTCCTTTAGACTTTTTCCATACGCGTGTTGATTCTCAACAATATCAAAAGGCATTAATAGATGCAGTTGATGCGAATATGAATATGCTTCGTGTTTGGGGTGGCGGGATTTATGAGGATGATTACTTCTATGATTTATGCGATAGCTTAGGAATTCTGGTTTGGCAAGATTTTATGTTTGCATGTGCTATGTATCCTGGCGACTCTACCTATATGGGCTCTGTAGAATTAGAGGCTACTCAACAAATTAAAAGGCTGCGAAAGCATCCTTCTATAGCATTATGGTGTGGGAATAATGAGAATTCAGAAGGATGGCGCCGTTGGGGATGGCAAGCAGATAGAAGTGAGGAAGAGATTAATTTTATCTGGAAAGACTACCAAAACTTATTCAACAATCTTCTTCCAGAATTAGTCGATTCATTAAGCAGTACAGATTATTGGGAATCATCCCCACAATACGGAAGAGGGAATCCAAAACACCAATTTACGGGCGACGCCCACTATTGGGGAGTTTGGCACGATGCAGAACCTTTTGAAAACTTCGAAAAGAAAGTCCCTCGTTTTATGAGTGAATACGGATTTCAATCTTTTCCTGAAATGGATGCGATTGAATTATATGCTTTAGAGGAAGACTTTGACTTAGATTCTGAAGTGATGAAAGTTCACCAAAAACATCCACGAGGAAATAACTTGATTGAAGAGTATATGTTACGTGATTATAATGAGCCCGTAGACTTTGAGAGCTTCGTTTATTTATCTCAAATAGTACAAGCCGAGGGAATGCGAATTGGGATGGAAGCTCATCGAAGAGCGCGTCCTTACAATATGGGAACGCTTTATTGGCAGTTTAACGATTGCTGGCCGGTAGCATCTTGGTCGAGTAGAGATTATTATGGGAATTGGAAAGCACTTCATTACACTGTGAAACGCTCTTACGAGGATTTATTGATTTCCACAGTTCAATCTAAAGACTCTATTTTTATTCATCTGATTAATGATAAAAGTGAAAATCAAGACTACGATTTATTAATTGAGCACATCGATTATAATGGTAATCGAATGGGCTCTAAAGCTAAATATGTAAGTATTAAAGGAGCATCTAGCACACTCGTTCAATCTGTTTCACTTGATAATTACCTGTATATCGACAGTCTTGAAAATCAATCTTATTTAGACATTCAAGTTTTACAGAACGGTGAAGTAAAGGCTCGTAAACTACATCACTTTGTAAAAACAAAAGAAATGGATTTACCCTATACAGGGATTTCTTACAAAGTTGAGAAAGATAGCATAGGTTTTGTTTTAGAGTTATTCAGCGATGCATTTATGAAAGATGTAATGATCAACTCTCTACACGATGGACGTTTTGAAGATAATTATTTTGACTTGCCAGCGAATGAGCATAGACGTATCCGATTTTATAATGACTATCAGATGGAGGGGTTTAATACCGATAATTTGACTTTCTTTTCGGTTGTTGATACGTATGAGTGAAAGAGTGAATGGTAAGTGGTGAATGGAAAAGTTGATACTTTAGTTTGTCACTCTGAGTTGTCGATTTAGCTATGTTAGACGTTTTTTTTATCTCCAAATCTCCAAATCATCAAATTCTCAAATTGATTTTCCTATCTTCGAAATCCAATTTAAAACCTCCATGAAAAATATTTTTTCGGTACTTTTTATAAGTTTAATTTTGAGTTCTTGTAGCCAAGATAAAGCACTCTATTCTTATGTAAATCCTTTTGTAGGAACTGGCGGACACGGACACACTTTCCCTGGTGCAACCATGCCTTTTGGAATGGTTCAATTGAGTCCAGATTCTCGTTTAGAAGGTTGGGATGGCTGTGGTGGTTATCATTATTCTGATTCTATCATTTACGGATTTTCACATACACACCTTAGTGGAACAGGAGTTTCTGATTATGGAGATATTCTTTTAGCGCCAACCGTTGGAGATATTCACTACAATAATGGTGCAGATGGAAAGCCTGGCTATTCCTCTAAATTCTCACACGAAAACGAGGCGGCACATGCCGGATTTTATCAAGTTCACCTTGAAGATTATAATATTAATGTTGTACTTACAGCCAGTAAAAGAGCTGGATTTCATCAATATACTTTTCCAAAATCAGAACAAGCTAATATCATTTTAGATTTAGAGCATAGAGATGAAGTCTTAGAATCAGAAATACAAATTACTGGGAAGAACGAAGTTGTAGGTTTTAGAAGGTCTAAAGCTTGGGCGACCGATCAGTATGTGTATTTCGTAGCTCAGTTCTCTAAAGACTTTAAGAAAGCGACTATAGCTCAAAATGATATTCCTACAGAACTATTGCACTTAAACGATAAGGAGTTGAAAGCTTCTTTTGAATTCAACACTGAAGAAGGAGAGCAAATCTTAGTGAAAGTTGCTGTTTCTGCGGTGAGTGTAGAGTCAGCACGTAAAAACTTAGAAGCTGAAATACCGCATTGGGATTTCAATAAAACATTAAATGATGCAGAACAAGCTTGGAATAAAGAGCTTTCGAAGATTGAAGTTGATTCGGATGAGGAAACAAAACACATCTTCTATACGGCACTTTATCACTCCTGTATTGCACCCAACATTTTTTCTGATGTAGATGGTTCGTATAGAGGAACTGACCTAGGGGTGCACAAAACTAAAAACTTTGATAATTACACCGTATTTTCTCTTTGGGATACCTATCGTGCAACTCACCCTTTGTTTACAATCATCGATCAAAATCGTACGAATGATTTCATAAACACCTTTATCAATCAGTATGAAATAGGAGGGCATTTACCGGTTTGGGAATTGGCTGGAACTTTTACTGGATGTATGATAGGTTACCATTCTGTTCCTGTAATTGTGGATGCTTATAAAAAAGGGATCACTGATTTTGATGTAGAAAAAGTATATGAAGCAATGCTTCACTCAGCTGAACAAATACACTTAGGATTAGAGTCTTATCATAAGAATGGATTCATTACTGCCAACGACGAGCCTGAATCTATTTCTAAAACTCTGGAGTATGCTTACGACGATTGGTGTATTGCTCAAATGGCAAAAGATTTAGGGAAAGAAGGTGATTATATAAAATTCATGGAACGAGCGCAATCGTACAAAAATGTCTTCGATCCGAATACAGGATTTATGCGTGCTAAGATGAATCATTCTTGGTTTGTTCCTTTTGACCCTTCTGAGGTAAACTACAATTATACAGAAGCCAATTCGTGGCAGTATTCATTTTATGTTCCTCAAGATATTAAAGGCTTAACACAATATCTAGGTGGTAAAGACAAGCTAGAATCTAAACTCGATGAGTTATTTACTGTTTCTTCAGAAACTGCAGGACGACATCAAGCAGATATAACGGGATTAATTGGTCAGTATGCACATGGTAACGAACCTTCGCACCACATGGCTTATTTGTACAATTACGTAAACAAACCATGGAAATCTCAAGAGAGAGTATCTCAAATTTTAAAGGAGATGTACAGTAATGCACCCGATGGATTATCTGGGAATGAAGATTGTGGTCAAATGTCGTCTTGGTATGTATTGAGTGCTATGGGGATTTACCCTGTAACGCCTGGATTAGACTACTATACAATAGGTTGCCCTCGTTTAGAAAAGGCAAGTATTAATCTAGAAAATGGAAATCAATTCCAAATTATCGCTAGTGGAGCTTCAGAACAGAATAAGTATATCCAATCTGCTACTTTGAATGGGAAATATTTCAATCGTTCTTATATCTATCACTCAGAAATTATGGATGGAGGAACGCTAGAATTTGTGATGACGAATACGCCAAATGAAAACTGGGCTTCTTTAGATTCTGAAATCCCTGTTTCTAAGATAGAAGATGCTCTTATTGTTGCAGTACCCTACATCGATAAAGGAGAACGAACTTTTACGGATTCAAATGACTTGGTTTTAAAAGCTTGGGATAAGAAGGTTAAAATCTACTACACTTTAGATGGTTCTGAAGCAAGTATACATTCTACACTGTATAGAGAAGCTTTTACAATTAGTGAAAGTTTGACTCTTAAGGCTATTGCTGTTATTGATGGAACTGCAAGTAAACAAATCACTGCTGAGTTTACCAAAATCCCTAAAGGACGTTCTATTGAATTATTTACTGAATATGGTTCTCATTATTCTGCCGGAGGTGATAAAGCCCTTATAGATCATTTAAAAGGAGCTAAAAACTATATGACGGGTTCTTGGCAAGGTTACCAAGGAGTAAATGTAGAGGCGATTATCGATTTAAATAAAAGAACACGTATTAATGAACTAAGTATAGGTTTCCTTCAAGATTGGAATGCTTGGATATTTATGCCAGAAAGCGTAGAATATTATGCTTCCAACGATGGAAAGAATTTCCATAAATTGGGGAGCGTTTTAAACCAAGTTGATGAAAAGAAATCTGGCGTTGTTCTACAAGACTTCAGTCTAAAAACAAACACGAAGACACGATATATAAAAGTTATAGCGAAAAATAGAAAATACAATCCTGATTGGCACAGAGCTCCAGGAGATATATGCTGGATTTTCGCCGATGAAATAAGCATAAATTAATTCTCATTATGAAAAGAAGAGATTTTTTAAAGAATACAGCATTTGCATCTGCAGCAGTTATTATCCCTGCCTGTAGTACTGATGCAAAACAAATCGATGGAACAGCTGCACAAAAAGGTGGTTTACCAATTGTTATATCAACATGGAATCACGGAATAGCAGCAAACGAAGCCGCAATGGAAGTGATTGAAAATAGTGGTAGAGCATTAGATGCCGTAGAAGCGGGAGTGAGAGTTCCTGAATCTGATCCAGAAATGATGTCGGTGGGGTATGGTGGCCTTCCCGACAGAGATGGGCATGTTACTTTGGATGCCTGTATTATGGATGAAACTGGAAACTGTGGATCTGTTTCTTATCTGGAGCATATTAAAAACCCTATTTCTGTAGCACGTAAAGTTATGGAAGACACACCTCACGTAATGTTAAGTGGGAAAGGTGCTTATGATTTTGCTATTGAAAAGGGCTTTAAAAAAGAAAATCTTCTAACTGAAAACGCTGAAAAACGCTGGAAGAAATGGTTAGAGGAAAGTAAATATGAGCCTATCGTTAATATAGAAAATCACGATACAATTGGATTATTAGCCATAGATCAGAAAGGTGATATCTCTGGAGCATGTACAACTTCTGGGTTGGCTTGGAAAGTTCATGGTAGAGTAGGAGATTCTCCAATTATTGGTGCTGGAATGTACGTAGATAATGAAGTAGGTGGCGCTTGTGCTACTGGAGTTGGTGAGATGGTCATGAAAACTCTAGGCACTTTCTTAATTGTAGAACTAATGCGTCAAGGAAGAAACCCACAAGAAGCCTGCGAAGAAGCGGTAAATCGTATTATTGCCAAGCAAGAGTACAAAGATATGCAAGTGGGTTATTTGGCTATCGATAAAGAAGGTAATTATGGAGCTTATGCCATACACCCTGGCTTCAATTATGCGCTTCATTCAAACGGTGAAAATAATATGCACGATGCTGAGTCGTTCGTTAAAAAATCTTAATCTCTCAAATCATGGAAAATAAAACAAACTATAATGCAGCGCTAGCAACCTTAGTAACTGTATTCTTCTTCTGGGGCTTTATTGCCGCCTCGAACGGTGTATTTATCCCTTTTTGTAAATCGTATTTTCATTTAGATCAATTTCAATCGCAACTGATTGATTTTGCTTTTTATGGAGCTTATTATATTGGTGCTTTATTACTCTTTATTGTTTCGGGCTATGTTAAAATGGACATCCTTAATAAATGGGGCTTTAAAAACGGTATTGTTTACGGATTAGTGCTTTCTGCCATTGGTGCAGCACTTATGATTCCTGCCATTTCTATAGGTTCTTTTGGTCTCATTTTAGGTGCTTTATTTGTCGTAGCTCTAGGGTTCTCACTACAGCAAACCTCAGCCAATCCTTTTGCCATTGCCTTAGGAGATCCGGCAACAGGTTCTCATAGATTAAATTTAGCGGGAGGAGTAAATTCCTTTGGAACTGCTATCGGTCCTATTGTGGTTGCTTTGGCACTTTTTGGAGCTGCTACTTATTCTGATGATCAAATAGCGGGAATCGATTTATCTACCGTAAAAGTGCTTTATATTGCTGTAGGAGCATTGTTCCTTGTAGCTGCAGGATTGTTCATCTTCTCAAAGAAACTTCCACAAGCAAAAGGAGATACAACCTTTATTCAAGCTCCAAAAGCTGTTAAAACACTTGGTTTTATCACCATCTCGCTTTTAGTAATTTTCTATTTTGTGTTTGATCAATATAGAGGAGAAGTGGTCGATTCAAATTTCATTTTCCAATTGATGATGGTAGCTTTAGTAATTATTGTTGGTGGTTTATTATTTGCCAATAAAAATGCCCTTAAAAAACCTGAAGGTTGGGGAGCTATGCAATACCCTCAGTTGGTAATGGGAATGCTTGCTATATTCACCTATGTAGGAGTAGAGGTTACTATCCAAAGTAATTTAGGTGAACTCTTAAAATCTAAAGCTTTTGGTGGATTTACCGATTCCGAAATTGCTCCTTTTATTTCTATGTATTGGGGTTCATTAATGATTGGTCGTTGGGCAGGTGCAATTACCGTATTTAGACCCGGTAAGACCTTGAAGAATGTATTGTTAATAGTAGTTCCTTATATTGCTTTTGGAGTGGTTTTATTTGTGAATCATGTGAGTAATAATGATGTAAGTGGTTTGTATTTATACGGGTGGAGTATTTTACTACTAATAGGGGGTTTCTTCTTCGGTCAAGAAAAACCTGCTAAAACATTATTTATCTTCGGATTGCTTGGAGCTTTAGCAATGTTAGTAGGTTTGTTTTCTACAGGGACTATCGCATTATACGCGTTTATGAGTGGTGGTTTATTCTGTTCTATAATGTGGCCGAGTATCTTCTCTTTATCAATTGCTGGATTAGGGAAATACACTTCTCAAGGTTCAGCATTCTTAATTATGATGATTTTAGGTGGAGCTATTATCCCACCAATTCAAGGTAAACTAGCGGATTTATTTAATATTCATAATTCTTACTGGATTACCGTTGCCTGTTTTGTTTATCTAATGTTCTTTGCTGTAAAGGTAAAAGGTGTTTTAAAAGCCCAAGGAGTTGATTATGATGCATAAGAAGCAATTAGTCATAGGTATTGACATAGGGGGAACAAATACGGTATTTGGTGTAGTTGATGAGAAAGGAAATTGTCTTGCTCAAAATTCTATCAAAACTGCAGCGTATCCTCTGGTTTCAGAATTCGTTGCTGTAGTCTCAGAGGAAATAAAAGCACTCATAAACACACATGATCAATGTGAAGTTATTGGAATGGGTATTGGTGCTCCCAATGGAAATTATTATAGTGGGACTATTGATTTTGCTCCCAATCTTAAATGGGATGGAGTAGTACATTTAGTGGGTCTTTTTAAGGAGCATTTTAATTTCCCTATTAAACTTACCAACGATGCTAATGCTGCGGCAATTGGAGAACGGATTTATGGAGCTGCAAAAGGAGTTGACGATTTTGTTATGGTCACACTCGGTACAGGTTTAGGATCTGGCTTTGTTGTGAATGGTAATTTAGTTTATGGTCACGATGGCTTTGCGGGCGAATTAGGACATACCATAGTTGAGAAAAATGGTCGGGATTGCGGCTGCGGTAGAAAGGGTTGTTTGGAAACTTACGCTTCTGCAAGTGGAATTGTGAGAACTGCTAAAGAATTTTTGGAGAATTCTACTAATAGCCTTTTATCCAGTTTAAATGAGATAACGAGTAAATCTATTGCTGACGCAGCTCATAAAGGCGATCAATTGGCTTTGGAAATATTCGATTATACTGCAGAGAAGCTTGGTTTTAGCTTGGCAAATACCGTTGCTATCAGTAGTCCAAAACTCATTGTATTGTTTGGTGGTTTAGCGCAATCAGGCGACCTCATCATCAAACCTACAAAGAAGTATATGGAAGATTATCTTCTAAATATTTATCAAGACAAAGTAGACATAATACCAAGTAAATTAAAAGCTTCGGATGCAGCAATTTTAGGTGCTAGTGCCTTAGCTTGGCAGAATTCCTGATTAGCTAAAACATCATTTTAATGAGACTATTTACACTGATTATAATTGCACTCTCTCTATTTTCTTGTTCGCAGGAAGAGAAAGAGTATTCTACGATTATTCCTCAAGTACAAGAAATTCAACATTCAGCTTCGTATTTCGATTTGAATGATTTTCAGATTTATGCTGATGAAATTACTTTTGCTTCTGCCGAATTATTGTCCTTAGAATTGGAGAAGCTTGATTATAAATTAGACAGTATTTCCCCGTTCGAAGATCCAATTGAGTTAAATAGCATCAATTTACTAATTGACACATCTTTAAATGATAATTCAGAATACTACGAACTAACAATTAAAATGGATTTCATTCTGATTAAAGGGGCAAGTAAAGGTGGTTTAATTCACGGTATCTATTCATTACTTCAATTGATACCACGAAGCTCTGGAATAGACGATTCAAAATTAGCATGTGCATCTATTAAGGATTATCCGAAATTTAAATGGCGCGGAATGCTTTTAGATTGTTGTAGGCACTTTATGGATGTGGACTTTGTGAAACGCTATATCGATTTGCTCGCCTATCATAAGATGAATATACTACACTGGCATCTTACCGAAGATCAGGGATGGAGAATTGAGATAAATCAATATCCTAAACTTACAGAAGTAGGAGCGTGGAGAAAGCAAAAAGACGGTTCTACTTACGGTGGATTTTATACTCAAAAACAAATTAAAGAAGTAATTGCTTACGCATCGCAAAGAGGAATAACAGTAATTCCAGAAATAGAATTACCTGGACACAGCGTAGCTGCTTTAGCTGCTTATCCTGAGTATTCGTGTACAGGAGGTCCTTTTGAAGTAGAAAAAGATTGGGGCGTTTTCAAAGATGTTTACTGTGTAGGGAACGACAGTACTTTTGCCTTTTTAGAAAATATATTAGATGAAGTTATTGAATTATTCCCTTCGGAGTATATTCATATAGGAGGGGATGAGTCACCAAAATTTCGTTGGGAGAATTGCGCTAAATGTCAAAAGCGTATTACTAATGAAGGTCTACACAACGAACACGAACTACAATCTTATTTCATTCAACGTATAGAGAATTACATTAATTCTAAAGGGAAAAAACTCATTGGTTGGGATGAGATTCTAGAAGGTGGATTAGCCCAAGATGCTACCGTACAATCCTGGAGAGGTTTTGAAGGCGCGGCAGAAGCTGCTAAAACTGGTCACGACGCCATTGTATCACCAACTTCACACGCTTATTTCGATTATGGATTAGAGGCGACTGATTTAGAAAAAGTTTACACTTTCAATCCAATACCTGAAGAATTAACAGGTGAAGAAGCCAAACACATTATTGGTGGAGAGTGTAATATGTGGACCGAAAGAGCTCCACAAAACACGATTGACTCTAAGGTATTCCCTAGAATTCTGGCCATGTCGGAAGTCTTATGGAATTATCCAACAAATAGAAACTACGATGCATTCTACGATAGAGTGCAAAACCACTATAAGAGATTGGATAAACTCGGCGTAGAATACGGCTTAGAAACCATTCCAGTACATTTCAACGCTGAGTATAACAATGGTGAATTCAAGATCACTTTGAAACCAGGAACAAAAGATTTAGACATTCATTATCAAATTAACAAAAGCGAAGTATTTCAATACGACTCTACATTCTCAGTTGCAGGAACGAATCATATAAAAGCGTGGGCAACTAAAGGACTGAAAACCTATGGTGAAGCTTTTGAAATTGATCTTTATCAGCATAAAGGATTGGATGCAACAATTTCTGGGTTAAATGAATATTACGAAGGCTATACTGGTGGTGGCGACAATTGTATTACTGATGGTCTTAGAGGAACTACAAACTTCAGAGATGGACGATGGCAAGGCTATTCTGGGCAAGACTTTACAGCAACACTTAGCTATGACGAAGTACAAATAGTAGATTCAGTATTGAGTTCTTTTTATCAGTACAATCTGTCATGGATATTCATACCTACCAAGATTACAGTCTATACTTCTATAGATGGATTGAGCTATTATAATAGAGTCGAATTGGAACCTCAAATTTCTGATAGAGCAGAAGGCGAATTCTTCGAAGAGTTTATAATGACTTTTCCAGAAGTGGAAGCCAAGTACATAAAAATTAAAGCAGAGAACTACGGTAAATGCCCAGACTGGCACCCAGCCGCAGGTTCTGATTCTTGGTTGTTTGTGGATGAGATTAGAGTGTACTAGTCTAACTTACTTCTTCAAAATTTTGTCAGCTACTTTCTGAGCGTCTTCACAATATTTATCTTCACCCTTTAATTTCCACTCACCCGTTTTTTCAATATAAAAGCGAACAGTTTTTTCTACAACAACCTCATAACCACCATAAGAAGTTAGTAACTTTTTAACTTCATCGTTATAGTCAGTTTTACTCAACTCAACGTCTCTAACTAAATCCCACATCTTATTAATACGTTTAGAAGTCTCCTTGTATTTAGGGTTCTTCGTTTTATAAGCCATTAAAAAAAGTGAAAGGGCTTTTGCTTCTGGAGTCGGTTTTTCGGTATTCTTGTTCATGCGCTTTTTTGGTGTCTAATCAAGAGTGTAAATGTAATTCAATAATTCAATCGACGCTTTGTTCTGTATTCTTTTCTACAGCTCTCAAACATAATCACCTTTTTTAGGAAATGTTTGTTGTAGCTTGCCCTATCATTATTAAATAACTTTCAACTATAGTTTAAGCTTTTAAATATTAATTAATTAATTAATGAACCTAACAGGAACTTGGAAATACAGCGAAGACTTTTCTCACGGCGATAGTGAAGGGGACTTAGTTTTGACACAAGAAGGTAAACTTCTTAGTGGAACGTTAAGCCATACAGAAACTCCACTAGAAGGAAATCCGTATAGTATTGAACAAACAATGGAAGGTGTATATGATAACGAAGACAAATCCTTTATCCTAAAGGCTAGCTCTTTTACAATCTTAGAAGCAGAGGAAGAAATTCTTTATGAGCTAGATTCTTTTGTAGCACAAGTAATGAACGAAGATTTAATTGTAGGTACTTCGGAAGATGAGCAAGGAGTGTTGGGGGTGTTTAGCTTTAAGCGTACTTAAGTCAGTCTGAAGATTTCATCGTCTTTCCCTCTCCAAATTGGAGTGTAAAAGGGGGTGAGTAAATACACTTGCACAGTCCATCATTTTTCCTAATTTTGTAGTTCAAACATGAAGACAAATCAATTACATACAAACTGTTGTTGCACGGAACCTATCTAGAATCCAAATGGGTAATTAGTGCTATGTAAATAAATCATAACCTATCCATTTTGGATGGGTTTTTTAGTTTTAAGAAATGAAGAAATTCGATCAGAACATCCTCGATATCATCGGTAATACACCGATCGTGAAACTGAACAAAGTTGCCAATACTGTAGATTCTGATATCTATGTAAAATTGGAATATATGAATCCGGGGGGTTCTATCAAAGACCGTATGGGTGTGTACTTATGCCAGAAAGCAGTAGAGCGCGGTGATTTAAAACCTGGTGGAACTATTGTAGAGTCAACCTCTGGAAATACAGGAGTTGGAATTGCATTATTTGCAGCTATACATGGTTACAAATGTGTGTTTGTGATGGCCGATAAGCAATCACAAGAGAAGATTGACAACCTAAAAGCCTATGGAGCCAAAGTCTTGGTTTGTCCTACAAATGTAGAGCCTGAGGATCCTAGATCATATTATTCTGTAGCAGCTAAGCTTGGAGAGTTACCAAACTCAGTCTTCTTAGATCAATATGGAAACATGGATAATGGAGAGTCTCACTTCGAGATTACAGGTCCAGAAATCTATGCTCAAACTAATGGAGAATTTGACACCTTAATGGCTGGTATTGGAACAGGTGGAACAATCTCAGGTTGTTCGCGTTACTTAAAGCCTAAAATGCCTAATTTAAAATCTGTTGCTGTAGATTGTGAAGGTTCTATATTAAAAGAGTTTCACGAAACAGGGAAAATGGGTGAAGCATATAGCTATGCAGTTGAAGGTATTGGTGAGGATTTCTTACCAGACAATGTATTGTTCGATCAGATTGACTCTTTTGTTAGAGTAGGTGATGAAGAATCATTCCACATGACTAGAAGATTATTACAAGATGAAGGTATTTACGCAGGAGGTTCAAGTGGGTCTGCAGTAGTAGGTGCTATTAGATATGCAGAGTCTTTAAGCAAGCCAGAACGCATCCTAGTAATCCTTCCAGATTCTGGGAACCGTTATGCTTCTAAAATTTACAACGAAGCTTGGATGAGAGAAATGGGCTATGTTAAAGGCGAAGCTGTAAAAGACGAATTAGATTTAGAAATCGAAAAAATATTGGGAAATGACTAATCACAAAGATTTACATAAAGGCACAAGAGCTATTCACGTAGGAAACCAACCAGATGAAACAACGGGAGCTGTAATTCCACCAATTTACCAGACCTCAACTTTTATTCAATCGAGTCCTGGTCAACATAAAGGTTATGAATATACACGTTCTCATAATCCTACCAGAACACGCTTAGAAGAATGTTTGGCTTCTTTGGAAAATGCGGAACACTGTTTAGTGACTTCAAGTGGAATGGCAGCTGTTTCATTGATATTTCAATCATTTGCTCAAGGAACAAAAATCCTTTGTGGCGATGATGTTTACGGTGGTACTTACCGTATTTTAAATACTATTTACAACGAGCGTTTTGAGCTGAAGCATGTAAATATGACCAATATCGAATCTGTAAAAGAAGATTTAGCTTCTTTCAATCCAGATTTAGTGTGGTTAGAATCACCAACAAACCCGATGTTACAGATAAGTGACATTAAAGCGATTTGTGAAGCTTCTCATGCAGTAAATGCAAAAGTGGTGGTAGATAATACATTTATGAGTCCATACTTCCAAAATCCATTGGATTTAGGCGCTGATATGGTAATGCACTCTTTAACCAAATACATCAACGGACACAGTGATGTAGTGGGTGGTGCAATCATGTTAAGCGATAATGAGCAATACGACAAGCTTTGGTATTTACAGAATTCTATTGGACCAAGTCAATCACCTTTCGATAGTTGGTTAGTATTAAGAGGTGTAAAGACTTTGGCTTTACGCATGCGTGCTCATGCAAGTAATGCTATAGAAATAGCTAAATTCTTAGAAGCACATCCAAAAGTTGATAAAGTTATTTATCCTGGATTAGAATCTCACCCACAACACGAATTAGCTAAAAGGCAAATGTCAGGTTTTGGTGGGATGTTAAGTATCTATATCAAAGGTGGTATTGCTGAAAGTAGAAAATTCTTAGAAGAAGTAGAATTATTTGCTTTAGCTGAAAGTTTAGGTGGTGTAGAAAGTTTAATTGAGCATCCTGCTATTATGACGCATGCATCGGTTCCCGTTGAGGAAAGAAACAAATTGGGTATTGCCGATAATTTCGTTCGCCTATCTGTAGGTGTTGAAGATGTTGAAGATTTAAAAGCTGACTTGAGTAGAGCCTTAGATCAAATTTAGTAATGTTACCCCCTAAAACATGAAAGAAGAGTTTTCAGAATTTAAGAAGTCTTTTGTACAATAGCAACATGAATTATCTACTTACAAATCAAGAAACAGATCGTCTATGTTTTAGAGTCTTAACTAAAGAGGATTTCCAAGATTGGCTTCCATTTTTTGAGAGTAAACTCATTTTAACCTATTTTGGTATTGACCCAAATCTACCTCAAAATGAACTGTGTGAGAATTGGTTTAAAAAGGTATTCCACCGTTATGAGAATAATTTAGGAGGAATGAATGCTATTCTTCTCAAAGAATCGATGAAACTAATTGGGCAATGTGGTTTATTAATCCAAACAGTTGAAGAAAAAGAAAGACTTGAAGTTGGCTATTCCTTATTACCTCAATATAGAGGGAAAGGCTATGCAACGGAAGCTGCAGTAAAATGTAAAGAGTTTGCCTTTGAAAACAATATAGCATCAGAGCTAATCTCAATGATACATATAGATAATTTAGCATCTGAAAATGTAGCCAAGAAAAATGGAATGAGCTTAGAATCTATTATAAATTACGAAGGAATGCCAGTAAAGGTTTATAGCATATCTAAGTGATTTTCATGAATTTGGCAATGCAGTTATACTGATAAAAGATTAATTCTGAATAAGAATGAACATTTACGGACTATAAAAATTAGCACCTAATATGAAAACTTTTTACAAAGTCATCATTTTAACATTTGTTACAAATTTTACTGTAAGTTATTCAAACGCGCAAGTATTAAGTGACCGCTCTAATCTTAGTGTATCCGCAGGGCTGACTATAGGGGTATGCGCAACTATTAATTATGAGTATCGTATTACTGATAAGTCATTTATTTCTACAGGATATGGTGTAATAGCATCATTTGATGTTCTTCCACACCTAGACCTTACTCATGTATTTTTAAAAGGAAATGGTAATCATTTTTTTGAGTATGGCTATGGTTTATTTGTTACTACTTATGGTTCACCGGAACTATATGCTAATTTTAGGTTAGGATACAGAAAAATGAATGGCAATAATTCTAAATTTTTCAGAACAGGTATCTCTATAGCCGAAGGGTTATATTTGGGAATAGGTCGTTCCTTTTAAATAAAGAATTAGTTTACAATTCTTTCATCAAAATTTTGTAGAGCTTCACCATTTCGGAGATATCCTCTTTATGAACTTTCTCATCAGGCGTATGTACATTATCTTCTGGAGCCCCAATAAAACACCAGTCAAAAGGGTAGGAGGATTTTTGCAATCCATTACCATCAGATCCACCGGCATCTTCAACTTCCAATTGAAATTTGATACTACTCTTAGTAGCGATATCAATAATCTTACGAATGTATGATTTACGAGGAATACCAGAATCGCGCATTGAGATAGCAACACCATCACCATGGGGCACACCAGGAGTAACCCAAGTAATGTCAGAAATCAAAGCCTGACGAACTCCCCAGTTTTCATATATATGCTTCCCTAAATAGCCTACAGAACCACCACCTGTTTCTTCCCAACATGAAAATACAAGTACTCCATCTTCTAATGTTTCAGCTACCTTTAAAGCATTCCACATACCCAAACGGTTGTCCATATAACAGTTTTGGATGTAATCTCCTTCATCACGCCAATTTGGCTTAAATGTTAGGTTCGTTCCACGATCAATATCTCTATCCAATTTATAGGAAATAGCTTTTGAATCGCCATTCACCAATAACTCTGTTTCGATTGCTCCTTTAGAATCCTCACCCACCAATTGAATACCCGAAATCAAACGAGGACCACCAAGCTTAACGAGTTCTTTACCGTAACGAACCGTAAATCCAATAGAATCTAAATGTGCAAAAATGGCTGTTCTAGGATTTCCAAATTTCAGCATTAAGCAATCTTGGAATTCATCGCCATAAATCAATTCTGGCTGAACTTTCCAAGTGGCTTTATTCTTTTCTACATAGTCAATAACAAAGTCTCTCAAAGGAGCTTCATCTCCTGCAGGAGCGTGTATTGCTTGTAATTCTTTTAGTAATGAATAATCCATTTCTCTTTATTAGATTTGAAGATTAAGGTTGGTACTGACTCCTTACTCCTCAATTTTCTTAATACTTATGTTCTTTAACCCTGTAAACTTCTCTTGGGCTTTATCAGCGTCTTTCTGACGAATAGCAAACTGAATCTTACAATCCAATTCCATTTGCTGACTCACAATCTCAACACCTAAATCCTTCATAAAACGCATTACGGTATTCATTTCAGGATAACCGAAACTTACTTCGAAGATGTCATCAATCGTACACTCAATAATGTTCGCATTATTCAATGCTTCTAAAGCTGCCGTTTTATAAGCGTTCATCATACCTCCAACGCCCAGTTTAGTGCCGCCAAAATAGCGAACCACAACTACAGCTACATTGGTTAGATCTTTGGCATCAATCTGACCTAAAATAGGTTTGCCTGCAGCATTCGTTGGCTCACCATCATCGTTGGCTCTATAAACAGAATAGTCCTGCTTAAAACGATAAGCATAACAATGATGTCTTGCCGTATGATGTTCTTTCTTAAGCTCTTCAATTCTAGCCTTCAGTTCTTGTTCTGAGGTATAAGGATAAGCATATCCGAAAAACTTAGAGCCTCGGTCTTTAAAGAAGCCTTCAGAAGGCTCTTTAATCGTTTTGTATGAATCCTTTATTTCGCTCAAACTATGAAGCTGATATTAAAAGAATAGAAACCATTGCAATAACAATTCCGATCCAATTGATTTTTGATAAACGTTCTTTAAAAAAGACGCTAGCAAAGATAGCCGATACAGCCACAATTCCCATATTATTTATAGGAAATACGAAAGTGCTTTCTGGGAAGTGGTTTAAGCATTTTAAGAAAAATACAATGGATAATACATTAGGGACTCCCAAGCATATTCCAGCTATAATATTCTTCTTCTTAATTTTGTCAACCGTAAAGTGTCTGATCAGTAAGATAGGAACTCCAATTAATCCAGCCACAGAATAGAGTATAGAACTAAATTGCAACTCTAAGCCTCTATCAACTAAGTCATAGGTTTCCAAACTGTAAATAAGAACAATGTCTAAAACACCCGAGCCAATGAATAAGATGATTGGAACGATAAAAAAAATGGGGTTCACAGATTTTCTTTTCTCTTCTTTCTTGGCAGTAAAGTAAACCGAAAAGAGGGCTAAAATGATTCCTGCGATTTTGAATGAATTTATTGAATCACCAAAATACCAGAAACCGAAAACTACAGGAATACAAAGAGAAATCTTTGTGGCAACCGATGTAATAGCAATCCCCACTTTTTGAGCTGAAAAAGCCACAACATTAAAAAGACTAATGAATAAAACGCCAATCAAAACGGTAGAAGGAAACCAAACTTCAGTACTTATTTGTGAAATATTTATTGGTTCTCCAACAATAGTAAAACAGATCAGTCCAGCAGTTATATAATTAAATACAATCGCTTGAAAGTTATTAATTTCAAAACGCTCAAATAGTTTGAAGGTAATTACGAGTGAAGTTGTAAAGATTATACTGAGAAGAAGGTAGATCATGAAGGATTGTACTTTAGTAGATTGGTATTATAGTATATAGATATTGAATATAGTTTTCTAACATACCAAAATACTAACTTACTAAAGAGCTATTGTGATACCATCTCAAAACATCTGTAGAAATTCTTTCTTCAGACTTTTGCTTTACATCGAATATGGGTGCGGAAATTCCTTTTTCGAGATTAATCTCTCCAACAAAAACACGGGCTTCATCCCATAAATTAGCATCTATAAATGACTGTAGTGTTTCTCTACCACCTTCAATGATTACAGAATGAATGTTTCTTTTATAAAGTTCATTCATCAAATCTTGATGGAGGTTTGAGAAGTCTATATTTTGATATTCTGTATTGCCTAAATTATCCTTTGATTTCTCAGTAAAGACAAGTGTTTTAGCTGAATCATCAAACACTTTTAAAGAATCCTTTAAGCGGAGATTTTTATCTATAAGCAATCTTAAAGGTTGGCTACCTTCCCATAAGCGAGCGGTAAGTGCAGGATTATCCTTTTCAGCAGTATTTGTACCAACTAAGATTGAAGCTTCCTCAGTACGCCATTTCTGCACGAGTTTTTTGGATTCAGGGCTTGTAATCCAAAAAGGCTTTCCTGATTCCTGTTCTAAAGGGGCAATAAACCCATCTTGAGTTTCAGCCCATTTTAAAATGATATAGGGTCTTTTTTTTTCGTGGAATGTGAAAAAGCGTTTGTGTGAAACTTTACAATTCTCTTCCAAAACGGCAACTTTCACAGAGGCTCCAGCTTTTTGCATCATTTCGATTCCTTTTCCAGAAACTTCAGAGAAGGAATCAACACAACCAACCACAATTTTTGGTATTTGATGTTTAATGATCAGTTCGGCACAAGGAGGTGTTTTACCATAATGAGCACAAGGTTCAAGGCTAATATATATAGTAGAATCTTTCAGGAGTGATTTGTTTTTTACCGAAGCTACCGCATTTACTTCTGCGTGAGCTTCACCTGATTTATGATGCCAGCCCTCACCAATGATTTCTCCATTGTGAACAATCACTGAACCTACCATTGGATTTGGATAGGTTTTCCCCAATCCTAAAGCTGCTAACTCGAGGCATCTTTTCATATAAAATTCATCCTTGTGCATAGTTCAAAAATAGACAAAATGCTTTAGTTTTAGGCTATGCAAAAAATCAAAGATATTCGACTCTTTTTAAAAGATTCTCTAGCTGCTCAATATCCTGAGTCAGAGCTGAGAGGTTTTAATAATTGGATACTAGAATATCTCTTTGATTACAGCAGTATGGATGCCTTAATGCAAGCGGAGAAGGACTTATCTGACAAGAACATTAAGGATCTCAACCGTATTATCACCTTTTTAAAACAAGAGAAACCCATTCAGCAAATAGTGGGTTACGCTTGGTTTTATGGACATAAATTCTCGGTAAATGAGCACGTTTTAATTCCACGTCCTGAAACAGAGGAATTGGTTGACTGGATTCTTAAAGATAAACCAGAAGGTAAATCCATTTTGGATATAGGAACAGGATCAGGTTGTATTCCAATTACAATAGCTTTGAATAGTACAGCACAAGTTTCAACCCTTGACATATCAGACTTAGCAATAGTACAAGCTAAAGATAACGCTAAAAACCTTAATGCTTCTATTAACTTTATTCAAGCTGATATATTAGCTAAAGAGAGTATTGATAAATTGGATACTTACGACGTAATTGTGAGTAACCCTCCTTATGTACTCGAATCTGACCAAGAGTTGATGGAAAATAATGTACTTGATAACGAACCTTATTTAGCCTTATTTGTCCCTAATGATGATGCACTAAAGTTTTATATCGCCATTACTGATATAGCAAGTAAAAAGCTCAATAAAAATGGTTTGTTGTACTTCGAGATACACGAGGATAAAGGACAAGAAACTCTTGATATGTTAGCACGTAAAGGTTTTGAAAATCTTGAATTAAGAAAAGATTTACAAGGAAAAGAGAGAATGGTGAAAGCCGTTTGGAAATTGTAAATTGCTTCGTTCGTAATAAATGTTAAACGAATAATTAGATTAGAATTAAATGGACGCAAAGTCTAGAATAGATATACTTCGTAAAGAGATCTCAAATCATAATCACGCTTATTATTTATTGGATAAGCCGGGTATTAGTGACTTTGAGTTTGACAAACTGCTGGAAGAGCTTATCGAGCTTGAAAAAAAACACCCTGAATTCTTTGATGTGAATTCACCTTCTCAAAAAGTTGGTGGAACGGTTAATAAGAATTTCGAAACAGTGAAGCACAAACGCGCAATGCTTTCTTTAGGAAATACGTATTCCGAAGAAGATTTAAGAGATTTTGATAAGCGTATACAAAAGATAATTACGGATCCTTATTCGTATGTATGTGAACTGAAATATGATGGTGTTTCTATAAGTTTACACTATGAAAATGGAGCACTTAAACAAGCGCTCACCAGAGGAGATGGTTCCCAAGGAGATGATGTAACATCGAATGTTAGAACTATAAAAAGTATTCCCTTGAAACTCCGAGGTAATCCACCTGCTGAATTTGAAATTCGCGGTGAGATTTTTATGCCACATAAAGGTTTCAAAGAAATGAACAAGGATAGAGTGGAAGCTGGATACGATGCTTTTGCCAATCCAAGAAATGCTACTTCAGGGACTTTAAAAATGCAAGACAGTGCTCTGGTGGCTTCACGCCCTTTAGACTGTTTTTTATACCACGTTTTAGGTGAGCAAATTGCAACAGATTCACATTATCAAAAATTAGAAGAAGCAAAAACTTGGGGTTTCAAAATCCCATCAGACACACGTACTTACGATTCCATTGAAGGCGTATTGAATTTTGTGAACTTTTGGGAAACCGCACGCAAGGACTTGCCTTACGATATAGATGGAATTGTTATTAAAGTAGATAGCTCTCTTCAGCAAGAAGAATTAGGTTTTACAGCAAAATCTCCTCGTTGGGCAATATCTTATAAATTTAAAGCCGAACAAGCCGAAACTGTACTCAGAGAAATCACTTACCAAGTAGGGCGAACAGGCGCCATAACTCCGGTTGCTAACTTAGAGCCTGTGCAATTGGCAGGAACTATCGTAAAACGAGCCTCACTACATAATGCCGACCAAATTGCAAAACTGGATATCCGTGAAGGAGATACAGTTTATGTAGAAAAAGGAGGGGAGATTATCCCTAAAATTGTTGGGATAGCCTTAAAAGAAAGAGATCTATTTTCTCAACCAACCATATATATTACGCATTGTCCAGATTGTGCTACTGAGCTTATTCGAAAGGAAGGAGAAGCACAGCATTATTGTCCTAATGAAAAAGCTTGTCGTCCTCAAATAAAAGGTAAAATAGAACACTTTATCAGCCGTAAGGCAATGAATATTGATGGACTGGGTCCTGAGAAAATTGATATGTTATTAGAAAATAACTTTATTAAAAATTATTCTGACCTATATAAAATCGAATTAAGAAAAGAGGAGTTAATAGGTCTAACAAGATATTTTGACACAGATACAAGTGGTGTTAAAATTAATGGTGAGCTACAAGTCAAAAACTCATCACTTTTATTTATGTTAGGTAATGGAAAGGTAACTAGGAAGATGTCAGAGTGTGCAGTAGCAAATTATGATAAGTTATCTGAAATTAAATCTTCGAGTGATTTATTTTTTAAATATATGTCTACTAATGAAAAAGAAGATTTAAATTTAAATGAAAAAATTGATAAATTATTAAAATACATATCTACTCATCTAAGAGATGTTTCTTTTTTTGATGAATATGCTAATACGAACAAAAAGGGATATTTCCCTTTTTCAAAGGCATTACAGTTATTATCTATTGATGTAGAGAAATCTAAACTCGAAACTATTAATTATGTAGATGAATTATCACATATATGCACAAAAGACCCTTTATATATTAATGAAATTGTCTCCAAACTGAGTAATAGGCATAAGGTAGTATTTCAAGAGAGGTCTGTTTTAAATTTAATTTCAAATATTGAAAAATCAAAAGATAAACCTTTTGAAAAAGTTTTATTTGCTCTAGGTGTTAGACATATAGGCGAAACAGTGTCAAAGAAAATTGCTAAAGAATTTAAATCTATTGACAATATTATTAATGCAGACTTTAAACAGATAACCGAAACAGATGATGTTGGAGATGAAATTGCAAAAAGTATAAAGACATTTTTTAAAGAATCAGATAATATTAATCTAATTCATAATTTAAAAGAAGTTGGTTTAAACTTTTTTGTGGAGGAAAAAGAAAATGCTACAAATAAATTAGAAGGAGCATCGGTTGTTATTAGTGGTTCATTTGAAGATATTTCTCGAACCGAATTGAAAGAATTAATAGAACTCAATGGCGGTAAGAATGTCAGCTCGATTTCCAAGAAAACCTCATTTATTGTTGCTGGAGATAAGATGGGGCCAAGTAAAAAAGAGAAAGCTGAAAAATTGGAAATAAAAATATTGAATGAAAAAGAATTTATGAATTTAATAGAATAACTATGAATTTTACTGCTATTGATTTTGAGACTGCTAACAATAAACGAACTAGTGCTTGTGCATTAGGTTTGGTTAAAATTGAGAATTGTGTTATTACTAAAAGTGTTAATTATTTATTTAAACCGATACCATTTTATTTCACAAACTCTCATATTCATAATATTTACGAAGAAGATGTTATAAATAAACCTTATTTCGTTGATTGCTGGAATGAAATACAAGATATAATTGGAGATGATTTGATAATAGCTCATAATGCAGCCTTTGACTTAAGTGTATTACGAAGCTTGTTAGAGCATGAGAAAATAGAGTTTCCAAATCTAAAATATGTTTGCACTTGGAGGCTCTCTGAAAAATATTTTGAGTTAAAAAATTATAAATTACCTACTATTTCAAATCATTTAAATATTTTTTTAAATCATCATGAGGCATTAAGTGATGCAGTTGCATGTGCGAAAATTGCCATTGAATTATTAAAGCTAAATGATTGTAATTGTTTGCAAGAATTGTCTAACCAATTTCAAATTGGTGAGCTATACCCTCCATTTGATTATAGACCATTTTCAAGTTCATTTAGAAATTCTAATTCTTCAAAAAAGAATATAGTTACTCTATCTACACCAACAGAGAATCCTTTTAAGAAATTACTTGATAATACGTCTAATAAACTAAATGGATTAACTATTGTTTATTCAGGGATGTTTGAATGGTTTGAAAGAGATGAATTAAAGAAACTCATTGAGAATAATGGGGGTAAAAACACTTCTTCAATTTCAAAGAAAACAAGCTATCTTGTGGCTGGAGAAAATACGGGCCCAAGTAAGCGTGAAAAAGCTGAGAAATTAGAGGTTTCTATCATCTCCGAAGATGAATTTATTGCTTTAATAAAATGAGCTTAGCAACAGACATAAAACATTGGTTTGGCAATTGGAAGCTAAAGCGTTCTGATTTAGAACAGAGAAGGCAACGTCAAGTTTTTAATTTAGAAGGCGCGAATCGGATTACTATTCTTTTTGATGGTACAGAACCTAAAGATGTACAGAGAGTAAAAACTTTTGTAAACGAATTATCTAAAGGAAAGGAGCTAGTATCAGCTTTGGGCTATGTAAATGAAAAGGATAAATCCTTTGAGCATATGTCAACCTTACATTTTGATTTCTTCTCAAATGAAGAGTTGAATTGGTACGGAAAACCACAGGGTATGGTTATTGAAAACTTCCTTAAAGAAGATTACGACATTCTAATCGATTTAAGCCTCAAGGAATTTTATCCATTGACTTACATGGCAGTTGCATCACCTGCAAAATTTAAAGTAGGTAGATGTCGAGAAGATGTCACTGTATTTGATTTGACAATCGATAATAAAAAGGATACAAGCTTAGAAGCTTTGATAAAGGAAATATTACATTATTTAAATCGCATAGAGCCAATATGAAAACAGAATTAAGAGGTACAGGTGTGGCTATGGTAACACCGTTTAACGAAGACAGAACTATTGATTATAAAGGTTTGTCTAATTTGATAGAATACCTAATCGATGGAGGAGTAGAATTCTTAGTTTCCATGGGTACTACTGGCGAAAGCGCAGTTTTATCAAGAGAGGAAAAAGAGGAAGTTGTTGCCTTTTCTAAGGAGAAGATTAATGGGCGAGTTCCTTTTGTTGTTGGTATTGGCGGAAACAATACTGCTGCCATTGTAGAGCAAATAAAAAATACCGACTTCACAGGAGTAGATGCTATTTTATCTGTTTCTCCTGCTTATAACAAACCAACACAAGAAGGGATTTACCAACACTTTAAGGCTATTTCAGAAGTCTGTCCTATCGATATTATTCTATATAACGTTCCGGGTAGAACAAGTTCTAATATGGAAGCTTCGACAACTTTGCGCTTAGCGAATGACCATGAGAATGTTGTAGCTGTAAAAGAAGCTTCTGGCGATATGGAACAGATAATGATAATCTTACGAGATAGACCTAAAGGTTTTAAAGTATTGTCTGGAGATGATGCGCTTACCTTACCTATGGTATTGATGGGTGCTGATGGGGTAATCTCTGTACAAGCTATGGCACAGCCAAAAGAATTTTCTGAAATGGTTCGCCAAGGATTAGCTGGAAATCTTGAAACTGCAAGATCTTTACACTATCCACAACTAGAGATTATAGATAATCTATTTGCAGAAGGAAATCCTGCAGGAGTAAAAACTTGCTTAAAGATAAATGGTATTTGTGAAGAGTATGTAAGACTTCCTTTAGTAGCAATCTCTCGAGAACGTTATCAGAAACTCGAAAACTTATTAAACTAAAAAAAAGGCTCCAAATTGGATCCTTTTTTTATGAAGCTATTTATCTTTTTTACGAGGTCTTCTCCAACGTCTTCTTCTCCAAGGAGCCTTTCTTACTAAATCCATTTCAGCACCACTCCTAGGATATGCTATATCACCATAATAGAACTTTGTAGTATGTGCTTCGTTAAACAATATTGAATTCAATACATATTCTTTAGAACTATATATAGACCAAGGAATTATTGCGCCATGACCTTCATACAAAAGACCTGATTGGGCGTGAATTTCTCCATTAAAACGAATAACCACACCTTCTTTAGTTTTTGTAGTAAATGAGTGATCTCCACGTCTAACCCCAAGAACAAGGTGTCCTTCATCTTGTTGAAATTCTTTCCAACCATAATTGTGAAGCTTACCAAAGCTTGTTAACTGTACAATCACGGGAACAGTATCTCTTTCATAAATAAAAATAGACTCCCAGTCGTGCTCGTGATTTTCAATGTGTGAATTTTCGCCATAATAATACCAGTATTGAAAGACATTATGACTGTAAGTTTCTGCATAATTAAAGTACACAGCAGGAACTTGATTATTAGGTCCTCTATTTTCTAGTCCTGTTCTACCTACTCCTTTAATTGTTGATCCAATAGAGAAGAGAACCATGTTCTCCATATTATCTTCTGCATTTACTAGGCTGTCACCATTTGCATCCTGTAAGGTGTTGAAGTCGTAAGGAATAGGGAAGTTTTTTTCAGAGGTTTTCATAAAACCACCTTCTTGAAAAGTAAGTGTAGGTAGATATTTTAATGGGTCTACAGTTTCATTTCTTCTTTCTTGAGCTAAAAGACTGCAACTTAGGACTAAAAAAAGACTGTTAATTACTCTGGGTTTCTTGTTGAGAAGTTCCATTAAAAGGCTTCAATTTATCTTGATGATTTATTTACTTTAGGCTTCGAATATTAACAGTATTTAACAACTATTAACCAGCGCTTAACCCCTGAAAACAATTACATATTTTATGTTTGTTTTCGACTAAGGGCAACAAATATAAACACATTTAGAATGGATAGTGTAGACATCAAAGAAATTAACGAAAAAATTAAAGAGGAAAGTGCTTTTATTGATTTGTTAACCATGGAAGTAAACAAGGTTATCATCGGTCAAAAACATATGGTTGAGCGCTTGTTAATAGGGTTACTCGGAAACGGACATATTCTTTTAGAAGGGGTGCCTGGTTTAGCAAAAACACTTGCCATTAATACACTTTCAAAAGCGATTGACGGTAAGTTTAGCCGTATTCAATTTACTCCAGACCTTTTACCATCAGATGTAATAGGTACTACGGTTTACAATATGCCTAAGAATGAATTCAGCATCAAGAAAGGACCGATATTCGGGAACTTTATTCTAGCTGATGAAATTAACCGTGCTCCTGCAAAAGTACAGTCGGCTTTATTAGAAGCCATGCAAGAGCGGCAAGTAACGATTGGTTCTGAAACTTTTAAAATGGAAGAACCTTTCTTGGTTTTGGCCACCCAAAACCCTGTAGAGCAAGAAGGAACTTATCCTTTGCCTGAAGCTCAGGTTGACCGTTTCATGCTCAAAACAGTTATCGACTATCCTAAGCAAGAAGATGAACGCACTATAATGCGAAACAGCTTAAATGGACAATATGAGCTTGTAAAGCCTGTTGTATCTGTTGAGCAAATTCTTAAAGCTCGTGAGGTGGTGAAAACCGTTTATATGGATGAGAAGATTGAGACTTATATTCTCGACATCATCTTTGCTACGCGTTATCCTGAACGTTTTGGATTGGAAAAATTAAGTCCATTAATATCTTTCGGAGCATCACCACGTGGTTCTATCAATTTAGCTACTGCCGCTAAAGCTTACGCCTTTATCAAACGCAGAGGTTATGTTATCCCTGAGGATGTAAGAGCAGTTTGTCACGATATCCTTCGTCACAGAATTGGTCTTACTTACGAGGCTGAAGCAGAGGATATCAGCTCGGAAGATATCATCAATAAAATCTTGAACAAAGTAGAGGTACCGTAGTATGGAGACTAAAGAACTTTTAAAGAAGGTTCGGAAGATCGAAATCAAAACGCGTCGATTGTCCAATCATATTTTCTCAGGTGAATACCACTCTCACTTTAAGGGGAGAGGTATGACCTTTTCTGAGGTGCGTAAATATCAGTTTGGCGACGATATTCGCGATATCGATTGGAATGTTACCGCGAAATTAAACGAGCCTCATATAAAGATTTTCGAAGAAGAAAGAGAGTTAACTATGATGCTCTTAGTCGATGTTTCGGAGTCAGAATCTTTTGGTACTCGCGTACAGCAGAAAAGAGATTTGATTACAGAACTCTGTGCTGTACTCGCTTTTGCGGCAATTCAAAACAACGATAAGGTTGGTGTCATTTTCTTTACCGATCAAATAGAATTGTACATTCCTCCTAAAAAAGGAAAATCACATATTCTTAGAATTATTAGAGAGTTAATAGAGTTTAAGCCAAAAAGCAATGGAACTGACATTTCTGAAGCTTTACGCTTTTTAAGCTCTGTTGTTAAGAAGCGAAGCATTGTTTTTACACTTTCTGATTTTCAGGATGAGGACTACGATAAAAACTTGAAAATTGCCTCTAACAAGCATGATTTAACGGCCATTAGAATTATTGACCCCGCAGAAGAGCAATTACCAAATATTGGCTTAGTTCAATTACATAATCCAGAAACTGGAATTACTAACTGGGTAGACACTAGTTCTAAATCGGTGAGGGCACAATACGAAAAAGACTATAACGAATTTGTACAAAAGTTTAAATCCAATTGCACACATTCCGGAACTGACTATCTCGACTTAAGAGTAGATCGTTCCTACACGAAACAATTATTAGAATTCTTTAAAAGAAGATGATCTTGAAAAGACTCTTATACATATGTATTGCATTGATCAGTTCTATGAGCTTTGCTCAGACTGAAATCTCTATTCAAGCAGACACTAATCTCGCTTGGATTGGAGATGTAATTAATATAAACCTTAAGGTTAAAACGAATGAGCAAATCATATGGCCTGAACTTGAAGAGGCTATATCGCCATTAGAATTACAAAAGGTGAATTCAATTGACTCATCATTTGTTAGAGGGACAGAAATTTACGCTCAAAGCTTCGCAGTTCAACAATTTGATACAGGACGTTTTGTTTTACCAAGTCTTCCATTCATTACCACTAGCGGTGATACTTTTTACTCAGACTCCTTAACTTTTGCATTTCTAGCAGTTCCATTAGATACCACAAATGCTGTTTTCGATATTAAGGATCCAGTTGCTGTGCCGTTTAACTTTGAAGAAGCCAAACCTTACATTTATGGATTTATTGGCTTAATCGCCTTAATAGCACTTCTTTACTATTTGATTCAAAAAATCAATAACAGTAACAAAACGATAGAAGAAGTCATCGAACTTATTCCTTGTGAAATTGAAGCAATAGATGCTTTAAAGAATTTGGAAGCTGATGGTTTATGTGAAAAAGGTTTAGTGAAAGAACACTATGTTAGATTAACTGAAATTCTTCGAAACTACTTTGACAGAGAATATACAATTGACACTCTTGAATCTACTACAGACGAAACAATCAATTTATTGATAGCATCGAAAGTTGATAAGGTACTTATAGAACAAGTTTCTACATTATTAGTTGAAGCCGATTTAGTGAAGTTTGCTAAAAGTAATCCCGACCATAGAATCAATGCAAGTTTTATGACAAAGTCATACGATATTGTTACCGATTGTCATCAAATGAAAAAGGAGGAGGAAGATGTTTAATAACATAGATTTCTTAAATCCGGAGTTTCTTTATCTTCTATTAGTAATCCCACTCATTATAACTTGGGAGATACTTCGTAATAAAAAGAGAAACCCAAGTATTGCTTGGTCATCAAGCTTTTTGATTGAAAAGAATTGGAATTGGAAAATCATTTTAAAATATGCTTTATGGATTACACGATCAATTGCTCTTTCTGCGACAATAATTGCTTTAGCTCGTCCTCAAACCACCGAAGTAAGCACCGAAACGCTTAGCAAAGAAGGTATAGACATTGTAATAGCTATGGATGTATCAAGCAGTATGTTGGCCGAAGACTTCAAACCAAATCGTTTACAAGCTGCCAAACAAGTAGCTCACGATTTTATTACGGGTAGACCTTCAGATCGGTTTGGTTTGGTGGTTTATGCAGGAGAAAGTTTTACTCAGTGTCCTTTAACTACAGATCACAAAGTAGTGAAGAATCTTTTAAAAGAGGTGAAGGATGGTTTAATAGAAGATGGTACTGCCATCGGAATGGGCTTGGCGACTTCGGTTTCTAGATTAAAAGAAAGTAAAGCCGAAAGTAAAGTGGTGATTCTGTTGACTGATGGGGAGAACAATTCTGGTTTTATCGACCCGATGACCGCTGTAGAAATTGCTGAAGAAGCAGGGGTAAAGGTTTACACAATTGGTGTAGGTTCATACGGTACAGCTCCTTATCCTACAAAAGACTTATGGGGAAGAGACACCTATGTAGATGTAGAGGTTAAGATAGATGAGGAATTACTCATTAATATTGCAGAACCCACTGGAGGGATGTACTTCAGAGCTGATAGCAAGAACAAGCTTCAGAAAATATATGAGCAAATTGAAAGCTTAGAAAAGACAGAATTAGAAGAACTGAAGTTTTATAATCACGAAGAAAAGTTTGAATTATTTGCTTTTTTAGCGTTGATTTTAATTTTCTCTGAACTCATACTTCAATACACACTTTTAAAAAGCATAGCCTAATGTTTGATTTAGGAAATCCACAATATCAATATTTACTTGTACTACCGATCGTAGTATGGGTAGTATATATGTTCTATAAATCGTGGCGAAAAAGAAAACAAACTGAACTCGCCGACTCAACTTTATTTGCGCAGATTAACCCAAATCAGTCCAACAGAAAAAGTGTAATTAGGCAAGTATTTCAATTTTTAGGGCTAACCGCTTTAGTGATCGCTTTAATGAATCCCAAAATTGGTACTCGTTTAGAAACAGTTACTAGAAAGGGGGTAGACGTTGTTTTTGCTATTGATGTATCTAAAAGTATGTTGGCGGAAGATGTTGCCCCGAGCCGAATACTTAAGGCAAAACAGATCCTTTCTAAAGCTATAGACGAATTAGTTAACGATCGTATTGGTATTATAGTTTATGCTGGAAAAGCCTATGCCCAATTACCGCTCACAACTGATTATACCGCTGCTAAAATGTTCCTCAGAACAATCGATACGGATATGGTTCCTACCCAAGGAACAGATATTGGTAATGCGGTGGAAATGGCTTTGAGTTATTTTGAAAGTGGGAAAGAACAAAACAGAGTATTGTTTATTATTTCTGATGGTGAAAGTCATGAGGAAGGAGCTATAGAGGCTAGTCAATTAGCTTCAGAAAACGGAATTATCATTAATGCTATTGGTTTAGGTACGCTACAAGGAGGACCAATTCCTATTAAACGAAATGGCATAATTAAAGGTTATAAAAAAGACGGAAGTGATAATGTAGTGGTTACTAAAATGGATGCTGAAATGCTTCAACAATTGGCTTTGAGTACCGATGGTGCTTTTATTGAAGGTACACATACAAAAGAAACGATTGAATTTATAAAAAACGCTTTAGCAAAGATGGAGCAAGTAGAGTCGGAAACAGAAATGTTTACGGACTATGAAGATCAGTTTCAATGGTTTTTAGGCTTGGCTTTATTCTTTTTTATACTCGACTTTATAACGCCAAACAGGAAAACGCTTTGGTTAAGAAAAATTAATCTATTCGGATAATGACTTTAAAGAATAGCCTATTCATCCTATTTATTCTTGGATTCAGCTTTATATCACTAGCTCAATCCGAAAGAAAAATAACACGTAAGGGAAATTCTCAGTATGAAACTGGGAATTTTGTAGATGCAGAAATCAATTATAAAAAGGCAATCGAAAAGAATGCTGAACTACTTGAAGCTGAATTTAATTTAGGAGATGCCTTAATGAAACAAGAACGCTTTGATGAGGCACTAGAAGCATTTGAGAAAGTAAGCTCTACAACTGAAAATCTTACCTTAAAAGCGAATGCCTTACACAATAAAGGCAATGTATTACTTTCTCAGCAAGATTTAGAAGGTGCATTAGAATCGTATGAAGATGCTTTGAGAATTAACCCTAAAGACAACGAAACTCGTTACAACTATGCTTATGTAAAGAAGCAACTCGAGCAACAACAGGAGCAAGAGCAAGAAAAGGACGAGGAAAATAAGGACGAGAATAAAGAAGATCAGGAACAAAAAGAGGATAATAAGGATAAGGGTGATCAGAAAAAAGAAGATTCTGAAAATCAAGATCAAGAAAACTCTGAAGAGAAGGATCAGGATAAAAAAGAAAATCAAAAGGACGAGGGAGAGAATCAAGAAGATGAAGCTAAACAAGACCAAAAAGACAAAGGTCAAACAGATGGTGAAGATTCGGATGAAGAAAAGAAGGGTGAGAAACCTCAACCCAAAGAAAATAAACTGAGTCCCGAAGAAGCAAAAAGGCTCTTAGAAGCATTAAAGCAGGAAGAGGACAAGGTTCAGGAGAAAATGAAAAAGCACAAAATCAAAGGTGCTAAAGTGAAAATCGAAAAAGACTGGTAATTATAGAAGATGAAAAAGAACATCCTATTAATAGCATTGTTGTTTCAGAGTTTTTTGCTTCTAGCACAAACCTCATTTACTGCTTCGGTAAGTAAAAACAAAGTGGGTGTAAACGAACAGTTTACCTTAACTTTTACTATAAATGATAATGGTGATCGTTTTGTTGCACCCAAGTTATCAAATTTCTCAATTCTTGCTGGGCCAAGTACATCATCAAGTACAACTATCATTAATGGTAAAATGAGTAAAGAAAACTCGTATACTTACCATTTGAGAGCAAAAAAACTTGGGATATATACAATTGGCTCTGCCTACATTACAGTTAATGGAAAAGAGTACAGGACCAGAAACATTTCAATTCAAGTATTAAAATCAGCCCCCAAAACTACTGGGAATCATAGCCCTGAAGCGAAAGCTAAAGAGAATGTGTTTTTACAACTGGAATTTAGCAATTCTAAACCCTATGTAGGCGAGCAAATCATAGCGGAATACAAACTATATTTTAGTCAAGAAATAAGATCTCCTGAGTTACTTGAAAAACCTACATATACTGGGTTTTGGCATGAAGAATATGACTTAGGTGATAATTACCCTATTAAGGAAGAAATAAAAAACGGTAAAAAATATCAAGTAGCTACATTAAAGAAATTGGTTCTTATTCCACAACGATCTGGAAAACTACCAATAGCAAAGATGGAACTTGATGTACCTGTAGCAATCCCAACCAATCAAAGAGACTTTTTTGGGCGACGTAGATCAAGAATGATCAACATCATATGCTCTACTGGAGATAAAACTCTACAAGTGAAAACACTTCCCTTAGAGGGTAAGCCAAGTAATTTTAGTGGCGCTGTGGGTACTTTTGAATTTACAACCAAATTAGATAGAGATTCAATACAAACCAATGAGTCAGCATCACTATCGATGCGTGTTAGTGGAACAGGTAATTTAAGAATGATTGAGCTTCCTAAATTTGATATCCCCAATGATATTGAAGCCTATGAACCAAAGTACAAGGAGAATATTAAACTTAAAAAATTAGGTTTAAATGGGTTCAAAAGAGAAGAATACCTACTTATTCCACGGAATAAAGGAACCTACAAAATCGCCTCACGCAGTTTTAATTACTTCAATCCTAAAAGAGGGAAATACATTTCGATAGAAAGTCCTTCCTATACGCTAAATGTTAATGGTGCTAGTAGCGGTTCAACGACTACAGTCGTTGTAAATAATATCACCAAAGAAGATGTTTCATTTATTGGTAAGGACATACTTTATATCAAAACTTCACTTTCGAATTTAAAGTACAGCAAAGAATTATTTTTTGGTTCAATGACATTTATCATTCTGTTAATCATTCCTATTTCATTGGTCTTAATAGCTTTACTTATAATCGTTTTACTACGTAAGTCTATTATTGATATTGAACAGTGGAAAAAAGGTACTGCAAGTAAGCAAGCTATCAAGCATCTTTTAAAAGTAAGTGATGATAAATATTCTGGGATAGAAAATGCTCTTCAAATTTTATTGGAAAAGAAATGGAATCTTGACCGAGCACATTTCAATAAAGAGAATATTCAGCAAGTACTTACTGAAAAAAATGTAGAAAACTCGCTTGTTGAAGAATTTACTCAAATCCTGGAAGCCTGTGAAATGGCAAGATTTACCAGTGAGCAAAGTAAGGAAGATACTGATGCTTTGGTACAGAAAACAAAAAGCATAATTGAACAATTAGAAAACTACTAAGTTATGAGACTCCTTATTACACTCCTTATTTTAATTCCTAGTTTGTTCGCTCAATCAAGCGATGAATTGTTCAATCAAGCATCTATTAAGTATGAGCTAAAAGAGTATACGGAAGCAGTTCTTCTGTATGAAGAAATTGAATCTACTGGAAAGTTTTCCTCGGAGATTTACTTCAATAAAGCAAATTGTTATTATAAATTACAGCAGAATGCAGAGGCCGTTTTATACTACGAAAAGGCTTTAAAGTTGAATCCTAGTGATGAAGACGCACAATTTAACCTTCACTTAGTACAGCTACAATTAGTCGATAAATTAGCTAAAGTTCCACAACCATTTTACCAAAAGTGGATTATTAATATAAAGAACTTAAGGACTATTGATCAGTGGGCAAAAATAGGCATCCTATTTTTATTTCTTTTTTGTGGACTCTTTATTACGTTTATCTTTTCGAGTAAATACACGATTAAGAAAAAAGCATTTAGCTTGTCAATGTTCACGTTTCTAGTGACTGCAACAACATTAAGTTTGGCGTATTACAGCTTTGAAACACAAAAGACTGATGCCGTACTAATGCAAGCGAATGCTTATATTAAAAGTGCGCCATCTATTCAAAGTGAGGACTTATTTATTCTTCACGAAGGAACAAAAGTACAAGTCCTAGAAACCTTTAACGATTGGACGAAAATCAAACTATCTGATGGTATGATTGGTTGGCTGGAGAGTGTAGAGGTTGAGGTAATTTGAACGTGGTAAGTGGTGAAATTAATTTCTTTGTACCTAGTACCTTATACCTTTTCACACAAAATCAACATCGGCTTCTCGTTTAAGAGGGTAGTCGCAAAAACATAATCATCCCCACCATCTTTCAGTTTCAGTTTCTTTTTCAGAGCATCTACCTTTTGAGGGTAGTTTCTGCAAGCTAGGTTCGCTTTACCTTTAATGTGCTTTGCAAGTGATTTCTTATCAGGATGAATAACTGCCTTAATTTTAAAACTTCTACCTGGAAATTGTAAGACCAATTCTGTAGAAGTATACAAATGAGAATGTTTGTGCAGCTTATACAGTCCATATTTAGAAGCGATTGATTTAAATGCACCAGACTTCATAATACTAGAGTTAGGCTCATATAGATATTCTAAGGGCTCAGAATACTGATTTATGGTGTTACGCTCCTTTGTATATGTAAAACTGAATTCCTCTTTTACAGCTTTCTTTAGATTGATACAGAATACTTGAGTATCATCAGAATATCCTTTTTCTAAGAGATAAAGAACTTCTTTGCAATCGTTGTTAACCGAAATTACATGAACCTCTTTAACACAATCTAAATCAACTAAGGTTTGCTGTATATCTAATAAGGGGGCAGTCTTAATAAGTATTCGATCTGCTTTTTCAAAGAACAAGCTTTTTAAAGCTATAACATTGGGCTCGCAATCTTCCAACCTAAAAACGCGTTCACTTTCTTTACGCCTTGCTGGATCAAGAAAAATCCAATCTAGTTGCTCTAGTTGCTGTAAATAGCTTATCCCATCTCCAGTATGAATTTCACAGTTACTTTGATTGAAAGCATTGAAATTACTCGATACAATTGCAGCTAGATCCTGATTTCGCTCACAGTAAATAACAGACTGAGTATTCTGGGCTAAAAAATAAGTATCTACACCAAAGCCGCCTGTTAAATCAATTCCATTTCCAGAAGAAATAATTGTGCTTTTGTATAATGCTGTTTCTTCTGAAGAACATTGCTCCATTGATAAGCGAACAGGATAGAGAATGGTCTCATTTTTAAACCAAGAAGGGAGCTTTTTATTGGCAATTTGCTTCCCCACCAATTGCTGAGCAATAGCTTTCATATCCCAATCTGGATATTTAGATGCCTGTAACATCAAATCGGCAGCTGTGGAATGCAGCTGCCGATTGATAAAGTCAATTATTTTAGAATCAAAAAACGTCATTCTATCTTAACTGATTTAGTTGAAAAAAGTAACAATTACCGTAACTACAACAGCAACACTAGCTCCAAGAATTCCAAAGAATCCTTGACGCATTCGTTTCCGTTTCTTCTTTTTTGCTCCATATTTATAACCGTTATAGTAGTCAACGTTAGAATATAAATACTCTCTATTAGGATTTCGCCCTCTCAGAAGCCTTTGATCTCTAGGTTTACTAAGATATGATATTGTCGAAACTCCTAAAGCTACAGGATGTAGACTACAAACTCCCATAACGACATCTCTTGTTCCATTAAAATACTCTTGAGCATCTATATATCCCTGATTAAAATCTGTATACTCTAAGGTATCCGAAAATATTCTGCCATGATCATAAATCTGTGCAGATCCAAAAAAAGGAATAAATACCAAAAGAATTAGAAATCTTTTCATCTATCGAGTTCTGAAGTTAAATCCAATAGTTACAGAGAAACGGTGTCCTGTAGACTCTGTGGTTGTTGTTTCCCAGTATACCTCTTCTCCAGTTTGCGAATTATAATCCCAACCGTCATCTGTATCAGTACGTTTCACAGAAGGTACCCATGAAAAACTGATAGGAATATTAAGATTACCAGCTTTGATCGTTTTACCAACACCAATAACTAAAGCAGCACCTGAAAGAGAAAGGTTAGGTCCAACAGCAAATTCAGTTCCTGAAGCAAAACGAGCTCCAAACATACCACTCAAACTCGGTAGAAACAGACCTTGTTCCAAACCGCCAATAAGTAGAATTCCTTCAACCAATCCTGCTACATTCTCGTCGCCCATAATTTGTTTCTCATATTGATAACCAAATTGAGTGATGAAATTTGTACTAACACCAAATTCTTCTTCAATACCTTCAGTGAGTAGACCATTAGTAATTATTGTCATACCTACTCTAGGTCCGGATAGATTTTGAATGAAATCTGTTGGTGCATTATTCTGATTAGAATATTGAATTTGTGAGAAGCCTTGTTCTACACAAATTAAGCTGAGTACGATTAAAACTAGTTTTTTCATTTTTAGAGATTTAGTTAGTAAATGCGTATTGTAAAATATTAGCACCCATTTTCAGAGCCAATATACGAATGTTTTGGCTATCCTTATGTACTTCAGGGTCTTCCCAGCCATCTCCTAGATCACTTTCATAAGTGTAAAAGCAGACCAAACGTCCCTCGTATATTAAACCAAACCCTCTAGATGGTTGATTATCATGTTCATGTATTTTAGGTAAACCATTTTCAAAATTAAATGATTGATGATAAATGGGGTGAGAAAAGGGGAGTTCCACAAAATCCAAATCTGGGAAAACCTTTTTCATTTCTGGTCTAATAAAAGCATCCATTCCGTAATTATCGTCAATATGTAAGAAACCACCTGCCAATAAATAGTTTCTTAAATTTTCGGCTTCATCTAAAGAGAATACTACATTACCATGTCCCGTCATATGCACAAAGGGATACTGATACAGTTCAGAACTAGCAACATCAACGAGCTCGTACACAGGATCGATATTCATATTTAAATTTACGCTACAAAACTGAATCAAATTCTTTACAGAAGTAGGGTTAGCATACCAATCGCCACCACCATTGTATTTTAAAACGGCAATTTTACAGCTGTAGCTATTAAAAGCCATAGCAATTGGTATTAACAGTAGAAATAAATACTTAAACTTTTTCATGATGTAAGGCTATGGTATGACAAGCTAAAATTCCTGCCGTTTCGGTTCTTAACCTAGAATTCCCAAGACTAATAGCCTTGAAATTATTACTAAGGGCTAAATCAATTTCATTAGTACTAAAATCACCCTCTGGACCAATTAGGACTAATGAATTATTTACTACAATAGATTGTAAACTCGTTTTATCTTGTTCCTCGCAGTGTGCTATAAAACAATCAACATCCTGTTTCTTAGACAAAAACTCCTTCAAAGAAATAGTAGGATTCAACACGGGAAGATTTGCCTTTAACGATTGCTTAGTAGCCGAAAGAATAATCTTCTCCATACGTTCCTGCTTAATAATCTTACGCTCTGAGTGATCACAAATAATAGGTGTAATCTCATCTATTCCTATTTCTGTAGCCTTTTCTAGAAACCACTCGAATCGGTCGTTGTTTTTAGTAGGCGCAATAGCAATATGTAAAGAGTAGGAGCGTGGTGTATCTTGCCAAGTTTTAACGATTTCAAACAACACTTTCTTTTGTAAAGCCAATGTGATTCTTACTTCATAAAAACTTCCTTGACCATCAATTAAATGAATGCGATCTCCTTCTTGCTTACGTAAAACTTTCACACAATGTTTAGACTCATCACCACTTAAGTGTAAATCTCCTTCAAAAACTTCTGGACAGTAGAATAATTGCATAGAACGAAAATAAAAAAAGGCTCTCATTTGAGAGCCTTTTTAATATAAAATATAAAAACTTATGCGTTTGCTACAGCTTTTGGAGCTGCTTCAAGAATCTCTTTACTAGCATTATCTGCATATTGTGTAAAGTTAGTGTTGAATGCATCAGCTAGTTCATTTGCTTTTGTATCATAAGCATTCTTATCATCCCAAGTGTTTTTAGGGAATAACAACTCATCTGGCACATTAGGGCAAGAAGCTGGCATGCTCAATCCAAACACTGTGTGTTCTCTATAGTCTACATCATTCAATTCGCCATTTAAAGCAGCAGTAATCATTGAACGAGTATACTTTAACTTCATACGAGAACCAACTCCGTATTCGCCACCGGACCAACCAGTATTCACCAACCAAACATTAGCTTGATTCTCTGCCATTTTCTTACCTAACATTTCAGCATAGAAAGTTGGGTGCAAAGGCATGAATGGAGCACCAAAACATGCAGAGAATGTTGTCTGTGGTTCAGTAATTCCTGCTTCAGTTCCTGCAACTTTGGCTGTATAACCAGAGATAAAGTGGAACATAGCTTGACCAGGAGTTAATTTAGAAATTGGAGGTAAGACACCAAAAGCATCACAAGTTAAGAAGAAGATGTTTTTTGGCATAGGACCTACAGAAGGTTTCTGGATGTTATTGATGTGGTGAATAGGGTAACTTACACGAGTATTTTCCGTCTTCACTCCACTCATATAGTCAGGTTCGTTAGTTCCTTGCTTAAAGGTAATATTCTCTAAAAGAGCCCCTCCTTTAATTGCTTTAAAGATATCGGGCTCTTTTTCCTCACTTAAGTCGATACACTTAGCGTAGCATCCACCTTCAAAGTTAAATACTTCTTCTTTAGACCAACCGTGTTCATCATCACCTATAAGATTTCTGTTCGGATCGGCAGACAAAGTAGTTTTCCCTGTTCCCGAAAGACCAAAGAATAAAGCAGTATCGCCATCTTTTCCAACATTCGCAGAACAGTGCATAGAGAGCACATCTTTTTGGAAAGGAAGTATGAAGTTTAATGCAGAGAAAATACCTTTTTTAATTTCACCAGTATAACCAGTACCACCAATTAAAATCACTTTTTTAGTGAAGTTCAAAACAGCAAAGTTATGTTGACGTGTACCATCTACTTCTGGATTAGCCATAAAGCCAGGAGCATTAATCACAGTCCATTCAGAGTAGAAATTCTTAATTTCAGTATCCGAAGGACGGATAAACATATTGTCAGCAAACATATTCGACCAAGGGTACTCATTTACTACTGTTAAAGGAAGTCTGTGAGTATCGCCAGCACATGCAACAGCATTTCTAGCATAAAGCTCCTTATTCGATAAGTAATCAACTACTTTATCATAAAGCTTATCAAATTTATCAGCTTCGAAAGGAAGGTTGATATCACCCCACCAAACAGACTCTTCAGTAATAGAATCTTTAACGATAAATCTGTCTTTAGGAGAACGACCAGTAAACTCGCCAGTATCAATAGCTAAAGCACCAGTATTTGAGAATATTCCCATTTCTTTATCTACTGAAATCTCAGCTAAAGTCGTTGACTTTAAATTCCAGTGAACAGTTGCATCTTTAATACCGAAATCGGCAATAGATTGTTTCGATGCTTTTAGTCCTTTCTCAATACTCATTTTTAAATGTTTTTGTTTTCAAAACTAAATAGACTGCAAATCTATCCATTTCTTTCAAAATAGGATGCAATGTAAATTTACTTTTTAACATTTTTTTCACATTAATTAAAAAACAAAAAGCTCCCATTTGGGAGCTTTTATTATTTCTTAATCACTTTTTGAATCACTAATTTTTCGTGCTCTGTAAAGCCCTGTGTCAATTTGTCTACATTCTCTATATCAAATAAGTGATTGTAAGCAGATTGCACTGTGGAGACTTTTACTTTATGCTCTTCAATTAAATCTAAAAACGAGCCTAATTGATCAACGGTCATACATTCTCTTTTAGCGTATGCTACAATTAATTGATAACGTTGATGATCATCTTGTTTTACTTCAACCGTTTTGTAGAGTGAAGTAAACCTTTCTTTTGTCATCGGTTTATCACAGTCAGTTGCATGTACTGAAAAACTAAAAGCTAATACAGTTATAAGTCCTAAGATACCTTTCATAATCGGTTGTTTTAATAAAATGTTGAATACAAATCTATGAAAATTTGACATATATTAGCTCCTCTTATAAATAAAGAAAATGGCAAAGAAAATATTTATGATTGGAGCAGGTCGTTCTGCGTCCTCTCTTATACAATACCTTGTAAACGAAGCAGATTCAAATGATTTCGAAATCACTGTGGGGGATAGAGACTTATCTTTAGTAGTTGATAAGATAGGGGATAGCCCTAGAGCAAAAGCGATAAACTTTGATGTTTTTAACGATTTTCAGAGAATAGAAGAGATTCAAAAAGCTGATATTGTTATTTCTATGCTACCTGCAAGCTTACACTTTAAAGTAGCACAAGACTGTGTTAAGTATGGTAAAAACTTGGTTACCGCTTCTTATGTATCAGATGAGATAAAATCTTTGGATGTAGAAGCAAAAGAAAAAGGTGTATTACTTTTAAACGAAATTGGTTTAGATCCTGGTATCGACCATATGTCGGCTATGAAAGTAATTGATGAAATCAAAGCAAAAGGTGGAGAGTTGAAAAGTTTTAAATCTTATTGTGGTGGTTTAGTAGCTCCAGAATTCGACACTAATCCATGGAAATATAAATTTACATGGAACCCTAGGAATGTTGTTCTAGCTGGACAAGGCACCGCACAGTACATTCAAGATGGTGACTTAAAATACATTCCATACGGACAATTATTTAAAAGAACCGACTCTCTTTCAGTATTAGAATATGGTGAGTTTGAAGCTTACGCCAATAGAGACTCCTTATCTTATAGAGAAATTTACAATCTAGAAAACATCCCTACTTTACTTAGAGGAACCTTAAGAAGACCTGGTTACGGTGAAGCTTGGGATCTATTCATCCAAATGGGATTGACAGACGATAGCTTTAAAATGGATGTTACTGGAATGACTTATAAAGACTTCTTTGTTTCGTTTATGGATACAACAGACCTAAGTATAGAAGCTTATCTTAAAGTGACCTTTGATACAAGTGCATCTGTATTTTCAAAAATAGAATGGCTAGGATTCTTTAATGAGCAGCAAATAGGATTAGAAATGGCTAGCCCTGCTGAAGTTTTACAAAAGCTACTAGAAGTAAAGTGGTTATTAGAGAAAGAGGACAAAGACATGATTGTGATGCAACATCAATTTATCTATACTTTGAATAATACAGAACACGAACTTCATTCATCTTTTGTTACTTTAGGAGAAGATCAAGTATATACGGGGATGGCTAAAACAGTTGGTCTTCCTGTAGGAATTGCAACAAAGCTCATATTAAACGGTGTTATTACTGGGAGTGGAGTTAAAGTTCCAGTAAATGAAGATATCTACAATCCTGTGCTTGTAGAATTAGAGAAGTTTGGAATTGAATTTATTGAAGAGGAAATAAAATAATTATAAGCCTAAATAAAAATCTATAGTTAAATCGATGTATGCTTTTGTATATTGTTTATCTAAAGTATAAATACAAAGCTCCGACTTAACCGTTGGAGTTTTTTCTTTTGAAAAAAGTAATAATTGTCTAATTACTTTTCCCTCACTAGTTGATCTTACAAGCGTTTGATTTTTTAGAAATCTGGATTCTTTGAATACTAAACCTGTAAGTATCTCAGCTTGATCGTTTGGTAAAACACAAGCCATTTCAGATTTCTCTGAACCGTGCTTCTTCCAAAGGCTCAATAAGTCTTCAATTTTAAAATCTATTTGATGTCTAGCGTTGGTACGTGATGAATTTTTAGCTTTTAATGAATTCTGGAAATAAGGAGGGTTAGAGATGAGTAAATCATACTTCTTATCAGTTCGCCATAAATTAGCATTTGTATGAATCAAATCAATCCTATTAGCCCATTTACACTTATCTACATTTTTTTGTGCTTGACTAAATGCATCTACATCAATTTCTAACGCTGTGATCAAAGCTTCTGGACTCTTCTGAGCCATCATTAATGACAATAAACCTGTACCTGCTCCAATGTCTAAAATTGACTTATAACTAGGATTAGTTTTTAACCAAGATCCAAACAAAATACTATCGGTACCAATCTTCATCGAAGTCTTATCCTGTTGAATTGTGAATTGCTTGAATTTAAATCCACTCATACGGAACTTTCTTTAGACTTAAAAAAAGCATTTGCCACTATAGTAGCTAAAATGATACTTGCACCAATATAGAATTCTGAAGACATAACCTCAGACTCACCAAAGATATATAATGCTAAAAGTATAGCATAAACAGGTTCAAGGTTAATACTAATGCTCACCGTAAAAGGACTAAGATTTTTAAGAACTTCCGTTCCTAATAAAAAAGCGATTGCTGTACAAAACACCCCCAGTATCATAATATAAAACCAGTCAATTCCTATCGGAATTATTTCATGTAAACTAAAATCTCCAGTCAAGATAAAATATAAAACCATTGCTATACTTCCAGCTAGCATCTCATTTAAAGTGATTGAGAAAGCACTATTGTGTTTTATAAATTCGGCATTCCAAACAGAAAATATGGCAGCTAAAAAAGAGGAAATTAAACTTAGTATAATCCCTAAACTATAATCGCTTTCGAACGTAAAGATTATATAAATACCAAGAATAACAAACAAGCCTAAAACAACCTCATATAGTTTAAGTTTTGTCTTTAAAAATACGGGCTGAATTAAAGAAACAAAAAAGGAGCATGAGGCAAGGCAACAAAGCGTAACAGAAATATTAGATACTTTTAGAGCTTCAAAAAATGTAGCCCAATGCGCAGCCGTAATTATACCTACAACATACATTTGCAAACGATATTTCCGTTTAACTAATTCTTTTTTTCTAAAAAACAACATACTCGCCAAGGCTATATAGGCTATTACCATCCGATCTATCACAATAGCAGTGGAAGTCATGGAAAGTAACTTACCTAAAATACTTGTAAACCCCCACAAAATGATGGTTATATGAAGTACTATATAATAATGTAGTTTACTCGTTAATTTCATGGTTCAAAAAAAAGGTCTCGTATTAATTACGAGACCTAAATATATAAATTTTAATAGAGCTTATATGTTTGCAATCTCTTCAGATATGTACTCCCCATTTGCAAGTTTATCTTTAATCTCTGAGAACGACTTAATCGTTAATTCTACTTCATCTAAAGAGTGTACTGCAGTTGGTATCAACCTTAATAAGATAACGCCTTTTGGTACAACTGGATAAGTAACAATCGAGCAGAAAATATTGTAATTTTCTCTTAAGTCAAATGTTAAATTTGTTGCTTCACCAACTCCACCTGAAAGATACACAGGAGTTACTGCAGATTGTGTATTACCGAGTTCAAACCCAGCTTCTTTTAAACCCGATTGTAAAGCATTAGCAATCGTCCAAAGTTTATCCTTTTGTTCGGTTCCTCTACGCATAATCTCTAAACGCTTTATTGCTCCAACTACTAGGGGCATAGGTAAGGATTTCGCAAATATTTGTGAACGCATATTATATTTTAAGTACTCTACAATATCTTCTGTTGAAGAAATAAAGGCACCAACTGATGCAAATGACTTAGCAAAAGTACCGAAGTATACATCAATTTCATCTTGACATCCTAGCTCTTCACCAGCTCCACGTCCTTCAGCACCCATAGTACCAATACCATGTGCATCATCTACAAAAATTCTAAAACTGAACTTCTTCTTTAATTCAGTTATTCCTTTTAAATCTCCTAAATCTCCAGACATTCCGAAAACTCCTTCTGAGATCACTAAAATTCCACCACCAGTTTCAGCAGTAATCTTTTCAGCTCTGCCAAGTTGCTTTTCGAGGTTCTCCATATCGTTATGTGGAAAAACAAAACGTTTTCCCTGGTGTAGTCTTACACCATCAATAATACATGCATGACACTCACTATCGTATACGATTACATCTTTACGGTCAACTAAAGCATCAATTGCAGAGAGCATTCCTTGATAACCGAAGTTTAATAAAATCGTATCTTCTTTTTGAACATAATCAGACAATCCTCTCTCTAACTCCTCGTGAAGATCAGTGTTTCCTGACATCATTCTAGAACCCATTGGGTATCCTAAGCCCCAATCTTTAGCAGCTTGAGCATCAACTTCACGTACTTCAGGATGATTAGATAGGCCTAAGTAGTTATTTATACTCCATGTTAATACTTCTTTTCCTCTAAACTGCATTTTACTCGCAATCTCTCCTTCTAGTTTAGGGAATGTGAAATAACCATGTACATCTTTAGCATGTTGTCCTAGAGGTCCACGATTTTTTCTTAATTTTTCAAATAAATCCATTATCAAGTCGTTTGGAATTCTGGCAAAAATACAAATTGAAATCATTTAGCCAAAATTGTAGACGATAAGTGAGACTATAACATCATATTTTTCTTTAAAATTATATCTTTGCAGCATGACAAAAAAAAGTATAGTGTATCTGTTTAGTTTTTTAAGTATTGTATTGAGCTCGTGTAATGGGTATCAAAAAATTCTTAAAAGCAGTGATTTGGACTTCAAATATGAGCAAGCTATTAAGTTTTTTGAGGATGAAGAGTATGTTAAAGCATTCCCTTTATTTGATGAATTATTGCTATTACACAGAGGAACAGACAAGTCTGAGGCTATTTACTATTACTATTCAAAAACTGAATACAAAAAAGGAAACTTACTTTCTGCTGCTTACCATTTTAAAAACTTTGCTAGTACATATAAGAACAACCCTAATACTGAAGAGTGTGCGTACTTGGCGGTGTATTGCCATTATTTACTTTCTCCTAAACATAGTTTAGATCAAGCAAACACGTACAAAGCATTAGAAGAGGTTAAAATATTTTTAGACATATACCCAAACAGCTCTTATACAAATGATTGCATTGAGCTACAATCTAAGCTACAACTAAAGTTACAGCATAAATCTTTCGAAAATGCTAAACTATATTATACTACTGAAAACTATAAATCTGCAATTCATGCATTTAATTTAGCACTTCAGGAGTATCAAAATTCTGTTTTTAAAGAGGAAATCTTATTTTTGCAACTTAAAAGTTATTATTTGCTCGCAGATAATAGTATAGAAGAAAAGAAAGAGAAGAGAATTAAGGATACGATTATTGCTTTTAATCAGTTTAAGAATACTTTCCCAGAAAGTGAGTATACGCAAGAATCGAAGAGGATTTTCAAACAAGTGAAATTGCTAAGAAAAAAATAGCACATACATATCTTATGGATTACAAAAAAACGTCTGCATCTAAAACAACAGTAACTAACGACAACAAGTTACTAGAGGACAAAGTAGGTAACATTTATGAAGCTATCGTAGCTTTAGAGAAAAGATCAAACCAAATCGGTTCTGAGCTTAAGGAAGAATTGATCAATAAACTTGATGAATTTGCTACACATGACGATAACTTAGACGAGATTTTCGAGAATAAAGAGCAAATTGAAGTTTCTAAATTTTATGAAAAACTACCTAAGCCAACATTAATTGCTACACGCGAATTGTTGAATGATGAGCTTTTTATTAAAGCTGCAAAAGAAGAATAAGACTTCTTATGATAAGCGGTAAAAACATCCTTATTGGAATTACTGGTGGTATTGCTGCCTATAAATCAGCTTATCTTGTTAGAGAATTTATAAAAGCAGGAGCGAATGTTAAGTGCATTCAAACTCCTGCTTCTAAAACTTTTATTACTCCTCTAACATTATCTACACTTTCAAAAAATGAAGTATTCTCTGAGTTTACTTCAGATGAAGAAAACCCAAGATGGAATGATCATGTATCATTAGCACTCTGGGCTGACCTCTTTATTATTGCTCCTGCTACAGCCAATACACTTGGTAAAATGTGTCAAGGAATCTGCGACAACCTCTTAATGGCTACGTATTTATCCGCAAAATGTCCTGTATATTTTGCGCCAGCAATGGATTTAGATATGTATCAACATCCTTCCACAAAAGTGAATTTAAATATACTTGAGAGCTTTGGTAATATTATTATTCCAGCGGAAAGTGGTGAATTAGCTAGTGGACTTGTAGGAAAAGGTCGCATGGCTGAACCAGAAAACATATTTAAATACATTTGTAAAGATTTAGCGTTAAAGCTCCCCTTAAAAGAAAAAACTATACTGATTACCGCTGGGCCAACTTTTGAGGCAATTGATCCTGTGCGATTTATAGGAAATCGTTCTTCTGGAAAAATGGGTTGTGCACTAGCTTTAAACCTTGCTGATAAGGGAGCTCACATTGAATTAATATTAGGGCCATCTGTACAAAACCCTATCCATAGCAACATCAATATAACTAGAGTTGAGTCTGCGGAAGAGATGTACAAATCAAGTATGCTGTATTTTACCTCATCTGATATCGTTATTTGTGCTGCCGCAGTTTCTGATTACCGACCACAATCTACTGCAGCTCATAAAATCAAAAAAAATCAAGGTACTCCAACAATTAAGCTAGTGGAGACTAAAGATATTCTTGCAACTATGGGGCAATCAAAAGAAAATCAATTTTTAGTTGGTTTTGCTTTAGAAACAAACAATGAAGTTTTGAATGCTAAATCCAAGTTGAAACATAAGAATATAGACCTTATCATATTAAATTCGCTTCAAGATAAAGGGGCTGGGTTTCAGTACGACACAAATAAGATAACCATACTTACTAAAAGCAATAAAATGCTTAGCTTTGAGTTAAAGTCTAAGCAAGAAGTTGCTGAAGATATCGTTAATACAATCCTAAGTGAAATCGATGCATAAATTAATTTGCACTGCCCTTATATTTCTTTTTTGTTCCCAAATAAATGCTCAAGAGTTAAATTGTAGAATACAAATTAATTCCCAAAAAATCCAAGGAACAAACCGTCAGAAGTTCACCAATATGCGTACTACTCTGTATGAGTTTATGAACAATACAAGGTGGACAAATGATGTATACTCACCAGAGGAAAGAATTGAGTGTAATATCATTATCAACTTAACGGGTGAAGTAGGAGCAGATGGTTATAAAGGATCAATTACTGTAAAATCTACAAGAGCTATTTATAGAACTTCATATAACTCTCCCATCTTAAATCTTGTTGACACTGACCTCAGATTTAATTATATAGAAAATGAAACTCTTGAGTTTAATGAGCATAATCACACTTCTAATTTAGTGTCAATACTTTCATATTATGCTTATGTAATTATTGGAATGGATTATGACACATTTTCTCCATTAACAGGAGAAGAGTCCTTCCTGAAAGCTCAAAAGATAATTAGCAATGCACAATCTGATCAAAAAGCTACTGGATGGAAGCCATACGAAGGGACTTACAACAGATATTGGTTAGTTGAAAACTTACTCCATAACGACTTCAAACCTTTGAGGAATGCTATGTACACATACCACCGTGAAGGATTAGATGTACTAACAGAGCAAGCTGAAGCAGGAAGAGACGAAATAACATCTGCATTATACAGCGTTAAAACTTCGGCTGATAGAAAAAATAGCGCTTATCTTATCAAAGTGTTTTTTGATGCAAAAGCAGATGAAATCACAAAAATTTATTCTGATGGATTTATCACTAACAAAAATGAGTTAGTAGATATGCTAAAGCAAATTGACCCCGCTAATACAGGGAAATGGGATAAAATGCTCCAGGATAACGCACAAGATAATCGATAACATATGCTCCAATATCTTTCGATAAAAAATTATGCGATTATAGACTCTTTAGAAATCAATTTCAAAAAAGGGTTTAGTGTAATTACGGGCGAAACAGGTTCTGGTAAATCCATAATTCTAGGTGCACTTCAATTAATAATAGGGCAAAGAGCAGATAGTAAATCCATCTGCAACACGGCATCCAAATGTATTATCGAAGGATCTTTTGAAATAAAGAATTACAATTTATTAGAGTTCTTTACTCTTCATGATTTGGATTACGACCCACTTCACACCATAGTAAGAAGAGAAATTCATAGTAACGGTAAGTCAAGGGCATTTATAAATGATAGCCCCGTTCGCTTAGATCAATTAAAAGAATTTGGAACTCATATAGTTGATATCCATTCTCAACATCAAACTCTTGCACTACATAAGTCTAACTATCAATTACAATTAATAGACAGCTTAGCTATTGTTTCTGTTAAAAGTCATAAATCAACTTTAGAAAATTACCAAAAAGACTTTAAACAGTTTACGAATCTAAAGAATGAACTTAAACAGCTGCTAAATGATGGTGAAGAATCAAAAAGTCAATTAGATTATCTAGCATTTTTATTAGAAGAACTTAAAGATGCTAATTTAAAATTGGGTGAAAAAGATCTTTTAGAATCTAGTTTGAAGGTTACAGAAAATCGAGAGATTGTCTTAAATACTTTACAGAAAGTCAATTTCATAATTGAAGCTAATCATCAGTCGAGTCCTGTTAATAGTCAACTATTCGATTTACTCCAGGATATAAATAAAATTAGCTCTTTTGACGAGAAGTACTCAGAACTAGCTGATAGACTGAATAGTATCACAATCGAATTAACGGACTTAAGTAAAGAAAGTGAAACTCTCCTATCTAAGATTGAACATGAAGATCAGAATCTTGAAGAAATAGGAGAGAGGCTAAACCTGATTAACCAGTTAGAACTCAAGCATAGAACTATAGACTTTAATACTCTAATAGAGAAGCAAACCGAACTTGAAGAAAAAGTTTCAAAGCTCTCTAATGTTGAGGAGCATATAACTGATCTTGAAGACAAAATAAAGAGCCTTGATTTAAAACTAAATAAAGAAGCCTTATTACTCAACGAGAATAGACTGTCTGTTAGTTCACAAATTGAACTATTTATAATTGATACAATAAAAGAATTAGGAATTAAAAATGGACAATTTAAAGTGGGTATCAAGCCACAGGATAAATTGAATGAGTGGGGAAAAGATGAGGTTTGCTTTATGTTTTCAGCAAATCATGGTATTGCCTTGCAAGAAATGTCGAAAGTAGCCTCAGGAGGTGAAACTTCTAGATTGATGCTTGCCATAAAAGCTTTACTCGCTAAACACCTAGAACTACCTTGTCTAATTCTAGATGAAATTGACACAGGTGTATCTGGGGAAATAGCAGGGAAGATTGCTAAGATATTATCTGAAATGGCTGCTGAAATACAATTAATTGTTATTAGCCATCTTCCACAGGTAGCTGCAAAGGCCAATTATCACTATAAAGTAGAGAAAGTAGATTCAGATGGTAAAAGCTACACGTCTATACATGAACTTAATAAAAATGATAGGTTAGATGAGTTAGCAAAAATGCTTAGTGGCGAGATAATTAGCCCAGCAGCAATGGAAAATGCTAAAGCTCTAATCGCAAATCATTAGGTAAATCATAATTTCATTTATATTTGTCAAAATTTAACACACAATAGCATGTTATTAAAAGGAAAGAAAGGTATTATTTTCGGAGCATTAGATTCGAAATCTATTGCATGGAAAGTTGCTGAAGAAGCAAAAAAACAAGGTGCCGAATTTGTCCTAACAAATGCTCCTATCGCAATGCGAATGGGTGCTATTAAAGAATTAGCAGAAAAATGTAACGCAGAAATTATTCCTGCAGATGCTACTTCTATGGAGGATTTGGAAACCCTATTTACAAAATCTCAAGAAATTTTAGGAGGTAAAATTGATTTCGTTCTACATTCTATTGGAATGTCAATTAATGTCCGCAAAGGAAAACATTATACTGATTTAAGCCATGACTTCATGATGAAGGGAATGGATGTGTCTGCAATGTCTTTCCACAGAGTAATGCAAACTGCAATGAAATTGGATGCTATGAATGAATGGGGTTCTATTGTTGCCCTTTCTTATATTGCTGCTCAGAGAACGTTCCCAGACTATAACGACATGGCTGATAATAAAGCATACCTAGAGTCTATTGCTCGTAGCTTTGGTTATCATTTTGGGAAAAGTAAAAAAGTTCGCGTAAACACAATTTCGCAATCACCTACAATGACTACTGCTGGTAGTGGAGTTAAAGGTTTTGATGGTTTCTATAAGTACGCAGATATGATGTCTCCATTAGGAAATGCACCTTCAGAAGATTGTGCTAACTATGTGATTTCATTATTTTCTGACTTAACTAAAATGGTTACTATGCAGAACTTATTCCACGATGGTGGATTCTCCTACACTGGAGTTAGCCAAGAAGTAATGGACAACTTTATTACAAAAGAAGACTAAAGTCTCATTATAATTCATAAAAAAAGGAGCTTCGATAATCGGAGCTCCTTTTTTTTATTCACTAACCTTTTCATCGGTTGGTTTTTCATCTTTCTTTTTCTTGATTTTTGGCTTATACTTAGTCACCTTAATTTTAATTGATTCTTTTTTTGCATCAAAATCAATTAAAACCTTATCACCATCAGACACATTCTTACTAATAATTTGCTCAGCTAGAATATCCTCAACATGTTTCTGAATAGCTCTTTTTAACGGGCGAGCACCGTAAGCAGTATCGAATCCTTTATCAGAAATAAAATCTTTAGCAGCTTCAGTGATTTTGGCAGTAAAACCAATCTCTTTGATACGCTCAAATAATTTCGCTAATTCAATATCAATAATTTTATGGATATCTTCTCTGCTCAGAGTATTAAACAATATAACATCATCAATACGATTTAAGAATTCTGGAGCAAAAGCTTTCTTTAAAGAACCTTCAATCACACTTTTAGTATACTCATCTAGATTACTTTTTTTAGCTGCTGTACTAAAACCAACACCAGATCCAAACTCTTTAAGTTTGCGAGTTCCAATATTGGAAGTCATTATAATGATGGTGTTTTTAAAGTCAATCTTACGACCTAAACTATCTGTAAGCTGACCATCATCCAATGCTTGTAATAACAGATTAAAAATATCTGGATGTGCTTTTTCAATCTCATCTAGCAAAATTACTGAGTAGGGTTTTCTTCGCACTTTTTCTGTGAGTTGACCACCTTCTTCATAACCTACATAGCCAGGAGGTGCCCCAATCAAACGTGATATGGCAAACTTCTCCATATACTCGCTCATGTCAATACGAATCATAGAAGATTCGTTGTCGAATAATAATTTTGACAACTCTTTAGCTAACTGCGTTTTACCAACACCTGTAGGGCCTAAGAAAATAAATGAACCAATTGGCTTATTAGGGTCTTTTAATCCAACACGATTTCTCTGTATAGCCTTTACAATTTTTGCTACAGCCTCATCCTGTCCAATAACATTTTCCTTAAGTTGATCTGCCATTAAGGATAGTTTAGCTGTCTCTTTTTCAGCAATACGATTAACAGGAATACCTGTCATCATAGCTATTACCTCCGCAACATTTTGATCGGTAACTTGTTCTCTATGAGATTTCACTTCTTCTTCCCAAGAAATTTGAGCATCAAGTAACTCATTTTCAGTTTGCTTTTCCACATCCCTCAATTGGGCTGCCTGCTCATAGCGCTGCTTCTTAACGACATTAACTTTTTGAGCTTTAATCTCTTGTAGCTTAGTTTCTAAGCTAATTATATTTTCTGGTACTTGAATATTAGTAATATGAACTCGTGAACCAGCTTCATCTAAAGCATCAATAGCTTTGTCTGGGTGATGTCGATCACTTATATATCTACTGGTTAATTTCACACAGGCCTCAAGGGCTTCTTCGGTATAAACTACATTGTGATGAGACTCATATCTATCCTTAATGTTTCTTAGTACCTGTAACGTTTCTTCATCAGAAGTTGGTTCAACAAGAACTTTCTGGAACCTACGCTCTAGAGCACCATCTTTTTCAATATGCTGACGATATTCATCGAGAGTCGTAGCACCTATACATTGTAGTTCTCCACGAGCTAATGCAGGTTTAAACATATTTGAAGCATCTAAACTACCTGCAGCTCCACCAGCCCCAACAATTGTATGAATTTCATCAATAAAAAGTATAATGTTAGGGTTTTTCTCAAGCTCATTCAATACAGCCTTCATACGCTCTTCAAATTGCCCTCTATACTTTGTTCCAGCTACTAAAGATGCTAAATCTAAAGTAACAATGCGTTTATCAAATAAAACACGTGAAACTTTCTTCTGAACAATTCTAAGAGCTAAACCTTCAGCAATCGCAGATTTACCAACTCCTGGCTCACCAATCAATAATGGATTGTTTTTCTTTCTTCTAGAGAGAACCTGTGAAACGCGTTCAATTTCTTTTTCACGACCTACTACTGGATCCAATTTATCTTCCTCAGCAAACTTGGTTAAGTCTCTTCCAAAATTATCTAATACTGGCGTTTTAGATTTTACGTTACCTCTGTATTTTTTCTGAGACCTATAATCACTAGAACTTCCAGAATTAGCTCCCTCAAATTCATCATCTTCATCCTCCTCATCATCTTCAAAAGGCATCTCAGATTGAGGGTCTTCATAAGTATCATCACTAGTTCTTTGCTCAAACTTTTCCTTTACACTTTCGTACGTCACCCCTAATTGCTCAAACAAATGAGCTATAGGGTCTGATTCGTTCCTAAGTATACAAAGCAAAAGGTGAGGGGTACCTATCAATTCACTATTATATAGCTTTGCCTCTAAGAAAGTGGTTTTTAAGGCTTTTTCCGCTTGTTTTGTTAAGGGGATATTAGATGCTGTACTCTGAAGAGAAGTAACTTCAGAACTAGATAGCTCTTCAATTCTCTTACGTAAAGATTTTACATCAACACCTAAACCTATAAGTATATCAATAGCCACACCTTCTCCTTCACGAATCATCCCTAATAATAAGTGCTCTGTACCTATATAATTATGCCCTAAACGTATAGCTTCTTCTTTGCTAAATTGTATTACGTCTTTAACTCTTGGTGAGAAATTTTCATCCATAATCTTTCTATTTTAAAATCCATAATTCACCTTATCTCAAAGATAATTAGCTTTTCATTAAATCAGGAATATATTGTTCACTTTTTTCAACATTATATGCTCATAAATTGTTAATTATTTCCCCTATACTGAGCTCTATTTAAAGGCAATTTAACCTATATTCGTGTGACTATATACGATGGAAAAGAATACAAACCTTAAACGCTCTGTAAATGGCTGAAGGAGAAAAGATTATACCTATAAATATTGAGGAAGAAATGAAGTCTGCCTACATCGATTATTCGATGTCGGTTATCGTTTCTCGCGCATTACCTGATGTAAGAGACGGATTTAAACCTGTTCACCGCAGAGTTCTCTTTGGAATGCATGAACTAGGAATTCGTGCTACTGGTGCTCATAAAAAATCGGCAAGAATTGTCGGTGAAGTATTAGGTAAGTATCACCCACATGGTGACACATCTGTTTACGATTCTATGGTACGTATGGCTCAAGAGTGGTCTTTACGTTATATGTTGGTTGATGGACAAGGTAACTTTGGATCTATTGATGGTGATAGCCCTGCAGCAATGCGTTATACAGAGGCTCGACTGAAAAAGATTTCTGAAGAGATGTTGAAAGATATCGAAAAAGAGACTGTTGATTTCCGTTTAAACTTCGATGACTCTTTACAAGAACCTACCGTTCTTCCTTCAAGAGTTCCAAACTTACTAATAAATGGCGCTTCGGGTATTGCTGTAGGAATGGCAACCAACATGCCTCCACACAACCTTACAGAGGTTGTTAATGCCACTACAGCTTATATCGATGATAATGAAATAGACACAGAAGGCTTAATGGCTTTTGTGAAAGCCCCTGACTTCCCTACCGGAGGAACTATTTATGGTTACGATGGAGTTAAATCTGCATTCGAAACAGGGAAAGGTAGAATCGTTTTAAGAGCTAAAACATCTTTTGAGGAAATAGATGGTCGCGATTGTATTATTGTTACCGAGATTCCTTATATGGTAAATAAGGCCGACATGATTAAAAAGACGGCTGATTTAGTTAACGATAAGAAACTGGAAGGAATTTCGGATATCCGTGATGAATCTGACCGTAATGGTATGCGTATCGTTTATATTCTTAAACGCGATGCAATACCCAATATCGTGTTAAACAAACTATACAAATACACCTCTTTACAAAACTCATTCTCAGTAAATAACATCGCCCTTGTTAAAGGTCGCCCGATGTTATTGACATTAAAAGAGATGATTAAATATTTTGTTGAACATAGACATGAAGTTGTTGTTCGTAGAACAGAATACGAACTAAGACAAGCTAACAAAAAAGCACATATACTCGAAGGTTTACTTATTGCTTTGAATAACCTTGATGCGATTATTGCTTTAATTAAAGCTTCGAAAACTCCTGAGATTGCACGAGAAGCTTTGATGCAAAACTATTCTCTTACCGAGATTCAAGCTAGAGCTATTCTTGATTTAAGACTGCAAAAACTAACAGGACTTGAGCAAGATAAGATTAAAGAAGAACATGCTGAATTAATGAAACTCATCACACGCCTAGAAAGTATTCTAGGGGATGAAGTGTTAAGAATGACCATCATTAAAGACGAGTTAATTGAAATCCGCGACAAGTACGGTGATGAAAGACGTACCGAAATTGAGTATGCTGGTGGAGATTTAAGTATCGAAGATATGATTCCAAACTCTGAAGTTGTGATTACAATTTCACACTTAGGCTATATCAAACGTACTTTACTGTCTGAATACAAAACGCAAAGTAGAGGAGGAGTAGGTTCTAAAGGAGCAACAACAAGAGATAAAGATTTTGTTGAGCAAATTTTCATGGCAACCAACCATAACTACATGTTGTTCTTTACAGAAAAAGGGAAATGTTTCTGGTTGAAAGTATATGAAATTCCGGAAGGATCGAAAACTTCTAAAGGTAGAGCTATTCAAAATCTAATTAACCTTGAGCCAGACGACAAGGTAATGGCATTCCTTAACGTTGACAACCTCAAAGACGAAGAGTACATCAATAATCATTTTATTATTATGTGTACTAAACGTGGGGTTATTAAGAAAACTACACTCGAAGCTTATTCTAGACCACGTATAAACGGTATTAATGCAATTGGTATCCGTGAGGATGATCAGTTATTAGAAGCGAAGCTAACAACGGGTGATTCATTCATTATGTTGGCAGCAAAATCTGGTAAAGCAATACGTTTCCACGAAGATGCTACAAGACCAATGGGTAGGAATGCTACTGGTGTAAGAGGTATACGTATTGAGGATGCAGACGAAGTAATTGGAATGATTTGCGTTAACGATCCAGAATCTAATGTACTTGTTGTATCAGAAAATGGATATGGTAAACGTTCTCATATAGAAGATTATAGAATTACCAACCGTGGTGGTAAAGGTGTTAAAACCATTAGCGTTACTGAAAAGACTGGTAATTTAATTGCGATTAAGAATGTTACTGACGAAAATGACTTGATGATAATCAAGAAATCGGGGGTAGCAATTCGATTAGGCGTAGAGAATATGCGCGTTATGGGTAGAGCAACGCAGGGGGTTCGTTTAATTACTTTAAAGAGTAACGAACAGATTGCAGCTGTAGCCAAAGTCAATAAAGACGAAGATGAGGAAGAGGTATCTGAAGAAGTGGAAGCATCGACTGAAACTTTAAATGAGAACACAGAAGAAAACAACCAAGAAGTCTAGAAATGAAAAAGGGAATTTTTATTGCAGCTATCGCCTTACTAGCAGGTGAAGCATTTGCTCAAAAAGCAGAACTTACTAGTGCTATTTTGTCCTTAAGAAAGCAAGATATGCCAACTGCTAAGTCATATATTGATAAAGCAGAAGTGAAATTGAATGCTGGTGGAACACTAAAAGCAAAAGACTTAAGTAAGTTTTGGTATAACAAAGGACTTGTTTACTATTCACTTTACAGCTCTAGTAAAGATGTTACTTTATTAGATGCAGCATCAAATGCTTTTAAAATCGATTCCGAAACATCGGGAAGTTCTTATGCTAAGAAATCTTCTACTGAATTAATTCGTTGTGCAATTGCATACAACAATGCAGCATACGATAAATATGATTCTAAAGAATTCTCAAAAGCATTATCCCTGTTCGAAAAAGTTGTAGAAGTTAATTCTTATGCTGCAATTGGAAAAGTTGATACCTCTAATCTTTATAATGCATCTTTAATGGCAGTTCAAGCTAAAGATTCAGATAAAGCGATTGAATTGTTTACTAGACTTATTGAATTAGACTCAAGTAATGGGGACTACCACATTTCTTTAATCAAACAACACTCTATTCAAGAGAATAAAGAAGCAAGATTTAAAGCTATAAAAGAGGGTAGATCTAAAGCACCAGGTCATACAGGTTTAATTTTCGAAGAAGTTAACTATTACCTATCAGAAAATAATAACGAGGAACTTTTAATTAGTCTTGAAAGTGCTATTATTGCTGCTCCTGACAACAAAATACTTCATTTTGCTAAAGGTTCTGCTTTAGGTACTTTAAAGAAATTTGAGGAAGCTGAAAAAGCTTATTTAGCAGCTATTTCTTTAGACCCAGACTATTTTGATGCATACAATAACCTTGGTAGTTTATATCTAGATCAAGCAGCTCCTTTAGTTGATAGAATGAATAACCTTGGTTTAAGTCAAGCTGATCAGAAGAAATACAATTCTTTGAAAAAACAAAGAAATGCTTTGTACTCCCAAGCAAAACCATTCCTTGAGGAAGCTGTTAGAATTGATGATACTGCATATCAAGTCTTAAGTGCGTTAAAAGACGTTTGTTACCAAACTGACGATATTGATTGTTGGAAAAGAACAAACACTAGAATGAAGGAACTTTCTAAATAATATAAGAGCGAGAAGAGATTCTCGCTTTTCTTTTAAATGCACAATTTTACATAATAATGATTATAGGACTTATTATAATATACTTGATTATATACATCGTCTATAATAATTATGTACAATTAAGGAAATTAGTCCACAGATAAAAAAACCCATAAACAAAGGCATAGTTGTTTGTTGCACAAAAGTCCCTAAAAAGGCTCCAATAGGAACAGCAACTAAAGTTGAGATGAAACCGGTAATTGCAGCTCCAATTCCCGCAATACGTCCCAAGGGTTGTAAACTTATAGCTTTAAGATTACCAAACAGAAAACCAAGTGAAGTAAATTGAGCTAAGAGAAATACAATTAATAGCACTAAACTTGGATTAGGCTCCCCAAAAAACAACAAAACATAGCCCAATGCAGTGATTGTATAACAGTATAAGGATAATCTAATTAATTTTTCCATTCCGTATTTCATCACAAGTTTTCCATTTAAAAATGTAGAAGCACCAAAAGCTAAAGCTAAACCCGCAAAGATGTATGGAAACTCATCAGCTAGTCCATATTGTTGTTCGAAAATTTGTTGAGAAGCACTTAAATACAACATGAAAGAACCCATTATAAGCCCTGAAATAAAGGTGAAAACCATAGTAGATTTATAACTAATAACAGTTTTAAACCCAGAAATAAATAGCCTTTTAGTAAAAGGAGTCTTACTCGATTTTGTTAAAGTTTCTTCTTGTCTAATACCAAACCAAATGGCTACTAAAATGCAAAAACAGATTTGAAAATAGAATATAGCTTGCCAACTAAAATATTCGAGAATAAACTTCCCTAAAGCTGGTGCTAAAGTGGGTACAATGATAAATACAACCGTAACAAAAGACATAATTTTAGCCATATGATCTCCCTCATATAAATCACGAATCATTGAATAACTAATAGTTCTTGGTGCTGACAAGCCTACCCCCTGCATAATTCGTCCTAGAACTAACATTTCCAAACTTGTAGCAAAAACACAAACAAAACTCGCTGCAATAAAAACCACAAATCCAATATACACCATTGGTTTTCGCCCAAAACTATCAGATAAGGGGCCGAAAAATAGCTGTCCAATACCCAATCCTAAGAAAATCATGGTAATCAGTAATTGATTGTCATGCGCATCTGTCACCCCTACAACATCACCAATTACCGACATAGCTGGTAAAAGAGCATCAATAGATAATGCTGCCATTGCCATTAAAGATGCCATTAAGGCAATAAATTCAAATTGAGACCTCTCTTGTTTTAGCATAAACTTTAACTCTGTACTTATATGGGATAGAAACCATTATACGATACTCTTTACAGAATAAACCGTATCATTAAATTTGATAGATTTTAAATCTTGGGCTTTTAAAAACTGTTGAGCTAAAGGCGATATTGGTGATATAACATAAATTGAAAGCCCGTTATAGTTCACCACACCTAAGCCTATACTGATATAGAATAAAGCCTTATCAGTTTGTAATAAAGTTCCATTTTGAGGATTATTGTGTAATTCTAACTTAATTTGAGAAAGGATTCTTAGTTGTTTTTCTGCCTCTAGAAATTGTATACCTAGCTTTTCTTGTTCTAAGTGAATCATGGCTCTAGCTGTCTCGTGTTTATCTCCAGCAGAGCTTTTGGTTGTAGTATTTAAATCCATCTTTTGAGCATCAATTTGAATTTGTATTGAATTCAATTTTGCTCTCACTAATTTCAAACAATGGGTTTGTAATTGTATCTTAAAATTTAAATCTATATCAGGCATATAATATTTTTTAAAAACAAAAAGGACAGTTTAAAGCGCCACCAAAATAGACCAATAAATCCTACTTTACACTCATCAAGATGTTTATTTGTACCTTCATATTTCAAATAACATATAGATGAGAAAACTACTACTAATTTTCACGTTAATTTCGACAATAGCATTAGCTCAAAGTCCATGTACCCAAATACCAGACTCAGGAATGTGTCTAGCTGCAATACCTAAATACTATTTTGATCAATCTACACAGCAGTGTACGATGTTTGTTTGGGGAGGTTGCGGAGGAGTTGTTCCCTTTGATAGTATGGAGGAATGCGAGGCAGCTGATTGTACAAATCCAATTATTGACAGCTGTGAAGCAGTTTTAATTTCGGCTTGTTCTTATCCATTAATATGGGCACCAGTATGTGGTTGTGATGGTGTAACATATTCTAATGCTGGAGCAGCAGCCTGTAATACTATCTTTGAATTTACAACGGGTGAATGTGGGACATCTACTGATATATATGGTTGCACCGATAATACCGCTATAAATTACAATCCAATAGCAACTATTGACGACGGCTCATGTATATATATTATCTATGGATGTTTAGACCCTTTTGCATGTAACTTTAATTTTGAAGCTAATACACCAGACTTTAGCTGCACCTATCCAGAACCATATTTAGATTGTAATGGTGAATGTTTATTAGATATAGATGGTGACTTTATATGTGATGAATTAGATAATTGTACCATTATATACAATACAGACCAAGTAGACACAGATAATGATGGCGAAGGCGATGCTTGTGATTATGATGATGGTTTAGATATAGTAGAAATTCACTCTAATAATAACACACTTCTAAAAATGATTGATGTACTAGGAAAAGAACACCAGTATCATCCAAAAGGTAAAATACTATTTTACATTTATCAAGATGGTACTACAGAAAAGAGAGTCCTTTATTAGGACCTTCTTTTTTATTTTTTTTTACAAAACTATTAGTAATCACAATATTGTCTGAATGAAATTGAATAATATAAACTCCAGGTTCATACCTATTCAAATGAATTAAAGTAGAGTTTTTATGATTTCTTGTTTCTATGATATCTCCTAAAACTGAATAAATAGAAATACTTCCCTCCTGGTCAAATTTCACATTCAAAATTGGATACTACAAGCTGAATAATTCATTAGTAGAAATAAGTTGGCTCCATAGATTTCAATCTCATGTTTAAACACTGATAAGGCTAATATAAACCGATTAAAATCGGATTATGATCTGATGATCTATAGTAAGTAGAATCTGCTAGCTCATGTCTGTAATCAATCCAATTTGGATAAGATGCATTTATGTCCCAAACCTTTATCTCCTTTATAGAACTCTCAAAATTCTTACTAACAAAAGCATGATCTAAGTTTCCTTTACGCCCCTTATACTCATATGAATACTTAGTCACCTCTAATCTTTTTAGATTATTAGATTCTAATAATTGAATGGGATCCTCATTTGTATAGGCATTAAAGTCACCTACAATCAACAAATCATCATTTTCATAAAGTGAATCAACTAGGTTTAACAGGACTTCTGCTTGCTGTTTACGTTTATAATTATAAGCTGCTTGTCCATCTTTTTGATCTTCATTTAATCCCTGAGCACCACGTGGACTCTTAGATTTAAAATGATTTACTGAAAGTATAAACTCTGAGTTACCCCCATAATTAAATCGTTGAAACAATGGGGGTCTAGAAAAAATAGGGTTTTTATGATACTTAGCAGTTGTAAGTGCGGTAACACTATTAGCATCATAAATAATTCCCGTTTTTATAAAATCGCTACTAGAACTAGTTCCTGTTAAGGATACTGTGTATTTCCTACTTGGGTTTTTTAAATTTAAATAGCTGCAAAACTGAACAAGTGTACTCAATGAATCTTCACCATCATTCTCTAATTCCATCATCGCTATAATATCTGGATTAGCGGCACAAATTGCAGCCTTGAGTTTAGCTAACTGCAACTGATATGACTTGTAAGTTTTAGCTCCTCTTGGGGTAGGGAAACCATCTCCTTTTCCATCGCCATTAAATAAGTTATGAAGATTAAAACTCATCACCTTTAGAGCGCCCTTTACACTACTACCCTCTTCTTTCTCAATAGCCTCTACTAAGATATCATCTATTAATCTAATTCTATAATCGTCGTTAAATTGACTTACAAAACCGATTATACCACTACATTTGTTACCAATAGAAATATCTGTAGACTTACAATACAACGAATCTAAAAATGGGAAGCGCATATTCGACAAATCATCTATCACTATAGAATTTACCTGTTTTGGACTAGATAAATCCATGATTTTCTGTGAATCTAACTGCGCATCATAAATTTCTGTTGCTTGAACTAACTCTGATGTTGATAAAAGGATTTGACCATATTTTAAAAATGAATACGAACTACTAATTAACAATTCATTCTCAATATGTATTAATGACCCTTCCAGTTGCTCCATTTTGCTTAACGAGATTGGTAAGCTTACACTTTGCTTGCTTACACTATTCCCTTCCGACAATAACTGAATTGATTGAACACTATCTAGACGAGTTTCATTTTTATATTCTACAATTTTTGCTGTAATAAGAATCTCGTCGCCAACATGAACAAGTCGTTGAGTTTTAACAAAAATACCTCTGTTAGAAAAGATTGTGTGGTCTTGAATGAAAAAACCTCCAAGCTCGCCTACCTCTTGAAAAACTCCCGCAACAAGTCCTTTTGTTTTCACAAACTGGTCTTTAAAAGATGTATCATCTTTTACATCATGTATTTCAGATATACTTATGTGCTCACCACATGAACAAAGGAATACACATAAAACTAAAACTGCATTTTTAATCATCATTGGTCTAATCTGATATTTTCATCTCCTTTTTGATACGGGAGATACGTTATAATTAACTGAAGCATTTCATCTGTGGTTTTCATACTCCCATTCTTACCAGTTATAAACTGAGGTGGATTAAATGGATTGTCCATATTATTCAATGTATTATCAAATAAAGCCTCCACCTTAATATGAGTACCTTTTGTTAAATGTACAATCTGTTGGAAGGTGTAAAAATATTGCCATCTAAAATTCCAGTCTTCAATTTTAATTAATGGGATTGTATCACCCGTTGGGGTAATTGCATAGGATTTAAATTGTTTACCGATAAGGTGCATATGAGGATTTAAAGTCAAAACAGACATATCTTCTAGTAAAGTAAATTCTGTTTTAAAAACTTTCACTTCATCAGGAGCTATCACCAAAGGAGGCACAACCCTAGATACACCTTGTGTACCCAGAATCAGCTCCTTCAATGGACGTTTAGGCTTTTGCTTATCGAAATAAATATTAAAATAGGACTGATCTGTATCATCTATTGGAGAAGGTCCATAGTGGAAATCTTTCACTAGAATTGCAGATTGTTTAGTAGCCCGTAAACCACCAATACCATCTGGATATAAAAATGCCTCTACACCAGGCAAGTAATTAGCTACTGAAGGAGTCAATAATGGGAAATCACCATTCTCATAAGGTATATTTAATGCATAGAACGCAGAGGAATCAGTATGGGAATCATTATTTACAATACTTACCTTATTTAAATGATCGGACTTATATGTATCGTAAGTTAATAGGTGAGCATTTACATGATGAACCAATTGTTTATTGTCCGGAACAAATTCTATCAATCGAATATTTGTGTCTTTTTCTAGTTCGAAAGGGAGCTTAGCAATCATAAATCGATCTTTATTGTCACCTGGGATATTGAATACTTCTGGCATCTCAACAACCAAATCGGGCTTACCCAATTTTTGCTCAATCCTACCTTCTATTTTGGGTTTTATGAGTTTACTAGTATCCCCTGGCTCAGCTCCATGGAGATACCAATCCTGAATAATATTTTTCTCTTGCTCTGATAAAACTTTCTCACCAATAAAATGACTGTATTCAGTAGAAGCTGGCCATGGTGGCATATAACCGCTTTTAGTAACGTATGCTACCATTTTAGCGCGTTTAACTACATCCTGATAGCTTTGAAGAGCAAAAGGCGCAGGCCCTCCCTTATGATGACATGAACTACAATTGTTAAAAATAATTGGTGCTACATCATCTACGAAATTATAGTTCGACTTGTGATCAGAACAGGAATTTGTAAGTAGCATTATCCATAATAAAAAGGATAAATATTTATTCAATGAAACAGCCAATAGCTTTAGTTTTTTTAATCATAATTTCTTTTCCCTTTAAATAGGACTCTATAGCGTCCTTTAGGTAAAACTCAGTAATAACAAGTCTCTTCCGTCCTAACTCACCTAACCAATTATCAAATAAGCCTTGATACCTTATATTGTTCTTATCGTCAATTAAATAGGCTTCTGGTGTAATGGTAGCTTTTAATTCTCTAACCAATTTAAAATTTGGATCATACACAATATCTAATGGCAAATTGTAATGATTCAAAAAGGAATCGACCTCATGTGTTGTATAAAATTTACCCGGAACAACTCCATAAATATCTATCTCATCCCCATAATCCTCTATCATTTCTCTTAAGTCTTTTGTATAACCTTTACATAAAGGACAATCAGGAGCTATAAAAACCAACACTTTGGCCTTATCCTCCTCAAGAATATTCCTCTTTTCCTCAAACATTGAGCATGAATGAAGAATTGTAACAAGTAGAACTATTTTAGTCAAAGTATTCATAATAAACCTTTAATTCAAAAATACAGAATTTGATGTTGCAATGGGTGTTGTAGCAAATAGAATTATACACTTATTACAATTTGTTTATTTCTAACTTATTTTTGATTGTATTTAAGATAAATACTTAGATATTAGCTCAAACTATAGTCCTCAATTATTAAGATGGAGTACACTCTATTTAACTCTTACAAAAATTTACCATTTAATGAATGGGAAACACTGCTACTGGAAGATGATTTCTTTCTATCTCCACTTTGTTTGAAAATAATTGAAGAAGAACATCAAGAAGAAATAACACCCCTATATATCATTATCAAAGATGAAGGTAAAGTTATTGGCATAGTATACGCACATATATTTTCTTTAAATGGCTCTAAAGTCAAGGACTATATAGACAATGGGAATTCAAAATTTAATGTTTTGAATTATTTTAAGTCTGCTTCTGCCCGTCTATTAAATATGGATATTTGTTTCTTAGGAAACACTTTCTTAACAAATGAAGCTAGCGTAAGAATCTCTAAGGAATATATCAATAATAATAATAGTATTCTTGACGGGATTCTAAACACTATCTCATCCAAAACCAAAGCTAGTTTTACAATTATACCTGAATCCTACAAAAAAGAAATGACTTTAAAAGGCAACTACTTAAAGATTTTAGTTGAACCTGACATGCAACTTGAAATCAAAAATAGTTGGTTAGAATTTAATGATTACCTATTATCAATTAGGTCAAAATACAAAAAGCGCTATCGTAGAGTTATAGATAAGAGTAATCAAATAGTGAAAAAGGAAATGAGTCTAGAAGACTTGATCATAGAGTCTGATACTATGAAAGAGCTGTTTCACAATGTATTTAGTAAATCAAAATTTAATGCAGCTAAGTTTAATACCGATGTGTTTTATGATTTAAAATTGAAGAAAAACAATGTATCAATTTATGGGTATTACTTAAAAGATGAGTTGATCGGTTTTGCTTCCGATATCAGTATTAACAAAACCTTATACGCTCACTTTGTTGGTTTAAATTATGAGGTTAATCAAACTCACGAAATCTACAACCTTATGCTTTATGAGCAAATTGATTATGCGATTAAAAATAAATTACAGTCAATTAAGTTTGGTCGTACAGCAGCAGAATTCAAAAGTAATATTGGGGCTATTCCAAAGAATGATAAGGCTTATGTCTACCATAAGAATAAAGTTGTTTTGAAAATACTAAAACCAATACTTAGTCTTCTAAAGCCTAAAAATTGGATACAACGGAATCCTTTTAAATAAAAAAAGCCTCTGAAAAATCAGAGGCTTTTTGTTTTAGATAATATAAAATGATTTATCGATTCACTTCTAATAATTCTACTCTAGAGTTAAGTTTCAATAAATAAACACCATTTACTAAATCTTGCACATCAAGACTTATACTCTTTTCACCTACGCTCACGCTTTCTTTAGTAATTTGTTTTACTTTTCTACCTAGAGTATTATACAAGGCCAGCTCTATACGACCTTCTTTTTCTTGATAGAAATCTACTACCACTATAGAAGAAGTAGGATTTGGGTAAATATCAAATAATTCGGAATTTTTGAATTCAAAATCTATAGCAGTAGCAATTGTTACAGCATTATTTTCAAGATTACTATTTTCAACATCCCATTCAACATTCACTAATTGTTCTTTCTCTTGACTCGATGACCAGTAATGTAAATTTAAATCAAGATCTAAATCAGACTCATCAATCCAAATAGTCATTACAACTGTTTCTCCCTCATACACACCAGTAGAAATTACTTCACCCATAGAGTTCTTAACCACAAACTCATCACCAACATGAATTGTATTTTCTAATAAGTAATTTGGCAAAGCCACATTCATACTCATCTCTGTTATAGAAGGTATTGTATAATGCTTATTTACATTTTTCTGTGCTAAACGCAATTCAGGAAGAACTACATCATTTGTAGGATATGTGAATACACGTTCATTAGTCATACGGATTTGATAACCTTTTCCTGGCTCCATATTACCAATTGTGTTTACATTAAATTCTGGCCAATACACATTACCAATACCATCTTTAATTAGCATTACATCTTCTTCAATTGTTTGTAAAACAACAGAAGCATCAGCAGCTTGCTTTCTTAAGTATCCTAAATAACTCCACCCTTCATTTAAAACTAATGGGTAGTTTAATGGGTTAGCAACGGCACCTCGGACTTCTAGTGCTGCATCAGCATTCATTTTCACTTTGTAAGCTTTACCTACTATATGATCGCCGATATTATTCAAACTCCATTCTGGCCAGTAAACATTACCAAGCTCATCTTTAGCTAAAAATAAATCATCAACAACTGGTGAGAATACATCTCCGATACTAGGGTAATCAGGAACTATATAAGTTGAAATCAAATTCCAGCCCTCAATTAACTCAATACTCTGAGACATTGTATTTGATAAAGATGATAAAGCACTAATACCATCAACTGCATATGTATCTGTATTCGGCATAGATAAATCATAATCAGCTAAAGCTAATCTAACCTCGTTTAATGAAGCTTTCCATGTCATCCAAGTAAATTCTTCACCTACTTCCATTCCATTGTATTCATTGGCATCTGCACCATAAACTGTCATTGTGTTTGTGATACCTGTCCACATCATCATTCCAGCACAGTAATACTCACCATCTAAACCTACATAGAAAACACCTAAATAATCCCCCATTTCAATCAGAGCATCATTTATAGTAATATCTCCGGTAGAAGGAATTAAAATTATATGGTTATTTGATGTTGTTTCGAAAGTCCAACTTGGTTCTGTTGGCAGTGGATACTCACAAGAACCGTCATCTGAATTTGCATTTTCATCATAATTTAGAGCTTCTAGATCAGTACAACCAAGAATTTCTTGTTCACAAGAACCATCATCAATATTCGCATTTTCATCATAGTTTAGTGCTGTAACATCTGTACAGCCATAAACAACGCCAATACATGAGCCATCATCTGAGTTAGCACCTTCATTGTAATTGATTGCATTCTCATCTGTACAACCATAAATAGGATCGATACATGAACCGTTGTCCACAGTTGCTAGAGGATCAAAATTAATCGCAAGTTCATCCATACAACCAGCGCTCACATCTGTAACTACGACAGTTGCATAAGCAATAAACGCACCTGTTGTAGCAACAACATTTACACTTACTTCATAAGTACCATTTTCTTGATAGTAATGAATAGGTTCGTCAACTCCAGTATAAGTTGTTCCATCGCCCATATTCCAAAGCAGATAACTAACTACCGGAATTTCATTAATAATTGCCCAAAAGTGGAAATTACTTCCGGCTAATTGTTCATACTGTACGATAACTAATGATGTATAATCACAAGACCCATCCTCTTCATTTGCGTTTGGATTGAAATTATAAGCCTCTGGATCAGTACATCCTGCTAACATCCCAATACATGAACCATCTTCCAAATTAGCTTCTTCATTAAAATTGAATGCTTCAGGGTCAGTACATCCAGCTATAATACATGAACCATCTTCATTGTTGGCTTCAGGATTATAGTTTTCAGCTAACTCATTGGTACAACCCAAAATGATACATGAACCGTTATCAGAATTTGCTTCAGGATCGAAATTGTCGGCTTCAGGATTTAAACATCCAAAAATATATGGCTCACAAGAATCATCATCTATAGTAGCTAGCGGATTATAATTAAACATGGTTGGATCTGTACAACCAGGGATTTCAGTAACACTTTCCTCTCCTGTAACAAAACTTAGAGTATCACTATTTCCTGAATCACCACAAGGACTCTGAGCTACAACAGCCCAAAAATATTCTGTTTCTGCACCCAGTAATATATCAAAAGGATAAGCCGGTTCATCAATATTTTCAATCGTATGAATAATATCAGTGAAGTCAGAGTCTGTTGCAATTTGAAGAGTATATCCAGCTGCAGATTCTATATCCTCCCAAGTAAATGTAGGCGTAAGAGAAACCTCAATAGATTCGTGAGGAGGGAAATTTAATTCAGGTGCCACAGGCAAACCTTCATAAACGTTTACCTCCACATCAACTTGATGTAATAAATCATCTGATGTTGCAGTAATTTGGAATGGGTAATTTCCTGCAGGAATAGGGAAGGGCGAAGAAATAGTTAATGTAGAATTATCTCCTGGAACAACATCTTGCGGATCAAAATTAACTAAAACACCTTCAGGTACATCTACAATCGTTAGAGTTACAGGAGTGTCATAGCTTAATATTGGGTCAATTTGAACATCAAAAATTGCCATTTCACCCGAACAAATATCCAATGATTGAGGAAGCACATTAATAGTAAAGTTAGGTGCACTAGGTTCTGTGATTTCAAAAATATTCGAAATATTAAAAAACACATTATTTGCAGCTTTCACCTTTACACGAGCCTGAGCAGACACTTCATTTGGACAAATAATATCTGCAGTACCATTGTTTGAGACTCCTTCAGCTATTAATTGATCAAATGTATTTCCACCATCAAGAGAAAGATAAATATCTACTTCCGAACAGTTAATTGGAGCTACATCCGTATTGGCTACATCCCATGTAACAGTATAGGTATTTCCATACTCCCATGATTCAGTAACATTATTTACAAGAAAAGGACCAGCAATATCACTCACATCAAAATCCATTTGATCATAACTGACACCACCTCCACCAGCGTTATTATCTCTTACTGTAAGTCTAAAGGTTAAATCTCTAGAATAAATAGGTAATAATTCTCCGATTGTACTTGTTCCATTTAAGAGGTCGTTTAAGCGTGGAAAAACACGAGTTGATGAAGTCGTTGGAGACCAAGATCTAAAAATTGGCTGATTTCCAGATGGGGATGTAAGGTCATTATCAGCACCATCAGTAACCGGTCCTAAATCAAATTCTTCCCAACAATAAGTTAGAGCATCTCCTGCATCTACATCATTTCCTGAACCTATTAACTCAAATGGTGTACTTACAGGTATTGTAAACCCTCCATCACCAGCATTAGCTACAGGAATATTATTACCCGTTTCAATTTGTTCTGCACAATCGTTTGCAAAACCATCTCCATTTGTATGAGCTGTAATTTGATCAAAAGAATAAGTATGATAATAATCATCAGAATTATTTTGAATATTTGGAGGGCATATACCTGCATAACCCATTATTGTTGAAGCACTACCAGGCTCATATGCTGAAGTAGAAGTTCTTTCGCAACTATTGTTTTGAGTATGATTCCCTCCAAATTGGTGTCCCATTTCATGACATACATAGTCAATGTCAAATGGATCTCCTACAGGAGCAAAATGGCCTGTTATTCCACGACCTTTTTGCCCGTTAGTACAAACAACTCCTAAACCAGCTAAACCACCACTATCTTTACCGAAAACGTGACCAATATCATAGTTATCACTTCCAATAAGATCATCAATATTATCTTGATTCTCATCAATCATTGCCCCAGCATTTCCATTAGAATATGGATCGGTAGCAGAGTTTGTGTAAATAAGTTCGTCGTTATTCTCTACTAAAACTAAACGGAATGACGCCTCACGCTCATATACCTCATTAATTCTATTTAATGTTGTGTTAATAGCGGCTATTGCATCAGCTACAGTCCCACCATGAAACTCTGTGTACTCACCTGAACAAGCTATGGCAGCACGATAAGTTCTTAATACATCTCCCGATTGTCCACTAGCAACTACGACACTTTTAGCGGCACTACCTACCATACACTGACTATCTCTAACCTTAGTGTTTGTCGCATAGAAATCCTCTTTAAAGTAACTAATACAATACTGCGTATCATTTAGACTATATGGATCAATATAGACTGTACCAGAAGCCGAAATCATCATTGCATGAAATCCATTATGATCAACAGACATTCTTAAAGTAGCAGTACGATCTGTTAGCCCTTGACCTACAAACGATTTAATACTAGGAAATTTTTCAGCTAATTTAGTAGGCATTAAGCTAGATTCAACAATAGCAAACTGATGCATATCACCATTTGGCATTGGTAAATCTATCACTAAATTAGAGCTAGAAATCTCTACAGAAAACTCCTTTGGAGCAGAATTAAGTAGCTCACCTAACTCTTGCATGTCGATTGAATATGTTTTATAAGCTACAGGAATAATATACCTTTCATTGTTAGCCGTAATAGTACTACCTGAAACGTCTTCCCAAATATTTTGAGCATTAGAACTTAAGCTACTTAGAAAAATTAGTGTTAAAAATACTAATCCTTTAAACAGAGATTTGGTCTGTTGCATAGTGTGATTTTTATAAATTACTCAATTAATAACAAGCGGTCAAGTTACAAAAGAAATGCCAAATTTAATTCCATTATATTTCACGCTTAAATTGCTTTAAATATGAATCAAATTAGCTTTTGGGAAGAGGAAATCTTTTTAAAAAATATTGATATTACAATTATTGGTAGCGGAATTGTCGGACTGACTTGCGCTCTAAAACTCAGAGAATTAAAACCCAAATCAAGAATCGTTATTCTTGAACGGGGCTACCTTCCCTCTGGAGCTAGTACCAAAAATGCTGGATTTACTTGCTTTGGATCTCCTTCAGAATTATTGGATGATTTAAATAATTTAAGCGAAAGTGAAGTCTTTCAACTTGTTGAATTGCGTATAAAAGGTCTTGAAAAATTAAAAAACCTGATTAGCACTTCAGAAATGGATTATAAAGAATATGGTAGTTATGAGCTCTTTAACGATAAAGATACTTACGAAAACTCGTTAAACAAACTCCCATACCTAAACAAAAAGCTTCATCACATATTTAAAGAAGATACTTATGAGCTGTTTGATAACCCGGAAACATTTGGCTTTGACAAAAACTCACTAATTATAAAGAATAAGTTTGAAGGCCAGATAAATACGGGTTTAATGATGCGCAAACTACTAAGACTTTGTAGCGATTCTAATATTGAAGTTTTCAATGGGTTTGATGTAGATACTTTTGAAAAACAGAAGCACAAATGGGTTGTCTATGGTAAAAACAAACAAGTATCAAGCAATAAGCTTCTTATCTGTAATAACGCATTTGCAAGTAAAATGCTAGCTAATATTGATTTAAAACCTGCAAGAGCACAGATTTTAATTACAAAACCAATTGAAAACCTAAAAATTAAAGGCTGCTTCCACATGGATGAAGGGTATTACTATTTCAGGAATGTAGGCAATAGAGTTTTATTCGGTGGTGGTCGCAACCTTGACTTTAATGCAGAAGAAACATTCAATATGAATCCAACTGAACTGATACAGAATAAACTTGAATCACTACTTCAAACTACGATTCTCCCTAATCAAAGTTTTGAAGTCGAAAGACGATGGACTGGGATAATGGGTGTTGGATCTAATAAAACACCAATACTTAAAAGGATAGATGACAACCTATACTGCGCAATTCGAATGGGAGGAATGGGTATAGCACTAGGTACTGAAATTGGACAAGCACTTGCAGAGATTTCTACTAAGCAATAGACTGACATCTTGTCAAAACACAATGGGTTTTATCACATATTTGCTAAGCTGACATTTTGACAACTATTCTTTTTCTATAAATAAATTACAATTTAATATCACACATTAAATTAACGTTAACAAATTACTAAAATACCTATCAATCAACACTTTACACTCTTCACCTAAACTTAATAAACAATACAAAATCTGCTGAAATCAAAAATACCTAATAATCAAAGAGTGAAAACAAGAGGGGATTAACGCATATTTCATTAAAGAATTATACATTTGAAATAACCTACATAACAACAACATACAACTATATATAATGCAAGAAAAATCGATTAGAAACACTCTCCTACTTCTCATTTTAGGCTACCTAATTTACATTCTCAAAAGTGTCTTAACCCCATTCTTAATAGCACTATTTATTGCCTATCTCCTAAATCCACTAATTACATTTATTCAGGATAAATTAAAGATTAAGAAACGTGGTCTTGCAGTCGGTATTGGTCTAACAATCACAAGCCTTTTCATATCATTAATATTTCTAGCGAGTACTCCAATAATCAATAAAGAATTCCATAAAGCGGCTATCATAATAAAAGAGTACGCAGACTTCATCCCTCCTATCCCAAATGAATTACAAGATCAAGTCAGCAATTTCATACAATCCGACTATGCGAAAGATTTTTTAAATAGTACCACAATCAATGAAACCATAAACAAAGTCACTCCTTTCTTAAAAAGCCTATTTACCGAATCACTAGATCTATTAATGAGTGTTTTTAGTTTATTTCTAATTCTCATCTATTTAGTCTTCATCTTGCAAGGATACCCTAAGCTCAGTAGTAGTTGGCTTAACTGGATACCGATTAAGTATAGAGATAATGCCGATGACATTACATCTGACCTAAACGATGGAATGCGCTCTTATTTTAGAGGACAAGCATTAATAGCCTTTATTGTTGGAATACTTTTCTGTATTGGATTCTCAATCATAGGATTACCACTTGCTATCTTATTAGGAATACTAATAGGAATCTTAAACTTAGTACCCTACTTACAAATACTTGGTTTTATACCCGCATTTTTCCTCAGTGTTTTACATAGTATGGAAACTGGGCAAAATATCTGGGTAACCCTTGGTATAACAGCTTTAATCTTTTTTGTGATACAATTAATTCAAGAGAGTATTCTCATTCCTAAAATTATGAATAAGGTTACAGGATTACACCCTGCAATCATACTTCTATCCCTATCAATATGGGGAAGCCTTTTAGGTTTAACAGGCTTGATACTAGCCCTACCAATAACCACTTTACTCCTATCGTATTACAAACGGTTTATTAATAATGAAATTAAGTGAGGTACTCTTTAGCCACTTCTTTAGACTTTGAAATGATGTCGATTAGTGATACACCGTACATATAATTACCTAGAATGGTAAATGCTGCAGGGCTTAATCTTTCTATTTTCAACACTCTATCTAAATGCCCTAACTCATACTGAGGAATAGCTTTTTCTATAATTTTAAGCTCTGAGGAACCGAAAAAGAGGTTTTCACCAAACACTTTATTTAAAAACACAGAAGACTCCTCTTCAAGATCAATCTCTCTTAAACGCTCAGCAGTAAACCTAGCCCCCCCCATCATAACAGTGTTTACTACAAATTCATCCGTAGAATGCTCTGGAAAAGTATTACTATTAGCCACCATTCCCAAAACCACAGAACCTTCTTTAGAAGGGACTAAAAAACCAAATCCATCAAAATTGAATTCTGACTTCTTCATCCTTACATTCTGCAATGCAACTGGTGAATAATTTATGGACTTTAATAAATCACTCAAATCGCCCTCAAGATATCTACATAGTTTGTGGGCTGGTATAGTAGATACAATTTTAGAAAATGAATGACTTTCACCATTAGCATTAAACTTAACAGAGTCAGAAACTTCAAGATCCTCTATTCTTGCGTTGTAAACTATATTTTGACTCAACTCAAGCTTTAAAGAATCAACCAACTGTTGTACTCCACCTTTAAAGCTGAATAAAGCTTTTGAGGTAATATTTTTGGGGTATTTTTTAGAATCGACCTCAGCAGACTTAAAACCAATTAAAGCCCTTACAATCGAACCACTTTGACCCTCCAACCTCTTCAACAAGGGCAATGTAGCTGAAATGCTCATTTTGGTTACATCACCTGCCCATATACCACTCACCATACTATCGAAAAATAAACTCCTAAACTCAAAACCAAAGTGACGATCAACAAAGCTAGATATAGTTTCATCGCCATTATACTTAGATGCCCTCAAGTCTCTAAAAATGGCTTTCGCAAACACTATAAAATATGGAGAAACTAAAAATGATTTTATTGAATGTGGCAATACCTGTAGCTTATCATCGTGACACAAATACCTTTTTTTAGCGCTATCAGCAGCAAACACTAAATCATCCCACAAACCTAAATCCTCAACTAACTCTAAAACGCATTGTCCTTTTCCTTTTGGACGAATACCCCTAGGGCCCCATTCTAAAATACAACCTTCTTTTTCTTCTGAATAAACCAAACCCCCAGCCTTATCAGATTCTTCGTAAATCGTAAAGTCAACTGTAGGGTTGAATTTTTTCAAATAGTACGCAAAAGATAAGCCTGAGATTCCTGCACCGAGTATAGCAATTTTATGATTCTGCATAATCATAAAGCAATTATACCATCAATCTTAGAAGACTGTATGTAGATTTCAATTATTTCATCAGCACTCAACATAACCTCTCTAACACTAATAGACACAAAAGCTCCTTTGGAAGACTCCTTACGAGTAATCTGAGCTCTTTCAGAGTGAAATAGAGATTCAATTTGTGCAATTTTCTTCAAATCTGATTTCACAATAAATTTGAACATATAAACTGAAGGGAATGATACCTCCGTTAATTTTTCGCGTAAACCATCAAAATCGTTTTTCATAGCAATAATTTACACAAAAATACAAAGGTTCTAAAAACACAAGGCACAGGTCGTGCTTTTTTCTAAATTTGTTTTTATGACTAAACGCATTGTTATTTCTGGAGCTCCCGGAACAGGGAAGACCAGTATCATAAAAGAGTTATCAAACAGAGGGTATAAATGCCACTCAGAAATATCGCGTGAAATCATTGCAAATCAACTTGCAACAGGTGGAACTACAACTCCCTGGCAAGACCTCAACAAGTTTAGTGAGCTAGTTATTGAAGAAAGATTAATACAATTTAAGAGTGCTGTAGATAATGTTGAATTTTACGACAGAGGAATTATTGACTCCTTAGCTTACTTACTTAAAGACAAAACCCCTATTATAAACAAGTGGGAAAACATAGCCAACAACAATAAATACTTCAACACAGTATTTATTACACCACCCTGGGAAGGTATCTACATTAAAGACAAGGAGCGAAAAGAAGATTTTGAAACTGCTACTGAAATCCACAAATTTATGATTGAAGCCTACAAGCTCTATTCCTATAAAGTCTGTATTATTCCAAAAATGAGTGTAAGCGAACGAATTGATTTCATAATTAACCAAATTGAGTAACCAGAAAATACATAGAATTTTAGAGAAGTACTGGGGTTTTAAATCCTTTAGAGCTAAACAGGAAGATATCATAAATGACATTCTCGCTCAAAAAGACACTCTAGCTTTACTACCTACTGGTGGAGGAAAATCACTGTGCTACCAAGTTCCGGCATTAGCTTTAGAGGGGGTTTGTATTGTCATATCACCTCTTGTAGCTCTAATGAAGGACCAAGTATCTCAACTTCAAAAAAAAAACATAAAAGCCATTGCCATTAGCGGGGGTATGAATCATAGAGAATTAGATATTACTCTAGATAACTGTATATATGGAAATATTAAACTGCTGTACTTATCACCAGAAAGACTTCAGTCAGATATAGTTCAAGAGCGAATAAAAAAAATGAAACTGAGTTTTATTGCTGTTGATGAGGCGCACTGTATTTCACAATGGGGATATGACTTTAGACCTTCATATCTACAAATTTCAGAAATAAGAAAACTCAAACCAAAAGTTCCAATTCTAGCTCTTACAGCCACAGCAACAAAAGAAGTAGCAAAAGACATACAGGAGAAACTATCTTTTAAAGAAAATAACTTAATACAGAAGAGCTTCAAGCGCAGCAACTTAGCCTATATGGTTCTGGAGGAAAGCCACAAGATGGATCGAATTCAGAAAATGTTAATGAAAATTAAAGGCTCTGCTATCATTTATGTCCGAAGCAGGAAAAGGGCTTATGAATTCTCTACAGAATTAAATAAGCTGGGTATCAGCTCTTTATTTTACCACGCTGGCCTCCCTACAACTGAACGTGATGCGAACCAAGCAAAATGGATGGACAATAGTGTACGCGTTATTGTTGCTACCAATGCTTTTGGTATGGGAATCGACAAGCCAGATGTTCGGCTTGTTATTCATTTACAAAATCCTGACACAACAGAAGCCTACTTCCAAGAAGCTGGGAGAGCTGGAAGAGATGGCGTAAAATCTTTTGCTGTCAGTTTATTCCAAAGATCAGACCTCGAAAATTCAATAGAGCGATTTGAAGAGAATTACCCATCAGCCAAAGAAGTGAAAAAAATCTATCAGCATTTAGCAGATTACCTGCAAATTGCTATTGGGGATGGATTTGAGCAAGCTTATGATTTTTCAATAGATGAATTTTGCAATAATTATAAACTCAATTTATCTAAATGTATAAAAGCACTACATATTATTGAAAAAGAAGGCTTGATAAAGTATGACAGCTTTAACAACACACCTTCTTCTATAAATATTATCTGCTCATCTATATCTGTTATTAACTATACCTCCCCTAACAGAAAAAAGGTTGAACTACTTCAATTAATACTTAGACTTTACCCTGGAGTCTTTGATGAACCCGTTGAGATAAAGGAAAGGAGCTTAGCCATCAAAGTAAATCAAGACAGCAGTTTAATCTACAAGCTATTAAAACAATTAGATCAAGAAAGGGTTATTGACTACAAACAAAGAACGAACTCAGGTAAAATCATATTTAGTTCCGCAAGACACTCAAGCAGTCATTTACCAATTTCTAAAACACATTTTGAAGAAAGAAAAACACTATTAGTAGGTAAACTTCAATCCATGAATGACTACCTTTCTAATATAAACTATTGCCGTTCAAAGGTATTATTGGACTACTTTGGAGAAAAAAACTCTGATGATTGTGGGATTTGTGATGTCTGCATAACGAACCAATCTAATTCGGAAGAATTTAGAAAAGATATTCAAAAGGAACTTTTAATGAGTTTAAAAGAAAGTCCAATAGACATCAGTATTTTTGTCAGTAGATATAGTAAAATTAAAGAGGATAGTATTCTGTACATTATTAAAGAGTTAATAGCAGAACAGATAATCACTAAAGAAGGTAAAACATTAAGAATAAATGAATAGAGATAAAAAGATAGTATTTATGGGTACTCCCCAATTTGCTGTAGCCTCACTAAAAAACGTTTACGAAACTGGTTATAAAGTAGTAGGTGTTATCTGCCCTCCTGATAGACCCGCTGGTAGAGGTCATAAACTTCAAGCTTGTGATGTAAAGAAATACGCCCTTTCTCAAAACCTCAACATACTCCAACCAGAAAAACTGAAGAATCCCGAATTCCTATCTAAGCTAAAGGAGTTAGAGGCAGATCTATTCATAATAGTAGCCTTTAGAATGCTGCCCAAAGAAGTTTGGTCACTCCCTAAATATGGAACTTTTAATATACACGGATCACTTTTACCTCAGTATAGAGGTGCTGCACCTATTAACTGGGCAATTATTAATGGTGAAACAAAAACAGGAGTCACCTCCTTCTTTATTAATGAGAAAATTGACACTGGAGCTACCCTACTATATAAAGAGTGTGAAATAGGTGAAGATGAAACGGTTGGTGATATTCATGATAGACTTATGACTCTTGGGGCTGAGCTAGCTACACAAACCTGTGATGCCATATTTAACCAATCTATTACTCCACAAAAACAAAAAGATACATCCAACCTAAAAGAAGCGCCAAAACTATTTAAAGATAATTGCCAAATAGATTGGACAAAAACTACTATTGAAATTCATAACCACATTCGAGGGCTATCTCCCTACCCTGTAGCTTGGACTACATTTATATCCAACGATACAGAACAAATTATCAAAATTCATAAAGCTAGTTACACAATCATTGAGCATGGCAAAGAAATTACCATGATTGAAACTGATAAAAAACATCTTAACATATACACTAAAGATGGAATTATCAGTGTACTCGAAATTCAAGCTCAAGGGAAAAAGAAAATGGATATTAAATCCTTTTTAAATGGAATTCAAATCGATGACAATTCTAAAGCTCGTTAAGCCCTATTCCCACTCATTTTACAGAAAACAAGTATTTAACGCCCTAGTTTATCAACATTCACTCCTATTTATTAACAAAACAGACGTTTTAACACACCGAAACTTGCGCAATCTCAACAATAGTCTATATTTGTAATGCATTCGTAAATAAATTAATCTTTAACCTTAAAAACTGTTTTAATTATGAACAAGTCAGAATTAATCGATGCTATGGCCAGCGAAGCTGGAATCTCTAAAGCTGCTGCTAAACTTGCATTAGATGCATTTACTGGATCTGTTGCTGGAACTCTTGCAAAAGGTGGTAAAGTTGCCTTAGTTGGTTTCGGATCATTTTCTATCTCAGCTCGTGCTGCTAGAGAAGGTCGTAACCCTCAAACTGGTAAGACAATCCAAATCGCTGCTAAGAACGTTGTAAAGTTCAAAGCTGGTGCTGATTTAAGCGGAAAAGTAAACTAATTACTTTCCACAAAAAATAGAAACCTCGCATTAGCGAGGTTTTTTTTGGTCTATACTTTTATTTTCAAACCATCATATGCTAAAAACACATTATCAGGTAAAAGTTTAACTACATCTTTATGCTTACCCATTAAATGACTAATATGGGTGAGATAAGCTCTTTCTGGATTTACCTTTTTTATAAAGGTTAATGCTTGTTCTAAATTAAAATGAGAAATATGTTCCTTAATCCTCAAGGCGTTAACAACTAAAACCTTTGAACCTTTAACTTTTTCAATCTCATTTTCGGATACAGTTTTTGCATCAGTTATATATGTTAAATCCCCTACACGATAACCGAGCACAGGTAATTTATAATGCATTACCTCTATAGGAGTAAAGAAATTCCCATCAATTGCAAAACTTTGATCTCCACAGATTTGATGCACTTTAACTTCGGGAACTCCAGGATATTTAAAGTCACTAAACACATAAGGATACTCTCTTAAAAGAGCTTTCTGAACGTTTAAATCACAATAAACATCCATATCCTTATTATGCTTAAAATTGAATGCTCTAACATCATCCATCCCAGCAACATGATCTTTGTGTTCATGAGTAAATAAAATCGCTCTTAAATCCTGAACCTTTTCACGTAACATTTGTTGACGAAAATCTGGGCCAGAATCAATCACATAATTATCCCCATCAATAGTAATCATTGCAGAAGTTCTCAAGCGATTATCATTGACATCAGTAGAAATACAAACACTACAATCACAAGCAATAACTGGTACTCCCTGAGAAGTTCCGGTTCCTAAAAAAATTAAGTCCATAAAACAAATTTAATTGTTTTAATCTAATCAAAAACGAACAAATACAAGTATAAACTTGGCTATGTTATTTAACCCATTTACATTTGCTATTAGAACAGAAACTAAATACATGAAAAACGTTGTTTTAACCCCAGCCCAAAAGGCTCTGCAAATGAATCTCGACCCAGAGATTTATGGAACATTTGCTGAAATTGGTGCAGGTCAAGAAGTGGTAAGACATTTCTTCAGAGCTGGTGGTGCTTCAGGAACTATTGCTAAAACTATGTCTGCGTACGATAAAGACTTTAGCGATGCCATATATGGAAAAGAAGCTAATGGAAGATATGTATGTGAATCGAGGCTAAAGAAAATGATAAACCATGAGTATGGTTTAATTACAGAACGTCTTGATAGAGCAAAGCATCCTCATAAACGTTTTTTCTCTTTCGCTAGTAATGTCGCTACAATAAACTTCTCAAAAACCAATGACGGTCATGGCTGGATGGGTCTACGATTTCAATTAAATCCAGACTCTGAACCAAATGATGTTATATTACACTTTTTACTACACGAAAGAGAAGCTCGACAACAACAGGAAAGTGCAGGTGTATTAGGGGTTAACTTGCTATATGGATGCATGTTCCATTACAATGACCCAAAAGCTTTAATTAAACAATTATTTGAAAACATTAGTCAAGGACATGTTGAGATTGATATGATCCAAATGAATGGTCCTGACTTTGATTATGTGGACAACAGACTATTAAGCCTTTATTTAGTTAAAGAAAAAATGACAGATGCTGTTATTTTTGGACCTGATGGTGTAAACCTTCAACCTTCTGATGTATTATACAAAAAAAATATACTAGCCATTAGAGGTAGTTTTCGACCTGTTACTAAGGTGAATATAGATATGATTAAGAATGGATACAACAAGTTCATTCTAGAAAACAGAGTCACTAAAGAAAATCTTCAAGTATTATTTGAAATCACATTGAGTAATTTAAGTACCGATGGAGAAATTGATGAACAAGATTTCTTAGATAGAGCTGATATATTATGCTCATTAGGACAAACTGTATTAATCTCTAACTATCAACAATACTATAAACTTTTAGATTATTTCAGCCGATTCACTAGAAAACGAATGGGAATTATTTTAGGAGTACCTAACCTAAAACAAATCTTTGAAGAGAAATACTATCGTCATCTAAGTGGTGGTATTCTTGAAGCTTTTGGACGAATGTTTAACCGAGATTTAAAAGTATATTTATATCCTTATCAAAAGCAAAAAGAAGGTGAATTAACAAATTCTAAAAACCTTCAGATTCACCCTAGATTCAGACCGCTTTACGAATACTTAATCTATAATAATAGGATTGTAGATGTAGACTTTGACTCTAAGGTTCTTCATATATTCTCTCCTATTGTCTTAAGAATGATAAAAAATGGCATAGAAGGATGGGAAGATTTAGTCCCTGCCTATGTAGATAATATCATTAAAGAAAAAAGATTATTTGGTTATAAACCAAAGACAGAAAAAAATAGTGATATTAAAATTCGTTAAAACTTAACGAATGAATCAATTTGATCCTGAAGCAGTTTAACTGTTTCAGGATTTTTTATTTCCCCCTGCTCACCTAGTAACTTATGCACTTCTGATAATTTAGGCTTTGAAGACAAAACTTCAGCTTTTAAATGATGGAATAAAGATGTTAGATGCTCCATTCCTCTTAAATTACCTACTCTACCAGTTGCTACTCCAACCAATGCAACCTTTTTATCTTTAATAAACTCGTTTCCAACACAGTCAATTAACGCTTTAAATATCCCTGGATAACTACCGTGATACTCAGGAGAAACCACAACAAATTTTTCAGCTCTTTGAATGTATTTTTCAATTATATTTTCAAAAACTTCTGTAGAAGCACCATAAAAATTCGAAAACATAAAATCTGATGGCAGATCACATAGATCCATAATTTGATTTTCAATTTTTTGACCATCTAACAAATCACTATAACTCTTCGCGATTTTATATGTTAAACTGTCTTTTCTGTTAGTGGCTGAAATAATAGTAATCATATCGTTGAAAATTGTGTCAAAAATGTTGATAACATACGTAGTATCTTCCTAATGCTTAAGAAGGACTTTTCGTAATTTGAGACTTTAAAAATACTGAAATTTCAATTCATAGATGGCAAAGATAATTGCAATAGCAAATCAAAAAGGTGGAGTCGGTAAAACGACTACATCAGTAAACCTAGCAGCCTGCCTTGGAGTCCTGGAAAAGAGAGTGTTACTTATCGATGCGGACCCCCAAGCTAATGCGAGCTCTTCTTTGGGTGTAGACCCAAATGGTAGCCATAATGGCACATACCAATGCCTAGAGCACCAGTTAAACGCTCTTGAATGCATTCAGAAATCATCAAGTCCGAACGTAGATGTGATGCCATCTCACTTAGACTTAGTTGCAGCAGAAATTGAGTTGGTAGACAAAGATTCAAGAGAGTATATGCTTAAAACTGCTCTCGTTGATATTCAAGAGGATTATGATTATATAATTATTGACTGCGCACCTTCTTTAGGTTTAATCACTTTAAATGCGTTAACGGCAGCTAATTCGGTAATCGTACCTATTCAATGTGAATATTTCGCACTTGAAGGTTTAGGTAAATTAATGAACACAATTAAAAGTGTTCAGAATATTCAAAACCCAGACCTTGACATTGAAGGATTACTCTTAACAATGTATGACTCAAGATTACGTTTATCGAACCTAGTGATAGAGGAAGTTAAAACACATTTTCAGGATATGGTTTTCAAAACTGTCATTCAAAGAAATGTAAGACTGAGTGAAGCTCCTAGCTATGGTGAAAGTATTATTATGTATGATGCTACGTGTAGAGGAGCAATAAATTACTTAAACTTAGCTCAAGAGTTTATAGACAAAAATGAAACTGCAGCATAAAATGGCTAAGCAAAAGAAGGCATTAGGAAGGGGATTATCTGCAATACTTAGTAATCCGAGTACAGATATTACACAAACTCAACAAAAACAAGAGGCTTCCATTCCTCTAGGGTCTATTGGAGAGCTCAGTATCAATACGATTGAAGTTAATCCATTTCAACCCAGAACTCACTTTGATCAAAGTACTCTTGAGGAATTAGCAGTTTCGATTAATGAGTTAGGAGTAATCCAACCAATTACCGTACGTAAACTTGGCTATGATAAATATCAATTAATTTCTGGAGAGCGTAGATTTAGAGCGAGTCAAATAGCTGGACTTTCAAAAATTCCTGCATATATTAGAATAGCTAACGATCAAGAAATGCTAGAAATGGCACTTGTCGAAAATATTCAAAGACAAAGTTTAGATGCAATTGAAGTAGCTTTGAGTTACCAACTATTAATAGATGAGTGTAATTTAACTCAGGAAAAACTAAGTGAACGAGTTGGTAAGAAAAGATCTACAGTAAGTAACTATTTACGACTACTTAAGTTAAATCCTATTATACAAGCAGGAATACGTGACAAAATGATTGCGATGGGACACGCAAGAGCATTAGTAAACATACTTGATGAAGAATTACAACTTGATTTATACAAATGTATTATATCTGAAGGCTTATCAGTAAGACAAACTGAGGCCTTAGCAAAGACTGCCAAACAAAATACACTTAAACAAAAGAATACAAAATCAACAACAAACACACCTCTCCCCTTTTCTGTTCAGCAACTATCTCAGGAGCTTGAAAGAAAAATGAATTACAAGTCAGAAATTAAACTTCAAAAAAGTGGAAATGGTAAACTAATCATTTCATTTAAAAATGAAGAGGAACTTGAACATATCATAAAATGCTTCCAAAAAGAATAACTCTACTCAACATATTATTTTGCCTTTATTTTTGTGTTTTGGGACAAGATAAAATAGAGATTCATTCAGCTAAAAAAGCTAGTATTTATTCGGTAATCATTCCTGGTTCCGGACAAGTTTACAATAAAAAATACTGGAAGGCACCCGTTATATACTTGGGTATTGGAGCCTCTTTATATGTTGCAAGCTGGAATCAAACTGAATATTTACACTATAGAAAAGCATTTGAGTATAGAACAGATAATAATGATAACACAATTGATGAGTACGAGGATAGGTACACAGAAACAAATCTAATTACAATAAAAAATTACTATCGTAAAAATAGGGATTTGTCATATATAGTAGCTGCAGGTGTTTATTTATTAAATATTATTGATGCTTCAGTAGATGCACATCTATTTAACTTTCACATCAATGATGAATTGAGCATAGATATACAACCCCAATTTATGGGTATTCAAAATCAAAACATGCCAGCTCTTTCACTTAAATTAAACTGGAATTAGATGAAAATAGCGCTCTTAGGATATGGGAAGATGGGTAAAGTAATTGAAGAAATTGCTTTAAATAGAAATCATGAAATTGTATTGAAAATAAACAATCAAAACCAAGATCAACTTACTATTGAAAATATTGAACAGGTTGATGTTGCCATTGATTTTAGCACTCCAAATTCTGCTAAATCAAATATATTAATTGCTATAAATTCTAACACGCCTATCATAAGTGGAACAACTGGATGGTTAGAGAGCTATGATGAGGTCTCTAAGCTTTGTATCGACAAGAAATCTGCTTTCTTATATGCCTCAAATTTTAGCTTGGGAGTTAATTTATTTTTTGAATTAAATAAAACACTAGCAGGATTGATGAAAAGTCATAAACAATATGATGTGACTATGACTGAAATTCATCATACTCAAAAGTTAGATGCTCCTAGTGGTACAGCAATAAGTTTAGCAGAACAAATCATTTCAGAAAACGAGAATCAAAATGGATGGACACTTGATAAAGGTAATTCAGACCAACGTATTATTATTGAAGCTCAGCGCGTAAAGATGACTCCTGGAACACACATCATAAATTACAAATCAGAAGTGGATACGATTAGCATTAAGCACGAAGCTCACTCCAGAAAAGGATTTGCTCTAGGTGCTGTAATTGCAGCAGAATGGATACAAAACAAAAAAGGAGTCTTCAGCATGCGTGATGTACTTTTTCGCTCTTAACCCTTATTAACTACTAATTCGAATCTAAATAAGACTCGTTTTATATTTTTGAAAAAAATTAGAACAATGAATATCAAAAAACATACACTCTTTATAGCAAGCTGTTTAGTATACATACTACTCGTAAACCTTACTGGGTTAAATTGGTTTTGTTTTGGAGTCCTTGCTATTGCAGATTATTTTTATTGGCATTATATAAACTGGATATTTTGGAAGAAACGAGAACCCATTGAAAAAAAGCAACGTAGTGCGTTTGGTGAATGGGCAAATGCTATCACATTTGCTGTGATCGGAGCCACATTAATTCACACATTTATCATTCAACCGTTTACGATTCCTACATCATCAATGGAAAAGTCAATGTTGATAGGAGACTATTTGTTGGTAAGTAAGTTAAATTATGGACCTAATGTTCCTAACACTCCGCTTTCAATACCTTTTATGCACAACACATTTGTAGGAACAAAAAACACACCTTCATATAGTAATACCGTTCAATTAGGGTACAACAGATTACCTGGTTTTGGTGCCGTAAAAAACAACGATATTGTTGTATTCAACTACCCAGTAGATGATATGCAAGCGGATATGCCATTTGATAAAAAAACACATTATGTAAAACGTTGTGTTGGAATCGCTGGTGATTCTCTAGAAATTCGAAAGCAAAAAGTATACATCAATGGAGTTGAACAACCATTGCCGGATAGGTCTCATGGACAATACAGCTATATCGTAACTACAAATGGTACAGGTTTTAGAAAAAAATTTCTACTTAAAAATGAAATTACAGAAGTCTATCCAACAAGAAGTCGTGATCAATTTTTCATGATGTTAACAGATGAAAATGTTGCAAAATTAAAAGCATTATCAAATGTCATTAGTGTAGAAAACCCTCAGTTGTCTCCTAAACAAAAAGGGGCTGAGATGTATCCAAAAGGAAATAATTTTAATTGGAGTACAGATAACTATGGTCCAATTTACATACCTAAATCAGGTAGGACTATAGAGTTAAATGAGACGAACATAGCCCTGTACAGTACTGTGATTGATAAGTATGAAGAGAATAAATTAAAGATTGACTCAAGTGGAGTTTATATAAATGACTCTTTAGCGACAGACTACACATTTAAGATGAATTACTATTGGATGATGGGTGACAATAGACATAATTCCTTAGACTCAAGGTTTTGGGGCTTTGTACCTGAAAACCACGTTGTAGGAAAACCTGTATTCAACTGGTTAAGCATTGACCCAAATAAATCTGGATTCGATAAAATACGATGGGATAGATTGTTTACTGTTATTCATGGAGAAGGAGAATCTCGTTCTTACTTAATCCACTTCTTAATATTTATTGCTTTGTGGAATTTAATTCCGAAACTGATGAATAAGAGAAAGAATTCATGAGTCTGAAGAAAATATTCATAATTACCATAATTGCTTTTACAGTTAAATTTTGGGTATTCGAACCTTTCATAATCCCGTCTAGCTCAATGGACAGCACCCTAATTAAAGGTGATTACCTTATTGTAAATAAGTGGGAGAACAGCGTTTTTGGCAATCACTTAAATATTGAAAATGGTGATATTGTTACATTTCGATACCCCTTAGATAATGTTGTTTTAGATGAGAAAATGGTCTTTGCTAAACGTTGCGTAGGAATCCCAGGGGATACTATCTTAATATTAGAGGGGAATACTAGTTCAGATAACAGATTATTAAATTTTGACTATTTAATTACGGACCCAAATGCATCTCTTAACTGGGATCTATTGTCATCAATTAAAGTTCACCTCGGTGGTAAAACCATAAATAACAACTGGTTACTAAATCTGAGTGAAAATCAAGTGAACCATCTTAAGGAACTAGATATTGATATCGAACTTACAAAACACTTGGAAGATATTCATACGGGTAACTTATCGGTATTTCCATCCGATACACTATTGAACTGGAACCGAGATAACTTTGGACCAATTTATATACCTAAGGCAGGAAAAGAAATTGAATTAAAGTTGAACAATATTAATATTTATAAAAAAATTATTGAAACCTATGAGAGTCATTCATTATCTATTGTTGACTCGACATTTACTATTGATGGAATTGTTTGCAAACACTACACTTTTGAGCAAAATTATTACTTCATGTTAGGCGATAATAGACATCACTCTCAAGATTCTAGACATTGGGGCTTTGTACCTGAAAATCATTTACTAGCAAGCTGTAGTGTAGTATTATTTAACATTGATAACTTCTCGACTCAAAGATTATTAAAGAGAATTAAATAGATGGAAAAAAGGATTTTACTTAGTTCTCACTACTTCCCTTGCATAACATACTTTGCTTGTTTAGTAAACAGCAACCGGTCAATAATCGATTTTGGTGAATACTTCGTTAAGCAATCCTACAGAAATAGATGTCTTATTTATTCTGCAAATGGAGTATTACCTTTAAGTATTCCAGTGGAAAAGAAAGGGAAAACCTATATGACAAAAGTCGGTATAGACACAAATTCTGATTGGAAAACATTGCACTGGCGTGCAATAAGTTCAGCATACAATTCTAGTCCCTTTTTTGAGTTTTACTCTGATGATTTAAAAGAGGTGTTTTTCACAGAACATAACAGCTTAATAGAATTTAATACTTGTCTATTATTTCATATTTGTAAAGAGATTGGTATGAGTAATAAACTCGAAACCAATTCAACTTATATAAATGCTGAGGATAGAGATATGGATCTAAGAAGCACTTTAAATCCCAAATCTAAATCTGATATAGTAATTGAACTCCCTAGGTATATTCAAATATTTGAAGCTAAGCATGGTTATATAGAGAACTTGAGTATTCTAGACTTATTATTCCATGAAGGACCCGAAACATACAACTACTTGAAACGATTAAAATTGAAGTGATAAATTAAAAGGGGAAAGTAAAACTTTCCCCTTTCTTTTATCACCCCAACAATTGGTTAAGGCTTGAGTGCTTACGCACTATTTTTATTGGAGGGGGTACTCGTCAACGGATAAACTTCTCTACTGATCCATCAGAATACAGATATAAAATAACTTCACCCGTCATAACCTGACTTTCTATCACTTCTTGACCTAATAAATTTATTTTTCTAACTAAAATCTTCACTTCATTCGGATGTGTTGGTGCCATTTCAAAAGCCCAAGTAGGTACTTGTGGTGACATCTCTAATCTTTCACCTACTACATATGGAAAGATAAAATTATCGATATCGTCATTTACTTTTATTTGATATCCGTGTCCTGGAATTAAATCTCCAAGTCCATTGAAACCAAATTCAGGCCAAAATAAATTGGCACTATTATCTTTAATTAGAATCACTTTATCCAAAATCTCTTCAAATGATGCTCCCGAATCCATAGGTATTTTTCGAGTAAAACCAATCATATTCCATCCGTAGTTAATATCTACAGCAATTGGTTCATCTAAACCATTCTCATAACCCTCAACCAAATCATCAATTTGAATTTGTTGACCAGAGATTAAAATACTTAAATCAACATTTTCATCCAATAATTCATTCACTTGTAATTCAAAATTATCATTAGATTCATTAGCAAAAGCTAAAGAATTTTCAGCTTCAACAAGCAAATTTTGTACAGCTTCTAATTGTGCTAACAAAGCTTCATAAGAATTGTTAGATGTATTAATTGCATTTTGCAAGTCAACAACTTCCTCTTCTAAATCATCAATTTCCCAAACACCATCATAGTATAGAGCTTGCCAATAAACATCGCAAGAGCCATCATCGACTGTAGCCCATTCATTATATTCATAAAATTGAGCTTGTGTACACCCATAAATACTTGAAGGATTACATGAGCTGTCTGGTGTGTTTGCAGATGTATTATAAAATGGTGAGTTTTGATCTAAGCACCCATAAATAATAGCTGTTAAACAAGAACCATCATTGCTAGTTGCAAAAGGATTGTATTCTACGAAAGAATCATCCATACAGCCTTCATTTTGTATGAGTATTAATTCACTTATCCATCTAAACGAATTTGTTTGGTATAAGTTGGTACCACCATCACCATAGACAATCACTAACTCAGTCAATGTCCCATCTAATGATTGTAAATACCATATTATTTGCTCCCCCTCAGAAAAGCCATTATCTTCAGTTCCTACAGAGCCCCAAAGCGCCATACCTAAAGATTGATCACTATACCAAATTCCACTACCAGCACATGTTAAATCACCATTATTATTAGTGAAAAATGCGCCAATTGTACTTCCCTCTCCTATTACACCAGTAATTTGCACAGAAGAAGTTATCAAAATCGATTGATTTGATCCAGTTAGTTCATAGTCAAAATCTATTGCCGAAGACATAGTTAAGCTACAAACGAATAAGAATGTTACGAGTACCCTTTTCATCGTTGTCCAATTTTTTTTAAATGGGGGATGTTAAACTTAATGGGTGGCATTTAGCTTAGCTCCATTAGGGTGGGTCAAGTGACTGGGAGGTAAAAGGAGGGAAAAGAAATCTTTAAATTCGGCGTGAAACTAGAACAATTTCACGGAACAAAAGAGTAATTGATAAACGAAATTCTAGAAGTTTCGTCTGAAAACTGGAGAGTTTAAAAGTCAGTATTTTAGATTTAAAATACTTCAATTAGTGGGATGGAAATTCAATAAAAGGAGGAATAGGTATCTGGGGTAAATAAGAAGAAGGTATTAAAGTTTAAAAACAACTCAATAGAGGAGTTAGAATTTATTCTGAAGGATGTTAGAGTTTTAACTTTTATAAATGTAAAAAATATATTTTACAATAGCAAAGAGGTTAAATATATTAACAACAAACATTTAGTATGTACGCATAATAATTTGCATCTTTAAGCTTTAATATTCAATCATGAAAAACAAGCTCCTCTTAATTACATTAACTATTCTGGCACTTCAATCTATGAATGCACAGAAATTAATTGAGTATACTAAAGTTTCACACCTTACAAAGGATTCGCTCAAAATTGCCTGGAAGGAAAATTTCATGCCGAAATTAATTCTCAACATTTCAAATGAAATTGATTTATATGAGATTATATACACAACAAAATGGCATGATGGATCTAAGATTATTGCTTCGGGACTTTATTTTGTTCCAATAGGAATGAATAAACCATCAGCTCAGTTAATCTATCACCATGGAACTAAAATAAAAAAAGAACGCACCAACACTATTTATAGAGAAAAAGCTATTTGTGCTGGATTTGCTACAGATGGATATTCGGTAATTATGCCAGACTATATAGGTTTGGGTAAAGGAGAGAAAACTCATTTATACCAGCATTCTGAATCTGAATCTGATGCAGCTATACACATGTATTTAGCAGTTCAAGAGTTAAATGAGAAATTAAATATACAAACGAATGACCAGCTTTATTTAACAGGATATTCACAAGGAGGTCATGCTTGTTTAGCAACCCATAAAAGGATTCAAGAGGACTATCAAGAAATTAATATTACGGCATCCTCCCCTATGTCCGGGGCTTATCATATGTCAGGAGCTCAGGCAGATGTAATGTTCGCCCCTTACCTCGACCCCTCATACCTCCCTTATTTACTTATGTCTTATAATGAAGTTTATAATATTGTCGGCAACTCTAATTCAGATTTATTTATTGAACCCTACGATAGCATTATCCCAACTTTATATAATGGAGAGTTAGACTTATTTGAAATTAATGATTATTTACCAGAAATCCCTGTAGATATTGTTGCTCCAAATTTAGTTAGTGAATACTTAAATAATCCTAATTTCAAATTCAGACTGGCATTAGAAGAAAATAATTTAATTGATTGGTCAACAAGTGTTCCTACCCAATTTTGTTATTGTACAGAAGATAAAAGAGTTTTAAAAGAGAATTCATTTATGGCTTATGAAACTATGCTTAATAACGGAAGCACGCACCTGAAGCTATTTAGAGCAGGCAAGGACGTGGATCATATCACTTGTGCAGGCTATGCGTTTGTATACACTAAGTTGTGGTTTAATACGTTCAGAAAAGGTAGTAAAAAGGGCAGGAAAGGAAACCTACTAAAAAGGTTAGCATTGAGTATAAAAAAAGGACTTTCATAAGAAAGTCCTTTTTTTTTTATCTGATTAAGCTTACAATTCCATGCTTAGTAACATAGCCTTCGCCATCTTTATATATGGCCTCCCAAACGTAAGTTCCAATTGGACAAAATTGATCTTTATAGTTTCCATTCCAACCGAGAGTATTATCATCTGTATAGAATACATTAGTTCCCCAACGATCAAACACCCACATTTCAAACTCTTCAAAGCAATCTCCCAAAGCATTAAATTCTTCATTTAATGCATCACCATTAGGTGTAAATGCATTTGGTGCAAATAGAGTTGCTAAGATCTGTGGAGTCACATCTAAGTAAGTTGTGTCCTCACATAAAAACTCTGTAATAACTCTTAATTGAACTAAATAATCTCCAGATTCAGAATAAGAGTGAATTGGGTTAGATAGATAGCTAATATTATCATCACCAAAATCCCATTGTAAATCTACATGTCCAACAGAACTATTTGTAAACTCAATTTCTAAATCACAATTTGCCCCATCAGGAATACTAGAAGCAAAATGAGCTACTGGTAATGGATAAATCGTAATATAATCTACTAGAGTAGTATCAACGATACATCCCTCAATATTTGTTATTGATAAGGTGATGTCATAATCCCCTGGATTAGAATATAAGTATGCTGGATTTTGAAGTGTAGACGACTGACTATTACCAAAATTCCATTCCCAATTGACTATGTTCAGTTCAGAAAAACTTAAATCTGTAAACTCTACATACTCACCTAAACACACGGTATTATCAATAGCTCCAAGATCAGAAATTTGTATTTCAGGATCTAAAATTTCATATTCAGAAGTCAATTGACAATCATGAGCATCAGAAATTTCGACAGGATATACTCCAGGATTAATACTATTTACATTGGTTACACCATAATTTTCAATATAAGGCTGAGTACCTCCTGTTAAGATTACACTTAATGAACCTGTTCCAGTTAAGCAACTTGCTCTATCGGGAATAAGTGTTAAGCTTAAAACATCAGGTTGATCTACAACTAAGGATCCTTCAATAAGACAATCCAAACTATCTGTAATTTGATAGTTATATGTCTGCGCTACTAAACCAGTCGTATCTGACCCTAACCAATCAGTAGTATAAGGACCTACTCCACCTATTATTTGTGTGATCATAATTGCACCATCATCGCCTCCATTACAAGATACATCTGTAATGTCAGAACTAATAACAATAATTGGATCAGGAGAAGGGATTGTTACAGGGATTGTCATTTGAATTCCTCCATCATCTGTAATGGTAACATTGTATACACCTGGAAACAAATTAATTGCCGTTAAACCTGTTTGAGAGTCCGGATCGCTCCATACAACTTCATAAGGGGCAACACCACCATCAATTGTAATGGAAGCTTGACCATCATTAGTGTTAAAACAACTTGAAGGTATGACAGTTTGCTCAATAGCTAAGGGTACAATAACATCAGATTGAATATGATCTGAGACTCCTAAAGAAAGATCATAATTCGTTTCCATAAACGACCACGTAAATATTAAGTCATTCGGATTTTCAATAACAAAAATATTATTCGAACCATCACAAACAACATATAGACGACCGTCGGTTCCCATTTCAATTTGACCAAAACCATTTGATCCCCAACCATTTAAGCCATTAGGAATAGATATACTATAATTTGTAAGATTCCCCGTATTAAAATCATACTGATATAAATTAGTTCCAGTTGAATACCATTGAGTTATATAAAGCTTAGTACCATCTGGAGAAAACTCTACTCCATAAGCGCCTGATATGTCTAAAGTAACAAGGTTTGAAGCTGCTCCGGTAGCCTCGTCTAAATCGAAAATTGCAACATTTTGATTTGCGGCATATGCTGCAGCCAAGGCTACTTTTCCATTGTGGTAATCTAATTCTCCACGCACATCATTAATATTATTATCAAATGGTAAGACCATATTTCCTGGTTGTATTCCAGCAGCTGTAATTTCAAAAAGTTCAATACCATTATCACAGTCATAAGTAACAAACCAATAATTGTTAGTTCCAGGAATTCTTACAATCTCTAATCCCTCACCATAGTTACCATTATCAATAAGAGTATTTAAATCAATAACATCTCCTATTCCACCCAATAATGACATATCGACTATTGAATAATAAACTGGAGAACAGGTTTCTGCATTGTATAAGATATAGTACTTATCAGGATCACCAGGTATCTGGCAAACATTAATCTCAGCAGAAGAATTATTAGCAATAATACCTGTTGAACCTGGCATAATCGTGTTATCTCCTCTATAAACACCATTTGCATTTACATAAAAAAGGATTGCGCCGTTGTCTTCCACATGAGCAATCGCCTCAAATCCGTCTGAAATACCTGTATAAGTAATATTAGGAGGTGCGGTTGAAAAATTTAATTTTGTTATATTCTCATCACTACTAAAAAACAAGTTTTGTATTAATGATTGTCCTTGAACTACAATACTGAATGCTAGGGAGAATATAAGAAGTACACTCTTCATTTGAATGAATTTTGATTCTAAAAAATATAGTTTAATTAGGTTGGCAGTTAAATTAAGTTTTTTTCTCTTTAAACACAACTTAAACATGTTGATATAACAGTTTTTAGATACCTAACTATGTGGCACAAAAAAACCCCACATTTCTGTGAGGTTTTAGAGTGAGCCCGGAAGGATTCGAACCTTCGACCGCCTCCTTAGAAGGGAGGTGCTCTATCCAGCTGAGCTACGAGCCCATTCTCATGGGTACTCCTTTTTTGAATCCGAGGAGTGACGGAGAGTATACATACTCAAGCTTCGAGTTACTTCAAAAGCAACAAGAATTTCGTCGGGGTGGCAGGATTCGAACCTGCGACCTCCTCGTCCCAAACGAGGCGCGATGACCGGGCTACGCTACACCCCGAAATTCTTTTTCTTTTCAATACTGCGGAGAGACGGGGATTCGAACCCCGGGTACCCGATTAGGGTACGCTTGTTTAGCAAACAAGTCCTTTCGGCCACTCAGGCACCTCTCCTATTAAATGAACTCCCTCTTTTGAGGAGTGCAAATATAGTTTGCTATTTTCAATGAAACAAGCCTTTTTTAAGAGTTTTTATTATCTCTTAAATAAAGCACTATAACACAAGTAAATAAAAACTTATAATGCTGGATACTCTATCCTTAAATGGTGAATATTCAAGAGTTTCTTAATAAACACTTTCTTGATTTGGCCGATTTCTTTTATAGTGATAGAAGCGTTATCAAACTGACCTTCATTCATCTGACTTTGAATAATTTTATCAACTAAAGCTGTAATATTTTGAGCATTCTTCTCTGGCAAGCTTCGGGTTGCCGCTTCTACAGAGTCAGCCATCATTAATACTGCAGTCTCTTTAGAGAAGGGTTTTGGACCAGGGTACCTAAACATTTCAGTCTCATTCATCTTATCTGGAAATTTCTTTACATACTGACGATAGAAATACTGAACCATTCCTTCACCATGATGTGTTCTAATAAAATCGATAATCTGTTCTGGTAAATTGTGTTTTTTAGCTTTCTCAATTCCTTTAATTACATGAGAAATAATCACCTTCGCACTCTCATCAGAAGACAACTCATCGTGTGGATTAATACCTGCCATTTGATTTTCGATAAAAAACAGGGCATTATCCATCTTACCAATATCATGATACAAAGCTCCTGCGCGTACTAATAATACATTTCCTCCTACTTCCATTACAGCTTGTTCGGCAAGATTACTTACCTGTAAGGAGTGTTGGAAGGTTCCTGGAGCCTTTTCAGCCATTTCCTTTAAAAGCGGGTGATTTGTATCTGCAAGTTCTAATAAAGAGATGTCAGACACCAAAGAGAATAACTTCTCGTATATATAAACTAGTGGATAGGTAAACAGCGTTAAAAATGCACTCATTAATAAGAAGCCATACACCATATAATCCTGTCCAAAAACATCACCCTTAGTAATAAGTGATATTCCCATAAAAGCTATAAAGTAAACGACAGCAATTTTACCTACAGAAATAAATAAATCAGAACGTTTATATAAATTCTCAATGGTGAGTACAGATAGTATACCTGCCATTAACTGGATAAAAACAAAATGAAAAGGATCTGGTGCCAACCACCCTACTAATAGTATACTTATTGTATGAACAAAAAGGGCTAAACGCAAATCGTAAAACGAACGAATTACCAGTGGTAGCGCACAAAAAGGAACCACATAAATTAAATTATTATTAGAGAATAATAATGAAAACCGTGCCAATGCTAAAAATAGAAGAACATTCAACAATATGAACTTCAATGAATTGGAATCTCTAAAGAGACTAACTCTATTCTTCATTACGAATAAGAAAATTATGAGAAAACAGAGACTAATGAGTAGTATTTGACCGACAACAATAAATCGATTTGCTCTAACAGTTATCTGTTTCCCTTCAAATTCTTGCTTATAAGACAATAACTTTAAATAGGTCTTTTGATTTACCAATTCACCCTTAGAAACAATCAACTCACCCACCTCTACTTTACCACTTACCTTAGAGATTTTCGCTAATTCGGTAGCCAGATTAATATCAGTATCATTCGTGTCAAATAAGATGTTCTGGGTTAGGGCTTCAATCAATAAATCCACACAATCACTATAATCTTTCTCATCGCTTATCTGAATTGTTTTAATAAGCTCTGTAGATTGCGCTATGGTATAAAATTTATCTAGATAACTTTTACTCTTACCATCTCCTCTGTCTACAAAAATCACATAATTCGCATCCTTTCCTTCAATATTCCCATTATTCTGAATTACACCTTTCTTGTAGATTTTAGTCCACGTAGCTCTAACTTTTTTTTCTAAACTAGAAATGTATTTCTCATGCTCCTTTTGAGTTCTTAAAGTAGGTTTATCATCTACTTTCGCTAAAAGAAAATTCTCTAACTCATAATTTAACTTAACTAAGCCCTCTTCTTGTTTTTGTTTTTCTAAAGTGAAGAAAAAGGCCTTTTGGTCTTTAACTTGTTGTTTTTCTTGGGCAATTTTCTCTACCGGTTTAAGGATAGAAAACTCCATATCAGAAATTAAGTTCTCGTGCGGCCAAGGCTTACCCTCTATAGGCTCGTATTTAAAACTCTTTTTTCGAGGCATTAAATAAACAGCTGCAGCTATAGCAATCAAAAAAAGCGCAATTCTATAAACAGAACTATGCTGATTCCTAACGAGTTCCAATAATTTCTTCATATATAATTCCTTTCCTACGAACTTAAACAAAATTGTAAAGCACACAAAGAGAATTTCTACTCATTTGAGCTTGCATTTTTTGTAACTTGCGGTGCTTTAAAAATCTAGAGATATGAAAGACGTAGTTATAGTTTCTGCCGTAAGAACTCCAATGGGAAGTTTTGGTGGCGTATTATCATCTGTTGCAGCTCCTCAGTTAGGTGCCGCTGTTATTAAAGGTGCTTTAAATAAAATTAATTTAGACCCAGCTCTTGTTCAAGAAGTGATTATGGGTAATGTATTACAGGCGAATAACGGACAAGCTCCTGCGCGTCAAGCGGCTTTAGCTGCTGGACTTACGCAGGATGTTCCTTGTACTACTGTAAATAAAGTGTGTGCTTCGGGTATGAAAGCTATTATGATGGCTGCTCAAAGTATTAAAGCTGGCGATAACGACATCGTTGTGGCTGGTGGTATGGAAAACATGTCAGCCGTGCCTTACTATATGGATAAAGCGCGTAACGGTTACCGTTTAGGTGATGGTGCTATTATCGATGGTTTGGTAAAAGATGGTCTTACCGATGTGTACAACAAAGTTCACATGGGTGTTTGTGCCGAAAAATGTGCCGACGAAATGAACTTCTCCAGAGAAGAACAAGACAAGTTTGCATTGACTTCTTACGAGCGTTCTGCTGCAGCTTGGTCTGCTGGTAAATTCTCTGACGAGATTGTTCCTGTCGAAGTTCCTCAAAGACGTGGTGATGCTATTGTTGTTTCCGAAGATGAGGAGTACACAAAAATCAACAAGGAGAAATTCTTAAAGTTACGTACGGTATTTAAGAAAGACGGTACAGTAACTGCGGGTAACGCTTCTACTTTAAACGATGGTGCTTCTGCCCTAATCTTGATGTCTGCAGAAAAAGCAGCTGAATTAGGCTTAACACCTTTAGCTAAGATTTCTTCTTATGCTGATGCAGCTCACGAACCAGAATGGTTTACGACTGCTCCTGCAAAGGCGGTTCCTATTGCTCTTACTAAAGCAGGAATTGACACAAAAGATGTTGATTACTGGGAATTAAACGAAGCCTTTTCTGTAGTTGGTCTTGCCAATGTTAAGAAATTAGGTTTAGATGCCGATAAAGTAAACGTGAATGGTGGTGCTGTTTCTTTAGGTCACCCTCTAGGAAATTCTGGTTCTCGTATTATCGTTACTTTGATTAATGTACTCAAACAAAACGATGGTAAATACGGTGCTGCTGGTATTTGTAACGGTGGTGGTGGTGCCTCTGCTATGTTGATTGAAAACTTATAAGTACTAGCTATTAAGTAGCAAGTACAATAAATGTGGTGAGCCTCGAAAGGGGCTCACTTTTTTTTATGCTGATTCACAAACTAGAAACTCTCAGTCTAGTAGAAGTCTGACATCTTCTTGTTAATTACTTTCTGCACACTGAAACTCAACAATCACAAAACACCCTATATTAGCCAATAGTAAATGAAGTACGGAATAGCACATATCAGCATCATCCCGATGCGCGCCGAAGCAAACGACAGAGCAGAAATGGTGAACCAAATTCTTTTTGGGGAGCATTATAAGGTCATCGAAAAAAGAGCCAAATGGCTTAAAGTTCGCTTAGCACATGATAAGTACGAAGGCTGGATTTGTCGCAAGCAGTATTTCGAAATTGATAAAGCACAATTTTTAAGTTTATCTGAGGAAACTCAACATTACAATTACAACTTAATTGATGCTTTAAGTACCGACAAAGGAGATATGATTCCTATTGGATTGGGCTCTACCCTACCTTTTTACGATGGAGAGCACTGTTTGATAAACGACTCAAGATTCCACTTTGAAGGAGCCCATAAACCTTGCGAAAAACATACTAAAAAAGATATTGTAGATACCGCATTTATGTATTTACATGCTCCTTATTTATGGGGTGGTCGTACCCCTATGGGTATCGACTGTTCTGGATTCACACAAATGGCATATCGATTAAATAGTAGAGCTATTCCTCGCGATGCTTCGCAGCAAGTAAAATTAGGAACAACTTTAAGCTTTATAGAAGAAGCTGAACCTGGCGATTTAGCTTTTTTTGATGATGCTGAAGGAAATATAATTCACGTTGGGATAATCCTTGAAAACAATCATATACTTCACGCCTCTGGAAAAGTACGAATCGATCGGATTGACCAACAAGGTATCTTTAATAAAGAACAGGGACAACATACACACAAATTGAGAATTATTAAGCAAATTTATTGACTTTTCTCTCAGCGTTAACATTAAATAAAATGTCATTTTTCACACTTTTATGGGAAGGAATAAAAGCCACATCAATGATTGAGTGGTTAGCAGTTGCTTCTAGTATTATTTATGTATTTCTAGCCGCAAAAAGAATCATTCTCTGTTGGTTATTCGCATTGATTGGCTCTACACTTTTTGTATATCTGTGCTATGTTGGTCAATTGTACATAGAATCATTTCTCCAACTTTTTTATGTTGCCATGGCTATTATAGGCTGGTTAAGTTGGAATAACACTAATTCTGATGTTCGCACCATAAAAAAATGGAGTACCAATAACCATATTCTGAATATTATTGTATGTGCATTTGTAGCCTTTGTAATTGGTTTTGTTTTCGATAAATACACCCATCAAGCCAATCCTTATGTGGATGCTTTTACAACTTGCTTCAGCTTATCTGCTACTTTTATGGTCATTCGGAAAATTATTGGAAATTGGGTTTATTGGATTTTCATAGATTTAGTTTCTATATATTTATATGCACAGCGTGATTACCATTTAACTGCTGTTCAATACGGAATATTTACACTATTAGCGATGTATGGTTATATGGCATGGAAAAAAGAATATAAGCGTCAAAAACTATGCTAAGAATCGCCATTACAGGTCCTGAATCTTCGGGCAAAACCACTTTGTGTAGTTTACTTTCCCAACACTATAATGTTTCCTATATTCCTGAATTTGCCAGAGCTTATTTAGAGAAGACTCAGGGTAAATACAAGCAATTAGATTTAGATAATATTGCCCAAGGACAGCTAAAAAGTTTACTTTCATTTGAAGATAAAATTGTGATTTGTGATACAGATTTCTCAGTATTAGAAATATGGTCGAAGTATAAATACAATAATGTATCAGAAATAATTCGAGAATTGGTTAACAAAGAGTTGTTTGATTTACACATTCTGTGTACGCCAGACATCCCTTGGGAAGAGGATAAGTTTAGAGAAAATCCTCATTCTAGAGCGCATCTTTTTGAACTTTATCAATCATCTTTATCAAGGAATAATAAGAATTTTATTGTGGTGAGTGGTACTCAGCAAAATAGAATTGAAAAAAGTTTGAAAGCTATAGAGGAGCTTATAAATCTTTGATGTAGTTTTGCATTGTCTCTAAGGGGTGCTACTTTATTTAAGTGGCTGAGATTATACCCATTTAACCTGCTCAGGATAATGCCTGCGAAGGGAAGTGATAAAGAGTTAAACAAATGCTATAGAATTAGCCCCTTGTTCTTGGTTTATATTTTAAAAAAAATATGAAGACAAGAATCTTTTCAAAACTTTGTGGCTTGTTGATGTTCATGCCACTAGTAGCCTTTTCTCAAAGTACCCTTAAAGGTATTGTAAAAGGGAACGATGGAAATCGTATTTCTGGCGTTCAAGTAGAAATCCAAGAAACCTTTTTTAAAACGTACACCAACCAAGACGGAGTTTTTGTGTTTGGTAAATTAGAGCTGGGTTCCTATCAACTAAACTTTTCTGTAGAAGGTTATGAGCAGCTTAGTAAAACCATTCCATTTGAAGGTAAAGACCAAGAAGTTCAAGTGCTTTTAACCAAGCATTCGAAACTTATGGAAGAAATTACAGTTTCTGCCGTACGGGCAAATTCAAAAATTCCAACCACCTATTCTGATCTGAAACTCAAAGAAATAGAGCGCAATAATTTTGGGCAAGATCTACCTTATATTCTTAACTCCTTACCTTCTACAGTTGTTACTTCTGATGCTGGGTCGGGCGTGGGATATACCGGGATTAGAATTCGTGGAGTTGATCCAACGAGAACGAATGTTACTATAAATGGTATTCCGGTAAATGATTCTGAATCACATGGTGTATACTGGGTAAATATGCCCGACTTTGCTTCTTCCGTGAACAATATTCAAGTTCAACGTGGTGTGGGTACCTCATCAAATGGAGCCTCTGCTTTTGGGGCGAGTATTAATATGGAGACCAACACCATAAACAAAGAAGCTTATAGTGTCCTAGACAATACATTTGGTTCATTTAATACATTTAAAAATACGGTTAAAGCAGGTACAGGACTACTAAACGATAAGTTTATCATTGATACACGTTTATCAATGATAAAGTCGAATGGATATATTGACAGATCGTCTTCGAATCTACAATCTTATTACCTTTCCGGGACATGGTTAGGAGAAAGATCTATTCTTCGCGCAAATATATTTAGTGGTAAAGAACTAACATCTCAAGCGTGGTATGGTACTCCGGAATCTGTAATTAATGGAAATCAAGAAGAAATTATTGCTTACGCAGATCGCAATTACATTTACGGAAGCGATCGAGAGAATCTTTTGACAGCCGGTCGAAAATACAATTACTATACTTATGACAATGAGGTTGATAACTACAAGCAAGATCACTATCAACTACACTTAAACCATTCCTTTACTAATAACTTGAAGTTAAGTAGTGCTTTACACTACACCAGAGGAAAAGGATTTTACGAGCAATATAAAGCAGGCGAAGATTTCAATGATTATGGCTTTACACCCATCATTCTTTCTAACGATACAATCAATACAACTGACTTAATTCGCAGAAAATGGCTGGATAATCATTTTTATGGGGGAGTGTTTTCACTTACATACGACAATAATTGCCTTAATTTTATTTTTGGTGGAGGGACTAACAAGTATATAGGGGACCATTTTGGTGAAGTTGTTTGGGCAGAATTTTCCTCAGACAGTCAAATTAGAAATCGCTATTACGACAATGATGCTCAAAAAAATGAGGCACATACTTACTTAAAGGGTACATATGAGCTAGATGAATTAACCGTCTTTGGTGATCTTCAATACAGACATATAGATTATACCTTTTTAGGGATTGATGATATTAACGGATCCATTGTAGATGCGGAACAAAATCTATCTTTTGATTTTATACATCCAAAAATTGGATTGATGTATGACTACAATGATCGGAACAACACCTATATTTCTTTAGCCGTTGCGAATCGTGAACCTGTACGAAGAGATTTTAGAGAAAGTACTCCTGAAAATCAACCAAAGCCAGAAAATTTAATAAATCTAGAGTCTGGTTATCGTTACAAAGGATATAATTTGATTGTAAATGCCAATGCATATTATATGCATTATACAGATCAGTTGGTGTTAACAGGGCAAATTAATGATGTTGGAGATTATACGAGAACGAATGTAGACATTAGCCATAGATCTGGTATAGAGCTAGAGTCTGGTTACCGTTTATCAAAACAGTTAAGTGTTATGGGGAATGCTACGTTTAGTAACAATAAAATAAAAGAGTTTAATGAGTTTGTTACGAACTACGATATTGGCGGACAAGACACAATTGCCCACACAAACACGGACCTAGCATTTTCTCCAAATATCGTTGCAAGTGTTGGCTTACAATATGAACCACTGGAAGATTTAACTATTAACTTTTCAGGAAAGCATGTGGGAGACCAATTCTTAGACAATACCTCTACAGAAACTAGAAAGTTAAATGCTTACACGACTTTTAATCTTCAAATGGGATACACTCTTGAAGGTTTGTTATTTGAGGAAATGACATTTGGTTTATTGGTGAACAATATATTCAATGAGTTGTATGAAAATAATGGTTATACCTGGGGGTATATTTATGGAGGAGAAAGAACAGTCGAGAATTTTTACTACCCTCAAGCTGGACGAAATTTGATGTTAAGGGTATTGATTAAATTATAGTTGAAGATTGTATGAACAAATAAAAAAGTCCGCCTACGAGGGCTTTTTTATTTGTTCATAATTATAATTTACACGTGGAACTATTTTCGGTTTGTGGACTTGTAATTCCTCCGGTGGATAAGGTAATCAAGTTAGGAATAATGTCAATTTACTGTGATTCTAAAACCGATCTTGGTGGATACGCTTCGGGACAAGAAAATTTAGAACAATTTGAAATCTCCGATCTCCGCCATACAGATAAATTCATTGGAATCATTAAAAAAAACAAGGCTACGAACCAGATTGGAAAAATTGGGATCACAGTTTACAATAAAAAAATCCTTCCGTAAAAACGGAAGGATAATGTTTGGGGGGAATATATCAATCGAGGGGAGATTGAATATCTTTAATCCTAGTCAATCTAGGAACTCTAACACTCTACTCTTAAAATTCAATTTGAACACAAAACCAAGTAGAGCTATAATTTAGCTTTTACTATGGCACATTAAACAGAACGTTTAATGAGAGGTATGTTTATTCCCAATTTCTTCCATAGGATAGAATAAACACTTCTTTTTCCTCATCTGACTTCAAATATAGGTAATTCTACCTATATATAAAACTAATTATGAATTTATTTGTTTGTACAAATAAATTCAAAGGATAATACTTGCTACAGCTCCAGTCGTAGTCGGATATTTAAACTCAAAACCATTATCTATTAATTTTCTGGAAGATACTCTGCTACCATTCAACAACATAGAAGACATTTTACCAAAAAGCATACACAAGGCCCAAGAAGGAGTATTAGGCATCCATAAAGACTTCCCTAGGGAAAGAGCTAAAAGCTGAGTAAGACTGCCATTTGTTATATGATCTGGAGCAACCCCATTGTAAACACCAATGGGTATTGTACCTTCTGCTAACTGTAAATATATTTCACATAAATCATCCATATGAATCCATGGCATGTATTGAATTCCTGAACCTAAGGAATCTCCTTGTCCCCACATAATTGGATTAATCATCTTTGCTAGTGCTCCACCATCTTTAGATAAAACTACTCCAGTACGCACTTTCGATACCTTACAACCTAAAGATTCAAAAGCATCTGCAACCTGCTCCCATCGTTCACATAATTGGCCTAAAAAATGATTGGAGGCTTTAGCTTCTTCAGTATAAATATCCTCAGTAGTTTCTACACCACACCAACCAATTGCAGAAGATGATATGAAGGACTTTAAAGGAATATTGAGTTCTTTAATTTTTCGAAATAGAAATTGAGCGGTATCCACTCTACTAGAAAAAAGTTCTTCTTTACACTTTTTAGTCCATCTTTTCTCTGCAATATTTGCTCCCACCAAATGTATAATACAATCTAAATTTTTAAATGCTAGTTCATCAATTTCAGCATTTAATGGGTCCCATAAATATTGTTTGTATTCAGTTTTCTCATTGAGATTTCTAGTTAAAACAGCTACTTCATGACCTCTTCGTTCTAAAGACTTCGACAATGCTGTTCCAATCAATCCAGCCCCTCCTGTTATCAGTATTTTCATCATTTTAGTATTTCCTTCAAATTACAAAATATTATCTAAGACGATTCGTAACTTTGCATTAAAATTTACCACTAATGAGTCTTACTAAATCAGAGCTTTCAAGATACAGCCGCCATATTAAACTTCGTGAAGTTGGAATTGATGGACAGGAAAAACTAAAGGCAGCCAAAGTATTGGTTATAGGTGCAGGTGGACTCGGCTGTCCTATTTTACAATACCTAACAGCTGCTGGTGTAGGAACTATTGGTATTATTGATGGCGATACCATAGAGGAAAGTAACTTACAAAGACAAGTTATATTTAATCAAGTCGATGTTGGTGCTCCAAAAGCAAAAACAGCTGCATTAAAACTAAAGGCTCAAAATCCAAATGTCAACTTTAAGGTTGCCAACACCAACGTTACAACAGAGAATATTCTTAGTCTAATTGAAGATTTCGATATCATTGTTGATTGTACGGATAACTTCCCGACTCGTTACTTGATTAACGATGCTTGTATCTTAAAACACAAGCCTCTTGTATTCGGAGCGATTCACCAATTCGATGGTCAAGTTTCTGTTTTCAATTATAAAAAGGGTCCTTCATACAGATGTCTTTTCCCTGAAGCACCTTCAGATATACCCAATTGTTCTGAAGCAGGTGTAATTGGAGTATTACCCGGAATTATTGGAACTCTACAAGCCAATGAGGTGATTAAAATAATCTTAGAAATTGGAGATGTTTTGACCGGGAAACTACTCAGTTTAAATGCTCTGAATTACGAATTTTCAATTATTGAATTCAAAAAAACAGAAGCCACAAATATTACTGCTCTTGGTACCTACGATATTAGCTGTGAAACTATTCAACTAAATCTTCCTAAAAACATCACTGCAGAAAAACTAGCTGAAATACTTCAATCTGATACTAAAATAAACATCCTAGATGTGCGTGAATATTTTGAATGGGATATCTGCCATATCGATGGTGCGTCAAACATACCCATGAATTTGATTGATGAATGCATCGATGAAGTCTCAAAAGATATACCAACCGTAGTTGTCTGTCATCATGGTGTTAGGAGCATGAATGTGATTCACTACTTAGAAGTTAAAGGGTATGACAAGCTGATTAATTTAGAAGGTGGAATCCACGCATGGGCTACACAGGTAGATAATGAGATGGCTACTTATTAAAGTTTTTAGGTACTAGTACAAGGTATTAGGAGTATGAATAATTTGTGTATTCGTGGCTATTAACTTCACATTGAAAAGATTTGTCTTTAGAATTATTTTGTAGAGTTAGTAAGAAGTTTACTGAGCAATACAATTCACCCCTTCTTCAACAACTATAATTAAAGATATAAGCTGAAACTGTTAGCTAAACATTTTCCCAAAAAAGCTCCCTAAAAAGACAATTACACTAAAACTTAAGGCTTTGCATTTATAAAAATGAAAAGAATGGTATACCGCAGCCGATGTCTTCTCAAAACGTGAAACATCATTCTTAGAATCTTCTGTGCTAAAAAGTATTAGTTTCATATTACAGGAATCAAATCTACATAAATAGTATCGAATTCAAATTGAAAAGGGTTTAGGATTAAAAGGCTTTTTCTATTTTTGAATCTCAAAATCAGAATTATGAAAAAAATATTCATCGCAGCATTCGTAATGAGCTTTAACTTTGCCTCAGCTCAAGATACTTTAAGCTTTCAAAAAATCGTTCAGTGGGATGCTAATCCTGTAGAAAATCAAGGAAGAACTGGAACTTGTTGGAGCTACTCAACTTCTTCATTTCTAGAATCTGAATTGATACGAATGGGAAAGGGAACTCATAATTTATCGGAGATCTTTATTGCACGTCAAGTATATTTAAACAAAGCTGACAATTATGTACGTAGACACGGTAAAACTCAATTTGGAGAAGGTAGTTTAGGACACGATTTACTAAATGCGGTAGACGATTACGGAATTGTTCCAAATGAAGTATTTAATGGGTTACAGACAGAATCAGAAACGCACAATCATTCTGAGTTAGCTTCGATATTAGAAGGCTATGTAAAATCTGTAGTTTCTAATAAAGGGAAAAAACTAACACCTCTTTGGCAGAAAGGATACTCTTCACTTTTAGATGTTTATTTAGGTGAGTACCCAGAACATTTCACTTATAATGGGAAGAAATTTACACCAAAAAGTTTTGCGGCATCATTAGGTATCACAGCAGAAAACTACATCACTTTAACTTCATACACACACAAACCTTTCTATACTAATTTCATTATTGGTATTCCTGATAACTGGGATAATGGTAGCTTTTACAATCTTCCTTTAGATGAAATGCTAGAATTGACTAAAAAGGCTCTTAGAGATGGTTATACCATTGAATGGGATGCCGATGTGAGTAATGAAGGCTTCAATTCTAAAGAAGGTATTGCAGTTACCGCTAAGAAAGATGAAGAACCTAATTTTGAGCTTACCGCTGAGGAAATGAATGTGACTCAAGAAATTAGACAGGAGAACTTTGATAATTATACCGTAACCGATGATCATCTGATGCACATGGTTGGTTTAGTTGAAGGTGTAGATGGTAAGGAGTATTTTGTAGTCAAGAACTCTTGGGGAGACGAACGTGGTTTAGAGGACTTTAAAGGTCATGTATTAGTCTCTGAAGCATACTTTAAGATGAATACGATTTCTGTACTTCTTCACAAAGAAGCGCTTTCTAATGGCTTAAAACGTAAACTGAAAATATAGACAGTAGACAGTAGACACTAGACACTAGACACTAGACACTAGACACTAGACACTAGACACTAGACAAAATTAAAATTGTCACTTTGAGTATTGTCGAAAAGTAAATTTTAATGCTTTATCAAACAAGACCTAAATACTGATCATCAAAAAACTCCCCCCGAATACTCGGGGGGAGTTTTTTGATGACTGTTATTATCGTTTAGTGAACGATCATTTTCTTTATAGCTCCAGTATTAGTTTTTACTAGATATACTCCAGAACTAAGCTGTGGTAACTCTATGTGGTTTACACCTTTATTTAAGCTTGTTGTATAAACCTGTTCTCCAACTAAATTAATTATGGTCAACTTAGATTGATTATTTGCCTTCACCCATAATTCAGATCCATTATTTGGATTAGGATATATTTCCCAATTAGTTGAGTCTACTTCATCAATAGCAACATTATAGGCTTCACAGTCTAAGAATACAATTTGATCTTGGGAACCAAAATCTGCGCCTTCAAGCAATACATTCCCACATACAGTAAGAGTGAAATACCCATCTCCGGTTGTTAAACCATCACCGTATGAATCCTGAATTGTAAAAGTAATTTGCACATTGGCAGGAACACAAAATGCAGAATTGTAAACTGTTTCGCTATCGTAAGTTTCAGCAGTAACCTCAGCTATTAACTCTCCAGTTTCACTCAACAATGACCATGAAGTCTCGCTGCCCCACTCATCTGTTTGAATACTGATATAAACTTCGTTATAACCAGAATCACAAAATAGAGTAAATTCACAAGAACCATCGTCAACATTCGCTTCAGGATTATAATTCAATGCATCTACATCTATACAGCCTTCAACAATAGAAAGACAAGAACCATCATCATAGTTTGCATCTAAATCATAATTGAATGCTTCTGAATCCATACAACCAAAAACAACAGAGGACTGATCACAAGTGACCACAAAGTTCTCTATCAATTCAGTAAAACTTTCCTCTCCTCCAGATACCAATACTTGATCACAGACTACAATAGAATATGAACCTCCTGAATTTATTCCATCACCATAATCATCATTAATCATGAACTGTACAACAGTCCCTGGAGCAGCACAATAAGTTAATTCATAGGTGTAATCAGAATCAAGCTCACCTACTGAATATTCATCAAATATAAATCCATCAGAATCAATAATACTCATTGATGTTTCATCAGAACTGTATACATCCGTAATAAAAGTTAGCAAAATATCTAAGTACCCGACCTCACATTCTGATGTAGTAAATAAGTAAGTTGACTCAAAACTATAAGATCCTGAATTAATACCTAATAAGAAATCTACTTCAGTTGATGTTGGAGTAGTTTCAGATAGAGAGCAAGAAAATGAAATGAAAGATGATGCACCATCGTCTAGTGGACTCGAAACTAAAGTACTCTCTTCGATCACTAAATAAGAACAAGTTGAACTTAATTGAGAGATTAATTCTTCTGAAGATGAGGTTCCCAAATTAGATACTGGAAATTGAATTATAAAACTCTCACCCAATTCCATCACTCCATTTCCATTCCCTTCAGAATCATCAATAATAAATTCACCAGTACTAATAACGGGTGCCGATAAAATGATTTGAGAAGACGTATTCCAAGTAATGCCACTCACATCAGAAATCTCAAAATAAATTGTAGCTACGATTTCATCTGGAACGTCATTAGAAATTGAAAGTGTTAAAACATCCTCACCCCAAGAAACAGCACCGACATTAATAGCGTCCATGCTAAACGAAGCTGAAAGAATGGTTAAGTAAGGGCTAGTGGTACTCGCAGTAATCGTTAATTCATCAGTATTTTCAATACCTACATTTTCAAACGCTACACTATATGTTAATTGGTCTCCATAATCAGCTTGACCATCAATACCATCTGCTAAATCTGATAGACTAAGCCCATTCTGAATTACAAAAGGTCCATCAAGAACAATAGATTGAATATCTGCGATATAAGGCACATTATTATAAGCAGTCACAGTCAATGTAAATACTCCTACATCACTGATAGCACCAAAGTTTAACACTACTTGCCCACCTTCGATGACACCTTCTGCTATTAACTCATTTTGATAACTTAAGGCAACTATAGCACCCTCGTCTCCAGAGCTTACTGTAAAGCTATTGGATCCTAAAGGAAGTACTTCTTCATGGATTGCACTTACATATTCGACTTTGTTAGTACGAATCATCACAGAGGGATCTCCAAAGATCATCCAGGTATCTGTCATCTCATCTCCAGCAGAGCCATAATCATCATTCATTTTCATGCAACCTTGCATAGAAATCGCTCCAAAACTTCTACGAATATTATCTTCATATTGCTCAGTCAAAATATCATTCATTTCATCTTGCCCTAGCATAGGTGGATTCCAACTTTGATTTATAGTTGACATAAGAGCCGCAATAGCTCCCGTTGGTTCACCTTCAGTATTTGTAGCTCTTAACCATTTTTCTGCAAAACAAGTTGAATTCATAAACTCACCATTTACACAGGCTACAGAAAAAATAAATGGAAATACTATATTATTGGTTAAAGCATCTACATCCGAATTATTAAATCCTGTTGTTACAAAAGACTCTGGACCTCCATGTCCTGTATAGTTAATCAGTCCAAGGCCATTATCTACAAGAGTAGCTAAATCTGAAGCAGAAGGATATCCTGCTAAATCTAAAGACCCCTCATAGGGTCCGCCTTCATAAAGTTCAGAAACTGATGAATAAGTATAAGCCAATAAATCACTTTTGATATTCATTTGATGATGCCAATCAGCTTCATTTGCATCTCCCATACCTGTGCTAGGTGAACTCGGATCAGTAGATTCAGTACCATCCTCAGATCCAATTCCAACTGCCATTTTATATGAATTGTCTAATACAGGATTTAATTCGTAGGCAATTGTTCTATCTACCATAGTCTCTACGTTACTTACACTTTCTGCCGAAAAACGACCTACAAATAAATCAGGGTAATGATCATCTCCAGCAACATACGCGTAGCTATTATCAGAATAACCAGCAGAAAGTAAATCGGCTGGAACTTGTTGATGATCACCAACTAATAAAAGGTAAGTTAAGCCACTAGTATCGTAATACTCTTGAACATATTGCTTTATATCTTCGGCATCACCAATTGTAGTAACATCTACAATTTCGTTTTCTATACCTATTTGAGTTTTCCAATTACTAAATGGACTCATAGCTTCTATAAAATCAGTGTGAGAGATAATTAACATCTTCCCTTCTTCAGAAACTGGATCGTATTTAGCAGTCGAATAATTAATGAAATGCTCTTGATAAAGCTCTTCAAAAGAACGATCTATACGACTAGGTGTTGTAATAGACTTACCTGAAGTGAAACTAACTTTAATACTCAGTTCACTATAAACTCTCAAAGTATTTTCTGTTGGCAAAACTCTAAATGGATACACCCATAAAGCACGACCGTGAAAATCTCTTATTTGATACTCCGATTGAAATTCTGCTTGAGCTTTAGGATACCACTGATCTTTACGATAGCTAGCTCCAAATTCATAAGACACCTCATCAGGATCTATATTTCTATACAAATTTCCTTTTGAAGGACTAATTCTAATACCCTCAATATCTTCAAACTTTTCACTAACAACCTCAATAGAAACTTCAGCTCCTTGAGGTAGTTGTAATGACTTTGAAATTTTAAGTAAATCTGGTGTGCTGGCTTCCATTATTGGAGTAGCATCTTCCATTTGTGGACGAAAGGCACTCAGCCCATTAATTTCAGTTTCTAATAAATCATACTTACCAAACTGGTATTGCAATACAATAGAATTAGCATCTTCACTTACTATAGTGACTTTAGTTTCTTGTGCCTGGCTAACAAATCCAACAAGTAGCAAAGTAAATAATGAGTATAGTTTCTTCATTTTGTAATATTTAGTATTCAATACTTGGCAAATCATATACCAATCTCTGTTAAAGGAAAATAATAGACTTTTGGAACTCGTATGTCTCAGACTTAAAATCTAGCATATAACTACCAGATGGCAGTTTATCTTTTGAGATATAGATCGACTTTTCATGATTATTTGAAATCATTTTCACAATTTTCCCAGAACTGTCAATCAATAAGATTTGGGTAATATCTTCTGGACAACCATCAATCTGTAAAAGATCATTTGCTGGCTGAGGATAAATTGAGATAGCAGCTAGTAAACTTTCATTAATACTAACGGAAGTAGGTGCTAATTGCACATCTAACACAGTAGTTTCATTATTCAATATAGTAGTAGAAGTAATTGTTTTAGATTGATAACCTTCAGCAGAAAAGTTGACATTGTATGAACCAGAAGCTAAATAACGGTGATAGTCACCTATAGGTAAATGAGATGATACGTCAGAATTATCTGCATCATGACTCTCAATAAAGATTTGTGCTAATAAAGGTTCTCCAGAAATTGAATCTGTAACTATACCATGTAAACCATACAAACTCTGTTCTATATATGCTAAAAATGAATTGTAGTTAGCATCCCAATAATAAGGTAATTCCGATCCAGGTGGAGTTTTACTATCAGACAATTCTAGAGTAAATTCTCTACAATGTTTCTCATAATTCATATAATCCTGACGCCCCCCGTTAACTTCGTACCAGTCAAAACCGTTAGTTACACCATCGTCAAAAGAAGTGAAATAATTACTACTAGAGTTTTCTTGAGCCAAGTCTGCATATTCGTGCATCACATGGATCCACCAATCGTAATCGGCAGGATATTGACTCCAAGTATCCCAAGGGTAATTGGCAACTTCTGCACCTCCATGAAAGTTTGAAGATATATCAAATGCACAACTATCAGCAAAATCCATAAAAGCTAAAGTTTCACTTTGATATAAATTCCCATCAGGGTGAAGTCCATCTTCAGGGTCTGGGTAATTTCTATTTAAGTCTACCCAATTTGCATTATAACGCGTAGCACCATAAACAGTACTATTATTATTAGTGTATGCTCCATCAGGGTTAGCAAGTGGATTAATCCAAATTTCCACATTGTTAACAATCTCTGTTACTCTATCATCAAGGCCATAATTATTGATTAAATAATCAATCAATCGTAGTGAAAGTACAAAACCAGTTATTTCATCCCCATGCATAGATGAAGTATATAATAATCTTGGTTCTCCTTCTTCTGCATCTAAATGGTCAGTGATTTTTGCAACTAATAACTCTCTACCATTAATCGTTGTTCCGATGGAAGATACTTTACACAACTCAGGATATTGCTCTTCGAAAGCATACATCATTTCTACATAAACTTCATAAGAAGGGTAAAAGTCCCAATCGCTCATCTGCTTCTCATCTAATGACAAAAGCATATTTAAATCCTCGAATATAAATCCTGGGTTTTCCTCAATTTTATAGTCAAGCTCTAAATTTAAAAATGCCTTAAACTCTCGCTTGTTTGCATAAGCGTAGGCATTTGTAAATGACGAACCATGATCGATTGAGACTAGACTAGAAATCTCGTTGAATTGTTTAATAGAAGATGCTTGAAACGAAAAGTAAATTTCTCCTTTATCTTTAAAACAGCTCTCAACTTCACTAATTTGAGAGAATGCACAAAAAGGAATCAGTAGTAAAACAAATAAAAATTTCATAGGTATAATTTGTGCTGTATATGACAAAATACATGCCATTAAATAAACCTTAAAGGAATATAAATCAATAGATTCTAACATCGAGAAGAACTTCTTCTCCTATTTCATCATTTAACATTTTCTTGATGCGCTCTTTTGCATACGAAAGCTCTTGTTTTAATGCTGCATTATTGAGTTGTACAAACAAAATTCTCTTTTCGACCTCAATGTTTACAGTGTATTTAGTAACAGATGGCCCCATTAATTTATCCCAAAGAGTAACAATATGTGCTTCATTAAACTTTGAAGTAATATCATAATTCTTTAAGAGATCTTTAATTACCTCACCTATGCTTTGTTCTCTAGCTCTTCTCATACTATTTCGCCATCCTTTACATCAAAAATCTTATAGGAATCATCAATTTTCTTAACAATTTCTTCTGTACGTATTTTATGAGTATCAGTAATGAAAATCTGACCAAAATGATGCTCAGAAACTAAACGTACAATTGACTCCACGCGTGTGTCATCTAATTTATCGAAAATATCATCCAGAAGCAATAATGGTTTAAAGCCAACTAAATTCTTTATAAAGTCAAACTGAGCTAGCTTTAGTGCGATTAAATAGGTTTTTTGCTGCCCCTGCGAACCTTGTTTTTTTATTGGAAAGTCGTCTATTTTAAATAATAAATCATCTTTATGTGTACCGCAAGTGGTGTACTGCAAGATTTTATCCTTCGTTAAACTCTCTTCTAATAAAGACCCTAAATCTCTATCGTTCAACTGGGATTTATATTCCAAGCTCACTTGTTCTTTAGAACGCGAAATAGAATTATAATACGATTGAAAAATAGGATTGAATTGCTCCATAAACTCACATCTCTTTTTATAAACCTTAGAGGCTAAGTCAATCAATTGTTCATTATAAATCCCTAATGTTGTTGGGTCGTAAGTAAAGTTTGCTGCAAAATATTTCAATAAAGCGTTCCGTTGAGAAATTACCTGATTGTATTTTATAATATGTTGCAAATAGATTTTATCCGATTGGGCAATCACACCATCAATAAACTTACGACGTGTTTCACTACCTTCAATAATCAAATTTCTATCTGCTGGAGAAATAATTACAAGCGGAAACAAACCAATATGATCTGCTAACTTATCGTACTCCTTTTTATTTCTTTTAAAAATTTTCTTTTGGCCACGTTTTACTCCGCAAAAAACCTTTTCATCTACATCATTTCTTACAAAAGTACCATCAATAGAAAAAAACGGTTTTTCGTGGAGTATATTCTGGCTATCGATAGGATTGAAATAGCTCTTACAAAAACACATATAATAGATGGCGTCTAACAAATTAGTCTTCCCAACTCCGTTGTTACCAACAAAACAATTGATGTTTGATGAAAACTCTAATTGAGCTTCATCATAATTTTTAAAATAGATTAAGGAGAGGTCCTTGAGGTGCATTTGAAATTAATTTGGGTAAAAATAAGACCTGAATTTAGATTTATAGCGGTCATTTCAGAATTTCTTTTATTTTTGTGCTTCAATAAACAAAACAAAGACGAAAATGGCTGAAAATACAAACCAAGCACAAGAGCAATTAAAGACGATTGAAGAAAGCCTTACTAAGGCTGAGATGTATGTAGAAGATAACAAGAATAACCTTATGATTATTGTTCTTGCTATTGCTCTAGGTTTTAGTGCATTCTTCGCTTACGATCGTTTCTACGTTCAACCAAACGAGAATAATGCGATTACTGAAATGTATATGGCTGAAAAGAACTTCGAGCAAAACAAGTTTCAGGAAGCTCTTGATGGTGATGAGCAGTACGCAGGATTAATTGAAATTATTGATACGTATGGTGGTACTAAAGCTGCTAACTTAGCTGAGTACTATGCAGGTATTTCTTACCTAAGATTAGGTGATGCAGAAGCAGCAATAGATCACTTAGATAACTTTTCTTCTGATGATGAAATGTTAGCTCCTATTGCACAAGGTGCTATTGGTGATGCATTTTCTGAATTAGGTCAGAATGAAGAAGCTTTAAACTACTATGTAAAAGCTGCTGAACTAAGAACAAACAATTTCACTACACCTGTATACTTGATGAAAGCTGCTAACGCTGCTTATTCTTTAGGGAATAAAGACCAAGCATTAAGACTATACACACGTATTCAAGATGAATTCTCTTCTTCTAGAGAAGGACAAAATATTAGTAAGTACATTTCACGTATTACTGCAGCTCAATAATTTATGGCTACAACAAACTTATCACATTACGATAAAGACTCAATCCCAAACGCAGAAGGTCTGCGCTTTGGGATTGTTGTTTCTGAATGGAACGAAAAAATCACCGAAGGTCTTTATAAGGGTGCTCAACAAGCTTTAATTGACAATGGTGTTGCTCCAGAGGATATTATTCGCGTAAACGTTCCTGGAAGTTTCGAATTGACTTTTGGAGCTTCTATGTTGGCAGAAACAACTAATGTAGATGCTATCATTACTTTGGGTTCTGTTATTCAAGGAGAAACAAAACACTTCGACTTTGTTTGTCAAGGAGTGAGCAACGGAATTACACAGTTGAATATTTCATTAGATATTCCAGTAATTTTTGGAGTTCTAACAGATGATACCATGCAGCAAGCAATAGATCGCTCTGGTGGTACTTTGGGTAATAAAGGTATTGAATGTGCCATTGCTGCTATTAAAATGGCTTCAATCAATCAAATTCTACGCGCTGAAGACTAAAATTTTGCATTCAGCTGTCAGCAATAAGCTTTCAGTGAAAAATAGATAAGCTTGTCATTCATATGAATGACAAGCTTTTTTTGTTGGGTGATATTTAGATTTCTCTACTTACGTTGTACGAATTCATTTTACGTTTAACGGATTTCCACATCAAATAGTGAGGTCCAATAAGAGGGATTTCATATATCTTTCCCTTTTTAGTAAAACCCATTTTTTCATAAAACCCGTGGGCAATTACACGTGCATCACACCAAAGGATTTCTTGATTCTGATTTTGTAATCTTTCGAATGCAAAATATAAAAGTGCTTTTGCAGCTCCTTGTTTTTGAGCTTTAGTTAATGTAGCCATAGCTCGTAAACGATATTGATTATGTTCTGAAAACTGAGCGTGATTCTGCTTAAAAAAAGAGCCAATACATACCAATTCGTCCTTCAAAAAAACGCCTAAGTGAAAGGCTCCCTCCTGCTCATCTATATCAATCCCACAATCTTCTAACTTTTTATGTTGCCATAAAATCTGTTGACGGATAGGATAACAATCTACGGCTTGTATTTGTTTGATTTTAAGCAATTTACGCTTAACTAGCCAACTTATTAAAATCTCCACCAGAAGGGTGTTGGAATACTTCTAAACCAAACTCTGGTACAGCTGCATATAGATGGTCGAAAATATCAGATTGTATATTTTCATATTCTCCCCAATCAGTAGTTTTTGTAAAACAGTAAACCTGAATAGGTACACCAAATTCATTTCCTTCTGTCTGGAATACCATAAGTGTTAAATCTGGATGAATAACATCTAAACTTTTCACATAAGCTTCTGCATAGGCTCTAAAAACACCAATATTTGTTAAGTGTCTTCCGTTGATTAAGAAATTCTTATTTACCTGATTATTCGCGTTATAAGATTCAATTTCTTCAACTCTATCATTTAAATACTCTTTTAGTAAATCATAATTCTTAAATCGACTTACCATCTCTTCTGTACAGAATTTTACTGAACCCGATTTCATTACAATGGAACGCTTAATTCTACGCCCTCCTGCCTCAGCCATTCCGCGCCAATTCTTAAAGGAATCCGAAATAAAAGAATAAGTAGGAATGGTAGAAATAGTTTTATCCCAGTTCTGAACTTTAACGGTATTTAAGGTAATCTTAATCACATCTCCATCGGCACCATACTTAGGCATAGAGACCCAGTCGCCAACTCTAACCATATCGTTAGCTGATAATTGAATAGAGGCTACAAATCCTAAAATCGTATCCTTAAACACTAACATGGAAACAGCAGTAAGCGCTCCCATAGCAGTTAATATACCTTGTGGGTCCTTATCAAATACTCGAGATACTACTAATACACCTCCAACAAAATACACTACCATTCTTGCCAGTTGAAAGTAAGAATCGATTGGCTTATCTTTTAGAGATTCTGTTTGTTTAAAATAATGATCAAGGGTATTAAATATGGAGATAACTACCATTAAAGCAACGGCAATCATATAGGCATCTGCCATACGAATCACAAAAGGAATTAAATCTTGAAAATCTGCAAAAACATAAGCGGCAGTAGCTTGCACAACCAATGCAGGTGCTAAATGAGCTAATCGATCAAAGACTTTATTTTCTAAAAGAACATCATCCCACACGAAATTGGTACGCTTTACTACAACTGTAATAATTCTAACAAAAATCTTTTTAGCAATTGTATTCGCTATAAAACACAAAAGTATAAGAATTAATACCTCAAGGGCAAACTGAACTTGATGTGCTATAGATTCGGCTAAACCTAAATCCAATAACCATTGATAAACGATATGATCAATTCTATTTTCCATTTTCTTGTATTTAGTCTGTAAATTTACAACTCGTTTTAATCGAAAGTCATACTCATTAATCCAGTATAGTCTCTAACCTAATTGAATGTTTAAACATTCGCGCTTGGTAGACTTCCTTGCTCCATCCCTTTGGTCTCATCTACATTATGTAATAAGAAAAATCCAACAAAAAAGAATAAGAAGATAACTGAAATTCCTACTCTCTGACTTTCAAATGTAGCTGTAAGTATACCAAGTAAAAATGGCCCTGCAAAGGCTGTTGCTTTACCTGAAAAGGCAAAAAACCCAAAGAACTCATTCTTCTTAGACTCTGGAGTAAATCGTCCCATCAGAGAACGACTTGCAGCTTGATTAGGTCCAGAAAAAACTCCAATTAATACTGCTGCAATCCAAAAGATGTTTTTTCCAGTTACCCAGTCAGGTACGGAGATTCCTCCGAGAATATATTGTAACCATGGTCGGAAATCTGGTGCGAAAACCGCTAAAACGATTGCAATCATTAAACCTACCAAAGTTACTTTAATCGTCATTCTCCCACCTACTTTATCATCTAAATAGCCCATTAAAAATGCTCCAAGACCAGCTGTAATATTCAGTACAATCCCAAGCATCATAATCTCATCAAATGAGAAGCCCAAAGTACCAGCTGCATAAATACCACCAAAGGCGAAAATGGTTACTAAACCATCATTATATACTAATCGAGCGATAAGGAAATTCATAATTTGAGGATATTCCTTTAACTCCTTTGCTGTAGCTCTGAAGTCCTTTACTGTATGTTTAGCATTTTTAAAAAATGCTTTGGTATCAGGTTTATGATCTTTAACAAATAAAAATGTAGGAATACTGAACAAGGCAAACCAGATAGCTACCAATAAATTTGTAGCTCTAATGTTTTCATAGGCTCCTAGCTCACCTTTAGCGAAACCAAAAATTGGTGTGTCTGTTTGAATTAAGAATACCATAGCTAAAGCCAGGGCAATTAATCCCCCAACATATCCTAAAGACCATCCATACCCAGAAATACGACCTATGTTTTTAGAATGAGAAATATCTGGTAAATAAGCATTACAGAATACTGAACCCATTTCGAATCCTATATTAGCAATTACAAACCAAAATAGAGCTCTTAAAATTTCGCCTGGCAAAACAAAATATAATACCGTAGTTGCGATAATTGTAAGCCAGGTAAAACCTAACATAAACATCTTTCTGTACCCTCCTTTATCTGCTAAAGAGCCCATTAATGGAGATAATAATGCAACAATGATGGCTGTAATAGATACGGCGTGTGACCACTGTTGCGTACCCACAATTTCGTTGGCAGCTATTACAGTAGTAAAAAATGTTCCGTAGATAAAAGTTACAACAAGATTTGTGAAAGGTTGGTTTGCAAAATCATACATCGACCAAGCTAAAACTTCACCTTTATTTTCTATTTTTTTTGACATCCTATTCTTAATTGTTCATTTTTAGAGTGTATTCATCATACTGCACCAAATGATTGTATTTAATGACTTGCTCCAACCTCCTTACATACTCATCTCTAAGCTCCGAATATACCTTTAAATGAGGAATTAACTCATACACATCATTCGTTTTTTCGCGTGTATTTCTAAATTCAGAATAAGGTCCACGGGCTAGTGTTTTAAAATATGAAGCAATGGATTCTGGAAGAGAATCATATTTCCTCACATAAACTGCTGTTCCTTCTCTATCTTCAGATGCTCTAATTCTAGGCTCAGATTTACTATATGACCAAACACCAAATATATTATTGGCCTCACAATAAAACCTCGAAGTCCCCCAACCAGATTCTATAGCCGCTTGTGCTATAACTATACTTGTAGGATGGGTTAGGAGTCGAGAAAGCAATTCAGAATTGGTTTTACACTTATACCTCTTCTGTAATTTATCTATATACTTTTGTTCCAAATCCGTTAGGGCTCCTTTTTTCTTTATTAAATCTTCAACTTGCAGTCTCGTTTGTTCTAGCTCAAATTTTGCAATTAGAATTGAGGGTAACATTAAATTAATGAAATTTTGCTTTTTCTTTTGAACATCCACTCCACTTAAATCTATAGAAGATCTGTAAACATAAGCCTCTACCACTTCTGAAACAGGCATTATATCGCTAGTTAAACTTCCTACTATATCAATACGATCTATAGAATTATGCTGCGCCAAAGCACAAACATTTACTATCAAAATAAGTACACTAAGTAAATATGATTTCTTCATGAATTGAGGGATTACATGCAAGATAAGATTTTAGTCGACAAAGGGATTTTCTATTGAAGTTGACACATAATCAATACAATTTCTTTCTCTTCAATAAATAAGAGAGTAATACGGGCTCAAACCCTTGAGAGCAATCAACAGGAACGAAATCAATTTTATATTGCCCACAGCGCAGTTTTAACTCTTTTTCGAAAGCGCTCATCTTTTTTACATACTCATCCTGAAGCTCAATAGGATTCACCTTTAAGTCCTCACCTGTTTCTAAATCAATAAACTTATGTAATCGCGAGTCGAAATCGAAGTTTAATTCTCGTTCTCTATCTACTACATGAAAAACAATGACTTCGTGCTTATTGTATTTTAGATGTTGTAAGGCTGAAAAGAATTCCTCTGATTGCTCTTGAGTATCTAGGAGATCGCTGAATAAAACTACAAGAGAACGTTGGTGAATACGCTCTGCAATTTCGTGCAGAGATTCAATTGCATTTGTAGATTCCATCTTCTTATCGTCAAATGGTTTCGCTAAAGATTCCAATTCAAATAACAACCTATTATGGTGTGCAGCACTGGTTCTTGCTTGTGTGTGAACCTGTACTTCATTAGAAAAAACAGAGAGTCCTACAGCATCTCTTTGTCTTTTAAACAAATTCATTAATGCTGCCGAAGATAGAATTGAAAAGCCAATTTTATTTGGCGCATCAGCACTCAACTTCTTTTGTACAGGAAAGTGCATTGAAGAAGATCGATCAATAACAATCTGACAACGAAGGTTGGTTTCTTCTTCGTATCGTTTAACAAAAAGCTTGTCGGTACGTGCAAATAATTTCCAATCGATATGTTTTGTACTCTCGCCAGCATTATACAATCTATGCTCGGCAAACTCCACAGAGAATCCATGGTAAGGGCTTTTATGTAAACCTGTAATAAAGCCTTCTACCACTTGTTTCGCAAAGAACTCTAAGTTCTCTATCGTTTTTAATTCGTCGTGTGATATGTACATTTATGCTAATTAATGGTTGTTGATTGTTGGTTCTTCGTTGTTAGTTATTCAAACTTACCTTAAACTCATCTTTAAAAAAAAACTCCTGTATACTAAGCGTAAACAGGAGTTCAATTTAAAAATTTTATACGCTTATAACAAGGCGTTAATTTTTTTAGCCAAATCTGCTTTAGGAGCAACACCAACGTTTTTATCAACAATCTCACCACCTTTAAAGAAAAGGATAGTCGGGATGTTACGGATTCCGTATTGAGCAGCAATTTCTTGTTGATCATCAACATTTACTTTACCCACAACAGCTTTTCCGTCGTAGTCAGTGTGTAATTCGTCAACGATAGGTCCTACCATACGGCAAGGCCCACACCATTCAGCCCAAAAGTCAACCAATACTGGTTTGTCAGATTTTAATACTGTCTCTTCGAAGTTTGCAGAAGTAATTTCTAGTGCCATTTTATTTTGATCTTATGTTTGTTGTATCAATTTACTGTCGCAAAAATACTATTTCTGGCAATAAATCAAGTGTTTTAATTCAATTTGTATTGCACGTCAATTAGTGTGCCAATATCTTGTATCAATTGCTTCGTAATCTTTACTTTATGTGTTCTTGAAAGCATCTCTAAAGAAACCGTGTCATCGGGGTCAAAAACATTTAATTTTAACTGATGATTCCCTTTATGCTCTTCTAAAATATTCTTGAAGTTATTCGTGAATTCCTCATTAATATCAAACAAGTTTACTCTAAGTGTTATGCTCTTGGTTAGCTTATCTAATACTTCAGAAAGAAGGTTTATAGCGGTTATTTTAATTTCCAACTGATCGCCCCAACGACGTGGTTGGACACGAGACCTCACATAAATAAATGCGCCTTGCACCAACATCATCTTAAACTTCAAATAGTCCTCCCGAAAAAGCATAAATTCCTTTGAGTCTGTAAAATCTTCGATGGATACAACCCCATACGGATTCCCATTTTTATCTATACGATGATGAACATCTGATATGATTCCCGCAAAAGACAAATCACGATTTTTAATCGCTTCTAAATCTTTAAACTGTTCAATACTGTGGTTACAATTGTGTTTAATTTCAAAGGCATAATCATCTAAAGGATGCCCCGAAATATAAATCCCAACTACCTGTTTTTCTCTAGCCAAAAGATCCAATCGCACCCATTCATCACATATTGGCATTGGAGGTTCAGGGAGCTCTACTCCTTCTACACTCCCAAATAAATCTGGCGGTGCATCTAAACTTTCTTGGTAGGCATTCCCATAGCGAATTGCCTTATTCAAAAAGGTGTATCCTTCTTTTAACTCGTGAAAATACATTGCTCTGTGTTCACCTTCAAAAGAATCAAAGGCACCAGCGAGTGCTAAATTTTCTAATGTTCTTTTATTTACCGAACGTAGTTCAACGCGTTTTGTAACTGAATATATACTGTTGAAATAACCGTTTTCGGCTCTTTCATTTATAATATTCTCTACAGCACCTTCTCCAACACCTTTAATCGCTCCTAAACCAAAACGAATTTCACCTTTTTGGTTGACGTTAAATTTATAAGCCGATTCATTAATATCAGGACCTAAAACCGTTAAATGCATACGCTTACACTCCTCCATAAAGAAAGTCACCTTCTTTATGTCGTTCATATTATGCGTCATTACCGATGCCATATACTCGGCAGGATAATGTGCTTTTAAATAGGCTGTATGGAATGCTACTATAGAATAACAAGTAGAGTGCGATTTGTTAAAGGCATAGGCAGCAAAGGCTTCCCAGTCTTTCCAAACTTTGTCGGCAACCTTAGGGTCGTGTCCATGCTCCGTACAACCATCAATAAATTTGGGTTTCATCTTCTCTAGCAAAGAGAAAATCTTTTTACCCATTGCCTTACGAAGCATATCGGCATCCCCTTTAGAGAATCCTGCTAGCTTCTGCGATAATCGCATTACCTGCTCTTGATATACCGTAATACCGTAAGTTTCGGCAAGGTAATCTTCCATCCCATCTAAATCGTAAACAATGTCTTCGCGACCGTGTTTACGAGCAATAAAGTTTGGAATATATTCTAAAGGCCCTGGTCTATACAAGGCGTTCATTGCAATTAGATCGGCAAATTTATCTGGTTTTAAAGCTCTAAGATGCTTCTGCATCCCAGGAGATTCAAACTGGAAAGTACCGTTGGTAGACCCTTTTTGATACAAGTCATACGTAAGCTCATCATCTAAAGGAATCTCATCAGGATCGATATCTACATCGTGCTTCAGCTTAATTAACTTAATAGCATCTTTAATGATACTCAAGGTTTTCAAGCCTAAGAAGTCCATTTTTAGTAGACCCGCATCTTCTACCACAGAGTTATCAAACTGAGTGACTAAAAGATCAGAATCCTTTGCAGTAGTCATTGGTACGTGTTCACGAATATCGCTTGGCGTAATAATTACACCACATGCGTGAATTCCCGTATTACGCACAGAACCTTCTATGGCGATCGCCTGATTTAAAGTATCGGCAGCTAAATCGGAACCTTTTGCAATGCTTTGTAACTGAATTGCCATTTGCATCTGATCGGCATTCAGCTTTTCCTTTAACTTTTCTTCGGGTAAATTAAACACCTTATGAAGTGAAGTGTCAGGAACCAACTTGGCTATTCTATCAGCTTCGTGTAAAGGTAAATTCATTACACGCGCCGCATCTCTAATAGACGACTTTGCAGCCATCGTACCGTAGGTAATAATCTGTGCTACTTGTCCTTGACCGTATTTCTCTACTACGAAAGCAATAATTCGACCACGTCCTTCATCGTCAAAATCAATATCGATATCGGGAAGTGATACACGATCGGGATTTAAGAAACGCTCAAAAAGTAAATCGTAAGCAATTGGATCAACATTGGTAATAGCAGTACAATAAGCTACTGCAGAACCTGCAGCCGACCCCCTTCCAGGGCCAACCGAAACACCCATATTACGTGCTTCGGTGGTGAAATCTTGTACAATAAGGAAGTACCCTGGATAGCCTGTTTTTTCGATGGTCATCAACTCAAAGTCGAGACGCTCGCGAATTTCATCCGTTATTTCACCATAACGCTTTTCTGCTCCCTGATAAGTTAAGTGGCGCAGGAAAGCATTCTCTCCTCGCTTACCACCATCTGCTTCATCTTCTGGGTGAATAAACTCTTTAGGAATATCGAAAGCTGGAAGTAATACATCACGTTTAAGATCGTAAACTTCAACTTTATCGATAATTTCTTGAGTGGTAGCAATTGCTTCGGGAAGATCCTTAAATAAATCCTTCATCTCATCTTGAGACTTGAAATAGAATTCATCGTTGGGGAAACCATAACGGTATCCTCTTCCTCTACCTATTGGTGTTTCTTTTAGAACACCATCTTTTACACATAAAAGAATATCGTGCGATACGGCATCTTCCTTAGTGGAATAATAAATATTATTAGATGCAAAATACTTCACACCATACTTACGTGCAAAACCTAATAGCACTTGATTTACGTGCTCCTCCTCGTCTAATCCGTGGCGGAAAAGTTCCACATAAAAATCTTCTCCAAAAGTTTGATGCCACCATTGAAAAGCTTCTTCAGCTTGGTTCTCACCAACATTCAAAATTAGGTTTGGAATCTCTGCAGTTAAACCTCCAGTAGTGGCGATTAAACCTTCTTTGTATTCTAGTATTAACTCCTTATCTATACGAGGACAACCTGCGTAAAGTCCATCGATAAAAGCTTGAGAACTTAATTTAGAAAGGTTGTGATAACCTGCTCTATGTTTAGCCATAAAGACTACTGTAGAACGACGGTCAGGGTTTTCTTTGGTAAACTTTCTAATTTTATGATCGGCAGTTAAGAATAACTCACAACCAACAATAGGCTTAATATCATTCTTAATTGCCTCGCGTACGAACTTATAAGCTCCGTACATATTCCCCGTATCGGTTAATGCTACGGCAGGCATTTTATGCTCTACAGCTTTTGCAATTAAATCGGGAACATCACATTTTGCCTGAAGTATAGAATAAGAAGAATGACAATGTAAATGCGAGAAGGTTAAATCCTTCATCTCATCACTAGTCGACTCTACATTCTCTGTAACAATAACATCAGTATCCTGTTCTATAGCTACAGAATCTAAGGCTTTATAAGGTTCAATGTTAAGTCCTAAAAGCTCAAAAGGCTTAGGGTTACGCTCAGAAAATCGCTGATTGTACTCATCATCATAACCTAAACGTTGATAATTGATAACACGCAAACGAACCAATTCCAGAAAACAACGTGTTGTTGCTTCTACATCAGCAGATGCATTATGAGCTGCGCTAAATTCTTCCTTAAATAGTTTTACGTGTAGCTCGGTAAGTGTGGGCCATTTAAACTTCCCTCCTCTACCACCAGGGATGGCACAGAAGTCCGTTCCTTCATTTTTGGTGTCAATATTCTTCTCATCCATCAGAGAAGTTTCCATCTGAGTTCTGTAGAACTCAGCTCCCATAATATTGATATCAAAGATGATATTGTGCCCTACAATATATTCTGATTTCGCAACCGCCTTATTAAATTCCTCAAGTACAAAAGCTAAATCTACCCCTTGCTCTTGCGCACGCTTGGTAGAAATACCGTGTATCTTTTCCGCATTATAAGGTATGCTAAATCCTTCGGGACGCACGATGAAGTTTTTCACTTCTATCAGCTCTCCCATATCGTCGTGCAGCTGCCAAGCAACTTGCACCAAACGAGGCCAGTTATCTGAATCGCTTACAGGCGCAGAAAAATTCTTAGGGAGTCCGGTGGTCTCGGTGTCGTAAATCAGATACATACAGGTAATACTGGAATTTTAAATAAGAAAGTAAATGTAGTTTTTTAGAGGGGCAATTATCGACTTGTTGATAAATATTATGGTAAGCTAAACAAAGCTTTCAGCCATCAGCAGTCAGCTTTCAGTTTCGTAGATATTCCCTATGCAGATAATGTCATCCTGAGCCTGTCGAAGGATAATTACAACTCTTCGACAAGCTCGGAGTGACATACATTCTTATATCAAATAAAAGCTACCTAATACTTTGTACCTAGTAGTACTACTAGCTACTAAATAATAATCCCTACTTTTGGTGTACTTAAATTAATTCAAGAAGATGAAAAAGATATTAAATCTGAGCTTTGCAGCGGCTATACTATTAGCTTCGTGTGCTCAAACAGAAAAAGCTGAAGTAAAGGATGAATTTTCATTCCAAGCAGAAACTTTTGCTGATCTAAAACTGATCCGCTACCAAGTACCCGGATTTGATCAATTAAGTTTAAAACAGCAAAAACTAGTCTACTTCTTAAGTGAAGCTGGTTATGCAGGTAGAGATATTATCTGGGATCAAAATTACCGTCACAACTTATCTATTCGTAGAGCTTTAGAAAATATCGTTCTAAACTTTGAAGGTGATAAAACTTCTGACGATTGGAATAACTTCATTACGTACACCAAACGTGTATGGTTTGCCAATGGTATTCACCACCATTATTCTATGGCTAAATTTACGCCAGATTTCTCTAAAGAATACTTTATGGGATTGATGGACGCTTCGGGTTCTTCTTTAAATGAAGAAGCTATGATGGCTATTTTCGATCCTGAATTTGATGCGAAGAAAGTAAACTTAGATCCAGAAAAAGGATTGGTCTTGGGTTCTGCTGTAAACTTCTACGAAGCTGATATCAACGAGGCTGAAGTAGATACGTATTTTGCTTCTATAAAAGATAATGAAACTACTCAACCACTTTCTTACGGTTTGAACTCTAAATTGGTTAGAGGAGCGAATGGTATCGAAGAGAAAGTGTACAAACTAGATGGTATGTACGGGGGGGCTATCGCTGAGATTATCGGCTGGTTAGAAAAAGCAGTTACCGTTGCTGAAAATCAAGCTCAAGGAGATGCTTTAAAATTATTGATTGATTACTACATTACAGGTGATCTTAAAACTTGGGACGATTATAATATCGCTTGGGTAGCCGCTACCGAAGGTGATATAGATTATATCAACTCCTTTATTGAAGTTTATAACGATCCTATGGGTTATACAGGTTCTTATGAATCTATTGTAGAGATTACGGACTTTGAAGCTTCGGCTCAAATGAAAGTACTTTCTGACAATGCACAGTGGTTCGAAGACAATTCATCTATTATGGATGAGCATAAAAAGAAAAAGATCAAAGGTGTTTCTTATAAAGTAGTTTCTGCTGCTGCAGAATCAGGAGATTCTTCACCTTCTACCCCTATTGGTGTTAACCTTCCAAATGCAAACTGGATTCGTTCTACTCACGGTTCTAAGTCGGTAAGTTTAGGGAACATCGTATACGCTTATGCTCAGGCAGGTGGTAAAGGAATGTTACAAGAATTCTGTCATGATGAGGAAGAAGTTGAAAGAGCTAAAACACATTCTAAATTAGCGGGTAAATTACATACTGCTCTTCACGAAGTTTTAGGTCACGCTTCAGGTCAATTGAATCCTGGTGTAGGAACGCCTAAAGAAACGGTTAAGAGTTATGCTTCTACTTTAGAAGAAGGTCGTGCTGATTTAGTTGCTCTTTATTTCTTACTAGATGAGAAGTTAATCGAATTAGGATTGATGGAATCATTGGAAACAGGTAGAGCAGAATACGATTCTTACATCCGTAATGGATTGATGGCTCAAATGCAAAGACTTGAAGAAGGTGCTGATATTGAAGAAGCACATATGCGTAACCGTCAGTGGGTTTCGGCTTGGTCTTTTGAAAGAGGTATGGAAGAAAATGTAATCTCTAAAATTACTAGAGATGGTAAAACCTATTTCGAAATTAACGATTACAAGAAACTACAAGTAATCTTTGGTGAGCTTTTAAGAGAAGTTCAACGAATTAAATCTGAAGGTGACTACGATGCTTGTCAGGCTTTAATTGAAGGTTATGGTGTAAAAGTTGATAAAGATATTCATGCTGAAGTATTAGCTCGTGTATCGCTATTAGATATCCCTCCTTACGGTGGATTCATCAACCCTAAAATGATAGCTACTACAAACGAAGCTGGAGAAATTACATCTATTGAATTAGACTACTCTGATGACTTTACAGGGCAAATGCTTGACTACGCCAAGCGTTATAGCTTCTTGCCAGATTATAACTAATGGTTGACAGTTGTTGGTTTTTGGTTCTTAGATAAAACCAATTCTTTATAAACCTCTCGCAGAAATGTGGGAGGTTTTTTTTGATGTAAATAGTGAGTCTTCGACGAGTATCTCTTAGTTCTGAAAACTATCAAAAAAGAAAAAGCCTTTCCGTAGCTACGGAAAGGCTTTTTGTATTCTATCAAACTACTCCTTAAAAAGAAAGAATGGTCTTTTTAATGATCTCAATACATTCCATCATTTGTGCTTCTGTCATCACTAAAGGAGGTGCGAAACGGATAATATCACCGTGTGTTGGTTTAGCTAAAAGTCCATTATCACGAAGCTTCATACAAACATCCCATGCTTCAATACCATTTTTAGGCTTGATCACAATAGCATTTAATAAACCTTTACCTCTTACAAGCGTAATCATATCGCTATCGATAGCTTCTAATTCTTTACGTAAGATTTGACCTAAACGCTCAGAGTTTTCAGCAAGCTTCTCATCCTTTACTACTTCTAAAGCTGCCATAGCAACTTTACAAGCCAATGGATTTCCACCAAAAGTAGAACCGTGTTCACCTGGCTTAATACAAAGCATGATATCGTCGTTTGCAAATACTGCCGACACTGGGAATACACCACCAGAAATAGCCTTACCTAAGATTAAGATATCTGGCTTAACATCTTCGTGGTCTACAGCTAAGAGTTGTCCAGTTCGCGCAATACCCGTTTGAACCTCATCAGCAATAAATAATACGTTGTTCTTTTTACAAAGTTCAAGAGCTGACTTTAAGTATCCTTCATCAGGAACAAAAACTCCCGCTTCACCTTGGATAGGTTCTGCCATGAATCCTGCAACATTTGAATCTTTTAAAGCTTCTGCTAAAGCATCTAAATCGTTATAAGGAATACTCTCAAAACCTGGTGTATAAGGACCAAATTCTTTACGTGCATCTTCGTCGTTAGAGAAAGATATAATCGTTGTTGTACGTCCGTGGAAGTTACCATCACATACAATAATCTTTGCCGTATCTGGCGTTAAGCCTTTCTTTTGGTAAGACCATTTTCTACACAATTTTAAAGCCGTTTCCACAGCTTCTGCACCTGTATTCATTGGCAATACTTTATCAAAACCAAAGTAGTCTGTTACGTATCTTTCATACTCACCTAATACATCATTGTGAAAAGCTCTCGAAGTTAATGTTAAAACTTCTGCTTGTTGTTTTAAGGCATCCACAATTCTTGGGTGACAGTGCCCTTGGTTTACAGCAGAATATGCCGATAAAAAATCGTAATATCTTTTACCATCTACATCCCATACAAATACACCTTCTCCCCTTGCCAATACTACTGGTAGGGGGTGGTAATTGTGTGCGCCGTGCTTATCTTCTAATGCAATGATCTCTTGTGAAGTCATAGTATTTCCTTTAAATTTTATGAGTACGCAAAGCTAATGGTTTTTTGGTAGATTAATCAAGTATTCTAGTCTAGAGATTGGAATACAAAAAGGTGGAGACACCCTAAAACAAGCCATAGTGAGATTAATTAGCTTATAAGATCCTCAACTGGCTAAGCAATGAAATATACTATAGTGAACTACACTTTAAAGGATAGTATTTCTCTCATAAATCTAACTGGAAAAATCACTTAAACAATACTCTATAAGGTGCTAATAATTAATATATTAGCAAGAAATTAAATTTGTTATGAAACTTTACATACCACTTCTTATTTTAGGGTTTTTGATGAATAATTCTGTGTCTGCGCAGTTTACGTCCGGAATGACCTATACTGATTCTAATGGCAATTCCATTAATCCATATTCAATATTAGAGGACAATAAATACATTTATCTGGACTTTTTCTCTACATCGTGTGGTGCTTGTAACTCTGTGGCTGATGAAGTTGCAAATGCTTGTGAAAGTTATGGCTCGAATAACTCTAATGTAGTTTTTATTGGTGTAGACTATAATTCTACAGCAAGTTCTTGTCAGGATTTTGCCACTAGTCATAATTCAAGTTTCCCCATTATAGCTGGTCAGGAAACAGGAGCAAGTATCTTCTCGCTCTTTGGGGTAACAGGATACCCTGCAGGTAAATTAATCAACCCATCAGGGGAAATTGAAGCAAGCTTTACTTACTCACAAATTGTAAATTTAACTAATAATTTGTCAAGCTATATTCCTCCAATAAATGAATGTGATCTGGTAAGCATCTTATCTTTAGAGCTAAATACTCAAAATCAATCGCTTGAACTCACCGTTATTACAGATGCTCCTTATATGTATCCATATCCTTCGTTTATGTTAATGAATGAAAATGGAGATACACTAGCTCAGGAGCAGGTTAATTATTATGGTTTAAGCGACTATGAGACTACTCATGCATTAGAGCTTTTATCAGATTACAATTCTTGGGATGATAATTTAATTTTAAATCTGTATTCAGGATTTTATGATCTATTAGAATGCTCTTTCGAAGTTAATTTAGGTGATCTTGAAATCATGGGATGTACTGATGTGAATGCAGAAAATTACAACTCTGAAGCTATAATTGATGATGGATATTGTTTGTACACATCAAACTGTGACAACATCTATATAGATTTATATGAAGGTTGGAATCTAGTTGGATTCTCATGTACAAATGAATTAGATGCTGTATCAGCATTTTCTCCTTATATAGAAAACCTAATAATTGTAAAAGACTATTTAGGGAATGCCTATTTACCTGACTGGGATTTTAATGGAATTGGGAATCTTGACCGTGGTTTTGGTTATCAAATTAAAATTACTAATACAATTCAAGATTTTAATTTATGTAATGAATAATGGAATTAGTTGAATAGTTTTACGCAAATGCAAGTCCCATAAGTATGTATTAGAAAAATAAGGATGCATATGTTTTATCTAATTTAAATCATATAAGCTGTCTGGATGGGAAAAATATAAAGTCACCTCTTCATTTAAATAGAGCTCAAATATTTCAGAAATATCAAAACATAAATTATGTTCGGTAACAATTGCAAAACAAGCATCGTTATGACTGTCGTGACTTAAATACATAATTAAACTTATTGGTGGGGTTCCACAAAAAAGTGGGGGCTTAATTAAACTAAAATCATGATCTTCACAGCCGCCTCCATAGGTGACATTAATAAGTAATTCTTCACCCTCAACTCTTACTTCATTTACGCCATAAGTATCTGTGGGATAGTCACTCAAACTAATATTATTAATTAAATCAGGACAAGTATTAAGAGTGTTTGATGTTTTTTCACAAGAAAAAATACAAATCAGAGAAACAAATAGAAGTATGTAATATATAAATCTCACAATTTCAAATTTACAAAATAATATATTGTTGAACTACGCATAAAATATACACTGTATTGGAATAGATGCGATTTTCTTGATAGTAATATTTTGATATTTTAAGATGTAATCTTCATCTCTATTGATTAAACATGTCTTTATCATGTCAAATAAATATTTCAATATTTAAAAATCTTCAACTATTATTCAATTTAGAATCTTGAAAATCTGTAATTTAGTAAAAAATTACGATCCTAAATTCACCTCCCATGAGAAGTACAATAATTTCTATACTTGTTTTATTTACCATTTTTCAACTTCAAGCTCAGCAGAGTCTGAACATGAATTTAATGTCTTCCTATAGCTATTCCAGTAATTTAAGTGATGTTTGGGGATATGCCACCGACCAGGGGGAATACGCCTTGGTAGGTCTTTATGGCGGTATTTCAATTTTAGATGTCACCAACCCAAATTCTCCTAGTGAGATTGGGTATTTTGAAGGACCTAGCTCGATATGGAGAGATTTGAAGACTTATGGAGACTACGTTTACTGCATTAATGAAACAGGTGGAGGCTTGCAAATACTAAATATTGCTCAGGTTATTTCTGGTGATTCAAGCCCTACTTACATAGAGAATACTAGCCTTGGATTTACCACTGCTCACAATATTTATGTGGACGAACAAGGATACCTATATGTGTTTGGATCGAGTTACAGTAATGGGGGAGCAATGATCTTTGATTTAAACAGCAACCCCGAAAACCCAAGTCTTTTAGGGAACTATTCCGGGAGTTATTTTCACGACGGAATGGTGCGAGGAGACACTCTTTGGGGAGGCGCAATCTACAATGGTCAATTTTCTGTAGTAGACGTTTCCAACCCTTCCAGCCCAACACTTATTGCCACACAATCAACGCCTAACAGCTTTACTCACAACTGTTGGATTTCTGATGATGGAAATACCGTTTTTACTACAGATGAGGTAAGTGGAGCCTATGTAACTGCCTACGATATTTCTGATTTAAATAATATTGAAGAGCTTGATCGCATTCAAGCTTGGAGTGATGATACGGATGTGATCCCACATAACACACATGTGGCAGGTGACTTCTTAGTGACCTCTTACTACACCGATGGCGTTTCTGTGGTGGATGCAAGTAATCCTTCAAATTTAATAGAAGTGGGCTATTATGATACATCTACTGGTTATTCAGGAAATGGTTTTAACGGTGCCTGGGGAACCTATCCATTTTTACCTTCAGGGAATATATTGGTTTCTGACATTGAGAATGGTCTTTATGTTATAGAGCCTAAGTATGGTAATGCTAGTTTTATTGAAGGTTATGTAACCAATAGTGTAACGGGGGCTCCTATAAGTAATGTGACCGTGCAAATTGTGGGGTCTAATAATCCTTCATTAACCGCCTTAAATGGATTTTATGAAACCGGAATGGCCAATGAAGGAACTTATGAAGTTTTTGTTTCAGCAGATGGATATTCCAGTCAAACGTTAACTGTAAACTTGAGCCCTGAGTCTATTATTCTGATGGATGTAGAATTAATACCAACGGGATGTATGGATTCGGCTGCGTGTAATTATAATCCTTTTGCCCTTACTGATGATGGCTCTTGTGCTGAATTTGATGAATGTGGTGAATGTGGTGGTGATGGACCTATTCCTGGTTATGACT
>Ga0206681_10000012_pt1 | contig 138806 bp, 110 predicted proteins | sample M150012015metaG_FD_161048 | JGI IMG/M metagenome (GOLD analysis project Ga0206681, IMG submission 161048) | Ammonia-oxidizing marine archaeal communities from Monterey Bay, California, United States - M1 500m 12015 | ecosystem: Environmental > Aquatic > Marine > Intertidal zone | place: USA... | reverse complement strand
AGCTACCTTTTTCTCACTCCACCACCATCTGCTGGGTTTCCACCACACGGTTATCCAACACTAAAGACACAATATACATACCTGAAGAATAGGAACTCAAATCTTGGTACAAACGCCCTTCGCTGGCTAGGGTAGGGTAGCTGCATATTTGTTGCCCTTGTAGGTTGTGTATTTCTATTTTAGCAGAGTGATTATAATTCTCAATCTCAAAATACACATAGGTAAAGTTTTTTGCAGGGTTGGGGGCTATTCTTAATTGTTGTTTTTCTTTTACAAAGAGGTCTTCCATATCCAATTCTGGAAAGTTTATAGTTTGGTCTACCACACCTTCTGGACAGAAATAATCGTATTCAGTATCATCTTCTAAAGCAAAACTGTCTAACTCCATGGTGTAGGGGTTGAGTTTTAAGGCATACAGACTGTAATTTCCAGTTATACTAGGTGCAGCAGGCATTATAAATGCAGAACTACTATCAGAATTTAATCTAAAATCGCTTGTAATAAGTAAATTGTTATTATCTACAAACTCATCTATTTTATTGCCCTGTAAATCCATTTTATAGACTTCTAAATGTCTTTGATAAGGCGATTCAGGTAAGGAAGCTGAGGTAGCTATAAGTAAGGTCGAATCGTGTAAAAGGATAATCTTCGTTTTATCGTACATAGTATCTGGCTTCGCAATAATTTTATTCCAAAGCACTTCACCATTAGAATTTAACTCATACATAGAAAGTCTTAGGTTTGATTCATTTCTATCCAGTGTAGAGGCAATAAAACCAGAACTATCAATCTCTTGCACCCCTCCCCCAGAACTTATAAAAATGGTATCCATAGTATCCTCTTCCCAGCGGTAAATATTAACCCACTGCTCGCTTCCTAAACTATCGGTTTTCACCACTGCATTTCGTAAAATAGTAACAGGGTAATCTGGGTCGTAATAAGGTGGGAGATATACGGTGCCATTGAGTACAAAACCTCCATCACTGGTTCGTATCATCCCATCTGGGCTACCCCCAATTTCTTGAAAGTGTTGTTTTGTCCAAAGGATTTCTCCTTGGAAGTTTAACTTTCTGAGCGTAAAACGACCCTCGCAAGAACCTAATTGTTGAAGAATAAATATGGAACTATTTTCATCTAAAAATATATTAGTTGTCGTATTCATATAACCTTCAGATTCATGCTTTACAAACCAAATAAGTTCACCACAGGCATTTAGTTTTAACAAGAATGCATCGCCTTTAATTGTCCCTGTATACTTATGAGTTCTACCTCCAATAAACACATTTCCATCTCTATCTTCCGCCATACATAAAGGTAAAAGACCATTGTCTTCCTCCTCAAGAGTATGTTCCCATAAAACCTCACCAAGTCTGTCTAGTTTTACTAATTTACTTTCACCTGTTTGCCATTCAACTATAGCTAGTATTAAAGTTCCTCCATCATAAGACTCCAAAATCTGCCTACCTACAGAGTAATTATTCTCATATACCCAAGTCTCTTGAGCCTGAGTATATGAGAATAAGAGAAAAACTAATATGAATATGAGGTTCTGCATAGTAAACTTATTTAGTAATTACACTTAGGGTTTAGCTTTCAATATTCATTCCGTCTACCAAAAGACTTACTAAGTACATACCTGAAGAATATTGCGCACAGGTAAACCGAGTCCTTATAGGTTGGTCGGTGTTTTTATAAGTTTTTGAGCCAGACTTAGCTAATATAAAATAAAACAAATAAAAAAAGCCTCTCGAAAATCGAGAGGCTTAAAAGTATAATGAATATAAACTCTTAGTAGTTCATAGGTCTTCTAACTTCGGCAAGGTGTTTTGCTAAACGCATTACTTGACGAGAGTAACCATATTCGTTGTCGTACCAAACATAAAGCACAACATTTTTACCATCTTGAGAAACAATAGTTGCAGGGCTATCGTAAATAGAGGCTGCATTATTTCCAACGATGTCTGTAGAAACCAGTTCGTGCGAGATAGAGTAGTTGATTTGTTCAACTAAAGCTCCTTCGAGCGCTGCATTTTTAACAATAGTATTGATATCGTCTACAGTGGTAGCTTTATCTAAAGTTAAGTTTAAGATTGCTAAAGAACCATTTGGAGTAGGAACACGAACTGCATTTGCGGTTAGTTTCCCTTCTAAAGAAGGAATTACTTTTACAACGGCTTTACCAGCTCCTGTACTTGTAATAACCATGTTTAATGCAGCAGCACGACCTCTACGTTCCTTTTTGTGCATATTGTCAACCAAATTTTGGTCGTTAGTATAAGCATGCACAGTTTCAATATGTCCTTTTTCTACACCTAAATTATCGTTTACAACCTTTAAAATAGGCGTAATAGCATTTGTAGTACACGATGCAGCTGAGAAAATATCGTGAGTCGCTAGATCGTACTCTAAGTGGTTTGCACCAAATACAATATTAGGAATCTCTTTTCCTGGAGCGGTTAATAATACTTTAGAAACACCATTTGCTTGTAGATGTCTACTTAAAGCTTCTTTGTTTGTGAACACTCCCGTATTGTCAATCAATAAAGCATTGTCAATTCCGTAAGGAGTATAGTCAACTTCTTCTGGGTTAGAGGCTTTAATTAATTGAACCGATTGTCCGTTAATTATTAAAGCTTTGTTTTCGACGTCTTCTACAACTGTACCCGGGAATTTACCGTGTACAGAATCTGTACGCAATAAAGAAGCTCTTTTAATAATGTTTTGCTCGTCGTTGTTACGTAAAACAATAGCTCTTAAGCGCAATTGCTCTCCTTTACCTTCCTGAGCCATGAGCTCGCGAGCTAATAAACGACCGATTCTACCAAAACCATAAAGAACAACGTCTCTAGGAGTGAAGTGTGTACTTTCGTCGTTCACAAAATTTAATTTGTTCGCGATAAAAGTATTGATATCGGTGTTTTGATCTTTTTCGCTTATCCATTCGTAAGCCAACTTACCAATGTCAATTTTTGAAGGGGCCAAATTAGCCACAGAAATACCTTTAGCAATCGCTAAAGTTTCAAAAATAGAAATGGGTTTGTGAACGAAGTTTTTTGCGTATTCGTGCAAGTTTAAAATTTCGCTCGACCTTTTGTCAACTAACTGGTTGCGGAAAATGATGAGTTCAATTGATTTCTCAAAAGATAAATCACTCGTGATTTTGATCAGCTCAATTGCTGCTCTTTCCTCAGCAATACGTGCGTTTAATTCTTCTTGATAGTTCATATCTAAAGTGTAATTAACTGCTTTTTTAACGCTGCAAAACTAGTGTATTTTCAAAGAACTACAATGTTATTTAATAAATTACTTAGGCTTGATTCGTTGCAGAGCCTATGGGACTTTGCACCATAAGTACTGCTCGTGTAATTTGTCAATCCAGATTAGATGTACATGCAATGCAAGCCTTGTAATTATTCAATAATCAGCAATCATTGTTCAGTAATAAATCCTATTTTCGTTTTAGGATTAAAAACAATGAGAATAAAGTTTAGTAAATATCAAGGGGCTGGAAACGATTTTGTTATGGTCGATAACCGTTCAAAAGCGTATCCATTAACACAGCAACAAATTGAGCGTTTGTGTAATAGACGCTTCGGAATTGGTGCCGATGGCTTAATTGTATTGGAAAATAGCATGGGAGTAGATTTTCAAATGATTTACTATAATGCCGATGGTTTTGTGGGGAGTATGTGTGGTAATGGAGGTAGATGCGTGGTTGCTTTTGCTAAAGAATTAGGCTTAATTACTGAATCATGCGATTTTGTTGCCTACGATGGTTTACATAGCGCTCGTTGTATTTCTAATGGAGATGTAGCCCTAAAGATGACGGATGTTGCAAATGTTACTTCTGTTGCAGACGCTTGGCAGCTAGATACAGGTTCTCCTCATCTCATTTTTTTTAAGAATAATGTTAAGGATATTGATGTTCAGGTAGATGGTGCAGCAGTGCGCAACTCTTCGCTTTACAAAGAGCAAGGAATCAATGTTAATTTTGCAGAGCGTATTGGAGATGACCTGGTACTGCGAACTTATGAGCGTGGAGTGGAAGATGAGACGCTTGCTTGTGGTACGGGTGCTACAGCTACTGCAATTGCTGCACGAGAAGCTGGGCTAATTACCGAAGACAAAGTTCTTGTAAATGTTTTAGGTGGAAAGCTTGAAGTAAGCTTTACTAAAAAAGAAAATGTTTATTGTGATGTCTACCTCACCGGCGATGCGAAATTTGTGTTTAAGGGAGAGCTACATGTCTAAAATGACTTTAACATATAGAGCTTTAGAGCCCGAAGATATTACACTACTGTACCGTTGGGAAAATGACCTTGAGGTCAACGAGGTGAGTTTATCTAAAGTCCCTTTTTCGAAATATATTTTAGAACAGTACATCAGCCATGCCCAAATGGATATCCAAGAAGCTGGGCAAGTAAGGTTTATTCTAGAAAATACAGAAGGAATCGCTGTAGGTTGTGTCGATTTGTACGAGTACAACGCAGTAGATAGAAGAGCGGGAATTGGTATTCTAATCGATAAAGATTTTAGAGCCTTAGGTTATGGAAGTACTGCCATTGAATTGATTAAAAACTATGCCTTTAATGTTTTGGGCTTGCATCAGTTGTATTGTTCTGTAGGAATTGAGAATACGGTGAGTTTAAATTTGTTTGAGTCTGTGGGTTTTGAGAAAATTGGACTGCGTAAAGAGTGGCGTTTCATCAATGGAAACTTTTCTGATGTTGTTGAGTTTCAATTGCTTAATAAATAAGTGTTGATGAGAATTCTAACAAATAGTTTGTTAAGTGTCTGCTTAATTTTGATCCTTTATTCACTCAGTTATTGTTCTTCTGATTCTCCCGAAAATAAATACCTAAATTTATCTGATACTGTAGAGTACGTAGGTACTGCTGTTTGTAAAAATTGTCATTACGATAAGCATCAAACATTCATGCATACTGGTATGGGGCAGTCATTTGGTCTAGCTAATAAAGCTAAGAGTGCGGCTAATATCCATCCCGATTCTATCCTTTACGATACCTTTAGTAATTTGTATTACCATCCTTTTTGGGATGCAGATAGTTTGAAATTAAAAGAATATCGAATTTCTGGTAAGAACACGGTACACAACAGAATCGAGCAAGTAGACTATATCATTGGCTCTGGACAGCATACCAATTCTCATATTTACAATGTAAATGGTTATTTACATCAAATGCCTTTTACTTATTACACCCAAGAGGGAAGGTTTGATTTGCCTCCGGGATTCGAGGAGGGTTTCAATACCCGATTTAATCGAAAAATTGGTTTGGAATGTATGTCTTGTCATAATTCATTACCTGATTTTGTGATGGGTTCAGAGAATAAATTTGAGAAAGTACATATGGGAATTTCTTGCGAACGCTGTCATGGTCCTGGAGAATTGCATGTTTCAGAAAAAATGAATGGTGTCTTTGTTGATACTTCATTGTATACCGATTATACCATTGTAAATCCGGGCAATATAAGTGCCGAGCTGCAATTTGAAATTTGTTCGCGTTGCCATTTGCAAGGAAATACTGTTTTGGAAGATGGAAAATCATTTTTTGATTTTAAACCCGGAATGCATTTGAATGAAGTAATGAATGTCTTTCTGCCCGAATATGAAGGTGATGATGCCTTTATTATGGCTTCTCATGTAGAACGTTTAAAAATGAGTGAATGTTTCATCCAGTCAAAGGGCGATTTAACATGTATTACTTGTCATAACCCACACCTAAGTGTTACCCTTACTTCGGATGAAGTGTTTAATGCTTCGTGTATTTCATGTCATCAAGAATCAGATTTCCACACCACAGCGCATGGGAGTAACTGTATAGATTGTCATATGCCAACATCGGGTTCAAGCGATATTCCACATGTACGTGTAACCGATCATAAAATTTCGATTCCCCAAGAAATGAACGCTACTAAACAGGAATCCCTAAAGAAGTTTATAGGTCTTTATTGTGTTAATAATGATGCTCCTTCTGATATAAGTTTGTTAAAAGCCTATTTACAGCAATACGAAAAGTTTGAACAAAAAACATATTATCTAGATTCTGCTTTGGTGTATTTGACTAGATTAGATGAAAGTTTATGTCCTAACGAATGGGTTCAATATTACTTCTTTAGAGAAGCGTATACAACTTTGGTTTCTTGGTTTGAACAAGAGAGTTTTCAATTTCGAAAAAAACAATTTAGCAAGCAATCGTATACCAATGATGATGCATGGGCTTGGTATAGAATAGGCGAGGCTTACTACAAAATGAGCAATTGGGAAAAGGCCAGTTTATGCTATAGTGAAGCAGCCCTTTTAGCTCCTTATCATTTAGAAATTCAGAATAAATACGCCATGGTTTTACTGCGTACCAATCGCTTATTAGAATCCAAAAAGGTGTTTGAATTTGTGATTTCTGAAAACCCTAACTTCGAAAAAGTATATGCCAATTATGGGTATTTATTAAGTAAGCTTGGAAGCTACGAATTAGCGGCTCTACAGTACAAAAAGGCGATTGCATTAAATCCGGATTTGGTACATGCTTGGTTAAACTACGCAGCCTACTATATGTATAAAGAAAATACCTCCGAGGCTAAAAAGTGTTTAATGGAAGTACTCCGAATTGAACCCGAGCATAGGCAAGCAAAATTAGTATTAGAACAATTGAGATGAGAAAGTTAATTATAAGAAGTACAGTATTCATAAGTGTAGTCGCTCTAGTAATGGCTAGCTATCTGTATAAACAGATTTTTTCTCCTTTGAGTCATAAGGATAATATCATCTTAATACCTACAAACTCCAGTTTCGAACAGGTGAAAGATACACTTCAAAACTACGACTTAGTGAAGAATGAATTTGTGTTCGATTTATTTTGTGATAAAAAGAACTATAAAAAAATGCGTCCAGGAAGGTATTTGATTCCTGCAGAAATGGATGCCAATACAATGGTAAATATGCTGCGTTTGGGTGAGCAAAAGCCCTTAAATATTATTTTCAATAATGCGTCAACAATAGCTGATTTAGCCGGGAAACTTGCTACTCAAATAGAAGCTGATTCCATTGCTTTGTATAATGCATTTACCGATTCTATGTTTTACTCTACCTATGGGTATCATCATGCATCCATGCGTAAGCTATTTATTCCGAATACGTATGAGGTGTACTGGACTGTAACACCTGTAGAGTTTTTAGAGCGTATGCAAAAAGAATATAAACGATTTTGGTCTGAGGATCGTTTGAAGAAAGCTACAAAATTAGGTTTAAATCCACATGAGGTTTCTGTATTGGCATCTATAGTACAAAAAGAAAGTGCTAAAGCAGATGAACAACCAGTAGTGGCAGGTTTGTACTTGAATAGGTTGAAACAAGGAATGAAATTGCAATCTGATCCTACAGTAATTTATTCTATAAAAGAAAGAGATGGTTTTGATGCCGTAATAAAACGAGTCTTAAAAAAGGATTTAAAAATTGATTCACCTTACAATACCTATTACTATAAAGGCTTGCCACCAAATCCGATTTGTATTCCTGAAATGTCGGCTTTAGTTGCAGTGTTGAATTCTAAAAAACACGATTATATATATATGTGTGCAAAAGAAGACTTTTCGGGCTATCATAATTTTACAAAATCGTGGTCGGAACATAAAAGAAATGCTAAACGTTTTCAGAACGCCCTTTCGGCAAAAGGAGTGATGCGCTAATGGAATTTAAAAAGGGAGATAAAGTGGCTTTTTTAAATGAGCCTCTAAAAGGTATTGTAATCGATTGTATTAACGATACGCATGTGTTGATTGATTGTGAGGGGATAGAAATGGATGTCGCTAAGCAGGAACTTATCCGTATAAATTATATTCCTAAAGTAGAGGGGAAGCATATTTTTCCAATCAAAAAGGAAGATAAAACCATTGATGAGATACCTAATCTAGCTAAAAAGGTTGAAGATTATAAGCTATTATCGGTTGGCGATCAGGTAAGTTTTATGAGCGATAATACAAAAGGAAAAATTGTATCTATTCTAAATAATCAAGAATATGAGGTTGAAATAGAAGAGGGCTTTACAATTCCTGCAAATCGACTTGAAATTGAGAAAATTTTGATAACGGATATCAAAGTTGATGAACAAGGCCTTTCACGTCAGATAAAAAAGGACTTGAAAAAGGAAATCTCAAAATCTTCAGTATCAAACCAAACGGCTCCACACTATTTTAATCATAATGAACTGGATTTACACATAGAAAATATCCGAGATTCATGGGAAGGGCTTTCAAATTTTGAAATTGTTACTGCACAGTTAAGTCATTTTAGAAAACGCCTGCATCAAGCACTCGAAGATAATGAACCCTCATTAGTCGTAATTCATGGAATAGGAAAGGGAGTTCTTATGCAAGAAATTTATAAGTATCTATCACAATTCCCTAATATTACTGTAGGTCCTGCAGATGCAAAGCTTTATGGTATGGGCGCAAGCGAAATTAGAATACTATAGTTTTCGAAACTTTTAGAGAATAACATTCATCTTACAACTTTTAAACTTCTAACTTTGTCCTCGAAAAGCTCCTGACTCTATCGCTTCTGCAAAGAAGAGGAAAGTCCGGACACCATAGAGAATCATACTAGTTAACGGCTAGGCGTTGTTCGCAACGACAGATAGTGCAGCAGAAAATAACCGCCTTCGGGTAAGGGTGAAAAGGTGAGGTAAGAGCTCACCAGTATTCTTAGTAATAGGAATAGCTGTGTAAACCTTATGAGGTGCAAGGTCATGTATACCAAGACTTCCTTAGGGAATAAGAGTTTCTCGCTCGATCTTGGAGGGTAGACCGCTAAAGGTGCGCAGTGATGTGTACCGTAGATAAATGATAGAGGCTCTTTTAGGGTTACAGAATCCGGCTTATGACGGAGCTTTTCTTTTTACTTCTTTGTGCTATAGTCGTAACTGTATGTAATCTCAGTTTTTTCTTCCTTAATTCCAACTTCTTCATAAATGACTTCCAAGCCATCTAAACTTGTAAGGATGTCGGCTTCGAGTTCCCAGGAGTATTTTTTTCTTTGGGGCCCTTCATCTTTAAAATAGATCGCCCAGAATAATCCGTTTACGGCTCCAAATAAATGTCCTTCCCAAGAAATATGTTCTTCACTAGGGAAAATACCCCAAACTAAACCGCCGTATAAAAACACAACAGACATAGACAAAGCCATTAAACTGTGATGTTTCCTGATGAATCCACTAAAAAATAAAAAAGAGGCAAGGGCATATACTAATCCACTCGCTCCAATGTGAAATGATGGGCGCCCTCCCAACCATAAAAGTGTTCCGGTATACAAAAGTGAGTAGATCCATACTCTGTTTGCTAAACCTTTGTAAAAATGATATAATGCAGTACCCAAAACTAATAAGGGTACCGAGTTATTGAAAAGGTGTTTCCAATCGCCATGAATAAATGCACTGCTCAAAATTCCTATTAAGCCTTTGCTTTCACGAGGGTAAACACCCCAGTGGCTAAGTCTAACATGATAATATTCGGAATAGCCGTGTATGGCTACGAGAATGCAAACAAATAGAAGAGGGAATTGTAAGGCGCGAAAAAGATCTTTCTTCATATTAGTAGCCAAGTTTTTTCTTAATATCCTTGTCTGTGGTCATAATATTGATGCCTAATTCTTTTCCAATAATGTCGTGCATGTGTTTTTCCTCAGAACTAAACCTACCATCAGCTACTGCAATATCACGTATGTCTGATAAAAAAGCTTTTCTATTTTCTAGTGTAAAACCTTCAATGTCTTTAATGGATTTCGAAACCTCAAGCACTGTTTTGAGTTTGTGTTCGGGTTCTAAATTATTGTACCAATCAGAAGTGTCGTGAAGTATCTTGTTGAACTCTACGATGTTACTCGGGTTTACATCCATCCAAAGCGCAACTTTACGTTCTATTTCCTCGATTACTTGCTCACTTATATTTTCATTTGTTAAGTGTGCAAAGCCGATGTATACGAAGCAGAATAAGTGATATGATGTGAGCTGTTTTGAGTCCATTTAGTTTAATTTATCGTCTAGAGTAATATACGTCTATATCAAATGTAGCAAAAGAAATTTTTATATATTTATTCAGAACTAAATATGTTTCGAAATGAATGAACATGCGATTATGCTCCCCTTAAGTCAAGAATGGATTATTTGGAATTCGGTGACCTTATTTTTCATCCTTGCAGTCATCTTTTTTTCGAGAAACTCAAGTCATAAAAATAAATCTAGAATTGCGAATTCTTTAGCCTTCCTAGTAGCAGTAGAGTTTATAGCAATTCAGGTGTATTATATACAACAGGGCTTATGGACACCCCAAGATTCCTTGCCATTTCATTTATGTAGATTGATGTGGTTTAATTCGATGATTGTCTTATTAACTAGAAATCAAGTTGCCTTTGAATTACTTCTTTTTGTTGGGATGATAGGAGGCTTACATTCTTTGTTAACACCTGAGTTTACTCACGGTACTGACCCCGTAGTATTGATTGATTATTTCTTTGTGCATGGAGGCTTAATCGCAGTACCTATGTATTGTGTATTTGTGTTGGGTATGCGACCAAGGAAAATGTCTTGGGTGAAAGCCTGTTTGTACTTGCAGGTTTTTGTGGTTTCAGTTGGTTCGATAAACTATTTATTAGGATCTAATTATATGTATTTGGCGATTAAGCCAAATGTGGAAAATCCATTTTTAATAGGAGATTGGCCTTACTATATTATAGGTTTAGAACTCGCTGTAGTTTTACATGCTATACTAGTTTATTTACCTTTTTATTTCAAAAAAGCTTTTCTTAAAGAGTAATATGATTCTTATCGTCGAAAGTGGCTCAACAAAAGCGGATTGGGTATTGTTACATGCTGATGGATCGGAAACTAATTTTCGTACCAAAGGCTGGAATCCTTTGTTGTTAACAGAAGAGGAAATGTTGGAACGACTCAACTCTTATAAAGAATTGAGTGAAAAGAGATTTACGGCGGTTTATTTTTATACAGCTGGATTTTCACATATTAAATCCAGTGAATCTTTACATTACATATTGTCGGCATTTTTTAGTGAAACGCATATTCATGTCGAGAGTGATATGCTTGCTGCTGCTAGAGGAGTGTATAATCATGCACCACAGTTTGTCGCTATTTTAGGAACGGGTTCCAACATTGCATTTTTTGATGGCGAAGAATTGGAGCAGTTAACACCATCCTTAGGGTATGTTTTGGGCGATGAAGCTAGCGGTGCTTCTTTGGGGAAAGTCTTGTTAAGAGCTTACCTCTATAAAACGCTTCCTAAAGATTTATACCTGCAGTTTTCTAAAGTTTATTCAGTTTCCAAAGATCTTGCTTTGCAGTCTGTTTATAGAGAAGCTCAGCCCAATAGATTTTTAGCATCATTTGTTCCTTTTTTAGTTGATCATCAATCACATGTTTATGTGCAAGAATTGCTGCGCAAAGAGTTTTATTCCTTTTTAAAAATACATGTTCTTTCTCATCCCTTACATCTAGATTATTCTATCTCATTTGTGGGTTCGGTGGCATTTTTATTTCAAGATATCATGAGTGATTTATGTGAAGAAAATAAGCTTCAAGTAGCAGGTTTTAAACAAACACCAATCCATGGTTTGGTCAGTTATCATAAGACAAACAAGTAATTCCCGTAATCATACTATTTAGGAATAATTATTGCTAAAATAAAACGAGCAAGTATTTGTATCTTGCGTTTTTAAACCGATTTTACAATTCAAATTATGAAGAAGTTTTTACATTCTTTCTGGGTACTTGCAAGTATCCTATGTATTGTTTTTTATTCCCCTCAAATGGCACATTCTAATCAGGATGGAGCTCCAGTAGGGAAAACAGGATCGCCAGGTGACGGTGGAAGTACTTGTGCAAGCTGTCATGGTGGAGGTGCGAGTGCAGGAGCAGATGATGCCTTTGAGATATTTGCTAGTGATGGTGAGACTATATATGAAGAAGGTGAAACCTATTCTTTTACAGTTGCAGCAACGAGTAATTCTTCTAATACTTTTGGTTTTGAATTAAAAGTAGAAGATAATACAGGAAATTCAATAGGAGATATTGTTCTAACAGATCCAACAAATACACAGCTAATAGGTGGTGGTAATTATATTACACAAACTAACGCAGGTAGTATAGGTGAGCTTTTTGTTGAAGTTGGATTAATCATAAATTCATGGGAGTTTGAATGGCAAGCACCATCAGACTTTGAAGGAGAAGTTACATTTTATGCTGCTGGTAATATTTCTAACGCAAATTCGGCTACCGGTGGTGATGTGATTTTAACGAATTCTTTATCGATCGATATTGTAAGTGAGGGTGGTGGTACAGGAGCCGATTTAGGTTGTACAAATCCTGAAGCTTCAAATTTCGACCCTGATGCAACATTAGATGACGGCTCTTGTGAATTTAATATTGCATCGACCTCAGAAGTTGCTACCTGTGGGGGTATTTTTGTCGATTCCGGAGGTTCTTCAGGTGATTATTTGAATAGTGAAAATCAAACCATCACGATTTATCCTGAAAATGCAGATGAATACGTCTCTTTATTATTTAGCGAATTTCAGTTAGAAGGTTGTTGTGACTATGTAACGATTTACGATGGAGAATCTACGAGTGATCCTATTTTAGTTCCTGGTTCAAATGGGACTAGTTTAGTGGGACAAATCTATTACGCATCTCCAACAAATGAAACAGGAGCCTTAACGATTACATTTACTTCAGATCTCTCTATTACTTACCCTGGGTGGGTAGCGGAAATAGGCTGTACTACTTATGGTCCTTGTTTTGGTTTTGATGCAACTATTGCGGCAACATACGAAACTGTAATTGGTGCTTCTGATGCTAGTGCTTATGCTAATATTACATTAGGGAATGAACCTTTTGAGTACTTATGGTCTACAGGAGAAACTACAGAATCTATAGAAAATCTTACTGCAGGAACATATTCTATTACAATCACAGATTCTGAGGATTGTATTACTGAGACGACCTTTGAGGTTATTGTTGATCCTGAAGAATATATGATTGATGAATTAGATGTGATTACTACTTGTGGAGGATCGTTGTTTGACTCAGGTGGACCTACAGGAGATTACCTTAACGGGGAGAATGAACAAATTACAATTTATCCGGATGTAGCTGGTGAATTTGTTTCCTTATACTTTGCAAGTTTTCAGCTAGAAGGTTGTTGTGACTATGTAACGATTTACGATGGAGAATCTACGAGTGCTCCTATATTAGTTCCAGCCTCTAATGGTACGAGTTTGAATGGTCAGACCTATTATGCCTCACCAACAAATGAATCTGGAGCCCTAACAGTAACCTTTACTACTGACGCCTCTGTTACATATCCAGGTTGGGAAGCCCAAATCGGCTGTACTACCTATGGCCCTTGTTTTGGATTTGATGTAGATGTGATTGCAAGTTTTGAATCTGAAGAAGGTGCAAACGATGCTACAGCAACTTTAAATATTACACTAGGGAATGAACCTTTTGAGTATTTATGGTCTACAGGAGAAACTACAGAATCTATAGAAAATCTTACTGCAGGATCATATTCTGTTACAATCACAGATTCTGAAGATTGTATTACTGAGACTACTTTTGAGGTTATTGTTGACCCAGAAGAGTATATTATGGGGGAGATTATTAATGTATCAACTTGTAATGGATTGTTTTATGATTCAGGTGGAGCAGAAAACTGGTATTCTGAGGGAGAAGATCTATTTATCAGAATTTGTCCTGATGAAGAAGGTGCTGCCGCACAATTAGAATTTACAGAGTTTGATTTAGGTTTTGATGGGACTATGGTTATTTACGATGGTATGGGAACTGCAAATCCTATCTTAACCACAGGTACAGGGACTTCATTATTCGGGCAAACAATTGTTGCAAGTGAAGAAAATTCTACCGGGTGTTTAACAATTACATTTGTTTCAACACTTTGGTGGGGTGGAGCTTCAGGTTGGGAGGCTTATATTAGTTGTTACGATTATATTGTATACGGCTGTATGGATACAGAGGCCTTTAATTACAATGATGAAGCTGAAGAAGATGATGGTTCTTGTTATTACGATCCCGGTTGTACCGATCCTGCTTATGTAGAATACCATACACAAGGTTTTGTGGCAGACTTTGATAATGGCGATTGTGTTACAGTTCTTGTGGATGATTGTACAAATTCAGCCGCTTTAAATTATAATCCTGATGCATCATTTAATTTGGGTGAAGATCCATGTATTTACAATCTTGATGACTGGATGTGTGGCATGCATTACAAGGATGAAAGAGATGGATATTCTTATACTACGGTAACTATCGGTAATCAATGTTGGATGACTGAGAATGTTAGGTATCTGCCTGCCGGATCAGCAGAGGTTGCTGTTGCTGCTGGTGGTGTTGCTTCTCAATTAGAGGACGGATTTGTTTATACAGGCGTTGAGGCTTATAATATTGATGATAACGGAAGATATTATTCTTGGAATACAGCTGAGACAGCTGTTCCTTTTGGTTGGCATCTACCTTCAGCACAAGAGTTTGGACTGCTTTTAGAAGAATACAATGGTACTGATTTACAGTTGGAAGGAGAAACCGGATTTAATGCTCAAATGGCCGGAGGTGCTTTAATGCCTACAGGTGATGTTTCCTATTTGAATCAGGGGAATACCAATTGGTTGTGGACAAGCACTGAGGTTGATGAAGGAACGGCTGTTGCAACAACGCTAATTCTGGGAACCATGGCAGTAGATTTGGATCCTATGCCAAAAGAATTTGCAATTAGTGTTAGAGCACTTTTTGGATTTCCAAATGATGCAGTTTTAGGTTGTACAGATGAGGATTATATAGAATTTGATGAAACTGCTAACTATGATGATGGCACTTGTTTAACTCTCGCTATAGAAGGATGTACTGATGAAACAGCACTTAACTTTGATCCAATAGCTACCGTAGATGATGATTCTTGTATTCCTACAATTGAAGGTTGTATGGATGAAGATTTCGCAGAGTTTGATGAAAATACAACTTTAGATGATGGTTCATGTATAACGCCTGCTGTACATGGTTGTACTGATGAGGAAGCTCAGAATTTTGATGAATTAGCAAATGTAGACGATGATTCTTGTATTGCACATATATTGGGATGTACAGATTCTGAATTTGCTGAGTATGATACTACAGCTACTTTAGATGATGGTACTTGTGTAACTCCAGCTATTTTTGGCTGCATGACTGCTACTGCGTTTAACTATAATAGTGCAGCAAATGTAGATGATGGTTCTTGTGTAGGACACATAGAGGGCTGTACAGATTCAAACTTTACAGAGTTTAACGGACAAGCCAATGTAGATGATGGTTCTTGTGTCACGCCTGTGATCTTAGGTTGTACTATCGATTATGCATTAAACTATGATCCTTTAGCGAATACTGATGATGGTTCTTGTGAAGTAGAAGGTTGTACAAATGATGCTTTTGTTGAATATGACATGAATGCGAATATCGACAATGGAACTTGTTCTGTTATTGCTATTTGGGGTTGTATGGATGAGCTTTATTTAGAGTACTTCCCACCTGCAAATATGGATGATGGTTCTTGCGTAAACATGACAGTTGAAGGTTGTACAGATCCTTTATTCCTTGAGTATTTTGCCGAGGCGAATTTAGATGATGGTTCTTGTATGACTCCAGTCGTTGTCGGTTGTACAGATCCAAATTTTATGGAGTTCGACCCACTCGCAGCAGTAGATGATAATACATGTGTTACACCTGTTATTCTTGGTTGTATGGATAATACTTACCTAGAATATAATGAGGATGTGAATACCGATGATGGTTCTTGTACTACGCCTGTTGTATATGGATGTATGGATTCTACTTTTATAGAGTTTAATCCGAATGCAAATACAGAAGATGGTTCGTGTACCTATATTGTGTTAGAAGGATGTATGGACGAAAATTATACAGAGTTTAATACAAATGCTAATGTAGATAATAGTAGCTGTGAAACACTCGTTTTACTTGGTTGTATAGATGCACTTGCATTCAATTATGATGCTTTAGCAAATACAGATGACGGATCATGTATCCCTGTTCTTGAAGGATGTCTGGATGATAATTTTGTAGAGTATAATCCAAATGCTAATACAGAAGATGCAACTTTGTGTATTACAGCTGTAGTTTTAGGGTGTACAGATACCGAAGCCTTTAATTATAATTTAGACGCTAACACAGATGATGGTTCTTGTATCCTTTACTTTGCTGAGATTTTGTACGAAGGTTTTGCCGAAGGAGTAGTAGAGTTTACACCTAACGTATTTGGAATGGGACTCGATTATCAAACTTATTGGAGTTTTGGTGATGGATTCTATTCTAGTGATTATTCTCCAATACATACTTATACATCTAATGATTCTATGGAGGTGATTCTTACCGTAAATAATGGTGAAGTAGAAATTATTACAAGTATTTGGATTGAGATTATTAACGCTACAGTTGGTGTAGATGAATACGAAAATGAAAAGCAAATCATCAAAATTCGCTACTACGATTTAATGGGTAGAGAAGTGACTTTAGAGCAGTTGACGAATCATCAAATTCATCTGCAAAGTATACTGTATGATGATGGATCCAGAAAGTATTATAAAAGGATTAACATCCGATAGAAACAAAAAAAAGACCGTCTTTAGACGGTCTTTTTTTATGCTGAAGTTCTATCGTTTGAATAGATTCTAATAATCATAATTAAATCTGTCACGACTCTTTCTCACGTTTTATTGAACCTTACCTAAGGAAGTCCTTAAAGATAAATAAGAGAAAAATACAGATGACTACAGCAGCAAAAAATAAGTAGAAGCCTTTATAGTGGGTTGCGTGAGTTTTAGAATCTCCTTTATAAGCTAAAGCGATTCCAATGATAAATATAAGTGCAAATATTCCTGCAAAAATCCAATGACCTTCTGTAATATTCTCCATTACTTACCTGCTTCTAAGTGAATTTTCAAAGTGAATTCGTCATAAATCATACGATCGCCTAAACCATCGAAAAATGATCCAGAACCATATTTTACATCATGTTTTGTACGGTCAACTTTTAAAGTAGCATCGGCATGGAATAATTTTCCATGGCTATGGAATTGTGCAGGGAAAGTTATTTCTTGACTAATACCTCTGATGGTAATATCTCCGGTAATCATATATGAAGTACCATCGAAAATAACTTCGGTAATTTTAAACTGTGAGCTTGGGTATTCTTCTGTTGCAAAAAAGTCCTTGTCTTTTAGGTGACTTTCAAGCTTTTCAGCATACTCAGGACTTTCAATGTCCGTACATTTTATACTGTTCATATCCATCTCAAATTGCCCACCTACTAATGCGTTGTCTTCAAAAATGAAAAACGCTTTACTTAAGTTAATAGTTCCATAATGTGAGCCTGTAACTTTCTCTCCAATCCATTCAACAGAACTGTTTTTTAGAGAAATTTCCAGCTGCTCTTGAGCTTGTACATTCAACAGACTTAAAATGCTAACAACTGTTGATAAAATCATCTTTTTCATGCGAAGGGTATTTTGTTTCTTTACGGTTCCAAATTAACTAAATATTCTTCATAAAAACTCAATAGATTATGAAAAAGCAGATTGATCACGTAGCAAAATTTCACGATGTTTTTCAAATCGGAAATGAACTAGAACCTGTAGCTGTAGTTGGTGAGGGTACTTATAACCTTCGTTATAACTTGATGAAGGAAGAAAATGATGAATATTTAGATGCTTGTAAAGATGGTGATCTAGTTGAGATTGCTGATGCATTGGGCGATCAGCTTTATATTCTTTGTGGAACGATTCTAAAACATGGCTTACAACACAAGATTGAAGAGGTGTTTGATGAAATTCAAAAATCCAATATGTCTAAACTTGATGCCCAAGGAAATCCAATTTTTAGAGAAGATGGGAAAATATTAAAAGGTGAAAATTATTTTAAACCTAATATTCAAAAGATTCTTGACGTCTAATAAAAAGCCTCCGTTTATACGGGGGCTTTTTTATTAATGTACTTTATTTAACTTCTACTCTCCATCCAAAAGGATCATCTGTGCGTCCGTATTGTAAGTCTTGTAATGCAGTTTTAAGTTTATTTGCATAGCTATCCCTTGTTTGAGTAAAGGTTAACTTATCACCCTTATAATCGATTGAGTTAATGCTAGCCACCGTGGCAGCAGTTCCAGCACCAAATGCCTCGGTAAGAGTTCCGTCCTTATATTCAGCTGCAGTCTGCTCTAAATTTATCTTTTCTTCTTTACATGGAATGTTAATATGATTCGCCAGTTGAATTAGGCTATCTCTTGTAATCCCAGGTAAAATAGAATCGCTTAGCGGAGGAGTAACTAATTCGTTATTTCTTCTGAAAAAGATATTCATCGTTCCAGATTCTTCAATAAATTCATGATCCTTTCCGTCGGTCCAAATAAGTTGTTGAAAACCCTCTTCTTGTGCTTTTTTGGCTGGATAAAAAGATGCCCCGTAGTTACCAGCAGCTTTTGCAGAACCAGTACCTCCAGATGCAGCACGCGTAAAATCGAGTTCTACTTTAACATGAATTTCACCGGTGTAATAAGATTCTACTGGACAAGTGATAATAATAAAAGTATATTCACCTGAAGGGCTCGCTTTAATGAAATTGGATGAAGCAAACATAAAGGGTCTTATATATAATGCCGAAGTATCCTCATTAGGAACCCATTTTTCATCAACTTTTAAGAGCTCTGTTAAACCCTTTAAGAATAATTCTTCAGGAATAGCTGGCATACACATTCTCTTAGCCGATTTATTAAATCGTCGAGCATTTTGTTCTGGTCTAAAAAGAAACGTTTCGTTTTTCGGACCTTTGTATGCTTTCATTCCTTCAAAAATAGATTGCCCATAATGTAGAGCATGTAGCGCCGGAAAGATATCTAGTGTACCATATGGTTTAATCTCTGGTTCTTGCCATTGTCCATCTTTGTAGCTAACAACAAACATATGGTCAGAAAATACGGAACCAAAAGCGGCTCCTTTCCAAACTGTTTTATCTAATCTACTTTGTGCTATTCTCTCTATTTTCATACTACTTAAGATATCTAAAATCTTGTTGGTCTTTAATATTTAGTAAACTGTGGTAAAGAAGTTCTATTACATTTTGAACATCATCAATATGTGCACTTTCTACTGTTGTATGCATATACTTAAGAGGAAGAGATATTAGGGCAGAAGCAACTCCACCAGTAGCAAATGCGAAAGCATCTGTATCGGTACCTGTAGCTCTTGAGGCCGCCTGTCGTTGGAAAGGAATTTTATTTTCTTTCGCTGTATCTAAGATAAGTTTAAGTAAATTGTTTTGTACCGAGGGCCCATAGCTTAGCACAGGTCCATCACCGCATTTCAAATCGCCTTGCTTTATCTTGTTAATCATCGGTGTATTGGTGTCATGACAAACGTCTGTAACAATGGCAACATCCGGACGAATAGTTTCAACAATCATTTTCGCACCATGTAAACCAACTTCTTCCTGTACCGAGTTAGTAATGTATAATCCGAAAGGTAATTTTTTCTTGTTTTTTTGGAGTAAACGAGCCACTTCGGCTATTACAAAACCACCAATTCTATTGTCTAATGCTCTACCTATGAAATAACGATTGTTGAGAATCATAAACTCATCCTCATAAGTTACAACGCAACCAACGTGAATTCCCATTTTCTCCACTTCCTCTTTTGATACTGCTCCACAGTCTAAGAATATAGTGTCTAATTGAGGTTGTTTTTCGTCTTTTGCTGAACGCGTATGAATTGCGGGCCATCCAAAAACAGCTTTTACTAGTCCCTTGTCGGTATGGATATTTACTCTTTTTGAAGGAGCTATTTGATGATCTGAACCACCATTTCTACGCAAATAAATAAAGCCATCACTTGTGATGTAATGTACAAACCATGAAATTTCATCAGCATGAGCCTCAATAACAACTTTGTATTTGGCTTCGGGATTGATGATTCCAACTACAGTTCCGTAGGTGTCAACAATATAATCATCTATATAAGGCTTCAGATAATCTAACCACATTTTTTGTCCTTCACTTTCGAATCCTGTAGGTGATGGATTATTGAGGTAGTTCTCAAGGAAAGTCAATGATTTTTTTGGGAAATAGTTCTTTTTCATTCGCTATATTAAATAAAAAATAAGGTTCGTGAATATACGATTTTTGCTTGGTATATTTGTGAGAACTAAATCACGCCAATTTTGAAAAAAGAGATTGTAAAAACTACAGATGGTTCCTATACCTTATTTGTTCCAGAACTCGATGAAACTTACCATTCTACGAATGGAGCATTACAAGAATCATTGCATGTTTTTATTCAAGAAGGTTTACAGTTTCGTTCAGAATTAAAGGAAGTATCTATTTTAGAAGTTGGCTTTGGAACAGGTCTCAATGCTCTTACAACTTTGGGAGAGGTTGAATCGACCAATCGAAAAGTGCACTACACATCTTTAGAGGCTTACCCACTGGAATGGGAGGTGGTTGATAAACTGAATTATATGGATTTGGTGGAACTGAAAAAGTATGCTATTCCTTTTAAAATGATGCATACAAGTGATTGGGAGGTTTTCTCAGCAATCACACCTTCTTTTAGTTTAAGAAAACAAAATATTAAACTTCAGGAAGTAAGTTTTGAAAATGAATTTGATGTTATTTATTTTGATGCCTTTGCCCCTCAAGTACAGCCCGATTTATGGACTGAGGAAATCTTTGCATCTATGTATAAGGCATTAAAGCCAAATGGAGTATTAGTTACTTATTGTGCAAAGGGGATTGTGAAAAGAGCATTAAAATCTGTAGGCTTCAATTTGCAGAGTATTCCTGGCCCTCCTGGCAAAAGAGAAATGAGTAGAGGTGTGAAATAAAATCGCCTAAACACCTTTCATCTTATCTAAAATCCTCGATACTGCTGGGCAAATCTCTACGTTTTGTAGTGTGAGAGGAAGAATGTGCGACATCTTCTTGCGATTGGTGTGTGGGTATTCAGAACAAGCTCTTGGTCGAACATCATAAATAGAACACTTGTTGTCATCATCTAAAAATGCACAAGGGCTTTCTTTTAAAACAATATCAAACTCATCATCTCGCTTTAAATATTTATCATAAAAAGGCGCAGGTTTCATGTTGAGGTGTTTCGCTATACGATCCACATCTTTTTGGATGAATATGGGACTTGAAGTCTTACAACAATTAGCACAGTCTAAGCAGTCGATAGATTCAAAAACTTCCTCGTGTAGAGTGTGAAACTTTTCGTCTAAAGGACCACCCTTCATCTTTTTAAGCTTCGCAAAAAGATCTTTGTTGGCTTTTCGGTCTTGAAAAGCTTTCTTCTTTAGATTTTGTATTTCTTCTTCCAAATTCAATGTTTTGACAAAAATACTCTTTTTAGTTAAAATGAATGGTGATGAGTATGTCTATCGCTTACAAGTGAATAGGTTTTTTGTGAAAAGTAGACTCAGGTAAGCATATAAAATTATTCACACAACTAAGAGCTTCATTTACACTTCACACCTTATGATTTCTTATTTTTGCACAGCAATAGATTTCACTATGATAAAGAAGGATCAAGACCCTATGGGGCAAGCCATTTATAATTTTCATCACTACAGTGACGAAACTTCCGTGAAGGTAAATACAAATATCACTGAAGGAGAAGAATTACCCGTTCCCTATTTGTTTAGAACTTATGACCAAATGCCTCTTTTAGAAAAGAAAGCAATGAATAGAGTTAAAGGGAAAGTCTTAGATGTTGGAGCTGGTGCCGGTGCACATAGTGTATATCTGCAGAGTCAAGGCTTTGATGTTACATCCATGGATATTTCTGAACTCTCGTGTGAAGTGATGCTGGATTTGGGTTTGAAAAATGTCGTTTGTAAAGATATATGGACTTTTGAATCTGATCCTTTTGATACAGTTCTATTTATGATGAACGGAATTGGTTTAGTGAAGGATTTAGATGGTTTAGGACCTTTCTTTGAGCATATAAAAAGATATGTTAAGCATGGTGGTCAAGTGATTCTAGATTCATCGGATATTAAATATATGTTTGAAGATGATGAAGGCGGATTTTGGATTGATTTAAATAGTAATTACTATGGTGAGTTGGAGTATAAGTTAGAATATAAAAACAAGAAAGCTGAGCCATTTCCTTGGCTTTTTGTGGATTTCAAAAAGCTAAGAGATGCTGCTATGAAAGCAGGATGGAAGGTAGAACTTCTTTATGAAGACGACCATTTTCATTATTTAACAAGATTAAGTTTGGATGATTAATCCTTAAGGATAATCTGGAAATTCTCGTTAAACTGGAGTTTCCCATTTTTCTTTTCACCATTAATAAGAAAGCCCTTGATTAAAGGGCTTTCGCCTTTTTTAATCAGTTGTTTGATTTGGGTTTCAGTCAATTTCTTACCGTAGATTTCAAATGGAATAATCGTTTTACATCCCGTCTGGAAACGTTCGCAACCGTAAGCTGTTTTACCTTCTATTATATTTCCTTCTTTACACCGTGGGCACTTTAGTGCTTCCTCTTCTTTAATTTCAAGTTCAATATTGAATTCTTCATTTAAGAGTAGACGTGCTTCAATTTTACTATCATTCGATTCAAAACCTTTAATCCATCCGGTTTTTTTCTTTTCTATCAGTTGAAAAACCTGCTTTTCGCTGAGTTTTTTATTGTATTGTTCAAATCGAATAACAAAGTTACAACCTGATTTGTACTCACTACAGCCATAAGCCGTTTTACCTTTTAATATTTTTCCAGTGCTACATTTTGGACAAAAAGGTGTAGCTACTTTTTTCTTAAGTTTAGCATCTGCTTCACTAAATCTATTTACAGACTGACGATTCTTTACATCATTTACTACTGTACTCACTAAGCTCTCCATCTCCTTAAGGAATACTTTAGGATCGTAAGTACCTTGTTCTATATCTCTAAGCTTTTTCTCCCATTGCCCTGTAAGTTTAGGCGATTTTAAAAGCTCATTTTGTATAGTATCTATTAGCTGAACCCCCATAGGAGTGGCAACTAATCTCTTCTTTTGTTTAACAATATACTTTCTTCTGAACAGTGTTTCGATAACCGCAGCCCGAGTAGAAGGGCGACCGATTCCGTTTTCCTTCATTAAATCCCTAGCTTCTTCATCTTCCACATGTTTACCAGCCGTTTCCATAGCTCTTAGTAAAGATCCTTCAGTATGCCAAGATGGAGCTTTGGTAGCCTTCTCATCTAAGGTGGGTTCGTGCTGCCCTTTTTCTCCTATTTTAAAGTCGGGCATGATGTTATCATCAGGGTCAGCGTTAGCGTCTTTTCCATAAATAATACGCCAACCTAAATCGAGTATTTGTTTGCCACTTGTTCTAAAAGGTACCGTGTTAGCTTGCCCTTTAACCGTAGTATTGGATACAGTACAATCTGGATAAAATGCTGCAATAAATCGTTTGGTGATTAAATCATATACCATCTTCTCGTTATAAGTCAATCCTGAAGATGGATTCTGACCTGTAGGAATAATGGCATGATGATCGGTAACTTTCTTGTCGTTAAAAACCTTCTTCGATTTGCGAATGGTTTTACCTAGTATAGGTTGCGTAATAGAAGCGTAAACTTGTAGCCCTTTTAGAATGCCTTCAATTTTAGGGTATACATCATCCGGAAGGAATGTTGTATCTACACGCGGGTAAGAGCATAGTTTCTTTTCATAAAGACTTTGTATGACCTTCAAAGTTTCTTCTGCTGAAAGACTGAATCGGTTGTTACATGAAACCTGTAAAGAGGTAAGGTCAAATAGTCTTAGTGGACTTTCTTTTCCTTCTTTGGTTTCGTTAGAAAGAATTTCAAATTCCGCTGCTGACATTAAAGCCAACTGCTCATTTGCCTTTTCAACTGTCGAAAACTTTCCAGCTTCAGCGTTGAATATTGTGTTTTTATATTTTGTTTGTAAAACCCAGTACGGAGTAGGTTTGAAGCCTTCAATCTCCTTTTGGCGATTTACAATCATTGCCAGAGTAGGCGTTTGTACTCTACCAATAGAGAGTACTTGCTTTCCGTTTCCGTAGCGTAAGGTGTATAATCGAGTTGCGTTAAATCCTAAAACCCAATCGCCAATAGCTCTAGATTTTCCAGCATTGTATAGTCTATCGAAATCTTTCCCGTCTTTTAAGTTGGAAAAACCTTCTTTTATAGCTTCGTTGGTAAGCGACGAGATCCACAAGCGTTCAATAGGTTTGGTGTTTCCAGCGTGTTCTAAAACCCAACGCTGAATTAGTTCTCCTTCTTGCCCTGCATCCCCACAGTTGATAACTGAATCACAACGTTGAACTAGATACTTAATGATGTCGAATTGTTCTTTAACGCCTCTATTGGTGATGAGCTTAATCTCGTATGCGGGTGGAAGAATAGGAAGGTAGCTTAAGTTCCAAGCTTTCCACGAGGGATTGTATTCGTGGGGTTCTTTTAGGGTACATAAATGTCCAAAAGTCCAACTTACCTGATAGCCATTGCCTTCATAGTAACCAATCTTCTTTTCATTCGCTCCTATAACTTGAGCTATTTCTCTTGCCACACTCGGCTTTTCCGCAATACAAAGCTTCATAAATTTCCTTTTGAGAAGCTTCGAAAATATAAAATAATAAGATTCAAATAATACCTTGTGAATAAGTTGTGTTATTAGTTGAATGTGAAAAGTTTAAAATTTCAATTTACCATCAACCATCAACCATCAACCATCAACCATCAACCATCAACCATCAACCATCAACCATTTTCGTTTTACCTTTTACGTAGTATTGTTAATAAGATTGTTTCAAGTCTATTACATTCGGCTTAGTTTCTGTATCTATTCTATGTATTTTTAAAAGCAATTTACGTTTGAACTTGAAATCTGTTTTTCTGTGTATATAGCATTCAATTTTAAACTTTTAACTTTTCAATTCTATCAATGTATCTAAGAATATTTAGCATTATAGCGATCAGTTTAGGCTTGTTTGGATTTTGGGGTAAAACTGTTTCGCCAATTCCCGAACCACCTCTAGATCCGCCTTATATGCGTGTGGAATCTCCCTGGGCAGATTCTTTAATGCAAACCTTGAGCTTAGACGAAAAGATTGGTCAGTTATTTATGGTGGCTGCAAATGGTAGAGATACCAATGAGGAGTACTATCAAATGATTGATAGTTTAATTGAAAACTATGGTTTAGGCGGTTTGATTTATTTTCAAGCTGAACCCCATAATCACAATCTATTAGTAAATCGTTTTCAGTCGAAATCGACTATTCCAATGCTGAATGGAATTGATGGAGAGTGGGGATTGGCAATGCGTATTGACAGTCTGAAACCTTTCCCTTGGAATATGACTTTGGGAGCGATTCAGAACAACGAATTGCTTTATGATATGGGGGCTGCAATGGCACAAGAGTGTAAGACGATGGGGATACACTTCAATTTTGCTCCTGTTGTTGATGTAAATTCTAATCCCTTAAACCCTATAATTAATGCGAGGTCTTATGGCGAATTGCCATTAAATGTGACTGAGAAAGGATTGGCATTAATGAAAGGAATGCAAGATGCGGGAGTTTTAGCCTGTGCAAAGCATTTTCCAGGCCATGGTGATACAGAATCTGATTCTCATAAAACTTTACCCGTAATCAATCATACCAAAGCGCGTATCGATTCTGTGGATTTAGTTCCTTTCAAGAAATTAATTGATGCAGGAGTTGCTTCAGTAATGGTGGCACATTTAAATATTCCATCCTTAGATTCTACTGAAAATAGAGCGAGTACCTTATCGCCTTATGTGGTGGACACGATGCTGAGACAACAAATGAATTTTAGTGGTTTGGCATTTACCGATGCTTTGAACATGAAAGGCGTAAGTTCGTTTTATGATACTGGAGAATTAGAGGTTGCAGCATTGTTATCAGGAAATGATGTGTTACTTTTTCCAGAAGATATTCCAGCAGCATTTACTGCTATAAAACAAGCCCTTGTAGATAGTGTGTTAACAATAGGAAGAATCAACGAATCGTGCCATAAAATATTAAAGGCTAAAGAGTGGTTAGGTTTAACGTCTGCTGTGGTATTAGATACATTGAATGTTTTGGAAAGAGCTCAAGGGAATGAAGCTCGCTTTTTAATGCAACAACTAGAAGAAGCTGCATTGACTTTAGTTAAAAACACTGATAATCATATCCCCATAGTACAACTGAAAAACCAGAAAATTGCGGTACTTACTTTAGGTGATTCCAACTCAGAATCCTTTGTTACACAGTTAAAAAGATATACCGATGTACATACCTTCGACACAAGTATGGACGAAGCTTCTGATTTCGATCGTGTTATTATCTCCATTCATAAGTCCAATATATCTCCATGGAAGTCTTACAAAATAACTGAATTAGAAAAGGGAATTATTCGTGAATTCTCTAAAGAAACGGCTGTTTCTTTGGTGGTTTTTGCCAATCCGTACAGTCTGTTAAATGCCGATTATCTCTCAGAAGTAAAAGCAGTTCTCTTGGCATATCAAAATTCTAATACGATGCAGTCTTTAGCTGCACAAAGTATTTTTGGGGCTGTAAATGTGAATGGGAAATTACCTGTTAGTTTAAGCGAAGAATTTAAAGCAGGTTTAGGTTTAGAGACGCTATCCTTGAATAGGCTCAAATACACACAACCCGAGGCCTTGAATATGAATAGAGATACTCTAGCTTTAATCGATTCAATTGTAAATTATGCCATCAATATAAAGGCAGCTCCAGGATGCCAAGTCTTGGTAGCAAAGGAGGGGAAAGTAGTGTACAATAAGAGTTTTGGTTATCACACCTACGATAGTTTGAATGCCGTAAGCGAATTTGATGTTTACGATATCGCATCCATCACAAAAATAGCGGCTACACTTCCTGTGATTATGCAAAAAGTAGATGAGAATAGCTTTGATATTGATAAGCCCATCATTAAGTATTTAAGCATTGATGATACATGCTCGAAAGCCAAATTAACGCCTCGAAAAATGCTCGCACATCACGCGCGTTTGTGGCCTTGGATTCCCTTTTATAGAGAGACTTTAACCGAGAAAGGAGGTCTTAATCCTGAAATATATTCGAGTCGGCAAGAAGGTGAATTCCATATTCAAGTTGCTCACAATCTTTATATGAGTGAAACCTATAGGGATACGATTGTCGATAGAGTTATACATTCTAAAATGCGTGATGATAAAGGTTATAAATACAGTGATCTCGCCTATTATATCCTGAAAGAAATTGTTGAGGATCAAGAAGAAAGCTCATTGAAAGATTTAGTTCAAGAAAGAATTTATGAAGATTTAGGAGCCAATTTTACTACGTATCATCCGCTAGAAAAATTTAATGAGACTAGCATAGTGCCTACAGAAGACGATGATTACTTCCGAAATCAGTTGTTGAGAGGTTATGTACATGATCCTGGAGCAGCTATGCAAAATGGAATTGGTGGTCATGCCGGTTTATTCTCAAATGCCAACGATTTAGCTAAGTTGATGCAGATGTATATGAATGGTGGTAATTACGGTGGGAAAAGATATATTGAAGAGGAAACACTCGAAGAGTTTACAGAATGTCAATACCGTAGAAAAGACAACCGTAGAGGAATAGGATTTGATAAGCCCGTTTTAGATGATTCTGATGGACCTACTTGTAAAGAAGCTACAGCATCAAGCTTTGGGCATTCTGGATTTACAGGGACTATTGTTTGGGCTGATCCAGAACATGAATTGATTTACGTATTTTTGTCTAACAGGATTCATCCATCCGCTGATAATTCACTTTTAGTAAAAGAGAATATTAGAACTCGAATTCAAGAAGTAATCTACAAGGCAATAGAATAAGATGAAAATAGGGATTGTTTGTTATCCAACTTTCGGAGGTAGTGGAATTGTTGCTACAGAGCTTGGAAAAGCTTTGGCAGACAAAGGCCATGAAGTCCATTTTATAGCTTATCGACAACCCGTTCGATTGAATGATCACGTGAATAATGTGGTTTTTCATGAAGTTCGTGTTGCCGATTATCCATTGTTTGATTATCCGCCTTATGAGTTGAGTTTGGCTTGTAAGTTATTAGATGTTGTGAAGTATGAAAAACTCGATCTTCTTCATGTTCACTACGCTATACCACACGCTTATGTCGCTTATTTAACGAAGCAGATGTTAGCAGAAGAGGGAATTCAAATCCCTGTAGTTACTACCTTACATGGAACCGATATTACTTTGGTAGGGAAGAGTCCTGCCTTAGCACCAGCGGTTAGTTTTTCGATTAATCACTCTGATGTAGTAACGGCTGTTTCTCAAAGTTTAAAAGAAGAAACCCTAGATTTTTTCTCTATTCGTAAGGATATTAAAGTGATTCCAAATTTCATCGACTTTGATCTTCACGATTATACTTTCGATAAGGACTTACATTTTCATTTTGCTCCCAACGGAGAAAAGATTTTAATTCATATTTCCAATTTCAGACCTGTAAAAAGAGTTCCTGATGTGATTAGAATTTTCGCAAAAGTTAGAGAGCAAATGCCTGTAAAATTACTGATGGTTGGCGATGGCCCTGAAAGAGAAGTTGCTGAATATTTATGTAGAGATTTAGGGTATTGCGATGATGTGAAATTCTTAGGGAAAACAAAAGATGTATCGCGTTTATTAGCCATTTCAGATTTGTTTGTACTGCCATCAGAAAAGGAAAGTTTTGGTTTGGTAGCCCTAGAAGCTATGGCTGCAGGAGTAGCTGTAGTGTCTAGTGATACGGGTGGTTTAGCCAATGTGAATATCGATGGAGAAACAGGTTATACTTCTTCTGTAGGTAATGTAGATAAAATGGGAGCAGATGCAATTTCTCTTTTGAGCGATGATGTTGTTTATCGCCAGTTTTCTGAACGTGCTTATGAAGTTGCTAAAAGATATGATATTAGTAAAGTATTGCCGCTTTACGAAGCAGCTTATCAGGAAGCCTTGCATGTTTAAATAATGTCATCCTGAGCTTGTCGAAGGATATGTAATAACACTCGGTTTATGTGGAAAGAAGAAGAAGGTCAATTAGTAAAGCACTATCAATTCAAAGACTTTAAAGAGGCGATTCAATTTATCAATCGTATAGCTGAAATCTGTGAGCAAGAAAACCATCATCCAGAAATATACAATGTATATGCTACTGTGAAATTAGCTTTTTGTACTCACGATGCTGGTAATAATATAACTGAAAAGGATCATAAATTAACTCGCTTAATTGATGCAATAAAGAATGATTGAAAATCATATTGAAATAGAAGGAATTAACGGGCGTAAGATTACCATAGACTATAGGTTTAAAGATAACATAGAAGTATTAAAACCCATTGTCTATGTACACGGATTTAAAGGTTTTAAAGATTGGGGTTCTTCAAATGCTGTTGCCAACACTTTTGCCGAGAATGGTTTTTTCTATTTAAAGTTCAACTTCTCGCATAATGGGGTTACTGCAGAATATCCTTTAGATTTTGCAGATTTAGATGCCTTCGGAAGTAACAATTATTGGATTGAACTCCGGGAGTTGGGATTGGTGATTGATTGGTTAGAGCAAGCTAATTTGAATATAGATTTTTCCAAATTGGCGCTTATAGGACACAGTAGAGGAGGAGGGATAACACTACTCCGTACTGCACAGGATAAGAGAATTCAAAAAGCCATTACTTGGGCTTCGGTATGTGATTTTGAGCAACGCTTCCCTAGTGATGTTTCTGATTGGAAAGCGAAAGGCGTAGAGCACATTTATAATGCACGTACCGAACAGATGATGCCCTTAAAATTTCAGCTTTTTGAATCTTATTATCAACATCAATCTGCTTTAGATATTCCCTTGCAATGCAGTAATATTCAACAAGAACTACTGGTCATTCACGGAACAAATGATCTAGCAGTTGGACTAGAAGAAGCCAAGAAAATTGTAAGTAGCGTAAAAAACGCGCATTTAGAAATAATACCAGACTCTGGTCATACCTTTGGGGCTGTGCACCCTGCAAAAGATAATGCCTTGCCATTTGATTTAGAAAATGTTGTTCATTTATGTATCGAATTTTTAAACTAAAAAAATGCTAAAAACGAAAGCTTGGTCTGTATTTAAATGGGTGTTTTTTATACTCAGTTTAGCTGATGTTATTGCTCTTAATTTTAGCGCAGAAGTCTATGATTTTCATATGATTTTTAAACCTTTGATCATGCCCACCGCCATCTACTTCTTAATACGCTATTTAAGTCATTTGAAGTTTTATAAAACGATGCTCTTTGCTTTCCTTTTTGCTTGGTTGGGAGATATTCTCTTGCTCGGACAGTAAATAGATGAGCTCTTTTTTGTGGGAGGACTTGCTGCCTTTTTACTCTCTCATATCGCTTATATCTATTATTTTAAAAAATCTTCTTACAGAAAGATAAGTCGCCATAATGGAATAGGGCTTTTGCAGATTGCCATCGTATTGATTGCGGTAAGTTTTTATTTGTTGATGTACCGTAATTTAGGCGAAATTTGGCTTCCAGTATTGTTTTACGTTGCAACTATTGGTGTAATGGGGGTGACAGCCTTGGGGAGATATGCCCGTGTAAATATGGACACCTTTTCCTATACCGTATTTGGGGCTTTTGTCTTTATCTTATCCGATAGTATTATTGGTTATAATAAATTCGTAGCTCCCATTCCTTTTGCTGAATCTATGATTATGATATTCTATTGTTATGCTCAGTACATGATACTAAAAGGTTTTGTGGTGTTGGAACAAAAAGAGTAGTTGTAGATAGAATTCTGTCTGTTTGCTTTTGCTTTGAAAAACCTCTATATTGTTGATATTAATTAATTTAACTTTATATACAATGAGAAATCCATTTGTTTTAATACTAATTACAGTTGTGCTAGCAAGTTGTAATAGTGGTAACCCGAATTATGAAAAGAACCTAGCAACTGCACAAAAATTCTTTGAATTACATGGAGAAGAAGATTACGAAGCTCAAGTTAAACTTATTAGCCAAGACGTTGAAGTCAAATTGCCCATGTATGGTTCTGGGTTTGTTGGCTACGATGGTTTTTTAGCAATGATAAAGGGCTATCACGATACTTTCGATGATATTAAATATACTGCAGATGTATGGCTACCAGGATCAGATTCTCTAGGGAGCTTAAACGGGAGTGTTAGAACTTATGGTAGATGGACGGGTGTTCATACTGTCACTGGAAAACAATTAGATCTTACAGGATACTGGTATCATGACTTTGATGAGCAAGGATTAATTATTGCCCAGGGTGATTTTTTTGATTTTGGTGGTATGTCAGCTGCAGTTTTCCCTAAAAATTTAGTGATAGTTTCTCTTGCTGTAAAGGAAGGTGAACTGGATCAAGTTATGAAGATCCTAGAGAGTGAAGGAGGCCTTCCACTAACCCGTGCTTATGATGGGTGTATTTCTTTGGAAATGACGGTAAATAAAGCTTCAAACACTTTGTGGATTGTCTCAAACTGGGAGAATAATGATAAGTATGATGCCTATTTAAAATGGAGGCAAACTGAAGATAAAGTAATTGGGACAATGATTCCTTACTTAGTTGGTGCCGAAAAAGGAGTTTCAGTTATTAATCATAATTCTAAGTACCAATCTTATTAAGCAAATTAGTGGTAGTTTCACAAACACCAAGCAAAACCCCGTTCTAATTAGAACGGGGTTTTTTATTAGTAATATTTATTGTTTTCTAAGATTATTTAAGATTCGCTGTTGATAATTGCACTATTTTTCAATAGCTATTAAGGTAGTGCATGTAAACCCTTTCTTTACTTCTTACAATGTGTCTAATGCAGATTTGCTAAGATTGAGTCTAGTTAGGCGGTTTTATAGTGTAGGAAACTAGCTAGGTACATTATTTCGTATTCGTAGCTTCTGTTTGTTGTTTTGTTTTTATTTTTGCTGTCTATAGATGTAAGAGATAGCAAATGTTGGAATATGTGATTATTGGTGGTGCCCAGGCAGGATTGTCGATGGCTTACCATTTAAAACAGAGTCAAAAGGAATTTTTAGTGGTTGATGGAGGTACAGGGATTGGTGCTTCTTGGTTAAGTAGATGGGATTCTTTAAAACTATTTACTCCTACAGAATACAATAATCTTCCAGGACTTAAATTCGATGCTCCGAAAGGCTATTATCCGAATAAATTTGAGGTTGCCAATTATTTTAAGTCGTATGTTGAACACTTCGATATTCCAGTACAGTTTAATACTTTGATTACATCAGTTCGAAAGAATGAAAATGGTTTTTTTACACTTAGTCATAAAGAGGGTGCGATTGAGACTAAGAATATCATTGTAGCTACAGGACCTTTTCACACACCTTATACGCCTCCTTGTCATACAAAGATTTCGACTGATACGATGCAAATGCATAGTAACTATTATAAGGCTACACATCAATTACAGGATGGTGACGCTTTAGTTGTTGGGGCAGGAGATTCTGGTTATCAAATTCTAGATGAAGTATCCAAAGATAAATCGAGAACAGTCTATTTTTCGGGTCTGACAAATGTAAAGTCAATTCCTCAACAATTTTTGGGTAAGACCCTATGGTGGTGGTTCTCCTTAATTGGATTCTTGAGTTTCACCAAGTACAGTTGGATTGGGAAGAAAATTAGCTCTATACCTCAACCTGTAATTGGAACGAATGTCAAAGAGATTCTTTCAAGGGAAAATGTGGTTCCTGTTGGAAGAACAAAGGATGCCATGGGAACAGATTTGTTTTTTGAAAAAGAAAAGGTCTCCTCTATTAAAAATATTATTTGGGCTACAGGGTATCGACCAAATTTTAATTGGATTGAAGGTTTAGAATTAGATGGGAATAATTATCCAAAGAATCATCGTGGAGTGAGTAATATAGAAGGGGTGTATTTTATAGGATTGCCTTGGATGTATACTCGTGGTTCCGCTACTTTAGGTGGGGTTTTTAAGGATGCTGCTTATCTGGCAAATATTATTTGTAAGTAGCTTTTGAAGCTACGCTTTGCGTAGTATTTTCTCCATCTTCCGACCTTTAGCTAGTTCGTCAATCAGCTTTTCCATGCGTCTACATTGTCTATACAATTCAAATTCATCCTCTATTTCTTCAATTCGATAACCACAAACGACTCCTTTAATCAAGTGCGCGTTTGGATTTATTTTAGCTTTTTGAAAAAATGTTCTAAAAGTTGCTTTTTCATCAATAAGTGTTTGTAAAGCATCTTGATCAAAACCAGTTAACCATATAATTACTTGGTTGAGTTCTTCTTTGGTTCTACCATTCTTCTCCAATCTATTCAGGTAAAGGGGATAAATGGATGCAAAAATCATATTGGCAACCTTTTCATTTTTTTCGGCTGTAACTTTCATTATTATTTAGTTTTGAATTGATTGCTGCCAACGTTAAGGCTAAACTAAGTTATGCAATTTGGTTTAGGTATTGTTGTATGTAGTTATTTTAGATTTCATTAATGCTTTCTAAGGCTTTCCTAAGTAGAGGAATTATTTGACGCTCATCGGTAGTTTCAACAATTTTAATATCCTCACCTTGGTATTTTCGCACTAAGTTTCGATACTCTGCAAGTCCCCAACCTTCCGTTAGTGAACTACTGCCTGGAATGGGTGATTTTGTCACATCATATCTACATGCTCCTGGTGCAAAGTGAATAACTGACCACTTTTTTCTCTGTAATTCTGTGATGAAATAATCATCGTTTGTAACCGAAACCATTTCAGGGTTACCCAATATTGGGGGTAATAACTCAATCGCACGCCTACCCATTTCTGTGTCGCACCCTCTTGCAAGAATACTCTTTTTCGAGTTATCACCTGTATGCGTAGTATCATTACCATCGCTGATACGTCCTATTAATATATCTCTTGAATCTATTGTCAAATGTGTTTTAGTTTAACGGTCTTGTGTATGAGTAGTAGCGGATTTTAAGCACTAATCTTTCGGTTTTGCACTAACCTTTGTTTTTTTTTAGTTTCATCACTTAAACCGCTATTACTTATACACATTGTTCTGCTTCGTTATTCTTATTCCATTTCAATGATTGTAATATCGTCTATAATAAAATCGGTTGTTTCGTTACTATTTTTTTTGATACCAAACCACGAGTTTCCAGATTCAGAGGCTGTAAAAATAAATTCGAATAGTTGTGTTTCATGTTGCTGACTAACTTTATTCTCAAAAAGAATTGTTGTATTATCTCCTAAAACAAATGAATAATCATTGCTTTCTACCTGATATTTAAAAGAAACTTTATATTTTTTATAAGGTTCAAATCTTAAATTTTGAGGAATAGTTTGAATTATTAAACCAACCGCATTTTCATGTAGTTTAAGTGACCAATTACCATTTAAAACATCATCAACCTTTTTCCCATCCCATCCTTTTTGGGTGTATGGGCTATGCTTTTCTGCAAGATGTACTCTTGGGTCATTAGCGCCACCAGCTTCTCCTTTTATAAAAGGAAATATCCCTGAAGAAATGTATTCAAAATTTTCTTGAAAATAAATGCTATCTATGATTGTTTTTTTATGAGCTCTGATTACTCTCAAATCATCATATATAACAATAGAATCTCCTTTACTCGTGTTAAGTTCTAGTTTGATGGTATCATGATATTTATCTACATCAAAAAAGACATTCATCTTTTGCATTTTGCTACCATGTTTACTGTCTGCTGCGATATAATTTTTCCATAACGAACTTGTTGTGTAATTTTCATTTATATCTGTGCTTGATGTGACTTTTAAGGTCGCTTTTCTATTTCCCGATGTTTGAATATATACTTCTGCAGCATAAGAACCTTTGGGTAAATTTGGAAGGAGTTGAGATACTGTTATTGGCTCGTTACTTTGATTAACTTGTAACTTGTATTGTCCAAGACTATCTCTTAATACTTGAGTCTTTTCACTATTTGTTTTCCAATGGTTAAGGTTTCCACTATTAAATCCACCATTTTTCACAATCGTACCTTCACCCCAATCTATTTGAATATTTGTTTGTTTTTCTTTGAAAAGAACATATGGTATCTTGGACTTTGCTAGAATTTGTACACTACCATTATTAACGTGTATTTCTTTGCTTAATATTTTCCCTAAATCACTTAATTCATATATGAAAACGGTACTGGCATTGTTCCAAGAATTAGGTAATTTCCAATTTGTAACCCCTCCTTTTTCGTTCCAATGATAAAGTTTATTTTCTTCAATAGGATTCCAAGGCAATAAATATGCATCACCATTATAAATTACTTTGCCATCTTTTTTAATGATTTTTTTTCCAGATTGATTTTTAACCTCAATATTGTTTTCTAATTGAATACTATTTTCTTGCCATTTGAGAATTGGGAAATGTTGGATGTATTTAGTTGGTAAATTTACTTGGAAGGTAATATCTATACAGTAATCATAATTAACTCTTCCTTGCCAACCTTCATAATCAACCATCTCCGCACCTCCAAGCAAAGGATGTTTCGCAATCCATGTGTCTTTTTGATGATTACGAATAAAACGTACAATTTTGCTATTAAATCCTTTGATTTTTTTTCCACCATATTTATAATCAACAGCCCAATGATTCCAAATAGCATTATATTCTAAATCTTGCGGAAATTCTGTTGCTAAAATTAAATCAAGTGAATTAATCTCATTAGCAATTTTTCGGCTATCCCAACTTCCTTTAGCATACCATACATCAAGATATATGAAGTCCAGATTAGGTACTTGATATTTTAACGATTTCAATCGATTGTATCTTTTATCGTCTATAGCATCATATCTTTTGTCTATTCTATAAGATTTGTCCAACCAATTCCAACCCGGTTTCTCTTTTATAACTAAAGATTCACTAAACATTCGTGCTTCAGGATAAGATTCTGTACCATTAATATGTACTCCAATATCAGCATTATACGCATTGGCTTTATCACAAATAAGATTCATTTCTGCAACACCACCTTGTCTTGTCCCAATATATCCATAATCAGGATGGTTAGAATCATGACCTTCCCCTCCATATCCTTTAAGGATTACAAATTGACCAAGCCCATCTGTGTTTAAAAAGATCCTTTTAGTCTCGTCTAGTGACTTTGAAAACGGATTGGTAGCTTGACTAGCAAAGTTCATAGGAATTCTAAAAACAACCCAATCTTTTACTCTTTCAACTCCAAAAGGATTATTCATGATTTTTCTAAAGGCAATTGCTCCATCTTGCCAATCTACTCTACTGTCGCTATTTGCATCATCTGTAATAATTATTTTTAGTTCTGGTAATTCACTTGTAAAGCTTACTCTATCAGCCCTATATAGCCATGATCCACTCCAAAGACTGGTGTAAACGATATTGTTTCTCTTAGAGGTCTTTTTAAGAATTCTGTTTTTATCCGTTTTTTCTTGAACAGCATTTGTCCAAATAGAGGCAGCGATATTTCTATTAGATAAAATACCATACAAAAATCCTTTAGGTATTGAATCTATAGTTGTTCTTCTATTCACTTGTTGAAAAACATCTCCATCCGTGCCTTCTGTAGCAGTAAACATTTTAGCTCCAGAGAAATTTGATTTTTCTTCGTTTGAAGAAACCGTTAATAATTCATGCTCTGGAAAAGCAATTGTATTTATTTTAAATGTTCCATTTTCTTTTACCTCAGTAAATTTTAAATTGACAATAGTACCAATCACTTCTATTTTTATAGTGAGTACCACTTCAATATCTTCAATACTCATAGTATATAGGATAGCATTACCTTTAACTGTTGATGTTACTTTGGGGTGAAATTCTATTCCGTTGATTAATACAGCCTTATTATTCGATAAATTTCCGTTTAATAAAGCCTTATTTTTTAATAATTTATATTGCTTTATTATTGGGAAGTCAGCACTAACAACCAACTCTATCTCACTTGATTTAATAGATTGACATTGAGCTGATTGAGAGAGGTAAGGCAATAATAGAATTGTGAATATAAGGATGTGTGTTAGTCGTTTATTCATGATTAATTATCTATTTTTGTGTTTAATGTAGCAGAACGTTGCGTCTAAACTAAGTTAGATAATTTAGTTTAGACTGTGTTAGCGGACGTTTTTTTAAATTCTTGAATCAGTTTAGCTTTTTTCTAGAAATAATTTCACAATAGTCTGTGCCTGAAAATGACCAATTTTGTATTTTTCTTTAAGACATAATTTCATTTCTTTTTTATTGGAAAGATTTTCTTCTGATAATACTTTTAGCCATTCATTTATTGATTTCCCAGTTTTATCCTGGAGATTTTTAATAATTGCATCTTCCATTTCTTTTGGTGACAATCCCATAGTTTCTTTATTAAATTTATGTGCTCTAACGTTTTGGCTAAACTGCGTTTTAATGCAGTTTAGGTTTTGTTGTACTCTCGTTATTTAAATTAATTATAACGTTTCCGGTTTTCTGTCCCTTAATAACATACTCGTAGGCCTTAGATATATCTTCCAACAAATATTCTCGATCAATCACTGGCTTAAATTTTCCTTTCTCCAAATGACTACTGATATATGGTATTGTTTTTCTTTTGTTATAAGGGATTGGAAAGATTACTTTTTTCTTAGATATTGAATTAAATAGGGGAAAGAAAACATTTTGAGAATAAGGTCCTGGTTCCGAAGAAATGTAGACTCCTTTTTTATTTAAAAGTGATTTACACTTACCAAATGTGCTTTTACCAACCGCATCAAAAACAAAGTCAAATTTATCTTTGGACTCTGTAAAGTCTTCTTTTGTATAATCAAAAATTTTGTCAGCACCCAAAGACTTTATTAGCTCTAAATTCTTAGTGTTGCAGGTGGCGGTTATTTTCACATCATATTGCCTTACAAATTGTAGCAGAGCAGAACCAATCCCTCCAGTTGCTCCAATTATTAGAATGCTATGTCCTATTTCAATATTCACTTTATGAATAAAGGAATAAGCGTAATGTGCGCCTTCCAAACTTGCAGCGGCCAATTTGAAATCAATATTTTTTGGTATCCCGAAAATATTTTTCTCCGTAGTTGCTAAGTACTCAGCTTGAGATTCGGCTCCTGTGTCATTAAAGCCAAATACCCTGTCTCCAATTTTGGTTGAGTTAACATTTTTTCCAATTGATATTACTTCACCAGCAAAATCCGTCCCAACTGTAATTTTCCTAGGTTTAAATACTCCTAAGACAAACCGCATGATAAATGGTTTAGCTGTAAGGTTCGCACAATCTGTTCTGTTCACAGTTGTAGCAGAAACCTTAATTAAAACTTCATTGTCTTTTGGAATTGGTTTTTCAATCTGCTCAATTCTAAGTTGACTTGGGGAACAATAATTTCTTCTTATTGATGCTTTCATTTTTTATTGTTCATTCTGTAATGGAGTACAACGTATGTATAAACTCAGTATGAGTTTATATGTTTCTAATTACTATTTTTTGTTCCCATTATCAGCCTGGTTTAAGGACTCTAAATAATTGTCTAGAGGGCTTTTGATTTTCCGCAAACTCTTATCAGAAACAAAAGCATAGATAGCTGTAGTTTTAGGTGAGTTATGACCTAACAGAGTTTGAATATAGCGAATATCTACCCCTTGTTCTAATAAATGGGTAGCAAAACTATGTCTTAGCATATGTGGGGTAACATTTTGAAGTATACCAGCATTTTGAGCAGCTCTTTTTAGCAATTGTCTAATACTTCCTGCGCTATACTGTTTATGTGTGATTCCTTCAAATAGCCAATATTTAGGATGGTATTGGTTTATGTATTGTTTTAATACAATTGCAATAGAATCAGAAAGAATTGTTGTGCGATCTTTATTCCCTTTTCCACCTCTAACAAAAATGAGTGACTTATCGAATGAGATATCAGCGATTCTTAAATTGAGTAATTCTCCAATTCTTACTCCAGATGTATATAATGTTGCAAGTATACTTTTGTGTTTAATGTTAGTTGTTACATTTAAAAGATCTAAAATCTCTTTCTCTGATAAAACTTTTGGCAACTTTTTCTCTTTTCTAGGTCGATCAATTTCGTAGTATTTACGCTCTCCTCCCAATACTTTTTCATAGTAGAATTTAATCGCATTTATATGCTGATTCTGTGTGCTTACAGCTACCTTTTTTGTATTGACCAAATAGTCTTGGTATGCTCTAATTTCAGCTTCAGTGATATCTTTGGGCTTCTTTGTAGCATAAAAAACTAAAAAACTCTTGAATAAAGAACAATAGGTTTTAATAGTGTTCTCGCTATAGCGCTTACGCTTGAGTAATAATTCGTATTCCTTTGGGAAATCAATTTTTATTGGAAGCTCATCCTTAGATTTTGGCTCTTTTAACTGTTTTAAATCAACCCAGGCTTTTCCTTTAAAATAATGGAATAGATGATTTAAATTTTCTGATGTGTTTTTAAGAAATAAAAACTGATTGCTTTTATTCCATTTAGCCCCCATTTTGATGAGCTCAGTTTCCCATAAATCGTTTTTGGGACAATATATGCCTATATAGGCTACCTCATTATGGTTTAGCGTAAATAATTTGACTTGAAACATTATTCTATTATTTGAGGTTAATTCCTACAAATTACTTAGAATATTATTGTTAATCAAGTGCTAAGTGTTAATGAGTGATAAGCCTTGTTGTGCACATCGCTTTAATTAAACGATTCACGTTTTACAACTTACATCTTACGTCTTATATTTTCATTCTCGCAGTAGCCGTTATACTCGAGTCGGCAAAGTCTTGGTTTTGGTATTTGTAATAACCTACAATGGCAATCATAGCCGCATTGTCGGTGCAGTATTCAAACTTTGGGATAAAGATCTTCCAATTATGTGTATTTTCTCTTTGTATCAGAGCATTTCTTAAACCAGAATTTGCCGAAACTCCACCTGCAATAGCTATTTGACGAATGCCTGTTTTCTTAACAGCATTATCAATTTTCTCCAAAAGGATTTCTATGATGGTATGTTGTATAGAGGCACAAAGATCAATTAGATTCTTCTTGATGAAATCTGTGTCCTTTTTTTCTTCGCGCTGAATCAATTGTAGAATATTTGATTTCAATCCACTAAAACTAAACTCTAAATCGCCAACGCGAGGTTTGGTAAATTTAAATGCTTTCGGATTTCCTTCTTTTGCGTATTTATCTATTAAGGGTCCACCAGGATAATGTAATCCTAATAGTTTAGCGCTTTTGTCAAAAGCTTCTCCGGCGGCATCGTCTATGGTTTCGCCTATAACTTCCATTTCAAACTGCTCTTTAACCAAAACAATCTGTGTATGTCCTCCAGAAACGGTTAAACACAAAAATGGAAATTCGGGCATCTCTTGACCTTCATCGATAAAGTGTGCCATAATATGCCCTTGCATATGGTTTACATCAATTAAAGGAATGCCTAAAGCCAAAGAAAATGACTTGGCAAAAGAGGTACCTACCAAAAGCGATCCCATCAGCCCAGGACCTCTGGTAAAGGCAATTGCATCGAGCTGGTCTTTGCTAATATTTGCTATCTTTAAAGCTTGATTCACCACAGGAACAATATTTTGCTGATGCGCTCGTGAAGCGAGCTCTGGAACTACACCTCCATATTCTTGGTGAACGTCCTGATTGGCAACAATATTAGATAGAATTTTAGCGTCTTTAATGACAGCCGCAGAGGTGTCGTCGCACGAAGATTCTATTCCCAGTATGGTGATGCTTTTTTTAGTCATACGGCAAAAATAAAGAATTGTCTTATCAATACAGGTAAAAACATAATTAAGCGCATTATAAAAATTTTAGCCCTTCTACTTTTGGGCTTTGTATTTGTTGTGCAAATCCCTGCCGTACAAAAAAAAATGGCTCAGGAATTTACCTCGTGGCTAGCCGAAGAATACCAAATCCAAATCCAATCAGATAAAATAAAATTTGGAATCCTAAGTGGTTTACAGTGGAATGATGTGCTTTTACTCGATAGTCAACAAGATACTTTGGTATATGTAGAGGAATTTAAAATCCAAACATATAATCTCAGCTTTAACCATTTTAAAAAAGTTTACCTCAAAGGATTACAGCTCAATTACCAGTATGGAGATTCGCTAGCTGATGCAGAACTTTATCGATATGTAGCGCCTTTTTTGAATTCTAAAAAGCAGTCGAAAGCTTTAGAGATAGATAATTTTTGGATTAATGGTGGGCGCATAGATGTAGGCAGTAAAACCGAAAAGCGCTCATTTAGGGATTTAGACCTATTCCTAAGAGATTGTAAACTAAGTTCCGAAACAGAGTTTGTACTGAGTAATTTGGAGTGGGCGCAATTCCAAGGGCAAAGACATCAATTAGAAGCTGAACAAATTAAAATCTCCAATCTGGGGAATTCTATTGAAGGCTTAAGTTGGGAGAGTTTGAGTTCAGTAATGAAACTTGATTTCCGACAGCTCCAAGATTCTGCGGAACTGATAATTCATCAATTAGAAATTGATGAAAATGCTGCCGCAGGCTTATATAATAAATGGCCTCACAGTTTACAGTTTGGCTTAAGTGCTAAATTTAATATTGTTGGCGATAGTTTATGGAGCGATAATCTACAAATCGAATCTGACAATGGGAGTGAAGTAAATGGAGCTCTAGGGATTAAAAATTGGAAAGATTTTAAGAATTGGAATTATGTTATACAGGCCAAGCAGTTTAATTTAGTTGCCGACGAATGGCTTTGGATAGAGTCCTTATTTGATAATGATTACCTGCTATCTCGTCTTGGAACAATTCATTCGCAGGCTACCCTTAAAGGAACTATGTCGGATTTAAACTTAAATCTATTGCTTAATTCTGAACAAGGGAATATAGAATCGGATTTGTTTATTGATATTTCCGATAGCCTTGATGTACCTATTTATAAAGGAGATTTAGCTTTAAACAACTTTAAGCTTGCTCCATTTGTAGGCGATAAAAAATTTGGAATTTTGAATGCGGAACTTTCTGTAGAGGGTGAAGGTTTTGATTTGACGAACTTTGATACCGAAGTTCACGGATTGGTTAAATCGATTACTTTAAACGATTATGACTATAAGAATATCACCTTAAACGGTCGTTTACAGCCTAACCATTTTAAGGGAGAAGCTTTTGTGGTAGACGAGAATTTAGAGCTTGACTTTTCTGGAGAGATAGATTTCTCTAAAGAAAAACCTGTGATGGATTTTGTAGCCGATATTGTAGAGGCAAATTTGGTTAAATTAAACTGGTATGATAAAAGCCCAGCAGCCAAATTATCGACTTTGGTAGAGATGAATTTTATTGGTGATAAATGGGCGAATATTGAAGGTGATATTGGAGTGTACTTTACTACGGTTGAAACATTTGATAATTATTATCACTTTAACGATATCAATTTTAGTTCCGAAAAGTTAGCCTCTAAAGATGTGTTAAAGCTCAGCTCCGATTTTGCCAATGCAAATTTTGAAGGTAACATTGATGTTCCAAATTTATTCAATTCCTTTTTTGCTTATTTAGCTCCTCACTTCCCTTTGCTAAACAAGGGACGTAATCAAGCCCAAAACTTTGTGTTTGAAGTCGATCTGTTTAATACTTCGGCTTTAACGAATCTGTTGTTGCCCCAGTTGAATTTGGGTGATGGTGCTAACATTATAGGAAGCTTTAACAATAGAGGAGAGGGCTTGAACCTAGCTATCGAAAGTCCTAACTTAGGTTGGGGTAAATGGTTGTGGAGAGATTTGAAAATCAATTCTAAAGCGACCACCGAGCATTGGGAAATAGGTCTTACTGGAGCGAAACTAGATTTTAATAACCGTACTAAGATTGAGAATATAGAAATTGATCAGGTTGGGAATTATGGCGATTGGCGTTATGCTATGGCTTGGATAAGTAATGATTCCATAAAGTTTGATGGTATAGTTAAAGGGGAGGCTACTGTAGATGCACGTTCATTAAATATTGATGTTGAAGAGAGTCAGTTTTATTTTGCCGATACACTCTGGACTGTTAATGAAAGCTCAAAAATTAAATACAGTAATACTAAAGTCTCTTCATCTATTTCTTTGAAGACTCTATCGCAAAATATAGCTTTCCTATTTGATGGGAATATAAAGGATAACACGATAGATGTTGAAGTTTCTAATTTTGAGTTTGATAATTTATCTCCTTGGTTGTCTAGAATCAAATCGAGTATAGATGGAACTGTAAATGGACACTTTAATCGAGTGCAAAAAAATAATAGACAGCAGTTAAATTCTAGTATTCAGACCAGCCAACTCATCGTAAATGATTATTTGTTTGGAGCTCTAAGTATTGACGTTGATACAGATTCTCAGAATGAAATTCAGAATATTGAGGGTTTCGTAAATAAAAATTTAATTAAAACTGTGGAGTTTGATGGAGCCTATATGCCTCGCTTAGATTCTAATAATTTTACGCTTGCTATAGATGTTTACGATTTTGATGTAAAACATCTTAGATCGTATTTAAATGTGGTGGTTGAAGATTTAAAAGGTGATGCTGCAGGATATCTAAACTTTTATGGAAATCTGAGTAAACCAGAATTTGAAGGTGAGTTAATTGTTGAGGATGTGTCTTTGGCGGTTCCCTTTTTGAATATAAATTTTAATGCAATCGACAATTCTGTAATTCAATTAAGTGATAGACATATTGAGCTTAATGACTTTGACTTTGTGAGTATTCAAAATGAGGAAGACATTGGTGAGGGGGCATTAAGTGGAGATGTATTTCATCATAACTTTAAAGATTTCGCTCTAGATTTGGGTATAGTGGCTGATAGTTTATTGTGTTTAAATACCGATGCCTATAGAGATGAGGCTTATTACGGTAGAGCTATAGCTACTGGTAATGCTAGTTTTAGTGGTCCTTTACAAGCGATAGCTATTGAGGTTAATGCGGTTACCGATAAAGGTTCGTCTTTGTTCATTCCTTTAGATGAAGACGAGAGTTTAGATGAGCTTAGCTTTGTTCATTTTATTGAGAAAAATGAGAATGTAAACGATACTTTGTGGACTCTTTCTGATCAAGTAAAGAAATCTACTGGATTAACTATCGACATGAATTTTGAGCTTAATGAAAACGCTCAAACAAATATTATTTTCGATGAAACTTTAGGAGATAAAATAAGTGCTCGTGGAACAGGCTTCATCAATGTGGGACTCAATAGTGCTGATGAAGTGTATATGTTTGGCGATTACACTCTTAGTGAAGGTGATTACCTGTTTACACTTCAAAACTTTGTGAATAAGAAGTTTGAAATTCAAAAAGGAGCACAACTGCTTTGGGATGGGAACCCATATACTGCTCAAATGGATTTAAATGCACTTTACCATATCAACACAAATATCAGTGCTTTAAGTCCTGAGTATAATAGAAATAGCGATGTAGAATGTATGATGTCAATGACTGGCGATTTACTACAACCAGACATAGAGTTTGATATACAAATCCCTAAAGGAGACGATTATATAAAACGATTATTAGATGAGCGAACCAACACAGAGGAGAAAAAAACACAACAGTTTTTATCGCTCTTGGTTTTAAATAGCTTTATGAGTACCGATGAATTAGAAAATACGGATGTAGATTATTTAAGTTCAACCCTTTCTACGGGTACTGAAATGCTAAATAATCAATTGTCAAATTGGCTCTCTCAAACTACTGATCGTTTCGATTTAGGTCTTAAATATCATCCTAACCTAGGGGATACTTTAAGTAATAAGGAATTTGAACTCCTGTTGAACAATATGAAGGTGAATGATAGGATTACTTTTAATGGTAATATCGGAACACAACCTGCGCAAAATACAACTCGTATCATTGGTGATTTTAAAGTTGAGTATCGCTTAAGTGATGATGGTAAACTGCGTTTGTTAGCTTTCAGGAATCTTGAAGAAAGTTTCCAGTTACAAGATGCTTCTAGTAATTACACCACTGGATTAGGTTTGTTCTATAGAGATGAGTTCGATAACTTTTCTGATATGTGGCAAAAGTTCTTGAGGATGTTTAGGAAGAAAGAATATGCTGATGCAATCTAATAAAAAAGGCTTCCCTAGGGAAGCCTTTTTTATGAAATTTATTGGGATTAAATCCCGGTATAATTTTGAGGAGTAATCGCTTTCAATTCAGCCTTTAATTTATCGCTTACATTTAAAGTGTCGATAAACTCAGCAATACTCGATTGCGTGATAGCTGCATTTGTTCTTGTTAAACCTTTCAAAGCTTCGTAAGGTTTAGGATACCCTTCTCTACGAAGTATCGTTTGAATCGCTTCGGATACTACAGCCCAGTTTTTCTCTAAATCTCCTTGAATATTATCTTCACGGATAATCAATTTATTTAAACCTCTTAATAGAGCGCCAAAAGCAATGCTTGTATGTGCAAAAGGCACACCTACATTTCTCAAGACTGTAGAGTCGGTTAAATCTCTTTGTAAACGAGAAACTGGAAGCTTACCCGATAAGTGCTCAAACAATGCATTTGCAATTCCAATGTTTCCTTCAGAATTTTCGAAGTCAATTGGGTTTACTTTATGAGGCATAGCCGAAGATCCAACTTCACCTTCCTTAATTTTTTGCTTAAAGTAATCCATCGATATATACGTCCAGATATCTCTATCTAAATCTAAAATGATGGTATTGATACGTTTCATAGCGTCAAAAAGAGAAGCTAAATTATCGTAGTGTTCAATTTGTGTTGTAGGGTGAGAGCGATCTAAGCCTAAAACGTTGTTTACAAAGTGATTTCCAAAAGCCAACCAGTCATTGTATGGGTAGGCCACTAGGTGTGCATTAAAGTTTCCGGTTGCTCCACCGAATTTGGCAGAGAAAGGAACGGCTTTTAATTGCTCTACCTGACGGTTTAAACGAGCAACAAATACATCAATCTCTTTCCCCATACGTGTAGGAGAGGCAGGTTGACCGTGCGTACGAGCGAGTAATGGAATGTCTTTCCATTCTGTAGCGAGTTCTTTCAGCTTCGCAATAACTTCTTCTAACTGAGGAAGATATTGTTCCAATACAGCCTCTTTTAATGAAAGTGGTACAGATGTATTATTGATGTCTTGAGAAGTTAAACCAAAGTGAATAAACTCTTTGTATTGCTCTAAATTAAGTGCATCGAATTTTTCTTTGATAAAGTACTCAACCGCTTTTACATCGTGATTAGTTACCTTTTCAATATCCTTAATGGCTTTTGCGTCTTCTTCAGTGAAATGCTGATAAATAGCTCTTAGTGGAGTGTAAAGAGATTTGTCGATATTCTCTAATTGTGGAAGAGGAATTTCGCAAAGAGCGATGAAATATTCAATCTCTACTCTTACTCGGTATCGAATTAAAGCGTATTCAGAAAAATAAGTCGCTAGTTCTTTTCCAGCTCTGCGGTAACGACCGTCAACAGGAGAAATAGCAGTAAGTGCATTCAAATTCATAATTTCAGCTTGAAAATTAGGCTGCAAAGTTAAGAAAACCCTTGTTTTAAGATAGATTATTCCAATTTACTTTATGTTAATAATATGATTGTTAGGATAAAAAATCAAACAAACTTGTTGTTGTTGCCGGTATCGCCGAATTAAATTTACGGTTTGATATTCACGAAAGAACGGCTAAATTAGCAGCATAGTTTACTAAATTTATTTTTTCATAAGATTATATGACCATACTGATATTAATTATCGCATTCTCCTTATTGCTTTTAGGTTTATTAGGGAGTATTATCCCAGGTTTGCCAGGGCCTCCAATTTCGTATTTGGCTGTATTGCTCATTCATTTTTTTACAGGTACTCAGTTTAGTCCTAGCTTTTTATGGACTTGGGCTGTTATAGTCGCAATTGTTTTTGTTTTAGATTACACGCTACAAGCTTGGGGCGTAAAGAAGTTTGGTGGAGGTCGAAAATCAACTATCGGTGCTTTTGTAGGTTTATTTGTGGGCTTGCTTTTTCCACCTATAGGTTTATTGATTGGACCTTTTGCGGGGGCTTTTATAGGAGCATTATCAGAGGTGAAAGGAGATAATGCAAGAGCTATGAAAGTAGCTATCGGTTCATTTATTGGATTTGTTACAGGTACGGCACTTAAATTGGGTGTGAGTGCAGCTTTATTATCGTATTCAATCTATTATATTTGGTTTTAATGAAGCATAAAGTAAAACTTGCTGCGGTATCCTATCTAAATACCATTCCTTTTTTATACGGAATAGAAGAAGATAGTAGTCTCAGATCTCAAATTGATCTTCGATTAGAATATCCTTCTAAATGTGCTGATTTATTGAAATCAGGCGAAGTGGATTTGGCTTTAATTCCAGTAGCAGTAATCCCAAATATTCCTTCTGCAGAAATAATTGGGAACTATTGTATTGGAGCTAATGGCAAGGTGAATACGGTTATGCTATATAGCGATTGTCCGCTAGAGGAAATTGAGTCTATAGCTTTAGATTACCAGTCGCGTACCTCAGTGATGCTCACCAAAGTGTTGGTGAAGAATTTCTGGAAAATTGATGTTTCTTTTGAAAGTACTTCAGAAGGATATATTGATTCCATCTCGGGTAATCGAGCCGGAGTGGTAATAGGAGATAGAGCCTTTGATTTAAATGGTACGTTTCCTTATCAATACGATCTTTCTGAAGAGTGGTTTAAATTTACGGGACTTCCTTTTGTTTTTGCCTGTTGGGTAGCTAATAAAACTTTGAGTACAGAGTTTGTATCTCCCTTTAATAAGGCGATAGAGCAGGGCGTAAATAATAAAACAAAAGCTATAAACTCATGGGTGGAAAAAGAAAATAGCTCTATCGATTTGAAGAGCTATTTAAATAAAGATATTTCCTATGAATTTGATGAATCTAAAAAAACTGCTTTAGAGAAGTTTTTACTTTTTTGCTCTAACTTATAGTTTGCTTATTATTCCTTTCAGTTCTATCAATTCTCCTTCATTCTTTAATTACAGTAATCCGTTTTCTATTAGGATTAATGATGGTAAATGCAGGATTGAACAAATTCTTCCATTTATGCCAATGCCTGAAATGGCACAATCCGCAATGGATCTTATGGGTGCATTTGGGGCTCAGAATACATGTTCCCCTTAATTGCAATAACCGAACTAATAGCAGGTGTATTATTGCTAACAAAACGATACACTGCAGTAGGTGCGGTATTGATGATGCCTATAACTGTAAACATATTCTTATTCCACATGTTTTTAGACACTGCAGGGATGGGAATGGCTATCGTATTATTATTATTATTGATTAACATCGCTATTTTAGTTTCGGAAAAGAAACGACTTTACCCTTTGTGTGGCTGTGATGCTAATTGTTGTTAGATAGCTGTGAGCTTTCAGAATAAAAAAAAAGCGCCACTGGGCGCTTTTTTTTGAACTCATAACTCATAACTGTTCACACTTAACCAAGAGCCTCCATTCATACAGTCTACACCTTTCTGTTTCATCATAGAGGTCGCTTGACCACTTCTATTCCCCGAAGCACAGCAGAATATAATCTTACAATTCATATTCTTTATCTTATCCACATTCGAATCAATCGTATTCAAAGGTATATTTATCGAGTCTTTAACATGCCCTCCTTGAAACTCCGATGCAGTGCGAACATCTATAACTTTTGCTCCAGCTTTTAAATCGTCGCTTAAGTCAACTTTCTTACCGAGTAATAAATCCATTAAACCCATAATTGTCTTTTTTTCTGATGCAAATATCGTGTATTCTGCAGGATGGTTTTGTGATTTTAGTTACATTCAAAAAAAAACCTTCCATTTGGAAGGCTTTTTTTTGAATGTAACAGCTGCTTACTTAGCATAATTTACAGCTCTTGTTTCTCTAATAACAGTAACTTTCACCTGTCCAGGATAAGTCATTTCGTTTTGAATTTTTTGTGAAATCTCGAATGAAATAGCAGCTGCTTTCTCATCGTTTACTTTTTCACTTTCAACGATAACGCGAAGTTCTCTACCTGCTTGAATCGCATAAGATTTAAGAACTCCAGGATGAGCTAGTGCTAAACTTTCTAGCTCTTTTAAACGTTGGATGTAAGATTCCACTATTTCTCTACGTGCTCCAGGACGCGCACCAGAAATGGCATCACATACTTGAACAATAGGAGAGTAAAGACTCGTCATTTCAATCTCATCGTGGTGAGCACCAATAGCATTACAGATATCAGGTTTTTCACCGAATTTCTCTGCTATTTTCATTCCTAAAATTGCGTGTGGTAATTCTGGCTCATCATCAGGTACTTTACCAATATCGTGTAACAATCCAGCACGTTTAGCAGCTTTAGGGTTTAAACCTAATTCAGATGCCATTGTAGCACATAAATTAGCTGTTTCTCTACTGTGTTGTAATAAATTTTGTCCGTATGAAGAACGGTAGCGCATACGACCTACCATTCTTAGTAATTCAGGATGTAATCCGTGAATACCTAAATCTATACAAGTACGTTTTCCGGTTTCAACAATCTCGTCTTCTAATTGCTTTTTAGTTTTAGCAACAACCTCCTCAATACGAGCAGGGTGAATACGTCCATCGGTAACTAGTTTGTGCAAAGCTAATCGCGCAATCTCTCTACGAACAGGATCAAAACAAGAAAGGATAATAGCTTCAGGTGTATCATCTACAACGATTTCTACGCCTGTAGCAGCTTCTAAAGCTCTAATATTTCTACCTTCTCTACCGATAATACGACCTTTGATATCATCACTTTCGATGTTGAATACAGATACTGCATTTTCAACTGAGTGCTCTGTAGCAACTCTTTGAATCGTTTGAATAACGATTTTCTTTGCTTCGTTATTGGCGGTAAGTTTAGCCTCTTCAATAGTGTCTTGAATTAAAGACATCGCCTCCGTTTTAGCTTCTGCTTTTAAAGCGTCTACTAACTGAGTCTTTGCGTCTTCAGCACTCATTCCAGAAATGGTCTCTAAAGCCTTTACTTGACGAGAGTGTGCTTTTTCAAGCTCTTCTTCCTTGCGCTCAATAATCTCTAATTGATTGCTAAGGTTTTCTCTTTTGTCGTCGAGTTCTTTTGCTTTTCTTTTAGAATCTTCTAAGCGTTGATTAAGTTTGGTGTCTTTTTCTTTGGCTTTAGATTCTAGCTCATTCATCTTTCGATTGCGATTATTAATCACTTTCTCGTGTTCACTCTTGAGCTCTAAGAATTTCTCTTTGGCTTGATATATTTTATCTTTTTTAAGCTGTTCTGAAGCTTTTTTAGCATCGTCGAGTATAGTTTTCGATTTTGCTTCTATAGATTTACGTAGTAGTGTGGTAGCTATAATATAACCTACAATTAAGGCTACGAGTCCAACTACAGCTAGTGTTATTATGTCTGTGTTCATTTGTATTGAGTTTATATAAAAAAAAAAGAAACCCGCATTAATCCTGTTAATTAAACTCCGATAAAGCACGGATGAACCGACCACCATTCATCAAACTTCCACTGACACCCGAAGGACCCTAAGGTTGAGGCTTGTTTTTAAAAAGACGAATCAAATCCAATTAATTTTATGTTGAGTTTAACAACTTATTGAATCAATACGGGAAACTATATTTACTAGTTTTCTATGTTAAAGAACGGTGTAGCAATGCTGTAATATCAGCTTCAATAGAATCTATTTGATTATCTAAGCTTGAAGTATCGACTAAGGTTTTTCCTTCTTCGGCTTCAACTTTTGATGATAATTGTAAAGCACACATAGCCAACAAATCTTGTTTGTCTTTTACGGCATAATTCGATTCAAATTGCTTTACAATAGCTTCAATTTTCGCTGCTGCCTTACGGATATTCTCTTCTTCCTCTCGTTTGATAGTTAGCGGGTATACTCTTCCGGCTATCGAAACTTTGATTTTAAGTTTATCCATTTAGCTATATCATTGATTCAGCTGTGCTATACATTTGTCTATTCCCCGTACGAGTTCGTTGATCTTGCGCCTTGCTTCCTTACTACTCAATCCTACTTCCTTTAGCGACTTGGCATTAACAATCAACTCTCTCTCATCTTTGAGTGCTTTGATTCTTTCTCCTTTTCGAAAAAGCTTTTCTTGGAGCTCTTTATTCTCCGTAGATAAATCTTCGTTTATTTTGTTCAATTGTTCGAAAGCTGAGTTTAGCTTTTGAACTTGAGAACGAAGATTTTCGAGTCTTTTACTTAAATGATCCATTTACAAAGCATCAACTATGATACAAATATAGTCAATCCGCATAAAAAAAACGATTTATACAAGACGAAAAATAGCATTGTTTCGTTCCTTGCAAAAAGTTTCGTTACAAGGACTAAAAAATTAAATTTGCATCAAATATAAAAGAGTGAGCTAGAATGAATTGCCGTGTATACATATTACCTCTAATCCTAATTTTACTTTGTGCTAGTTTTTCTTCTAAGGCTCAAATACCTTACCCTAAAACTAATTTCAGAGCACCGCTAGACATTCCTTTGGTATTAGCGGGAACTTTTGGCGAATTGCGTTCGAATCATTTTCACGCTGGAATAGATATTAAAACAAAGGGAATAGAGGGTTTTCCTGTTATTGCAATTGAGGATGGTTATGTTTCGCGTGTAAAAACTAGACCTGGCGGATATGGTAAGGCTTTATATCTCACGCATTATAATGGCTATGTGTCTGTGTATGCACATTTACAGGGTTTTCAGGTTGATATAGCTAACTATCTGTTAGAGAGTCAGTATTCAAAAAAGAAATTTTCTGTCGATTTATTCCCTGAAGTAGGTGCTTTTAAATTTCAGAAGGGAGATACGATTGCATGGACTGGAAATAGTGGTAGTTCTACTGCTCCGCATTTGCATTTTGAAATTAGAGATGCCAAATCTCAACAAACGATTAATCCTTTATTGTTTGGTTTTAAAGCTAAGGATACTACGCCTCCTACATTTAAGAATATTCATATTTACCCATTAAATCCTCAATCGAGTATCAACGGACTGAACGATACATTGCGTTTAAGCGTTGAGAAGATATCCCCTCGAAGTTATCGTTTAAAAACTGATGAAATTAAGCTGAGTGGATTGATCGGTTTTGGTGTTGATGTATTCGATCGGTTGGATAATGCGCCAAATAAAAATGGCGTATTTAGTATTGAGTTTTTCGTTGATTCAACTTTGGTATATAAGCATAAAATGGAACGATTTTCTTTTTCAGAAACGCGTTATATTAATTCTTTAATGGATTATCATGCGAAGAAAAACTACGCACTTAGACCCCAAAAATCATTTAAGGATCCCAATAATAATTTGAGTATTTATGAGTATTTGATGGACGAAGGGAGGTTGAGTTTTGAGGGAGATGGACTACATCTTGCTGAGTATGTCGTTAAAGATGCTGAGGGAAATAGCTCTAAACTATCATTTCAATTTACAAGTTATATTGGCCTGGACACTAGTAGTTTACCAGTTTATGATAAGAATCTAAATCATGCCAATGATTATGCTTTTGAGAATAATGATTTGGAATTAAACATCAAAAGGAATAGTCTTTACGATGATATCAATTTCACTTATTCACGCAAAGAGTCTTCAGATGATTTTATTTGTGATATTCATAGTATTCATAAGGTGGAAACACCAATCCATTCTGCTTTTTCAATAGCAATAGCAATTAATAGTTTAAACGAGGAGTACAGAGATAAAACCTTAATTTGTTCGGTTTCAAAAAAAGGAAAAATCTCCTGTCTTTCTACACATTGGGACAATGATACATTACAGGCAAAGTCGAAAACTTTTGGCGATTTTAGCGCTGTAATAGATACTGTAGCACCGAGCATAAAAAAGAGTGTTTTTTCTTCAGATTTAAGTCTTGCAGAATACATGAGTTTCACTGTCGAGGATACACTTAGTGGTTTAGGTTCCTATAATGCTTTTGTTGATGGTGAGTGGATTTTATTGGAGTATGATCCAAAGTCTAAAGAACTTATTCATTATTTCGATGGAAGGGTAAAGCTAGGGCAACACGATTTAGAAATTATCGTTGAAGATGCAGTAAAGAATGAAAAACGATTGCATCTTCAATTTGTCCGCTAAAAATATATTTATATTCGCAGAGCATGACATTTAAAATAAATACATATTTATTAGGTCTATTCCTTTTGATGAGTCACTTGTGTGTTGCTCAAGAGGCTACTTTGTTTGGTGTGGTTAAAAGTGATAAGGGGATTCCAATTGAAGGGCTCAGTATAGAGTATAAAAGAACGGGCTCTATAAGTGATGAGGATGGACATTATTCTCTGGTTTTACCTGCGGGTAAGGAATTAACCCTTGTGTTTTCTCATTTGTCTTATCAAAATCAAATTCATACAATTAAACTCAATTCAAACGAACAGAGGAGTTTTAATATCACTCTTGTTTCTGAAGTGACTGTAATTACAGAAGTTGAGTTAGTCGATGATGCTTTAAGAGAAGAGAACATCACCAGCCTTGATAAAAAGAATCTAGATATCATTACTGGGCCAACCGGTGGAGTTGAAGGTCTGATTAGTACCTTAGGGGGTGTAAGTACAAAAAATGAAATGAGTTCTCAATATTCTGTTAGAGGAGGGAATTATGATGAGAACCTGGTTTATGTAAATGGCTTTGAAATCTATAGACCCTTTTTGGTTCGCAGTGGTGAACAGGAAGGCTTGAGTTTTATAAACTCGGATATGGTCGAAAATATTTCGTTCTCCTCTGGAGGATTCTCTGCTCGTTATGGTGATAAACTTTCTTCGGCTTTAGATATTCAATACAAAGACCCTAAAGAATGGAAGAGTCATTTAACTTTAAGTTTTATGGGTGTTAGCGCAACTGTAGAGGGGATAAGTAAGTCGAAAAGATGGTCTCATATTACGAGTTTTAGACAAAAGACCAATCAGTTTGTTCTGAATAGTTTAGATACTAAATCGAATTACCGTCCTAGTTTTAAAGATTTCCAGACCTTAAATATATATCATATAAATTCATCGATGAAAGTGAGTTTATTGGCGCATTATTCTGCGAATGCATACCATTCGGTGCCAGAATCGAGACAAAGTGATTTTGGTACTATTGATAAACCCTTGCGCTTGAATATCTATTTTGATGGTCAAGAAAAGGATGCTTATCAGAGTGGTATGGGGGCTGCTCGATTTGATTACCAAATACACGATAGCTTAAAAATGAGCTTGTCAGCATCCTTGTTTCAAACTAGCGAGCAAGAGTTTTACGATGTAGAAGCACAGTATTGGTTAGGTCAGCTAGACAATAGTTTAGGTTCAGATAACTTTGGTGAAGTAGTGGCTAACAGAGGTGTCGGTGGGTATTTTCGTCATGCCAGAAATGAGCTCTTTGCACAAGTTTATAATACCCAATACAGAGGTAAGTGGTATAGAAATAAAACAACTCTTGAGTGGGGTGCAAAATATCAACACGAATTTATTGATGATAGACTCAAGGAATGGCAGTTAATAGATTCTTCAGGTTTTTCTATGCCTCAAGGATTGGATTCATTGGTGGAAATCTATGAATACGTACACTCTGAGAATGAGTTAACTTCAAGTAGATTGAGTTCTTATGTTCAACAAAATGGTCAATTTGATCTTGATAGTACGAGTCTAAAATACTCTGTAGGATTTAGAACGCACTATTGGTCGATGAATGGAGAGTTGTTTGTTTCGCCGAGAGCGGCCTTAAGTTATAAGCCAAATTGGGAGAAAGATGTATTGCTCAGACTTGCTATTGGATCATACAACCAGTCGCCCTTTTATAGAGAATTACGTGATAAGGAGGGAGAGGTGTTTACAGATTTAAAGTCGCAGAAGTCTACACATTTTGTATTGTCATCAGATTATAATTTCCAAGCTTGGAATAGGCCTTTTAAGTTTGTTGGGGCATTATATTATAAAGCTTTAAAAGATGTCATTCCTTACGAGATTGATAATCTAAGAATTCGATATTTACCTAGTTTAACTGCAACAGGTTATACTACGGGTGTAGATATGCGAGTGAATGGAGAGTTTGTTCCAGGAGTAGAGTCCTGGGCGAGTTTGTCACTTATGAAAAGTGAAGAGGATATTCTAGGCGATGGACATGGGTATATTGCACGACCTACCGATCAACGATTTAGTTTTTCATTATTTTTCCAAGATTACTTCCCTAGAAACCCGTCTTATAAAATGAATTTGAAAATGCACTACAGTAGTGGTTTGCCTACGGGGGCTATAAATTCTGCTCGACATGAGCAAACGGTTCGTATACCCGCTTATCGTCGAGTTGATATAGGTTTTTCTAAAGTTATAAAGGATGGAGAAAAAGGTTCACAGTCTAAGTATTTCAAACATTTTGAGTCCTTATGGCTCAGCGCTGAAGTGTTCAACTTATTAGGGATTAGAAATACCATTTCTTATTTGTGGGTAACCGATGTTGTTCAAAATCAATATGCGGTCCCTAACTACCTTACTTCGCGTTTATTGAATCTAAAACTACAAGCGAAGTTTTAATTCGTATTACGTAAGTCGTAAGTCGCAAAACGTAAATCGTTTTCCGACTCCCAATACCTATTTCCCATTACCCATTTTCCAAATCTTTTGTTAATACTCTTTAGTCATTTTCTATTTGGCTTGAAAACTATAACTTGCCGCTTCATAAAATTCAAAACCAAAAGAAATGAAAAAAATAGCTTTGTTAGCCGCTGTAGCGGGACTATTTGTTTCTGCTCAAGCGCAGGATAAAATCACCAATAAAGAAGGAAGTGATTATGAATTTACTGTTATAGCTGATATTGAGGCTACAGAAGTTCAGAGTCAGGGTAGAACAGGTACTTGTTGGAGCTTCTCTGCATTATCGTTTATCGAATCGGAGATCATGCGTTTAGGCGGTGGAAAACACGAACTTTCGGAAATGTTTATCGTTCGTAATACTTATGCAGATAAGGCAGAGAAGTATGTGCGTATGAATGGTTATTTGAACTTTGGTCCTGGTGGAGCGTTTCACGATGTAAGTGAAATGATTAAAGCACATGGTATCGTTCCTTTAGAAGCATATACAGGAAGACCTGCAAACGAAGAGTCTTTTAACCACGGTGAAATGGATCATGTATTACACGGAATGGTTAAAGCTGTAGTTGATGCAAAACAAAAAACGCTTACTCCTTTATGGAAGCCTGCGTATGAAGCGGTTCTAGATACTTATTTAGGAGAGATTCCTGAGAAGTTTACTTACCAAGGAGCAGACTATACTCCACAGTCTTTCGCTAAGTCTGTAAACTTTAATGCAGACGATTATATTGGAATTAGCTCTTATACACATCACCCTTTCTATGAAGAGTTTATCATTGAGGTTCCTGATAACTGGATGATGAAAACTGTTTATAATCTACCGATGGAAGAAATGATGGAAGTTATTGACCACGCACTAACGAATGAATATTCTATTGCTTGGGCATCTGATGTTTCTGAAAAAGGATTCTCTTTCCGCGATGGTTTAGCTTTAGTTCCTATGGATGGCGCTAAGATCAAAAAATCGGGTAGAGACAATAAGAACTTCTCTGATGCTGGTGCAGCTAAAGAAAGTTCAGTTTTTGATGCTCCTTGTGAAGAAAAAGAAATTACGCAAGATATGCGTCAGTTGGCTTTTGATAACTACGAAACAACTGATGACCATGGTATGCACATGACGGGGATTGTAAAAGATCAAACGGGTAAGCAGTACTATATTGTCAAAAACTCGTGGGGTACAAAGAATAACGACTGCGATGGATATTTCTACGCTTCTGAAGCTTTTGTAGAATATAAGACAATGGATATTATGTTGCATAAAGACGCATTACCAAAAAGTCTACGTAAAAAATTAGGGATTAAATAGTCCTCTTATAATCTTCTGAAAAGCCTCTTCTGAAACTTCAGGAGAGGCTTTTTTATAGGCTGGCCTTTCAAGTACTAGCTAACACAATAATATCTCCTAGCATACATATTGATGTTGTATTAGTTTTTATGTGGAGCAGCTAACTTAGCCTAGTGTTTTATAACACGAGATTATATAATTAGTCTATTATTCGATTTAAACAGTCGAGAAATAAATAAAAAACCCTCTAGCCGAAGACTAGAGGGTTTTAATTTTATGTAGTATACTACTAGAAGTTCTCTCTTCCAGCAAAGTGGAAAGCACCTTCAATAGCAGCATTTTCATCAGAATCAGAACCGTGAACAGCGTTGGCAGAGATAGACTCAGCATACATCTGACGGATAGTTCCTTCAGCAGCTTCAGCAGGATTAGTAGCACCAATTAAAGTACGGAAGTCCTCAACAGCATTGTCTTTTTCTAAGATAGCAGCAACGATAGGTCCTTCAGTCATATAAGACACCAACTCACCATAAAAGGGTCTTTCTGCGTGAACAGCGTAAAACGCTTCAGCATCAGCCTTCGTTAATTGAGTCATTTTTAAAGCAACGATACGGAAACCTGAAGCGTTGATTTTTTCTAAGATAGCACCGATGTGTCCGTTAGCAACTGCATCAGGCTTAAGCATTGTAAATGTTCTGTTTGTAGCCATTTTGTCCTTGTTTTTATAAGGCGCGAAATTAAACAAATTCTATGAAATATTATAGTAAATGGTAAATAGTGAACGGTAAATAGTGAAATTAATCATTTACCATTCACTATTTACCACTCACCATAGCACAATAATCACTAATTTTGCAGCTTATGAAAAATCACGATTACAAAGAATTACAAGCAGAGCTTGCAAAGAAACCTACTATAGTAATTACAACTCACCGTGGTCCTGATGGAGATGCAATGGGTTCTTCTTTAGCTCTTTATCAAGTGCTAAAAGCACAGGGGCATAAGGTTTCTGTGGTGGTGCCTAATAGTTATGCTAAGTTTTTACATTGGTTGCCCTACAATAAAGATGTTGTTGAGTTTGAAGGCAATGAAGAAAACGCTCAAGTATTAATTGATGCTGTAGATTTAATTTTCTGTTTAGACTTTAACGATTTACGCCGTACCGATATGATGTGTGCAGCACTTGAAGGTGCTTCCGCGAAGTATGTAATGATTGATCATCATCAAGAACCAAGTGATTTTGCTGATTTCACCTACTCTGTACCTACAGTTTGCTCTACAGCACAGCTGATTTATGAGTTCATTGAACAAATGGGATGGAAGGAGTTTTTAACGGTAGATATTGCCAAGTGTATTTATACAGGATTGGTTACGGATACTGGATCATTCCGTTTTTCATCAGTAGATAAAAGAACACACGAAGTTGCGGCTGCACTTATCGGTTTAGGATTGGAGCAAGCTGAAGTTCACCAAAAACTTTTTGATACGAATAAAGCGAGTAGACTAAAACTTTTAGGCTACTGTTTAAGTGAGAAGATGGAAGTCCTTCCTGAGTACCATACAGCTATTATGAGTTTGAGTAGAGCCGAGTTAGAGCGCTTTGATTTTGTGAAAGGTGATACCGAGGGCTTTGTAAACTATGCTTTATCTATAGATGGCGTTGTGTTTACTGCATTTTTTGTGAAGTACGACGATAAAGTAAAAATATCATTCCGTAGCTTAAATGATTTCCGTGCCAATTTACTTTCTAAAAAATACTTTAGTGGCGGCGGACATATCAATGCTGCAGGGGGTATGTTTGAAGGAAGTTTAGAGGATGCCATTGCATTATTAAAAAAGGTCTTGCCCGAGTATAAACAAGAGCTTTTAGAGAACTGCTAAACTTTGTTAAAGACCTGTAGTGGATTGAGAAATAACGTATCTTCACCCACTCAAAATAAAATTGTTTGACTAAAAATAAATTAAAATGAAAAAGGTAATTCTTGCTTGTAGTTTAGTTTTCGGATTAGGTGCTCAGTCTTGTGCTTCTAAAGCTGACCAGCCATTAACAGTAGATGGAATAGAAAAAACGGTAGAGCTATTGAATCCACAATCTCTAGAGGATAAAGGGATGTTTGCTCAAATTATTACGAACAAAGGGACTATCAATTTAGTACTTGAGTTTCAAAGAACACCATTAACGGTAGCTAATTTTGTTGGTTTGGCTGAGGGTTCTTTAGAGAATGACGAAAAAGAAGCTGGTGTAGCTTATTATGATGGCTTAAACTTTCATAGAGTAATTCAAGACTTCATGATTCAAGGTGGATGTCCTCAGGGAACAGGTTCTGGTGATCCAGGCTATAAATTCGCAGATGAATTTCATGCAGATTTAAAACACTCAGGTCCTGGTATTTTATCGATGGCAAATTCGGGTCCTACAACAAATGGATCTCAGTTTTTTATTACACACAAAGAAACACCTTGGTTAGATGGTAAGCATACTGTGTTTGGTCATGTAATGGATTCGGTGTCTTTAGATGTAGTAAATGCAATTGAAAAAGACGATCAAATAGTTTCAGTAGAAATTATTAGAAACGGTCGTTTGGCAAAAAAGTTTGATGCTCCAACAGTATTTGTTGAGGCACAAGCAGCAGCAGCACTTTTGGCTGAAGAGGCGGCGGCAGAAGCAAAAGCTAAAATTGCTGAGCTTACTGAAGGGGCTACAGAAACTCAAAGTGGTTTAATGTACATCATACAAAGAGAAGGGACTGGAGTTAAGCCTCTAGCTTCTCAGGTAGTGAAAGTACATTATAATGGGAGTTTAGTAGATGGTACTGTTTTCGATTCTTCTTATGAAAGAGCTCAGCCAATCGAATTTCCTTTAGGCGTAGGAAGAGTTATACCGGGTTGGGATGAAGGAATTGCTTTATTGTCTGAGGGCGGAAAAGCTACATTGATTATCCCTTCACACTTAGCGTATGGCCCTAAAGGTGCTGGAGGAGTTATTCCTCCAAACGCAACTTTAGTATTTGAAGTAGAATTGATTGAAATCGTTAAATAAAAAAAGATGAAAGACGGATTATACGCCGAAATTCTAACGAACAAAGGGAATGTTACCCTTGCATTAGAATTTGAAAAGTGCCCTATGACAGTTGCCAACTTCGTAGGTCTAGCAGAAGGAAGTATCCCTAATAAGGAGAAAGAAGATGGAACGCCTTACTACGATGGATTGAAATTCCACCGTGTAATCGATAACTTTATGGTACAAGGTGGTTGTCCTAAAGGTTCGGGTACAGGTGGTCCTGGTTACGATTTTCCAGACGAGTTTCACCCAGACTTAAAGCATACTGGTCCGGGAGTATTATCTATGGCGAATGCGGGTCCTGGAACAAACGGATCTCAATTCTTTATTACGCATATAGCTACAGATTGGTTAGACAATAAGCATACGGTATTCGGGAATGTTATTGAAGGAATGGATATTATTAACTCTATTGCTCAAGATGATACTTTAGAAAAAATTAATATTACTAGAGTAGGTGAGGCGGCTACAGCTTTTGACGCTGCTACAATTTTTGCTAACGAGGTGAACAACTTTGGTTCTAAGCAAAAAGATGCAGAAAAGAATGCTGCTTTAGCAATTCAAAAACAAATTGCCAAAAAATATCCGAATGCACGTACCACTGAATCTGGTTTAATGGTTGCCAATGAAGTTGCTGGTACTGGAATGGATGCTATCGTTGGTAAAACGGTTTCTGTACACTATACAGGTCGTTTAATGGACGGTACCGTATTCGACTCTTCAGTTGAACGTGGTGATCCTATCGATTTTACTTTAGGTGGCGGTATGGTGATTAAAGGATGGGATGAAGGTATTGCTCTGCTTAAAGTAGGTGGGAAGGCAACTTTTATTATTCCTTTCCACTTAGCGTATGGTGAAAGAGGTTATCCACCTGTGATCCCTGCTAAGGCTACATTAGAGTTTGATGTAGAACTCGTTAACGTAAAGTAATTTTACTTGAAATACTTTTTTAAACCCCACCTTTTGGTGGGGTTTTTGTTTAGGTACAATTTGCATATATTTACGCTTTGATAGTGAAAACAACAAGAACAATGAACAGATTACTACTTTTAATAGCTTCGGCTTTGATGCTTAACGGATCTTCATCTTTCGCACAGAACGAAATAGTAGATGAGAAGGCACCAAAATTGATTGCTGGACCTATGCTTTCTTATATCGACGACTACCATGCTCAGATGTGGCTTTTAGTTTCTGACGATACCAAAGAGATCACCATTAAGCTTGAAAACTTTGATGAGGATAGAAATCAAGAATTAGTTTTTGATATTACAGACCCGAAGAGTTATAACAACTCTGGTTGGTACGATTTTCATATCTCAGATTATAATAATGGTTCAGAAATCCCTGTAGTTTTAACTCTTGAAGAGTTAATACCCGATGCTGAATACAATGTTGAGGTTTATCTTGACTCGGTATTAGTAGAGGAGGAAATGGATATCTATACCCCTCGAAATTACTTAGCGGATACTTATTTCCTTTTAGGTCATAATTTAAACTTGTCTGATGAAGAAGATGATGGTGATGCCATTCTTGACGCTATGGGCGAAATAGAATCAGACTTTATGGTTTGGATGGGGAACAATGTTTTCTTTAACGACAACGAAGCAGATTCTTTTAAGAAGATGTTAGAGAAATACAAGTCTGTTCGTAAGCGCGAAAAGGTAAACGACTTTATGAAGTTAATGCCTCATATTGCTACCTGGAACAAGATGGATTTTGGATTAAATACTTCGGATACCCGCTTTGCGCTTAAAGATTCTACTTTAATGGCATTTAACATGTTCTGGCCAAATGCACCTAAAAAGACTTACAACTATTCTTTCCGTGATTTTGGTGTTTACAAGCGTTACGATTATGAAGATGTTGAAATCTTTATGTTAGACAACAGAATGTTTAAGTCGGATTTAAATGATGATGAGCCTCAGCTTTTAGGTCCTAATCAAATGAATCGTTTCATAAACGAAATTATGGGCTCTGATGCTGCCTTTAAATTTATCATCTCAGGGAATAGTATATTATCTGAAGGTGAAGATGATGAGCCTTTTACCGATTATACAGAAGAACATGCTGAGTTAATGCGTAGACTACACCTTTCTCGTATTGATGGGGTTGTATTCGTAACGAGCGATACCTATGACATTGACTTATTAAAAGAAGAGCGTGAAAATGCTTATCCTTTATACGAATTGAAATTCCCGGGTATGAGCATAGACGGTATTTTAGGTGGTAATTTTGCCCGCGTAAAAGTTGAAGGTGATTATCGTAAACGAATTTGTACGTTACAAGTATACGACGAGTTAGGTGAAGAGGTATTCAAAAAGAAAATTCATCAAACCGAAGTATCGTACTAGAACATCTTAAGTTTTAAATAAAAAAAGCCTCAACATTTGTTGAGGCTTTTTTATTGATTTGTATATTTAGACTCTAAACCCCTGATCATGAAAAAGATAATTCTCCCCCTCGTAATTCTTATTACTTCTTATGCCCTTTATAACTTAAGAAGTACTCAAGAAGTCGCTTCCAAAATTGAAAATGCAAAGCTGTTAAAATCGGCTAAAAAGAAAGTTAAAGTTGCAGGTATGGGCATAGGTTCAGAATCTGATCCTAATAATAGAAGAAATTGGTACTCTTCGAGGTTGGTTAGCCCAGAAACGCAACAGATGCCAGAAAACATACGTGCTAGAGAACTGCAATATGCACAAACTCTACCTCAAAATTCTTTTTTGGAAGCCAATTGGACTGCGAGAGGACCTTTTAATGTAGGAGGACGAACTAGAGGTATGGCAGTAGATATTACGGATGAAAACGTTATTATGGCTGGAGGAGTTTCTGGAGGTATTTGGCGTACAGAAAATCAAGGCTTATCCTGGCAAAAACTTACAGCACCCGAAATGTTACATAATGTAACTTGCTTAACTCAAGACACACGAGATGGGCAAACAGGTACTTGGTACTACGGTACAGGAGAGGCTTATGGGAATTCGGCTTCGGGTAACGATGCTTACTTTTTCGGGAATGGTGTATTTAAAACCCTTGATAACGGACTCACATGGAACTCACTTTCGGCTACAGCCTCTAATACTCCTGAAGAATTTGATCAGATATGGGATTTAATTTGGGATATAGAAGTAGACTCTTCTAATGATAGTTTAGATATAGTTTATGCGGGTACGTATGGAGCTATACACAGAAGTGAGGATGGAGGAGAAACATGGACAAGAGTTTTGGGCTCTGGTTCTAACAGTGCTTATTTCACCGAAATTGAAGTTACCTCTACAGGTGTGGTATATGCTACTTTAAGTAGCGACGGTTTTGAAAAAGGTATTTGGCGTAGTGAAGATGGTATTGAATGGAATAATATTCTGCCTGAAGAATGGCCGACGACTTACGATAGAATAAAAATTGCAATTAATCCTCACGATGAGCGAGAGGTCTATTTTATGGCTGTAACTCCTGGTGTAGGGCAAGCTTCTACAACGTTTTTAGAAGAGGTAGAGCACTGTAGCTTATGGAAGTATACTTACTATGTACAAGATACTTCACCACAAATGGGTATGTGGGAAGATAAGTCAGAAAATATCCCGACAGGTATAGGTTCAAATTTCGATAATTTTTATGCCCAAGGTTCTTATAATTTAACCATTGCTGTAAGTCCAGCAGATGAGAATCACGTTTTCTTAGGTGGAACAAATCTGTATGTTTCTACCGATGGTTTTAGTAGCATGGACAATATAAATCAGATTGGGGGCTATGAAAAGGGAACGAATTTTCCAGACTTTCAAATTTATGATACGCACCATCCTGATCAGCATGAAATTGCTTTTTTACCTTCTTCAACTACTAGTATCATTAGCGCAAACGATGGGGGCTTGTTTAGTACCGCTAATTATTTAGCTGATACTGTTGCATGGACTTCCTTAAATAATGGCTATTACACTACGCAGTTGTACAATGTGAGTTTTAACGAACAACAGGTTACAAATGGTTTGTTGGGAGGTTTTCAGGACAATGGTAATTTTTACACAAATTCTGAAGATCCTAATGACCCATGGATTATGCCATTAAATGGCGATGGAGCTTATGCTCATTTTACACAAGACGAGGAGCTTTATTATATGTCTATTCAAAAAGGTAAGGTGTATAAAATTACCATTGATGAACAGGGAAATCGTACAGCGCTTAGAAGGATTGACCCTCTTGGTGCAGACGAGCAGATGTTTATTCATCCTTTTGTAGTTGATCCGGTTAGCGACAATATTATGTATTATCCTGGTGAGTCTACCATTTGGAGAAATACAAATTTAAATGATATTGAATTATCCAATCAATGGGATTCCATAAGTGAGGGCTGGTCTGAAATGATGGATTTAGAATTATCGGGTAGAGAAATAAGCACTTTGAGTATTTCCAAAGAAAATCCTGCCAATAGACTTTATGTAGGAACGAATAAAAAGAAACTGTACAGAATTGATAATTCCGATTCTGCGGAGCCTATTATTACCGAAGTAACCAAGTACTTCGATTCGAGTGCAGGAATGGTTTCTGGTGATTATTTTCATGCCTTTGGACATATTAACAATATTGCCATTCATCCTAATAATGCGGATGTTGCCCTAGTGGTATTCTCTAATTACGAAGTTTACAGTATGTATTACACCACTGATGGTGGTACTTCATGGGTGAGAGCAGGAGGGAATCTTGAGCAACAATCAAATGGGGGTGGTGATGGACCTTCTTGTCGTTGGGCTTCGATTATGCCTTTCGGAGAAGACACCCTTTATTTTGTAGCTACCAGTACTGGACTCTATGCCACTAACGAAATTACTGGACAAGAAACGGTTTGGACACAAATGGGCGCCAATACTATAGGTTCGGTAGTTTGTGAACAAGTTAAAACTAGAGCTGCCGATAGCTTGGTCGTTTTAGCTACGCATGGTAATGGGATTTATACAACTAAAATTCAATCTGTAGACGATGTAATCTCTGTTGAGGAATTTGTTAATGTTCAGAAGATGTCAATCTATCCTAACCCAGCTTCAGAATTCTTGATGGTTGACTCTAATATAGAACTGCCTCTTGAGATATATGATTTGCAAGGAAAAGTTGTTCTTCGTGAATTACAGAGCCAATATCCTGCAAAAATTAACATTAATAGTTTACAAAACGGTATCTACATCCTGAAAATTGGGAGTACTTCTAGAAAATGGATTAAGAATTAATAAAAAAAAAGCCTCAACATTTGTTGAGGCTTTTTTTATGGAATAGTTTAATCATCAAATTCTGAAGTAAAGTGGAATTTCACTTCAGGGAATTTTTGTTCCGCCATTTGAATGGTAAAGGCAGAATCGGCTAAGAATACATCTCTACCATATTTATCTACTGCCATAGAGCGATATTTCACTTTTTTAAATTCCTCTAATTGTGCTTTATCAGCGCAAGAAATCCAGCAAGCTTTATGCACATTATGATTTTCGTAGGTACAAGAAGCGCCGTATTCGTGTTTTAAACGGTATTGAATTACTTCAAACTGTAGAGCTCCTACTGTACCAATTAATTTACGGTTATTGGTTTTCATGGTAAACAACTGAGCAACCCCTTCGTCCATAAGCTGGTCTATCCCTTTAGCCAATTGCTTAGACTTCATGGGGTCAGCGTTGTTTACATAACGGAACATCTCGGGAGAAAAGCTCGGAATACCTTTATAGTTAATAATCTCACCTTCGGTAAGCGTATCTCCAATTTTAAAGTTCCCGGTATCGTGTAAGCCCACAATATCACCAGGATAAGCTTCTTCTACAATAGATTTTTTCTCTGCCATAAATGCTGTAGGGCTAGAGAATTTCATGTTTCTATTGAGGCGTATGTGTTTGTAATTGGTATTTCTATGGAATTTACCCGATACAATTTTCACAAAGGCTAAACGGTCTCTGTGTTTTGGATCCATATTGGCATGAATCTTAAAGATAAAGCCCGTAAAATTATCTTCGTAAGGGTCAACTACTCGTTCTTCAGATTCTTTTGGTAAAGGAGAAGGAGCAATATCAAGGAAACATTGCAGTAATTCCTGCACCCCAAAAGTATTAATGGCTGAACCGAAAAACACAGGAGATATATCCCCATCTAAGTAAACATCTCTGTCAAATTTTGGATATACCTCTTCTACTAACTCTACTTCTTCACGAAGCATTTCGGCTTCTTCAGTACCAATTTGATTATCGAGTTCAGGATCAGAAATGTCTGATATGGCTACAGTTTCCGAAACTCTTTCGGTAGAGTTAGGCGTGTATAATACTAAGCTCTTATTGTATAAATCGTATACGCCCTTTAAGTCGGGTCCCATTCCTATAGGCCATGAAAGCGGGCGTACTTTAATGCCTAGTTTACCTTCAATCTCATCTAATAAATCAAAAGCATCTTTACCATAGCGGTCTAATTTATTAATGAAAACAATGATAGGCGTTTTACGCATTCTACAAACCTTAACTAATTTCTCAGTTTGAGGTTCCACACCTTTGGCAACATCAATTACTACAATTACCGAATCTGCAGCCGTAAGGGTACGGAAGGTATCTTCGGCGAAATCCTGGTGTCCAGGGGTATCGAGAATATTAATTTTTTTTCCTAGGTATTCAAATCCCATAACCGAAGTAGCTACAGAAATCCCTCTCTGACGCTCAATTTCCATGAAATCGGAAGTGGCGGTTTTCTTAATCTTATTCGACTTTACAGCACCCGCAACATTGATGGCTCCCCCATAAAGTAATAATTTTTCGGTAAGGGTAGTCTTCCCAGCATCGGGATGCGATATAATAGCGAAGGTTCTTCTGCGCTCAATTTCTTCTTCAAACTTCATTAGCTAATTCTAATCAGAGTTTCTTCAAATTCAATAACATCTCCCTTGCGTAGTTTCAATCGCTTGCGTGTATCAACCTCACCATTATAGCTTACATAGCCTTCGGAAATAACCATATTGGCTTGACCGCCACTTTCTACTAAAGATAAAATCTTTAGTAATTTATTGAGCTCAATAAACTCTTTTTCGACTGTGAATTCTAATTCTGGCATAGTTTTGACTTAGGATTTGCAAAGATATTTAAATTGAGTGTATAGGCTGATTTTATAGTATAAACTTTGTAGCTACAACCGTCTTTTACTTGCCTGAGACTTTATTAAATAAGCTAAAAATTTATCTTTGTTCAAATTTGAAATATTGACGATGAAATTTATAAGTTTTATAATTGCTGCACTATGTTTAAGTACGAGTGTGTTGGCACAAGAATATTCAATCTTTGGAAAGGTTGAGGGTATAGACGATGGAGATGTTCTTCTGGGGTATTATTATGGGAATAAGCAGTTTGTAAAAGATACGGTACAGTCACAAAACGGCTTGTTTCATTTTGAATCTGAAGAAGCTTTGGATAGTGGTATGTACTTCATTCTACTTCCCAACAAGCAATATTTTCAGTTAATCATAGATAAAACGCATAGTTTTAGTTTTGAAACTTCTGCAGTTAATATGATTGGCGATATGAAGGTGCAGGGCTCAGAGGAGAATGTACTTTTTTACGATTATCAAAAATTTACACAAGAAAAAGGTATTCAAGCCGAGCCTCTAAAACAAGAACTTAAAGTTTTAGAGAAGGGTTCTAGAAAATACAAGAAGGTACAGGAGCAAATTCAGCTTATAAATAATGAGGTTGCTGCCTACAAGCTCGATTATATGAACAGCTTTCCTTCAACATTTTTTGTGAAATTACTTAAAGCGATGGAACCCATTGTTATTCCTGACGCACCTAAAACTGAAGAGGGGACTGTAGACAAGAAGTTTCAATACAATTATTTCAAAAAACACTACTGGGATCACTACGATTTGAGTGATAATAGAATGATACGTACTCCTGTTTTTCACGATAAAATGGAAAAGTACATTACAGAATATACGCCTCAAATTGCAGATTCTTTAAGTAGTTCATTAGATGTCCTTATAGAGCTAGCTAGACCTAGCGATGAGCTGTTTAAATACATTATCAATTGGTCTACTCATAAGTTTGAAACGTCCAAAATTATGGGGCAAGATGCTGTGTTTGTTCGCCTGGTATTTAACTATTTTATCACGCGTCAAACTCCTTGGATTGATGAAGTACAACTCACCAACATCATCGATAAGGCTATGCGTATTAGTCCCAACTTAATTGGTACTACAGCCCCATATTTAAAAATCCCAGATGATTCGGGTGTAGTTCAAGATTTGCATAAAATTGAAGCTCCTTTTACCGCTATGTTTTTTTACGATCCTGATTGTGGACATTGTAAAACAGAAACGCCACTTGTAAGAGATGTAGTTGAGAAATATGCTGATAGAGGTGTAAAAGTACTTGGAGTGTGTACAGAGTTTGATGAAGAGATGTGGAAAGAGTTTATTGTTGAGCAGGGTGTTGATGACTGGATTAATGTTATCGACTTAGAAAATACTTCCAACTTTAGAGGTAAGTATAATATTATGGGAACTCCTCGATTGTACTTACTCGATGGAAAGAAGAAAATTATAGCCAAACAGATTAATGCAGAAGCATTAGATGAAATCCTTGATAATGAATTTAAAAAGCTTGATTCTCAAAGAGATGGAGATCAATAGGTGGGTATTATCAATTTCGGATTAAAAATAAGATTATAATTAAGAAACCATTTCTTGCATACATATGCATTAAACCTATTCATATAATAATTCCAAATCCTAAGAATTGAGGGTAGAGCAAGATATATAGTATAAGCCTAATAGGTCAAGTTTATATTTTTATTGAGTTAATTATTTAATTTTCTTCTAAAGCCTTCTTTAATAAGATTATACAATTTGTTATATCGGTATAGTTATTGTAGATTCAGTTAGAAATATTAAAAAATTAAAGTTATGAGATCCTTCCTATCTATTGCATTTTTAAGCTTATTGACTTGCTTAAATATTAGCGCTCAGAGTATTGTTGTAAATTCAGCTTTAGAAAATGAGTTTTCTTTTGAATTGACATTTAATCAAGAAAATTTTCATTTCGAAAAAGTAAATGTCCGAGATGCAGAATTCTTGAGTTTCCAAGTTAATCAACTTGCAAAATCTTTAGATATTGGAAATCCTGACTTACCTGTATATAGTAAACTAATTGAAGTACCTGAAGAGGGAGAGATTAATTATAATATTGTTGGTACAACGGAAAAAGAAATTGATTTATTAGAATTAGGATTTCATCAAGAAATACTTCCTGCACAAAGATCTATTTCAAAAAGTGAGGATCAGAATGAGGTTGTATTTGAGTATAATGCTTCTACTTATTTAAAAGATGCGTTTTATTCACAAAGCCGCGTTTCAATAGAAAGATTGGGTAAGATGAGAGGTAAATCTATTGCTCGTATTCAAATAAACCCTTTCGAATACCATCCCTTAACTAATACTATTAGATATACAGAAAATATAGAATTAGAGTTAACATTTACTTCTTCAATTAAACCATTAGATAAAGCATTTTATTCTAATGAATTTGAATCAAATTTTTCAAAACTACTGAATTCCAGCACTTTAAGTAAGGAGGATTTTTCTGCGGGGAATGTAACTCGTATGATTATACTTTCAGACTCCAGCTTTGAGTCCGAACTACAAGATTTTATAGCATGGAAGCGTAGAAAGGGAATTGATGTAATTGAAGTTTATAAGGGAGATTCTGGTGTAGGAACAACATACGAAAGTATGAAGGCTTATGTACAGTCTATTTATGAAAGTGCGACAGATGAAGAACCAGCTCCTACTTATTTATTGATTGTTGGAGATCATGAACAGATTCCTAGTTACAATACTGGAGCGCATGTTGCAGATATGTATTATTGTGAATTTGATGGTGGAGGAGATTTTTTCCCTGAGATGTTTTATGGGCGATTCTCAGCAAATAATTCGGCAGAATTACAATCTCAAATTGATAAAACACTACAATATGAACAATATACCATGTCTGACCCATCGTATCTAGACGAGATTCTTTTAGTTGCAGGTGTAGATGCTTCATATGCTCCTACTTATGGAAATGGTCAGATTAACTATGGTACAGATTATTATTTTAATTCGGCTCACGATTTAACAACATACGCTTATTTATATCCTGAGTCAGGAAGTAGTGCTTCGGCAATTATTAACAATGTAAGTAGTGGTGTTGGTTTTGCTAATTATACTGCACATTGTAGTCCTTCAGGCTGGGCAGATCCTAGTTTTTCTGTTTATGATGTAGACGGTTTACAAAATGAAGATCAATATGGATTGTTGGTTGGTAATTGTTGTCAATCCAATCAGTTTAATGGTTATACTTGTTTTGGTGAAGCCTTATTGAGAGCTTCAAAGAAAGGGGCTATTGGATACATTGGTGGCTCAAATAACACCTACTGGAATGAGGATTACTATTGGGGAGTAGGTAGTGGGCCAATATCTGCTAATCCAACTTATAATGAAACAAGTCAAGCGGCATATGACTGTAGCTTCCACGAAAATGGTGAATCTGAAGAGATGTGGGCAACCACACAAGCACAATTGATGCATGCTGGAAATTGGGCAGTATCAGAGTCAGGTGGTTCAGATCAATATTACTGGGAAATATATCATCTTATGGGAGATCCATCAGTGATGAATTATTACGGTGTACCATCTATCCTATCAATCAGTCATCCTTCAGCATTGCCATTGGGTACTAATTCAATATCTGTTAATACGGAGCAACATACGTATGTTGCGGTGAACCAGGGAGGCGAGCTTTTAGCTGCATCATATTCTGATGCAAGTGGTTATGTACAATTGGATTTTCCTGCTTTAACCTCTATAGAGGCAATAGAAATTGTTGCTACAAAACAAAACAAACAACCTTATATTGGAGAGATAATGATTATGTCATCAGATGCTCCATTCGTTAGTGTTACTGGATTAGATATCTCAGACTACGACAATAATTTAGCTGAGCCTGGAGAAAGTGTAGAAGCAAATATAAGTCTTCAAAACTTTGGAATGGAGTATGCTTCAGAGGTAAATATGACAGTAAATTCATTACATCCAGGTGTTTCAATATCAAACGTATCTGGAAACATTGGTTATGTTGCTGCAGATGAATTGATTAATATTTCTGATGCTTTCACTATTACATTGGACAATACTTTATCTGATCTAGAAGTGGTAGTAGTAGATTTTATTCTTTCAGATAGCTCTGGAAATGAGTGGGAAAGTTCACAAAGTTTTGTTGTTCATGCTCCATTAATCGAATTGACTTCCGTAGAGTCATCTTTAGTTTTTGGTGAGAGCACCTTATTATCTATTACCCTGACAAATAATGGTTCATCAGATTTTATGGGTGGTTCATTAATGTTATCCTCTCTTAGCTCTTATTTAACTATTGAGAGTAATCCAAATGTATCAGAACTTGCCGTTGGTGAGTCGATTAGCTTAACCTACGAAGTTTATTTAGAGTCAGACGCAACATCTAGCACAAACATAGATCTACTGTTGTCTATTAACTCAGATTCCTATAATCAAACTAGTGAATTTGTGATACAAACACCAATGTGTCAAAGTACAGATTTAAACGTAGTTATTACAATTAATACTGACAATTGGGGTTATGAAACATCATGGAATATATCTAATTCTGATGGTGTTGAATTAGCATCTATATCAGGGTCTTACGATAATAATACATCTTATGAAACTCTTATATGTGCCGCAGAAGGAACCCAATTAAACTTCAATATCGAAGATAGTTATGGCGATGGGATTTATTCTCCAAATGGCTATTGGATTACCGTTTGTGGTAATGAGGTAGCCCAAGGCGATACTTTTGGTTCTGGTGCTTCAGAAACCTTTGTAGTGACCTGTGATGTATTTGTTGAAATTTTGGGTTGTATGGATTCAGAAGCCGATAATTACAATTCTGAAGCTAACGCAGATGATGGCTCATGTGTTTATACAATCGATTGTGAGTCAGCTACTGCCTTGCAATTAATCATGGCAGATTCTTATGGTGATGGTTGGAATGGCAATTATTTTGAATTGTATGATATAGATGGAAATCAATTGGTAAATACCACTTTAGAGTCTGGTAGTTCCGGTACTTACGATTTCTGTTTAAACGATGGTTGTTATTCAATTGTTACAACAAATGCAGGTTCATGGACTTCAGAAGTTTCGTGGAGTTTAGTTGATGCAACGGGAGCAAATCTTGCAACAGGACTTTCACCTTCAAGCACATCTATTTCATTAAATCAAGACTGTGGCTTTGTTAATGGTTGTACCGATGCGTCTGCATGTAACTATAATATGGATGCAAATGTAGATGATGGCTCTTGTTCTTATGCTGCTGCTTATTACGACTGTGATGGAAATTGTATTTCTGATGTTGATGGAGATGGCTTCTGTGATGAATTAGAGATTTATGGTTGTATGGATCAAACAGCATCGAATTACAATCCTAATGCTACCGAAGAAGATGGGTCTTGTCTTGAGCCAGTTGATTGCGAAGGGCTAACTACTGTACTAATTGAAGTAGGAGGAGGTTCATGGGAATCTGAGGTTTCCTGGTCATTGGGAGCTTTTGAAGGTATTGTTGGAACGATGGAAGCTTGTTTGGAGGACGGTTGTCACACATTCAATATGATTGACTCATACGGAGATGGATGGAATGGAAATACGGTAACGATTACTTTATCTAATGGAGATGTATTATTGTCTGGGACATTAGAATCAGGCTATGAAGGCTCTTTAGATTTTGGATTAAATACAACAGAAACCTGTGGAGATATTACCATTGTTTATGGATGTATGGATACTTCGGCTACGAATTACAATGCTGAAGCCACCATTGATGACGGATCTTGTATTTATATGGTGTATGGATGTACGGATGCTGCGGCAATCAATTACAATGCTGAAGCAACAGAAGATGATGGTTCATGTGAATACGCTGTAGATTGTGAAGGATTAACCAATGTAACAATAAGCATGCTTGATTCTTACGGAGATGGTTGGAATGGAAACGTATTAACGATTAACAATCAAGATTTTACTATAGATTCAGGCTCTGAAGGCTTTGGAACAGCATGTATTGATTTATCTTTAGAATGTATAGCAGTTACTTGTGATGGCGGTTCATGGCAATCAGAAGTTTCATGGACCATATCTGAAGGCGATGCTATATTCCTTTCTGGTGGAGCTCCATACTCCGGTGGTATAGGTGACTGTGGTGGTTCTACAGATGTTTATGGATGTACTGATGCAGCGGCATTAAATTATAATTCTGAAGCAAATACAGATGATGGTTCATGTGAGTATGAACAAACAGTAGGCCCTTGGGAAGTTTTAATTACAGGCTCTAACCATACCATTGCAGTGGGTGGTGACACTCCTATAACGATAGAGGATATGCCAATAGAAAATGGTGATTGGATTGGTGTATTCTATACGGATGACAATGGTGATTTACAATGTGCTGGCTATGCTGAGTGGAATAGTGAAACTACTGCTATTGCAGCTCAGGGAGACGATTCTACTACAGATGAGATAGATGGTCTTCAAACCGGAGAAACATTTGTATGGATGATTTGGGATGCATCTGAAGATGTAATCTATAGTGCCAATGCTAGTTATTTAGCAGGTATGCCAAGTGGTTCCGATTTTGTAATAAACGGAATTACAGGTTTAGAATCTCTGCATACCGCTCCAGAAGTCTCAGAGCAAATAATTGAATTACCACAAGGCTGGAGTTTATTCTCTACTTATATGCTAACAGATAATATGGATGTTGTTGAAATGCTTACAGCTATCAATTCTGAAATTGTCATTGTTAAAGACAATGCAGGTTTAGCATATCTGCCAGAATGGGGCTTTAATGGTATTGGAGATATGATTGTTGGTCAAGGGTATCAAATAAAATTAACTTCAGCATCTACTTTAATCGTAGAAGGGCAATATATGGAACCAGAAGAAAATCCAATTACCTTAACCGAAGGTTGGAATATGTTTGGTTGCTTGCGTTTACAAGGTTCAGATGTAAGCTCCGTTTTTGCTGATATAGTTGATGATGTAGTAATTGTGAAAAATGGCGAAGGATTAGCATATCTACCTGAATGGGGCTTTAATGGTATTGGAAATATTGAGCCTGGCCAAGGTTATCAAGCTAAAATGAATACCACTCAAATCTTAAATTATCTTCCAAACGATCAGGAATATAGACTTAGTGAAGTGTTAGTGGTAGATAATTCGAGTTTGAACCATTATTCTATGGTGAAATCTACAGGAAACAATATGACTATTTTAATTGAAGATGAAGCATGGGATAAGCTACCAATACAAGAATCAGAGATAGCTGTATTAGACAAATATAGTACTATAATAGGATCTGCTACTTATACTAGTCCAATAACGGTTGTTACAGTTTGGGGTGATGATCTGACTACTTTAATTAAAGATGGACTCGCAATATCAGAAGAAGTTTCATTTAAACTATGGAGCCCCGAAGGAGTTTGTGACTTTACAGTCTCAGAATGGAAAGTAGGTTCATCTGATTACTATGTAGATGGAATTAATATAGCTGGTACAATAGAAACGTGTAATGACCTTACAACTCCTAACGCAACAGAAAGAAAATTATTAAGAGTCATAGATGTTTTAGGTCGTGATATTGGTTCAAATTCTCATACCTTTAATGGAAAAGTAATATTTAAGGTTTATGACGATGGAACTGTTGAAAAAATTGTACTATAATTAACTTCGTAAGTATGAAGTCCCTTTTAAAGCTAGTTTTAGTTTTGTATTGTACTGTTGTTTATCCACAAAACCAGGCTCCAAATTTTATGGTAGTTGATAATCAGGGTGAGGAAATTAACCTTTATGAGGTGTTAAACTCAGGTAAGTTTGTTTTAATTGACTTTATGGCTACCTGGTGTGGACCATGTGCAGATGGTCTTGAAGATTTTTCTCAGATCTATCAAGATTATGGCTGTAATATGGAAGATTTATTTACCGTTTCAGTAAGCCTTGATGGAACAGATTATACAACCCAAGTATTTCAAAATTTAAATGGGGGAATGCACCCTATTGTGAGCGGTATAGATGGAGGAGGGGACCATGTACAAGATACTTATGGAATAACTGCTCTTCCAAGTTATGTTTTGATTGATACGTCTCGTAATGTTGTTTTCGAACATGAAGGGGCGATGACTTATTCCGAACTCTCTCAAATATTAATAGATAATGGGATTAGTGAAAATGTGTGCCCACCTGTTTTAACAACACAAACTTTAGAATTGAATCAGGGGTGGAGTCTTCTATCAAAAAGAGTCCATACTGAAGATGAATCAATGGAATCTATTTTTCAAACTGTAGAAGATCAGTTGGTTATTTTAAAGGATGAAGTTGGTAATGTGTATTGGCCAGAATTTGGTTTAAACACTCTAGGAGAATATAATATAAATAAGGGGTATTTGGCAAAATTTAATGAAAACATCTCTCTTGATATTCTTGGGTATTTAATTCCAGAAAGCACTCATATTGAGCTTAATATGGGGTGGAATATTATTCCCTATTATGCGAATGAGTCCATCAATGCAGTGGTATATTTTGAGAGTATAGTTGAGCATATTATAATCGTAAAAGATCAAGTAGGGAATGTTTATTTACCTGAATTTGATTTTAATAATATTGGCGCCTTAGATATTGGAAAGGCTTATTATTTAAAACTCACCCAAGATTTAATTTTTTGATGACTCAACAATATAATTAGTAATCATAACTCAATATAAAAGCTACTCTTATCAGGGATATTTTTATTTATCTATAATTGGCTTTATCATAGAGGCTCAAAACAGTCACTCAAATTTCCTTATCACTTACTATCATTGGATAGTATGATCTTGTATCGTGAATTATATATACCACTCAACTGGAGTGGCTTTTTTTATACTCCTGATGCTGGAGCAGCTGCACTTGTTACAGTTAGCTGATTAATATCTCTATCAAATAAATAAAGCCCAGCTTTATCGCTTCCTATCAATTTAAGTTTATCCAATATAGTTCTTGCCAAAGCTTCTTCTTCAATTTGCTCTGTCACATACCATTGTAAGAAGTTTTGAGTGGTATAATCTCTATTTTCTAAACAAGTATGTACTAAATCATTAATCATTGCAGTAACGCCTACTTCATGATTTAGAAAATCCTGAAATACATGTGTTAGACAATCGAACATTTTTAAGGGCTCTTCGATAGCAGGGATATGTGCCTGTCCACCTCTTTCATTTACATACTTTACCAATTTAAGCATGTGTTGTCTTTCCTCGTCAGATTGACCGTAAAAAAAGTTTGAAACTCCTTCGTAACCTTGAGATTCTGCCCAAGAAGCCATAGCTAAATATAAATGTGAAGAACTAGCTTCAGCTGAAATTTGCTTGTTTAAAGCGACTTCTATTTCTTTATGTATCATAATTTGCAAGTATTGATGTTATAACAAATCTACGCTTTATGACATAGACTATTAAAGAATTCTACCGGTTTCTAGGTAATTTATATTCGGTCTACCTCTTAGTAGTACAGCATTACTCATCCAAAATACTACAGATGATTCTTCCAGCCTCACGAATTTCATTTTCAGAAATTGTTAGTGGAGGACTGAGTCTAACAACGGTATCGGTAAACAAGAAGAAGAAACTTATGATACCTCTTTCCAGTCCTACGGTTACTACTTTCTGACAGATTTCTGCATCTTCAAATTCCAATGCCAACATCAATCCAACACCTCGAATCTCTTTAATTTTAGGGTGTTTTAAAACGGCTCTAAAAAGTGCTTCTTTCGTCGATACTTCTTGTATGAGTTCGGTTTCGCAGAGTTCATTTAGGGTAGCCAAAGAAGCAGCGCATACTATTGGGTTCCCGCCAAAAGTAGTTATATGTCCAAGTTTTGGATCTTCTCTTAAACAGTGCATCAGCTCTGTAGAAGTCGTAAAGGAACCTATGGGCATGCCGCCGCCCATTCCCTTAGCCATACAAAGTACGTCTGGGATTACATTATACGTTTCAAATCCAAATAATTTTCCAGTACGTCCAAAGCAAGTTTGTATCTCGTCAAAAATTAAGAGTGCACCTACTTCATCACATTTAGCTCTTACCGCTTGTAAAAAGTTATTTGTAGGAGTAATAAATCCTGTTGCACCTTGTACAGGCTCTATGACAACTGCAGCAGTATTTTTGGTGATGTTTTCTAAACTCGATTGATCATTATAAATGATCTGATTACAATCTGGAAGTAGTGGTCTAAATTTCTGTTTATAGGTTTCATTTCCCATAATGCTCAATGCACCTTGAGTAGAGCCGTGGTAGGAGTTTTTGCACGATATAATCTCCGACCTTCCCGTTGATCGTTTTGCCAACTTCATCGAAGCTTCAATAGCTTCAACACCAGAATTTACGAAGTAAGTATTGTTTAGAGAATCGGGTAGAAGGGAAGCTAGTTTTTTTGCTAGGTCTAATTGTGGATCTTGAATAAACTCACCGTACACCATAACATGCATGTATTTTTCGGCTTGTTCTTGCACAGCTTTTACTACACGTGGATGACAGTGCCCTAGCGTACATGCAGATACACCCGCGACTAAATCTAGATAGGTTTTACCTGATTTATCGGTGATATACATTCCTTTGGCAGAAGCAACTTCTATACACGATGGGTATGGAGTTGTTTGCCCTTGATGTTTTAAAAAGAGTTCTTTTGTTTTCATTTCAATGAATCAAAAGGATAGATTATCTAAAATAAGCCGTTAAGCTCAGCATTCACTTTATCAACTATAAAACCTAAGTCTTCTTGATTTTGAGTGAAATCTAAATCGTCGGTATCAATAATCAACAATTTACCTTGTGTGTATTCCGAAATCCAGGCTTCATAGCGCTCGTTCAATCGCGTTAGGTAATCTATACGAATGCTCGATTCATATTCTCTACCACGTGCTTGAATTTGTTTTACCAAAGTCGGTACTGAGGCTCTCAAATAAATTAATAAATCTGGAGGCTCAACAAAAGAAGCCATCAAATCGAATAAAGTAGCATAGTTTTCAAAATCGCGTGTAGTCATCAAGCCCATTGCATGAAGATTGGGTGCAAAAATATGGGCATCTTCGTAGATGGTACGATCTTGAATGATGTTTTTTCCGCTTGCTTGAATTTCTTTTAACTGTCCAAAGCGACTATTTAAAAAGTAAACTTGAAGGTTAAATGCCCAGCGCTGCATATCGGTATAAAAATCATCTAAATATGGATTGTTATCAACCGATTCAAAATGAGGTTCCCAATTAAAGTTTTTGGCTAATAATGTTGTTAAAGTTGTTTTACCAACCCCTATATTTCCAGCAACAGCTATATGCATTTTTTAGAATTTCAAATTAAGGTTTAAAAATACGTTTTTTGATCTTATGTACAAAAGGGAATTAAGAGTTCATCTTTAAGAGTTCTTCAAGGTATTCTCGACTGTTGGAAAGTCGAGGTACTTTATTTTGTCCGCCTAACTTTCCCTTTTGTTTCATCCACTTAAAAAACAATCCTTTAGCAGCTATATGTATCCTCGGTTCTTCAAGAACCATATTTTTATAACGCTTAGCCTCGTAGTCAGAATTAGTTGATTTTAAAGCATTGTCAAAATGATAAATAAAATTACTGAGGTCTTTTGGCGCTTCTTTAAATTCTATAATCCATTCGTGATACGCCTTTTGCCCCTCAGCCAAATGCATGGGAGCAGCTGTATATTCACTTACTTCGGTATTTGTTAGTTTGCAGGCTTGTTGTAATGCTTTTTCGGCATTGTGAATCATCAACTCTTCCCCAAAAGCATTTATATGATGTTTCGTTCTTCCACTTATGATGAAACGGTACGGTTTTTTTTGAGTAAACTGTATGGTGTCGCCAATAGAATAACGCCATAAGCCTGCATTTGTACTAATGATGAGTGCATAATCAGTGTGTAATTTAACTTCCGAAAGTGATAGCGTTTTGGCATTTTTGTCAAACTCCTTTGTAAAGGGAAGGAACTCGTAATAGATTCCGTAATCCAACATTAAGAGCATGTCTTTTTTGTTTGGCTGATCTTGAACGCCAAAGAAACCTTCGGAAGCATTATAGGTTTCGAGGTAGTTTACACCTTTGGGAAACAATTTCTTAAAACTCTTTCGGTAGGGCTCAAAATTTATCCCTCCGTGCATATATAGCTCAAAATTAGGCCATACTTCCTGTAGATTCGACTTTCCTGTTTTTTCTAAAACTTTGTTTGCGAAGACGAGCGTCCATGAAGGTACCCCTGATAGTGAGCTTATATCTTCACCTATAGCTTGCTCTGTCATCAAATCTATTTTCTTCTCCCATTCACTCATCAAGGCTATTTCCTTGTCGGGCGATTGTTGGTACTGCACCCAAAAAGGTAGGTTTTCTACAATAATAGCCGATAAATCTCCTTCGTGCATACTGTCGGAAAGTGGCGAGATTTCGTGACTTCCACCGAGCATCAATGTCTTTCCTTCGAAAACATTTTTTACCGGATAGTTGTTGCAGTAAATGGAAAGTAAATCTTTCCCACCTTTGTAATGACAGTCTTCAATAGCTTCTTCGCTTACTGGTATGAATTTACTTTTATTGTTTGTTGTACCCGATGATTTTGCAAACCATTTTATTTCTGTTGGCCACAGGATGTTTTCTTCTCCAGAACGCATTCGTTTAATATAAGGTTCTAGTGCTTCGTATGAATGTATGGGAATACGTTCTGAAAAATCTTTGGAATTCTTTATGGAATTAAAATCGTAAGCTCTACCAAATTCGGTATTTTTGGCTGTATCAATTAAGGATAACCTCAACTCTTCCTGCACCTCGTGCGGATAGTTGATGAATAATTCTATATGATGGATTCGTTTTTTGATAATCCAACTGACAATGGAATTATAGATTTTCATTCGGGACGAATCTATTAATTGGTTATTTTTTATTTATATCGAAACTACAAAAAATCGTTTGATTATGCTGATGCAGGGTAGAATATTGAAGATGAGAACAGAATTGAAAAGTCCTGTGCAGTACCATTTACCTATGGGGGAACAACTTCTAGATATGAACCAGTGGATAGGAAAGCATATTCAGTTTAGTTTTAACGGCGATATCTTTTGTTTAGACTGTGGTGTGAAAACGAAAAAGTCTTTTAACCAAGGCTTTTGTTATCCTTGCTTTATTAATAGCCCTATGTCTGCCGAATGTATCATAAAGCCCGAATTGTGTAGAGCACACTTAGGCGAAGGTAGAGACATGGAATGGGAGCGCGAGCATCACTTAAAAGACCACTATGTGTATTTGGCTGTTTCGAGTGGTGTAAAGGTTGGAATTACGCGTGACACCCAAGTTCCTACACGTTGGATTGATCAAGGAGCAAGCTATGCTGTGCCGATAGCCAAAACGCCGAATCGCTATTTATGTGGTGTCATAGAAGTTTCTTTAAAAGAATATCTTTCTGATAGAACCGCTTGGCAGCGTATGTTGAAGAACGAAATTGCGCATGTAGACTTGGCTGCTAAACGCGATGAAATTGTGAAATTGATTCCTGAAGAATGTCAAGAATATGTACTCAAGGACGAAGAAGTTTTGAATATTGAATTTCCTGTTAACGAGTATCCTATAAAAGTAAAGAGTTTGAGCTTTGATAAAACGCCTGTAATTGAAGGGCGCTTAGTAGGGATTAAAGGTCAGTACCTACTCTTTGAAGGTGGTCAAGTATTGAATATGCGAAAACACCAAGCTTATGTTCTCAAGTTTTCTGGTGATGCAAATCAACATATAATTGGCAAGGAACTAACTTTAGATTTTTAACATTCTTGTAGTTCTGCTTCAATAATTTACATTTTATCGATTAGAGAATTACTGATATATTTTATAGTCCACAGCAGTCTTTATTTTCTCGACACGCATAGTGCCAGCATAATAAGAGAGCATGAATTCTACTGAATAGGGTTTACAGATAGGTTCAAGTAAAAATTCAATTAATCCAGATACTTCAAAGTCTTCTTCGCTTAGCAGCTTTATATTTTGTTTGTATACGGTGTTCTCACGAACAAACCGCACAGGGACATTTATATAAGGATCATTTTCTTCTACTGATTGTGGAATTTCTATAAGGGATTCATCTACAAACAGGTGTGTGCTGTCTAAAATAGAAATCTGAAAAGGACCATAAAAGTCATCTTCTGAAAAAGGAGATATAACGTACGAACCACTGTCTAGTTCAAGAATAGTCGCTAAGCTATATACTCCAGTTTCTTTTTCTTCAATTTGAAACTCTATGTTAAAGGACGCATTCTCAACAATTACTACCTGAGTATTCACCGCCTCTTTTACTTGTTTTGTTTTTGTTCCACAAGCGATGTTTAAACAGATGAAAAGTAGCGTAAGTGTGTTTTTCATTTTTGTTAAATTAGTAAATCTTTGTTACTCAATCAATTTACACATTATTTCCACCTCGTCTCTCTCCACTCTGTTTGTTCTATTGTAGAGAGGAATGTCCAGGCGACAATTCGGCTCGACTTATTTCCTGTTCCCATAGGGATGGTTTTGACTTGAACAGCTTTCATTTCTTCTAAAACCTTAGTAACCTTTTTTAGGTTAGACTTTTTTGAAACTAAAGTTGAATACCAAAAACAGCTTTTAGCTCTCATTTTACTTTCTCGAATCATATTCTCAAGAAATTGTATTTCTCCACCTTCACATATAAGTTCATTGCTAATTCCAGCAAAGTTGAGCTCTGGAGTTTTTACTGTTTCCCCTGATAGATTCTTTATTTTTCTTCGAGTTCCTTTTTCAGCCTCTTCAACTGATGAATGAAAAGGTGGATTACAGATTGTTATATCTACTTGATCTACTTCAGCTAGTATCCCTCGGAAAATATTTTTAGGTCTTTTCTGTAATTTACACTCAATTTTATCTTTCAGCTGTGCATTAGAATTGACAATATTCTTTGCTGAAGCAATAGATTCGGCATTTATATCCGTTCCAATAAATTTCCACTGGTATTCGGCTACGCCAATAAGAGGGTAAATGCAACTCGCTCCTGTACCAATATCCAGACAGGTGATTTTATCACCGACAGGAATCCTGCCAAAATTATTTCCGCTTAATAAATCAGCAATGTGATGGATGTAATCTGCTCTTCCAGGAATAGGAGGGCATAAATTCTCATCTGGGAAGTCCCAGTTCTCAATTCCGTAATAGTGGTTTAGGATTGATGTATTTAATTGTTTTACCGCCTGTGGATTTGAAAAATCTACAGAGTCATCGCCAAATTTATTCGGTTTTACATAAGTCTTCAATTCAGGATTAGCACTTATGAGTGCAGTCAAATCATAACGTTCTCTGTTTTTGTTTCGAGAATGTAACCTTGACTTTTCTTGTTGCTTTTTTTCTGATGACATGGTGTGTGTAGAATTACCTAGTAATTTGTTTTAGTGAATCTTACCTACTCATTTATTTCTAGAGCTATTTCTTTAGGCCAGATAACAAATCTACGACTTCCTCACAAACTCAGATTTCAATTTCATTGAACCAAAACCATCAATTCTACAACTGATATTATGGTCACCATCAGTCAGTCTGATGTTCTTAACTTTAGTCCCTGCTTTTATGGGTGCTGGAGCGCCTTTTACGGGTAAGTTTTTGATTACGATAACGGTATCGCCATTTAGTAGTGGGTTGTTGTTAGCGTCTAAAACTTTTATACCGTCAGCTTCTTCGGCTTCTTTCTTAGCTTCTTCAGGATTCCATTCGTGGCTACATTCAGGGCAAGCAAATAATTCTCTTCCTGTAGAGTAACCATAAGGGCATTCACAAACTGGGCAAGCTTTCATTTCGTCTGACATATCGTGTGCTTTTTTTGTCGTTATTTTGAAAAAGCCCTAAATAGTATAAGGCCTTTCTAATCGTTTCAAAGATATTAAATCTAGTCCTCTATTACTTCTTCTCCAAACTGAAGTCCAAGCTTATTTCTAATAAATGCGGTTGCTCTGTAAAGTAGTGGTGTGTCTATAAAAGCACATAGCATTTTAAAGAGCCATCCGTCAATAATAAATTGGAAAATATCTGAGGCTGGTTTTACGCCTATAAATAGAACTCCAACTACCAATGTTGTGTCCACCAACTGAGAGAAAATCGTTGAGAAATTGTTTCGTAGCCAAAGGTGTTTTCCCTGGGTTTTTCTTTTCCAGAAATGGTAGATACGTACATCAATAAGCTGCGCGCAAAGATAAGCCGTCATAGATGCGAAAATAACTCTCCATGAATTCCCAAATACAGCGTTGTAAGTAGCATCGTCTACAGGTGAGCCTTCAATCGCATTAAACTGTTGTGCCAACATAAGAACGCCTAAAACAAAAACAGAGGCTGTAAATCCAGCCCATACAATGCGAGCAGCTTTCTTTTTACCGTAAATCTCAGAAAGGATATCGGTAATTAAAAAGGTGATTGGATAGGGTAGTACTCCCGCAGAAATAATAAAAGTCTTAAAGCCTAAATCGACTTCAATAAATTTATTGGCAATCAAATTGCAAACCACCAAAGCCGCAATAAATAGTGCAGCTAAATAGAGGTAGATTTTTCTGGATTTTTCTTTGTGCATTGTAGTTTTTGAATTACTCTTCTATAGTCCCGATAGCTATCGGGACAGAGTGACAATATGTGATATTATTTAAGTTTTATGTGCTAATTAAGTAAGGTAAACACCCCTGTGGTCCACTTTTGGGGACAATTTGCCAGTTACGTTTTCACGTCTTACGTTTCTACGTTTAACGATTTTCTAATCAATCACAAACTGATATGGCATTCTTGCTTGTACACCTTTAAGATGTTGTAGATCTTGAATGGTTTTATAGTACTTATACTGCTCTCCTAATTGGTGTTTCATCCACTTAGTTTGCAAGTCATCTTCAAGTCCTTTTAGTAGCTCTTGGAATGGATTTTTTTGTTCTGGTAATTCATACACACGATAGTCTTCTAATTCTGCTAATTCTGCAGCTCCTTTTATTGCATCATTAAGACCACCGTACTCATCAATTAAATTGATGTCCTTTGCATTAACTCCACTCCAAACTCGACCTTGTCCGATACCGTCCACATTGTGTTGACTCATGTTTCTACCTTCAGCAACTTTAGAAGTAAAGGTTTCATAAATATCAACTACACCTTCTTGTATAATAGTATACTCTTCTTTCGTAAGTGGTCTAGTAGTGTTTCCTAGGTCGGCAAAACGATTGGTTTTCACCTGGTCAAAGGTCAGTCCAATCTTTTCTGTGTATAATTCTTCAAAGCTCATTAAGATACCAAACACACCTATAGAACCAGTGATGGTACTCGGTAAGGCGTATATTTTATCAGCAGTACAAGCAATATAATATCCTCCAGATGCAGCAACATCGCCCATAGAAACAATTACGGGTTTAACTTCTTGCGCAAGCTTGGCTTCTCTCCAGATAACATCAGAGGCTAAAGCAGAACCTCCAGGGGAGTTTACACGTAAAACAATCGCTTTTACTTTATCATCTTCTCTAGCTTTTCTTAATGCTTTTGAGATGCGTTCAGATCCAATGATAGTTTCGCTTCCTTCTCCAGAACGAATTTCGCCTTGTGCATAGATAACTGCGATTTTATCTTTTTTGAATTTATCGCGTGCATTTTCATAGTTTACCTTTTGGTACTTATTTAGGCTGATAAATTTTACCTCACTGTATTTTTTTTCCGCCATCAACGTACTGAGGTGACTCTGTAGTTGGTCTCTGTAAAATAAGCGATCGACGATACCTAAATTGAGTGCATCTTTAGGATTTCGGATTTCAAAGTTGTTGATAATCTCATTGAGCCTTTCATTTGTGAGTTCTCTGTCTTCAGCAACATTGTCAACGTACTGATCCCATATAGAGCCTATATAGAGTTCTGTCTGTTCACGATTGGCTGTACTCATTTCTGTAAGCATGAAAGGTTCTACAGCAGATTTAAATTTTCCGTGACGAATAATTTGTGGTTCTACACCAATCTTCTTTAATGCATCTGTATAAAAAGTGATAGTGCTATTCAGTCCCTTAAGTTCTATAGCACCTTCTGGGTAAATACAAATATCATCTGAAACTGAAGCAAGATAGTAAGCCCTTTGCGTGTAAACTTCAGAATATGTTGTGATAAATTTGCCAGATTCCTTAAAGTCAAGCAGCGCATTTCTGATTTCTTCTAGTGTTGCAAACCCAGCACTTAGATAGCCCATTTCGATATAAATACCACTTATATTTTCGTCTGTTTTAGCTTTGTGAATGTTAGCCAATAAGTCATTTAAGCCTATAGCTTTTATATCCGAACCAAAGAATTCGCCGTAAACATCAAAAGGTGTTTTTTCTACTCGATCTTGTATTGCCCCGCTGAGTTCTAGTTTTAGAATGTGAGGCTTACTGATACTTACAGTTTCAGAACTCCCACTAGAAGCTATAATTCCAAAAATGAAAATTAAAGAGATAATTCCAATTACCATTCCTACAGTAGAGGCAAGTGTAAACTTTAAAAATTGTTTCATCGATTGTATTTATTTAGACTTACAATAATACGGAAAATCGTTTAGATGTATAAGTGTATTAGGGAATAGGAAGTTGATGCTGAGATTAGGTTCTTGGAGGTGAGAATTGTGGGGGAATCATCATATTAGTTATTAATAGTAATATAGTACTTAGTACAAGGTGCCAATTACAAGGTGTTGTTTGCAATAATAATATTATTATATAGTTCTGGTTATTAGGCGTTAAACTTCTTAATCATATCTCGTAATCTTGCGGCTTCTATGAAATTAAGATCTTTCGCTGCTTTCTCCATAGCTCTACGTAGTTCATTAATCTTCTTACGTTTATTTTCTTCAGTAAGATATTTAATCTCTTCTTCAGAAACTTCTAGGCTAGGATCTGGTTCTGCTGCTTGATTATAGCTATTACCTATTATAGAGCTTTGTTCTAAAATACTCGCTTTAGATTTTTTATTCGCATATGGAGTGATGTTGTGTACCTCATTATATTTCATTTGGATGGTACGCTTGCGCTCATTGTCATCCATGGTCAATTGCATCGAATTTGTGATTTTATCAGCATAAAATATTGCTCGCCCATTAACGTGTCTTGCTGCTCTACCCACAGTTTGAGTCAATGAGCGTTGCGAGCGTAAGAAGCCTTCTTTATCAGCATCTAAAATAGCAACTAAAGAAACCTCGGGTAAATCTAAACCTTCACGCAAAAGGTTTACACCAATTAGCACATCGAACATTCCCAAGCGGAGATCTCTCATAATCTCTACACGTTCGAGTGTGTCTACATCAGAATGAATATATCGACACCGAACACCATATTTTGTAAGGTATATGGTCAGTTCTTCTGCCATTCTTTTGGTTAGTGTCGTTACCAAAATACGCTCGTCATCTTCAACTCTTTTTGTAATCTCCTCCAATAAATCATCAATCTGATTTTGTGAAGGACGGACTTCAATAATGGGGTCAAGTAATCCCGTAGGACGTATAATTTGCTCAACAATAACTCCTTCCGATCGCTCAAGTTCGTAATCTGCAGGTGTAGCACTTACATATACTGCTTGAGGAACGACGGTCTCAAACTCGTCGAATTTAAGTGGGCGGTTATCCATAGCCGAAGGTAAGCGGAAGCCATATTCCACTAAATTCTCCTTTCGTGCTCTATCGCCACCATACATAGCTTTTACTTGTGATAAGGTCACATGACTCTCATCCACAAAAAGCATAAAGTCATCTGGGAAATAGTCAATCAAACAGAAAGGTCTTGATCCTTCATTACGACCATCTAAGTAGCGCGAATAATTCTCTATTCCTGAACAATAACCCAACTCTTGAATCATCTCTAAGTCAAAGTTTACACGCTCTTCTAATCTCTTTGCTTCTAGGTGTTTTCCTATTTCTTTAAAATAGTCTACTTGCTTAATAAGGTCGGTTCGGATATTGTGTTTTGCAGCATCTAATCGCTCTTTAGAGGTGACAAATATATTGGCCGGATAAATACGTAAGTCTTCAAATTTATCAATCCTTTGTCCGCTTATAGGATCAAAAGATTCTAGGGACTCAATTTCATTATCCCAAAATAAAATCCGTAATCCAAAATCAGAATAGCCTGGGAATATATCAACACAATCACCCTTTACTCTAAACTGACCACGTTCTAATTGGGTTTCAGTTCTAGAATACAAAGAGGCTACTAGGGATAAAAGTAGTTCCTGACGATTAATGTTTTGTCCTTGATGTAACTCAACAACATTTTTACTGAATTCTTCAGGATTTCCGATACCATAAATACAGGAAACTGAAGAGATTACAATCACATCTCTACGTCCCGAAAGTAGGGCAGAAGAGGTGCTCAATCTAAGTTTCTCTATCTCTTCGTTTACCGATAAATCTTTTTCGATGTACAAACCCGTGCCAGGCATATAAGCCTCAGGTTGGTAATAGTCGTAGTACGAAACAAAATACTCAACCGAATTATTGGGAAAAAACTGCTTGAATTCACCATAAAGCTGAGCCGCTAAAGTTTTATTATGACATAAAACTAAAGTAGGGCGATTGACCTCTTTCACCACATTCGCCATGGTAAATGTCTTTCCTGAACCCGTAACACCTTGTAGTGTTTGGTAGGGAAGTCCTTGTTCTAAGCCCGCTACAATTTTACGAATTGCTTGAGGTTGATCTCCTGTAGGTTGAAATTCTGAAACAAGTTCGAAATCCATAGTTTTTGAAAAGATAAAAGGCATCCCATTTGGAATGCCTTTTAGAGGTTATAAACTTCTTAGATAAGCCATTCGAGATTTTATTTCCTCAAATTTCTCTTTTTGTCTTTCGATATTTTTTCGCACTTCTTTTAGAAGCGGATTGTCATCTTTCGCATTTTTAAAGAAGCTGATATTGTTTTCAAGGAGTAATAATTCCTCTTTACACTTCTTTGAGTTTTGTTGTAATTTGTATAGTTCTTCACTCAATTTAGCATCATCATCTTCAGCAACAATGGCTTCAATACGCGTTTTAAATTGAATGTCTCTCTTTTCAGCTTTATCCATATCCAACTGCTCGAAGTACGAGTCAATTAATCCACGGAATGTACTTTCAATAGCTTTTACATTCTTGCGGGGTACTCTTCCCATTTCTTTCCAAGCATTGATGAATCCTTTGATGGTTACAACATCTTGTTTAGAGTCGCCAGAGTTTTTGAAAGCTTCAACTTCTTTAAGGTAGTTTTGTTTTACCTCAAGGTTAGCTTCATATTCCTTGTCTTGAACTTCGTGTTGTTTCTTTAATTGATCAAAGAAGGTATTACAAGCAGTTCTCAATCTTTTCCAAAGTGCATCAGCCTCTTTTTTAGGAGCCATACCCGATTTTTTCCAATCGCTTTGAAGTTTTTTAAGAATATTAGCAGTCTCTTGCCAGTCAGTGCTGTCAGATAATGCTTCAGCTTTTTCTACAATAGCTTGCTTTATAGACAAGTTATCTTTCTGACCTTTCTTAAGATCCTTGTAGAAATCATTTTTCTTGGCATTGAAAGTTTTAATGGCTGTCATAAAGCGCGTCCACGACTCATCGTTTTGTTCGCGACTAATAGGACCTACAGTTTTCCAGTCTTCTCTTAATTTATTAATGCAGTCAGACTGTTTTTGCCATTTATTATGATGGCTAAGTTCAGCGTAATCAATTTCTTCAACTTGCTCACATATAGCCAGTTTAGTCTTAAAGTTATCTTCGTACGACTCTTTGCGTTTTTCGTAATAGTCATTACGTTTTTTGTGGATGATTTTAGTAGCAGTTTGGAAACGTTCCCAAACAGCTTCTCTATGATCTCTTCCAACAGGTCCTACTTCTTTCCAGCCTTCGTGAAGTTCTTGTAAAGTGGCGAATGCTTTGTCTAAATTTTCTTCAGAATCTATGGCTTCTGCTTTTTCACAAAGTATTGTCTTTTGATCTAAATTTCTTTTGAACTCTATATCTCTTAAATCATTATTGATTCTCAAGTAGTCAAAGAAGTTTTCCACATGGTGGTGGTACGTTTGCCATAAGTTGTTTAACTCAGCTTTTGGTACTTGTCCAGCCGACTTCCAACGTTCTTGAATATCTTTAAAATGCTCGAAGGTTTCTTTCATCTTCTCTTCTGCATTCAATAAGCCTTTTAACTCTTCAATTAAGTCTAGCTTAATTTTAAGGTTGTTTGCCATCTGCTTTTCTTGATCTCCATAAAACGCATCTCTACGAGTTTTGTAAGTCTTTAAAACAGCTTTAAAAGCATTTGTATGTGGGTAGTTGTAGTCGAATTCTTCTTGCTCTTCACCTTCAACTTCACCTTTTTCGGCTTTGAATTTCTCTAAGGCTTCTTTGTAAGCGACGTTACTTCTGTCGTAGAAAATTTTCTTAGCCTCATCAATCTGAGCTTTAATTGTTTGAACAGGAGCCGTATTTACTAATGATTCTACAGCTGCTATTAAGTCCTCCGTATCAAGTGATGCATAAGTTGCCATGTCGATTACAACAACCGTTTCAGTTGTTTCTTCTGGTGTACTTGTTTCGATAATTCCTTTATCGTCCGCTTGATTCGTTACGTTCGTTTCTTCCATCGTAGTTTACTAATGTGATTTTTTGGAGTAGCAAATATAAGAATTTAAGGCATTCTATTGTTACAGGTTAAGCGTGAACCGAAAACAGGGATCAATTTGTTGTTAATAGGGTTCTTATTTCTAATGAATTATTCTCCTAATTATTTTGTTCTTTTGTTCTTCTATAATAGCTAAAAGCAAAATTCATGAAGTGTTTTTTTTCAGTATTAAGTATTCTCCTGCTTTCATCATGTTCTAGTATTTTTCAGAGAAATGAGAACCAAGCGATGGTTGTTACCGCACACAAATTGTCTTCCGATATTGGACTTCAAGTTTTAAAGGAGGGAGGTAATGCTTTTGATGCTGCGATAGCCGTAAATTATGCTTTAGCTGTTTCTTATCCCCGTGCAGGAAATATTGCAGGCGGTGGATTTATGGTTTACAGAACCGCAGAGGGTGAGGTTGGATCATTAGATTATCGAGAAAAATCTCCAATGAGATCTAATCGAGATATGTATTTAGATGAGGATAGTAATATAGTTGAGAATTTAAGTACTCTTGGAGCTTTGTCTGTTGCAGTGCCTGGTACTGTTGCAGGAATGGATGCTATTCATCAAAAGTTTGGAACTAAATCGATGTTAGATTTACTGTCACCATGCATTCATCTCGCAAAAAAAGGTTTTGCTATTAATGAGGCTCAGGCAGAAAAATGGGATCAATACAGGGATTTATTTCTAAAGGTTAATACTGATTCAATCCCCTATGTGAAAAGTGATTTATGGGAAAGAGGTGATACTTTAAAGCTAACTGAATTAGCTCGGAGTCTTAAGTTGATTGCCCTAAATGGAGCTAAAGAGTTTTATGAAGGAGAAATTGCTGACTTGATAATTGAAGCGGTTGGTGATAAAGGTGTATTGTCTTTAAATGATTTGAAATCTTATGAGGTTGTCTGGAGGGAAATTTTGTCTTTTGATTATAAAGAGTATACAATTCATTCAATGGCTCCACCTTCTAGTGGTGGTGTAGCTTTAGCTCAGCTTTTTAAAGGAATTGAAAAATATGATTTAGATTTCATTGGTTTGAATACTTCAGAATATATTCATTTGTTAACTGAGTTAGAAAGAAGAGTATATGCTGATAGAGCAACACATTTAGGCGATCCAGATTATTATAATGTCCCGATAGATTTGCTCTTAGATGATTCCTATATAGAATCTAGAATGAGCAGCATAAATGGGGATTATAAAACTGACTCTAAAGATATAAAGGCGGGTACAGTTGAATTTATTGAAAGTCATGAAACTACACACTTTTCAATTGTGGATTCTCAGGGCAACGCTGTGTCAATCACAACTACTTTAAACGGAAACTTCGGTTCGAAACTGTATGTTCAAGGAGCAGGTTTTTTATTGAATAATGAGATGGATGACTTTAGTGCTAAACCAGGTGTTTCCAATCAGTTTGGTTTAGTAGGTGCAGAAGCTAATGCAATAGAGCCTGAAAAAAGAATGTTGAGTAGTATGAGTCCTACAATTATAGAGAAAAATGGGGATTTGTTTATGGTCCTAGGATCTCCCGGAGGATCTACAATTATCACCTCTGTTTTTCAAACAGCTATAAATGTTATCGAATTTGATTTGCCAATTAATGTGGCTGTAAACATCCCCAAAACACATTCACAATGGTTGCCTGATAAGATATACTATGAGAAAGGAATGGATTCAACTTTGATACATAATCTACAAGAAAAAGGACACGTAGTTCACCAGTGGAATCAAATTGGAAAGATGGCTGTAATACATAGAAATGAAGAAGGTGAATTAAAAGGCTCTGCAGATGAAAATAGATCCTTCGGAACTGTAGCAGTATATTAAACCTTTTCGTAGATTTGCAGCACTAAAAGATATTCTATGTCTGTGATTGACGAACTGAGAAGAGAGGGAGAAGTATTCCAAGCCTATGAAATGGCTAAAGACAGGTTGAAAGCAAAGCCAAATCAAGATCTTGTGAAGAGAGATTTGGGGAGAGTTATAACCGATTTACTTCAAAAGAATTGTTATTTGGTTCAAGCCGACCAATTCTTTGAATACTTATGTGAGTTTTATGCTCTCGAAGTTCCTAAACGCGACTCTGTTGTTCATGAGAATATTATGTGGCAAGTGGGTAAATTCATTAAAGAGTTAACTCGTGCCGAGGCCCCATCTGAAGTTTTCGATAAACTATACCATATTATTGCTGATGTGGAACTTCCAAGTGGTACAAGTCTGTTTACTTTTATCGCCAGTTCTGTGTTAGAGACCAAAGATTTTAACGAATCATATGTACGTGTTTTGTTAAATATTGGTGTTCATCATTTACCAGCCAATCATTTTGAAGCAATCAATGAGGATGGCGAGAAGAAGCCTTCTCTTGGTGAGTTGATGTTGTTGACCATCGCTAAGCATTTTACAAATCAAGAAAATCCTAGTAAAGCGGATATTCAGATCTTACTTGAAGAGCTTGATTTTGTAGGGGAGCATTATTCAAACATTCCTTATATAGAGTATTATAAAGCGAAAGCTTATAATTCTATCAACGACAAAGTGATGGCTGAAAAATCGATTTTAGCTTATCTAAGAAAGAGGAGTAAGGAGTATTTAGCCTGGGAATTACTTGCGGATATTAGTGAAAGTAAAGAACGTAAGATTCAGGCTTTATGTAAAACTGTTACTTGTCATACACGCCCTGGGCAGCTAGTGCGTTCGCAAACAAAGTTGTTCTACATCTTTCTAAAGGAAAAAGAATTTGACATTGCTAAGTCTTTATACCGAGTAATTACTGATACGCGTAGAGAATTAGGAAAAGCACTTACGGATGATTGGCGTTCTATGCGTGATGAACCGTGGTTTAAAGGAGTTAAAAGAGATGTTGACTTTGAGAACTATTGTTACAATAGGTCTAAAGAAATTGTTGCTTACGTTTTTGCTGATTGGAAGCCTCAAAATGGAATTATATATGGTCTAAATTTAGCTAAAGATTTAGCTGAATTTGTTGTGGCTGATGATGTTCATGGTGCTTTTAAATACTTTGGCGATAAGAGTTTGAAGGTAGGCGATTTTGTGAGTTTAAAACTTCAACGTGTAGCGAATCATCAAGGAGTGAAATATAAAGCTCTTTGTGTAGAGAAATCAGATAAGAGACCTAAACGTACTGTTTATAAGGTTGTAGAAGATGAGATACGTGCTGAAGGTGAACGTCATTTTGTAGGTTCAGTACCTATTAATTATAGTTATGCCGAATCTAAAGGCTTGAAAGAAGGTGATGTAGTAAGAGTGAAAGCTGTGAAACTACCTTCATCAAGATTTAAGGAAGAGGTAAAGTGGAAAGTGTTATCACTATTTGGAAAAGAGGCTAATTAGCCTCTTTTTTTTGTTTTAAATAGTGTTTAGTTCTGTTCGCTGCATTTTCTCTAATATTAAACCAATACAGATTGTAGTCTGCTACATGGTAGTTGGTCATTTTCTTTAGGAAAGCAAAGGGTACTTTAGGCTGCTTTATCCAAACAATGTTTTTCTTTTTATTGATTTTAGCTTTAACAGATTTTTTGTGAACAGTTTTGAAATTGTACATCAAGAGTCCCTTGTGATCATCAAAATTTGAATAATCATCTTCAGTAGTCCAAGTGATGGGGTTTACGACGAAAGCATTTTTACGAAATTTATCGAAATGGTCGCTGGGCATAAAACCATCAGAATAAGTTTGCCAACTTACAAAACAACCAGTTTCATCAGCATTTTCGCAAGGAGGTATGTTTGTGAAGGTGTTCTTGTTAACGGACATACCAACTAGATATGCCGCAACAAGCTTATCTTTTAAATCCGTATTGTCTATATAATCGTGAATGATAAAGCTTGCATGTGTTGTTCCTTGACTATGTGAAGCAATTATAAAAGGTCGCCCATCATTGTAATTCTCAAGGTAATATTTAAAAGCATTTTTCACATCTTCATACGCAAATAAGATAGCTTCTCGACCTCCTTTATCGAGGTGATAATAAGATTTTATGTGAGCTTGTCTGTAACGAGGTGCGAAAATACGACCAACATTATTAAATGCAGTCGCCTGATGTCGTACCGCCCAATAGTCTGTGTAATAGTTGATTAATGAGTCTGAAATGCTAGCATTCCATTCTGGACTCTTTTCATCTATGAGTGTAGTGGGATGAATAAAGAATACATCAATTTCACTCTGTTCTTGTAAATCTTGAAGCTCTTCATTAGGTACATCGTCAGCATAATCTTTTGTAAATGGTAGTGCAGACCAATTAGAGTTGTCACTGTAATCTGGTGTTTTGTGTTTAGGGATGTCCTTAAATGAATGATGCACATTGTAGCTCGTAGTACATGAGGAAATGCAAATAATAAAGAGTAGAAAACTATATTTTTTCATGGACTTTAAATATAGTTATAAATAGAATCCTCACGCAAACTTAAAGGTAAAAAAAAAGCCCTCCCGATTCGGGAGGACATTGAGCGAGAGACGAGACTCGAACTCGCAACCCTCAGCTTGGAAGGCTGACGCTCTACCAATTGAGCTACTCTCGCTTATACTATATAGTGGTGGGAGAAGGATTCGAACCTTCGAAGGCTAAGCCAGCAGATTTACAGTCTGCCCTCGTTGACCGCTTGAGTATCCCACCAAGCACCATAAAATGTGAATTCAATAAAGTAAAAGAGCCGATGGAGGGACTCGAACCCACGACCTGCTGATTACAAATCAGCTGCTCTAGCCAGCTGAGCTACATCGGCAATAGAGCGAGAGACGAGACTCGAACTCGCAACCCTCAGCTTGGAAGGCTGACGCTCTACCAATTGAGCTACTCTCGCTTATACTATATAGTGGTGGGAGAAGGATTCGAACCTTCGAAGGCTAAGCCAGCAGATTTACAGTCTGCCCTCGTTGACCGCTTGAGTATCCCACCGGATACTCTTAAATTCTATGAATTCACGATTTTAAAGAACTTTGAGCCGATAGAGGGACTCGAACCCACGACCTGCTGATTACAAATCAGCTGCTCTAGCCAGCTGAGCTACATCGGCTTTTTGTTGTTTGCGGCTGCGAATATATTAAAGATTTTACTTCTATACTCTCGTTTGTTCTCTTTTTTACATACTTATTTCTATCTTATTGAACCTCTGATTTTTAGTCGAAATCGCTTATCAAATAGGTAGTACTACCTAATAATTAAGTGAGGGTACATATATGAGAAGTTCAATATATTCGTATATTTGTAATACAATAATCCTGGGGGGGATTTAGAGTTTAGAATTAAAGAAGCATCTGTAGATATACAGATGCTTTTTTATAACTAGATAGTTCTCTAGGTAGTATTAGCTTAAATATGAGTGAGTTCTCATATTTTATATTTTAGGTATATTTGTATAACAATCCTTTGGGGGGTAGAGTTTAGATAAAGGACATCTATAGATATATAGATGTCTTTTTCTTTTTGCTTCTATTTTGCATACTTTTTTTTATCTTTATACTTTAAGTAATAATAATAGAACTAAAGTGTACATATGAGTGTTTTGAAAATTTTAATTGCTGATGATCATCCTATTTTTTTATTCGGATTAAAATCAATTATTGAGACTGTAGACAATATGCAGGTTGATTATGTTGTTTCTGATGGAGAGCATGCATTGGAAATGATAAGAGTAAATAAGCCTGATGTTGCTATTCTTGATATTGATATGCCTGGTTTAAATGGGATAGAGGTTACCAGAAAAGCAAAAGAATTGGCACTCGATTCTAAGGTCATCATTTTAACTATGCATAAAGATGAGGCTATTTTTAACCTCGCATTAGATTGTGGTGCCTCTGGTTATGTATTGAAGGATAATGCAGCTACGGACATTGTGAATAGTATACAAACGGTTGTTATGGGTGATTGTTTTATTTCCCCACATATTATTGGTTTTTATAAGAATAGAAAAGAGGGGCGCTACAACAATATTATTAGTTCAATAAATGGGTTGACAAGCTCAGAAAAGAAAGTCCTTAAATTAATTGCTGAGAATAAGAGTTCAAATGAAATTGCTGTACAATTGTTTGTTAGTAGTAAAACGGTTCAAAATCATAGATTTAATATTTGTAAAAAGATGGAATTGGAAGGGGTGAATTCTCTTTTGAGTTTTTCTCTTCAGAATAAGTATATCATCGATTTATTTTTAACTAGCTAATATTCCCAAAGGGGTTAGAGAAATAGATTACGATCTTTTAGATGAACTTTAAGTAATATAGATCAGGTACTTTTCGTGAGAGATGCTTTTGATAAGGACTTAAAGGTTTTGTATGTAAATGCTGCATATCAGAAAAGCTGGGGTTTAAGTAAAGAGTCTCTTTACGAGAATCCTTATTCATTTTTAGACGTTGTGTATCCTGAAGTAAGCAAATGCTTATATAAGCACCATAAAAGATAAGGTAGAATTGTTTTTGGATTTTAGAATTTTAAAAAATGATGAAATACATTGGTTATATGCTAGGGTAATTCCCATTCGGAATGAAGAAGGCTTGGTGCATAGATTAATTGGTATTACAGATGATATCACTCATAGAAAAGGAGATCAGAATTAGTAAATTAAATGAGCATCAAGATGATATCATCAAAATGTTAGCACATGATTTAAGATCGCCAATTTCTGGTATGAAATTTCTAGCTGAACTTATTGGGAAAAAGGATACTATCTCGGAAGCTAAAAAGCACTCCAATCAAATTGTAGAAAGTTGTGATGACACACTTAAATTGATGGATGATTTACTCTCTCATATTCAGGTGAATAATCAAGGTTTAGTTTTAAATAGAACAAATTTTATTATTGAAAATCAAATTCGTACTGTCTTTGATTTGTTTGCTGATCGTATTGAATTGAAGGAGTTAGTAGTGAAGGCCCCATCTTCGAAGACAAATATTTTCGCTGATCAATTGAGATTTCAGCAAATCATGACTAATTTGATTTCAAATGCAATTAAGTTTAATCATAAAAATGGTGTAGTAAAAGTCTCTATTCATCAAGAAGAAGATCAAATAATAATTTCAGTATCTGATACTGGAATAGGGATACCTATTGATTTACAGTCAGAGGTTTTTGAATTGTTTTCGAATTCAGGGAGGACTGGTGCTTTTGGTGAGAAATCTACAGGTCTAGGACTCTCTATTGCCAGACGTTTAGTGGCTTTACATAAAGGAGTTTTATCCTTGACCCGCGAAGAAGGGAAAGGGACTCTGATGAAGATTATTCTTCCAAAGTAGCAAGATAGTTGTTTACCTATATAGATTTGGCTGTGTAGGTAGGATTACCTATCTTGTGTTTGCTAATTTATTAATAGAAATAATATTATGTCTACAGATATCGAACACACATTATTAGATGAACTTCTTTGTAATATCAATCAGGTATTATTTGTTCGTGATGCATTTACAGAAAACCATGATGTAATATATGTGAACGATGCATATGAACGTCTTTGGGGTAGAACTAGAAATAGTTTAAAAGACAACCCTGCATCATATATTGAGGCTGTACACCCCGACGATCGAGAAATGGTAATTGGACTTTATATGAAATTCCTTCAGGGGAATATAGAGTATGAAAAAGATTTCAGAATTATTCGAGCAGATGGTGAAGTAAGATGGATGTTTGCTAAAACCTTTGCAATTTTTAATGATAAAGGTGAGGTGTATCGTATCGCCGGTATTGCAGAAGATATCACAGATAGGAAAGAAGCAGAATTAAGTATTTCTCGATTAAATGAAGTGCAGTCTGGAGTGTTGAAAATGCTAGCTCATGATTTAAGAACTCCAATTGCAGGAGTGAAATTAACTGCGAGTTTACTCAATGGAGGGAATCCAAAAGCAGTAAAAGAATGTTCAGAGAAAATTATTGACAGTTGTAATACTACTTTGTTGATGATTGACGATTTATTGTCGCATATCCATATGCATAGTGAAGGGGTTATGATTAATCGTTCTCAATTCATCCTGGAAGATCAGATCAATCTTATCTGTAATGACTTCAAAGATAGCATGAATAATAAAAGTATCAGTCTTTCTCTTCCCAATACAAAAAATGAAGTTGCTCTCGATATCCTAAAATTCAGACAAATTTTATCTAACTTATTGACCAATGCTATTAAGTTTACTAACAAAAATGGATCAATTAGTATAGGTGTAGATTTCTCTGAAAGTGAGATTCAACTATCGGTGAAAGATACAGGGATTGGTATTTCAAAGGATTTACAAAAAGAAGCTTTTCAAATATTTACTAAGGCGAGAAGAGATGGGACGGATGGCGAGAAGTCTACAGGATTAGGTTTGTCAATCACTAAAAGGTTAGTTGAGCTTCACGATGGGACTATTAAAATGGAGAGTACTGAAGGAGTAGGTACTGAGTTATTAGTATGCTTCCCAAACTAAATTTATAACATCCCCTTTGGCTGTTAGCGAAGGATTTGTTCGTTTAATAATTAAATGAATAAAGTTTATGTTTACCACTGAGAAAATAAAACAATTAGATGACATTCTACAAGGTGTTAACTTAGTGTTTTCGGTTAGAGATGCGTTGTCTGATGATCTCAGACTGATTTATATCAATAAAGCTTATGAAGATATATGGGGGATTCCTAGAGCAGAAGTCTTGAAAAACCCTACAGCCTCAATTGATTTAGTTCATCCTGATGATAAAGAGAAAGTAATTAAAGGCTACAAAATATTTGTTGCTGGCCATTTTGACTACGAAAATTATTTTAGGATTGTTCGTTCTGACGGAGAGTTGAGATGGTTGCATGCGAAGTCATTTTCTATAAAGAATAAACAAGGAAAAATTTATCAAATAATAGGGGTTGTAAACGATATTACTGAGCAAAAGAAATTTGAACAAAAGATTAGTAAGTTAAACTCAGTTCAAGATAATATAATTAAAATGCTAGCTCATGATCTAAAGTCACCCATTTCTGGAATGAAGTTTATTGCAGAGCTTATAGGGAAAGAGTTAAAGCAAGATAAGTTAGATGATGTTATTAATCACAATGATCAAATAATAACTTCATGTGATGATACCTTAAAGTTAATGGATGATTTACTTTCTCATGTAAAGATTAGTAGTGATGGTGTTTCCTTATCGAAAACCACTCTTTTGGTGGAGAATGAAATAGAAAATATCTGTAAGAGGTTTGAAGATAGAATTCTTCAGAAGAAAATAAATTTAGTTTTACCGAGTACGATTACCTTTTTGAAACTTGATCAACTACGATTCCATCAAATCATTTCCAACTTACTTTCGAATGCAATTAAATTCAGCCATGAAAATGGATCTATAGAAGTAGATGTTGTCTCTGTAAAGGATTACATTCAAATTTCTATAATCGATTTTGGTATAGGAATTCCTTTGGAGATGAAACGAGGGGTATTTGATTTATTTACCAAAAGTGCTCGTATGGGTACTCAAGGAGAGAAATCAACTGGTTTAGGGATGGCTATCACAAAAGATTTGGTTCAACTCCACAATGGAACTATTAAAGTAATTGACACAGTGCCTCAGGGTACTACATTTGTAATAAGTATCCCAAAATAGTATGTTAAAAGGTGAATTAAATATAGAAGTTTTAGATACTTTATTTTCTCATATTGATCAAGTGATTTTTATTAGAGATGTAAGGGTCTCTGGGTTTCCTATTATTTATGTTAATGATGCCTATACACATATTTGGGCTTACTCTAAAGAAGAGCTATACGCCAAGCCAGAAATATTTATTAAGTCTATACATCCCGATGATCTTGGGGGTGTAATGAAAGAGGCAGAAGAGTTTCTAAGCGGTCATGTGGAGATGGAGACCAAGTATAGAATTATTGACGCTAATGATAAGGTCGTTCAGATAAAAGCAAGAACATTTCTTACTAAAGATGATTCTGATGTACCGCAATATATTGTGGGCTATGCTAGAAATAATACAGATGTAGAAAATCATCATTTTACTCTTATGAATCTTAATTCAACACAAGAATTAATTATACAGTTGTTAACCCAGGATTTAACCTTACCTATTTCAGGTGTGAAATATCTAACACGTTCAGTCAATCATCAAATTAGGACTACGGGTGAAATTAAAAATACGGATTATATAATTGAAGTAATTTATCAACTAAATGGTGTGATGAAGATGCTTGAAGATCTATTGTTATATTTAGAGATTCAAGCGAATAGAGTGCGATTTTCATATAGTACAGTCGATATTGCAGTCGAACTTTGCTCTGTTCTTAAAGTATATAAGGATTTAGCGAGTAGAAAGAGTGTAGCAATAAATTTTACTACAGAGTCTTTTTTATTTAAAACTGATATTATACATTTTCATCAAGTTGTCGGAAACATACTTTCCAATGCGATTAAATTTACACCTTCTAATGGATCGATTGATATTTCCATCAATCAAGATTCAGAATATTTAGAATTATCAATTACCGATTCTGGTGTAGGTATCCCAAGTGATATGCTTGAGCTTGTTACAACTCCACTTAAGGGTGGGCGTATTGGTCTAGAAGGTGAAAAATCATTTTCGATAGGATTGCATATATCCAAAAAAATCATGGAATTAATGGGTGGAGGACTATCGATAACTAGCGTAGTGTCTAAAGGAACTGAAGTTGTGTTAAGGTTTCCGCACTAAGATTTGATTATAATTGATACTTATTGTAAATTGTAGATATGTTACCTTTGTTCGAACATATTGACCCTATACCATCCCCTGTTGAGGTTTTGTTGAAAAAAGAATTTAAGCATACGATTGTACGTTATAGAAAAGATGGTATTGTACATGTAACATATATGGAGGGGAGAAATGTTACTATTTCAGACCTTTATGCAATGGGGAAGTTCATCTCCCATATTGGAGTAGCAAATAAATATAAGGTTCTTAGTGAGCTTGAGCTGGGCGCTACAATAGATAATGAAGCGCGAGTTTTTTTGGCTACGGAAGCAGGAAGTATGTTTGTCTCGAAAAATGCGCTTTTATGTAGATATATTGAGCAGGAGATGATTAGTAATTTTTTTATTAGAGTGGACAACCCCATAGTTTCTACAAAAATATTTGAAGATAAAACCAAGGCAATAAAATGGTTATTGAGTTCTTCTTTAGATAAAATTTCCGGCTAAGTCTTCCAGACCCAATAATTTTCCGTTGTACTGCGCTTTTTACATCAAAAAGTAATAGGAATAAATAAGTTACTATTATAGTTCGTCAATCATTTATTCTGCGTAATTTTGCAGTCTTAAAAATTGACCATGAAATCGATACGTAACATTGCCATCATTGCACACGTTGACCACGGTAAAACTACCTTAGTCGACAAAATCATTCACGAATGTCAAATTATGGACCCTAGAAAAGATACTGGGGAACTTATTCTTGATAACAATGATTTAGAGAGAGAACGTGGAATTACCATTCTTTCGAAGAATGTTGCCGCGAATTATAAAGATGTTAAAATTAACATTTTGGATACTCCTGGTCACGCTGATTTCGGTGGTGAGGTTGAGCGTGTATTGAAAATGGCCGATGGTGTTTTACTTCTTGTCGATGCTTTTGAAGGTGCAATGCCTCAAACGCGTTTTGTATTAAGTAAAGCTATTGCTTTAGGTCTTAAGCCTATCGTAGTTGTCAATAAAGTTGATAAAGAAAACTGTACTCCAGATATCGTTCAGGAGCAAGTATTCGACTTGATGTTTAACCTTGATGCTACCGAAGATCAATTAGACTTCGTTACTATCTACGGTTCTTCTAAGCAAGGATGGATGAGTACTGATTGGAAAAATAAAACCAACGATATTACTGCATTATTAGATGCTGTACTCGAAACTATTCCAGAAGCTCCTTACAGAGAAGGATCTCCACAAATGCAAATTACTTCTTTGGACTTTTCTAGCTTTAAAGGTAGAATTGCTATTGGACGTGTATTCCGTGGTGACTTACACAAAGGAAAAGACTATATCCTTTGTAAAGATGGAGTAAACAAAAAGGTTCGAATTAAAGAACTTTATGTATTTGAAGGTTTAGGAAGAGTAGAAGTTGACACTGTTCGTAGTGGTGATCTTTGTGCTATTATTGGTTTAGATGACTTCGAAATTGGTGATACTTTAGCTGATTTAGAAAATCCTGAGGCTATGCCAAGGATTTCTGTTGATGAGCCTACAATGAGTATGTTATTTACGATTAACAACTCACCTTTCTTTGGTAAAGAAGGTAAATATGTTACTTCTCGTCACTTAAGAGATCGTTTATACAAAGAAACTGAGAAGAATCTTGCCTTACGTGTAGATGCTACAAATTCTGAAGATAAGTTTAACGTTTTCGGACGTGGTATTCTTCACTTATCTGTATTGATTGAAACAATGCGTCGTGAAGGTTACGAATTACAAGTTGGGAAACCACAAGTAATAGAAAAAGTAATCGATGGTAAGAAATGTGAGCCATACGAAACATTAGTAATTGATGTTCCAGAGGAATTTTCTGGTAAGGCAATTGAATTGGTAACTCAGCGTAAAGGTGATTTATTAATTATGGAGCCTAAAGGAGATTTACAACACTTAGAGTTTGATATTCCTTCGAGAGGATTAATCGGATTGAGAAATAATATGCTTACGGCTACTTCTGGACAAGCTATTATGACACACCGTTTTAGAGAATTTTTACCTTATAAAGGTGAAATTGTTTCTAAATTTAAAGGTGCTCTTATTTCTATGGAACAAGGTGCTTCTACTGGATTTGCTATTAACAGATTACAAGATAGAGGCCGTTTCTTTATTGCTCCTACTGATGTGATTTACAAAGGTCAAGTTGTAGGTGAACACTCTAGAGATAACGATTTAGAAGTAAACCTTGTAAAAGGTAAGCAGTTAACTAACATGCGTAAGTCTGGTTCTGATGATGCAATGAAAATCGCTCCAAAAATTGTTTTCTCTCTTGAGGAAGCTATGGAATACATCAGCGAGGATGAGTACTTAGAAGTTACTCCTGAAAGTTTAAGAATGAGAAAGATTAAATCTTAGGCTTTTCATTATATGATTTAAAAACGACCACTTCGGTGGTCGTTTTTTGTTTAGAAACATTATTTTAGAGCTATGAAAGTTGCTATAATAGGAGGGGGAGCTGCTGGTTTTTTTGCTGCATTTTCAGTTAAAGAACACTATCCACAAGCCAAAGTGATCATTTTTGAAAAGTCGGATAAGCTTTTGTCAAAAGTGAAAATTTCTGGTGGAGGTCGTTGTAATGTGACCAATGCCTGCTTTCATCCAAGTCAGCTTTCAAAATTTTATCCACGTGGCGAAAAACAACTCAAAAAAGCCTTTTCAGTTTTTCAGCCTAAGGATACTGTAGATTGGTTTGCCAATAGAGGTGTAGAATTAAAAGCTGAAGCTGATAATAGAATGTTTCCAGTTTCTGATGATTCACAAACAATCATAGATTGCTTTTTGCGCGAGGCGCAGTTGAAAAATATACAGATTGTAAAACAGTCTCCTGTAGTTGAGCTTATCCCTAAAGAAAAGGGCTTTACCTTAGTTTTTAAAGCCTCTAAACAAGATTTCGATAAAGTTGTTGTTGCCAGTGGTGGAAGCCCTAAAGCGCGAGGCTTTGAGTGGTTACAAAATTTAGGGCATTCTATTGTTGATCCATTACCTTCCTTATTTACTTTTAATATGCCTAAAGAGCCTATAAAAGAACTAATGGGTTTAGTTGTTGAGAATGCAACGGCTAGAATTCAAGGAACTAAATTGCAGTATACAGGCCCTATTTTAATTACCCACTGGGGAATGAGTGGCCCTGCCATATTAAAATTATCTGCTTGGGGCGCTCGTTTACTTTACGATAAAAACTATCAGTTTAATGTTCAGGTAAATTGGTTGTCAATAAAAAATGAGTCTGAAGTAAATGAACTTTTAGAAACTACACTTCCTACCATTCGAAAGAAGAAAATTGCGAATGCCAATCCTTTTGGTTTAGCAAACAGAATGTGGTTGTTCTTACTCGATAAAATAGGGGTTAATACAGATTCCCTTTGGTTAGAGCTTTCTAAAAAGAATCGAAACAAGTTGATAAATGTTCTGTTGAACGATATTTATGCAGTTTCGGGTAAAACAACTTTTAAAGAAGAATTCGTGACTTGTGGTGGTATTTGTCTGTCTGATATAGATATGAAGACCATGCAAAGTAGAGTCTGTAAAGATTTGTATTTTGCTGGCGAGGTAATGGACGTTGACGGCATTACTGGAGGTTTCAACTTTCAAGCTGCTTGGACAACAGGTTTTATTGCTGGGAAATTTATAACTAGTGATTAATTAAGAATGATTGATGACTAATTTGCTTGCTAATAAGTAGTCCTACTAGTAATCATGATATTTTCCTTTCACCATTTACCACTCACTTCTTACCATTTACCCTTTACTAATACCAAAATACGTTTATCTTTGTCAAAATTTAAATGGTTAAAGGGTATGCCAAAAAAGAAAGCTGATAACAACAGTAATTTCGAAATGATTGCCAAGACGTATCACGGATTGGAAGATGTACTAGCAAAAGAATTACTTCAGTTAGGCGCACAAGATATCAAAACACTTCGTAGAGCAGTAAAGTTTAAAGGAGACATCGGTTTTATGTACAAAGCCAATCTTTCTTTACGCACCGCTGTAAGAATTATTAAGCCGATAAAAAGCTTCAAAGTTAAAAACGAAGAAGAGTTTTATAATTCATTACGCAGCATCGATTGGGAAGAGCATATGTCTATCGACGATAAATTTGCTGTCGATGCCTTCGTTAACTCATCATATTTCAATCACTCATTATACATTGCTCTAAAAACCAAAGATGCTATTGTAGATCAGTTTAGAGATAAATGTGGAATGCGTCCTGATGTAGATTTAGATAATCCGAATCTTAGAATTAACATACACATAAGCGAAGATACTTGTACAGTATCTTTAGATAGCTCTGGGAAATCTCTTCACAAAAGAGGTTACCGTTTAGAAACGAATGAAGCACCAATTTCTGAAGCTTTAGCTGCAGGATTGATCTTGTTGAGCGGCTGGGATAAGAAATCTCATTTTGTTGATGGTATGTGTGGTTCAGGAACTTTCCTTATCGAAGCAGCTATGATTGCTACAAACATTCCAGCTAACATCAATCGTCAGTATTTTGCTTTTCAAGATTGGCCTGACTACGATGCAGAACTTTGGGAGCTTATTCGCAACAGTCAACTAAAAAGAGCTAACGACTGCTACGGTAGAATTATCGGTTACGATTTAGATCCAGCGGTAGTGGCATCTGCTAAGATCAATATTGCCAATTCTGGTTTAGAAGAATACATTGAGATTCACTGTGAAAACTTCTTCGATACGCAAAAACCTGAAGGTCCTACACACTTAGTATTCAACCCTCCTTATGGAGTACGTATACAAGGCGATATCCCTGAATTGTATAAGAGTATCGGTGATGTTTTAAAGACGAATTATTCAGGTTCAGAGGCTTGGTTCTTAACTTCACATTTGGAAGGATTGAAGCATGTTGGTTTAAGAGCTTCTAGAAAGATTGAAATCTATCAAGCTAAACTAGAGTGTCGTTTTGTGAAATACGAAATGTACCGCGGTACTAAAAAGGTGAAAAATCAAGAAGATTGATTTTTTGGGAAGCAACATATATTGATGTAATTCTTCCTTTACCGATAAAGCAAAAATTCACGTATCAAGTTGGCGACGAGCATATAGAGAAAGTCCAAGTAGGTTGCAGAATTGCTGTGCCTTTTGGACGTACTAAAATTTATGCTGGCATCGTGGATGCTATTCATCATACTAAACCAGACTACGAAGTGAAATTCGCTCTGGATGTATTAGATGAGTCGCCAATAGTTTCTGAGAAGCATGTAGAATTGTGGCAATGGATTGCCGATTACTATATGTGTTCTCTAGGAGAAGTGATGAATGCAGCTTTGCCTTCTTCTTTTATGTTGGCAAGCGAAACTACTATTGTGCTTCACCAAGATTGGGATGAAGACACCTCTAAACTTAAGGATTCTGAATATCTGATTATCGAAGCGCTTCAGTTACAGAAACGCTTGAAAATTCAAGAAATAGCTCAAATTCTACAACGCAAAACCATTTTGCCTTTCATCAAGAAGATGCAAGAGTTGAAGTTGGTGGAGATCGAAGAAGAGATTTTCGAACGCTTTAGACCCAAGCTCAGAAGGATGATGCGTTTACGAGCTGATATCAATTCAAGGGATGCTAAATCTATTTTAGGTTCCCATAGACGCTCGCCTAAACAAGAGGAGTTTTTAGTACAGTTCCTAATAGAGACAGATTCAGAAATTCCATTCCATCCCTTTTGTAAGCGTTTTGGTTTTAAAACCTCATATGTAAAAGGTTTAGTCGAAAAAGGGATTATCGAACTCTACGATATTGAGGTGAATCGTTTGCAGCAAGAGGAGTTGGAAGGTGCTCCTCTGGCAGACTTAAACGAAGAACAGATAGATGTTATTCAAGCTTTAAGGAATGCCGATAAGCAGGTAAATCTTTTGCATGGTGTAACCTCAAGTGGGAAAACAGAAGTTTATATTCATCTTATTAAAGAGGTGATAGATTCCGGGAAACAAGTATTATTCTTAGTTCCTGAAATTGCTTTAACCACACAGTTAGTTGCGCGTTTAAAACATGCTTTTGGCGATTTGGTGGGTGTTTATCACTCGCGTTTTGGAATGAATGAAAGAGCTGAATTGTGGCTCGATGTAAAAAATAACTTGCGATTTCCAATCATTATTGGAGCGCGATCATCCGTGTTTTTACCCTTCGAAGATTTAGGCTTAATCATAGTTGATGAAGAACACGAAAGTTCTTTTAAGCAACAAGATCCATCTCCTAAATATCAAGCTCGAGATGTAGCCGTTTATATGGGGCACCATTACAAAGCTAAAGTATTATTGGGGACTGCTACACCTTCCTTAGAAACTGCTTACAACGTGAACAAAGGGAAGTATGGCATCTACTCCTTACGCAAACGTTATGGAGGATTTAGTTTCCCTAAAATACATACGGTAGATATTGCCCATGCTTATAAGCGCAGAAGAATGAATGGTCATTTTTCGGAGGCTTTACTAATGTCAATTCAAGAAACTTTAGAGCGTGGTGAGCAAGTTTTATTATTCCAGAACAGACGTGGTTTTGCTCCTCAGCAAGAGTGTCAGTCTTGTGGTCATGTACCTCAATGCAAACACTGCGATGTAAGTTTAACTTATCATAAAAGTTCGCACAGCTTACGATGTCACTACTGTGGGTATTCTGAAAAAACATCTAGTTCATGTAAATCTTGTAGAAAGCAAGATGTAAAACTTAAGGGTTTTGGTACTGAGAAAATTGAGGATGAATTACAAGAGTTTTTCCCCGATAGAGTAATCCGTAGAATGGACCTAGATACTACTCGTAAAAAAGATTCGTACGAGAACTTATTAAATTCATTCGAAGACCAAGAAATTGACATTCTTGTAGGAACACAAATGATTTCTAAAGGATTGGACTTTTCTCATGTTGGTTTAGTGGGTGTATTAAGTGCCGATCAGATGTTGAATTTTCCAGATTTCAGAGCTTTTGAACGTGCTTTCCAGATGCTTTGTCAGGTTTCAGGAAGAGCAGGGCGGAAGCAATCGGATAGTGAAGTTATTATTCAAACTTTTCAGCCTGAGCATGAAGTATTAAAGTTGGTTGAAAACCATAATTATAAAGATCTACTCAAAGGTCAGCTTATCGAAAGACAAGCTTTTAGGTATCCACCTTATCATAGATTGATTCATATAATGGTGCGTCATAGAAATAGAAGAGTTGTTGAACAAGCCTCTTCGTTATTGGCAAAATCTATGCGAACCGTTTTTGAACAAAGAGTTTTAGGCCCTGAATATCCAGCATTCGAACGTTTGAAAGGCTATTACCAAAAGCAAATCCTATTAAAAATAGAACGCAACTTGTCTTATCCAGATGCAAAAGACAAGCTCAACCAGTTTGTCAATGGAATTTTATCTCACGAGAGTTTTAGAGGCGTAAAGGTTAAGGTTGATGTAGATCCGTTTTAATTGGTAGACGATCGTAAATAGTAGAAAATAAATTAAACTATATGAGCGAAGAAAAATCTTGTCCGAAGTGTAAAGAGTGGAATGAAGCTATAGATGTTTACTGTATTTCTTGTGGAGAAGAATTGTTCAAAAAGGAAAGGCTCCTTAAAGAAAACCTAGATTCTCTATCAGATCCCTTTAAATTACCTCTGATTAAAATAAATCCTATTGACGGTTATCTAATGGTTTTCGGCAAAAGAATTATTCAGTTTATTTAAATCGTCTTTTTTGGAATCTTATCACTTCTTATATGGATCGCAAGCGTATTGCCAGGTTAATTATTATTCAACCTTTATTTCTTCTTTCCTTACTTGTTTTTGTTTTAAACGAGTTGGATTTGGTCTTTGCTAAACCCCAAATAGTACATTTTTATCTAAATGATCTCCTTGCACCTATTATCATCTTAAGCTTTACCAAATTATTTCTGTCCTTATATTTAAATAGAATATATCGACTTTCAAATACGCAGCTGCTTTTCTTTTTTCTGTATCTTTCATTCGCTTTTGAAGTTTTACTACCCAATATTTCGGTGAAGTATATTTCAGATGTTTATGACTTATTGGCTTATGCCATTGGGACAATTATTTTTTACAATTGGATGAATAAGAAATTTGATGGATTTGAAAGAAATCATACAAGTCAGGAGAAATGTTAAACCTCAATTTTTTACAGGTGAGCAAATAGAAAACCATGATATAAAGGAAATTTTAGAGTCTGCGAACTGGGCTCCTACTCATGGTTATACTGAACCTTGGCGTTTTATTGTATTTTCTGGAGAGTCGATTTCTAATTTAGCTACATTTCAATCCAATCTGTATAAGTCTAAGACTAATGCCGAATCTTTTCAGCAAATTAAGTTCAACAAACTACTTAAGACTCCAAGCTTAGCTTCTCATATAATTGCAGTTGTTGCATATAAAAGTGTGAATACGACCATCCCTTTATTGGAGGAAGTTGTAGCCACTTCTTGTGCTGTGCAAAATGTGTTATTGACAGCAGCCACTAAAAATATTGCTGTACATTGGACTAGTGGAGGTGTGACATATACCGATGAAATGAAAAACTATTTAGGTTTTGAAGAAAAAGATAGAATGCTAGGTTTTCTGTATTTAGGAAAATGTGATGCTAGAATTAATAAAGAGGGACGAAGACTCTCAACAATAGAAAGTAAAACGATTTGGAAATAAGAGTATGAAAATATTAATTACAGGTGCTACAGGGTTTGCAGGAGGTCATATACTTCGTTATTTATCTAATCTCTACGGTGTAGAAAATGTTCACGGTACAGGGAGGAATAAATCTAAAGCAAAAGAACTTATTGCTGAGGGTTACAATATTCATATTGGAGACTTGATTAATGCCGATTTTGTAAACTCTCAATTGACGGGTTACGATATAGTTGTCCATTGTGCTGCGAAATCTTCTATGTGGGGTTCTTATAATTCATTCTATCAGGCAAATGTAATTGCTACTCAAAATTTATTGAAAATCGTAAGTAGCAATCAGCAACTAATTTATATTTCTACAGCTAATATGTATTTCGATTATAGCAATCGCTATAATGTTTCTGAACTCGATGTTTACCCTGATTCTTTTAGTAACCACTACTCCGCGACAAAGTTTAAGGCAGAAGAGTTAGTTATGAGTATTTCAGATAAATCCTTTGTAACTATTTTAAGACCTCGTGCCATTATTGGAGTTGGAGATACTGTTGTGTTTCCTCGATTAATAAGGGCTTATAATGAAGGGAGGTTACGTGTTGTTGGTACGGGAAATAATTCAGTTGACTTTACATCGATCAATAATTTATGTCATGCTATTTACTTATGTGTAGAAAAAAAGGATTCTGCAAAAGGTAAAGTTTACAATATCACAAATGACGATACTATAGTATTGTGGGATGAGATAAAAAACATACTATCTGGGTTGGGCTTGGATACTAACTTAAAATCTATTCCCTATAATTTAGCTTACATGTTTGCCCGTTACCAAGAGCTTACAACAAGTGAAAATGATAATGAACCTGTTATGACTTGTTATGGAGTGGCAGTGTTAAATTATTCAGTAAGCTTAAGTATTGGTAAAATAAAAAAAGAGCTTGCTTATGAACCTAAAGAAAGTTCAAAGCAAACACTTCGAGATTTTATTAATTGGTATAAACAGGCGTCTATGAAAGCCTAAGTATGTCTGTAGGTGTATTGCATACTACTGCTTTATTGTGATACATTGCAATGGGAGCTTTTAGTAAACTTGGATGGTTGGATAGCAAATCAAACCACTCAGCAACACTAAAATCTTTCCCTCTAATATTTGCTTGATAATATGGATCCGCTTTATTGATTAATCTTTTAGGATCCTCATTTAGCACATCTACAAAGACCTGAAACAAAGTGCTTGAAACCTTAACAGATCCCAATTCTTGTTTGTTGATTTTATCTGTTATCGTATAAGCATAAGAAAGGGTTTTCTTATCTCTTTCATTGCCCTCGTTGTAAAGGAGCGTCAGTTCATTAGAATTTAGATGCATAGATTTAAATTTTATATTCTCCCTTAAGATAACTAAAATCAATGAGATAATCAATATTTAATCTACACACGCATTCCAAAGCGTGTTCTTTGGCGGTGGTGCAATAATTTTTATTGGTTCCTTTTTTATAGGGTGGATAAAGTCTATTTCTCTAGCATGTAAACAAATTGAAGCATCTTTATTGGAGCGTTTAGCGCCATATTTTAGATCCCCTTTAATGATTGAACCTATAGTAGATAATTGCACTCTAATTTGATGATGGCGACCAGTTATAGGGTAAACTTCAAGTAGGGTATAGCGATCTAAATTTTTGAGTGTTTTATAGTCGAGTACCGATTTTAAAGCCCCTTCATAAGGTTTTAAAAAGGCTCTAGATTTATTCTTTTGCTGATTTTTAATCAGATAATGTTCTAATTTAGCTTCACTCTTTAGTGGAGTGTTTTCTACAATAGCCCAGTAGGTTTTTTGAATCGTCTTTTCTCTAAAAAGTTCATTCATCCTCGTTAGTGCTTTTCCTGTTTTAGCAAAAAGAACAAGTCCACTAACAGGTCTATCTAAGCGATGAATAACTCCACAGAAAATATTACCAGGCTTATTGTATTTTTCGCGCAGGTAATCCTTTACAAATTCACCTAGAGGCTTATCTCCAGTTTTATCGCCTTGAACTAAGTCACCGGGTTTTTTGTTAACCGCAATAATATGATTGTCTTCGTAAAGAACTTCAATCATTAATATTGTTCTTTTTCGTTAGGGAAGTCAACGGTTTTTACATCGTGGACGTAAGATTTTATTGCACTCGTAATTTCATCAAATAATGAAAGATAACGTCTTAGGAATCGTGGGCTAAATTCGTGAGTCATACCCAGTAAATCATGAGTTACTAATACTTGACCGTCAACTTTAGCACCTGCGCCAATACCAATAACAGGTATATTTATTGCCTCAGCTACTTTCTGAGCCAATGTAGCGGGAACTTTTTCTAATACTAAAGCAAAACAACCTGTTTGTTCTAGTAGTTTCGCATCCTCAATCAACTTTTCAGCTTCTTCCTCTTGCTTCGCACGCACTGTGTACGTACCAAATTTATAAATAGATTGTGGTGTTAATCCTAGATGTCCCATAACAGGGATTCCAGCGGTTAAAATACGTTGTATCGATTCTAAAATTTCAGCTCCACCTTCTAGCTTTACTGAATGTCCTCCAGACTCTTTCATCACTTTGATTGCTGAGTTTAAGGCTTCAATAGAATTCCCTTGGTAAGTACCAAAAGGTAAATCTACCACGACTAAAGCTCTATCAACTGCTCTTACGACAGAAGACGCATGATATATCATTTGGTCAAGAGTAATCGGAAGTGTAGTTTCATGTCCAGCCATTACATTAGAAGCCGAATCTCCTACAAGTATTACATCAATCCCTGCCTTATCAACCATTTTAGCCATGGTATAATCGTAGGCAGTTAGCATACTAATCTTTTCCCCATTGCGCTTCATCTCCTGAAGTACATTAGTGGTGACCTTCTTGAAATCTTTCTTGTGTACAGACATATTATTCTGTTTCTAGTTTAGGTAGTTCTTGTCTTAACGTATCCATATTTAATAAAGAGTCTACTCGTAAAGTATCTAAAGGCAAAAATACAGTATCTACAGTACAAAACTTAGTTAATATAGAATCAATAAAGTATTGCTCTTCAACTTTTTTGTCAATCACCTTTTGAAATAACTCTAACTCTAAATTTTCAAAATGAGTTTTTATGTTCGATAGTGAATCGGTGATGATTGTATTTTCAATTTTTAGCTGTCTATTCTCTAATGTGTTATTGATAACTTTATGACTTAGGTCTAATAGTAGATTGACATTATTGGTGTCTACAGCAGACTTGATAACTGCATACTGAGAGTTCTCTTTATCTAGATGTTCGTTCATTAAACGCATAGCTTTAAGTTGATTTTCCAGAATGCGAATAGCATTTTGCAACTCTAATGCTCGTGCATCTAAAGATTGCTCTAATTCCATTTTAAGACTTTTATTCTCTTTCATTAATTCCCGAACTTCCTCGTCGGTCAAATAAATTTTTGATTTATCTCTATAGAGTTCGTCAGCATATATATTTATGAAATCAACTCTACCTTTAGTGTCAGGTCCTATAAATAACCCAAAACTACCTTCTTTTAAACCTTCAATTCTAAAACTGTAAACCAAAAGCCCATTGATGTATAAATCGTGGTCGGTACCGTTAGAGCGGATGTTGATATCATTATACTCATTTATCCCTTTTATGGCTGAGTTTTTTATCCAACCTTCTTTTCCTTCCGTACTCACAATCTGATAACGCCCCTCAATTAATTGTCTAATCCTAAATCGGTGAAACTTATTGATGTCACAAATCAAAGCAGATTGCCCGTCGTTACTTGCTCTAAAGATTAAGCCCAAACTCTGACTCATACTTTCTACAGGTCCTAACATAAGAGATGTTCGAATGCTAAATGTTTTCAGATCGTTCTCCCAATTAGCCATAATAGCATAAGGACTACCCAACTTTGTTCTGTTCATAAAGTATTCGCCTTTATCAAATACAAAGAAGTTGTCGTCATTAGTGATGACAGGCCAAATATTATTTAACTCACTGAAGGATTCATCAAGCATCATTTGGTTCAGTTTATTGTGAACTGTTTGCTGAGATGTTGCAGTAATGCTAAAGACAAGAAAGAGTGCATAAAGGCACGATAATTGTTTCATAGACTGAAATTCGTTTAACTAACAAAAGTAAGAAAATATTATACCTTTGTTTCCATGATTAGAAAAACACTTTTAGCACTATGTTCACTGGCTTTTTTAGCTTCATGTGATAATGATTTAGATATTACTGCCAACTGGAAAGATGTTCCTGTACTGTACGGGATATTAAATTCTCAGGATACTACGCATTATATCAAACTCAACAAAGCCTTTTTAGGTCAAGGCGATATTATGATGATGGCTCAAGAATTTGATTCGCTACATTATAGTGAAGATGTCATTGGCTTACGTTTGATTGAGTATAAAACTTCAGCAGGTCAATTAGTAGCAGCCAAGACTATAGAGATGGAGGCTACTATTGATATACCTAAACCAGAGGGAGCTTTTAGCTCTCCGACACAAGTTATATATAAAACGAATGCTCAATTAAATACAAGTAGATTTTATGCAGCAGAAGTTTATAAAATAGATACGGATTCTATTTTAGCATCTAACTCTATACCGATTGATGTTCTGAGTTCTCTACAGATGACTAAGCCAAATCCTTTTTCTCCTTTAAATTTTGTTCCTAATGGTTATGCTTCTAAAGCAGAATGGTTAAGCTTGGAGGGAGGAAAACTCTATGAGTTGAAAATTCGGTTTTATTATGTAGAGCAACAAATTACGGATTTATCTGATACAGTACATAAACACATCGACTGGATTTTCCCTTACAGACAATCTACCAGTACTAGTGGTGGAGAGAATATGAGTATCACTCTTGATGCCCAACAATTCTTAAATTTCTTAGCTGTAAATATTGAAGAAGACCCTAACCTATACAGACAAGTTACTGGTATGGTCGGTGTGCAAGGACCTACAGGTTTCTCGATTACTCATTCTTGTATGGATTTCACATTATTAGCCGCAGGAGAAGAATTATCGACTTATATCATGTTAAATGAAAACTCAAGTTCTATTGTTGTCGATAGACCAGAGTATTCTAATATTAATAAGGGTCTTGGAATCCTATCGTCTCGATCAGTTGACTTTATTGAATCTATAAAGATCAACAATCTTAGTAATGATGAGATTGCTTTTAATGAGTTGACAAAACATTTAAATTTTGCTTATTTCAGATTGGGAGATGGTAATTCTATCGATACACTCTACGTAAATTAAGCAGACATACTGTCATTTATAATGTCATGTTTTGACTGAGTTTCTGTCAAAATATGACTTTTTTTATGTCCAATGGTTTCATTTTACTAATGGCATAATGATTGACTTATGCAGAGTACAAACAAAGTGAACTAATTAATACATTGAGATATGAGTAAAATTATCGGAATTGACTTGGGAACAACGAACTCTTGTGTATCGGTAATGGAAGGTAATGAACCTGTAGTTATCGCTAACGCGGAAGGAAAAAGAACAACTCCATCAATCGTCGCATTTATAGAAGGTGGTGAGCGTAAAGTTGGTGATCCTGCAAAACGTCAGGCTATTACAAATCCTACAAAAACGATTTCTTCTATAAAACGTTTTATGGGTGAGTCTTTTGACAAATGTGCAAAAGAAATTAAAAATGTACCTTATACAGTAGTAAAAGGTGATAACAATACACCTCGTGTTGATATCGACGGTCGTTTATATACGGCTCAAGAAATTTCTGCTATGGTTCTTCAGAAAATGAAGAAAACGGCTGAGGAGTATTTAGGTCAAGAAGTAACTGAAGCTGTAATTACAGTTCCTGCTTACTTTAATGATGCACAAAGACACGCTACTAAAGAAGCAGGTGAAATTGCTGGTTTAAAAGTTCGTCGTATCATCAACGAACCTACTGCAGCTGCTTTAGCTTACGGTTTAGATAAAAAAGACAACGATATTAATATCGCAGTATTTGACCTTGGGGGTGGTACTTTTGATATTTCTATTCTTGAATTAGGTGATGGTGTATTTGAAGTGAAATCTACTAATGGTGATACGCACTTAGGTGGTGATGACTTCGATCAAGTAATTATTGACTGGTTAGCAGAAGAGTTTAAATCTGACGAATCTATCGATTTACGTAAAGATCCAATGGCACTTCAACGTTTAAAAGAAGCTGCTGAAAAAGCTAAAGTTGAATTGTCTGCGTCTGCGCAAACAGAAATCAACTTGCCTTATGTTACTGCAACTGCTTCAGGTCCTAAGCACTTGGTAAGAACTTTAACACGTTCTAAATTCGAGCAAATTGCTGATTCATTAATTCAACGTTCTATTGCACCTTGTAAGAAAGCATTAGCTGATTCAGGATTAGATAAAAACGAAATTGATGAGGTAATTTTAGTTGGTGGTTCTACTCGTATCCCTGCTATTCAAGCTATCGTAGAAGAGTTCTTCGGAAAGAAGCCTTCTAAAGGAGTTAACCCTGATGAGGTTGTTGCCGTTGGTGCAGCTATTCAAGGTGGTGTATTAACAGGTGAAGTAAAAGACGTTCTTTTATTAGATGTTACACCTCTTTCTTTAGGTATCGAAACAATGGGTGGAGTATTCACTAAATTGATTGATGCTAACACAACTATTCCTACGAACAAATCTCAAGTATTCTCTACAGCAGCTGATAACCAACCTGCAGTAGATATTCACGTAGCACAAGGTGAGCGTTCAATGGCTGCAGATAACAAGTCTCTTGGTCGTTTCCAATTAACTGACATTCCACCAGCACAAAGAGGAACTCCTCAAATTGAAGTTTCTTTTGATATTGATGCGAATGGTATCATGAAAGTTTCTGCTAAAGATAAAGCTACTGGTAAAGAGCAACACATTAAAATTGAGTCTTCTTCAAGTCTTTCAGACGAAGAAATCCAAAAAATGCGTGACGAAGCCATAGCGAACGAAGCAGCTGATAAAGAAGTGAAGGAAAGGGTTGATAAGTTGAACGAAGCTGATCAAATGATTTTCCAAACTGAAAAGCAAATCGCTGAGTTTGGTGATAAATTACCTGCGGACAAAAAAGAACCTATCGAAGCAGCTATTGCTGACTTGAAAAAAGCTCACGAAGCTGAGGATCTTACTGCAATTGACACTGCAATGGAAGCTTTAAATCAAATTTTCCAAGCAGCATCTCAAGAGATGTATGCTCAGTCTGAAGCTGGTGCAGAAGGACAAGCTCCAGAGGCTGAACCTGCAACAGAAGATGTAACTGATGTTGACTTCGAAGAAGTGAAATAAGTTTCTATTTCTACATATAGTAAATAAAAGGCCCATCTATGGGTCTTTTATTTTTATAGCACAAATCAATTTACTATTATTGCTACCACCAAAAAGAAAAAATTATGAGATTACCATTAGTATTAGGCTTAGCTGCGGCATTAAGTATAGCATCTTGTCAAGAAAATAAAACAACTACCGAGTCTGTAAAAGTTCAAAAGCCTTCAAATGAACTTTCTAAAGATGAGTTTTTAGTTGCTATTGATCAACTGAGTAAAAAAGTTGAAAAAGCGTTAACTGTTGAAGCTGATAACACTAAAAAGGCGAAGCGTATTTTAACTTTTGTAAAAGACTCTCGCTTAACCAATGTTCAATGTAAAAAAGCCGTTATGAAAGTGATGGATAAAATGACTTACCCTATTGACGAACAAAAAGAGATAATGTATATTTTAGATGCTGAAATGCCTAATTAACATACTTTAACGATATTAAGTAAACCCGCCAGATTGGTGGGTTTTTTTATGCATATATTTGTTTAGTAAAAAATATTTTGATGAAAAAAATACTATTAACTTTAGCTTGTTGCCCTAGCTTTTTATGGGCGCAAATGAATCCTATTGCTTTTCAGGAATACGATTTAGACAACGGACTTCATGTTATTCTTCACGAAGACCATAGTACTCCAATTGTAGCAGTTTCGGTTTCTTACCACGTAGGTTCTAAAAACGAAGACCCTAGCCGCACAGGTTTTGCCCACTTTTTCGAACACTTACTTTTTGAAGGTTCTGAAAATATTGGTAGAGGTGAATATATGAAATTGATTCAGGACAATGGAGGTGTACTTAATGCCAATACCAGTTTTGATAGAACATTTTATTATGAAATACTTCCTTCGAATCAGCTTGAACTAGGTTTGTGGATGGAAGCCGAACGTATGCTACATGCCAAAATAGATCATATTGGTGTGGATACACAAAGAGAAGTAGTGAAAGAAGAGTTGCGTGAACGCAATGAAAATACACCTTACGGGTCTATCATGAACGAAGTGTTTGAGCACGCTTTTGTTGAACATCCTTACAGGTGGACTCCAGGAGGTTCTCCAGAGTATATCAACCAAGCAAGCTTAGAAGAGTTTATGGATTTCTATAAAACTTTCTATGTACCTAATAATGCATGTATTTCTATTGCTGGAGATATTGATCCAGCACAAGCTAAAATATGGATAGAAAAGTATTTTGGATCTATAGAGAAAGGCAAACATCGTATTCCTAGGCCAACGATTGTTGAACCAGAGAAGTTTGTTGAGGTAAGAGATACTGTTTATGATAACATTCAATTACCCGCAGTTGTACAGGCTTATCACGGTCCTGCGCAAGGAACAGAAGAAGCTTATGCAGTAGAGATGATGAGTATGGTACTTTCTCAAGGAAGTAGTTCTAGACTGCAGAAGAATGTAGTTGACAAGCAACAAAAAGCAGTTTTTGCTGGGGCTTTCCCAATGCCTACAGAAGATCCAGGTTTACTTCTCATGTTTGGTATTGCCAATATGGGTATTGAGGTTTTAGATCTTGAAGAGTCCATGAATATGGAGGTTGAGAAAATGACTGAAGAGTTAATCTCAATTGAAGAATTTGAAAAACTTCAAAATCAAATTGAAAATGATTTTGTTAGCGGTAATAGCTCTGTGGCTGGTATAGCCGAAAGTCTTTCTGATTACTATTTATACTACAATGGCGAGACAAATCTTGTGAATACTGAACTAGACCGCTACTTAAAAGTTTCTCGTGAGGATATTTTGGCTGCTGCTAAAAAGTATCTACGCGTAGAAAATCGTGTTACACTTCATTACCTACCTAAAACAGATAAAGAATAAGCATTATGAAAAAGATATTATTCGCAATAAGCATAGTAATAGGTGCTTCATGTTTAGCTCAAAATAGAAGTATACGCCCTGAGGCTGGACCTGCTCCAGAAATACAGTTAGGTTCTACTGAATCTTTTGTGATGGATAACGGATTGAAAGTTTTTGTGGTTGAAAATCATAAACTGCCTAAAGTGTCACTTTCACTTCAGTATAAATACCACCCAGAATTAGAGGGGAATGCCGTTGGGGTTTCTACTATAGCAGGGGAATTAATTGGAACACAAACTACTTCTCGTTCTAAAGATGAAATTAATGCTTCTGTTGATTATATCGGAGCTACCTTACGTACTTCCGAATCTGGTATATATGCGAGTTCACTCACAAAACACCTTCCAAATTTAATGGAATTGTTTTCTGATGTCATTATCAACTCAGAATTTACACAGGAAGAATTTGATAAACTGATTACTCAAAGTAAATCAAGTTTAGCTTCTTCATCTGATAGTCCTGACGAGGTTGCTGTGAATGTTAGGAACGCAATGAATTTTGGTTCAGGACATACTTATGGTGAGTTAATGACTGAGACAACTTTAGCGAACATAAGACTAGAGAGCTGTGAGGCTTTTCACCAAACCTACTTTAGTCCTAAAGGTTCATACCTAGCAATAGTTGGTGATATTAATGTTGCTGAAGCCAAACAAATGCTGAGTAAGTATATGGCAGGTTGGAATGCAACAGAATTTAAAAATGCAACTTATACCAATCTTAATGCACCTACAGAAAATTTGGTGTCATTGGTAAATAAAGTAGGAGCTGTACAGTCGGTAATTAACATTACGTACCCTATTGACTTACATCCAGCATCTGATGATGCCTTAAAAGTTAAAGTCCTAAACAATATTTTAGGTGGCGGTTCCTCTGCGCGTTTGTTTAGAAACTTAAGAGAAGACAAAGCTTATACGTATGGCGCTTATTCATCTATGAGTATAGATGAGATAGGTTCGTATTTTAATGCTTCTGCAAAAGTTAGAAACGAAGTTACGGATAGTGCAATTGTAGAATTTTTTAGTGAGATTAATGATTTACGCGATGTGAAAGTATCTAAAGAAGAGCTTCAAGGTGTTATCAGTAATATGTCGGGTAAATTTGCTATAGCACTTGAGAACGCTTCCACAGTAGCTCGTTTTGCTATTAACACTGATTATTTAGGATTAGATGCTGATCACTATGCAAACTACCTAAAAAAGCTTTCTAAAATTACAGTAGATGATATTCACGAGGTAGCTCAAAAGTATCTAAAACCTAATAATGCACACATTATTGTGGTAGGGGATGCTGATAATCTTACTGATAAGTTAGAAGTATTCGGTACTTTAACTATGCGTGATAACTACGGGGTGGAGAAGTCAGATTTAAAATCCGTTCCTACAGGTGTTACTCCAGAGTCAGTTATTGCAGATTATATCGATGCCATTGGGGGCGCTAAAAAGCTATCAAAATTAAATACACTTCAATTTAATTACAGTGTAGATATCCCTGGGGCACCGGTGAAAATTAAAATGGAAGTCCTTCAGGCGAAGCCTAATAAGTTTTCAATGACAATGAAAGCTATGGGAATGACTGTTCAACGTTTATATTCTAATGGTGAACTTGCTTATAATGATGGAATGCAGGGTTTAACTGAAATGTCTGCTGAAGATCTTGCAGAAATGGAGTCTACTTATACAATTGCATCAGAGTTAAACTACTTTAATGATTACAGTGCTGTACTTAAAGGAATAGATACTGTGGATGGAGAAGAGGTGTATGTTCTTGTGAAAACAAACTCTAAAGATGAAACAACTACTGAGTATTACAGTCTGAATAGTTCTTTGTTAGTCAAGTCTGAAGCAACTGTTGAAGGGCCTGAAGGAATGGTAAGTCAGGTAACTTCTTACAAAGAATATGAGTCTGTAAAAGGCTACCTGTACCCACACAGAATGGTTCAAAATATTGGCGGTCAAGCAATGGACATGAAACTTAAAAAAGTGTTGATCAATAAGAAAATTGAGGACAGTAAGTTTGAGTAATAATATACCTGAATAAAGTAAAATAAAAGCCTTCCGAACTCTCGGGAGGCTTTTATTTTTTAATCTATATTTGACTAAGAATAAAGACTCTTATGAACAAGCCATTAGCCGAACGATTACGACCTACAAACCTCGAAGAGTATATCGGGCAATCTCACTTGGTGGGAAGGGAAACAGTCTTTCGTCAGGCAATGGAATCTGGAGTGCTACCTTCACTTATTTTGTGGGGGCCTCCTGGAGTTGGTAAAACTACTTTAGCTCAAATTATAGCACAGCAATTAAAGAGAGATATTTATACTTTAAGTGCTATAAATTCGGGTGTAAAAGATGTACGCGAGGCTATAGAAAAAGCGAAGAGTAGAGGTTTGTTCGGAACCCAAAGTCCGGTGTTGTTTATCGACGAGATTCATCGTTTTAGTAAGTCTCAACAAGATTCTCTTTTAGGTGCTGTAGAAACTGGGGTGGTTACACTAATTGGTGCGACTACAGAAAACCCTTCTTTCGAGGTTATCCCTGCCTTACTTTCAAGATGTCAGGTTTATACGCTTGAACATTTTACCAAGGAAGATTTACAAGATTTGCTTAAAAGAGCGATTTCTGAAGATGAGCAATTATCGAAAAAGGATATTACTATTAAAGAAGACAAGGCCCTATTAAGACTTTCGGGTGGTGATGCACGTAAGCTTTTAAATATCTTTGAGCTGATTGTAAATTCTGAATTGACGAATAAAGTAATAATTGATGATACCTTAGTGAATCGCCATGCTCAGCAAGTAATTGCTTCGTACGACAAAGGTGGCGAACAGCATTTCGATATTGCTTCTGCACTTATAAAGTCAATCCGTGGTAGCGATCCTAACGGAGCGGTTTATTGGTTAGCTCGAATGATTGATGGAGGTGAGGATGTGAAGTTTATTGCTAGAAGATTATTGATTGCAGCAAGTGAGGATGTTGGTAATGCGAACCCTACAGCATTAATCATGGCGAATAATTGTTTTCAAGCCGTAAGCTCTATAGGAATGCCTGAAAGTAGAATTATACTTGCACAGTGTGTAACCTATTTGGCGAGCTCTGCAAAGAGTAATGCTTCGTATATGGCAATTAATAATGCACAAGTTGCTGTAAAGCAAACGGGGTCTTTATCTGTGCCTCTACATTTAAGGAATGCGCCAACAAAACTAATGAAGGATTTAGATTATGGGAAAGATTATAAATACTCTCATGACTATGCCAATAGTTTTGTACCCCAAGAATTTTTGCCAGATGAAATTAAAGGACAGAAATTTTTTGAGCCTGGAAATAATCCTAGGGAAGCCGCTATGCGTGAGTTCTTGAAAATACGATGGAAAGACAAATACGGGTATTGATTATTGAAATTTGTGAGTTCCTTACGTGGGGTAGAGATAGTTTTACACCAACCAAGCCATAATACTTCCCAAACCAATAGCTAATAATTTTTGAAAATTAAACTTGTGAGCTTCAGAGCTTTCAAATAAAATGGTGGTAGAAATATGTAAAAATATACCCACTACAACAGCCATAATTTCTCGATGGTAATAACTGAGTTCTTGAACTAAATTACCCGACAAAGTACCTAAAGGTGCCATAAGCGCAAATACTCCAATAAGAATAAAGGACTTTGTTTTAGAGAAACCTGCTTGAGCAAAAAGACTCATTAAAACTATGGTAACGGGTATTTTATGTAGCGCGATTCCAGTAAGTAAAGAGCCTTCAAAATCTGAATGTACATGTCCATGATGTTCTATCCCTCCTAAAGGCATTCCTTCTAAATATGCGTGAATAGCCAAGCTAACCAACATAGAAATTGGTACAGTTTTGTTCTGTAAATGCCCATGGCCATGCTCTATACCTTGAGAGAAAAACTCTAAAACGATCTGTAAGATAAAACCGATTAGTAAGAATAAACCGATTCTTTTTCCATCTCCAGTATATACTTCAGGTAAAAGGTGAAATACTGAAATTGCAAATAAGTATGCACCCGAAAAAGCCAAAAGCAATTTTATGGCACTCGCTTTTAAATCGTTTAAAACTTGAACTAAAATTACCCCGATCAGTACAGAGGCGATTAATACAATATAAGTCATCTACTAATTTTTATGCGGTCAAATATAAGAAGAATTTGTATTTGGTTGAAGGTTGATAGCTGTTGGTTCTTGGATAAGATATACACAACCTAGCTCACCATACCAGTCGAGAGACTATTCTCTCCTTCTTTGTTACTTTCTCATCAACAAAATCAAACGATCAGAATTGGGGGCATCAAATTCGTTTAAATCATAGTCTCCAAAAACATCTACTATCTGAAGTCCCGCAGTAGTAGCCATTTCTTGTATCGCAATTAAGTCAAATGCTGATACTCTTTCTTGAAAATGATACTCTTGCTCCGCATCATTTACACTAATGTCTTTAATAATATGCTTCCCATTATAAGTTCTCTTGAGATCGAATTTAATTCCATCGAGTTCTTTAGTTTCGTACGCAACAAGGTTTGGAATTACCTTTTTAACGTTTAAGAAGTCTAAAACAAAAACACCCTTTGAGTTTAAGTTTTCAGCAGCAGCTTTTAGTACTTCTACATTTTCATTCTTATCTTCAAAATAACCAAAGCTTGTAAAGAGGTTGAATACATAATCGAAACCATTTTCGATATATGTTTCGCGCATATCGTGTACATCAAAACTTACATTGACTACTGCATTTTCTTTTGCATTATCAATGCTTACGGCAGCTAAATCTACTCCAGTGGTTTGATATCCTTTTTTAGCCAAATGAATTGCATGTCTCCCTTTACCACAGGCTAAATCAAGAATCTTAGCTCCTGGTTCAATTTCTAAGTGTGCACACAAATTATCAATTAATCGACAGGCTTCCGACTCATCTCTATGTTGGTAAAGTGTATGATAATAAGAGGTGTTAAACCAATCTACAAACCAGTCTTTTTTCATCTTAAAGGAAGTATAAGTGTAGGTTAAACAATTTTATGATGGCTAGAGAAATCATAACGATTAGTAATCGCCTAACCCAAATGGTCGCATTCTTGTTTTCTAAAGCAAACTTAGTGGCATACCATCCACCCAAACCTTGCCCTAAAGTAAGAGCAATTGCTGGTAACCAATCTACTTGATCGTTATAGATGTAAATGAATAGTGCAGGAAATAATAATGCTGCACAAATAATAATTTTAATAAAGTTGGCATCTACCATGCTATATTTCGAAATCAGTACGAGGGCAGCTAAAAATAAAATACCCATTCCCATTTGTATGAATCCTGAGTACCAGCCAATGGCAAAGAAAATTAAAAAGTTTAAAACTGATTTGTTGTGCTCACGATTGACTGTTTCTATTAGCCAACGTTTTGGTTTTAATAAAACTATCCCAAGCATAAAGATCATTAAATAACCAATGACCTTGGTAAGGATTTCATCTGAAACCTGTAGAGCAGAATTAGCCCCCACAATAGTTCCTAGAATGGTAGGAATCATCAACCATAAACTATCTTTTAGTAAAGGCTTGAATTTTTCAGATTTACGAAATGTGAGTACACTTACCAGACATTGTACAAATCCACCTAAACGATTTGTTCCATTAGCTAAGCCCGCAGGCATTCCCGCAAAAAGAAGTAGACTCAATGTAAATACAGAACCGTTTCCTGCTAAAGTATTGATAAGCCCTGCCATTAATCCTGCAAAAAAGAAAAGAGGGTAGAAGTACCAGTCTAAGTCCATAGTTTTTTAGAAAAGGTAAAGATAATTATTAGTGGGAAGTAGAGAGTATCTAGTCGTTAGAATGTGGTCATTATTATTTGGATTTCATTGATATTGGTAGACTAATACCTGTTCATCACTTGTAGACTAAGAGTTAACTTTTCATCGTTCATAAGTTCATCATCTATTAACAATTATAGCTCAATAGTTTTTCTATTTTTAAGAATTAAACCGAAAACAATGAGAATCTTACTGATAATACTGGCCTTTGGTATGAATATTCACCAAAGAGTAGTAGCGCAACAACCTGTAGCTGACCTACAGATGCAGCAGTATCAATCTGCACTGCAGACCTATAAAGCTAATTCTTACACACGTGCTTATGAGTCTTTTTCACGTATAGAGAGCGGGATTACAGATAGAAATAGTTTAGTTGCAACCAATACTAGATACTATAAGAGTCGATCTGCCATGCAACTCTTTCATAAGGATGCTGAAGATTTAATGAAGTCTTTTTTAAATGATTATCCAAATAGTACTCTGTATTTTGAAGCATGTAGAAATTTAGCGGACTATTATTCTCAAAAGAGAGATTATTCTAATGCTACAGTTTATTATAAGCAAATTGATATTGCACAAATACGTAAAAAGTATAGAGATTCGTATAAATTTCAATATGCCTACTGCCTTTTTGAGTTAGGAGACTACAAGGCTGCTGCTGCATTTTTTCATGACTTACTTTCAAATGACAATGAATATAGTAATAAATCTAAGTACTATTTCGCCTATACGACTTATATAGATTCAAATTTTGCAACTGCAAAAAAATACTTTTTAGAGTTAATTGATAAAGGTCTTTACTTAGATGAATTGCCTTTATATGTTGCTCAAATTTATCACCAACAAGCATCTTATGATGACGTTTTAGATTTTAGTTTAAAATATGTAGACAGTATTAATAAAGTATCATCCGAGTTGTATAAGCTAATTGCAGAGGCTTATTATCATAAAAAAAATTATGCTCAATGTATTTATTTCTTCGATAATAAATATCTTCAGGTTGAAGATAAATTAGACGATTTAGGATACTATTTGTTAGGACAAGCTTATTATAGAACCCAAGAGTATTCTTTAGCGAGTTCAGCTTTTAATAAAATTATAGAAGCTGAAGATAGCCTTGCTCAAAACGCCTATTACTATTTGGCAGATTGTTACCTAGAATTAGGTGATAAAAGATCTGCTCAAAATGCTTTCGAATCGGCATCCTATTTTAATTTTAACAACCGAATCACTGAACACTCAAATTTCAACTTCGCAAAGTTGTGTTATGAATTAGGTTACCCTTATGCGGATCCTACAATGATTCTCCAAGATTTCATAAACGACTTCCCAGAATCAGAATATATTGATGAAACCTATTCTTATTTAGTAAATGCATTTTTAACTCATAAGGATTATTCTAGAGCCATAAAGTCAATGGAAACTAATGGTTTGGAGAATATCCGTTTACAACAAGCCTACCAAGAGGTGTCGTATTACAGAGCGGTTCAATTGTTTAATGACGGAAACTATACCAAAGCAGTTGCCCATTTTAATAAAGCTTTAGTTTATAAACACAATAAAAATTATGAAGCCTTAGCCTATTTCTGGAAAGCTGAATCAGAATATCGATTGGAGCAGTTTGAAAGTTGTATCAATACGTATAGTCAATTCCAAAACTCAGCTTCGGCTAGTACGATGCCAGAATTTGAATCAGCTTCATACCATATAGCCTACGCACATTTTAAATTGTGGGAATTTTCAAAGTCATTAAATGCCTTCGAAGCTTTTGCAGGTAATGTATCTGATTCTGACATGCGACTTCATGATGCTTATACGCGAATGGGAGACGCACAGTATATGCTGAAGGATTATTCTAGAGCTATAGAACATTATAGTATGGCTATAGTCTTATGGGGTGTAGATTCTGACTACTCTGCTTATCAAATAGCTCTAGCATATCAGCAATTAAATGAGCACCAAAGTGTTGTAGAGAGTTTAGAAGATTTCGGTGTTCAATTCCCTTCTTCTACCTATCGTGATGATGCTTATTATAGAATGGGAGAATCGTATATTAAACTCCAAGAGCCTGACAAGGCTATTGCCATGTTTAAAAAGGTGGAAAGTCTATTTCCTAATTCAGCCTACCTAGCTAATGCTAGAATGAAAATAGGTCTGGTTTTGTATAATAAGGAAAATTACCAAGAAAGTATAGCTGAGTTTAAATCTATTGTGGCGACTTACCCTGCTACAAGCATAGCTAGAGAAGCTATTAGTAATGCTCGATCGGTTTATGTGGATCTTGGCGATGTACAAGCTTATGCCGATTGGATGGAGACGTTGAGCTTTGTTCATATTAGTTCTTCAGCATTAGATTCTACTTCGTATGAATCGGCTGAATTACAATACTTGAAATCAAATTACAGTAAAGCTTATACTGGGTTTGAATCCTATTTGAGTCATTATAAAGAAGGTTTATTTAAACTTCCCGCACACTATTATTTTGCACAGTCGGCTAAAGAGATCGATAGCCTAGATCAAGCTCTGATAGCTTATGAAGTAGTTAACTCTTATCACAATAATAATTTCACCTCTAATGCTTTAAAACAAGCGGCTATTTTATTTCAAGATAAAGAGCTTTTTGATAAAGCGATAGAAAGATACTCGAAGTTGGATATGCAGGCAGAAGATGTAGAGTCTCAATTATTTGCAAAAAAAGGTTTAATGACTTGTTATTTTGAATTGGCAGAATATGTACAAGCAATAGAACAAGCAGAATTGATTTTGAATTCTGGTAGGGTAGATCAAAGTTTAATACTAGAAATTAACACTTTTGTAGCTCGTGCAGCCTTCTTAAATCTTGATCGATCTTTAGCTACAGAAAAATATCTTTTTGTTGAAGGTGTTAGTCAAGGTGATTTAAAAGCAGAAGCTATGTATCATTTAGCTTATTTAGCCTTTTACGAGGGTGATTATGAAGTTTCAAAACAAATTATTTTTGAGCAATCTAGATTACTGCCACTCTATAAAAATTGGTTGGGTAAATCGTTTATAGTATTAGCCAAAAATTATTGGGAAGAGGAAGATGTATTTCAAGCAACACATACTTTAGAGCAATTGATTCTGAATATTGATGACGAAGTAACCTTGAAAGAGGCGAGGAGCTTAAAAGCAGAAATCCGAACCAAGGAAGATATTCCTCAAAAAATGAGCCTGGGCTTAGACTCAACTCAACAGATTGATACACTACAAACTACCGAAGAATAGAGCTATGAAGAAAGTATTAAGTTTAGCGATTTCTTGTTTTTCCTTATTGGCTGTTCAAGCACAAGAGAATTTAAATAAAGAAGTAATAGATGTAGTTAAGGATTTTCGTCCTAAAGTAATGCAGGCGAATAAAATCAAATCTCAACCTATATTTATCGATACCACTAAGGTGTCAGAAAATTTAAAATATCTAATACGATTCGAAGAATTTAGAGTTCGTCAGGATGTAGACTCTCTTGAAGCAAATGTGTTGGTTCGCCCTGAGCTAAGTACCTTGTATACAAAGCATACAGAACTAGGCCTTGGAAGCCTCCTGAATCCTCATTTTTCATTTGGCATTAGCAATACTCGGAACACAAAACGTATGTATCATACTCTTTTAAATTATGATGCGGCATTTTTTAATAAACCCCCATTAGAAGACAACTACAGTAAACTGGATTTATCTTCTGCATACAAGCAAGTTTTTGAGACTTGTAAATTAGAATCTGATGTCTATATTAAAGATGTATTTAGATATGACAGCCTTAATACGACCTATAGAAACTCTAGTTTCGGTTTTGATACTCAACTAGAATTTACTGATAGTAGTAAGTTGTTTCCGAAAACATTAAAGCTGTCTACTGACTTGTTTTATAGAGGGCTAGAATTTGTAGAAAGTAAAGTGCTCGCTGAAATAGAGTATCAAGGGGTTCATGATAGGCTGCAAAAATGGTCATTTCGTAATACAGCAAGAATTCAGAACTCAAACTCATTTTCTTATTCCCAATGGAATACAAAAGCACAATCGAAAAAATCCTTTGAACGTACTGACGTTCAAGTAGCCTTAGCTTTAGATGTTTTAGAGGGAGATGTGAAAGTATTCCCTGAGCTTAGAGCTCAGTATCAGCTAATAGAGAAAGGATTGTATGCCTATACTGAAATCGGGGGAGGTAGAAATCAATATTCATTGAATGCTTTGTATACTCAAAACCCATTCATAAGTGGTGGTTTTAACCAAAACAGTAAACTTTTCTTAGCAGCTAACACTTCTTATTACAGTATTCTTGGACTAAATGGAAATTTATTTAGAGGAGTTAGCTATCAAGTTTCTGTTACAGCTAAGAATCAAAAGAACTTCATGCATTTTGTTCATTTACAAAATGAATACATCGATGAGAGAGGAACAGAAACATGGATCTCTCCCGAATACACCGAATTAAACTCTGTGCATTTGCATGCAGAACTAGACGCCAAATGGACAGATAAGTTTCACCTTTGGTTGAAAGCGGATTATATTTCAATGGATAAACATCTTTCTTATGTACCTGAATTGGAGTTAGGACTCTATGTTGATTACCATTATAACGATCAGTGGTTCATAAGTACTTCAGCTAGGTATATAGGCGAAAGAGAAGTGCTTACTTATTCAGAAGGAATTTATTGCTACCAAGAAATTGCAAAACAACTTAATCCTGTTATTGATGCAAACTTTAAGGTGAATTTCGCTTATAACAAACAACTGGGCTTTTATTTTGAAGCTGCAAACCTTTTAAATCAAGATTTTATTTTGTGGCAAGAGCGTCCTGTGTTGGGTAGGCAATTAAAATTTGGTGCTAAATATAGATTCTAGTAATGTTAAAGGCTTAATCTTGAAGCTATATTCCACGAATTTTATTAAATTAGCCTAAAGATTACTTAAATAGAAAAACATGAAAAAATTAAGACTACTTAAAGGAATAGCTTTTGTCTTTGCTATGTGTTTGTTTACTACTAGTACAAATGCTCAAGATCTGAAGAAAGCTCATGATACAAAACGTTTTGCACGCCCTGTAAATACAGGTTCAAATCACACGTTATTAATCCTTGATAAATCTTGGGGCGAAATGAAGCCTGAGATAGGGGATGAGGTAGCAGCGTACGATACACAAGGGAATATGGTGGCTAGTATTGTTTATGTTGGACACCATACCGGTTTAGCTCTTTGGGGCGACGATGAATATACCGAGGAGAAAGAAGGTTTGACAAAAGGAGAGAAATTCAATATCAAATGGTGGAAAAAATCTGCTAATGAAATGGTTTCTTTATCGGTATCTGATTTTGAAAGAGGAAATGACCTCTATGATAAAGATGGACTTACCGTAATTTCGGGTCTTACTATGAATGAGACGTTAACTCAAGATTTAGAGCTTTTTCAAAATGTTCCTAATCCTGTGGTAGATTTTACTCAGATTAGTTTTTACCTTCCAAAAGCCAATAAAGTGCACCTTAGTTTACACAATAACTTAGGACAAGAAATATTAGTAATTACTAATGCCCGTTACGATGCAGGTTCTCATAAAGTTGAAATGAAAACTTTAGGTGTTAATCCTGGAGTATACTTCTATAAGCTTATTTCTGGTAAACAAAAAATTACAAAACAAATGACAGTTGTAAAATAATTGTTGTTTAATAGTACAAAAATGCCGTCTCTACAGACGGCATTTTTTATTTACAACTGTTAAGAAATAGAATTTAGTTTTAGCAGATTTTTCTCGTTGCTTAATTTGTCTATTTTTGTGAGTCTATACTGAAAGTTATGCATAAAAATATTTTCATTTCCCTTTTCGCTTCTATCTGCTTGATTTTTAATCTTCAAGCACAGGAAACTCATGATGTGAAAAATGGAGAAACGCTTTATAGTGTTTCAAAACAATACGATGTAGCCATTAGTGATCTGGTAAAAGCAAATCCGAAGGCTAAAAGAGGTCTACGCAATGGTATGAGTATCGTTATTCCTATTATTCACGAGAGCATTGATACTGTAGTGTATATCATGCATAAGGTGAAACCCTTAGAGTCTTTCTATTCCATTAAAAATAAATATGGAATTGCACAGCAGGAGCTTTTAGAATTCAACCCACAACTTATAGATGGTTTTCGTTCAGGTACCTTTATTAAGGTGCCTCAGCATGAGGAAATTGATGTAACAGAGGGAATTGAACTCTCGGATGATGAAAGTGCATCTGATATCTTTGAAGTTCTGAAACGAAGAAAAAATAAGTTTAAGAAAAAAGATTCTTATGATATTGCTTTTATGTTGCCTTTGTATTTAGATAAAAATGATACAATTGAAGCCTACCAAAATCTGCAAGACGAATCGAGTATTTATAAGAAAACTCGTTATGCCTTAGATTTTTATTCCGGAGCTAAAGTGGCAATCGACAGCTTGAATAAAGCTGGAATGGCGCTTAATGTTCATGTATACGATACGAAGAATGATCCACATGAGACATTTGAATTAGTAGCTCAAAAAGAATTTGATGATATGGACTTAGTTATAGGTCCATTTTATTCTAAAAATTTCAAAATTGCTGCAGAAATACTTAGTAGAAGAGACGTACCTATTGTAGCTCCTCTCTCCACAAAGGGGAATTTGTTGGAGAATATTCCAAATGCTTTTCAAGTGATTCCTACACCTAAAAGACAGCTTACTTATTTGTCTGATTATATAAAGGGGAATTATAGTGATAAAAATATTACTCTAGTTCGTAAGAATACTGAGCAAGAATCTACTTTTGCAGATTGGATGATCTCATCTCTTGAAATGGATTCTATTAACTATAAAGAGATATTAGTTGATGGTGCTGTAATCGATTCAATTCATCATGAATTGGACTCTTTAGCAGAAACAAATGTGATTTTGATTCCTTCTACAGAAAAAGACTTCGTAACAGATTTACTGACGAAACTAAATGCAACACGTGATAGTTCAATTGTTGTGTTCGGTATGCCAGACTGGTATACCTTTAATGACTTAGATTTTGATTATTTGATGAATTTGAATGTTCACATGCCTAACAGTGGTGTCTTGTCTTATGACGATAATTTTACACAATATTTTGTTAAGGGCTACCAAGCTGCTACTGGAGCTGATCCTAGTGCGCGATTTGCCTTTTCTGGTTTCGATGTGAGTTTTTACTTTTTAAACTTATTGAATACATATGGTGGTATTTCTGCTGATATGTATTTAGAGCCTAAAGAATTACTTAATCTAAACTTCGACTATAATTATAAACGCAACGAAAAGAATGGTTCTAGAAATCAGTCGGTGCACATTATTAAGTATGAAGATTTAGAAATTATTCGAGTAGATAAATAATCTATTCCTAAATAACTGAAAAGGCAGCTTATTGAGCTGCCTTTTTTTTATTATAAAATAGATCAATCAATAGTCATTCCTAAACTAAAAGAAGGGTTAATGCTCTGTTAATGATTTTTTAAGCTATGGATAAAACCTAATACTTGATCGTTGAAAGTCATAGGTTGTTCTATATTTACTACATGTCCACATTCTGGAATTATATAGAGTTTAGAAGAAGTATGATTTTCTACTAACTTACTTATAGAGGGTAAGAACATGTGATCTTCGGCACCCATAATGTAAAGTGTAGGAATACCAGAGTCCTTAATCCTAAACATAGCCAACAATGGATTAACCTTAGAGACTAGGCTAAACCAACGTTTAAATTCGTTTTGATATAGTTTCTTTGCTTCCGTAACAAATAAGTTTCGTGATTCTCTATGTGTTTTACTCGGCATAATGACTATAGCAAAGAGTTTGTAGAGTAGGATGTAGGGGATAATAGATCTTAAAAGAAAACCTAAGCGCATTAGTATCTGCCCTTTAATGTTAAGTTTCATCACAGCTCCACCCATTATCATACTGTGAACTCTGTTTGGAAAGCGTTCTGCAATTTCTCTAATAACAATTGTTCCTAAAGAAATTCCTACAAAGTGAGTTTTTTTAACTTTTAAATAGTCTAATACCTCAATCACTTCGTCACTAATCACATCAAAAGTGTAGGAGCGTAATTGCTCGTAAATTTTGTTTTTAGATTTACCATGACCTCTAAGATCAATTAGTAAAACATTGTGCTTGTTTTTAAAATCGCGTAGTTGTTTGTACCAGATGGAACTGCTTCCTCCTGCGCCGTGAATGAAAGTTACCCATTCTGCACTGTCGTCAATCTTAAAAGTACTGAAGTGAAGCATTAATCAATAATTTAAAATAGTAGGCTGAGCCTAATAATTTAGCAAAAATACTCATTTAGAATGGTTTTTAACGGGGAATTTGTAAAAGGATATATACTTTGTTATTGGTCTAAATATATTTTTTAATTTTCAGTATCACTAGTCTACGGGTTCCCATAGTTCAATCTTATTTCCTTGGTCATCCATAATATGTTTAATTTACTATAGTCATAACTGGTAATGCTATCGAGTAGGGTAACTCCATTTTCTTTGAGCTGATTTACAAGATCTTCAATATTCTAAACGCGGTAATTAATCATAAAATCTTTTTTTGATGGTGAAAAATAATCATCTCCTGTTTTGAATGGAGTCCACTGTAAAGAGTTTATTTGCTCAGGATTGTTAAGGTGTTTGTAAATAGAAAATGTGAAATTAAAGCAAAAAAAACCGCTAATGCGGCTTAGATTTTAATAGAGATACTACCTCAAATCGAGAATGTCAAAATCTGAAAAATCAGTTTCTTTAAAAATGAAGGCTGAATCTTCAATACTACTGGATGTAAAGTTGCTGATTACATATTCAGATTCAGTAGCATTTTTACCAAACTGTTTTAAGTTTTTAATTTGTTTCAGTTGTGTGTCAATCATTAAGTGAATCTTAATATAATCTACATCGTCTGGAGTTTCAGGAATCAATTCAATCAATTGAAGGTTCCCAACCTTTTCACCCATTTGGTAGATAAAACCTTTTTCATAAAGTTTTAAAAGGTTAGAGGGAGTCAGTGCACCTTCATCATCAAGGTCGATTTCAGAAATTTGTACCTCCTCATCGTCTTCCATGATAGTCCATACATTCTCGCCGTCACTAATTTGTTCTATCCCCATAAAAGACAAGATGTATTGATCTTTCTTTAAAGTAAGCTCTCCCGCAGCAGATTCCTGAACATTCTCCGCCTTATTGTTTAAGCGGTATTCAAAAACAATATGAATAGCCTCGTGAGCATCTGTTGCTAAGCTAACTTTATCAAGAAGAATTTTCGCTGCAGGATCACTAGAGATTTGTGCAAATGAAATAAAAGGTAAAGCAAATAGGCTTAATGTAAATAGGATTCTACTCATCAAGATGTCTTTATGTATTGGATTGCAAAATAAGTAAAATAAGTATGTAATACATGATATGTTAGACGTAATTAGTTCCATAGTTTATGGTTCTTAGTATATGGAATCAAGTCCCAAGAATTATACTTAATACTAGCGACCTTTACTAGATACTAACTACTTGATTGATTACTCTCGGTATTCAACAACTGCTCCAAAGTATATTCATCAGGAATTAAAACCTGTCGAGCTTTACTGCCTTCAAAAGGACCTATGATACCTGCAGCTTCTAATTGGTCTATAATTCTACCTGCACGGTTGTAGCCTAGTTTTAGTTTTCGTTGCAATAGCGAAGCAGAGCCTTGTTGATGCATCACAATAACTGAAGCTGCATCTCTAAAGAGTACATCTCTGTCATTAAGATCTATTGCGCCAATAGCTTTAGCTTCTTCTCCAACAAATTCCGGTAGTTCAAACACCATTGGATATCCTTGTTGATTTCCAATAAACTCAGTAAGCTTCTCAACTTCTGGAGTATCTATAAACGCACATTGTACACGTGTTATGTCACTACCATCAGAAATTAACATATCACCACGACCGATAAGTTGATTGGCTCCACCAGCATCTAATATGGTTCTAGAATCTATTGCTGAGGTTACTCTAAAGGCAATACGCGCAGGGAAGTTAGCCTTAATCGTACCTGTAATAATATTGGTGGTTGGTCTTTGAGTCGCAATAATTAAATGAATACCAATTGCACGAGCTAACTGAGCTAAACGAGCAATAGGTGTTTCAATCTCTTTCCCAGCAGTCATAATCAGATCGGCAAATTCATCAATAACCAAAACGATATAAGGTAAATAACGGTGTCCATTTTCAGGATTCAACTTTCTATTTACAAACTTATGATTGTATTCTTTAATGTTTCTTACTTGAGCTGTTTTCAAAAGATCGTAGCGCGCATCCATTTCTATACAAAGAGAGTTTACTGTGTTCACCACCTTTGTAGTATCAGTAATAATAGCCTCTTCAGCATCGGGTAGCTTAGCTAAGAAATGACGTTCAATTTTATTGTAAAGTGTCAATTCAACCTTCTTCGGATCTACCAAAACAAACTTTAATTGCGAAGGGTGTTTCTTATAAAGTAGCGAAGCGAGTATCGCGTTTAGTCCAACAGATTTACCTTGACCAGTAGCCCCTGCCATTAATAAGTGAGGCATTTTAGCTAAATCGGCAACATAGGTTTCGTTTGAAATTGTTTTCCCTAAAACGATGGGAAGTTCATAATCGGCATTTTGAAATTTCTCCGAAGCTATAACCGATTTCATAGACACGATACTCGGTTTGCTATTCGGAACTTCTATACCTATCGTTCCTTTCCCTGGAAGCGGTGCTATAATACGAATTCCTAGAGCAGCTAAACTCAAAGCAATATCGTTTTCTAAACCTTTAATCTTAGAAATTCTAACACCTGGAGCAGGGACAATTTCATAGAGTGTTACTGTAGGTCCAACGGTAGCTTTAATTTTAGAAATCTCAATTTTATAATTGTTAAGTGTTTCAACAATCTGATTTTTGTTGGCCTCTAATTCTTCTTTATCAACGGTAACTTGTGAGTTAGGGTACTCAATCATTAAGTCGATGATTGGATGCTTATATCGACCTAAGTCTAGAGTAGGGTCGTATTCCCCAAATTCTTCTAGCGCTTTATTGACTTGTTTGTCAGTTAAGATTTCTTCCGATTTTACTTCTACATCCATTTGAACTTCTTCTGGAGTAGATTCTATGACTTCCTTTTTCTTAGGAACTTCTATGGTCATTTCTTCTACAACATTAGCTTCAGGTTCAGTTATTTCGGGACTCGTGTTAGTATTTAAATCTACGGTCTCTTGAATTTGTTCTTCAACGATTTGTTCAGTATCAATAGATCCTTCAGAGATGTCATTATAATCAAATGCCTTTTCTTTCTTTTTAAAAATGCCAAATATTCCTTTAAAGAATTCTTGAATCTTTTCTGGAGTCCAGCGATAATAGATGCCTAAGAAAATCAGCATAGAGAAACTTAAAACCAAGCTAGTCCCTGTTGTCCCTAGTAAACTGTTAAGCCAAGTAGAAGCAACGACTCCGTTATAACCACTTAATATAGTTGTATGGTTGAAGTAGAATCCGAAAAAAGTAGTCGACCACAAACAAAGGAATAAGGAGTTTCTGAATAAACGATTTAGCTTGATGATATACTGCTGAGTAAATATCTGCAGTCCAGCGATAAATAGGAAAAATGGAAGCAGAAAAGAAGCAATCCCAAATTGTTGGTAAATGAAAAATTGTCCTAATGCTGCGCCAATTTTACCTAGCCAGTTATGTACTACAATATTTGTGTCTAAAAATAATGAAGAAGCGTCGAGTTGTAATAAATCGAAGTCTTTCTTCCAACTCAGTAGAAAGGAGACAAAAGAAAGCAAGAGTATCGTGGCTAAACACAAAAACAATAAGCCAAAAACTACTTGTGCTGTTTTGTTTTCAAAGTTTAGGGTGAGCTGAGGATATTTACTTTTTTTCTTCTTAACCATAGTTCCATCTGTGTAAACTCAAAAATAGCTAAAAAGCCTTTTAATTTGGCTTCCCAACACAGCTTTTATTCACGAGGATATACACAATTTAGTAGATGTGAAACGGGCGATGTAAAACGTTTGGTTTATGTTGCTTCGTTTTACGATTTAGGCCTCCCGTTTTACGATCATTTTATAGGCTATACCAACGGATTCTATTAACTTTGCGAATTATTACAAAACTAAATGAAAAGACTCTCAATATTAGTGAAAGAAGAAACAGCTCCTTTGGAAGCTGTAGTTCTTGGTATTGCTCAAGATTTTGGTGGTGAACCGAGTCTTGAAGAAGCCTACGACCCGAAGTCTAAAGAACATATTAAAGCAGGTACTTTTCCAGTAGAAAATGATCTCATAAAAGAGATGCAGGCTTTTAATGCCGTTTTTGAGAAATATAATATAGATGTTTATCGTCCTGAGAACATTAAAGACTACAATCAAGTCTTCTCTAGAGACATCGCTTTTGTGATTGATGAGAAGTTTATTGTCCCCAATATATTAGAAGATAGAGCAAGAGAGTTTGAGGCAATTTCAAAAGTTGTCGAGCAGATTGAATCTAACTTAGTGGTTAAGATGTCCGAAGGTACTCGTGTAGAGGGTGGTGATGTAATGCCTTGGGATGATTGTATTTTTGTAGGTGTTTCTGATGAGGAAGATTTCGAGAAATATACTTGTGCTCGTACCAATTACGATGGAGTTGCCTTTTTACAAAAGACATTCCCTGAGCGTACCGTTGTTTCTTTTGAGTTGAATAAATCGGATGTGGAGCCACGCGATAATGCGCTACATTTAGATTGTTGTTTTCAGCCAATAGGAAAAGATCAAGCAGTGATTTATCCTGGTGGATTTAAACATGAAGATGATGTGCAGTTTTTAGTGGATTATTTTGGCGAAGAAAATATCATCGAAATCACTAGAGACGAGATGTACAATATGAACTCCAACCTATTCTCTATCAGTCCTGAAGTGATTGTTTCGGAAAAAGGTTTTACTAGACTTAACGAGGAGTTGCGAAGGCGTGGCTTTACAGTTGAGGAAATTCCATACGCCGAAATTGCGAAAATGGAAGGTTTATTAAGATGTTCTACATTGCCACTAAGAAGAAAATACAATGACTAAGCAGATTACTTCAAGCATTATGATGATTCGCCCAGTTGCTTTTCGTTTTAACGAGCAAACTGCGGTGAATAATTATTACCAACAAGTGTTGGAAGGTGTTACTGCCAACCAAGTACAAGAGCAAGCTCAAAATGAGTTTGATACTTTTGTTGAGAAATTGAGGGCTAAAGGTGTTGAGGTAGTTGTGGTTGAAGATACTTTGGAGCCTAATACTCCAGATTCTATTTTTCCAAATAACTGGATTTCATTTCACCAAGATGGTCGTGTAGGATTGTATCCTATGTGTGCCGAAAACCGCCGTTTAGAGCGTAGAGAAGATGTGCTCACCATTTTAATGGAGCAGCATAATTTTGTAATAAATGAAGTCATAGACTTCTCACACTACGAAAGTGAAGATCTCTTTTTAGAAGGTACAGGTTCTATGTTACTCGATAGAGTAAACAAGATTGTGTACGCTGCATTGTCCTTGAGGACGGAATCAAAAATCTTAGAAGATTTCTGTAAGAAGTTTGGATATAAAGCGGTTGCTTTTACTTCAAACCAAACGGTAGGAACGGAGCGTTTAGCAATTTATCACACCAACGTGATGATGTGTTTGGGCGAAGGTTTTGCGGTTTTATGTGCCGACACAGTTGATGATGACCTAGAGAGAAAAGCTTTAGTTGATAGTCTTGAGTCTACAGGGAAAGAAGTGATTTATATTACCGAAGCTCAAAAGCATCGTTTTGCAGGGAATATGCTGCAAGTACATAGTAAAACAGGAGAGAAGTTCTTGGTAATGTCTGCTTCGGCACATCAGTCTTTGAGTCCAGAACAAGTAAAACAGATTGAAAAGCATTGTCAGATATTATCCAGCTCTTTAGATACTATTGAGGCTTGTGGTGGAGGTAGTGCTCGTTGTATGATGGCGGAAATATTTTTGCCTAAAAACGCATAATATAGAATGAAAGACTTAGAAATCCTTTTAGTAAATCCCATACTTACAGCTGTAAAAGAGTTGTTTGGAGCTGATTTACCAGAAAACCAAGTAAACTTCCAAACTACACGTAAGGAGTTTGAAGGTGATATCACTTTGGTAGTTTTCCCAATGGTTCGTTTCGCAAAGAAGGGGCCAGAGCAAACTGCCGAAGATTTAGGGAATTACCTTGTAGAGAACATAGAATTCGTTGAGAAATTCAACGTAGTGAAGGGGTTCTTGAATATGGTGATTTCAGAATCGTTTTGGTTGGATGCTTATGCAAAAGCATTCCAAACGGAAGAATTTGGTAGAGTAGAAGCAACTGAGAAGGATCCACAAATTGTGGTTGAATACTCGTCGCCAAATACCAACAAGCCATTACACTTAGGTCACGTACGTAACAACTTATTGGGTTATTCGGTTGCCGAAATTATCAAGGCAAGTGGTAAGCGTGTTAAGAAAGTACAAGTCATTAACGATCGTGGTATTCATATTTGCAAGTCGATGTTGGCTTGGAAATTATTTGGTGAAGGTGAAACGCCTGAGTCTACAGGAATGAAAGGCGATCACTTGGTAGGGAAGTACTATGTGCGTTTTGATCAAGAATACAAAAAGGAGATTGCTGCTTTACTATCCGAAGGTAAAACTGAGGATGAAGCAAAAAAAGAATCACCACTTTTAGTTGAAGCTCAAAATATGCTTCGTCAATGGGAAGCTAAAGACGAAGAGGTTGTAGCGCTTTGGGAAATGATGAACCAATGGGTGTATGCAGGATTCGATACTACTTACACGCGTAT